>Ga0265296_1000007_pt1 | contig 693323 bp, 753 predicted proteins | sample MunlanPumphouse1_FD_189073 | JGI IMG/M metagenome (GOLD analysis project Ga0265296, IMG submission 189073) | Groundwater microbial communities from a municipal landfill in Southern Ontario, Canada - Pumphouse #1 | ecosystem: Environmental > Aquatic > Deep subsurface > Groundwater | place... | reverse complement strand
CATTTTTGTGTTTGTCTTGTCGCTTCCGCTTCTAGATTCATCAGCTTCGTTGAGGGTCGGCGCTCGTCCTTCGCCATGGACGCTCATAGCGGAAACAGCCCCGAGGCAAATGCAAATGCTTGCCCCAAGTCCGCTCGAAGACGAGCGGACTTCTCCCACCCATGCGCGCACGCGAGGACTCCCTCAAGAAATATCGGTGCCCTCGGGAAGATTCGAACTCCCAAGTCCTCGCTAGAATCGAGGCAGTTTATCCGTTAGCTTACGAGGGCGAAATGAGGAAACAAAAATGCGTCTTCGGATTCTTGTTCTCCGAACGAGCCTTCGTATCAAATCCGAGAAGATACGAGGGCAAAAAATTTATGGCGCTCTTGAATAACTGACGCCCGCCCCAGTTCTTCTTTCTTGTTTAATTTTGCCTTCTTTTTCGAGTGCCGAGAGATACCGCGTTGCGGTTGCATCAGAGACATGCAAAAGTTTCTCCACTTCATTGTTCGTGATTTTGTTTTTGGTGTTCAGTGCTTGCATGATCTTGTCTCGTTTCTTTCGTTTCCGGTCTTGAATACTTACGCGGGCTTTCACGAGGAGGTCGCGGGCAGTGTGCAGAATACCGGCTTGCACGATGACCGGTGCTGATGCGCTCGCCGCCGCAGACGGCGGCTCGGGCTTCGGCTCGCTAGGGCTTGGAGTGAGCGCGGGAGCAATCGGCTCAGGTTCTGGGGCTATCGGCTCATTTGGTGGAATTTGAGCCGTTGGGGTTGGCGATTGAGCCGTTTCTGGCGTTGGGGCCGCTCCCGCGGGAGCGGGAGGAGCTTCGGGAGCGCTCGGAGCCGGTTCAGGTGCAGATTGGACCGCTTCAGGCATAGGAGTTTCAGCATGGGCTTCGACGACAGGACCCGGCGACTCTGGTGCGGGTTGCGGCGCTTCTGGCGCAGGTTCTTGTGGTGAACTTGCCGAAATATCTTCTGGGGGCATATCCTTATTTTAACGCATAAAATCCGCCTTGGGCGATTAACTCAACCCGTTGAGTTAATCGCCTATTTCAAGGTATTTGATTGTATTATTCCGATTTCATAGACATGAGATGCTATATTTCAGCTATGTCTCAATACGATAAGCGCGATTCACTCATAGAAAGCCTGCTTACAAAACCTGACAGTGTCCAATTATTCCGCGGACAGAAATCAGATGCAGAAATGGGCCTGCATTATACGCCCGATGAAACATGGGCGAGAAATTTTGGTCCTGTCATACTGAAGATGGTATTACCTGCGAATGCGAAGCTAAAACTTATTACCAGCGAAGATCAGGGCATCAAAGAAGGTATTTATGACGAAGAGATCTTTTGGCAGACCTTTTTCAACGATGGGTATGACGCCGTCATAGGAACAGACTCTCATAACAGCATGGCTCTTGATGTGATTGTAAACCCAGAAATTTCAAGACGCTTGAGACACCGCTGAGTCTGCTTGCTTGATTGGCAACTCCACAAAGAATGTCGTGCCCTCTCCAACTTTCGTCTCGTACCAGATCTTGCCTCCGTGTCCAACCACGATTCCTTTTACAATATACAGACCAAGTCCTGAACTCGCGGCATTAGTTTTCCGAGAGTCTTTGCCGTGACCGTATTTTGTGAACATCTTTTCTTTATCCTCATCCGGTATACCGATACCACTATCTGTTACTGAATACAGAACGCTACCATCTTTCCGTGATAGTTGAACTTTTATAGAACCTTTTTCAGTGTAGCGAATGGCGTTATCAATGAGATTAGCGACGACTTGAGTCAGATAAACCTGATCTCCATTAAACATGTAATCTCCTATATCAATCTGCATTTCATACTGCAAACCTTTAGTTTCAGCCCGAGCTTTTTCTTGAGCGAATTTCTCTTCAACAACAGCCTTTAAGTCAAAAGGTTTTTTGTCATACTGGATAGTGCCGCTTTCGACTTTCTGCGCCTGCAGGAATGTTTCTACCTCTTTGACACCCTCTACTTGCGACTTGAACATTAAGTCCAATACGTTCATAAGATCTGGCGGTACCGGTCCATAACTACCTTCAATGATATTGCTCAAGCCTGATTTAGTATTGGTAAAGACGCCTCTAATTTGGTGGGTAATAAGGCTAGCCGTGTCCGCTTGCATTTCATTTACAACAGCAAGTTCCTCGCGTAACTTGATTTCTCGCTTCACGCTTTGAATAATGAAAATCCCGCCTATAGAGAACGCTACAAACGTGGCCGCAATGACATAGATGTTTGGTGAGAAAAATAGAGAGCCAAGCAACAACATCGTTGCAACAACGAGTGCTTGCGTGGCAATGAGTTTTACATTGAATGTCTTGAACTTAACAACTGTATAAGCAAGGAAGGCAATAAACACTGGCATCCCGAATAGTCCAACCTGTGCTAGATCCCAGTTACCATTTAAGCTCCCGATAATATTTCCGGAAGAGAAAGCAATCAAGAATACGATAATCCCAGTCGTAAAAAGGACAATTTCTGATTTTCGCGCAGATTGTGTGCGTATGCCCCAAAAACTTATAAACAAAATCAGGAAGCTCAACAATATTTCAACACTATAGGTGAAATAAATAACAAACGAAGTTTCCGACACGACGCATGAGGTGTCAATGCCTGGGAATAAATATGCCGTCGGCAGTAGCACGATAATCGGAGAAAGCAGAGCAACGAGACCGATTTTCCATAAAAATTTTAGATCTTTTTGAGCAATAAATGTATATGAGAAATAGAGTGCTGATACATACACAAACAACTCCGTTAAAACTTGTACGCTCCAGAGAAATAAATCTACGTCGGGTCTATTTATTGCCCAGAGGGGTATGTCAATAATTGTCCATACAATAAAAAAGAATATTGTCGCAAGAAACAACCTAACAGAAAGAGACTCGCGAACCCGTGGAATTAGTGCAATGGCAAAAATAACAGCAGCCAATATTGCTATGAAATGCGAATAATAAAGAAGTGTTGGAACACTGCTCGAGAAGAAGAAATATTGCGCTGGTTCCCATGGGCAAAGCCATTCCATATTTCCTTAAATCATAGCACGCTTATTCCCGCCATAAAGTTTCTATAACCGTTCCCGAATTGATAATTGATCAAGCACTCCACACGATCGCCTTTCTTTACAGCATAATCCTTTTCAAGTGGAACAACGACTGGAGCGTTCAGCGATAACGTATCACCAATCTTAATTATATCGTTCAAAATCGTCTTACTAGTAAGGTATAAACTATTCAATGTTCCTGATTTTTTGATCTCAAAAGTGTCCTTCCATGAAAAAGTCGTTGGATTTTTCTTATCAAACGAAATTGAATTGAGAGGTTCCGTGCTAGTCAAGAGTTTCAACCTGCCCGCAGGAAACCCTTCCCAGAGATGTCTAACCATCCGCATGGTAAGTCCGTATGTGGAAAAATCCATTTCTGTCAGAGCAATGAAGGTGTCCTGGCGCTTCGGAATGAAAATCGTTGAATCTTTTATAAATCCTTTTTCGTGCAAGTTGTTAATCGCCCACACTTGGTATTCATCCACCATGCCGGTAGTGAGCATTTCCATAAGCACGACATCAAATTGAATTCCTTTCTCAAGATGCAGTTGGCGCACATCACCAAGGACTATTTGAATGACATTTTCATAACCGTTGTTGACTATGTTTTGCTGTGCAAGCTTTGCGACATATGGATCATACTCGACTGCGATGACTTGCTTTGCTCCGGCGCGAGCGGCAAAAAGGGCTAGAACAGACGAACCGGTTCCGGAATCCAGCACAATATCTCCCGGCTTTACCATTTCCTCAATAGCCTGTTTAAATTTCAGAGTGCGTTTCTCATCCGTCAAGCATTGTGTGATGAGGTCAATTGAACTAAAGGTTTCGTCCATATTTTTACTCTGGTTGAGGGTTTATATTAATATGGTAACATACAAGTATATGGATAAAAAGATAACAAAAAGAAGCTTGTTAAAAACTCCGATAGAGCACATCGACATAAAAAAGATCAACTCTACCGAGATTATTGAGGCGATGGGAAAGATGTCTTTTACGTCACGGGACCTTGCACGCGCAGCAAAGATATACGATCAGATGATACGCGACAAGGACTGCATGATTATTCTGACGCTCGCCGGAAGCACGAGCTCTGCTGGGTGTATGCAACTCTATGCCGACCTTGTGCGATACAATATGGTTGATGCAATAGTTGCCACTGGTGCGAGCATCGTTGACATGGACTTTTTTGAGGCGCTTGGTTTCAAACACTACCAAGGAACTCCTTTTATTGATGATTCTCTCTTGCGAAGCCTCTATATTGATCGTATCTACGATACCTACATAGACGAGGAAGAGTTGCAGGTTTGCGATAAAGCCATTCTTCAGATTACAGAAGGATTGGAACATCGTCCCTATTCTTCTCGAGAGTTCATCAGTGCGATGGGCAAATATCTTACCAAACATTCAAAAAAGAAAAACTCGCTGGTTGAGATGGCATATAAACATGATGTGCCGATTTTCTGTCCGGCGTTCTCTGATAGCAGTGCCGGATTTGGTCTCGCTCTTCATCAAGTAAAGCATCCAAAGGAACATGTTTCTATAGATTCAGTAAAGGATTTCGTTGAACTCACCAATCTAAAAATCGCAGCCAAAACTTCAGGGCTATTGATTATCGGTGGTGGTACTCCGAAAAACTTCGCACAAGATACGGTCGTGTGCGCGGAAGTTCTCGGCCACAATGTTCCCATGCACAAGTACGCGATTCAAATCACTGTCGCGGATTCACGAGACGGAGCTTGTTCAAGTTCAACGCTAAAAGAAGCTGGGTCCTGGGGCAAGGTTGATAAGAGCCAAGAGCAAATGGTATTCGCGGAGGCAACTTCCGTTCTCCCGCTTATTGCAAGCTATGCGTACCACCAAGGAAATTGGAAGAAGCGTAAATTGAGAGAATTGGCAAAAACGCTCTAAAGCGCTGACGAATCAAATGTCTCAAAATCGTGTCGCACGATGGTGCGATTGTATGTGAGATACACCGAGACCGCGATAGCGATAAAAAGAAGCGCGAGTAATATCTTTGATTTCATGGGATGATATTTTTTTCTGGATAACGAGTTCCTCGTTTTATAAAATGCGTCTCGACATCCTCAAGTTGAAATTTCTTCTTGAAGAAATCGACTACAAATTCTTGGTCAATACCATTTTGGCAAGTATAAACATCGGCAGAAACAAATCGGCGTTTGGGGAATGTATGGATGCTGATATGACTCTCGGCGATAATAACGAAACCACTCCATCCTCCCGGGTCCTTGATGTGATTATCCGGTGCTGAAATGATAGTCGGCTTCATGAGCGGACGCATGTGGAGCGCATCGCAAATCTCGGTAAGTACGGAGAAAACAGCTTCTTCACTATCAAGGCGTTCAGGATTCCCACCATAACCGTCGATGGTAATGTGCTCGCCAAAATGGGCTGTCATTGGTGTTTAGTATACTCTAACCACAGTAATATCAACCGTATAAACACAAAAAAGCCTGGTGCGCGAGCATCAGGCTTTTCTTCTTGCAAGAACATACACAATTAAGTGTGTCAACAGACCCACAACCGGATAAACTGTCTCTTCCCACTTCCCCAAATTAAGAACTACGGAAAGCAAAAAGAAAACGAACGACAAAGACCAGAGAAGCCACGGTAGCGGATTTTCTTTTTCCGTTCCATTGATAAGACCTCGATACATGGGCACAAACGCAATCAAGGTCGTCGCCTGATACATCAGGTTCGCCTCCGTTGCGGTCGTGAACAGGCACCATATCGTCGTTATCAACACATCCGATCCGACGATAATCCAGTCAAAAGGATCCGGCCAAGCAAATCTTTTCCGAGCGAGAGCATACCCGAAGGTAATGATGCTCGCTAGGGCAAAGGTCGCCGGGACCATATCCTTCCACCATGTTTCTGTCATTCCCGCATACGAAGCGAGATCCAAGGTATCCCCGATAGCGAGGATGACCCAAGTACCTGTGTTAATCTTGCTGCCGTTCCGGTTATAGATCCAGAAGGCAACCAGTGTGAACGCGACAGCAACAAAGCCAGCCGCGACATGCCACTGCAACAACTGACTGTAAGCGCCCATCTAGCACCTCCTTTCTGATTATTTGTTGAACAACATTAAAAGACCAAGGTATTCAGGAAACACCCCGAATACCACCTGTTGCGACTATAGCACGACTCTCTAAAAAGCGCAAGCCGTATCGGGTTGACATGAATATTGAAAAGATGTACCATAGAAATTAGAGTCCTCATGGGATTTCCCTATGAGGAGTGTTCTTTTACACCAAATACAGATAGGAGGTATCAAGCCATGAGTAGATCGGTTCATGAAGTCAGGGCACGATGCTCGTCCATACTGGGAGATGAAAAAGTCGTCTTCCTCGTTGGAGCGAGTAGTAGCCCGTCAGCCGCATTCGATATGATCTTTGCGGCAACCAACGACTCTAACAAAGCGAAAGCTGGCAGGTGGCTGGCTGTTTTGCGTAGAGACTATCCAGAAGAGTACGGCAAGTTAGTCCCCCTCAAACCAAGCCACGTCAGTAATGACACGGCACAGACAGAAAAGGAGATGCGATCATGAAAAAGGAAATTATGTCACCAGAACGTCTAAGGGCCTCTCTGGCAATTCCAGATCTCACCGACCAGAGAAACGGAATTCACGCTATTAACATCGTTGTAAATAATGTGAAGCAAGCATTGGAGAAATCCTATGTTGGAGTGATTATTGAAGAAGTCCGTTCAAACCCCGAAGTATCTGTGAAAGAGAATTTCGATGATCTTCTCTTCCCCGCAGACAATGCTGGACGGTCATCTCGCTACACGAGGTATGTTACGGAAGGCACTATCTTACGGACTCACACCTCGTCTACCATTCCAAAGTGGCTTGAGAAAGCAGCTCGAAATGATGTCGCTGATGCGGTCGTTGTCTTGCCCGGAATGTGTTACCGTCGTGATGTTGTTGATAAAACCCATTGTGGTGAGCCACACCAGATGGATGTTTGGCGAATCAAGCGTGGAAGTCCGCGTTTCGACAGATCACACCTGATTCAGTTAGTAGAAACTATCTTGGACTCTGTTGTTCCAGGATATGACTACCGGGCAAATGAGGTTCAGCATCCTTACACGATCAACGGTCTCGAAGTAGAGGTCTCAGTAAATGGGACATGGCTCGAAGTCCTTGAATGCGGCGAGGCGCACCCGACGGTTCTCAAGAATGCTGGCCTCGACCCTCAAGAATATTCTGGCCTCGCTCTAGGAATGGGTCTTGACCGGCTCGTCATGATTATCAAGGGCATTGATGACATTCGTGTTCTGAGATCAGATGATCCTCGGATAAAGCGTCAGATGACAAATTTAGACAAGTTCATTATTGTTTCTGACCAACCCGCGACAAAGAGAGTGCTTTCGTACTCAACTTCTGTCGAAAAAACCGAAGAAGACATCTGCGAGGAAATTCGAGACGAGTTGGGATCAGACGCTGTCTTCATAGAGAAAATTGAGTATTCCGAAATTCCCTATGAGCAACTTCCGGAAAAAGCCAGAGTAAACCTTGGTATTCACCCAAGCCAGAAAAACATCGTTGCGACACTGACATTCCGTTCGTTAGAGGGTTCTCTCCCGCGAACGAGAGTCAACGAATGGATGGGGCGACTCTATCCAAGATTGAACGAAGGAGACCGAGGATACATGTAAGATCCACTATCTGTTTCTAATGGGGCTGCAGCACTGTCTGTAGCCCCATTTTTTGTATATGAAAACCCCGTGCCAGAAAATCTGACACGGGGTTGCTACTACGTACCAATACTTCAAAAAACCGGAAAGAGCTCCACATCCCTTATATCCTCCGTGTTGAGTAGAAGCATAAGAAGACGCTCTATCCCCATTCCAATGCCTCGGCACGGAGGTAGACCAAACTTCATTGCACTGATGATGTCTTCGTTGACGCCACCATTCTGACCGTCCTTTCGGTACATCAGCTGTTCTTCCATCCGTCGCCTAATGACGCAAGGATCACGTTCTGGGTTTACGAGGTCGGCAACGAGCATTCCGTTAATGACAAGAAGAGTCTCATCAACGGTTGAACCATCGTCATTGACTTTGAAAAGTGGAGATTGAGCAGCCGGCAAATTCCTCAGGAAAGCAGGTCCCGTGATGTGAGCCATCACGTGGCAATACAGGGCGGTAGCCACAGTATATTTGTTCACCTTTGCAGGATGAGCAATTTCCGCTTTGTCCAGAATGTGTACCAAATCTTCGACAGGACATGATTCGTCATATCTTAGACCTGTACACTTCTCGATTTCTTCCACGAAATCGTATGCTAGCCAATCTCCTGAGCAGTCTATCTCTCCTTTGGCAGTGGGAATTGACGGAGAACCATACAGTTGGACAAGAACTTCGCAGATCATGTCGTGCATAAGGTTTTCTATATCTTCTCTGTTGGCATATGCACGATACAGTTCAAGAATCGTGAACTGAGGAAGCATATCAGCAGTAGCTCCTTGGTTTCTGAATGATTTGCCGATTTCGAAAACCTTCGAGAACCCGGCAACCATCAACTTCCGAAGAAACATTTCTGATGTCAACCTTAGATACATATCCTTGTCGTGTTCCACTACATGCGTTACGAATGGATCAGCCAAACCAGCTTCAAAACTCTCCTGAAGTAACGTCATGTTCAATTCGTCGTACCCTTTCTTGTAGAGGAATTGTCTGATTGTGCGAAATACCACTGAGCATCTCCGGAAATGCATAACTTTCCCTTGATTTTGAATCAGTTGGAGATGTCTATGAGCATACAGATTTGATCTCTTACGGAAATCAATGTTGCTGTCATAAACATCACCCATTGCCTTAGAAAGCAATGTGATCTTCCCTCCGAGAAATACATCATCACCTGCTGTGTGCAGTTTTACGCCGTTCAACACCACAATGTCTCCATAATGGATAACGGAGTCCATTGCTTTGATGTTTTCCGATGTACGCGCGAGATATGCAGGAATCGATAATCCATTTCCTTCAATTCTCTCGAGCACAATGACATCTTTCCCTTCTAAGGTGCCGAATACACCGAGTTTTGAGATTTCGCCAGTATTATCGGAAAGCATGATTCTCCCGACAAGAGTGGTTTCTTCTCCATACTGTACACTCTCTAATGTACAGACCTCGACAGACCCTCTTGGTGCCTCACGGCGATACGCAAGACGATCAACTTCGAGAGACAAAGCCCTCTTCCTTCCAATTTTCCTTGCCATGAGAACACCTCCTTTCTTTTGTATTTTTGAACGATTTAAAGACCTGTTTCCTGAAAGTCAGAATACAGGAAACTATAGAAAAGTCAATGGGTCGCTCCTCCTTTAAAGATGTCGTATTTGAAGTCCTTATATGTCATTGATGGTTGCGGCTTTGTGCTATTTTGATACTTGCCTTTGTACAAAACAATATCCCCAAAAGGAACCCAGAAACTGACCTGAGCGATAAGCATGCCTTTATACAATTTGACTGGCAGAGTTGCATACAGTTGTAGTGTCGAGACACCGTGCGAACCAATATCGATCAAATCTGCCGTCACATGAACAAATAATCCCATACGCGCCGTACCAGACTTCCCATGAATAAGCGGCACATAATGATCACTGCCTATACGCTCTGCGGAGTGTCCCAGCACGAAATCACCGGCCTGTAAGACAAGTCCTTCATCGGGGATGGTAATCTCTTCGTACTCAGCTTTTTCTTTCGGATCTATAATTTTTGATGTGTAGCGAATGATTGTTCCCCCCAATGTTAAATCGTATGAGTTTGTGGTAACACGGTCAGACGAGAAAGGATTGATCTCAATCTTGTTGTTCGCAACTTCTTCTTTAATCTTTTCTCCAGTGAGGATCATAGGATTAAATGATCAATCAAATGGCGCGAACGATTCTTGCGGACTATTAAGTCGGCCGTATCGTCCGCCATACTCGACCACCGCACCGAAATTGCACCAAAACGACACCTGCCCAATGATCATTCCGGGATAGACCCGTATAGGCAGTGCCGCCACCATTTCGAGCGTCCACTGATGCTCGGATGTCGTGTGTCCAAGGTTCGCGGAAACTTGCAAGAATAACCCGTACCGTCCCATGGAACTTCTGCCAATAAGAGACATGGCATAGGTAGAACTGCCGATGATTTCTTTGGTATGCCCGAGATACATTTGACCAGGCTGGAGAATATATCCTTCCTCTGGAATCAGTATTTCTTCAAATAAACTTTTCTCGCCATCAAAGCCTTTATAGACCTTCAATATCGGTCCCAACCTATAATTGTAGCTGTTTGGGTTTACCTGTTCCTCCGAAAAAGGAGAAATTTTTATAGTTCCTCTGGCGACCTCCTCTTTTATTTTAGAACCGGTAAGAATCATGGGACTTCATTAAAATAGCTCGACGAATCGATTTGGATAAACTGCTTTCCTATATCGCAATACGAGAACGACATATCGCTGATATGGACGCAGATCGTTCGACATTTTCTTTACATCAAAAAGTCTGTCATACATCGCTCCGTAAACATTTTTATCGTCGATATTCAACATCCGGCAAGCCCGATCTATAGTGCTTTTGCAGTAGTAATGTAATTCCTCGTCAGTTTCTTCAATAAGTGTATTATGCTCCTCGAGCATAATCTCGAGTTTGTTATATAACTTCATTATCTCCTTATATGGAACTTGGGTCGGTGTAATCCCAAAAATATTTTGAGCACGCTTGATTAGATCACCAGGGATCGGTTCAGTAACATAAAAAGGCGCAGCGAGAATGTAGCCTCCGTCGTGGAGCATGTTTACGCATTTGTTGAGCATTCCTTGCGGATCTGGAAAGAATCCTAGAGATGCACCAACCACAATGTGGGTGAACGGTTGTTCCGCCTTATACGTATAACCATCCGCCACCCGATACGAGAAATCTATGTGCGGTGCGTACTTTTCTTTATTGTAGTTCGCCATGCCCACTGACTTCTCTGAAATATCAAAACCTTCTCCCCAACATCCAGAAATTGTTGCGAGTTCGCGTGAAGAAAAACCAGTCGTACAGGCTACTTCCAGTAAATGTGATTTTGAACTGAGATCGGAAAACTTAGCCCATTTTGAAAGAGTCACGTAAGACCCAGGGAGCACATTCCATTGATTAATAAGACCAACGAAATCAGTATATGAAATACTTCGTATATATTCAGGAGTTATGAGATCTTTGCCAACATTTTTTGTTTCCATATCCATCTTGTTACTTCTAATTAATACAGCGGAACTACTGGTGGAATATCATTAATAAAAGACTGTGCCAAGGAATACGACAATGCTCCTTGGTACGGCACTACAATAATATCACCCTCAGTCAGTTTACTTGTGTAACAACGATAACCCCAAATATCCCAAGTGGTACATAAATTCCCCCATAGATTGCATTCAATTTCGGTTTTTGCTGGAGAGGAAAGATTTACTAGCGGAAAGTATTCACTCTCGAAACGCTGCCAACCGACCATATTGACGCCTCCATTCAAAATCACATTTTGCGCATCTTTTACATCTGCAACACTGAGTACGATATGCATGGCACTATTGCAGATATAACGACCTGGCTCAGCAAAATATGCTGCATCAATAAGAGGAGCGAGATATTTCGTGATGGCCTCGCCAATCACTTGTGCATACTCTTCAATAGTTGGTGCCTCTAGGATGCGGTAATCGTGTTGATTAGATCCGTCTTGCACGATAATACCTTCACTCTGGTGCGGTTCAAAGCCGCCCCCAAAATCAACATACTTAATTGATGCTCGTTCTTGCACAGAAAAGTTCACTCCTATATATTCGCCAATTTCACGAATCGAGTCAGTATAAAAGTCAGTCGTTCGATTGCGCGATTGATGAAAATGAATACCATTTAATTGCACAAATGGATAACGCGCCGCTTCATCCCAAAACGCTTTAAGCTCACTAAGTGGAATACCGTACTTTGTCCATGATCCTTGTGATGGCAAATGAACGCGAATACTTGCGTCAACGCCGCGCTTAATTTTATTGGTGATGTCTCCTACTCGACGCAGTTCATTGAAACTGTCTATATTGAGACGGACTATGTCGCTGTGGATGACTGCTTCTGTGAGATCTTCCTCACTTTTCCCAGGACTGAAATAGACGATATCTGTCGATCCGGCATCTATGGCCATAGATAACTCTCTTCTGCTTGCAACATCCAATCCGAGACCTTTTTCTACTATGCGTTTAATAATGAGAGGATGATGATTAAGCTTCACCGCGTAGTACGCTTGGAAACGAGGAACATGGGAATGAAACGCCTTCATGAATCGCCCGATGCTTTCGTCCAATTCTTTCTGGTCGTATGCGTAAAAAGGAGTGTCGCACTTTTTAGTCAAGGAAAGAAACTCCTCTTTTTTTGAGAGAATTTTCTCAACTATTGGTAACAAATTCATATCTGCTCTTATTGGATCGAGACTGCCCGTTCGAAACTAATACGATCTCCTTTTAGGGTGCACATCCCGCCATTTGGGATGGTGAACATCGGATCAGAGTGTCCGAAATCCGCGTTGTACAGGATTGGAAACTTAACATGAGAAAAATATTCTTTCAAGATATCCTCGAAAGAATCTTCTGGAGAAAATTGCGACTGTTCCGTGAAGCGCCCAAAGACTAATCCTGCCAGTTTATCGAACCATCCCAGCTGTTTGCATTGACATAGGAATCTGTCGATATAAGGTGGCGTACCTGTCTCATCTTCTTCAATGAAAAGAATCTTCCCTGTCATATCAGGTAGATATTCGGTGCCATTCAGAATCAAGAGGGTCTGCAGATTCCCAACGACAACTTCGCCTCTTGCCTCTCCATTGATGAAGATCTTTATTCCATCGTTATGTTTTATGATTCGGTGATCGCTATCCTCCCTCAAAAAATATAGGTCATCCGCATAATCAGGCGATGCCTCAATTGTAAGACTATCTTGAGGATCAATGCACATCTTTTTGAAGTAGTCCCACGTATACTCAAATGGGCTTGGTTTTGCAAAAGAAATTCCACCGGGTCCAGAGAAAGTAATTAATCCCGTCTTCGTGGTTATTGCGGTAGTAAGAGCTGTCACATCGGAGTATCCAATTATTATTTTAGGATTCGCCCTTATGAGTTCGTAGTCAAGGTGGTCGAGCAACTGATTTGAATTAAAACCGCCCCAAAAAGCCATGATGCATCCGATATCTTCTCGCTGTAAAAACTCATGAATGTCGTTGACTCTAAGGGAAACAGGGACAGCTGTGTGTCTCTGTGTGAGAATCTTCACGGACTCTCCTTCAACTACCGGAAATCCTTTGCCTTCTAGGTAGTCATACCCACGCTGGATTGTTTCTTCCGGACAAACACCCCTCACAGGATCCGCTGGTGCGATAATCCCTATCTTTTTGCCCATCTCAAGACGTGGTGGTTTTATTTGTTCTGAATTCATACCTTTAAGTATAACCCAAAATCTCCAGATATGTGTCGTCCTATAATTAACTCAACCCGTTGAGCCATTCGTCTGAAATATGCCTATTTTACGGTGTAGAAAACGCCCTGACCAATATCGCCGTGTTGGGTTAGTTTTCCTTCTTTCTCTAACTCATCCAAATACCGCTCGGCGGTTGCGTTAGATACTCCGGCCAGTTTTTCAACATCATTGTTCTGGATTTTGCCGTGCTGTTGTACGAATTCAAGAATCTTTTTCTTGTTCCCGGTTTTCTGCTCCGCTTGTTCAGAAATCAAATCGCCCTTGCCTCGTCGCGCGAGATACACTCCGAGCGCGATTCCGGCGATGGCGACGACGATTAGGATAGTGTAGTTCATATTTTAAGTTTCTCTTTTATCTTTTTGTACGCCAGTTCGCTGTATCGTTGAACATGCGTACCTCGGCCAGTTCGTACAGGAAGATGATAATCTTTGTTTCCCTTTAGACCAAGTTCCTTGACTGCTTTTATTATGATATTTCGTCCAACTCCTAACTTTATTGCAAGTTCACCGGTTAAATAAGGGTGCGTTTCTTCCGGGTCACTTGAAACGACAGTGATTCTCGTCTTAGCCCCGTGCCCACCTTTTGAAAGAGACACATCTGCTTTGCCGTATTTACTTGGTGCTTCAACTGTAATGAAAAAGACACTATCGTGTTCATTCGCATACTTTCTTAACAGCAAGGATGACTTCGTAATTCTCTTTCCCCGCAGGGAACGCACTTTTGCTATCCAGTCTTGTTGTTTAAACTCCGTTGAAGACTGCGCGTTATGAATTCCACGCTCGAGTAGAAATGCTAGCTTATTATTTTTCAAACCACTTCTTGAACTCAAAATTCTATTAACACATGCTGAGTATGTATACACCGGCTGAAAGTTAACTGATATAAAATTTGCGTTTATCTCGCGAGCATAAGTCGGAAAATTCTTTTTGAGAAATGCGCGAAATGATTTAAGGGAGAAATAGAGCAAATGTGCAGCAATATCATCTGGAATGAAATTTAAATCAAGGTGCATCGCCTCGTCTCTTAAAGAAATAATCTGATGAATTGTTTCGGCCTCTCCCGGGGTAATAACCCCGAATCTCGAATCAAGCAGACGGGTAACATTTGCGGCGGAAAGCGTCTTCCCTCCATCAGTCTCAATACCTATTCTTTTTTTGAGAAGAAACGATTTCCCAATCTGCTCCCATGCTCGAACGTTTGCGATCATAGACATTGAAATTCTATCCTTAGCCCGTGGCCTATTGAACAGTTCTATTGAACTAACCGCAGATATAATTGCTGATCGTGCCAACGTTCTTGATGTTACGGCTTGATTAATCTGCGACATAGCTATCCATTAATTTCCTTCATGACTTTATCAGTTTCAACAAGAGCAGTAATAATTTTTTGGTAATGCTCGATATCATTGTTCATGAGGGCGCGACCTTTACGGTCCTTAAGCCATTTTTGCGCGGGCTGGTAGCCACCGATATAAAAATTCCAGGCGACTTCCGATACGCCACCGAAATACTGTTCAGTGTTGATGTATACTTTCCCGTCCTTGTAAGTGATTTTTTCGACTACATTTGAGCCACTTTCGGGATACGAGGTAATGAATTCGCGCACTTTCGGCGATTCCAACAAATGCAATTCCCGCAACTCCTTGCCGAGCACGGCTAGTGATGAAAATTGTTTTTTGTCTTTCGGGTACGGCACACGCGGGAAATCCATTTTGAGAAATTCTTTGTACTTCTCGCGATAACTCGGCGAGTACAGCACGGCGTAAATATAATCAAAAATATCTTCCGGCGTTGTATTACCTACGGTCTTTTCTATACTCGCGACTATTTCTTTATTGAGATTTGGTATTTTTGAACCATCATCTGCGTAAAGATAGAGTGGAAATGATGACCCTATTTCCGAGGTTTTGTTTGAGACATAGCTTGACTCAACAATGCCATGGTGAACCAAGACATGTCGGAACCCTTTAATCTTTTGCTGCCTGCACAACATAAGCCCAACATTTTCTCGGCCAACAAAATGCTTCATCACATCTGAACGAGGAGAGTTTATCCAACATTCAGATTTCTCTGTGTAGTACATGTAGCGAGTATCAAATGGCCTATAGGAAATTCTTTCGGGTTGGTTTTCTGATGCATTCCTTAATTCTTTCAGTCTTTCTTCTTTTTTGTATTTTCTTCCGTCTTTAATATTAAATTCTGCATACGGGTCATCAGAATTAAGGATGGATTTTGTCATTTTCTCCAATTCATCTTTTGTATAAAAAATAGACAGTTTGTCTATCCCAGTCACGATACCTGTCGTATTCTTAGGAAATAATTCAACGACAGAAAACCCTTTGTCATATTCTTCTCGACCAACCATATCTTTCCCAACGAAATAGAGCATTTTTTCATCTAAGTTCACCTCCTTCCATTCAGGTTCGTTTTCAAGTTCTGCAAATTTGAATGATCGTTTCCCAAATAAATCAGCGTGATAAACGGCAGCTAATTGGCCGACTTTTTTCTTACCAGTTTTTATTCCGATTATTATCGCGACTCCTTGCTGGATGTTGAAAACATTTTCGTCCTTGCTACCATCGGGAGCGGTCTCATTTTTCTTTGCATTACCATGCAAATCTAAGATATATATTTTGTCGAAAGTCTTCGCTAAGTGCCACCGCATTCCTCTGAAAGTGGGGTTATCTATATACCCGTGATTTGTAATCATTGCCATAATCCCTTCGCCGTTCTTTTCGATCATGGCCTCCGCAAATGCGATAAACTTTACATAATCATCGTTAAGCCAATGTTTGCGCTCCTGTAGTTTTTGAGTGCCTCCTGGTTCTACTTTATATCTCTCTACGAGACTGTTTGCATAATCTGTCTCGTTTGACGATACCCCGGAATACGGCGGATTGCCTAGAACGACCATAATCGGCGTTTCATTCTTGATAACCGCCGCCTCTTTTGCTTCTTCAGCGATGCTTTGGGCAAAACCAAGCGAGAGAAGGTCAGTTTGTGGACTCGCTTGTTCGAGCGAGTTGGTAAGATAGATGCCGAGCCGCTTATTAAAAATTGTGAATCCCGTCTGCTTGAAAGCGATGCTCAATTTTAAATGCGCGATGGTGTAGGCGGCCATCATAAGCTCGAAGCCGTGTATGCGTGGCAAAAGATCATTGTGCACATATGCCGGCCATCGGCCTTTTTGTCCTTGTTCGATGAGTCGCTCGTAAATGAGGCGAATGACCGCACTGATAAATGTGCCCGTGCCGACGGCCGGATCGAGAACCTGAACCTTATGCCGACCATCCGGCAATTTCGCAGTGTCTGCTAGACCGTCCGCCAAACCGAAATCAAGTTTGAGAACATGGTCAACTGCCCGAACGATAAATCGTACAACCGGAAGTGGCGTGTAATACGCACCCATTTTTTTGCGGAGTTCGGCGTCATACTCTTTGAGAAAGTCCTCATAGAAATGAATAACTGGATCTGGTCCTCCGTGTTCCTTACCCCACAAGTCTGGACTGAAATATTGCTCCATCAACTCGCGGACATTCGCCGTAGCGAACACTGCGCACAACTCGTCCACGATATAACGGAGCCGTTTATTGAAGTCGGGACCCGCAATGTGATTGAAGAACTGTCGCAAGAATGGGTTGGACTCTGGCACAAGATCGCGCGCTTCCGCGCGTGTAAAAGTATCCGGCGATTCATCATTGTGGCGCGCGACAAACAAACCATATACAAGCGTTTGTGCATACATGTCCGCGAATGCTTCTGGTGTGAGGTCGTGGACTAGCATTTTCTTTACGGACTCATAAATGCGTTGTAAGTCGACATCAGAATCGGACATATCGGCAAGAAAATGCCGTACATTGTCGCGTATACGGCGCGCTTTACCGCCCATAATCTCCGCAAGCCGTTTCCCGTTCTTTATTGGCTCTGGCTTGCCTACGAGGAAGTCAACCAAAGCATCGGCGAGTTCGGCGAAAGCTTCTGTCTTAGCAACTAGTTTTTCGTTTTCAATTATTCCGATACGAACCGGTTCGCCGTATCGCGAGCCGTTTTTGAAAAAGCGAAATTCAAGATAGTCGGTCAGAATAAGGTTGGAGTAGCCAAGATAACGTTCCATCTGTTCTGATTTCTCGGTCTTATCGAGGTCTGCTCCGATGTCTTTCGTTTCGGTATATCCAACAGTGATGTCTCCACGAAGGAATACAAAATCAGGATTGCCATGCTCGCTTCGCGAAGGATCGTTGAGAATTTTTAATGCCGGGTCAAGTGAGTGAATAAGTGCCTCAAATGCAGGGCGGTAGGCATGCTCACGAGCTTGACCCGTTTTGAACTTTCCCTCCACACTAAAGATATAGTCTTCAACTACTTTCGACATATTTCAAATAATCCCACAAAATCGCCATTAACTCAACGCGTTGAGTTAATGGCCAAAATCGACCCTCGCTCCACCACTCCATTCCTTTTCCAAAGACATCCCCCGCCAAAAAATGAAGTATGAGGAGCGGCAGGGCTCGGGACCGCGCGTAATCGCGCGGCGAGCCCGCGAGTCTGCGAGCGGGCGAGAAAGGGATGTTAGTTTGTTGGATTTTGTGTAAAATAGGTTCTAGCGTGCTTTAATAGGGACTCCAGAATCAAACCCAAAGGCATTTCGCCGGCGGAAAATTTCGCGGCGCGGAGCGCCGCATAGGGGGAATGCGCATTTCCGCTTGCGGTGCGCGCGTGAGGGAGGTTCAGAAATACAAAATCCGAAAATTTTTGGAGGAAGGATTTTTTGGAGGGGAATGCGAATGCACCCATAGTGTGCTTGCCCCACCCTCCCGTGCGCGCACCAGCCCCTTCGCTGGCGGGTCTGAAACCAGCGAAGCTCCCTAACCCCGTTTTGCAAATTCTCTTTCAAATTTTTTTAATATTTCCGAGTCTAAACAAAGCTCGCGAATTTTTCTTTCTGTTTTAGCGCCAATAGTGGATGCTGAACCAGCATAGTTGATCAATTTCATATCCGGAAACGAGAAGCGCGCGTTTATCCTCTTACCCTTATGAATAACATGGAAATGTTTGTCGTGATCGCCGCTATATACGCGCATCTCGAATGCACCCATCTTTGCGACAAGTCCACGCAGTAATGGTCCCCTCCACGCGAGAGCATCTTTGTATTTTTCCTCTAACTCCGTTTCTCTTTTGTCTTCTTCGGTATAAAGATATTCTTCAAATGAATCGTCCGAGTCTTCGATGATTTTCAAAATACGACTGCCAATATCAAGTCCTGCATATCTATACTCGCTCGGGGAGCGATCCTTCAATTGGCGGCTTTTCTCTATCGCCTCAAGTTCTGAGTAGTAATTCTCAAGATCTAACTTTATTTGTTCGAGTCTTTTCCCTACCGTAGCGTGAGCATCAATAATATCCCTATCCGCTGGAACAGTTTCGAATCCTTTTACAATTATCGGTACATAAAATCGTTGTCCATCCTTGCCGTCTAACCCGATTACTACTCGACCTTTAGCTTTTTCTACAAATGGAACATTGCTACTATTAAAAGAAACATTGAAATGAATCCACGCGCGTTTACTAAATATATCTCTAAATCTCAGCGATACATGAACACTTGAGCAAGAAAACTCGCAGCAGTCCAAGTCAATAAGACAATACCCTAGCCCTATATTTGTCCCCGGATGGAACCAGTCTTTGGGTACCCATCCAGAGACTTCAAAAACTGCTCCGATTATCTGATACGGTTTTGGGTTAACGATATCAACTTGCGGTGACATTATTGGAATTGTGCTCGTGATATAATTTATTTGCAACCAACTCAGTGAGTCGTCTTTCTTAATGGCCGTCCCAGACAATTCAAGGCGACTTGAGTTGGTTGCACTGGGACGGCCATTTAAGATTTATGAACAAATATTTTCTATACGCCCGCAAAAGCACCGATGTCGAGGACAAACAGGTGCTTTCTATCGAAGCCCAGCTCGCCGAGCTTCAGGCGCTTGCGAAGCGCGATCAACTCAACGTCGTTGAGGTATTCGTAGAAAAGCGCTCGGCGAAGATGCCGGGCCGTCCGATATTCGGCGATATGATGGCGCGGATACAAAAGGGCGAAGCGCAAGGGATTGTATGCTGGAAAATTGACCGGCTCGCGCGTAATCCGGTAGACGGCGGGCAGATTCAGTGGTTTTTACAGCAAGGTGTTATCCGTCATATCCAAACGCACGACCGCTCGCACTTCCCTAACGACAATGTGCTGATGATGTCAGTGGAGCTCGGCATGGCGAACGAATATATCCGTCAATTAAGCGCGAACACTTCGCGCGGGTTGAGACAGAAAGCACGACAAGGCATTTATCCCGGCCTCGCGCCATTCGGGTACTTGAACGACCCGAGCACGAAAACTATAAAGATGCATCACAAAAATTCGAAACTTGTCCGAGAAATTTTTGAGCGGTATGCGACCGGCAAGGATACTCTGGACAGTCTCGCCACAATGCTTGAAAAAGTGAGCGTGCTGTCTAAGGGCAATCGGCGCATTCATATCTCGCAAATTTCTTTCTATCTCCAAAATCCTTTCTACTACGGCCACTTCCGCTACGCAGGTGAAGTGTATGAAGGAAAGCACGAGCCCATCGTTTCAAAAGAGCTGTTTGATAAGGCAAACGCTGTCCTCCATAGTCGCGGTCGCGTGCCGAATATCAAAGATGATCCGAGTCCGTATTGCGGTCTCATGCGCTGTGGTGGATGCGGAATGGGTATCACGGCAGAGACGCGCGAGAAGCATCAGAAAAATGGAAATGTTCACAACTATACTTATTATCGCTGTACGCGAAAATCGAAAGTTATGAAATGCAAAGAAGCGCCGATACGAAGCGAATTGTTAGATTCGCAACTCTCGGCGCTTCTCGGCGAATACACGATGCCGAAGGAGTGGATATCGCCGTTGTCTGCCCTGTTGGACACAGAAGCCGCCAACGTCTCTAAAACGGCAACAGAGGCCGTTCAAGGTCTGCGGGACAAGGTAGCGGACATTTCGCGCACGCACGCTCGGCTAACGGACCTCTATGTCGCCGAAGATTTGGAGCGCGAAGAATACTTGTCCCGTCGCCGTTCGCTTACGAGCGAGCGAAAGACGATTGAAGAACAAATCGTCCGTCTTGAACGAGCTCCTACTGTGTGGGTTGAACCTGTGCGGGAATGGATTTCAGACGCTTCGCGTCTTGATGAAATCGCTCATTCTGAAAACTACCCCTCCAAAAAATCCTCCCTCCAAAAAATTTTCGGATTGAACCTCTCCCTCCACGCGCGCGAAGCGCGCGGAAATGCGCATTCCCCCTATGCGGCGCTCCGCGCCGCGAAATTTTCCGCCGGCGAAATGCCTTTGGGTTTGATTCTGGAGGCCAGGGCGGGAATTGAACCCGAGTCAGAGGCCTTTAGAGTGTCGTGAATTAAGCAAGCAAAATGCTACTTAACAGAGTAATCATAAGGGTTTATTGGAAAAATCACAATCATCAATCGTACTCACTAACTATCAACTTTGGGCAACTTTTATCACTTTTTGGGCAACCCGTGGGCAACCGATGTCATCGATTGCTCATGGACATTATCAACAAAGAACAGTACAGGCAAAAATGATAAAGGCTCAAAACACTGCTAAGCGGTGGTTTTTGAGTCCCCAACCCATCAGCATCAAGACTCTTTCTGCTTAGAGTATTTATCCAACTCCGTTTGGATTATATTTCTGCACAAGGTTTCAAGGTATTGTAGGCGTTCGGCAACATTCTCGTCCGTACTCCGATAATCATTCAGGAGTTCCCGATACCTTTCAATAGGTATGATGGTCTGGGTCCTATCCATTTATTCGACGCCATATGTGAACGCAGTTTCAAGGATTTCAATAAGCTCTTCTTCTGCAAATTCAGAGAGGTCGACATGGTATTTCTTTTTCCAGTTCGAAACCAACTTGTGTCGTCCATCCTCGTCTATACGCGGAGGTGCCGGTTCCAGTGCCAGTAGAGCATTTACATGGAGCATTGTAAGGTCGGCTATGTCTTTTGCATCAACCTGAATCTTGTTTGAGGAATACGCTTTCTCAAGGACCTTTATTTTCGTCACTTCCCCCTTAGGGTATATGAAAAGGATTTCCTCTGGGTCTTTTATGTTTATATCTATGTAATCAAGACCCTTGAGTTCCAATAGAGCAATGAGACCCAGGTCATTATCAATATCTTGCGGGTAATTATCCCTCTTAGGGAGGCTGACTATACAGTTTTTTCCTCTTACATCAACTAGGCTCATTTCGTTTTCAAATTCATCACGAATTCTCAAGTCGTCTTGAGACATTGGTGCTTTCTTTTTGCTAACTTTGCTTTTGTCCGTCGCCTTCTTTTTTGCCATATTGTTGCGTTAAGTCTAGCCAATAATCTAATCTGATAAGTATATCAGCTTGTAATGGCAGATTTGCTTAATTAACCCCCGACCCGCCAGCACTATATCTCTGTAAAGATCTCCACAAAAAGAAATAGTGTTAGGAGGGTGGTGGCGATTTAATGACCACTTAAATTTCAACTCCCTTAAAAACATTTGTGGCTACTCTTGGGCGATTGTTGCACCGTTAGTAATACTTCGTTATGCGTCCCCGTATCCTGGCTTCGGCACATGCTCAACGACGTAACGGTCAGGATCGCCGTTACGGGCTTTCTCAACTGACACAAACTTCCCAGTTCTAGTATCTCGCCCCTCTTTGAATGATTTTGAATCTGACATGTTAATGATATTTTTATTTAGCCCAAAAGTAGCCATAGATGTTTTCAAAGAACTATTGTGTGTATTATAACTGTTCTGAAAAATAAAGGAATTGGGTGGGGATAACTTTATCCTTATTTTGCCTCGTTTTTTACTGGTTCTATTTTTAATAGAAGATCTTCAGGTATACTAGACATATGGCAAAAGACACCGTTCATAGAGATACAAGGACCGGACGTTTTGTGGATTCCTCCTCCCCAACCCATAGGGAAACTTCGGCTGCGTCTATTGAACGCCTAGTGGAGATAGTAAGGAAGAGTAACAAAATAATTGAGCGCTACGAAAATGATCCTCGCCCCCCGAATAGACTCTGACGATTTAAGAGGAAAATATATATTCTTCGATAATGACTTTCTAGGAAGTATTTTTTCTGATCCTGAACTCCTTAAAAACAGCCTGACTCTTATTGATGGTTATCGTGTTATTGATGGTTTTACACGCTTGGAATTCCTAAGGGAAGTTTGGATACCTGAGATTCGAGAAGAAAAAGAAAAATTTCTTAATTCTGACATATTCTCTCCTGTTATAGAGCACCAAGAATTATTCAGGCAAGTGAGAGAAAACGCACTGGAGCTTTCTAGACTATACGCTCATGAGAATAATGGAAGTAGAAAAGGAAGTGTAAGTATAGTGGACCTTCTTTTAGCTGGTACCCTCATGTTTTATCCAAACTCAGTTCTCATAACTGGGAACAAGAAGGATTTCCCTAGCTGTATCTTTGATACTAAAGGAGTATTTAATTTCGAGCAGGGTGATGGAAACATGCGGGCCATTTCACTCGTAAAGTTTAATCAGGACAAATTTGAGACTCGGAAAGCGGCGTATGCAAATGTTCCTACGAGGCGATAAACTTTTCAAAATAAATAGTCAGTTAGTGTATCCCATCGGACCGTACATCCTGAACTTCTGATCCTCGTATTTTTTACGAATATTCACCGATGCCTCTTCGGCTTCAAACGCCCACAACCCCGGCTCCTTTGAATAAGGATACCAACGAATGACACGAAAAACTCCTTTCACTTGGCTGTGGGCTACGGCAATTGCATATTCAACATCTCGTGCAGGTTTTTTCCATGCTCGGCGAACTTCTCTGTATATGCTTTTTGTGTCCATCCCTTCCTTATAACTATTGCCAATATTGAGGAGGAGGACTTGCGTTCCGTTTTTGTCACTCATAACCACGAGTATAGCATTGGGACTCTAAAGATATTTGCCGTCCTCGGTCTATAACCGTTTAATATGTGATATTCTTTTCTCAGTGAGAATATGAGGCCTAAACTTCGTGGCGTTGAGCTACGGGGCATGGTCTAAAACCAGTCAAGAGTAAAGACCCCATCATAGGGATTGCCTTGACTGGTCCTGTCGGGAAACTGACAGTGGATGGCCCTCAAAAGCTGTCACCCTGTGGTGGGATCTTTGCTACCTGCCCGGGCATTATCAATCTATATGCCGGATATGGAACCAAAGCAAGAAGATTTCAGTAAGCAGTTCAAAAGCGTTTGGAAACAACGACCGGAGATTGTATGGGGATCTATACTCGTCATCGGGGTCGCCATCTATTTTATTGCCCCGTTGTTCTTTACTTCCACTAGCACTCCAACCCAACCTGTTCCACCTACGCAACCTCCACCACTCACGATAATTACCAATCCTGACTACACTAGTAATCCGTCAGCGTATATCGTGGACTGGACAGGTAAAGTTCCTTCACAGATACCAACTGGTAAAGCACTATGGGTTGAACAAATTGTTGGCCCTACAAAAATAAAAGTCTCATATACCATCACACAATCTGGAGAAAACATTATTGAATTAAAAAGCATTGTTATTCCAGGTCTTGGCTGGCCAAAACTTGATTCATCAGGAAAAATTCCCCCACTGGCATGGTTGGATGGAAAATATCCATTCGTTGATGGTAATTGCTGGAGTCAGCAGGCGCAGTCATTCCTCAGCCAAAATATCCTTCATAAGGTGGTATACATATCACCAGAATCTGAGTTGCTGATGGAGAATGGTTTGAATGGCAATCTCATAAATATCGCAGAATTCATAGTAAAGAGTGGTTATGGTGTCGTCCCTCTAAATATGGATATTGATTTATCCAATTCATCTCTGGCCGGGATTGGTAACTCATCCAAAAAAGAACTTTACAATGATCAGCAGGTGGCATCTCTTGCAAAACGCGGTGCATGGGGAACATGTGGAGGATCATGACCTACAAAACGGTTGTAATCGTGTTGGCAATAGTCACAGCGACAGCACTGGGAGCAAGAGCATGGCTTGTCGTGCCTCCACCGCCTCTAACACCATCGCCTACAGCCGCCGAGCTGGAGATAGCAGAAGCCATAAGAACGTGTGGAGTGTACGGCAAGCCGCAGGAAGATAGGACTTCTGAAATTGACGGAACTGTTACCTTAGAGGAATGCATTCAAGTGAACAGGAAATGCCAAGCTCTCTGGGGGGATCATTCTGTCTGGAACGGTACAGCTAGGTCTGATTTTGATGAGGCAGGTAATGAGCAACTAATACCGAATTGCAAATGCGATAAAAGTTACGAATGGCTTAACGCGGACGGCACTGTAGGCATAACCATGGACGACGGACGTGTATTTAATATCATTGATGGCCATGGGAAATGCGTCAAACAATAATTATGACTGCCGAGACACAAAAATTCAGCGACGAAACGATTGCAAGTCTCGTAGAACTTGGCAAGGTGTTTCTTAGGATACGCAACCGCCTTATCTCGGAGGGCTATGTGATTAAAGACGGAAAGACTAAGCTACCTGAACATATAGAATCCCAAGCTAAAAACCCATGAAAATACAGTCAATTCGTGCTAGAGTGGATTCAAATTATGGCAATATTTGATGAACTAAAATCTGTCGCTAAAACCCTCCGAGAAGCGGACAAAATTGAGCAATATCAACAAATTTTGGATGTGCAAGAAAGACTCTTGGAAATGCAAAAGAAGATTGCAGACCTCGATACAGAGAATGGGGAGTTGAAAGAAAAACTTAAAATAAAAGACAATCTGGTTTTCGAGAGAAATGCCTATTGGTTATTAATCGATGACAAAAAAGATGGTCCTTTTTGTTCTAAATGCAAAGATGGAGAGGATAAACTAATCCGAATGAGAATCGGAAAATATACATTTGGTTGGGCACTTTGCCCGAATTGTAAGGTGTGTACGCCAAATTAGCTATGAATCTTTCTGACAACGAAAAACGAGATGCCGTCAAATTTATTGAGGCAGGAAAGCCGTTGCCGGACAAGTACCGCTTCCTATTGTTTGGAGAGAAGGAAGAGGTTGAGCTGGTGTGGAATGGCAAGACAGACGAGGTAACGACGGCCGTTTTACCTTTTCAAGTTATAGAGCAGATTGATGTGCCAAGAACGGAAAAATTTGGGAATGCTAATTTAGGAACTCTTTTTGATAACTCCGGCAGACAGATAACTGGGTGGACGAATAAGTTGATTTGGGGAGATAACAAACTCATTCTTTCATCTCTAAAAAACGGACCACTTCGCAAGGAAATCGAAGAACAAGGTGGCTTGAAATTGATTTACATTGATCCTCCGTTTGATGTGGGAGCAGATTTTTCAATGGATATAAAAATCGGCGATGATGAGCATGAAGAAAGTTTTACAAAAAAACCATCAGTTATAGAGGAAATTGCTTATCGCGATACATGGGGTAAGGGTGCAGATAGCTTTATCGCGATGATTTATGAACGATTGAAATTAATGCACGATTTGCTTGCAGAAGACGGAAGTATCTATGTTCATTGCGATTGGAGATTGAGCTGTCATGTTCGATTGATATTGGATGAAATTTTTGGGAAAGATAATTTTCAACGAGAAATTATATGGTCATTTGACACGAAATCAGGATATAAGACAATCGCTGAAAATTACATCAGGAGCCACGACACACTCCTTTTCTACGCAAAAGAAACAAATGACAAGATTTTCAATAAACAATTTGAGTCCTATGGTGAAGAATATATTGAGAGATTCAAGAAGATGGACGAGAATGGAAGAAAGTACAGAGACGACAGAGGAAGTGGGGTAAAGCAGTACCTCGATGAGTCAAAAGGCGTTCCTATTGCTGATGTATGGAGGGACATAAGGTCTTTTCAGCAGGCCTCAACATCGGAAGAATATATTGCTTATCCAACACAAAAACCAGAATCATTGTTGGACAGGGTTATTAGAACATCAACAAATGAAGGCGATCTTGTTGCCGACTTTTTCTGCGGTTCCGGTACAACATTGGCAGTTGCCGAAAAACTTGGCAGAAAATGGATTGGTTCCGACTTAGGTAAATTTGGTATTCATACTTCTCGTAAACGCCTGATTGATGTACAAAGAGAGCTCAAAAAGGTGGGGAAAGATTTCCGTGCCTTTGAAATCTTGAATGTCGGGAGGTATGAACGAGAAAACTTCCTTGCGGTGAATGATGACTTACGGGCAGAAGAAAAAGCAAAGCAGGCAGAAAGAAAAGAAAAAGAATTTGTGAAGCTGATCATATCGGCATATAAAGCCGAACCGGTAGAGTCGTTTGTGAATATTGTTGGCAAGAAAAGGGATCGATTGGTTGCTGTTGGACCTATCAATACGCCAGTATCATCAAAACTGATAAAAGATATTGTCGCTGAATGCAAAGAAAAAGGCATTACGAAAATTGATGTACTCGGATTTGATTATGAGATGGGTCTTGATTTCGGAGAGTACAAAGATCAGGGTGTTGATATTGCCTTTAGGATTATTCCAAGAGAAGTGTTTGATAAAAAGGCAGTAGAAAAGGGACAGGTAAAATTCTACGATGTAGCGTTTATTGAAGCGAAACCAATAATCAAAGGTAAGGGAAACAGCAAAGAACTTTCTATTGAGCTTACTGACTTTTCTGTTTTCTATAATCAGGACGATTCGGGCGAAGTGGCCGAGGCACTCCGGCCCGGTGGAACCAAGGTAATGGTAGAAAATGGGCAGGTGGTGAAGATATCAAAAGACAAGGCAACCGAGCTTATTTCAAAGGAAATTTTGACAAAAAAATGGAGTGATTGGATTGATTATTGGGCAGTGGATTTTGATTTTGCTGACCGAAAAGAAATCATCAAAGTTATGGAAAACGGAGAGGAAAAAGAAGTTTGGACTGGGGACTACATTTTTGACAACGAGTGGCAGAGCTTCCGCACAAAAAAGAATAGGAATCTCGATCTTACTTCTGTGGCCAGAGAGGTCTCAAAAGGAACTTATAAAGTCGCTGTTAAGGTCGTGGATATTTTCGGGAATGATACGACGAAGGTAATTGAAGTAAAAATATAAATATTATGCCGTTGCTAAATAAAATAACAATTAAAAATCTTAGGTCCTTCCGTGGGAAGGTATCTTTTAATTTAGCAGATGGTTCTTATTTTATAGGGGTTAATAATTCTGGCAAAAGTACCGTATTAAATGCAATACACGCTTTCTTTGATGACAGCATTTTTAATAACGAAAGTTTTGTTAACAAAACAGCTTTTTTGAGCAAAAAAGCAGGATCTAATATTGTAGAAATAACTATTAATTTCAATCTTGAAGCACTCGACACAAAAAAATTTAAACAGGATTTAATTAAAAATTACGGATCTAATTTGAGTATCTCAAAGATTATCTCTATTACAACTGACACAAAAGTTATAACTCATTCTTACAAATTGAACGGTGGAAGTTCTATAGCAGATTTACCAGACGATGTATTAAAACTTGTTAAGAGCGTAAGAGTTACTTATCTTCATCCACAAGAAGGCCAAACTCTACTCATTAATGCTCAAGAAAAATTACGACAGAGGCTCTTGGCTAATTGGGGTCGCGGCTCAAATATTACACAAAGTATAAAAAAATTGCAGGCGGAATGGGACAATCTCCGCGATAAATCAACGACTTATCTTTCAGGATCATTGACAGATAATTTACAAAAAATGTGGCCTGCTAGTAGGGTAACAATAAATTTACCAAAAGACATAAGGGAAATCATTACTGTTTCGGACATCAATTTTTCTGGTTATAAGAATTCACCTGAAGTTAACCTGACTTCTCAAGGAACAGGTGCCCAATCTACAATATTATATTTAATCCATTTCCTTCTAGATAGTGATCGTTCTTTACACCGGGGAGAATATCACCCTTTATGGCTACTTGAAGAACCGGAGTCTTTTCTTCATGTTGATTTATTGGCAAACCTCGCTAAACAATTAAATTCTGAAAAATGGTTGGGCAACATTCAGATGGTAATTTCCACACATTCCCCAGTATTACTTGCCGGTAGTCGAGTTGCAAAAGAGAAAATTAGCTGGAGTGTTTTATCAGAACATACCACACTTCATAATAAATTAACGACAGAGTATCTTGATGAGGAGATAAAAGAAATTGGCGAGTTAATGGGAGATCCTAATTTCTTTGCCTATTTCTTAGCCGCACAAAATGAGCCGCTCATATTTATTGAGGATGGTAAACCTATCACAGTAGAAAAATATATAGAAGCAGGAATTAATGTAACAAAAGGATTAAGTGGAGTATCCGAAATGTCAAAATTCTTAAATGTTTTCCTTTCGGCACCGTTTATCATCAATAATAAAGTTTACTTTATTATTGATGCTGACAAAGGAAAGGCGGAGTTCTCCAGATTTTATAACGCATCAAGAGTGGATAAATCAAAAAATAATTTCTTGAGATTCAAAGTTATTAATACTGAAAATATTTATTTAATATTTCTTCCCAGTGACTTCGCTGCCGAGAATCTTTTCCCGGAATTCAATAATCATTTGGAAGAGTGTGTGCCAAAAATTTGGGATATATCTACATGGAAAACGAATGATCTAATACCCACCAACCTTTCTAGCGCTGGGACTCTTTGCAGAAGAAAAACTGTGTTGTCAATAGATGAAGCTATTGCTCTAATTAAAAATCAAGAAGATGTAAAAAGTCTTTTCTGGGAGAAAGTAAAAAAGTTTGATTATAAAATTGATCAAACATATATCATTGCACTTAAATATCTATTACTATAGATAATAAATTATTATGGCACTACACAAAGATTTCCCAACAGACCCATACGCAATACTCGACCCGGGCATTCGGTGGTTTCCGGCTGACGAGGATTTGAGAGAAAAGGGGTTTGACAAGCTCATTCCTCCTCTTGTTGCTGATCTCCGCAAAAGGGTAAAAGAATGGCGAGATGACCAGTATAGAGGGGCTAGCGATACCTCAAAGGCACTTCTGAACTGGTGGTTTAAAGAGGAGCACATTTTGTATGACCAGCATGGGGCGTCTTCTCATTTCAGATACTACTTCGCCCAAAGAGAGGCGCTAGAAACTGTCATTTGGCTTTATGAAGTCGCAAAGGTAAAAGATAAATACGACCTCATTCGGTATAACTCAACAGGGGTATTAAGTCCGCAGATGTTTACCGAAGATTGGTTACGCTTTGTGATTAAAATGGCTACTGGTGCTGGTAAGACCAAAGTCATGAGTCTTGTTGTGGCGTGGGCGTATTTCCATAAAAAATATGAACAGGATTCAAAACTGGCAAAGAATTTCCTTTTGATAACCCCGAATGTTATCGTTTTTGAAAGAATTAAAAGTGATTTCTCGGGCCTAAAAATATTCTTCAGTGATCCAGTTCTTCCAGAAAATGGATATCAAGGTCAAAACTGGCAAGATGATTTTCAAATTACTCTACACCTGCAAGATGATTTGAAAAATGTTTCTGATACCGGAAACATATTTTTGACGAACATACATAGAGTTTTTGAAAGTGATGTAAAAGAAGCAAGCCCGGAAGATGAAGACACCTCAACATATTTCTTGGGAGATAAGCCGGTAACAAAGACAAACGATTCTACTGTTGACCTTGGAATGATAGTCAGAGACATTGACGAACTAATCGTCCTTAATGACGAAGCACACCACCTGCACGATGATAAATCAGCGTGGGTGAAGTCCATTCAGGATATAGATAATCGCTTAAAACAAAAAGGATCGGGTTTGGCTCTGCAGTTGGATGTAACTGCTACACCAAAGAAGAATGACGGCTCTATTTTTGTGCAAACAATTTCTGACTATCCACTTGTTGAGGCCATTCACCAAAGAGTCGTGAAAAATCCGGTCGTGCCGGACGCAGCGAGTAGAGGGAAACTGAATATAAATCAGAGCGCCCTATTTAGCGAGAAATACAGGGACTACATAAATCTCGGTATTGAAGAATGGCGCAAAACATACGAAGTGTTAAAACCGATGGGTAAAAAATCAATTCTCTTTATCATGACTGATGATACGAAGAATTGTGATGAAGTCGCCCAATATATAGAGACAAGTTTTGCAGACCTGAAGGGTGCTGTGTTAACCATTCATACTAATAAAAGCGGTGAAATTTCCGAGACCGTTTCCGGCAAAAACAAAGAAGAACTGGACATACTTAGGAAGCAGGCAAACGATATAGACAGTTGGGAGAGTCCATTCAAGGTAATTATTTCGGTGATGATGCTTAAGGAAGGATGGGATGTTAAAAATGTTGTTACCATTGTTGGCCTTAGGCCATACGCAGCAGATTCAAAGATTCTCCCCGAGCAAACACTAGGGCGTGGTTTGCGAAGAATGTTTTTTGGCAGAGATGATGTTGAAGAATATGTAAGTGTCGTTGGTACACCTGCTTTTATGGATTTTGTGGAATCAATAAATGGCGAGGGCATAATTCTTGAAAAGAAAGCAATGGGAACTGGGACAAAACCGATTTCACCAATGGTTATTGAAGTAGACAAAGACAATCCGAAAAAAGATATAGAAAAACTGGATATTGAGATTCCGGTAATGTCCCCGAGGATACAGAGAGAGTATAAAAATCTTGCCGAGTTAGATGTATCTGCATTTGGGAATGCAAAAGTTAAGATAAAAACCTTCTCTGAAGAGGAAAAAAGAGAGATTGTCTTTAAGGATGTTGTTGATGAAAAAACACACCACACAACGATATTGACTGGCGATATTGACCCTGATTATCAAAGCGTTATTGGATTTTTTGCTCAGGCGGTGATGAGAGATTTACGATTGTTTGGTTGCTACGATATTTTATTCGGCAAGGTAAAGGAATTTGTTCAGAATAATATGTTTGATCAGCCGGTGGACTTGTCAGACCTAAATACTTTGAGAAATTTGTCGGAAGTAGAATATATCCGACTTATTAAAAATTCATTCAAGAAAGCCATCAACGAACTCACGGTCAAAGATAGTGGCGATACGGAGATTAAAAACTATATCAAGATTAGTGAAGCGAGGCCGTTTGTGGTTAATGACAAGTCATACTTTATTCCTAAAAAATCAGTGTTCAACAAAATTGTCGGGGATAGTAACTTTGAGCTGGAATTTGTGAACTTTATTGAAAATTGTGACGATGTTATTTCTTTCGCTAAGAATTTCCAAAATAAGGAAGCGAGTGCACTCAGGATTGAATATAAAAATTCTGAGGGCTTTATTGCTACCTACTATCCGGATTTCTTTGTTAAAAAAGATGATAAGACAGTGTATATAATTGAAACAAAAGGTCGAGAGGAAGAAGATGATAAATTGAAATTTGAGAGACTACAGAAATGGTGTGAGGATGTTAATACTCGACAAAGCAGAGTGGTATATGAGGCGTTGTATATAAAACAGGAAGAATGGGATAAAGACCGGCTGAAGAATTTTGATGAAGTTGTGAGGTTGTTTAATAAATAATGAGCTTATCATGGACGAAGAATCAGAATCTATTAGCTGGGAAAGCCTTAGTGATGAAAGGAAAGATGAGTTTGACCATGATAAATTGATGGAAGAACTTTCTGATGAATTTGAAAATGATTCAGAGGACATCACCTCGCGACTTGAAAATCTAGGGTACGACATAGACGATCTCGAACTTTAGGACAGCAAAAACGGCGGTTAAGATCGCCTTTGCCCTAGTTATGTTAATACATACTGCAAATTTACCACCACAGTGAAAATCGTGAAGCAAAATCTATAATCCATTGTATTTTAATGGCAGCCAATACAGTTGTTCCCGTACCTATAACTGACCAAAGTATACCTAGCCCATTGGTAATTTCCTCTTTTAGCAAACCATCTATACTCGCGAACATTTTACCTTTTCCAGTTAGGGAAATCCGAGATGGATCATTTGGTTCAGGATTAATAAAGTCATAAGTGATGCAACTCTGAATTAAATCTTGAACTTCTATAAGTATTCGTTGAAATTCCTTACTAGTATCGTCTTTGAAACCTGTTAGACCTTTTTCTCCCTCACAAAATTCTTTGTGATATTTCCAGATGTAATTATTCAATACAGCCCTCCGTTTAACAACTGCTCCATTATTGTAGTGCCTTTCCAATTGCCCGGTAATATAAAAATCGTCATTAAGGTTACCTTTGGTAGCCACGGCATCTAATTTAATTAAACTCAATGCCAAAGCGGCACGATTCAGCTTCAAGATGCGAACAACCCGCCACATAAGAAATATTTCTTTCATCCGCCTCAGTATATCTCTTTTTATATTAATTTATCGCTACTATCGCCGTGACTGGTAATCCCTTCTGAGGCAACAAAAAAGCCGTGTAAGGTACAACCCTACACGGCTTTAGTGCGTTTCCTATCGTTTGAAGGCCTGTATCATTTCACTTGCCTCATCGACCGTCAAACTTTCCAACGAGGACAGCTGTTGTTCTCGTTCTTCTCTATCAACGACACGGGTGGAGATAAGCTCTTGCAGATAGGACTTCTGCTTATCAGTGATTCCGAAGATGTCCCTGTCGGTGTTCATTGGTTCGTCGCTTAATGTGTCCATCACACGTGTTCCTCTCGCGACGGCATCGATCAATGATGCGTTCATTGCGGTCCGTATGGTTCGCAATATTGATTTGTTAATTTGCGAGAATGTAGCGGTGCCTCTCCCTTGTCCGATAACCGCGTTATCTTTTCGGATCGTGCAGAGGAAAGCAACTAGGTTCGGAACATGTTTTAGTAAGGTGAGAGTAGGAATGTCTTCCTCTATTGTTGCTGTCAGAGTAATACTTCCGCAGACCTTCTTGATTTCCTTGCGTACTGGATGTGCATCATCCTGTACTGATGCTTTCTGCTTCAATATCTGATAAGGGGATAGAACTGATACTACTGGCTTTCGATACATTGTTGCGTCGTTCATAATGCTGGATTGTTTAATTTTGTAATAGTGATGATGCCGGGCCCATACTCGGCCTGAATCTGAGACCCTACGGAGAATCCTGATTTAGCAAGAAGGTGGTTAGTGATACGGATCATGGGCTTCTGAACGCTTTCGCTACCAGGGGCGTAAGCGACTTTCATCAATCGCTTGGGGCCGCCATAATTTAATCTTAGGGATACCTTCATACCTGGGGCTCGACTTGCCGATAGTAAAATATGTAGCAAGGTCGTTTGATTCGCTGTGTCACTTTGCCATTTTCGTCCTTCGCTTCAACAATAGAAAAGGAACGGATAGCTTTTTCATTTCGGCGAACTCTGTAACCCAGCGTCAGCCATTTTCGAAAGGTAAGTGCATTTTTGAGAGGGTTGTAACGCTTTACTTCACTCTTTCCCCAACGCTTCTCAATTTCAGCTGCAACTAAATCGCGGGTGGTTTCTGAACCGGTATATCCCGAAATCGCAGGACCGTCCATAATTTCTTGAATACTTTGCATAGTTTTTGTATTTGCCACAGACACACTTCGACAAATGATCTAAAGAAACCTGGTGGCTAATGATAAATATTTCTTTCACAAATAGAGTCGTTAGTTTTTCATTTCTGCATTCGTTGCTTGAACAAATGCAGTGTCAAAAGCTAACGCACTTTGAAGTGTCCACTTACTTCAAGTGCGGCAGTGATTGCTTCTTCTACACTTTCGCCCCCCCTTCCAACTGCACGGCCTTTACGATTAAAAGCTTGGAAACCGAAGATCTCTGGCAGTGTAACGATTTCACCACGCACATCATCCCAGATTTGGCGATGTAGAGGTTGAACAACATAGGACATAATTTTATTAATTAATTTCTAATGACTACAAAGATGGAGTTGTAGTTTTGTAGTTGACGAAAGTAGACGAGAATAGACGGGGGTTGGGAGTGGTCACGGTTTGAGTCCCGTGGGAATTAAGTACCGTACCTAAGTTCTATAACGGTGTCCGTTTTTGCAAAAAATCTCCATGACGACTAGTATCTAAGCCACGGAATAGCTTTACCTCCCCTAGTTTTAGGATTTCAATGGCCACTCTAAAATTTTTTCAATTTCTGGTACTTTTTGTATCAATACGACGTCTACTCGTTTGACAAGAAATAATTTAGGAGTTATATTTAACTATGTAATTGGAATGGTTGGCAGTAGGGCTGCTTACCAAGTGCCCAATCCACTCGTAAAACAATACGCCGTCCAGCCGGCATCTCGTAAATGACGTTCCCAACCGTCATTTTTCTTTTATATAGCTTCGCATTAGAGGCAGGAAAAATGTTCGGTACTTATTAATCTCATCTTGATTACGATGTCTGTTCACACAAAAGCATTCACAACTTCTACCGACCTTCAAATCGTTATAGAGGAAACATATGAAACACATGACCTCGGTTGTTGTGCAGCACTTCTTTGTGTTGGACATGAACTCAACAGATTAGATAGGCAGGATTCTCGTAAAGCAATGTTCGTTCTACGCCGTACTGACGACATAGATAAACATGCAAATGCCTACTGGCAGGACACCCTTATGGTTCCAGCTCGAATGTACTTCGACACTATCAAGATGCTTAAAAACCGACTGTACAGCGAATAAAACCGCTCGTGCAAATTAATTACTATTACTATGCAAAAAGAATTTGAACAAACTATACTTGCGTTCGTTGACTCCGGCCTATCCATTATCCCGATAACCACGGGAAAGAAAACCCCGCATTCAATTCTGGGAGGAAAACACGATTTACTTACAAGACGATCAACCCGCAAAAATGCGGAGGAATGGGTCGCGGCTGGAGTCAAAAGCTGGGCCGTTGCCAATGGTGCGGTATCAAACAATCTAGTCACTTTAGACTTCGACGAAAAAAATTACTCAGACCTGTATGACCTTTGGTATGCCCGACTCTCTGATGATCAGAAGGATATCGTTGGCACTTGCGTCATAAGCATCACTCGCAACAATGGACATCATGTTAGATATCGTACAGAGACACCACAACCAACAATAAAGCTGTCTCGGAGCTTCATCGATGACATCGTAGAAACAACCTCGGAAGTTCGGGGTGAAGGATCTTATGCCCTGATACCTCCAAGCTCGGGATACACATTTATTAAGGGTGACCTGGAACATTTACCGTCCGTGACTGACGAAATGCACGAGGAGCTAATTGATGTACTCCGCACCTTCAATGAAGTAGAAGACGAACCGGCAACTGAATATGAGTGGAAACCGACAGATACAATTTCTGGGGACCGCCCTGGAGATCGGCTCAAGGCATTAATGTCCTGGGAGGAAATCCTGACTCCTCATGGGTGGGTCAATGAAGGGAATAATCAGTGGAGGCGCCCCGGAAAGAAAGTTGGAGAAGGTATCTCAGCCACGACAGACCACGCCGGAGTGCCCATGTTCTATGTATTCTCTTCGGCAGCTACACCGTTCACTGAAAACAAGGGGTACGACAAATTCCATGTCTTTGCTCTCCTCAACTATAAGGGGAATTTCTCCGAAGCCGCTAAAGCGGCGGCGGAGCTGTACCCCGACGAGTCCTCTACTGGAGGGGATGTAGCCGGGCGTGACGAAGTGACGCAAGCGACGCAACTTGTGGAAAGTATCGTCGGCGACCCGGCTATAGAGCTATTCCACGATGAGTACGGTACCGGCTTCGTTTGTATGCCGGTGGGAGACCATAGGCAGATACTAGCCCTGTCTAGTAGGGAGTTTAAGACCTTATTCTCTAAGACCTTCTATCAAGCCAACAAGAAAAGGACACCGAGTAGCACCACTCTGAACAATGCACTGGGAGTGCTTGAGGGTATAGCTGCCTTCGATGGGAAGGAATACCAACTCAAGAATCGGGTAACGTTCGTAGATGATACCGTCCTGTATGACCTAACCAATGACTCCCATCAGGTGGTGCGGGTAAATAAGGATGGATGGACCGTTGAGAATAACCCGCCGATCCTCTTTAGGCGGTACCCGCATCAATCATCCCAAGTGACACCAATACGCGGTGGCAATGTGGCGGAAGCACTCGACTTCGTGAATGTGACCGATAGCGACCTGAGGATACTCTTCGTGGTTTATCTTGTCTCCCTCTTTATTCCGGGGTATGTCCACCCGATGCCATATGTCTTCGGAGCTCAAGGAAGCGCTAAGTCCTCCTTCTCCCGCGTATTGCGACGGCTCGTAGACCCGTCGAAGACTGAGGTGCTGATATTCCCGAAGGACAGACAGGAGCTTGCCCAGCACCTAAGTCATTACTACCTGTCTTTCTACGATAACCTGCATTCTATTTCGCAGGACATGAGTGATGTTCTCTGTCAGGCGATTACCGGAGGAGGATTTTCGAAGCGTCGCCTCTACAGCGATTCAGAGGATGTCATATTCTCCCTTAAATCCAATGTTGGGCTGAATGGTATCTCGCTTATAAGTGATAAACCGGACCTGCTTGACCGCAGTATTCTCTTCGAGCTTGAACGCATTGAGGAGGAAAATCGAAAAGATGAAAGTGAAATGGCACTGGCCTTCGAGATGGCCCGACCCCGCATCCTCGGCGCTATCTTTGACGCCGTGGTTGGGGCTCTTTCACGATACCCGAACATCGAGCTCACCTCGAAGTTCCGCATGGCCGACTTCACCAAGTGGGGCGCTGCAATTGCGGAGACCTTAGGGATCGGTCAAGACAACTTCATCGCGGCATATCGCAGGAATGTCGACAGCCAAAACGCCGAGGTCATCGAGGGTGACATGATAGCCACCCTGATAGTCGGATTCATGGAGTCCAACAATGAGTGGCGTGGCAATATGACCGAGCTACTGAAGATTCTGACGGAAAAACTCCTTGATCCCTCGCTGGACGCACACTATGTGTTGCCCAAGTCACCAAAGGACCTAAGCCGTCTGCTCAGTGTTCTGAAAGTACCACTGCAATCGGTTGGAATTCACATGGACCGCACCAGGAATCACTCTGGACGAGTCATTGTACTCCGCAAAGTTTCCGCGGATACTGTCACCAGCGTCACCAGTGTCACGGACGAAGTAAATCCCAAGGAGGGTCTATAAAACATGGTCTACGACCCCTCTTATGCCATAACCCAACCAGCTACAATGCTGGTGACTTTGGATGTTGGTGGTAGAGTTACAGTGCCCGTCGGCTATGGTGCCGACCTTGTACTGTTCTTTGACAAATAAATATGTCGGTTAATTCCACTCCGGCACTCGAAGAACTATTGACCCTCGATGAGGTGTCAAAGTTGTTTAAGATCTCCGTGTCTACAATTCGTCGCTTGCAAGGAAAACGGTACATCCCTTTCATCAAAGTAGGGGGTAGCGTCCGTTTTGCTATAAGTGACGTTGTGTCTTACTTGGAGAGGCAGCGAGTGGAATCAATCGGCTAAATAAAATATGGCGATACGAATTATAAAAAAGTCGTGGTGGGTTGATATCAGGTTCAACCACTTGCGACACAGGAAACGAAGTCCGGAAAATTCAAGGGCCGGAGCCCATGCTTATGAAGCCGTTTTGCGGCAGAAGTTGGCCCGTGGTGGCAATATAGACAATGCGATGCAGAAGCAGACATTCGAGACATTCACACATAGGTGGTTCGATGAGTATGTTGTTCCCAACAATAAGTTCTCGGAGCAGAGGACAAAAAAATACATCCTATCCGCCTCTCTTGTTCCTTTCTTCGGAAAGACGCCTATTGAGCAGATCACAACGAATGATGTTGAGAGATACAAAGCTCAATTGCTCAAAGAAGGAGGAGTTACGAGAAAAACGGTTAATAACCGTCTGACTGTTTTCAGGAAGTGTATGTCAACAGCTTACGAGTGGTTAGAGCTTGAGGGAAATATGCCAAAGGTTAAATGGCTCAAATGCCCTCCACCTAAGACCGACTACCTATCACCCGATGAGTGTGAGTTGTTGCTCTCCAAATCTAACGGCATTGTCCGGGAGATGATACTGACCGCTATCAGGACAGGAATGCGGCAGGGAGAACTAAAGGGCCTTCAATGGTCGTCAATAGATTGGCAAAATAGAAGCATCACAGTACGTCATTCAAGATGCGACTATGCAAAGGAATTGATGTCACCAAAAAGCAACCGTGAACGACATATCCCTATGGACGCAGAGGTATACGAAACTCTCCTCAAAAGGAAGAAGAACACCGGGTATGTATTCTTGGACACAGATGGTAAAACGTTTGACCATCAACGCCTTTCTTATCGATTGGCAGGTGTCCTCAAAAAAGCTGGGCTACGAAGCATCGGTTGGCATGTTCTAAGACACACTTTTGCATCTCATCTGGCAATGAGGGGTGCCCCTATTACCGCCGTGCAGATGCTTATGGGTCATTCAACGATTACAACTACCATGAGGTACGCACACTTGGCCCAATCAACATTGCGAACAGCGATAGATCTATTGAGTCCGGAGAGGTTGCTTAATGTGAACTTTGGGCAACCGGTGGGCAACCAGTGGCTGGAAGCACTAAGAAAGGAAGATGCTCAAAAAACGCTTGTGTTAGAAAACCCTGTTATTTCTTAGCTAGAAATGAGAAATAAAATTATTTCGTTCGCCTTTCAGATTGAGGCCAGAGCGGGAATTGAACCCGCGCATAGCGCTTTTGCAGAGCGCCGTGTTACCACTTCACCACCTGGCCACTCTTGTATGATACTACCGCGCGCTTTCTTCTGGAAGTAGCGGAGCGCCACTCTCCTCGCCGTTGTCAGGAAGGAAGTCGATACGCGGAAGACGAATGCGTGCGTGCACTTTTAAATAGTCAGAAAACGCTTCTCGATGATGCTCGAGGAAGGCGAGTGCGGAACGCGTTTTCTCGACAGGGAAGACGCTCACGAAGACCATCATACGATCGCCGTGCGCGACGCTCTGTGCGCGAATGACCGTTATGAGTGATTCGGTGCCTGCTTCTCGTGCAATAAATTGGGCGGCCTCGCGCGCGACAATCTCGGCAGCGCGATTGCTTTGCTTGCGTAGTTCTGGCTTTCGGACAGGAGGTATCATACTTCAGTAACGATGAATACAACCAGTTCGTCGCCATAGGTCGCATTTTCTCTCGCTTCGATTTCAGCACCGAAGTCGCCCTCGACTTTTATTTCTTTTACATCCGCACGCGCCTGCTGGAGATTCGTGATGCTTCCGCGTGCTATCTGTACATCATGTCGCAGTATCTTTATCTGATTCCCGACGGTGAGAATACCCGACATATACCGCAGGCCGAGCACCTGTTTCTTTGCATCCGACGAAAAGGTTTTCAACACTTTCGCGCGACCGAGTTCTTTATCAATCGCGAGGGCGGGCACACACTTCTCAAGCAGTTCTTTCACCTTCGCTGAGAGTTCATAAATAATCGAGAATGAGAGAATACTGATTGCATCGCGTTGTGCCAATTCAGAAGCGATAGCATCAGTCCCAACATTAAACGCGATAATCGTGCTGTGTGACGCATGAGCGACTTTAATATCGCTTTCTGATACGCTGCCCACGCCTGAAGAAACAACGCGTATGGTGGCGCGTTCGTGCGTAATCTTCGCGAGTTCATGAATGATGGCGTCAACCGAGCCGGCGACATCTGCCTTCACGACAAGCGGAAGTTCGGTCATACCTTCAACTGTCGCGATATTTTCTGACACATGAGAAAGATCTTTATGCTCTATTGCGAGCGCTTCTGCTTCTTTTTTATTTTTTACAATACTAAAAAATTCTCCGGAAGGCGGGAGGGAAGAGAAACCGGAGATCCGCGCTGGCTCTGAGGGCAACGCGCGCTCGACTCTCTTCCCTCGGAAGTCCTCGATGAATCGTATGGGGGCATACGCGTCGCCCGCAACGACGAATCCATCGAGTGTGAGCGTGCCGTCCTTCACGATAAGGGTGGCAGAGGAACCGCGTTTCGGGTCCTGTGTTGATTCGAGGACGAAGCCGGTCGCGCTCGCCGAAGGGTCGGCAGTAATCTCGGCGAGGTCGGCGGCGAGCAATACTAGATCGAGAAGTTCCGACACACCCTCACCATTCTTCGACGACACAGGCATATAGGAAATGTCGCCGCCCATATCTTCGAGGAATATTTCATGTTCAAGAAGCGAGGTCTTCGTGCGCTCGATGTCCGCGTTATTTTTATCAATTTTTGTAATCGCAATAACAAACGGGATGCCCGCATCTTTAATCGCGGCGAGCGCCTCGGTCGTTTGTGGCATCACACCTTCATCAGCCGCGACGACGAGAATAGCGATGTCTGCCGCGGCTGCACCGCGCGCGCGAATCGCCTCGAAGGCCTCGTGGCCAGGAGTATCGAGGAAGGTGACCGGACGATCATTATGCATCGCAATATACGCAGAAACATGCTGCGTGATACCGCCTGCCTCGCCCGCGACGACATTCGACTTCCGAATGTAGTCCAAGAGCGATGACTTGCCGTGATCTATGTGGCCCATCACCGCGATGATGGGCGGTCGTGATTCCCGCGCCATAGTATCTCTATTTCATCACAAAAACTGCCCGATTGCAATTAACTTTTTTAGGAGACAATGTTAGTCGGTGAGCCGGCGGAGAATGCCTTAATATTTTCGATGGTGGTGTCGAGGATGCGCTCGACGGCTTCGGTCGTGTTGAATGCCGTGTGCGGCGTGACGATAACGCGCGGATGATCGATGAGATAATGATTCTCGAGTGCGATTTTTAATTCTGCTTCCTTCGGATGCGGATTAGTGAGAAGCGCGATTTCATCGGTCATATCTCCTTCTTCTTCGAGCACATCGAGCCCAGCGCCGGCAAGCGTGCCGCTTTTCAACGCTTCGATAAGTGCTTCGGTCTCGATGATCGCGCCGCGCGCGGTGTTGATAAGATACGCACCTTTTTTCAAATTTCCGATATTTTCTTTGTTGATGAGGTGATGCGTATCTTTGTTGTACGGAACATGAATCGTGACGATGTCAGATGCGGCGAGCAATTCTTCGAGCGAGACATACAAGAAGCCCAATTTCTGGGCGAGTTCTGCATTCGGGTACGCGTCAAATCCGATGACTTTCATACCAAAAGCATTTGCCATACGGATGATGTGTGCGCCGATGTGTCCGGTGCCGACAACGCCGAGGGTCTTACCTGCGAGATCGAATCCGCGGAATCCCACAGGAGAGAAATGGCCTTGTCGCACGCTCTCATCGGCCTCGATAACACGACGCGAGAGTGCGAGAAGCAGTGCGAAAGCAAATTCCGCGACCGTGTTTTCTCCATAAAAAGGAACATTCGCGACAGCGATGTTGCGCGCTTTAGCTGCCGCGAGATCAATATGATCGAATCCTGTTGAGCGAGTCGCGATAAACTTCAGCGCAGGGAATCGTGCGAGCTCAGCTTCGCCGATAGGGGATTCGACGAATGTGCAGAGAATCGTCGCATCGGGATCAGTAAGATCAGGAGACGCCGCAATAGAACCCTCGTGAAAGATGATTTCTTCATTTGGAAGTTTCGTCCGCACATAGTCCTGTTCCCACGCCTCGCCCGAAAAATAATGGATTTTCATATATCTATATTATCTTGTTTCTGCTTCGCGCTCTATAGCGAGGAGGCGTTCATATTTCACGAGGCGTTCGGGCTGAACGAATCCGCCAGCTTTCAGGCCGTGCGCGCCGATGCCGTAGGCGAAGTCCGCAATAAAGGTGTCGTTCGTCTCGCCTGAGCGATGCGAGGCGACGGCCTTAAAGCCGGCGGCGTAGGTCGCGCGTACTGCTTCGAGCGCTTCTTTCACGGTGCCGATTTGATTCGGCTTTATAATGACGGCATTTATTTCTTTATCTTTTGCTGCTTCGATAATGCGCATAGGGTTGGTGACGGTTAAGTCATCGCCGATAATGAGAATTTTTCCACCCAGCGATGTCGTTAGCTGAGCGAAATCATCGGGCGCATTCTCGGCAAATGGATCTTCAATTGAATGTAGCGAATACTTTCCTGTGATACTACCATATATGGTAGTGAGTTCTTCAGCGGAATAGGATTTGTCGAGAAGCTGATACGCGCCGTCATGGAACAATTCGCTCGCGGCGGCATCGATTGCGACGGATACATTCGGTTGCCCGGCAATAAGCGACGCAAGAATTTCAAACGGTTTTTCGAGTGTATCGAAGGTCGGTGCATAGCCACCCTCATCGCCCATCGGGACATCGCCTGAGGAAGTCAGACTTCCGCAGTTGCTGAGGAAGTCAGACTTCCTCAAAACTTCGCCGAGTTTTGTGAATAGCTCTTGTGCGAGAGGAAATGTCTCGCTTGTTTTTCCTTCAACAACCAAGAGATATTCTTGAAATGGGAGTGGAAATCCGTCCCCCTTCGCCCCTTCTTCGCCAGAGGCTACGAAAGGGCGCGGTAAAGCTACGGCGGGATGAACATGTGCACCGCCATTCATCACATTAACAAAAAGCCGCGGGGATGAAGGAGTAGTTCCCGCGCGTTTCGCGATTGCTTCCCAGAGCGGCATATTTTCTTGCAAAGCAGAAAGTCGCATTGCCGCAATCGAGACCGAGAGAATCGCGTTTGCGCCGAGTCGTGATTTATTTGGTGTTCCATCGAGCGAGATCAAGAAATCATCAAGCTCATCAAGCGAATTAAAATCGCGTCCGATAATCGCCGTCGCGATTTCGTCGTTTACATTCTTGATGGCTTGCGCGACGCTGTCATCAGCGTCGCGCAATTCGAGAGCTTCGTGGCTGCCGGTACTTTTTCCCGAGGGCACTGACGCCGTTGCTTCGAGCGCACCAGAAAAGAGCGTCGTCTCTATCGTCGGTCGCCCGCGCGTGTCTAAAATCGATTTCGCTTCAATACGGTCGATGTGCATACTTAGCGTGATTGTCTCTCTTCAATCTCTGCGACCTGTTCGAGTGTCTTAATCACCGAATCAGGATTGAGCGACATACTCGGAATGCCTTCTTTCACCAAGAACTCGGCGAAGTCAGGCAGGTCAGACGGCCCTTGTCCGCAGATGCCAAGATACTTTCCGCGTGCCGCACATTTTCGAATAATCATACTAATCAGCGCGCGCACCGATTCGTCATTCTCATTCCCGATATGCGTTACGATGCCGGAGTCGCGGTCGAGTCCGAGTGTGAGTTGTGTCAAATCATTTGAGCCGATGGACATACCGTCGAAGAGATCCAAGAATTCTTCGGCCAGAATAATGTTCGACGGAATCTCGCACATCATATAAATCGGTTTCTTGATGCCGTTCTTCTTCATAATGCCAAGCACTTGTTCCGCTTCTTCGGTGGTGCGACAGAAGGGAATCATCGGAATCACATTGTCGAGACCCATTTCTTCGCGGACTTTCACGAGTGCGCGGCATTCGAGTACGAATGCACTTTTAAATTTCGGATCGTAGTAGCGAGAGGCACCACGCCAGCCGAGCATCGGATTCTCCTCTTTCGGTTCATATGCTTCACCGCCGAGCAATGTCGCGTATTCATTTGTTTTGAAATCGGAAAAACGAACGATAACGGGTCGTGGCGAAAAAGCCGCACCGATTTTTGCGATGCCGTAGGCGAGATTGTCGACATAATAGTCGACCGGATCTTTCCATCCAACGATCTTCTTCGAGATATCTGCGCGCAACTTCGGAGTGAGCTTTTTGAAATTAAGAATAGCGAGCGGATGAACGCCGATGGTAGACGCGATGATGAATTCTTCTCGTGCAAGTCCGACACCTTGCACAGGCAAGAATGAGTCCTCAAAAGCGATGTCTGGCGAAGCGATGTTCACCATAATCTTCGTTTTCGTTTCTGGGAGCGTGCCGATGTCGTGTTCTCGAGTGGTGACCTTCGCTTTCCCAGCGGTAATCTGACCTACACTGCCGGTCGTATCGACGGTAACGACCGTACCCGTTTTCAATATGCGCGTTGCATTACCGGCACCTACGATAGCGGGGAGACCGAGCTCTCGTGAGACAATAGCCGCATGGCTGGTGCGCCCTCCACGGTCGGTGACGATAGCTGACGCCATCTTCATAATCGGCTCCCAGTCAGGGTCGGTCATCGTCGTTACGAGTATTTCGCCCTTCTTAAATTGTTTTATTTGTTTCGGATCTAGAATGACGCGCGTGGTGCCGACTGCGACCTTAGAACCAACTGAAATTCCCTGCACGAGCGTTTTCCCTTGTCCGCTCACTTTGTATTCAATAAGTTTCGAGAAGTCGCGTTCGGCCTGCACCGTCTCAGGTCGCGCCTGCACGATGTAGAGCTCGTTCGTTTTCCCATCGCGCGCCCACTCCATATCCATCGGCGTCCATTTTCCAGCGCCTGCCTTGCCGGCAGGCAGGCGCTTGCTGTAATGGTCTTCGATAAGTGCTCCCCATCGTGCGAGTTCGACGATTTCTTTTTCAGAAAGGACGAAGGTGTTCTGTTCTGTCTTGCTCGTAGTCACAATCTTCGTTTGTATGACGCCTGTTTTGCCTTGGGCATAGAGCATCTTTTTATTTTTCACCCCGAGTTTCTTTTCTATAATCGGGCTTTTTACTTTCCCGATTTTCGACTTCATCACCAGATATTCATCCGGCGTCACATGGCCCTGCACAATAAGCTCGCCCAAGCCCCAGACGGCATTAATAAGAACAAGGTCACGGAAACCGCTCTCAGTATCCACTGTGAACATAACGCCCGAAGCACCGAGGTCAGAGCGAACCATTTTCTGCACGCCAACCGAGAGCGCTACTTTTGTACTCGCGAAGCCCTTGTCAGTACGATAGGAAATAGCTCGGTCGGTAAAGAGGGAAGACATTGCCCAGACCGTAGCGCGCACGACATCTTTCGCACCGCGAATATTCAGATAGGTCTCATGTTCGCCAGCGAATGAAGCGCCCGGCAAGTCCTCGGCAGTCGCACTCGAACGCACTGCCACATCGACATTTTTCCCGTAGTCCTTTTCCATCTGCGCATACGATACGGTGATTTCTTTTTCAAGATCGGTGGGGAGCGGTGTCGAACGAATAGCATCGCGCACAAGCTTCCCACAGCGCGAAAGTTCTTTGAAATTTTTTGTGTTAAGACCATTAAGCGTCTTCGCAATAAACGAGTCAAGGCCGGTTTGTTTTAGAAAATAATAATACGCATCTGCGGTGACACAGAAGCCCTTCGGAACGCGCACGCCCTTCGGCACCACCGAACGGATGAGTTCCCCGAGCGCGGCATTCTTCCCGCCGACTTGCGGAACATTCTCCATACCGATATCTTTCATCCAGAGAATGTGCGTGTTTTTCATAATAATAATAAATTATTTTTTAAGGGCGATGATAAGGTCGGAGATGTTTGACCCAGTATAGCCCGTCGAGAGTGCATCGCCTGTTGTGGAAAAGAATTCATACGAACGATGTCCGTCGAGATATTCGGTGATTGAAAGATTTTTTTCTTGCGCGTGCGCCATCGTCACTGAATCGCCAATGGCCCCTGCATGATCAGTGTTGTCGTGTCCGTCAGAAGCGAAGGGCAGAATAATTTCGTCGTCACGAATGGTTTCGAGTGACGCAAGTGCCATTTCCTGATTGCGACCGCCCGCCTGTGAGGGATGTCTGACATCCCTCAAGGTTACTGTGCTCTCGCCAGCATAAAGTAGTGCAGTTTTCGGTGATGCTTCATGCAATTTTTCTACCACAGCACGGCCAACTTCTTTGGCTTCGCCAGAAAAATGATCATCCACTATTTTGGTTTCGTATCCGCGCTGTGCTGCTTTATCTTTCATTGCATCGAGCGCGTCTTGGCTCGTGAGAAAGAGAAGGTTGGATACTCGTTCAAAATACTTTTCTTCTTTCGGCGTTTCTATGAATTTCGTGTTCTCTGGAGCCGTTATACCGTATCGCACTAGAATTTCTTTTGCATTATTGATTGTTGACGAGTCCGATACCGTTGGGCCGGAAGAAATGAAAGCGATATCGTTTCCGGGTACATCAGACACAATGAGTGAGAAAATTTCAGCAGGATACGCCGCGCGCGCGAGCCCACCACCGCGCGCGCTGGAGATATGTTTCCGCACGGTATTAATATCTTGTATCGTCGCGCCGTGCGCGGTGAGTTCTTGAAAAAGTATACTCTCGTCGACACAGGTCATCGGTGCGTCGTGAGCGCAGAGGAGTGTCGAACCGCCGCCCGAGATAAGGAAAATAACCAAATCATCTTCGTGACAATCAGAGAGAAATTCAATAATGCGTTTCGTTGCTTGTTCATTTACTTCGCTCGGCAGAGGATGCGTGCCGATAAAGACCTCAATTTTTGAAGAGGAAGTCAGACATCCACCGTTGCGGTGGATGTCTGACTTCCTCATGGACTCGGCAGAGACATCGAATGCGATTCCGCCGGTGAGCGTGTCGCCGAAAAGTTTTTCTATGGCGCAGGCCGCAGTCAGAGCGCATTTGCCGATGCCGACAAAAAATACACGCCGTCCAGCAAGCCGGTAGGTTTTCGTCTGAGGCGTCGCCTTAGAAGTTTTGTCTGCAATCCGCAGTTCATCATTTTCAATATGCAGTTTGCGTTCAATAGCCGTGCCGACATTAATTGCTTCATATCCCGCCTCGGCTATTTCGAGCGCATCCCGCCGCAATTCATTCCCCGCCCTCTCGACTGGCTCAGGGCAAGCAAGCGCCTCAAAATTCTGTATGATATATCCCATAGGTTCAGTATACCACCCTATAGAAGAATACTTGACATAATATAAGTTTCGTGTATACTGGCAACAGTAAGTTCTTTGACAGGTTTGGCTTGCGTTTGCCATAGCAGAAAGTGGCTTATTTCTTAGGCCTTTCTCTGCTATGGCAAATCGTCAAAGCTCACACAATCTCGAATAGAGAGAAAACTTCGGCAATTGGCTGAAAAAAAAGGGGGGGTGTATGTTTCATTCATCATTCGCGGTTAGTTCACCATCAAGATTATTTCAACTTCTTGATCTGTGGACCAAGTTCAGCATCGAATTCGACAGAGCAATGAGAGAAATTGACTCTATTGACGATGGTGACCATCTCCATGTCTGGGCAATTCGCGATGATTCCTACTCACTTAAAAGGGATTATGGCTTTCCGTTGCACATCATGGTTACGGTAAAAAATTTGCAAGGACATGTGACTGCACATGTCGACGCTATTTTTTACTTGAACGAGAATACGGGACAGGCAATTGGATGGGTGGGCAATGTAAACCATGAACCGAAAGACCCTGGCGACATTGACACTGTCGTGAAGGAGATTTCGGACGGAATGGTAAATTATTTCAAAGCCCAATCAGCTTTTTTCTCGAGTGTTCACATCGCAAGGTGACACCTTACGACACGCCCCGCGCAGAAATGTGCGGGGTTGTTTTGTATACTAGGTAAGAGATGACCCCGACAAAGAAATTCCAGAGAACGAGCGAGGACTTTACCTGCGATCAATGCGGGTTCTTCGTGCTGGGGAACGGCTACACGAACCATTGTCCGAAATGCCTCTGGAGCAAGCATGTTGATGTAAACCCGGGTGATCGCGCCGCCGTCTGCGGCGGAGCGATGGAACCGATTGGTGTTGAACTCGACGGCGGAGAATACACTATTCAGCATCGTTGTGTCGCGTGTGGATTCGAGAGAAAAAACAAGGTCTCGAAAGAGGATGATTTTAACGCAGTGCTTCAATTGTCGCAGACAGCATAAAGTGGTATAATAATACCCATGCCTCAGATTCAGAAGAAACCAACACGAGTGTTGCCGGTGCTTCGTGCGTATGGCACGGCGGCTTTCGCGTACCCGTGGCTCTTGGGTAGCGCTATCATTGCGGGAATAGTTATTGAGACAGCGGGAGTTATTGCACCACTCTATTTGCGTCAGTTTATCAATATCCTTTCAGGCGGGACGCCAACCTCTGCGGTGGTGCAGGCACTTTTCTTTGTTCTCGCGATATTTGGTGCGATACATTTCGTGGCTTGGATTGGTCGTCGAATCATGATGTTCGGAGTGCTTCGGCTTGAATCACGAGTGATGACCGATCTCTACCAGAACGCTTTTAACTATTTGCTTGGGCACGCACACGAGTTCTTCATCTCCAATTTTACTGGCACGCTCACGCGCCGGGTGACGCGTTATGCGCGTTCATTCGAACAAGTGTTCGATAATATCCTTTTTAATTTCTTTTCAGCTTTCCTTTTTGCTGTCGGTATCATTAGCGTTTTATCGACGCGAAGCATACTGCTTGGTGCGGGGCTCTTCGTATGGACCGTAGTGTTCGTCTATCTGCAATTCAAGATGATGCATGCGCTCCAGCCCTTGCGCACAGCGCGTACGGAAGAAGACAGTAATGTAACCGGATATCTTTCTGATGCAGTGCTGAATCATTCAGCGATAACCACCTTCGCCGCAGTTCAGTATGAGAATTCTCGGTTTAAAGAAACAATTACTCGCTGGTATATTGCGACACGGCGTGTCTGGGATGCTGAAATATGGATTTATGGCGTGCAGGGGCTCTTCGCTCTCGGCATAGAACTGGCACTACTCGCTGGAGCGGTAATGCTTTGGCAACGCGGTCTCGTGACGGTAGGCGATTTCGTGCTTATTCAGGTCTATGTGCTCGGTCTTATGGACCGTATCTGGGGCATCGGGCGCAATATGCGCCAGCTCTATGATGCCTTCGCCGATGCGACCGAGATGTTGGATATTCTCGAATTGCCGCAGGCGATTCAGGACACTTCTGACGCAAAACCGTTTCGCGTGACTGAAGGTGCGATTACATTCGAAAATGTACGATTCGAGTATCACGATAGTCAGGCGGTACTGAACGACTTCTCGCTCGCGGTCGCACCGCACGAGAAAGTGGCGCTCATTGGCTCATCGGGCGCAGGGAAGACCACTATCGCGAAGCTCCTGCTTCGTCTTTATAATGTTACCAGTGGCGCTATCTCGATTGACGGTCAGAATATCGGGCAAGTAACACAAGAAAGCTTGCGTGCTTCTATCGCCTTCGTCTCGCAGGAGCCGATGCTCTTCCATCGTTCGCTCCTCGATAATATCCGTTACGGCAAGTCCGACGCGACCGACGAAGAAGTCATCGAAGCGGCGAAGCAGGCGCATTGCTACGAATTCATTAGTAAATATCCGGAAGGATTTAATACGATGGTCGGCGAGCGCGGAGTGAAGCTCTCAGGCGGAGAGCGCCAGCGCGTCGCAATAGCGCGCGCCATTCTAAAAGATGCACCGATACTCGTCTTGGACGAAGCGACCTCCTCGCTTGATTCTGAGTCCGAGCAATTTATTCAAGAGTCGCTTACGCGACTTATGGAAGGGAAGACGGTCATCGCTATCGCGCACCGTCTCTCGACCGTGATGCATATGGACCGTCTTATTGTGATGGAGAAGGGCTCGGTCGTTCTTTCAGGCACCCACGACGAACTGCTCGCACACGAGAGCAATCTCTATAAGAAACTCTGGGAGATTCAGGCGGGCGGATTTATTCGCACGAATTAGCATTTCTTGGTGCTGGCGGAAGGACTTGCACCTTCGACCTTGGCTTTATGAGTGCCATGCTCTAACTACCTGAGCTACGCCAGCGAGTGAGGAAACATACTGCATGTCTTCATGTAGGTATGTCCTCCGAACGAGCTAGGCGAAAGCGTGCAATTAACGCTTACACCCAGCAATATAGAAACACTAACAAAATTAAGAAGAATTTGGTAGGATGGCAATATGCGGCTGTAAGCTTGTTCCAAGCTTTCATCCGCTTCGCTCGGAGAAAATACAAGCAAGCTTGTTTTTGCTCCTCGCTCGCGGCTGTATAGATTACTATACATCCGCTGCACTCGGCGAATATAACTGAAGACAGTCATATTACGCCTCGCTTTGCGGCTGTAGCTCAACGGTAGAGCGCCACCCTGTCACGGTGGAGGTCGTGGGCCCAACACCCATCAGCCGCGCATTTGACAAATAGAATGTATAGCGTATCCTCTGAATCAGAACTTGTACCCCGCGCATAAAAGTTATGTGCGGTTGTTAGTCAAAAACAAAAGAAGAGAGGCATCGAATGGTTGAGACGATGGAAATGCCGCAGATCAGGAAAGTTTCTGTTCCCGAAATTTTTCGTTTCTCGGTCGATTACGATGATGATCCGTTTGAGCGGATGATGACATCTGCCGGTAGGCACCTTCTGATGGATTCTGTCGTCAGAAGGGAACATTTTCCGATCGAGAGAGGGAAAGGAGTCGTCAAATTCGAAGGACGGTATTTTTCCTGGCGTTTCCCGATGTCTTCGATATTGGCCAGTAAAGGAATTGGGTTAGCGGACTATAAAAGACCGTGGCAACTGGCTAAGATTGAACACCTGTTCGCTCTCGGAACTTGCAAACCGGAAGGTTTGCACGGAAACCGTTCAGTCGTCGGTCTTGGGTCAGTCGCAATCATCGAAGGAAAACGATGCGTGCCCTGTATGGGAGGAGTCAACTCCATTTGGTCTCTGAGTCTTTCCCCATTGGAACTCAACTGGGGAGTCCACACTGATTTCTTCGCAGTTCGCGAAGCGGTCAGCTGATTTCTTCGTTGTTTTTTTAAACGATCCCCGCGCTCATGAGAGCGCGGGTTTTTTTATTTTCTATACGCGCCCGTACTTATCCTCGAGACGCTTCTCATCATTCTCATCAAAATCACCGAATGCTATTTCAAGATAGACGAGCCCTTCGGAACCAGCGATAGCGCGATGTGTAGTATTTCGTGGAATGAAAAACGAATCGCTTTCGCGTACTTCAGTGTTTTTCTCTCCGATATGAATAGTGCCAGAACCCTTGATAACGCGCCCGAACTCATCGCGATGTTCGTGGATCTGCAAGCTGAGTTCTTCGCCGTTGTTGATGGTAATTATTTTTACAGTCGTCTGTTCATTCTGCGTGAAGCGCTCGAAGTTTCCCCATGGGCGTTCTATTTTTTCATAATTGGTGAGGTGTTCCATGCTAAGATTATACAGTACTTCCTATGTCAGCACCTACGGCATGAATGGTTTCCATCATCTGCGTGCGCGAATACGCCATACAAAAGGTCTCGATATCTTTCCTTCTCGAAGTTTAGGGAAGCGTTATTTTGATTATCTGATGTACGGTATCGGCATTATCGCGCCGCTCGCGCTCGTGCCGCAGATTCTGGAGGTCTATTCAACGAAGAGTGGCGCCGGACTCTCGCTTCCTACATGGTCTCTCTTTATCGCTTTCAACATATTGTGGACGATATACGGCGTGCTGCATAAAGATATACATATATTAGTCGCAAATGCTCTGATGATTCTTTTCAACGGTGCAGTCGTCGTCGGGATTTTGTTGTATTGAAAAGAAAAGGGAAATAATGTACTCTCAAAAAGTGCGATAAAAAATTGCCGTTGTAGCTCAGTTGGTAGAGCACGTGCATGGTAAGCACGAGGTCGACAGTTCAATCCTGTCCGACGGCTCCAGAATCAAACTCAAAGGCATTTCGCCGTCAGAAAATTTCGCGGCGCGGAGCGCCGCATAGTGGAAATGCGCATTTCCGCGCGCTTCGCGCGCGTGGAGGGAGAGGTTCAATCCGAAAATTTTTTGGCGGGGGGATGTCTTTGGAAAAGGAATGGAGCGGCAGGGCGAGGGTTTTCTTAGTTCAATAAGTAAGTGCAACACTTGCGCTTTTGGGAGAGGTGTGCTATAGTCGAAGCAGGTGGTATTCGGAATAGGGAATACCTTGGTCTTTTCACACAAAATAGAAAAGAGGTGCTAAATGTTAGCTCTGAAAGCGGATCAGCCGATTCGCTGGAAAGAGCGAATCGCACTGATCGCCATTGGGCGAACGGTGAAGTATTACGAAGAACTTTTATTCGACTTCATCCTGTATCCCACTGTGATTGCAGTGATGGGACCTGTTGCGGGATGGCTCTTGATGAGCTCTCTCTCGGCAAGCGTGTGTCGCATGTATATTCTCTTCTATGACTGGGCCAAGAAGGATTGGCTCGGACTCGAACTGCTCAAAGAAATGCGAGATGGGGAAGAGAAGAAGAAGGGTGTGATGCGGCTTGTCCAATGGGCAACTCGCAGAGGCGATTGGGTGGCGTTTTTTGTCTTATGTGCCCTTACCGATCCTTTCGAGGTAACGGTGTATATGCGACATGGGGTGGAGAAGTATAACGGTTTATCGATGAGAGACTGGAGAATTTTTTGGGCAAGCGTAATCGTTTCAAATATGTTTTGGGCTGGTCTCGTGACCTTCGCAGTCACGCTGACCAAGGCCATTTACGGATGGTTCATTTCTTAACCGGTGGTGATGTTATACATAGTTGTATTTCATCCCACCGGTTTTTCTTTTCCTCGCTTCTGTGGTACAAAGAGGGTATGGATGTCGCCGCGAGGCAGTCTACTCCTTGGATCTTCTGGATCCTTCTTATATCGGTGCTGATTATTTTCGGACAAAGTATGTATAAAAATTATGTTGCGAAAGATTATCTATTTTTCGTAGAAGCGAAGTGTGATTCGGTAGTTAATGAATGTTATGTGCGCAGTTGTGATGTCGATGGCGATTGCCCGCCAGACAATCTCACCTCATATCGCGTCTTCCAGCTTCCTGCCTCACAATTTAAAAATTGTTCCGATAATTCTTGTTTAAATATTTGTCCATCCACAGCATCTTCTTGTGAAGAAATACCATGTTCGACGCAAAGCGATATTTCGTGCGAGGGGCCAGGAGCGGCTCCGGCCGGTGTATGACTCGGGAGAAAGAATCTGTTGTACCCAATCTCGTACATAATTCCCTCAATGGAGTAATACGGTTTGGTGCGTTCAGTCACCTCTATACAGAACCGCGTATTGCGCTCTGGGATTTACATCAGCGCAGAAAAGACACTGTTCTTAAAGAAACTGTACGCCAGAATCTTGGTGCACCCGCAGAAGAGATTCTTAAGAAATTTACTCAACCACGCGCATTATTTTTCCGTCAGGTCGCGACGCCGACTCACGAGATGATTCGTTTTCTTAAACTCGCTAAGCAGATGAAACTCAAACCGCTTATTCTTGAATATTATGATGATAAGTTCGTAAGCTCTGAGAATCGTTCGAAGCGTCTGCTCGGCAAGATGCCGATCTACCAATACACCGGTTCGGATGGGCGCGATATGGTTGAATACGAAACCGTGTGCGACTTCAATACGGCAACGGGCAAAGAATTCAGCGAAATAACTTGTTTCAGCGGTGAAGGACTCATTCCTTTTCATCATCGTTTGTTTCAAAAAATTACCGGGTTGAATCCTAAGACCTGTTGCTTTGACGCTTCCGACTGGTTTAGGTCATCAGGGGACAATGCTGATGAATATTATGAACCATTTTTCACCCTCTTTATTCGAGATGCCATTGTATTTGAAAACTTCATGCCGCTTCGCTCGGAGAACGCTTTTACAAAAACGGTCATTATTCCCACCTTTGAAAAATTAAAAAAACAATATGGCGTTGCACCCTTAATCGTCCGTCTTCTGCCTGAGAACGAAGAGATGCGCCTCTTCTGGGACTCCTATCCGCGCAAGACGGGGAAATATTTAGAGAAACGGTCTATATTTTCATGGTAAAATCAGCGGTATGAGCGCAGGGAACTGTTTATGCTTACCGTCCTAGCTTCTGCCAGACCAAGTTCGATTTATATTAAATAAAAACAGAGGCCTTAGCGGAGATAAGTTTCGAGGCTGATATTTTAGGATGTTTTTGCAAATAAGCAGCAACAAGATCATACCCGAGAGTATATGCAGTCCATCGAGGTATTTTCTTTATAGTTGAACCATAAAACCATGCGTTATGGTCATATCCTGATGCGTTCCATTCTTGAGATGCTTTTTTGAAAAATTCTTTCTTCTGCTTAGCGGTTAGAGCTGTAGACCATACTGGTGGATTTTTTCTTCCAATTACTTCCATAGCGAAATGGTCGGCGAGACCTTCAGAGATTATTGCTTCAAATAATGTTTCTTTAGGAATAGGTGTACGGAAACGAATTGCATGATTAATCTCATGAGCTAATTGATAGGGGAGTTCTTTCTTAATTCCTTCTCTAAATTTCGAATGTTTCGGATCCAGTGAAATAAATATCGTATTAGCAACTGACGTATATCCTCCGATGCCGGTCTCTTTTATAGTTGCTTCGGGATTAACATAAAAAACCACATCAATATCGTCAAGTGGTACAAGTTTCTTTATTAAAATTTCCACAGATTTTGTTACCGAACGAAGCACCATCATAAATGGCTTTAAATCTTTTGAACTAGATAGTATGTGTATGTTTATAGACATAAGAATTTCCTTTTTTGTAAAAAGTCCCCTATGACAATGAAAATATCATAAGGGACTTTGATTGTTCAGCGGCCACATGAGCCACCGCCGGAACAAGCTCCTCCGCTGCGGCACGAATGACCCAAAGAACTGCTCTTGTAACGACGAACTTTTGCCGTCACCTTCTTGCTTTTGCTGGGTACCTTCTTGGTTTTCATCTTGTTTCTCCTGTTTTTGTTTATTTTGTACTTCAGGCGAAGAAGTGTGGGATTGAAGGATATCCCATACTCCACTTATATCCTAACGCCGTCATTCTGGAATGTCCACGATGTTCTTCACCGTAGCCAAAATTGATAGGCATTAGTTTTTCTGACAAGACCCGAACTACCGTTAGACCGCAATCGTGTTCTTTCGGAGTAATGTCAACTACAATCGGGTCAAAACAATCCAAATTCCCGTTGAAGTCCTTTCTTCCGTTCGCACAAATCGCCGCCTCGAGTAGCCATTCTGCGTACTTCAAGTTCTTCGGATCAACATAAAAGAGACCATGGTCACTTGGACTCTTAATGTCACACATTCTCATGTTGCGTCGCAACTTTCTGCGGTGCCAGGACATTGCCATGAATTCTGCTTCGTTGAATGCTTTATCTACAGCATCAAGAAACAGTGGTCTGCAGGATGCCCCAGAAGAAAGTGCCGGCGTCTTCTCACGAGACCAGATAATTACAAGTATTACAGGAGGTCCGTCCAAAGTTAAGTCAAGTATGGATACTCTGTAACCCAACTTTCCCCAACTCGAAATTCGACTTTTCAAACCTTCCGGTAATATTTCGTGCGGAATTGAGCAGACACAGCGTTTGGCATACCATGTCACACTAAACGCGTCTCTTTCGATTAGTTCGTAGAGAGCTGATTCAATTGCAACCTGCTTGTCGAAATGAGCTGCTACTCCATTTGAACTCGCACGATAAAACGGCGTTTGTTCTCGCACAGTTTGTTTTGTGGCGTAGTAGACCAATTCCCTGGGTACCCATATTTGCTCTCCAGTAAGCTGGCGTACACCAGTAACCCATTCAATTTCCCTATCAGGATTAAAAGGTTCAATCCCTTTCAGAAATTTGAACTGGTCTGGCGAATAGGGAACAACAAGACGCGGGTCAAGAAATGATTCGTCAAGATCAGTAGCACTAGCCTTTCTTTCTCCGCGGTTTTGTTCCAATGAGTATCGTTCAAATCCCTCCGCTAATACTTTAACAGTAGCTTCACTTGAGGTAGATCCTGTTGCGAAAGCCAATTTCTGTTTTATTAGAGAGGAAGATCTCCGATTGTTGGGTGAACGATAGGTACACATAGCCGTCCATTTTGGCATTACATAACCGCGAACCTTCATTTCAGGGATTGAAATGTTTGCAATTGGTTTGTTCTCGCCAACAAGGGCGCAGCGCAATCGTCCGGCGGTTTCTACCATTTTCTGGTCGGTGATCAAGGATTGTTTCCCACTATTGTCGGCGATTCCTACAATGAGAGTCGTAATGACCGCTTCGTCTGGGAACCTCAGACCCAGTTTTTGTGCCAATTCTCTATCGCCGAAACCACAACACTCAACTGCTCCAAGATTCTGTTCTGCACAGAATAAAGAAGCATTTTGTACAGCGTGACCAGCTTCAAGTACTGTAAGCCGATACCCTAGGTTTGCATACTTTGATGTCGAGCGTTTTAGGTTAGCTGCGATGCACAAGATGCAAGCAACATTTTCCAAGAGCGTTTTTGCGTTGAACACTTTTTCAAGCCATACATTCGGATTTTTATCCGAGATGATGTACAACTCTTTCTTTTCTGGATTCCATCGATAGATTCCTTGAGAAATCACCTGGCGATCACTGGGAATTATCATGTACACATCTAGTGGATATAAACCTCCACCAGACGCTACGCTCCAATGTCCAGTTTCTCCTCGGCTGTATGTCGCTTCAAGTAATCCAGACAATTGATCCATCGGAATCTGCTCATCTATAAATTGACGAACAGATTTGCGATCTCGAATAATCTTCAATACATCACTCGCAATCAAACCATGAAGCTTAATCATTTTTCCTGCGCGTTTGCGTACGCAGTCTGATTTCATGATTTGTTCAAGTTCGTCAAGCCCAATATCGTATGAGAAATTTGAAGGATTGGAAGAATCTTCGTGAAATCCCATATAAAGATCACGACTATCTCTCACAATTCCATTTTTCTCAAGAAGTGACATGAGCTCAACAGCCGTGTCAGGATTCATTGATGGTAATAGGTTTATAATCTCACGAAGAGTATTCAACCCATTGCAGAGACATAAGATTTTTTTGATCACTGCGCTTTTTCCATCAAGCGTAATGATTCCTTTCCGACCGATGAAATGAGTTTCATTTCTTTTGCCTCGATAACCGTACAGAACGACCAGTGGCTGTGAATTTTCTTTCATTTTGCTCCTCCTGTGGTTTGTCAAAGACCTTCACACTTCCGCATAATATATTACCACTAATATTCGATGACGCAAGTATGAATTCAATAAGTAAATACACATACTGACACCAGTTTTTGTGGTAAAATCAGCGGTATGAACGAGAGGAACTATCTATGCTTACCGTCCTAGCTTCTGCCAGACCAAGTTTGATTTATGACAACTGAACGATATCCGCGAATCTCTAAAAAACTTGAGATAAAGTCCACTAAAAAGTATGGGAATGGAATTTTCGCTATTGAGGAAATAAAGAAGGGAGAAGTGATTCATGTACTTAGTGGCGAAAAGATGAATCCTGATGAATTTGCAAAAAGAGTAAATTCTAAAAAAGAATACATCGATGACCCTTTTCAAATAGGGAAAAGAACTTATATCGATCTTGATGAGTTTTCGCGTAACATCAATCACAGCTGTGATCCAAATGGTGGAATTAGGAAAATGAGCGAACTCTTCGCTTTGCGTGATATAAAAAATGGTGAAGAAATTACTTATGATTATTCGGCGACAATAGCACCAACAAGATGGAGTATGAAATGTAAATGTGGATCGAAGAATTGCCGAAAAATTTTAGGTGATGTGTTATCAATACCAAAAAAACAGCTTAAAAAATATAAGGAACTTGGGGCGTTACAGAAATATATGAAACCGTTATTGGTAGAAGCTGAAGCGGGGCATTATACGATGCCAAAATATGAAATTCTCTTGCTTGAAAGGTTGGAAGGCAAATAAATAACGAACTACAAAGACCTCTTTTGAGAGTGGTACAATATCAAGAAGTACATATGGACATAAACACTTGTCTCGCTACTACGATTGATTCTAGGGCTCTTGCGCTGTATGCGAATATTGTTCCTGCAATTACGAGCATTATTCTCGCTGGTTTCGTACTGCGTCGTGCTACAGACCGTCCGAAGGCCTATTTGTTCGCTGGTTTCGTCGGTGTATTTTCCTTATGGCTTCTCGCAAATAGTATTCTCTGGAATTCGAATGATTACTATCTAATCACAGGACTCTGGATTCCGATGGCTTACTTTGAACTCATCTTTTTTCTGCTCCTTTTCTGCTTCTTCTGGTTAGATGTTTTCTCTTTCATCCCTCGTTGGCTTAGTGCGGGCGTGTTGTTAGTTGCTTCTATTTCTTTTGTAGTTACCATACTTGGTCATGTGGCGTCAGGATTCGATCAATCGTGGTGCAATATTAATGTCAATGGACTTCTTCTTTCGTATCATCTGTGGGTAGAAATCGTGATTTTGATTACAATACTAGGGTTAGGCATCTACCGTTTTCTTAAATTGAGAGGTAACAGAACTGAACGAATTCGTCTTAGTATCGTTACTGGTTCCATCGTGTTCTTTATGGGTATATTCTCTGGTGCCGAATATATTTCGAGCAACAGTTCTGTCTATCTTGCGGAGCTGTATGCTCTATTCCTTCTCCCTATATTCATTCTTTTTCTCACTATCGCCATCACGAGCTATGGGACATTTCGTCTCGGAGACACTGTAGCGAAGGCGCTTTTCTACATCTTTCTTGTATTCTCCGGAGCGCAGTTCTTCTTCGTTACGACTCCCGCGAGCTTCGCGCTCGCGGTCATCGCGTTCTTAATGACTTTAAGTTTTGGAGTTCTGCTTCTGCAGAGTTATGAACGAGAGAGCAAAATTCGTAAAGAGGTAGAAGTACTTGCTCAAGAATTGCAGGAGACCAATGCACGGCAGGAGACGCTCATTCACTTCATCGGACATGAGGTGAAGGGATTCTTGACGAAAGATGCTGGTGCTTTTGCCGCACTCTGCGATGGCGATTTCGGTTCATTGCCGGAGTCAGTCAAACCGTTTGCCTGTCAGGCGCTCGCACAGTCGCGCGACGGCGCGCGCTCGGTGACTGACATTCTCACCGCGTCCAACCAGAAGAAGGGAACAATGACCTATGCGAAAGAATCATTCGATCTTAGAGCGCTTGTCGTAGAGATTACAGAAAAATTGAAGCCACTCGCAGAAGAGAAAGGACTCGCTCTCATATTCTCAGTAGATGACACTGGCGCTCCTTATTCCTTCTCGGGTGATAAAGGGAAGATTGGCGACAATGTACTCCGCAACATTATTGATAATTCTATTAACTACACGCCGTCGGGCTCCGTCGCGGTCTCCCTGAAAAAAGACCCTTCGACTGGACTCGGGGCAGGAAATGGGAAGTTTGTATTCACCGTAAAAGATACCGGCATCGGCATTACCGAAGAGGATAAGAAACGACTCTTTACCGAGGGCGGACACGGTAAGAATTCGCAGACGGTGAATGTCCACTCTACCGGCTACGGCCTATTCATCGCGAAGAATATTATCGAAGCGCACAACGGCACCATCCGCGCCGAGAGTGAAGGAGAAGGGAAGGGCGCGACCTTCGTGGTTGAATTGCCTGCGTAGTATGGAAGTTACGAGAGTGTTCTATAGAAAGATTCAATTTCGCTGATGATCATACTTTCTAGATAATGAATTGGTAAGTGTAATGATAGTCCAAGGTTGTGTTCCCACTGACTTCCCACACTTGTTTCCCATAAGGGAAGAAATACAAGACCGGAAATCTTTTTTGATGTTAGGATTGGATTGTAAAAGAAATCGAGCAGGGGATAATCATATCCATGGTAATCATTCAAGATTTGATCCATGTGTCTTTCGTATAAAACCTGATTAAACACCGATATTCCTTTCTCCTCAGAAGCTTGTATTACAGAATATAAATATTCAAGATTGTCTGTTACATTTCCAAAACCGCCTGTTGAAATTGGACCACAAAATTGGATAACTGGAGGTTTCAATTTCGAAATTTCTAAGAGAGCTTCTTTAGCTAATGCTGATAAAGCAATCTCATACTTTCCCTCCTTGTCTCTGGGTGGTTTTTGACTATCCATAAGGTATAGTGTATTATATAACATAATTATGCTCTCGCTCAAGGAACAACAACGCAGGCTTTCCGTTAATGTTATTAATTATTCGCTTGAGAGCATGTGGAGTTCTCATCCACTCATTTCTGACCTCCGGAAAAGAGTTGTTGCCTTCATGCCAAAAGGAAAGATTTATGATCCTCAAGATCTCGAACATCAAGTGTTATTTAGACTTACAACATTCGATCCAAAGGATATTAACGATGAACTCATACAGTTTATTGTCGAGGAGCAATATGAAGTAGTAAAAGAGCGTCTAAGCAGGCTTGATTACGATATAGAATATTTGTTTAGAGGACTTTCTGGGAAATATCACGACCTTAATATAAATGATCGTCTTGAATTACGATGGGAGAATGAACAGCTTATCGCCAAAAATGACCGTCGATCTTTCAATGTAGAATTTCGAACCGTTCACGATGAAGAAATAGTGTCTTTGTTTTCCAATGAACTTCACTATATTCATCAAGATCGACCCAAAGGAGAAACTTTCGGTTTTTACTTTGTCGGTGATCCTCTACCGTGGGCAATAGAGACGACAGAACCTTCCGCTATCGCAAAACAATACAAGAGAGATGCCTTGCTTGCGAATGGCATTGATCCAAATAAAGCCATCGAACTCACGCGATTTTATACATTGCCTGGTGCCCCGACAAATGCGATTTCGCTGATGGATGGACTAGTTGCGAAATACTACAAACAAAAAGGTATCGAAGCTCTTTATACGACGACAATGCCGATGTATTCAAAAACGAAAGGTACCACAATAGCAGGAGGCATTAACAAACCCCTATTAGTCAAGGATTTGAGACATAAGTTTATTCCAGAAAAAATAAACGGTAGAACGCTTTATAGACATGTGACGACAATTCCTGAAGATCACAAAGAAGTTGATGTTATAAAAACTCATCCAAATTTCCCAACAATGCTAGTCGTTGAAGTTTTTCGTGTTCTTAATACTTCCGAATTAAAACCAATCCCCATTCTTGAAGATGGCAGCAAAGTAATGTATGTGATTCAAAGAGATGGACCAAAACTTGAAGAAGAGATAAAGCTCGCGGTACATGATATTCCCGCGATGCTTTCGAAGATTCGCTCGGTTGCGAAATATGTGCGGACTGAATATGTGCGCGATGTAATCTACGGTATACGCGACGACAAGAAGAAAATCCGTTTGCGCACACAGGACAATTTTGAATTCCGACTCGTGGATGCTACTCATAAATATAAAGTAGCGGTTGAAGAAGGCATTAAAAAAGAAATCGAAGAGACCTTATACAAAGGAAATTCATGTGAAGATGCTTTGAAAATTATTTCTTCACAAAGAGGTTTCGTCGAGGAAAATTCGTATGAAAAAACACGGGTAATTTTCTCTGGTTCGCACAATACTGAAATTACTCTAGACATTTATCCTTACGGCGCATGGGTAGAAATTGAAGGTGAATCGTCTTCAATTCACGAAGTCGCGAAGAAACTGGGCTTTACACAAAAGGATTATATCGAAGCAAGTGCAGACGACCTCTATCTTGAATGGATTAAAAAGCACAACCTTCCAGAGATGTGGGATGTGCGGTTTGGTCTCGGTGGCATTAAGTAATTTCTCTTAAAATCATTGATGCGCACAACGGCACCATCCGCGCCGAGAGTGAAGGAGAAGGGAAGGGCGCGACCTTCGTGGTTGAATTACCAATCACACAAGCAGCATCATCGACGGTCTAAGTGTTTTGGTACAATCTACCTATGCCACCAGAAGATAGTTCAACAAGCTCACCACAAGATCCTGCCCCAGAAGCGCTGCAGCCGGTACCAGAATCGCCAGCTCCTGTCGTCGAAGTCCCTGCCGAAACTCCTCCGCCCGAGGCGATCCCAAGCACTCCTGAATCGGCTCCTGCTCCCGCAGAAGCAGTCCCAGCTCTAGGAACGGATCAATTTCCAAGCCAAACGGGTCAAATAGGAGGAAATGACCCGTTGCCTCCCAAACCTGACCCCTTCGACTCTCCTCGACAAAGCTCGGAGCAAGCCGCTCAGGACAAGCCGACCCCCGCTCCCGAGCCGCCGTCTGCGGCGGCTCCAGCACAAACTGGCATTCTGCGCACCGCCCGCGACCTGCTCGTAAAAGCCCGAGTCACGATGCAAGACCGCAAGCGAAAGAAGCGAGACAAGATTATGGAAACATTAAATAAGAAAAATAAAAATGGTTCGACAAGCTCACCACAAGTTACCAACGACGAAGTGGAAAAACTTTTGCATATTTCAGACGCAACGGCGACGCGATATCTTTCTGTGCTTGTGAAAGAAGGGAAGATAAAACAAATTGGCACGATCGGAAGTGGCGTTGCGTATACAAAAATCTGAATAGCGGGGCTGTTTCAGAAGGGGATTCTGTGGTAAAAAAAGAGTACGCCGAGGTAGCTCAGTTGGTAGAGCAATGGTATCGTAAACCATAGGTCGCGAGTCCGAATCTCGCCCTCGGCTCAAGGATAAATAATACAAACCGCGGGAGATTTTCCAGCGGCTTGTTTAGTACCCTTCAATTTTTCGAATGAACGGACGATGATCTTCCAGAAGGTCTGGCATCGTCAGAATTTCTGCCCGATTAACGATTACAGTTTCAATCGGACTGCCATTCTCATTGCCGATTTCTTCTCGCGTGTCTAGTTTCTCTTCCGTCACACGAGCGACGCAGAAATACGGATCATAATGAATTCCGTCGAGTCCAAACTCATTCCAAACGAGTTCCACTTCTTCCGGAAATAATTCAACCCCTGTTTCTTCGCGTACTTCCCGAATCGCCGTAGCGATAACACCATCGTCATCACTCTTGGTGTGGTCGCCACTTTCAATGTGACCACCCGAAAGTTTACATAACGCATCTGAAAAACGGCGGTCCCTTATCAATAGCGCGCGTGTTGGGGATACAATATATACCTTTACCCGCCCCAAGTCCGGTTTGCCTTCGTGTGTGTCCATCGACACCTCCTTTCTGAGACCATTATACACATGGTAATTTGCTTGTCAAGCAGTGCACAAAATCTGCTATACTCGCGGGTATGGACGAAAAAAATGGAAAACGAATGGAAGAACTCGAAGCGATGATGGCATCGCCCGAATTTTGGCTGGATAAGGAGCGGGCGCAGGAACTCGTGCAGGAATATCAGATGCTGAAGGAGAGCGGTTCAGGTGATTTGCACGATTCTGGAAATGCAACACTCGCCATTCTCGCGGGCGCTGGCGGCGACGATGCTGAGGACTTCGCACGAATGCTTCGCCGGATGTATGAGGGCTACGCAGCGCAGAAGGGTTGGCGCGTGCGTGAACTTCATACCAATGAAAATGATCAAGGCGGTTACCGCAATGTTGTCTTAGAAATCACTGGCGTCCCCTCGACTTCGCTCGGGGTAAACGGGCCTTATGGCCGTTTGAAAAATGAAGCCGGTGTACATCGCTTGGTGCGTCAGTCGCCCTTTAATGCGAATGCGAAGCGTCAGACGAGCTTTGCGCTTGTTGAAGTACTGCCGACTCTGGTCGCGAGCGACAAGGTCGAACTTAAGCCAGACGATCTCGAGATACAGTTCGCGAGAAGCGGTGGCGCTGGCGGGCAGAATGTGAACAAACGCGAGACCGCAGTGCGTATTCTCCACAAGCCGACGAATCTATCGGTGCATGTCTCGAGCGAGCGAAGCCAGCTGGCGAATCGCGAGAAGGCGCTCGAACTCTTGAAAGCGAAGATTTTTACCAAAGAAGAAGCTGAACGCGAAGCGGTCGCGAAAGGCCGTTCTATCGCCAGCACGACTGCGAACGAATGGGGAAGCCAGATTCGTTCGTATGTCCTCCATCCCTATAAAATGGTCAAGGACCACCGCACCGGTCAAGAGTCATCGAATCCCGACAAAGTACTCGCGGGCGATTTGGACGAATTTATTGATGCTTCAGCCGTTTCTAGTTAATTGAGGGAAGTCAGACATCCCTCACAGAGTCGGTTTGACGAGTGTTGAACACAAAGATACAGTACGGGGCAGATGTTCATTTTGTTTGATGGCGTAGTTCAACCAGAAACAAGGGGGCTACTGTGGGAAATGGCACGCTTTCCGAAGAAGAGATAAGGATATTGCTACCCGACAGACAGATTCAATGTCTTTTTTGTGGATTGTTGGCGAAATTCACTGATGGACTTACTGGACAACTCGTTGAGCTGGAAGGAAATTGTGCGTTGATGTTTACGCACTCCAGCTGTCTTTATCCTGTTAGCGGAATGATCCACCCGAATTCTTGTCATCGTTTGGAAAACGCTGCCAGTAAGCACATGATCAAAAGTGTTTTGTTGCCTAACTTTACGGTAATCCTGAACTCCAAAGAAATCCCTGCCGAAGAGTATTTCTCTTGGAAAATCCCTGGATAACTCCTTACTACTGGTCTCGAAAAAAAGCTCCGCCTTTTAGCGGGGCTTTTCTTATCCCGGCTCTATTCCAATGAGGGAAGTCAGACATCCCTCAGCGTTACTCAAAAGAACCAGATTGGTGCGCTTGAATGATGTCATCATCAGGATGTCGTCCATATATGAAATCCTTGCAGAAATCTCTATACTCGTTTGGAGTAAAAAGTGACGAGAGGAAATTCTTTTCTATAATTGGTCGGTCAAACGCTCTGGCATAATCCCCCAAACTTGAATACGGATAAGAACAGGCCCAATCGTATGCGCGATCAAAGTCATTTCGAGCACTCTTCTGCCCGCCAGGATACATATCCAAAGCGTTTTTTAATTGTACATATGCGCTCACATATCGGAAATAGTAATCGTCAGAAATCGTTTTCGCGCGGTAAGCTCCTTGAAATAATGCACCTTTCTCGTCATATCGCTCATTAAACTTCTTCGCCATACCAGTTCCGAGCCGTTGCATAAATTTGGCGATATTTCCTTCGGCAAGCTCTTGTAAGATAAGATGGAAATGATTCTCGACAAGGCAAAACGCAATAATATTCACAAGGCGTTCTTGTATCGGCCAATGTGAAGGGCGCTCAAACAAGCGATGTTTGTTTGCCTCATACAAATCCCGGTGCCAATTCGAGGATGCAAAATTATCGTTGAAATGCGTGAGCATGAGCAAGAAACGGAAACGATCAGTATCATCGCGAACGATTGGTAATCCTCGAGTTCCGCGTTTTACCACATGCACATAAGACCCGATTGTAAATTCTTCCTTTCGCATATGTATCATTTTAGCATGCCAATGAGGGAAGTCAGACATCCCTCACTGGAGATATTGCAAATAAATAGAGAAGTGATACTACTACGGACTAGATACGCTAATGTCAGCGTAATGTAAATGGTGCTGAGCACCAGAAAAGGAGTTCTTTATGGCAGAAACTTTTATTCATCCGCAGAGTGAAAAAGAGATTTTTGGAGAACAGCTCGTACCTGGCGATGTGCTGAGAGAAGGGGATGTGTACCCTTCTACTACAGGCGAATGGCAGGATTGTCCGGCTGGTCTTCCAGGACAAAAACTCGGACCGAAATGTGTTGGTTTTTGGGTGCGTCCTGAGCAGTTCGAACACCTTATGTGCATTGACGGGGTGACTGAATGTCATGAGTCAATAAAACGCATGATGTGCATCGATAAGGTACACGGGTGTATTCGTATTTCCACCGGCGGCAAGGAATGTCAGTGTTGTGGAGGATGAAAATCCTTTTTCTGTAAAATGCCCTGCGATGAACAGGGCATTTTTGCTGGGTACAATTTTTCTTGTTATCCCCTTTCTGGACTTCGGTTGCGGGGGTAGGGTACAATAGAAAGCGAAGCATGATTTATTTTGACCAAGTGACGAAACGATATGGGAACGCAGCGGCACTTGAGGAAGTTACGCTCTCCATCGCACCAAAAGAATTCGTCTCTATCGTCGGTCACTCGGGTGCTGGTAAGACAACGCTCTTGAAGCTCCTCTTGGCGGAAGAGAGCCCCACTGAGGGCTCGGTCTTTTTTGAGTCAATGAATATCAACGATTTGCCATCCTCGGCATTACATCATTATCGTCGCAAGATTGGAATGGTATTCCAGGACTTCCGCCTCATTCCGAACAAGACCGCGTATGAGAATATCGCGTTCGCGATGGAAGCGGCTGGCCGCACCGACGACGAAATCGCGAGCGATGTGCCCTACATTCTTGAATTGGTAAATCTTGCTGAAAAAGCGACGAATTTTCCCGACCAGCTCTCTGGCGGCGAGAAACAGCGTGTGGCGATTGGCCGCGCAATTATCAATCAACCTGAACTCATCATTGCCGACGAGCCGACCGGTAACCTCGACCCGATTAACACTTACGAAATTGTCGAAATCTTGAAGAAAATCAATGAACTCGGCACGACAGTCATTATCGCGACGCACAATAAAGGTGTCGTTGACGCTATCGGTAAACGGGTTATCACCATCGATCGCGGGAAGGTGGTGCGCGACGATGCGAGCGGAAAGTATATACTATGAACATATGAACTGGATGGTCTTCAAACGAATGCTCTCAAGTGGTGGAAAGAACTTTATGCGCGGTGGCGCGGTCTCGGTCGCGACGGTGCTTATTATGACCGTTACACTCGCGATTATCGGCTCGCTTATCTTCCTCTCGGCGCTTCTCTCCTATACCTTGGGAAGCATTAAGGAAAAGGTCGATATCTCTGTCTACTTCGTCACCACCGCGAGCGAGGGGGACATTCTCGCAGTGAAGGACCAACTCTTGAAATTGCCGCAGGTGGAGAATGTCGCCTACACTTCCGCCACCGATGCACTTGTCGCTTTCCGCGAGAAACATGCGAACGACCAACTAACTCTCCAAGCGCTCGATGAGCTCGGTGATAATCCGCTTGATGCCTCGCTTGAAGTGCACGCGAAGGATCCGTCAGAATATGAAAGCATTGTTGCCTTCCTCGAGGCCTCACCTGCCTTGTCTGCCAGTGGTGCGTCTATCGTCGACCGTATTAATTATGCACAAAATAAAGAAGTCATCGATCGTCTCTCACTCGCAATAAAAGCGACGCAGGAGATCGGCTTCGCCGTCGTTATTCTCTTCGCCATCGCGTCTATCCTCATTGCTTTTGCGACTATTCGTCTCGCCATCTACACATCCAAGGACGAAATCGCGGTGATGCGGCTCGTTGGCGCTTCCAACTCTTATGTGCAAGGACCGTTCATCGTTGCTGGTGTTATTACAGGTGTTATTGCAGCAGTTATTGTTCTGCTTTTACTCTGGCCAGCGACATGGTATACAGGAATAAAGACGACCATCTGGTTTGGCGGTTTCAATGTAGCGAGCTATTACAGCAGTAATTTCGCTCTTGTCTCTTCTATTATTTTGTTCTCAGGCATCGCTCTCGGGGCGATTGCTTCGATATTTGCTATCCGTAGGTATCTGAAGGTCTAGTATGGCAAAAGAAGGTCACAAATACATATTCGTACTCGGCGGAGTAATGAGCGGCGTCGGCAAAGGTATCATCGCCAGCTCGATGGGTCTCCTTCTTCAGCAGAAAGGGTATCCGGTCAATCTCGTGAAGATTGATCCGTACTTGAATGTTGATGCAGGCACGATGAATCCGACCGAGCACGGAGAGGTATTTGTACTTCGAAGCGGACTCGAGACCGATCAGGATATGGGAAACTACGAACGATTCTTAAATCGCGACTTGACCAGCGAGGACTATATGACGAGCGGTATGGTGTATCAATCGGTCATCGAGCGCGAACGAGCACTCGAGTATGGCGGCAAGTGCGTTGAGACAATTCCGCATGTGCGCGATGAAATCCTGAATAGAATTGAGGCCGCGGCCGCCTACAACGGCGGCCGCGTTTCGGTTATCGAAATCGGCGGTACCATCGGCGATTTTCAAAACGCGCTTTTCATCGATGCGGCTCGCGTGATGAAGATGAAATATCCGGATGATGTTCTTTTTGTGATGGTGTCGTACCTGCCGGTGCCCGGTACGCTCGGCGAGATGAAAACCAAACCCACCCAGTCGGCGGTGCGCGCCTTAAATAGCTATGGCATACAGCCGGACTTCATTGTCGCTCGTTCGACGCATTCCATAGACGAGAAGCGGAAGGAAAAACTGGCGATCCAATGCAATGTCCGAGCCGATCGCATTATCGCTGCTCCGGATATCAAGAGTATTTATGAAGTGCCGCTGAATCTCGACAAAGACCATTTGGGCGATGAACTTCTTGAAGCGTTGCATTTGTCCAAAAAATCCACAACATCGCTCGCCGAATGGAAGAAGTTCGTGACCGCGGCGGCAAATATGAAAGCGCCTGAAGTGAATATAGCGATTGTCGGAAAATATTTTGATACGGGCGACTTTATTCTTTCTGATGCGTATCTCTCGGTCATTGAAGCGATTAAGTTCTCGGCAGCGAAACTTAACCGCCAGCCGAAGATTACCTGGGTGAATGCAAAAGAAATTGAGCGCGGCGGCGCGTCCGCCAGCTGGCGGAGCCACCTCGCGAAGTACGACGGCATCATCGTCCCGGGCGGCTTCGGCGAGACGGGCATCGAAGGAAAAATAAAAGCGATACAGTACGCACGCGAGAAGAAAATTCCGTATTTCGGTCTCTGTTATGGTATGCAACTAATGGTTATCGAGTATGCGCGCAATGTGTTGAAACTGAAGAACGCCCACACGACTGAAATCCAGAAAAACTCCGAAGATCCCGTTGTCGATATTATGCTCGAACAGAAGAAACATCTAGCCGGCAATAAATACGGCGGCACGATGCGCCTCGGCGCATATCCCTGCTATCTGAAGAAAGGCACGATGGCGCGCGCCGCGTATAAAAAAGAAATGGTCGATGAACGCCATCGCCATCGCTACGAGATTAATCCGAAGTATATCCAACCGCTCGAAAAAGCCGGTCTCGTTTTCTCTGGCACTTCGCCCGACTCAGTCCTTATGGAAATCGCCGAGCTTCCGCGTTCGGTGCATCCCTTTATGCTCGGAACACAATTCCACCCAGAGTTTCAGGCGCGCCCGCTCGCTCCGCATCCGCTCTTCACCGAATTCCTCAAAGCCGCTATCGCGCGCAAGAAAAAGCATTAGAGTATGACACGGCTTTCTTTTGTCTCTCTTAACATCGAGAAGGACAAACATTTCGATACCGTTATTCCGTTTCTTGAACAGAAACGAGCGGGTGTTGTTTGTATACAAGAGCTCCTTGAGGAGGATATTCCACGAATAGAAGCTGTTTGCGGGTCGGGCCTCTTCGTACCGATGGCGCGCTTCGAGATGTCACGCGGTACTCTCGCGTCTGGTATTGGTATCTTCTCTCACTTACCGCTTATAGATGCTTTTTCTAAACAATATGCAGGTTTTGAAGGCGACCTTCCTCTCTTTAATAAAGACAATCAAGAAACAACAGAACAATTTTTTGCCGTGGTTGCTTCTGTCGAGAAGGATGGGAGTATCTTTCGTATCGCGACGACCCATTTTCCTTGGACACCAAATGGGGAATCAAGCGACTTCCAACGCGTTGCGCTCAAAGGTCTCTTTGGTGTCCTTTCCGACGAAAGTGAATTAGTGCTCTGTGGTGATTTCAACGCTCCACGAGGTGGAGAAATCTTTTCTGCGCTTGCGGCGCAGTATACCGATAACATTCCTCTTCAGTATGTAACAAGCTTGGATCCTAATCTGCATCGTGCTGGGAAAGAGTGTCTATACGAAATTGAATTTCTGATGGTCGATGGTCTCTTTAGTACGCCCCAATACAATGTGTCCGAAGTGGCGCTCCATCGTGGAATAAGCGACCATTGTGCGGTCACAGCCACTATCCAAAAGACACAATAGGAATACATAGGGCAGACCTATGTAATTTGATTATCCATAAAATCTGCTATAGCAGGAAATTATGGATTTCGAATAAGTCACTTTACCTTATTGTTCACTATAGACGATGCTAAGGTAAACTAGAAAATAAACTGCGGATTCTGTGGACACTAAGTGTCCACACAACAAATAAAAAACCGCAAGAATAAAGCCAGGGTTCGTGCGTGGGCGCACGAGTGTGGTCGTTCGCTCGCCACTAATAGACCCCCTGATTCTTGCGGTTTTGCCTTTAGCGTATTCCGTACGGAGCGCAGGAAGCTTGGCTTTCTTCCCACTCGCTAGGATGATAATAATCTATGCGAAAAAACAAGCAAGTTGAATGAAAGTGTAGGAATGTATGGACATCCGATGTCCAAATGCGCGAGGACATCGGATGTCCTAAATTCAAGAAACCGTGCGGATGACTTCGGTCAGGTAATCAACTTCTTTAAAGAATCGCTCGGTGCGGGTGTCGCGCGGGCGCGGGAGATTAATAGCCATCGTTTCCTGAACGCGTCCGGGGTGCGCGCCCATCACAATAATTTCATCCGAGAGCTCGATGGCGTCGGGGATAAGATGATTCACCATCAGAATTGTCAGACCGTAGGCGCGCCAGATTTTCAGAAGGTCGGCCTTCAGCGCTTCGACGGTGATGGTGTCGAGATTAGAAAATGGCTCGTCCATAATAAGTAGGTCGGGCGATATCGCGAGCGCGCGTGCGAGACCGACGCGTTGGCGCTGACCGCCCGAGAGCATACTCGGGTAATGCTTTTCCAAGTGTGCGAGACCTACTTCTTTTAATTTTTCTCGCGCGACATGTTCGCGCTCCTTTCGCGATACGCCTTCCATCCGCAGGCCGAACGCGACATTGTTGAGTGCGGTGAGCCAGGGGAAGAGCGCATAATTCTGGAATACCATCGCTGGCTTTTCATACTTGCGCACAATCGTGCCGCTCGCGACCGGCATAAGGTCGAGAATAACGCGCATCAGCGTCGACTTACCAGCACCAGAAGGTCCGATAATCGAGACAAAACCGCCCGCAGGAATAGAGAAAGAGATGTCTTCTAAAACAGAAATATCTTTCTTTCCCTCGTCGGTAAAGCTCGCGGAGACACGCGAGAGGACGAGCGCCATTTTTTGAGTATTATTCAGCATAGCGTTTCGCGCTTTCAGCGAGGAGCGGCGCCCAGACCATACGGTTTACGACGAACACGATGATGATAATAACGAGCATACCAGCAATTGCGGCCTGATTAATGCCGGAAACACTCGCGGTTTTAATGAAAGCGCCGAAGCCAGAGATGTTGACGATAATCTCGGCGCCGATGACCGCCTCCCAGCCGATAGCGATACCGACGATAGAACCGGTGAGCATCGCAGGGAAGGAGAGTGGCGCGAGATAGAAGGGAATGCGCCGGAGCCCGCGCGCGCCGAAGATGGTCGCCGCGTCGCCGAGGTCCTTGTGTGCGCCTTTAATAGAAGTGAGGACAGCGAAGAGAATAGGCCAGATGATTGAACTCACGGCGAAGAGAATAACCATCTGGTCGGTGAAGCCGAAGAAGAAAATGAAAAAAGGGATGAGCGCGAACGACGGAATGTTTTGCAAAATATCGAAGACAGGGAAGAGTGTATCAGAAAATGGACTCCATCCGATGATGAGGGCGATAGAAACGCCGAGTGCGAGCGCGATGCCGTATGCGAGAACGAGGCGATAGGTAGTGTGGAAGACGGCATTGCCGAGTGTTGGCCACGCGACTCCGCTGAAGTAGCCGAGGACAACCAGAAGCGCGGTGGCGAGTATGATGCCGGCCATAATCACCCACGCTCTTCGATGGCGTTTCAGATGGGCGCGATGCCACGCGCGATTCTGCGGATGCGCGATACTGCGAATCATGTGTGTATTCTAGCGCGTTTTTAAACAGAGTGCGGTGGTATAATTGTCTCGAGTGATGTGAGTAGTTACTAAATAACATTTATTATATGCGTACACTTCGGACACTGGGAATTATCAGTTGTGCTGCAGGACTACTTCTTTCATCGACAGTGGTGCTGGCGCGAGAACAAGCAACGAGCACGCCGAACAAGGCAGATGCGCAGGTCCGTATGACTGCATTGCGCCAGAAGGTAGAACAGCGTGTCGCAGAAATTAAAGATAAAGTGAAGCAGACAAAGGCAGATAAAATCTCTAAACAATTCGAGAATCTGAACTCAACATGGACCGATCATTTTCTGAACCTACTCGATCGCTATGATTCCATTGTTCAGAAGATGCAGGATCGAGCGACTATCGCTGCAGGGAAAGGGAAGGATATTACCGCTGCGACAACTGCAATCCAAACAGCGAAGACAGCGATTACGAACGCTCGTATAGCGGTAACGGCGCAGGTAGCGAAGACCTATACACCAGTCGTTACGGACTCGACGACTCCAACAACTTCAGGCGGTCAAGAGTCAATGATGAAAGAATTGCGATCGTCGTTCCAGACACTTCACTCATCTCTCTTCAACGATTTGTTTGCATTGCGCGATGGGCCTATGAAGGATACTCGCACTGCAGTACAGAACGCACTTCAATCGCTTGGCAAAGTTCCGGGCGTTGATGACGAAAAGAGCGCAACAATCACCGAGAAAAAATCAAATCAATAATCACTCACTATAAACAATTATCCTATGAATAAGACATGGTATATCGTTGTTATTCTCATTATTATCGCTGCAGCCGCCTACTGGTATTTCTCTGCGAAACCGGCACAGGCGCCGACAACCACTGAATCCACGGCTATCGAGCAGACGCAGATCCCGCCGCTCTCGAGCGGTAACACCACCGCAGAGATCTCGGCTGATTTGAGTCAGGTTTCGGACACTTCTGCCGCACTCGATCAGGCAGCCGCCGCTTCTGCCCAAGCGGTTTCAGGATTTTGATAGAAAGAAAAGTGCTACATTATACGACCAAGTTCGAACATTCTTCCAACACCAACCCTAACTCTCTCGCCCGCTCGCAGACTCGCGGGCTCGCCGCCGCGGACGGCGGCCCCGCTCCTTACAGGAGCTGTACACCTTTCACATCTGGGTACAGATGTTCAAGGTCCTCGGATGCTCCGCACAGTCGCATCCGAGCCCTGTCCGCGCATTTCTCTTTTGCCTTCCGGCGGATTCGCGGGGGGGGTGAATGCATGGAGCGGCAGGGCTCGGGGGCGCGCAGACGCGCCAGCCCCGAACGGCTCAAATAGCATTGAATGAGCCGTTCGATACAAATCCCCAGTGGTCTCTGGTCTGTTTTCTCCGCCAGTTGTGCGTCCATTGGCAAAGGCAATCCACCCCTCGGCATCCGCCTCGGGGCTGTTTCCGCTATGGCTACGAGCGCCTAGATTCGTTTGTGCCGCCTTATCCTCGCAGAGTCGCTTGCTAGCGACAGCTCGGGGCGGCTCTTGTTTGGGGGAAGGAAGGAATCCTTCCCCCAGCTCGGGTTCATCCTCGTTCCTTCGGATTCCACCCTTCGCACAACCCCCTTCCTCGTTTTCATTAGTGTATGTTGTGGTGTCGCTTCCGCTTCTAGCCCGCCCGACTTCGTTGAGGGTCGGCGCTCGTCCTTCGCCATGGACGCCAAGCGGAAACAGCCCCGAGGCTGAATGCAAATGCTTGCCCCAAGTCCGTGTGAGTACACACGGACTTCTCCCGCCCGTGCGCGCAGGCGAGGACTCCCTTCAGATACAAGTGCCCTCGGGAAGATTCGAACTCCCAAGATCGGGGTAGAATCCCGACAGTTTATCCATTAGCTTACGAGGGCAAAGAGAAAAACGCACAAGTGTGCGAGTTCTTTATCTTCTGTGCCTCGTTAATATCATTACCCGTATCCTAGCATAACCTAGCCAGTGTGTTCCAGCGATTAACTCATCGAGTTGAGTTAATCACGCGAGTGACTATTTGGCAGTATAAAACACGCCTGAACCGACGGTACCGTGCTGAGTTAGCTTTCCGTCCTTTTCTAGTTCGTCTAGATACCGCTCGGCTGTCGCGTTTGATACCCCGACCAATTTCTCCACATCGTTGTTCTGTATTTTTCTGTGTGCTTGCACAAACGCGAGAATCTTCTGTTTATTTTCGGCCTTTTGCTCCATTTGCTTGGCGATAAATCCAACATTCGCGTTTCGGCGCGCGATATACATTCCAAGCGCGATGCCGGCGAGAGCGACGATGATTAGGATAAAGTAGTTCATATTAATGCCCCGGATGCCGTCCGCTCATATGTCGTCGCATCTTGTTTCTAATTTCTATTGTCTCCTTATCTAGTGTTGGCTTTTCTTCACACTGCGGGCAAGCATCATTACAAACGACACAATAACTTGTCTCGCACCCTTTGCAACCTATAGTCATGAATTGGTGAGGCATAGTATCTGTATTATTTGATCAAACTCCAGTCATCCAAAAAATAACCCATTTCATGCTCTTTATTACCGAGATAAAACTTTCCGTCACGAAATTTTATACTCAACGCATATCCTGTTTTGTTGTTCACCGCAAAAATTGCTCCTTCTTTAATTTTCTTCTCAACTTCGCTTGCTGGTAAAATTAAAAAACTATTATTTATACCATCTCGTAATACCAAAATATAAAAAATATTACCCTGATTGAATCTTTCAAAAGATTTGCGGCGAATGTGAAAATTGTAAATTTCAGAATTATTTTTGCGGGCGGTCTTTACTTGAATACCAAAAAACTTATTGTCCTTTATCGCCGATAAATCTACGCCAACATCTACGCTCATAATACTCGCGTTGAATCCACGAAAAAGAAGTTCGCTACAAACCAAGTGTTCACCACCCTTACCGATGAATCCGCCTTCAACAATGATCTTTTCTTCTTCTTCCTTTTCTGCTTCAACAATTTTTGGTGTTTGTTTGATTTCTTTTTTGTTTGTGTTAAGTGCAAAAATTCCTCGGTCTGTTCTAATAAAATCGGAACCTTCTGATTTTGAATTTATATCAACGGTTATAACGGCATTCATTGTCCGTTCTGGGTTTGCTCCTTCGGTTTCTAAAATTCCTGATTCCAATGCTCGCCTTGTTATTTCATCATAGTGCAGAGGTGTTTTTGCCTTTTTTAATATTTCAATTGCGGATTGCTTGAAAGTGTTCATAATTTTCTTAAGTACAAACTACATAGTGCAAATATTCAAGTGTCTTGTCCGCTTTATAATATCGGTTTTCATCTCTATCGGCTTTGAATCTGTTATATTCTTTTGTGAAATATCCATATTTACCTCGTAAACTCATTATCTCTTTGATATCACCAAGTGTCATGAGTCCCTCATTGTTATAACTCAAGAAAATATATTTTGTTCTTGCACTCAGAATCAAATTCTCAAACGCTTTTTTTGCTTTCGTTCTTGAACAATAAAGAGATTTCTGTTTTTCATACTCTCGTAGTCCTGTCTTGCCGTGGATTTTTGGATTATCATATTTAGCCACTGTTTCCAGTAAATGATAATTTGTTGCGTACTGCCGGTGATTATATGGTGGATCAAGATACAAAATATCTCCCTCGACTTTACTAGCAAGTTCGTTGATATCCTCGTTGTAGACTTGGTGCTCTTGGTCATTTATTATCAACTCCGCCGGTTTTAAGATAAAGGGCATTTGCGCCGTCTTTTTTAATTGTTTCAAAAACGCTCCATAAACCGAGGCGGTGTTTGCTCGTTTATCTATCGTTTCAATAAGTGTAGCCAGAAGAAAGTAATACTCACTGCCTGTAATTAGTTTTTCTTCTTTCCATTTCTCAATTTGTGTTCTTATAGCATCGCATCTCTTCCCATTTTCATCTGAAAAATATTGCCTCCGAAACTCTTGATTTTTTGTCCCACCAAGACAGTAATTTTTAAATATAAAACCCTTGATTCCCTTAAGACTTGAAAGGTGGTCGCAAACAAAGTTTTTCCTCTCGTCAATTTCAATATTTTTCAATTCCGGCAAGGTTTTTGTCAATTTCTGGAACTCCAAGTGCTTGTGATTTTCAATATACTGCTTATTGAGAACAAAACTATAATACTGAATGTCATTGGCTATTATCTTGTAGCCTTTCTTTTTGAAATAGGAACCGACTATACCTGTTCCTGCAAACAAATCACAAAAGATATTGCAGTCCTTATCAACCACCTTATTTATGGATTCTTCCAAAAATTTCAACAATGATAATTTGCTGCCGATGTAGTTCATAATTGATAATTTATAATCTCAAAAACTAAGTCATCATTTTCTAGATGATATTCAATGTACTTCAGGCCATTACACCTTCGAGAATTTCTGGTATTAAAATCGTTGAAGGTATCAACGATTTTTTGATATTTTTCAGTGCCCTTATCGTCTATTCTTTTGGAAACCAGAATTGGCTGTATGTCGCTTTGCCTATTCGGAGTGTAATACTGCTCTATCCAGTCGATGTATCTCTGTATCTGTTTCGTATTGATTACATCCGCCTCCACCGACTTCAATTCTATCGGCAATAAAACTCTTTGATTATTTTGGAGAGTTGAGATCATAACATCAATCCGTTGCATACCAACCCCACAAGATACTTCATTACCAAGCCATTCAAATTCTGGATTTTCGCCCAAAATACAACTATCTAGAGATCTATTTATTCCTTTCCCGATATTGCGCACGATATAGGCCTGCAGATGCGTTTCAAAAGATGTATTCGCACGATATTTGGCAACTAATCTCGGGAGCAGATTTATATCTTCCATTCGCCCGTGATAAGTATTTACATTATCGTTTGTCAAAACGATTTTTTGCCCGGTTTGATCAAATGATAATTTGTGATTCTCTATATTTAATTCTTGTCTGTTGTTTTTATCTCTTATCAATTGACACAATCTCTCCGCTTCATAAATAGTTATCATCGTATTCCCTCGGTTGCCTTTCAATTTCCGATAAATCAAGCTCCAAAGCATTTGATTTGGGGATTGCATATTCTTTATTTCATCCAAAGCTTCCCACTCAGTTACGCCATCGGCGTAAACCTTACTCGGTTCAATAAGTGTTCTGAAAGTCAACGATTTCTCCAGTTCATTTATTAAGTATTGTCCATTATCATTGTTGTCCAAAAAAGACCAATCATTTTTTGCCTTGAAAATCCCGAAAAACTTTCCTTCAAATATCTTTTTGGAAAACTCTTGCTGTAGATAGAAAATAATCTGATCTCCTTTTCTCACCCTGCTAGCATCGGCTATCATTCCAACTAACATATTTTCTTTCGTGTGGTGTAAAATTGTGTTTGGAGAATTATTAAAATCAATGTGATTATTTTGTGCCCCAGTACCAGCGAAAAGATATTCCAAATGGAGTTTAAAAGTAGTCGCACTAACTATAAATACATGTGTTGTCATAATTTTAGTATTTAAAAAGTAAAATGTACTCGTGCTTAAAAATGTAGTAGTCACTAGCTAACGCCCTATATTTCCAAATCGCTTCCTTGTGTTGTTTAGCACGGTTACCATCCATATTTTTGATTATAATACTTTTTAGCGTAAGCCCTAATTTTTGTGCTTCATTCAAGCAGTAGAACCCCAATGGGATCCATTTTCCTTGTGTATATTTATCACCTATCACTATTGCCAGATATCTATTTTTCTCCAATACATCGAGAGTATTTTGGATAACAAGGGCAAAACTATTAAGAAAATCGCTCAATGATTTCGTATTTGATAGATCTTTTTCGTGATTACTGAATTTGATTATATCTGCGTATGGCGGGTGCAGAATCGCTAATTGTACATTTTTCCTTTTCCTTGCATTTAAAATTTTAGTTATACCAAGAAAAGTATTTTTATCCATGCTGTCGCCTACAATAAGTTCTGAAAAATAATTTTTATTATCCACCTTATTTCTGACATGTTCTACAAGTTCCGGCTGAATATCAATACCCACAAAATGTCTTCCCAGACTTTCTGCCTCATACGCAGTTGTTCCGCTACCAACGAACGGATCAAAAACAACTTCATCCTTTTTTGTGTATCGCGAAATTAACTGTCGCGGGATTTGAGGGACGAAATTGCCGTGATAAAAACCATCGTGTTTCCCGGTTTTGTCTCTTTCGGCAATAATCCAAAGGCTGTCCGTCCAAATTTCGGATTCTCTCCAATTTTTTAATTCTAGATCATTAAAGATGGGCATATTGTACGTTCCATTCATTATATCTCATTTTTTAGGCCTAAAACCCTCACCCTGCCGCTCCATGCATTCACCCCCCCCGCGAATCCGCCGGAAGGCAAAAGAGAAATGCGCGGACAGGGCTCGGATGCGACTGTGCGGAGCATCCGAGGACCTTGAACATCTGTACCCAGATGTGAAAGGTGTACAGCTCCTGTAAGGAGCGGGGCCGCCGTCCGCGGCGGCGAGCCCGCGAGTCTGCGAGCGGGCGAGAGAGTTAGGGTTGGTGTTGGAAGAATGTTCGAACTTGGTCGTATAATGTAGCCCGAATAAAACTAGTCTCGTTTTCTGAAAAATTTTCCCGCGCGGCGCAGAGCGCCGCGTATGGTGGAGAAGGAATTTCAGCCACTTCCTGATGGGAGAGGTGCAGATTCAAAATTCAAAAGCCGAACATTTTTTGGAGAGAGGATTTTTTGGAGGGGAATGCGAATGCAGAATACAACCCTAGTGTGCTTGCCCCTCCCACCCGTGCGCGCACCAACTCCTTCGCTGGCGGGTCTGAAACCAGCGAAGCTCCCTTATCTGATACCGACCACTTGCTCTAGTTTCTTAATGAGTTCAAAGACAGCGTTCAGGTTTAGGTCATCTATTTCCTTTTTCTTTTCCACCAAATGGTACCGAGAATGAGTTTTATTATTCGCATTTTCTTTTAGTTTGGAGGCAAGGTCGCACAGCCGTTCGACAGCTTTATTTTCGCTCCCGAAATCGTTTTTCTTGCTCCGCAAGTTTTTTAGAATGTCCTCGAAGTCTCTCAGACGCTTTTGGTTGATATCAAAATATAACTCCTTATTTGCTTTTACTCTCTCGGGGAACTTCTTTTTCAGGATGTCGATTATCAGGTTCTCGACAATCTTTCTGGCGAGAATGAAGACTGCTGTGTAGCACTTGAAGGTGTACGCGCGATTTAGTTCGTCGATATGTCCCTTTATGAAGTGGTCGGCTGTATCGTATTTGACGATTTCGATTATTTTCACTACAGCGGATGAGGTTTTCTTTCCATTCCCACCCGATACAATTTTGACCTGGCGAGTGGGTGCGGAAAGCGCCGATCGCAATTCAACTTTGTCAGACTCGGATAACTTGCTTTGGTAGGTGGCAGTACCAATCTCTTTTTCTTTCGCAACAAGCACGAGCGCAACCGGCGACGAAACACGCAAGCGGCCTGCCTTTGCGATTACGAGTTTTGTGACACTTTTGACATCGGCACGACCGCCCATTTTTTTGGCGATTTTCTTTAATAGCGCTTCGTCAAGTATGCGTGGCCGTCCCATGGTCTATTTAGATTTCTTGATCTGGCGGGCAGGGACAATGCCGGAAATGGTTCCTTTGCTCACGCCCAAGACGGCGGCAATGTCTTTCGCCTGAACGCCGCGGGTAACGAGGTCGAGAATTAAGAGCTTCTTGATGTCCTCCAAGAGGTCAGTAGTTTTCTTATCCATGTTTCTTCTGCTTAGCTTTCTGGCGAGTAATTTTATTGTAAACGGCGACGATGCGGCGAAGGCGGTTGTTGTCGATTTTGCCAACGACCTTTCTTATCTGGTCATTTCCGAAGTCCATAGAGGCGAGTTTGGCGATGAGGAGGTCCTTGAGAAGTTCAGTCGCGACATCGAGCTTCTCGGGAACCGGATTTTTAGGTGCTGTGGCCATGATTATTTATTTAGGTTCTTAAAGTGCTTCACGATGCGGTTTACGCGATGGATGTCCACCCCGACTATTTCGCGAATCTGGTGCTGTGTCAGTCCGGCAAGGCCGAGCTGGATAATCATCTGATCGCGGATGAGGTCGTCAGTCGTCTGTTCGTTCTTTTGTTTCTTCATATTCATGCTTTTTTCTTGGGTTCCTTGCGAATTCCGACGAGCTCCTTGTTTACGTAGCCGCTCGACTTACCGAGGATTTCCGCTATTTCAATCGGCTTCATGCCAAGTTCGGAAAGAGTCTTTACCTGCTGTCGCAGGGTGGGGGTGGCCTCTTCCTGGCCGCGCAACATGAGCGCAATCATTACCTTCAGAAGCCGGTTCGTGGACTCGATATCGTCTTTCGCCATAATTTACCCTAGTTTTAAGTTTGTAATAAGGCGATTGGGTAATGTTTTTAGCGTTTCCCACTCTATATCCACATTACCGATTCGCAGTTCTTATTGAACTGGGGTACAGTATAAGGGTAGCGATAATACCATGTCAAGATATTTCCTCTATGCCCGCAAGAGTACCGACACCGAGGACAAGCAAGTCTTGTCCATTGAGGCGCAGCTGTCCGAGCTTCGTGCACTCGCTAAAGACGAGAAGTTAGAAATCGCGGCGGAGTTCGTGGAGAAGCGAAGCGCGAAGATGCCGGGCCGCCTCGTGTTTAACGAAATGTTGAAACGGATACATAAGGGCGAGGCGCAAGGCATTGTGTGTTGGAAGCTCGACCGCTTGTCGCGTAATCCGGTAGACGGCGGGCAGATAAGCTGGCTCTTGCAGGAAAATATTATCCAGCATATCCGCACGCACGACCGGAGTCATTATCCGAGCGACAATGTGTTGATGATGTCGGTGGAGTTCGGCATGGCGAATCAGTTTATCCGCGACTTGAGTTCTAATGTGAAGCGAGGGTTGCGAGCCAAAGTGAAGCGCGGAGAGTTCCCCTCGTCCGCGCCAGTTGGATATTTGAATGATGTACGCGCGAAAACTATCGTCATTGACCGCAAGAAGTCAAAAGTTATTCGCGCCGCCTTTGAGCTCTACGCCAAAGTCAATTCGCGACTTGAAGATATTTCTAATTTTATGTATGAAAATGGAGTACGAAGTTTCGGCGGTCTCCATTTTCACAAAGACCGTGTGAGGTTCATTCTCACCAATGCATTCTATGTTGGCCTCTTTACATACGGTGGCGAAATACACGAAGGACGGCATATGCCGATAGTTGAAAAGCGACTATTCGACAAAGTGCAGAAAGTCATTGTCGAACGCGGTCACCCCATGAAAGCCCAAAACGAGCCGAAGGCTCTCTGTGGGCTTTTGCGTTGTGGCGAGTGCGGTATGGGTATTACGGCCGAAGAAAAGACGAAACATCAGCAAAACGGCAACGCTCATCATTATGTGTATTATCGGTGTACGAAAAAGAAAGGTGCATGCTCCCAGCCGTATGTTCGAGAAGAAGCGCTAATACCTCAACTGGATGAGTTATTGCGAAACTACTCTATGCCGTCGGTGTGGCAGGAAGAATTTGAAAGGTTGATAGCCGAAGACGAAAATGTCTCGTCTCTCCAAACGACAGCGTTCGTTCAAGAATTGCGAGAAAAGGTGCATGACATTTCTCGCAAGCTCGACCGCCTCACCGACCTCTATATCGCCCAAGACATCGAGCGCGGGGATTACCTCGCGCGCCGTCGCGTTCTTGTCTTGGAGAAGAAGTCGGTTGAAGAACAAACGGCTCGTCTTGAAGCGAACGCCGGACACTGGCTCGAACCGATGCGTGAATGGGTACAAGAGGCGTCAATGCTAGATGAAATAGCAAAATCAGAAGACACCCCCTCCAAAAAATCCCCCCTCCAAAAACTCTTCGGCTCGAACCTGCACTTGCATAACAAAGAAGTCAGAGAAATCCCTTCTCCACTCTATGCGGCGCTCCGCGCCGCGCGGGAAAATTTTTCAGAATCTGACCCAAGTTTTATTCGGGCTGCGGGTCAGGGACTCGAACCCCAATACCATCCTCCAGAGGGATGTGTCCTACCATTAGACGAACCCGCAATAGATAGACAATACGATATTAGACGGGTTTATTCAATACAATACACGACGAAGTACAGTATTCTTATGCTATGTATTTTGTATATATTATCGAGTGCAAAGACGGCTCTCTGTATACAGGCATAACCACAAATGTGGAGCGCCGTTTCGCAGAACATAAGAGCGGAGTCGGCGGGCATTACACAAGCTCAAAAGAAGTTGTGAAGGTCGTATATATCGAACAGCATCCCGACCGTTCATCAGCTTCGAAAAGGGAAGCAGAAATTAAGAGCTGGAGGAGAGAAAAGAAACTAAGTTTAATAAAAAATGAGCAGAGGTAGCCCTTACTTACAAAAAGTTCCCAGCCAACAGGGTATATACTTAGAAGTATGAATACAAACATTGACAACGCCGTTGAAATGAGCAAGGGTAGCCCTTGCTCACATGGTTGCTCCCGTATATGCAAGTCAGCATGGCGAAATTCTACGATGTATTAAAGGATTCAAACTCGGGAAAAGAAGAACAAACGCTCTAATGGTGGTGTTAAAATGAGCGTATGAGTACCTACGCAATCTATCAGACCTTACTAAAGCCAAGTTGGTCGCCGCCAGCGTGGGTCTTCGGTCCGGTGTGGACACTCCTCTATGCGATTATCGCGCTCTCATTCGGTAAAGTATTTTATCGAGCGTTTATTAAAAAGAATCTGCCAATGGCCGTCGCCTTGCCATTCGTCCTGAATCTCATCTTCAATTTTTCTTTCACCTACTTCCAGTTTGGACTACAGAATAATATCCTCGCGGCGATTGATATCCTGCTCTGTCTCGCGACGCTCGTCTGGGCGATGGTCGCTGTCTGGCGCCATATGCGCTGGGTAACCTACGCCAATATTCCGTATCTCCTCTGGGTCTCCTTCGCGACCGTCCTCCAGCTCACCATTACTTTTCTGAATATATAAGAAACTTCTGTTTCATCGCGTGTGTTAAATCAAGTATGAATAAACATCCATTTCTGAATGCGTTGTCGGCGACGGCGTACATCTCGTTTGTCGCGTCGATGCTGTTTTATGCGCCAGCAATGAATCTTCCGGAGAAGAGCGTCATCATTCCCATCGTTATGTTGTCGCTATTCGTCCTTTCTGCCTCGATGATGTGCTACTTTTTCCTCTTCCAACCAACCCGTCTCCTCATTGAAGGGAAGCAGAAAGAAGCGACGAAGTTCTTCCTCTCGACCGTCGGCATCTTCGCCCTCACCACCCTCGCGCTGGTACTTATCTGGTTTTCCACAACTCTGTATTTTAGCGCTTGACACGCAGACAGCAGGGAGTACACTATAAGTGTAGACATTCGCTGCCAGCGAGAATCTACGCCAGCGTATCGGCTCGCTATAGAACCGATTTGATCTTCATCATCTTTCCTCCTTTCCCACTGGTGCACCGCATCACCCCCCCGGACCTTCTTCTTCTTTTTGGTCCGGGGGTGTTTTATTTCCATAGCTAATGTGGTTTTTCTACGGAGGTTTAACCTCCGCAAGACCTGAAATATGATATGCTCACGAGCATGCATGAAAAAATCGATTATGAAGCGATATTTAAACAATATCCATGGATTATAGAGCATGATCTTGATTGTGTATTAAGTCCTGATACTGACGGACTTTTGTGTGGTCTTCTCATGTCCCATTATCTCGGATGGCATATTCGCGGTTTTTATGACGGCAAAGTTCTTGCACTTGAAAAAGGATTCAAACCGAATGATTGCGTATTTCTTGATATGGAAATTTTCCGTCCAACCATCCGTAGTGTTGGTCAGCACATGGTGATGTATGATAAAAAACAAATTCCTTCGAACTGGGGTAATTTTATCCAATGCATTGCGGCAAATAATTTAAGGGATTTTGATTTCAAAAATGATTTCAAATCGAAATATCCGCTGGGTACCATCCATCTTCTTCTCGCCATTTTAGGGAGAAAGCATCATATAACTATTCCCAAAAGTGCTGTGAGTCCATTGCTTTATACCGATGGAACTTTCAAGAACCAATTTAATTATCCAGAGAATGTACTTTCTTGGCTTAGTTTCCTTTGTTCAGATGAGGAGAAAAGTCCATTGAAGAGTGTGTTTCTTGATCCACACTACTCCACTTATGAGCTCATGTGCGCTCTAAAAAAATTGTTTGAAGAACTCAACAGTATCGGTGGCGGTAAGCGTGGCGGTGACAAGATAAAGATATCGGATTCAAAAGGACATGTGGTAAATATCGAAAATAATTCGGGTCATTTAATTGAAGCAACTAGAAATCAGGCGGAAAATCTTCTACAGATGCTTGCGGGAAAAACCGGGTGGGACTACATACCTACTCATTGGACATGGGGTCCATACAATATTTCCCAACTCAAGAAGGGAAGCACGAAGCCAGGAAAAGCACGATATAATACTTTGCTTGCAGAAAATCCCGTCTCGCTTGCGATCATCAGCGGGCTGAGTATTGAATATACGCTTGATCCAAATAAAGTATTCTAGAGCAGAGTCCTTTGGTCTGACGGTGTGCATTCTATATCCATTCTCTTTTTTGCAATGGTGCAATATTCAGGCGCGATATCGATTCCGATATAGGAACGACCAAGATTTTTTGCTGCAACAGTTGTTGTCCCACTTCCGACAAACGGATCAAGCACGATACCACCAGGCGGACAGAAACATTGAATGAAATCGTACGGCAATTGATTTGGAAATGTTGCGGGATGTTCATGTTTTAAACGGCTTCCATCTCCGGCCGTTAAATAATCCCAAATAGTTCCGCGACATTTCGTGGGGTTAATGGTAATTGCACGAGTGCTTATACGGATACCATTGGTAAGTCGGGTACCGCCGCCAGTCATTGTCTTACCCCCATGCTTTGAAGGAATTTTCAGATGTTCTTTATTAAAGAATGCTGGCCGATCACCTTTAAGGAATATAGGAATATATTCATGATCAACGCGAAAGCGTTTATTCCACCATGCTCCTTCGGCGCCATATTTTCTGTAAATAACTGTCTCGAATAATTTAAATCCGAAAGTATCGCACCAATCGAGAATTGTTCGGAAAGAAGTAAGTGATTTACCGAAATTTTTGGTCTGATCTTGTATAACCATCACAGCTACGCCTCCTTCTTTCAATACTCGATATATTTCTTTTCCTGTTGCATGCAAATCAAGCGAAAATCCTTTGTAATCACGAACAGAGTCATATGGAGGGGAAGTGATAACAATATCTACTGAATTTGAGGGCATTTTTCTCATGACTTCAATTGAATCCCCACAAATTATTTTATTAAGTGGAATACTCACTCGCTCTTGTTCATTTGTATATGTGGGGAATTCGATTGTAGAAGCCACTCCTGCTCGAACAACATCAAATACCACTCCTTGAATAGCTAATTGGCGATCTTTCCCGATAATAATCGGTTGCATGGAACTATTGGCTGGCTGAAGTCGGATACCTTGGCGTTCTTTGTAGAATTTTTTGAGAGTTACCTCGCTATTGTCGATAAGTGCGACAACTTTCTGACCGTTTTCCGCAGTATCTTGTTTCTTGACGAGTACAATATCGCCGTCGTTTATATTTTCGTCCACCATACTATTGCCTTTCACGCGCAATGCGAACAATTCAAATTGATTTGGGATTCTACTTTTTGGAATGGCTATATTTTCTCTCTCAAGTACCGCTTCAATTGGTTGCCCGGCAGCAATAGTGCCAAGAAGAGGAATGGACACCAAGTCAGTGTCGGGCTCTTTTGGCGACATTGCTCGTGCATGTCCTCGTATTTTTTGTAGGTAACCTTTTTCTTCTAAAGCAGCAAGATGTTCATGAACAGTGGCAACAGAGGATAATTTAAACTTTTTGGCAATTTCGCGATGGGTGGGCGCCACTCCCTTTTGAGAAAGCTGTTTCTCAATATATTCCAATATTTGCTTTTGCTTTTCCGTCAACATACACTAAGTATACCAACACCCGAACAAAACCCGAAAGTTATCCACATACACGATTAGTGACACAGGACAATCGATTCAAAAGTTGTATAATTAAATCGTCGCAGTTTTATAAAATCAAGAAATTATTAGAATCTAATGCAAAATAACATGGCACAAAGAGGGAAAATTGGACAAGCGAAGCATGATCACAAAGTCCAGCAGAGGTTAGAACATTATAAAGAAGAGGGTTATAGAGTAAAAGCTGATTTACCAGGCAGGGCAAAACCGCAAAAAATCGGCGGTAGAGTTCCGGACATTGTTGCAAAAAAAGGAAACGAAATAATCGTCGAAGAAATCGAAACAAAGTCGACTCTAACGAGTGACAAACAACAACAGCAACAACTATGTGCAGGAACTGAGAAGTTAGGAGGTAAGTTTAAAATAATCATTGCAAAATAATTTTGTGGTAAGTAAGGATAGCCCTTGCTCAAGAATAATGGAGACATCCACCATTGTTTCAAATCAAATGCCTCGCTCGTAAAGTCGAGCGGGGAATGCTAAATTAATTGCATGGAAGGACCCCCAAATTTTGAAAGCAGGGAATCAGTCATTGGCAAATTGATTGATGTGCTTGCTGAAAAAGAAGAAATGAATCCGGAAGATATCCTCTCTGATATTAGGGTCTTCGCTCCCTATGAAGGAAATGAAGACCCAAACCCTTATTATTTAGATGAAGTGGCAGAAAAGATAGGTATTTCTCCTGAAGAAATGAGAGCATACGCGATTAAAAAGGCAGATGTACACTAATCCTATGAGAATCATCTTTTTTGACACTGAAACGACAGGGAATAGCGATAAAGATCGGCTCTGTCAGCTCGCGATGAAGGAGCGGTACATCGACGAGCCATTGGTGAACGCGCTCTATAAACCGCCGGTGCCAATCTCGATAGAGTCGATGGCGATTCATCACATTACTGAAAAGATGGTGGCAGGGAAGCCGGCGTTCAGTGAGTCGCCGGAGTATTCTTCGCTGAAAGACCTTTTCGAGAGCGACGAAGTCGTCCTCGCCGCGCATAACGCCGCCTTCGATTTGGCGATGCTCGCGCGCGAAGGTATCGTGCCGAAGAGAGTTATCTGCACCTATAAGCTCGCGTACGCGCTCGACCCGAACGACGCACTGCCGAATTATCGACTTCAATATCTGCGCTATCTGCTCGATCTCGATATTGAAGCCGAGGCACACGACGCCCTTGGTGATGTGCTCGTCCTTGAGGCGCTCTATGACCGTCTCTCGCAGAAGATGCTCGAACGGCACGGAACTGAAGAATCCGCGCTTGACGCAATGCTCGCTATCTCGGTGCAGCCGCTCCTTTTCACTACTATCCGATTCGGCAAATATAAGGGGCAAAGAATAGAAGATGTCGTGAAGACCGATTCGAGTTATCTGCGCTGGCTTCTCGCCGAGAAGAAAAAGACCCCAGTTGGCGAAGAGGACTGGATTTATACGCTCGAGCATTATCTGAAACCGCAACTGGTATAATCATCATATGGATAAACAAACCGTGGTTATTACCGGCGGAACGAAAGGCCTCGGGAGGGCGCTCGCTGAACAATTCGTTGCGAAAGAATGCCGTGTAATTATCTGTGCGAGAGAAAAAGATGAAGTAGAAACCGTTGCAAAAGAAATCGGCGCGACGCCATTTGTTGCCGATGTGACGAAAGAAGCGGATATGAAAGCGCTTGCGGATTTCGCCATCGCATCATTCGGTCGGATTGATATCTGGATAAATAATGCGGGCGTGTGGATGCCGCATGTGCCGGTAGAACAATTAGATATTGAACGCGTGAAGAAACTGTTTGAAGTCAATGTATTCGGCGTGATGTCCGGCTCGAAATATGCGCTGGCGCAGATGCGGAAACAAGAGAAGGGAACCATCATCAACATTATTTCAATAAGCGGTCTCGTGGGTCATCCTTTATCGTCGGGCTATGCCGCGAGCAAGTGGGCGGTTCGCGGTTTTGCCGAGTCGCTTCGCGCAGAATGTAAAGAGTCGGCCATCAAAGTCATAAGCGTATATCCGAGCTATATGAAAACGGATTTATTTAATGAACAGAAACCTGAAGATCTCGAGAACTATATGCCACCCGAATCAGTCGCGCAGAAGATACTCGAAAATCTGGAACAGGAGAATCCGCGAGAGGAACTCATTATCAAGTGATTTTTAAACGGGGAGGTGCTTTACTTTAAATAAATTTTAAGATACTGTTGCCCCAGAGTCGATTTTTGACGGGCTAAATGCGCCGGCCGAAGTGCGCAGTATAAGATCTTTGAAAGGATACTCTCATGTTCAAAACTTCAGACGAATGGAACATTCAGTATCGGGAGGCGCACTCATTTTGGTTCCATGATGGGAACATGAAGCGACCCCATACATTCCTCCCGTTTCCTTCGATGAAACACTGCAATGGGTTCTTTAATAGCGAGTTTATTATGGAGAACCCGCGTCTTCTGGACGAGGCAAGTTCTGACCTCGTCGAATTGCTGATGGCATATGACACGACCGCCATCAATGTTGACCGCGTGGTCGGTCTTTGCTTGACTGCCGGTCTTCTTGCCCATAGTATCGCACGAGGAATCGGTCGCAAACGCTCACACCAGTGTCTCTGTTCGATCGCAATGAAGAAGACCCTCGGTCATCGGACAACCGCGGAGTTTATTCAACCGATCCGTATGACCGAATTGGTGTTGGCGGTAAACGATGCTTTGCTCACGGAAGGAAGCATTGGATTACTTAATGAAGCCATAGCCATCGGAGGCGGTTACATTACGCCGTTTGTCGCGACACTCGTGAATTGCCTCGGCATCACGGAATGGAGCAATGGCAAGAACACTAAGATCATTACTAAAATTGCTACACTCATCAATTGCCCTCCTATACAAACATGGGCACCCAATGAGTGTCCTCTTTGTCAGGGAGGATCGGAGGTAATTCATCCGAAAAGAAGAAATACCTGGGAGCTTCTCAACGCGACCTACTGAAATTTTCACCAAAGACAGCCCGCGCACTACCAAGTGCAAGGGCTGTTTATTATTCAAGTTCCATCAATGCGTTTATGTAGTGAATGGCGATGCCGTTATAGCTTTTTTCACTAGCGAATTTTTCTTCTATATTTTTAATATGAGTGTTCAGAGCTGATAACGAAGTGTTGTAGAAGGTTATGTAGGGAGGCAAGATTTCTCCCGTCTCTTGCGCCACGATGACTTTCGTGTGGTACTTATTCGCGATCTGTATCTCATTTTGAGAAATATCTATAGACCCATCGGCGCCTTGGCTGAAATTGCGATATGCCATTACAAGTATCGTGCTACCCGGTCGTCGCTCTAGCACATTAAGAAGGTGGGTTAGCGTATATCCATAATTCCATCCATACAAAAACCGCTGCGTCTCTCCGCTCGCGCCGTCATAGAAGTCGGGAATGACGACAGAGAATTTTATGTCGCTGTTTTTCAACTGTGTGACTGTTTCATTCACTAAATCAAGAAAATTATGCAGGACAATAGTTTTATGCGTTGCGTATGAATCGAGCAGATATGGTTCGACATCGTATTGGAATCCGCGAAATTTCTCTGTGTGCGTAGCATTAAACTCCAACACATAATCCACAATTGCCGTTGATTTATATTCATTTCCCGGCTCTGCCCAGTTCCTCCAGCCCGCTTCGGCGTCCACTGTCATATTATTTTTGTGCGCCGCCGTAATGAAGCGTTCAAGAATGTCGTCGAAGGACTTTTTCTTTGCCTCTTTTTCTGGGCCATTAGGCATCACGAAGATATCTAAATAAGAGTCAATAGAAAGATAGATGTTATGAATGCCGTCCCTCTTTGCGCCAGCGATGATGGAGTTCCAATAGGAAGGAGTCAGGTTAAGAGTCGGCGTCCAGAGCCATGTGCCTTTTTCCGACTTGCTTGTTTCGGGTTCGGGTGTATTTGCTGTGAGTGAGCTCGCTACGCCCGCCAAGAAACTCTCTTTTTTAATAATCGCTAGATTGTTTAATCGCTGGTCAGTCGCTTTCGCATTCTCGGTAATGTGTTTGTCTGAATACTGCGTCGGATATATTGTTGTTTTCTTTTGTTGCACCGTAGCTATCGGTGCATATGCTGCGACCTGTGCAAAGAGCAAAAGAGATGCACCGATGCATACCATTCCTAGTATTCCTATACATACATATATCGGCCATTTTCCAGTTAGCCGTTTTTTTCTCCTCATATATATCGTATAGTATAGTCCATATGAACAAGAATATATGCATTATCATCTTGGTTTTTGTTGTCCTAGCGGCTGGGAGTTATTTTGTCTTCGCGAACAAGAATGCTGCACCTAGTTTTCCCAAAAGTTTCTTGCAGTGTAGCCCTAACGAACTCAAAATGAAATTTACGGGCGTCAGTTCCTATGTGGTTACTGTTCTTGGTGCAGAGAGTGGTATATGTCACTACACTGCAAAAGTTGTTGATCAGAACGATGCATCTGTGGTGAATGGTCCTGGAGGAATTGATTGCAGAGTTCCCCAAGCGCTTATCACTACCGATACTCTCGACCACCTTCTTGGACAAGACAAAACGCCGAGTGTGGTGGTAGAGCAGACAAAACTACAGACCGATTACTGCACAAAATTGGCGCAATAATTCATCTTTTCCATTTTTGCCTCAAGTGCGTTATGGTGGTCTAATGAGCCGAGAAGAGAGCGTTCTGCGCTTCCAAGATGTTTCGTTCGAATACGGGCACAACAAGCCGATCCTCGATGAGGTCGATTTTCCGGTGCGTCGCGGAATGAAGATGGCTATCATGGGCCAGAACGGCGCAGGGAAGTCGACACTCTTCGCTCTTATGTCAGGGACGCTGAAGCCGGATTCGGGCGAGATTCATGTGTCGCAGGGCGTCACGATAGCGACCGCTCCGCAGGTAATTCCGCGCGACCAGCTTGTTCTTACGGTGCGCGAATTCTTCTTGCAGTGTTTTGCAGAGCCGGTATATGATATCGATCCGCGCATTGATGCCGTGCTTGAGGTGGTGAACCTAAAGCACGAGAAATTACACGACCGACTTATGAGCAGTTTCTCGGGTGGTCAGCAAGCGCGGCTTCTCCTCGCTTCAGCACTTATCCAGAATCCCGAACTACTTCTTCTCGACGAGCCGACCAATAATCTCGACACGGCTGGTATCGAACATCTCACGAAGTTTCTCGTCGAGTATCCCTCGACTTGTATCGTTATTTCGCACGATGCGAAATTCTTGAATGCGTTTACTACGGGTGTTCTCTATCTCGATGTATTCACGCGGAAAATCGAGCAGTATCCGGGAAATTATAACGATGTGCAGCGCGACATACTTGCGCGTATTGACCGCGAGAATAAAAAGAACGCACAACTCGAGAAAAAGATTCAGGAGAATAAAGATAAGGCGAACTTCTTCGCGCAGAAGGGTGGGAAGATGCGGCTCATCGCGAAGAAGATGCGTACTGAAGTAGAGGAAATGGAGGACTCGAAGGTGGCGGTGCGGAAAGAAGATAAAACCATTCGACCGTTCACTATTCCTGTTCAACAGGACTTGAACGGTGTCGCACTCGCTCTTACCTCGTACACGCTTCATGGAGGCAAAAAGCCGGTGACGAAAAAGGCGAATATCTCATTACGGAAAAATCAGCATCTCTTACTGAAAGGGCCGAACGGCATCGGGAAGAGTACGCTTCTCGAACGGATTGTCCTCGGCTCGCCCGAGGGCTCGCACATAACCGAGGGGGTGAAGGTTGGTTATTATCGCCAGGATTTCTCGACGCTCGATTTCGAACAAACGGTTTTTGTAGCGCTTATGAAAGCGATGGGACAGCCAGATGAAGAGCGATTGCGTGCGACTGCTGCTGGATTCTTACTCTCTGCGGATGTAATGCATACGAAAATTGGAGACCTTTCAGAAGGGCAGAAGGGTCTCGTCGCCTTCGCGTCGCTCGTCTTAGAACGGCCGGGTCTGCTTATTCTCGACGAACCGACAAATCACATTAATTTCCGTCACCTGCCCATCATCGCTAAAGCGCTTGACCAGTATGCAGGCGCGATGATTCTCGTCTCTCATGTGCCCGAATTCGTCGAACAAATTCGCATCGACGACATTCTCGATTTAGGTAAGTAACTTGGGTGTAACTTGGGTGTGAAACACCCAAGTTACTTTCCGCGGCCGAAATATTTTTTCAAGAGCGTAACATGTTCGGTGTAGGTGTCAGAACAGTGGAATTGTCCGGCGTTGTCGTGGAAATAGAAGATGCAGGATGTTTCTCGCGGATTCAGTGCGGCGAGTACAGAGGCAATTGATGAATTCGATATTGGTGTTGGCGGGAGGCCAGGATGTTTGTAAGTGTTGTAGGGCGATTTGCGTGACATATCAGCGGGGGTTACTTTCGGCCACCAACTTTTAACAGAAGTATTGTTCGCTTTTACATACTGAACCGTTGCATCTATCTGGAGATTCATATTCGCGAAGAGTCGATTCCAGATAATGCCGGATATTATGCGCATATCGTCAGACCCGCCTGCTTCGCGTTCGATAAGCGACGCGACCGTAAGTGCTTGGTCGACCGACACAATATCAGCGGTTGTCGTTGGATAATGTGAGAGCACTTCGTCAATAAAACGCTCGTTCACGAGCGTCTGAGCGGCGACGGGCGTCATACCTGGCGTGACTGTGTACACACCGGGAGAGAATGATCCCTCGACGAGCGGGAGTGTCGAAGGCGCTGTAGGAGTGAGAAATTCTTTTTGTTGTTTGCTATTCCATTTGAGTGCCTTCCCGAAGGCGCTCGCTACTTGTTCCTTTCGCATACCCGGCGTGATAGTGACGAATCGTTCGCTGGCGCCTGCGACTCCGGCGACATTCTGATACCACGGCACTTCGCTGATAGTTGTCGCGAGTAATGCAAACACATTCCAAAATGTTTTCTCAGTGTTCGCGACGGCAGCTTGGAGTGGGGATTGTTCGCTTTCAAAAAGTGCGTTCACGCGCGTATTCTCGACAATAGTTTTGTTCTGCGGATTCACCGTAACAGGGAACTCTTCCATCATCGCCGCGAGCGCGTTCTTTTGTTCATACTGAAGACCTATCGCAAAAAGCGTTGGCAATGAAACTATGATGCCTGTAAAAATAACAAAGAAAAGCGCTGTCAGACCAATCTTTTTTCTCATCATCGCACTATAGCATTTGCTTTTAAAAGCGTCACAATTTTTATTCCTATGAGGAGCCATAATCCGCCGAAGAGATACCCAGCGAGTACATCAGTGGGGAAGTGCACCCCCAAATAGAGACGGCTGAATCCTATCGCGAGAATAAGTAGTGTCGCTATCGTTACGATGCGTGCAGTGTATTTTGGATATATTTTGCAGAGGAAATACGCCAAGAATCCATAAAGAGCTACCCCGAGCGTGGTGTGCCCGCTCGGGAACGAGGGCGAGGTCTCGATTATCGAGGAGATAAGGCCATCTGGCCGCGCGCGATCTACCAGCAACTTCACTATATAGCTCGTGACGCTCGCACCGATGACGGTAGCGATAAGTCCTACTGCGTATGCCCGATAGCGTTTTTTATAAAACAATAAAAGAAATACGCTGAGTCCGGTTATCGCTATAATGACAGCCGTACTTCCGAGAAAGGTTATCCCATTAAATAAATGCAAGAAAAAAGGCGTGCGAATACTCAGCAAGAAATTCTCGAACCATAAGTCGGCATTCAGTACCGCGGTTAGCATCACTGAATTATACCGTATTCGTTACTTTACAGCGAGAGGGGAGCCAATTCATCACCACTTTGCGGTGCTGGTCGAGCGACCAGAGGTCGTTGTGTTTAAAGAGTGTCATATGCTCCTTTTTAAACTCGCGCAGGAGCGGTAAAGACGCCCGTGGAAACTGGAGTGGGAGGCCTTCGTTATAGGATTTCAGGAACTCTGAAAGAGAGATTAATTTCTCGCTATTCAGCCGGTCCAAATCAGGAAGTTTCATTGCTATTGATAATACCACGAACTACTCATTAAATCAATCTTGCGAGAATTGCTATTAAAAAGGCCGTCGATGATGACGGCCTTTCAGTAAATCTCATTCATCTTAGTATCTCCTCATTTTGTGATACTGGTTGAGCAGTTATTTCCTGCTGGGATTCTAACAATTTATTGAATTGATCAAAGCAATACCCAGAATGGAAAATAATCACAGTTTCGTTGTTGGTGTGCTCAGCAGAATTTCCACTGCCGATTGGTCTTCCGCACAAAAAGCAACACGAGTCATTCCATACTTTATGCATATACCCTCCTTGTGACGAATACCGTAGGAACATTTCTCTCTGGACCGGAGTATACCACTATGTTCGGCATTTTTTACACAAGCATCCGTTCGGTTTAATGTGCTGACTGAAATATTCGTCGCCGTAATCGTAATTCAGTTCCTCGCCACTTTTAATAGTTCTCTTCGCGAAGATGTAGATTCTTCGATTGCGTATGTTTGCTTCGCAGTTCGGCTTGCAGGAGTGGTTTATATAGCGCGCTTTGTTACTTCGGATGTTGCCATTTATCATGGTGCCCTCGCTCGTCTCGAAGAGATATTTGCTTCGATTGGTGTACTGCTTTTTTTCTGAAACCGGCCGCCCCGTATATTCGATAATGCGCGCACCTCTCGGTATATCTTGTTCTGCGAAGAGCCCGAGACCGGTACGAGAACGCTTCACCCGAAGTGCATATGTCTTTAACATATAGGAATAAGTGAAATTCATTTTACACTATGCAGCAGGAAGATAAAAATGTTCAGATCTATTTATACAAAAACCGCCCTATACCGGGGCGGCGCGGTCGTTACTTTCCAGTGCGTTGGTGTGCATGTGCATCATCCGTTTTTCCGGTGTGCATGTCGAACAAACTGCCGTCGTTCCCTGATCACTATAATCAGGAACGAGGAAATAACCTAGGCATTTTGTGCAATCACGACCATTCTCTTCTGTGTTCCCCGTTTCCATATACTTCGTCTCCTCGTAAAAAATCGAAGTATTGCGCAAGTCGCTCTGACTCGCATCCGAGAAAGATGCTAGTACACTTCTTCGTTAAAGTCAAATTTGCTCCGCGGGTAAGCATTACTTGCACGCTTTCTCGCTGGAGCTCTCGGCGAAAATACAAAAACGCCCGAAACGAGCGCTTTTGTATTTTACCTCGAGCTCCGCGGGTAGGATTCGAACCTACGACCAACTCGTTAACAGCGAGCCGCTCTACCACTGAGCTACCGCGGAATGTGTTTACGAACGAATTCTCGACCTCGAAACGATTTCAATTGTTTTTCTCGTTTCAGTGCCAGAGAGCGGGTGGTGATTTCTTCTTGACAAATCAACAACCACTCGCCGTCATTTTTTGCTGTGTATGATTGTTTAAATCGTCCATCAGCGTGTGCCCTCAGACGCTCTTTCAGATCTTCGGTTTGTCCGATATAGATCTTGTTTAAATCCGCGTTATATAGAGCGTATACAATATACATCTTCTCTATTATAGCCGCTCTACCTCCGCCAGCTGGCGGAGAGCTACCGCGGAATATACACATTCTATATGAAAAATCATTTGTCGCAATGGTAGGATGAGGATGATGTATATAAAGGTATTCGTTATACCCGCTGCGAAGCGGGAGATAGTTACAGAGAACTCCTCGACAAAGCTCGGAGCAGGGGGTGAGACGCTCGCCATTTCTGTTCGGGAACCGGCGAGCGGGAATCGTGCAAATCTGCGCGTGCGAGAAATTATCGCAGAGCGGCAGAATGTCTCGCTCGGAAATGTACGCATCCTGACAGGGCATCATTCACGCGTTAAGATGATAAGTGTTAATTAACATTTAATTTCTCTGCTATGAATATCACGATCAAAGCGACGAAATTTGCATTCACGCCAGAAGATGAGGCGCTTATCGAGAAGAAGCTTGCCGCCCCGTTGCGGCTTCTCGGAGAGGAAAGTGATACTGCATTGCTCGAAATAGAAATAGAACCGGCACCGCCGGAGGGGCGTTCATCAGAGCCATATCGCCTCGTCGCGAATCTTATTATCGGCGGAAAGGTCTTCCACGCCGAAGCAGTAAAGCCATCGCCCGAGAGCGCTGCGGATAGAGTTCGCAGAACGCTCGAAGCAGAGATTCGTCACTCGCGCGGGCGCGCACGACGACTTGTCGAGCGCGGTAGTAGGGCACTCAAAAGAATGTTGCACTTCGGCCGTTAAAAATTCCTTTCTTTTTTGCCTTCGGGGATAACGCGTTCAACGGTGAATGTACCGTTCTTGAATGACGCCACTGTTATTTTCATTCGCTTATTTCCGTCAGCTGACGGATCGAAAAAATAAGTGCCGATAGAGTCAGTGTAGGCGCGATATGTATTCCAATTTTCTTTTGCGGGAGCGTCGAGGTCGAGCAGACCGTCTTCTTTTTTTAATTTGTGCGCATACGAGGCGAGCGAGGCATCTTGTTCTCGTGGCACGATGTCGCCCTGTAAGAAAGAGGGAAGTGTTGTAACCAATAATTCCGCGCCGAGCGCGATGAGTCGCGGGCGCAGTTCGCGTGCGGTCTCGCTCGGTGCAATCGTTATCTCTTCTTGTGCGAGAATCGCACCAGCATCGAGCGCGTATACCATTTTCTGGATAGTGACGCCGGTCACCGTGTCGCCGGCGCGGAGCGCCGCCTCGAGCGGTATTGCGCCGCGATGTTTCGGCAGAAGAGAATAGTGGACATTCAAGACGCCTAGAGGGAAGTCGACAATAAGTTCTTCGGGGAATATTTTGCCGTAGGCGACGACAATCGCGTAGTCGCATTCATACGAATGAATTTCAGCAATTGCTTCGGCATCAAGCATATGCGGCGTGAGTATAGGAATGTGGTGCGCGAACGCGAGCATCTTCGCTTCAGACGTCGCGAGCGCGAGACCTCGGCCGGCAGGAGCGTCAGGAGAGGTCACGACGACTGCGGGTATAAAATTATGTGCGATAAGCACCGCGAGCGTGTCGCTCGCTACTTTTGGTGTGCCGAAGAAAACGAATTTATGTTGCTGGTTCATTTTTGTCGGGTGTGACTTGGATAAGATTCTCGGCGTGATCAGTGAAGAGGACTCCGTTTAAGTGATCAATCTCATGTTCAAATATCTGCGCGAGGAGACCGCCGCCTCCGCGCTGGAATCGCGAACCGTCAGGACGGCGGGCCTTCACTGTCACGCGTTCGTGCCGTTTCGTCACACCGTACACGCCGTCGACCGAGAGGCATCCTTCATCTGCCAAGGCCTTTTTACGAGAGGTTTTTATGATTTCTGGATTGATATACACTTCTACTTCAGGTTTGGGTTCTAAGGTTCGACCTTGAGAATTCTGGGCTAAGATCGAACCTTTTGTATTCGGCGACGGAAGTGGAAGAGTGCGATCTTTTCGCACGATAAAGAGACGCCACGAAACGCCGACCTGCGGCGCGGCGAGCGCGACGCCTTCGAGTTTCGTATCAAGTACTTCGGCCATATCAGCGATAAGGCGCACGAGTTTATCAGAACCAAAAAGCTCCTCAGGTACTGGCTTCGCTATTTCGCGCAGAACCTCTGCGCCTGCCCGTTCATGGCCGTCTTGCACGATTTCCTTCATGTGGCGGAGTATACCAAAAATTAAGCCCCCTGGAAGGGGGCTTTGTAATTCGGTGAATCAGGAAGTTATTTCCGCAACTCGTATTCGATGAGTAATCCAACAACGAGAGATCCTCCATAGAAACTGTCATTATCGCTCGTGACGACTGATAGTGAAATCACTCTCTTGTCGGGAAATTGCTTCTTCCAGTTCCTCTTCTTGTTAAGGATGTCTTTGAGTTGTTTATCCGCTTCGTTTGTTCGTTGTCTGTCCGCTTTGATGTAGACAGTGCTCCGTCCATCATCAAAGATATTCGGCAGAACCTCCGTACCGATGGATGAGAGGATCTGTTCTTCTTGGGTCTGAATTGGTTTTTCTTTTTCGACCGATTTCGGTCTGGTATTACCAATAATAAATCCGAGAACGAAAACTGCCCCTACGATAGCTATCATACTCAGGGGATTCCAAGTCCACTTCATTTCTTACCTCCTTGAAAATGTGAATGTGCAATCGTTTTGTCTGAATACATTAAAGCATAGTGTATATAAATAAGCAAGTAGCCGTAAAACTTGGGTGTTTCACACCCAAGTTAATGCTTCGTTGGGTCGAGTTCCCACCAGAATGTTTTACTGAAATTTTTTGCCGTACTGCAGACGCTTTTCAGATAGTATAGGTCGTGCGTCGGTATCTGTTCCAGCACAGTGCCGAGATGCGCCATCGTTATCGGCGCGAGACCGTCTTGCTTGCGCGCATAATTCAAATGCCGTTGGAAAAATCGCATCAGCTCGCCGCGCTCGGTTTGTCGCTTCCGCCCCTTCGGCGCTTCTGCCGCCTTTTTTTGAAATTCAGGAAGGAGCTCACTGATGGACTTCATGTCGATTCGATATTCGCACCGAGCGATTGGAGCCGGTGCACAATGTCTTCGTAGCCGCGATTAATGCTGTACACATTGCGGAGTGTGGAGCGTCCCTTCGCGGCGAGCATACCGACGAGAATGATGGTCGCGGGTCGGAGTGCAGGCGGACAGATGACTTCAGCGGCTTTCAGCCGTGTCGGGCCTTCGATCGAGATGCGATGCGGGTCATGGAGAATCGTTGTCGCGCCGAGGCGGTCGAGGTCGGTGTAATAAATAGCGCGTTTTTCATAGACCCAGTCGTGGATGAGCGTCATGCCTTTTGCTTGTGTCGCGATAACAGCGAAGAAGGGAAGATTGTCGATGTTAAGACCGGGATACGGACGCGCATGAATTTTTTCTGGAAATGCGACGAGTTCGGATGGCTCGATAGAAATGTCGACGAGGCGCGTAATGCCATTTTCAGAAATGCGTTGATTTGCGAGAGAAAATTTCAGTCCCATTTTCTCGAGAATAAATAATTCAACTTCGAGAAATTCGATAGGCGCGGCGGTAATCGTGATGGCGGAGTTCGTCACGGTCGCGGCAGCGATGAAGAACATCGCGTCGGTCGGATCCTCAGCAATGCTGTACGAAATATCTGCATTTATTTCTGAAATGCCGTTTATGGTGAGCGTAGTCGAACCAATGCCTTCGATGCCGACGCCGAGCATTTTCAGGAATCCGCAGACCTCCTGCACCTGATAATTTGCCGACGCATATTTGATGACCGAAGTACCCGGGATGCGCGCCGCTGCGAAAAGCGCGTTGATAGTCGCGGTGTCGCTTGATTCATAAAGCACTACTTCAGCGGGAACAAGTTTCGTGTGTGTAATCTGATAAGTATCAGAATGCGTTTCGATGGTGACACCGAATTTTTCGAGCGCCATAAAGTGCGGACGGACGGTGCGCAGACCGAGCGTACATCCGCCCGACTGCGGCAGTTCGAACTCTTTGAACAGATGAATCAGAGGGCCGATGAACATCAAGATGCTGCGCGTTTTCATTGCGGCATCGCGGTCAATCGCGTCGAGAGTAATTTTTTCCGGAGGCGTTATAACAACGCTCGTACCGTTCCATTCAACCGAAAAGCCGAGGGACTGGAGCACTTCGATGAGGCGATTAACTTCTTCGATTTTCGGCATATGCTCCAGCGTCGTCCGCCCGCGATTAAGAAGGGAAGCGGCGAGGAGGGCGACCGCGCCGTTCTTCGAACGGCTCGTCTCGACAGTCCCCGAGAGTTTTTGTCCTCCCTCGATGATGAAATTCATTTCTCCTTGCATATAACCTATCGTACCACTCGCTCGCAATTTTGCCTTGTTTTGCTCTCCGCACCACAGCACGCTATGATGCAGGTGATGTCCTTCTTTTCTCCCAAGCTCGGCATTGACCTCGGAACTACCAGTGTGCTCGTCTTCGTACCTGGCAAGGGCGTCGTTATAAATGAACCATCGGTCGTTGCGGTGAGTAAGTCACGCGATAGGAAGAGCGGCAACACGATTCTCGCTATCGGCATAGAAGCGAAGAAGATGATCGGCCGAACCCCTGACGACATCATCGCGTACCGTCCGATGAAGGACGGTGTCATCGCGGACTATCGCGTGACCGAAGCGATGTTGCGTTATTTTATGAAAAAAGCGCTCGGTCATAATCCATTCAAGCCGACCGTGCTTATCTCGGTTCCTGCGGGCGTTACTTCGACCGAGAAACGGTCGGTTATCGAGGCCGCGCTGAAGGCCGGCGCGAAGAATGCGTTCGTGGTGAAGGAACCAATCCTCGCTGCTATCGGCGCGGGCATTCCGATTCACGAGCCGATGGGACATATGGTCGCGGACATCGGTGGTGGCACTATCGATGTCGCGGTGATATCGCTTGGCGGTATCGTCGCTTCGACGAGTGTGAAGTGCGCGGGCGATCGTTTAGACAGAGCAATTATCGATCATGTGAAGAAACAGCATAATCTTGCCATTGGCGATAAGACCGCGGAGGACTTGAAAATAAAAGTCGGCTCTGCGGTTCCGATGCAAGAAGAATTAACGGTGGCGGTGAAGGGGCGCGATCTGATGAGTGGCCTCCCGCGTACAGTCGATCTCTCGACCAATGACATCGTACAGGCGATGTCAAAAGAATTGCGCGAAATGACGCAGGCGATACGGAAAGTGCTTCAGGACACGCCGCCCGAGCTCGCTGCCGACATTATCGACAACGGCATCATCTTGACTGGCGGTTCTTCCCAGCTGCGCCAGATGTCTGAGCTTGTCTATCGCCGCACGGGCGTCGTCGCGAAGCTCGCGCAGGATCCCTACTATTGTGTCGTGCGCGGCACCGGCATCGCGCTCCAACATCTGAGCACCTATCAGAAAAGCATCTTGGCGAAACAATAATTTGGACAAGTCTGACTTGTCCAGTATTGAATATTAAAAACAGAAACCGCCCGACAGAGCGAACGGCTCTGTGAGCGGTTTGGATCGTGGATTTTGATTACTGAATCAGTGTTACTTCAGTAGTTTCAACTCCTCCTTGATGGTTAAAATCGGTTATGAGTGTGGCAAAACGGCGTTTCTGGCCACTCTCAAAGAAATTAACAGTGAGTCGGATAGAATTGGCGCAGCTTCCATGGTGAAGATACGCAGACAAACGGTGTGTGCGTTTGCTTATGCCAATCAGAAGTTCTTTTCTGCCTTTTTCTTTCCCTGCCCAAGCGTGAAGATAATTCAGATAGGCGATTTCTGATGGCAGGTAGCATTCACAGAATGCGAAACTCACCACATCGTCAAAACGACTTATGGCACACAAAATACTTTCGCCATGGCCTTTTCCCCACTCAAAGTTAAGAGAGGACTCAAAGAGCAGTGCAACCTTTTTCATAATTTTTTCCTTTCAGAAATGGCTTATTGTGGCCTGGTTGCGTTAGGACAGAGTATCTCCCTGTCCAAATGCATTAAAGCAAGAATATTAAATTTAGTCAAACACCGCGCAAGTTAGAGAATACAAGCTATAATTAGCACATGAGGCATCACTCGTTTGTAATAGAGGCAGAAGCGGAAGAGGGAATAGAAGTAGCGGAGGCGTGGGCGGAGAAAGAATTGGGAATGAAGATAGAAAATAATCCCGATGTTGCCGTACTTCGTTACGGACTTTTTTCTGTTGAGGATGCGCGGAATGTTTGCGACATCGCCGCAGGCGCGCCATTCGCAGGCGAATACAAGGTGCTTATTATCGCGGCGAGCCGCGCCTATCACGAAGCGCAGAACGCGCTCTTGAAACTTTTTGAAGAACCACCTGCTGGAATGTATTTATTTTTAATTATGCCGTCACTCGGGGGATTGTTGCCGACACTTCAATCGCGAGTGCAGATTCTGAATGTAAAGGGTTTCCGAAACCCCACATCTAATGTAGGGTTTCCGAAACCCCACACATCTGAAGCAGCTGAGGAGTTTCTGAAAGCGAGCAAAGAAAAGCGCAGCGCGATAATTAAGAAACTCACGAGCGGGAAGGACGAAGAGGAGAAGCGAGAATTACGCGATGAAGCGATTGGAATTATGAACGGTGTTGAAGCAATCGCGTATCAGCACCGAGGAGACACCTTGCGGTTCCCTCAAGGAATCACCTCGTTGCTTAACGACATCGCGACTCTGCGTAGCAACCTCTACGATCGTAGTGCACCGGTAAAGATGATTTTCGAACATCTCTCATTAGTCATACCAGAAGGATTAACATGAGGAATTTACAATTCTCAATTTTACAATTTTCATTCAATATTCAATGAATTAATTTTCAACATTTCAACATTGAAAATTCACTGAAAATTGATACTTGAAAATTGAAAATTTTTTGTGTGGTAGTATTTAATGATATGGCGTACGATTTTTCCAAATTAAAGACCAATATAAAAGAAACCGAAGAATGGCTCGCACGCGAGCTCTCCGGCGTGCGGACTGGCCGCGCGACACCAACGCTACTCGATAGTGTAAAGCCAGAAGCATACGGCACACGCACTTCGCTGCAAGAAATCGCTTCGGTCTCGGTTGAAGATGCGCGCACGCTGCGCGTCATTCCTTGGGATCGAGAACTCGTAAAAGCGATTGAAAAAGGGATTACCGACGCGGATCTCGGCGTTGGCGTTTCTACGGATGATCAGGGTCTGCGTGTTTCTTTCCCAGAATTAACCAGCGAACGACGCGTTCAACTTTCGAAAATTGCTGGGGACAAAACCGAGCAGGCGAAGGTCACCCTGCGTTCTCATCGCACCGATGCACTCAAGGCGCTTGATGCTGCAGAAAAAGAAGGCGGTATGGGGAAGGATGAAGTCGCGCGCCTCAAGGCGGAAGTTCAGAAATACATTGACGAAGGGAATGATTCACTCTCAAAGATTCTCGAGAGAAAGGAGACCGAGATAGCTCAATAGGAAAAATGAACATTTTGATTTTCATCGTTGTCATCGTCGTGCTGATTATTGTGCACGAGTTCGGACATCTTGTCGTTGCAAAACTATCAGGAATGCGCGTCGATGAATTCGGGCTCGGCTATCCGCCGCGCGCGGCGGTTCTCGGAAAAATAAAAGGAACACTCTTGACGCTTAATTGGCTGCCGTTCGGCGGGTTCGTAAAAATATTTGGCGAGGACGGAGAAGCGGCCGGTGGAAGGACTTCAAAGAATTCAGGAAGTCAGACTTCCTCGGCCGCTTTCACTTCACGCCCGCGCATTTTACAGGCACTCGTGCTTGTCGCCGGTATCGCGATGAATCTTATCTTCGCGCTGATTATTTTTACCGGTCTCTTGATGACTCCGCATTGGATTTCAGATCACGAAATCGCGGCACCCTTGCCACTGGCGAGCGCATTCATAAAAGCGGCGGGAGTAACCTATGATATTACCGTTGCTACAGCCGTCGGGCTCTCGCATTTTTTCTACAGCATCTTCACCTTCTCGGCCGACCTCTCGCAAGTTGCCGGTCCGGTCGGCATCGTGGGCGTCGTCGGCACTGCCTCGGCGAGCGGGTTCGGCAATCTCCTTTCCATTGTGGCGATTATTTCTATTAATCTCGCACTCATTAATCTCATCCCCATTCCTGCACTCGACGGCGGACGGCTCCTCTTCGTCATTATTGAAAGTATCATTCGCCGTCCGATTAAGGCCAGCATCGCTCAGTCAGTCAACGCTGTCGGCTTCTTATTCCTCATTCTCCTTATGGTCGTCGTTACCGTCCACGACATTTTTAAGATTGTTGGTTAAAACTTGATTTTGCCCCGTGCGCGTAGTGGGCGTATACTGGTGCGTATGAGACAGTCAAGAATCTTCACCAAAACGCGGCGGGAGGCGCCCGCAGACGAGGTCGCGAAGAACGCTCAGTTGTTGGTTCGTGCGGGCTATATCCATAAAGAAATGGCGGGTGTGTACTCCTATCTGCCACTCGGGTTGCGTGTGTTGGGGAAGATTGAAAATATTATTCGTAAAGAGATGGATGCTATCGGGGGACAGGAAATCCGCATGGCGACCCTGCATTCCTCGGAGAACTGGAAGAAGACCGGCGGCTGGGACGGCGTGGATGTGCTCTTCAAGGTTCAGAGTCGAACTGAAAAAGAATATGCACTCGGTCAGAGCGAAGAAGAAATCGTGACGCCTATCGCGCAGGAGTTTGTTTCTTCGTATAAGGACTTACCGCTCGCGCTCTATCAGATAGGACAGAAATATCGCGACGAACTTCGTGCGAAGTCAGGCATTATGCGTGGACGAGAGTTCGGGATGAAAGATATGTACAGCTTCCACGAGACGCAAGAGGACTTCGATCGTTTCTATCAGATGGTGAAAGAATCCTATTTCAGGATTTATACCCAATGCGGTTTGAACGCAAAAGCGACCGAAGCATCGGGGGGCAATTTCAGCGAGAAAATTTCATACGAGTTTATGGTGCTGACCGACGCCGGCGAAGATGACATTGTGTATTGTGATGCGTGCGAATTCTGTGCGAATACTGAAGTTGCGAAGGTGAAGGCAGGCGACCCATGTCCTCGATGTGAAAAGGGGAAAGTACAGGCGGCACGCGCGGTTGAAGCAGGAAATGTGTTTGACCTCGGACAGAAATATCCAAAAGCGTTTGACTTTACCTACAAAGACAAAGAAGGAAAGGAACAAACGCCTATCGTGGGCTGCTACGGACTCGGCACGACACGGCTTATGGGTACGGTTGTTGAAGTATTTGGAGATGAAAAGGGAATCGTCTGGCCAGAATCGATTGCGCCGTTTGCTGTGCATCTTGTATCCCTGCCTGCCGGCAGGCAGGACTCGGAGAAAGATGGTGATGAAATTTCTAAAACAGCGGACGCTCTCTACACGGATTTGATAAAGGCGGGCGTTGAGGTTCTCTATGATGACCGCGATGCTCGTGCAGGAGAAAAGTTCGCCGAGAGCGATCTGCTTGGTATACCGAAGCGAATCGTGGTAGGGAAAGAAGCGGTCGAGACCGGTATTTTCGAAGTAGTGAATCGCGCGACTGGAGCAATAGTGAAAACACCGCGCACGGAGCTAGTTGAAAGGTTCAAGGTTCAAGGTTCAAGTTCTGAAGGAAACACTTAAACCTTACCTCTTATCCCTTGCACCTGAATTTATTATGGCTGGATTTTCAAAGAATTTATTTTTTAGCAACGACATTGCGATTGACTTGGGGACTGCCAACACGCTTGTCTATGTGCGCGGACGCGGTGTCGTGCTGAACGAACCATCGGTTGTTGCGGTAAACGATAAGACGCATCAGATTGTCGCGGTTGGGAAAGAAGCAAAAACGATGTTGGGGAAAACGCCTGCGCACATTCGCGTTGTGCGCCCATTATCACATGGCGTTATTTCTGATTTCGAAGTAACCGAAGAACTCCTTACTTACCTCATCAATAAAGCGCAGAACGGCCATATGCGATTCTTCGGTCCGCGAGTCGTCATAGGTGTGCCGACCGGAGTGACGAATGTGCAGAGCCGCGCTGTGCGCGATGCAGCGCGCAATGCGGGAGCCCGTGAGGCGATTATTCTTGAAGAATCGGTAGCCGGTGCTATTGGTGCGAAATTGCCAATTTCCGAAGCGATAGGAACAATGGTGCTTGATATCGGCGGCGGTACGACTGACATTTCTGTTATTTCACTTAATGGCGTCGTCGCGTCGCAAAGTTCGCATGTTGCAGGAGATCGTTTTAATGAGACCATCATTGACTTCGTGCGAAACGAATTCAAACTTGGTATCGGCGAACGCACAGCAGAAGATGTCAAAATAGCGATCGGCGCAGTGATGCCGCTCTCCGAAATGCTTTCTCGGAGCGTCCGCGGCCGCGATCTCGCGACAGGACTGCCGCGCGAGATAGCACTTACCGATACTCATATACGCGAAGCGATTACACCCTCACTCGATGCACTGATGGACGCAATGAAAGAAGTTATAGAAGCGACACCGCCAGAACTGCTCTCCGATGTTCTCGAACGCGGAGTGACGGTATTCGGTGGTGGCGCGCTTCTGCGCGGTCTGCCACAGGTGCTTGCGAAGATGCTCGGCGTGCCGGTCAAGGTTGCTGCGGATCCTCTCACGGCAGTCGTGCGCGGAGCTGGCATCGTGACAGAGAATCCTGAATCGTTTGCTGATTTTTTCATCAATGAAGAGGACCTTCTTATCGAAGCGTAATTCGCTTCTTTCATCCGCGAATATTTCGTGGAATATTGGTGTGCTCGCATTTGCACTCGTCATTCTTTTCATACGGCTTCTCACACCAAATTTTTTCTGGTATGTCTTCACACCAATATTCAAGAGTGCAGATGCGCTCTCGTCAAGCAGTCATTCTTTTATACAGAGTTTCAACGATACCTCCGCGCTCGTTTCGCTAAATGAACAATTAACGAACGAAAACGCCACTCTCGCGAGCGAGAACCAAGCACTAACGCAAAAGATGTCGAGTATAGGAGCGTTCTCTTCAGTGGCGGGTATTCTCGCGGGCATCGTCGCTCGTCCACCTGAGAGTCCGTACGATGTTCTTGTTGTTGCCGCGGGCACGAACAGAGGAGTTGTTGTTGGTATGGAAGTATTTGGTCCTCCTGTCGGTGAGAGTAGTACGGGCAATGTGCCGCTCGGGGTGGTGACATCAACTACTGCCGATTTCTCGCGCGTCACACTTTTCTCATCGTCAGGTATGAATACGCTCGGTTGGGTAGGGCATACTAATGTGTCGCTTACTATTTCTGGTGCTGGAGCAGGCGCGATGAATGCAGTCGTTTCTCGTTCTGCTGGTATTGCTGCAGGCGATATCGTTTCCGTACCTGGTCCGGGGATGCTTCCGATTGGTGTTGTTACGCGCGTTGACAGCGATATTTCTTCGCCGTCAGTCACGCTGCGCATTCAGCCCGCACTCAATCTCTTTTCGCTCTCATGGGTTCTTATTCGAGATACAGGCATATGATGCGCTGCACTTCACCTTCGTTCAGTACCTGCGGCCTACTTACTCTTCTCGTATTTATTTCTGTCATATTTTTTCCGTGGCCGCTTACGGCCGTGCTTGCACTCGCTTCTTCGTTTCTCATACCATTTCTGCCGCTCGCTGTCGGCCTCTTTGCTGACACGCTTTACTACACGAGCGGGTTTCCATTCTTTACATTCTATGGTGCTCTCGCGACTGGAGTTGTTCTTTTCGTGCGCAGCCGATTGAAGACAGGTAGTATAGGGAGATGAAATGGCGCCGCCGGCGAGATCCAGAGATTGCTCCCGATGAGATATTTCTCGATGCATCGAATGTGCCTGACTTCGATCGTGCACGATTTGAAGGCCGGCTCGAAAAACCGCTTTCGCACCGGATGTTTGTTTCTTTTGCTGGTGCGCTCATTATTCTCTTTCTTATTCTCATCATTCGCACGGGGAATCTCCAGATAATTAATGGTGCAGCTTTTGCTTCCGAGAGTGCGCACAATGTTCTTGTATCGAAAATACTTTTCGCGCAACGCGGTGTCATTACCGATATTTTCGGCGTGGTACTCGCTGAAAATGTAGAAAATTCGGACGGTAGTGTCGGACGAAATTATCCGTTTCCTTTTCTTGGCCCGATTATCGGGTATGTTTCCTATCCGAAAAAGGATTCGAGCGGCGTGTATTACGATCTAAACGAAAAAGGTCTCGCCGGTCTTGAAGCGCAGTACGATTCTCTTCTTGCGGGGAAGAATGGTCAGCTCCTGACCGAGACCGATGCACTTGGCAATGTCCGTTCTGAAGGAATGCTCGTTCCTGCAGAAGCAGGGAAGACACTGAAACTTTCGATTGACGCAGACATCGAGAGTCATTTCGCTCGTGCGATTGCGAATACGGTTCAGAATCAGCATTTCATCGCTGGCGCTGGAGTAATTATGGATGTCCATACGGGTGCGATACGAGCACTCGTTTCATATCCTGCGTACGATCCGAATGTTATGGCGAATGGCAGTCCATCTGAAACCATCGCTGGATATAACACAAATCCGGGACATCCGTTTCTCGATCATGTCGTGCAGGGTGTCTATACTCCCGGTTCTATTGTGAAGCCGTTCATTGCTGCCGGCGCACTCACTGACGGTATTATTACTCCCAATACGGTGATTAATGATCCGGGTCGTCTTTCGATTCCAGATCCGTATCATCCGGGGAAGGCCTTTATCTATAACGGCTGGCGAGCGCTTGGACCGGTTGATGTGCGGAAGGCGATTGCATGGTCCTCGGATGTTTTTTTCTACACGGTTGGTGGTGGTTTCGGAAATCAGAAAGGGCTGGGTATCGATCGTCTCGATTACTGGTATAAACAATTCGGCATAGGAGAAAAAACGGGTATCGATTTAGCAGGTGAATCAAGTGGTCGTATTCCAACTCCAGAATGGAAAGAAAAAACCTTTGATGAACCATGGTATCTCGGTGACACCTACTTCACGGCGATCGGACAATATTCAGTGCAGGTGACGCCGATACAAATGGTGCGTGCGACGGCAGCAGTAGCAAATGGCGGGAAGCTTTTCACTCCGACACTTGTCGCTGGGGTTGCTCCGATGTATACCACCGTACCGGTGGATGCATCTGCGCTCGCGGTGGTGCGCGAAGGAATGCGCGGAAGTGTCACGGGCGCATTAGCGAATGCGATTAATTTCCCGTTTGTGAGCGTTGCAGCGAAAACGGGTACCGCACAGACCGGCACGCGTAATCAGTATGACAATTCATTGGTAGAAGGATTTTTCCCCTACGAAAATCCGCAGTATGCATTTATCGTAATGCTTGAACGCGGGCCAGCAGGCACCGGCGAACAAGCGGTGAATGTGATGCGAGATTTTTTTAATGCTCTCCATGCCGAGAATTCTCCTATGCTTGCGCAATAACGCCACTCGCGTACAATGCGCACACTACACTATGGCTGAAATCCAAGACACGGTTGTCTCGCAAGAAAAGTTTGATGAGATGATAAAAGAACTCGAGCATTTGAAAACGGTGCGTCGCACCGAGATTGCTAAAAATCTCGAATACGCTCGTTCACTCGGCGATCTCTCAGAGAATGCGGAATATCAAGAAGCGCGCGACCTGCAGGCCGCGACCGAAGAGCGTATTAAAAAGCTTGAAGAACTAGTAAAGAACACGAAGATTCTTACCGATGGGAAAAAGAAAACCGAAGTCAGTTTCAGCTCGAAGGTTTCAATTAAAAAAGAGGGAAGTACGGAGGTGCACGAATACACTATCGTTGGCAGTGAAGAAGCCGATATGCGCGTGAAGAAACTCTCGCATGTCTCACCACTCGGTTCGGCACTGATGGGGAAGAAAAAGGGTGACATTTTCACATTCGAAACCCCAATGGGGAAACAAACCTACACGATAGAGAAAGTAGCATAAATAAAAAAGGCGAGAGATTCTCCCGCCTTTGTGAGGATTTATTTTTCATGTGAATGAATCCATTCCTCCGTTCGTTTTTGCCGCCATTCAATGTAGGCGAGAGGCATAACCTTCGTTATTTGAGAGATCACAAAGGACACAATCTCAACGGCGATCAGGAAAAGAAGATAGTATGCCACGATCTTGTAATTTCCATCGCCTGCGAAGATACTTGCAATTAAACACGCCAATCCTCCCGCGATTCCGCCCAGAATGGAACTCATAATTCCCATCAGGGAATTCAGGGAAGATCTAATGGAAAAACCGACTGCAAAATAACATACGATCAGACCTATGAACGCGCTAACTTCTACTCCTACAAACATTCCTGTAACTGTGCTTACTGGTACTACTGCAAGAAGCGCAATATAGAAAACGCGGAGTTTTCTCGTTCTCGACAGCAAAATCATGATACTCGCTATTACAGTAAAAATGGAGGGAATCCATAACCAGAATATCGAGAGAAGATAGTCATCGTAAGATGTTGTAGAACGGTCCGGCTCGCGCTGCACAATCCATCCGCCGAGGTAGGACACTTTCTTGTCCGTATACGCTATTCTCGACTTTATCAGTGGGAAGGAAAACGAAGAGTTCTTCTCTCCGATTTCGTCCATGATGATTACTTTCCCCAACTGACCGGTAACGAGCGAGTCGGCCTGTTCAACCGAGAGGCCTGCCGGCACGCTCGGAACGCGCAGCAACTCCGTCTCCGTGATTTCTTTCACGATGAGAGTTCCGTTTTGAATGATCGCTTTGCGCTCGGCATTGGCCAGGATGGTTCCGAGCACGAGCCATATCATAGTAATCACGGTAGTGAGAACCACTGTTCTCAAGAATTTCTTCATTTCCGTGCTCCTTCTTTGTAGGGTGTGTGATTCAGCTTTCGCTGGGGTTTGTACATCGATCTGATTGAGATAATAATCCTAATGTACACTTTGTCAACTATCCACAACTTGTCGCTATAGAGACAACTCTTTGATAGGTCTTAAGGTAAAGTGAACGAAACACTGCAAGACAGGTGGTATAGTGTGCGTATGGCTTTAATTGAAACGGTGCGTGCAGAACGGCTCGAGAAAATCGCTATCCTTAAAGAGGCGGGGATGGATTCATATCCAGCTCGCACCGGTAGAACCCATTCTGTTGATCAGTTTCTTGAGAATCACCAGACACTTGAAGAGAATAATGAACAGGTCGTACTCGCGGGGCGCGTGATGTCGCTACGAGAACATGGCGGCTCATTGTTTGTTGATATTTTTGATGGGACAAAAGGGCAGTGCTTCCTGCAGCGCGACAAGCTCAGCGAATCATCCTATAACCTTTTTGTCGACACGGTTGATACAGGCGACATTATTGAATGTACTGGTAATGCATTTACAACCAAACGAGGTCATCCATCACTTGGCGGTACCGGGTGGCGTATGCTCGCCAAGTCGTTACGACCATTACCTGACGAATGGTATGGCATCAAGGACGAAGATGAACGATATCGAAAACGCTATTTGGACATCTTACTTTCTAAAGATCTGGTCGACCGTATTCGCCGCCGTTCTAAATTTTGGAATGTCATCCGCTCGTATCTTCTCGAACGGGATTTTATTGAAGTAGAAACGCCAATACTCGAGACGACTACAGGTGGTGCTGAAGCGCGTCCCTTTATAACGCATCACAACGCGCTTGATATGAGCGTGTATCTGCGCATCTCGGTTGGGGAACTCTGGCAGAAGCGTCTTATGGTTGCTGGTCTGCCGAAAGTGTTTGAGATTGGTCGTGTATTTCGCAATGAAGGTATGTCAGCAGAACATGCGCAGGACTACACCGCAATGGAATTCTACGAGGCGTTTAAGGACTATGAAGCGGGCAAGGAAATGATTACTGATTTGTACCGTACTATCGCGGATGAGATTTATGGTACGCGCATTTTCTCTGTTAGGGACTGTACTATCGATCTCGATAAAGAATGGGAGACCTATGACTTCTGCACATTGATGCAAGAAGCATATGGTTTTGACCCGCGCAACAGCGATATCGCCGTAGAGAATTTGCAGCAGCTTCTAGAGAAAGAAGAAATCCCGATGCCTGAACTTCCTGAAGTTGGTCGAATGGTTGACCTCCTTTGGAAGAAGATACGAAAAGGTCTTGTTGGCCCAGGGTTTCTTATTAATGTACCGGTCTATATGGAGCCGCTCGCGAAGAAGAGTGCAAAAGACCCTCGTGTGGTAGAGCGCTTCCAGGTAATGATTGCTGGCTCGGAAATGGGCAAGGGCTTCAGCGAGCTGAATGATCCTGTTGACCAAGCCGAACGATTCAAACGCCAACAGCAGTTGCGCGAGGCAGGCGATGAAGAAGCCCAAATGCCAGATGCTGAATTCGTAGAAGCGCTCGAATACGGTATGCCACCAGCGTTCGGCTTCGGCGTGTCCGAACGGCTCTTCAGTTTTCTCGAAGGTGTCTCTATTCGTGAAGGGCAGATTTTCCCTTTGATGCGTCCGCGGTAGTGAAGTGTTGCGTTATTCCGACGCGGCTTTGCCGCGCCGTTTTGATATGGGGATAACTTCGCTAGGCGAAGTGAGGAGGGGTGGAATATACTGTCCTGTAGTGGGATGAAGTAGAAAGAGGGAATGGTGGCCTTCTTTCTACTCCCGCTCACTTATTCCTATGTTCCTTGGCGAATACCTACACACATTTGATCCCAAGAATAGAATATCGGTCCCTTCGAAATTCAGGAAGGATCTTGGTCGTGTTGTGGTCGTGACCCACGGTCTCGACCATTGTCTCTATCTCTATTCACGCAAGGCGTGGGAGAAGGAGGCACAGGCCTATGCTGCCGAGGTGAATGGCATCGCAACGCGCCGCGGACTCGCACGACTCTTTCTCGCTGGCTCGTTCGAGGTCGAAGTCGATAAAGCCGGCCGCGTGCTCATTCCTGAAAATCTGAAGTCATTCGCATCACTGACCGAGAAGGCGGTCATTGCGGGAGTAGCCGATCGGGTCGAGATATGGGAGGAGGGAGCATGGAAAAAGTATATTGCGGCGATTGAGCGCGATGCTGATGCCTATGTCGAGGCGTTAGGCGCCACGAAGAATTAGTATGTCCCTCAACGCAACTTTTCGGAATAAAGAAGCACGACACGATAGCGTTCTTATGACCGAGGTGCTCGCCGCACTCGAGGTACAGCCGAGCGACACAGTGGTGGACGCAACGATTGGTGGAGCAGGGCATTTTTCCGCATTGCTCGCCGCCCTCGGAGAGGGTGGCGTCTTAGTCGGTATTGATGCAGACCCCGCGGCAGTGGAGCGCGGACGCGAGGCATATGCGCGTGACCGTCGGCCAGATCGTCCGACAGCACATCTAGTGAATGATAATTTTCGTAATCTTACGCGTATTCTCGAACGGCTTGGTGTAGCGCCGGTCGATAAGATTCTTTTCGATCTCGGTTGGAGCGGCTACCAGATTGCAGCACCTCGTGGATTTTCGTTCTCCGCCGGAGGCGGACCCGCCTCCGGCGGGCAAATAGATGAACCGCTTTTGATGACTTACAGTGAGGGTGGCGAGACGGCAGCCGATATTGTTAATTCTTCTTCTGAAGAAGATCTCGCTGATATTATTTTCGTGTATGGTGAAGAACGATTTGCGCGCGGCATCGCACGCGCAATTGTTGAAGCGCGTTCGAAAGAACGCATTCTCACGACCAGCGCGCTGGTCGCCGCGATACTCGCCGGTACGCCTGCGTGGTATCACCAGCGGAAGATCCATCCAGCGACGAAGACCTTTCAAGCGTTCCGCATCGCAGTGAATGATGAGATCGGCGCGCTTCGCGAAGGGCTCGCTGCGGCGATTAGTGCGCTTTCTCCGCGCGGGCGCCTCGCCGTCATTTCCTTCCATAGTATCGAAGATCGCGTGGTGAAGAATGCATTACGCGATGCCGCCGCAACGCGCGAAGGGGCTCAATGGTCGAAAAAGCCGATTACGGCATCGCGCGCAGAAGTTCTCGCAAATCACCGTGCGCGCAGCGCAAAATTGCGTATTTTTTCATATGCATAATTTCCATTTTCCTTTTCGATGTTCTTTGACGGCGCTCTGCTCCAGCGCTCTTGCTGTGCTTGTCGTCTCGTATATCGGTCTTATCGCTGTGGTGATGAGTTATGCAACATCGACTATTGCATTTTCGCAGTCAGTGAGGAATGACGAATCAGTGGTCGCGACGCTTGAAGGAAAATATCTCTCGTTCGTGGCGCAGATTACTAATACTAATTATGCCGAGGCCGGATATGCAGTGCCCGTTGCGAAGATTTTCGTACCAGCGAAGAGCGTTACGGCGTTGCGCTAATTATGCGGGCGCAGTTTCGAACTCGTATCCGTTTCATCCTCGCATTCGTTATTCTTGTGGCCGTGCTAATCATCGTTCGCCTTTATTTCGTTCAGATTGTGCACGGACAGGACTATTCACAAAAAGCCGACCGACAGTTCGCTTCCGGCGGAAGTGGTCTCTTCGACCGCGGTTCCATTTATTTTACACGCAAGGATGGAGTGCTCATTTCCGCAGCTACACTGCAGACCGGCTTTCTTGTCGCTTTGAATCCGCAAACACTCCTCGATCCTGAGGCAGCGTATCGTGCGATAAATATGATTGCATCATCGTCTCTGAGCCATGATGCGTTTCTCTCTGCTGCGGCGAAGAAGTCGCAGGTGTATGTAGAAGTCGCACATCATTTGCCTGATGCTGCCGGACAAGAACTTTCTTCTTTGGATATCCCTGGTGTACAGGTATTGCGCGAACGGTGGCGTCAATATCCTGGTGCGACGCTCGCTGCACAATCAATCGGCATCGTTTCGTATGGCTCGGGAGATTCTCTCGCCGGTCGAACTGGTCTTGAAGCGGTGTATGATGTTTCGCTTTCGCGTTCGGGTGATTCGCTCTATAAAAATTTCTTTGCGGAACTATTTTCCAATGTTGGTAATCTGCTGGTCGCTCCGAAGGATGCACGCGAAGGCGATATCGTGACGACAATCGAGCCCGAAGTGCAAACGCGGCTTGAGAGCGATCTCGCGAAAGTGAATGAGAAATATTCGAGTAAAGAGTCCGGCGGCATCATTATGGATCCCGCCACTGGCGCGATTATCGCCATTGCGAGTTATCCATCTTACGATGCGAATGTATTGCAAAGTATTGATCCAACGATGCTCGGTAATCCGCTCGTCGAGCATGTCCATGAATTTGGCTCTATTATGAAGCCGATTACGATGACCTCGGCGTTTGATGCAGGCGTCATTACGCCGGAGACGACCTATAACGATACGGGCTGTATCACGGTGAATAAAGCGACTATTTGCAATTGGGACTTGAAACCGCGCGGCGTTATTCCTATGAAACAAGTTATCGTGCAGTCGCTGAATCTTGGCGCGGCATGGGTCGCAACGCAATTAGGACAAGAAAAATTCCGCGACTATTTCACCAAAGTATTCGGACAAAAGACGGGCATTGATATGCCGAGCGAGGGTGTTGCACTGTTGAGCAACCTCGCCAAGCCGCAGCAAATCGGCTATGACACCGCGGCGTACGGGCAGGGCATCGCCATCACGCCGATACAGATGATTCGCGCGCTCGGCGCGATAGCCAATGGCGGCACGATGGTGGAGCCACATCTCGTAAGCGCAGTGCGCCTTAATTCCGGTATTGAACGGTCGCTCGATTGGAGCAAAAAAGTTCCGGTATTTTCTGCGGCGGCGGCGCGCGAAACAACAGAGATGATGACGGCGGTCGTCGATGAAAAACTCGAAGGAGGGAAGGCAATCATTCCTACGATGTCGGTCGCTGCGAAGACCGGCACCGCACAGCTTACCGATGGACAGGGCGGATATTATAAAGATCGCTTCTTCCATTCGTTTACCGGATTTTTCCCTTCATATAATCCGAAATTCATCATTCTGCTCTACACGAACGATCCGCAGGGCGTGCAGTATGCATCAGAAACGCTGGATTCGACCTTCCTTGACCTTGTGCACTTTCTCATTAACTATTACGCCGTACCGCCTGATAGGGGCGTTGCTACCTCGACAAGCTCGGGGTAAACCACTACAACACAATAATGAAAAGACTTTTTAAATTCATTCTGGTGCTTCTACTCGCCTGTGCCGCGAAGGTTGTTCTCCATCGCTATCAGCCGCGCATTGTAATGGTGACTGGTTCGGTGGGGAAGACATCGACGAAAGATGCAGTCGCGGCAGTGCTCGCCGCGCATTTTTTTGTCCGCAAGAGCGAGAAGAGTTTCAATAGTGAGTTCGGCGTTCCTTTCACTATTCTCGGCGTCGGGAATCCGTGGAGCGATCCTTTTGCATGGTTTCGGATTGTGAGAAGCGCGTTCGCACTTTTTATGTTGCCGAATCATTATCCGAATATGCTGGTACTTGAAGTGGGTGCAGATCGGCCCGGCGATCTCGCTCGCATCCTGCGCTTCGCGACTCCTGATATGGTTATCGTAACGCGTCTACCCGAGATACCCGTACATGTTGAAGCGTACGCTTCGCCTGAGGCAGTGCGCGAAGAAGAATTTTCTCCTGCGTATGTGCTCTCTGCGGGAGCACCACTTATCATCTCATCCGATGATCCGTATGCGTGCGAGAATGCGTCGCGCACACCAGCGCGCGTCATTTCTTATGGCACGACTGAGGATGCATATGTGCGTATAAGTAATGTCGATTTTTATGAAGAGAAAGGGAAGGTTGTTGGTATGTGTGCGTGCGTAAATATAAATGGAAAACAAGGGAAGTTGTTAGTAAAGGGCTCAGTTGGAAAGACACAAATTCTTCCGGCGGCTGCTGCACTCGCCACTGCATTCGCATTCGACCTGTCACTTCCGAAAGCACTCAAAGCGCTTGAAGCATATGAACCGCCACCGGGCCGCGGGCGTCTTCTCGAAGGAAAAAATAATTCAATGCTCATTGATGATTCATACAACGCATCTCCTGCAGCAGTTGAAGAAGCACTTGCTACGCTAAAAACATTTCCTATGCGTCCGCCAGCTGGCGGACGCCGTGTCGCGATTCTCGGCGATATGTTGGAACTCGGACGCCATTCGGTCATAGAGCATGAGCGCATCGCATCGCTCGTCGGCGATTCGGCCGATGTCATTATCACTGTCGGTATCCGAGCGCGCGCATTCGGCATAGCGCCGAACGGCGCTGAAGTAATGCAATTTGATAATGCTCGTACTGCCGCAGACGCGATTCCAGCCCTTATTCGCGAAGGTGATGTGGTCCTCGTGAAGGGTTCGCAGTCAATTCGCACCGAGCGCATTGTAGAGGCGCTCCTCGCCAATCCGGCAGACGCATTAAAGCTCGTTCGACAAGAAAGGAAGTGGAAGCAAAAACTATAAAAATATATAGAGGCATTTGAAAATATAAAGAAACTACTGACGGTGGTAATATTCGTTACAATCTTTAACGAAAAGTAGTTTAGTATTTTTACTACACAAAAAACAACCCTTCAAGAGAAAGGTTGTTTTTTTAAATGCCTGTTCTTTATTGAACAGGAGTTTCTGGAGTTGGCGGACAAGTGCAAGGATCATTTCCACAAACGGGGCATTTTTCTTCGCTCATATTATTATTTTGATTACATTAATATCTCCCATACCCTCCTAGAATATACCAAACAACTGTAAAAAGCAAACTATACCTTTGATTGAGCAATTACAAGCAATCAGCAAAGCAGCCGTTAAGTTCGCTTCTCTCCAAAAACAAGGATTTGTGCCTGTCATACAGTCATTAGAAATACTCCCTTGATAGACTTAAAACTCTCTTCTTTTGGTGCAATATACAAAGTTACCTAGGTTCTAGATGTTATGCGTTTTAAATTGTGCAGAAATGCATCAGCATTGAGGAAGAAACTCGGATACGCTCTTTCAAGGTTGGTGGCAGAAACTAACACTGGCTCTATTTTCTCACCTAATGCCTCTGCCTTACCGTATTCCTCAATTGCCTCTTGAAGAGCATTACGGGCGAACGATCGTACGCTCACCTGCTTTTTCTCGGCATCAAGAACAATGAGGTGGAAGGATGATTTTTTGTTCCCGCTTGTTATGTATTGAGTAGCAGCAAAAACCCCACCCAACCTGCGTTCGATTTCAAGCTCTTCTGCAATTTTCTTAACAGCGTCAAAAGTATCATTGCGGGACATGCTCTCGTATCCCGGAATGAGCGGAGAACCTTCCAAATAAGCGAACGCCGATGATGTTAAAGCAAAGAAACGCTTCCATTTATCGTCCTCTCTATTTTTACGAGATTTTATTGCTTCCCCCAAAACCATAGTGGTTATTTCTGCAGCTATTGCCCAGCTATGCTGGAGTTTAGTACGAAGTTGGAGCTCAATCAAAAGTCCATTGTGTTGGGAATGCGCGAGACTTGGATTTATATATTTGTAAATGAGATGCACGCTTCTATATCCATCGGGCTTTGGCACAGTTATATAATCGCGACAAAGGTCTTGCATGAGTTCGTGAGAAAAGCGACTTCCGTCTCGGTATTCACTCTCTAGCTTCCTCATTTCAGACAATGTTGAGAGCACTGCACGTACACCGCCTATGTCTTGCATTCTGTATAAATCCATCATTGGGAAATCTTTCAACTTGTGAATGATAGTCGCAGCTCGTTTTAGTCTTTGAGAGACAATAGGTTCGCTACCAAAACCTTTTGCAAGCTTTCGCCGTAGAGTTGCTTGGAATGTATTTATTGGATAGCCATGGCAACCGCGCCATTTATTAAGAACATCACGTGCCCACGTTTTCTTATCCTCAGCCGCTAAGTCATCTGCTAGAGTCTTTCCAGCCCTCTTTATTTCGCTTTTAGTGAAGTCTGGTATTGGGGGGTATGACTGTGTCATTTCCGACAGTATACTCCTTTTGATAAGGTCATCCGTCTAGGCTACTTTGAAGTAAATGAAGTAAATGGGGACAGTCACCATTTTTATATTGAAAATACACTGCAGGAGTAAGAGTGGTCACCAGTCACTAAATAATTTGCTCCAAGCATTCGCAAATTATGTAAGTGCTGTTCGACCTCGCCTCGCGGTTTCGCCTGCTGGCGAAACATCGCTGCGACCTCACAAAAAGCACAAAACGCGCAGCAGTGCGCGTTTTGTGTCTTTTTGTGACCCCACAGAGAATCGAACTCTGATTACCGCCTTGAGAAGCTTGTGTCCTAACCGTTACCTGCCTGCCGCCTGCCTGCCGGCAGGCAGGGCAGGCAGGGACGATGGGACCGTAGATAGTTTATTTGTGACCTCACGGAGAATCGAACTCCGATTCCAAGCTTGAGAAGCTTGTGTCCTAACCGTTAGACGATGAGGCCTTATATTGCAATTCTTTCAGGATGTCTTCTTTTTTGCAACGATTTGATTTAAGTTCGTGTTCTCGACATCGCGCTTCCTGTATATTTTCGAATTTTTCTGTGTAAACACAAATAAACGGTCGCCGTGCTTTTGTAGATCGTACAGCGCCAGCATTGTGTGTCAGCAATCGCTTTGTCAAATCAGCAGTTGATCCAACATAGAACCATTTTTCTCGAGAACTTCGTAATATGTAGACGCAGTACATCGTTGTTTTAGCCGTTACCTGCCTGCCGCCTGCCTGCCGGCAGGCAGGGCAGGCAGGGACGATAGGGCCGTAGATGTTTTATAGCAAAAAAAGGAGAGAGAGGGAAGTAGAAAAAAGGCGGAGGGTATCCGCCTTTTTTGTTTTGGCTTTTTGTTATTCCCGATCTCTGGGAGGTAAGGAACTGAGCATGAATCTTTCATGAGCTAGGGCTCCGTGCATCTTCCCCGCGTCGGATTGCCACGGCTTCTTCCGTTTTCTTTTCTTTGCTTTTCTGTCTTCGTGTTCTTTTCCGAAGAAAGTCACTTTTTTCATAAAATCATCCTTTCATTAGAGGAAGCGGAAAACCAATCGAAAAGTTACTATTCTGGAAATATGATATCAAGACCTATATATTTGTCAAGCAAGGAGGTTATCCACAACTGCTTTGACCTCGCCACCATCGGCTCTTCCGCCACATTCTTTCATCACTGTGCCGATAAACTTGCCCATATCGGCTTTGCTTGATACGCCAAGTTCAGTCATTTTAGCTCGCGCGATTTTCTCGATTTCTTCGCGGTTCATCTGGGCAGGAAGATAGGACTCTATAATGGCGAGTTCGGCTTTTTCCGGCTCGGCGAGGTCATTACGCGATGCTTTCTCGAATTGTTCTATGGAGTCCTTCCGCTGGCTCGCTGCGCGCTTTAAGACGGCGATTGCCTCATCGTCGTTGAGGTATTCGTTCGGTTTTCGTTTCTTGGCGACGACTTCGTTGGTCATCGCGGTCACGAGTGAACGGAGGGTTCGAAGGCGTGTTTCGTCATGTGCTCGAAGAGCGTCAGGAATCGATTGTTTCAATGTCTCGTGGATAGTCATATAAAGCAGAGTATACTACAGGTATGGAAACAGTAACTTTTGTGCTTCTTTTTTTGCTTGTCGTGCAAGGTATTTATATCTTTCTCATTTTGCGACGGCGCGAGTCCCCGAGCGCCGAGCAGGGTGGCATGGTACTTCTCCAACAACAGTTACAGAATCTCGAGCGAACACTCGATGCGCGCGTTTCAGAATCATCGAAACAAATGCAAGAAAACGCGCATCGGCAATTTACCGAATCGTCACGACTCATTAAAGAAATCACGCAGGAAGTCACTTCGGTGAAAGAGATTGGTCGTCAGACACAGAGCTTCGCCGAACAACTCAAAGGGTTGCAAGATATCTTGAAGAACCCAAAACAGCGCGGTATTCTCGGCGAATACTATCTCGAGACGACTCTCAAAAATGTGCTCCCTCCCGATGGCTATCAGATACAGTATCCATTTAAGAATGGCGAGATTGTCGATGCAGTTGTGTTCGTGAATAAAAAGATTGTCCCGATTGATTCGAAATTCTCACTCGAGAACTATAACCGCTTGGTGCACGCGGACGAGAGCGAGAAACCCGCGTTTGAGAAGGCGTTCGTGAATGACCTCAAAATGCGCATTACCGAAACCGCGAAATATATCCGACCAGAAGAGGGGACGATGGACTTCGCCTTTATGTTTATTCCGTCTGAAGGCATCTATTACGATCTCCTCACGAACCAAGTCGGCGCATCTGAAGAGGACAATCTGCTCCAGCGCGCAGCGTCGAAGTATAAAGTCATCATCGTATCGCCGACATCATTCCTCGCGTATCTACAGACGGTGCTTCTTGGCTTGAACGCGATGAAGATTGAAGAACGCGCTGAAGAAATCCAAAAACGGGTAGGGGAGCTCGGGAAGCATATCGGCTCGTGGCAGGAATATTATCGGAAACTCGGCGTTGCACTCGGCACGACCGTTAGTCATTTCAATAGTGGCTATAAAGAACTCGGCAAGATAGATAAGGATGTCTATCGCATTGCCGAAAGCAAAATCGGCATCGAACCCGAATTACTCGAGAAGCCGGCGATGGCTGAGGAGTAAAAGTTAGGACATCGGATGTCCTAACTTTCAGATTGCAATGTGTACGCGTATGTGTACAATAGAACTATGAACACCACATTTGCAAAAATCCCCAAGACCATAGGTATAAGTAGCTTCCGTTCTTCACTCGCGAGCAATCTCGCGAAAGCAAAGAAGTCGCCGCTTATCATCTCTGACCGAAAAGGTGGCGAAAGTTTCGTCGTGCTCGGTGCGGATGCGTATAACGAGCTTATGGAGCTCTGGGAAGACGAGCAAGCGGGTCGAACACTCGCTCGGCTCATAAAAGAAAATAAAGGTAAGAAGTTTATACCTTGGGAGAAAGTGCGAGGTTACTAATATTTACTCTGCATGGCTCTCGTCATCCTCACTCCTCCTGCCGAACGAGAATACAAACATCTACCAAGAGATATACAGCAAGTGGTTCAGAAATTGTTAGATGGGGATTTCTGCGTTGATCCACTCGCCATTCGATTTAAAGCTAGAAAGGTGCAAGTACCCTTTACTGGATATCGTCTGCGGCTGAGGGAATATCGTTTACTTTTTGAACTTGAAGGAGAAGTGATCCTTGTATATCGAATCAGACATCGTAAAGACGCCTACAAATAGCGAAAGCTTGTGTTTTATACAGAAGAATGCTAGATTAGGGGGACTATGGAAGTGGCCGTAATCAAGACCGGTGGGAAGCAGTATGTCGTCTCTAAAGGCGACACTATTGCTATAGAAAAGCTCCCCCTCGACAAAACTCGGGGTAAACCGGTCTGGGAAATAGGCGACACAGTTGTCTTCAGCGAGGTGCTCCTCGTCGACAACGGCTCGGACACGACCATCGGTACGCCTGTCATTAAGGGCGCAGAGGTCAAGGGCACCGTTGTTCTCGCCGGGAAGGCAAAGAAAGTTGAGGTGGTAAAGTATAAGCCGAAAAGTCGCTACTATAAGCGCGTCGGACACCGCCAGCCAATGCTTAAAGTGAAAATCGATTCGATTTCTTAACTTCTCAAAATGTTGGGACTTACGAAGTCCTAACTTCGGGGCTCATGATATTTGGACTTCGTAAGTCCTTGCTTTTATTTATTTCGTTAACTTTATATCACTATGCAAGTAGGGCGTTGGAATCATCAATCAACCAGTAATAATTCGCAACCGAGCGAGCGGCGTTCGTATTCATCGCGTCCGCCACAACACACCGGAAGTCGTCCGCCTTCTCGTGGCGGTTATAGTGGCAAACCGAGCTTCGGTAGTCGTGGGCACCTGCCTGCCGGCAGGCACGGCGCACCAGCACGCGGAGGCGGTCGCGGTTTCGGATCATTCGGTACGACCGAAGCCGAGATTTCGAAGTTTATGAATAAAGCGGTAGTGACGACTGAAGAGCCGGTCTTCGTTCCTGAACACACCTTCGCTGATTTCGATATCAATGAACATCTGAAGAAGAACATTATTGCGCGCGGTTACGAAGTACCGACGCCTATTCAGGACAAAGCCATTCCGCACGCACTTGCTGGTCAAGATGTTGTTGGGCTCGCCGCGACTGGCACAGGGAAGACAGCAGCGTTTCTTATTCCGCTTATTGATAAAGTGATGAAGCAGAAGGGAGAACGCATTCTTATTATGGCGCCAACGCGCGAACTCGCTGCGCAAACCGAGAAAGAACTCGCTGGTTTCGCGAAGGGACTCGGCTTCCGCGGTATGGTCGCTGTGGGCGGTACGAATATCGGCCCACAAATAACACAGTTGAAGCACGACCCTGCGTTCGTCATCGGCACCCCCGGACGGTTGAAGGACCTTATGGAACGCAAGGCGCTCGATCTCTCTGGCTTCGGCACAGTCGTTCTCGACGAGGCAGACCGTATGCTCGATATGGGCTTCATCGACGATATGCGCCTGATTCTCGGGAAGATGAAAAAAGAACGGCACACACTCTTCTTCTCGGCAACAATGGGGAAAGAGATTGAACGGCTCATTGGCGACTTCCTTACGAGTCCGGTCATCATTTCGGTAAAGACACGCGACACGCCGTCAAGCGTTGACCAAGATGTCGTCCGCATTCCGCGCGGAAAAGATAAGTTCGAGATGCTCGTCGAGCTGATGAATGATCGCGACTTCAACAAAGTGCTCATCTTCGGTCGTACGAAATACGGCGTTGAAAAAATTGCGAAGGATCTCTCGCGGCGCCACATCCACGCCGAGTCCATCCACGGCAATAAGACCTACAGCGCTCGCATACGAGCGCTCGACGCCTTTAAAACAGGGAAGGTGGGTGCGCTCGTCGCGACTGATGTCGCCGCACGCGGTCTCGATATTCCCGCCGTCTCGCATGTCATCAACTACGACCTTCCTTCGACCTACGAGGATTACATCCATCGCATCGGCCGCACCGGTCGCGCTTCTCTGAAAGGCCGCGCCCTCACCTTCGTCCAGGACCGTTAAAAATACATAGGGCTGCCCTATGTAGTCCGATGAATGTCTCAATTTTTATCCTATAGGACAAAATTTGATACATCTGATTTTGGATAAAAAGAAAAGCCCACGAGGAGCGCGTGGGCTTTGCTCGTGGACTGTCGAAATTACCGACGCACATGATAGTGAAACATTTGCTCCTTCAGTTGGCGAAGCGAAAGTTTCGAACTATCTGCTACAAAGTATCTACCTTCGATACTAGGATTCTCAAAGTTCCAAATTTCGAGAACTTGGTCCCAGCCCATTATCTTGATTTTGACAGGACCATCAGAACGCAGATTAGAATTAATCCTCTTTAATGCGAGCGTTACGAAAGCATGGAAAATTACCGGCGTGTCGCTTTCCATATTTCCCATTCTCATGGGAAATTCTCCACGGATTTCCACTTCATAATTCGGAATTTCCTTGTCTGCTTGACGAGTATCCGAATTAAGAAATTCGAGCTTTTTGCCAAAACACTCTCTTAAGGCCTCAAGCGCGGAAAGAAGTGCCGTCAATTTACCATAACTTTGGACAATTCCAGTTTTTTTACGGGGCATATCAATTCTCCTTCCGAGAATTCGCCGGAGGACATTCTCCTGCGGTTGTCGTTGCGACAACGAGGAAATGCTAGCACAAACACATTGCCAGTCAATTCAAGTTTCTTTGCGGTTGGAAAGCGCGGCGCGGAGGGTCTCTGGATCGGAGTATTCGAGTTCGGAGCCGGTCGCGAGGCCGCGACCGAGTTCTGAGAGTTTTAATTGATCGCGATAGGGCGCGAGGAGTTCGTGTATGCGGTCAATCGTATATTCGCCTTCGCTTGTTGCCGAGAGTGCGAGTACGATTTCTTTTCCGCCGGAGGCGGACCCGCCTTTGGCGGGCAGTTCTTTCAAATGTTTTTCAACTCTCCGCACCAATTCCTTTTCGCGAATCGCACCTTTACCAGTGAGGGTGAGCACACCGCCTAAAACAAAGTAATGCCCGTGATAGGTACCGGCGCGCTCGACTGCAGCGAGATCTTGATCTTTTTCAACTAACATCAGTTGCGTATCGTCGCGTGTTTTGTCAGAACAATAATTACAAAGACCTTCTTCCGCCGCCTGCCTGCCGGCAGGCAGGTTGTGGAAGCGTAAACATTCAGGACACTGGCGAACATTTTTGCCTAAAGACGAAATAAGTTCAGCGAGTTTCGCGCGTTCGGTAGCAGAAACAGCGAGAAGATAAAAGACGAATCGTTTCGCCTGCCGCGGGCCGATGCCGGGGAAGCGAGAAAGGGCAGAAGCGAGTTCGTCAATGTGATCCATCTTTAAATATTTTAAACTTTAAACATTTAAAATTCCTGTGCCAACTCGCCGAAGCCCGACTTATCCATCGGCTGAAATGTGGCGCGCTTCTCATCGAAGTAGAGTTCCGTTCTGCCGGTTGGGCCGTTTCGGTGTTTCTCGATAAGAATCTCCGCGACATTCGGCCGTTCGCTCTCGGGATTTCGCTTGTCCTCGCGATGGATAAACATCACGACATCGGCGTCTTGTTCGATAGATCCCGAGTCGCGCAGGTCTGAGAGACGCGGCTTGCCACCGCGCTGTTCCACCGCGCGTGAGAGCTGTGAGAGCGCGATGACAGGAACCTTGAGTTCACGCGCAAGCGACTTGAGCGAGCGGGAAATTTCGGTCACTTGTTGGACGAGAGAATCAGAGGCCTTCGTCGAGGTTGGTGCCATAAGCTGGAGATAGTCGACGATGATAAGCCCGATGCCACGGTCGCGCTTCAGGCGTCGCGCGACCGCACGCATAGCTAGAATGTTGTTACCTGGCTTGTCGTCAATATAAATAGGGGCCTTCGAAAGCGTCTCAAGGGCGTCGCGAATACGATCGAAATCATCCGCTTCTTTCACTTGTCCGGTGCGCAGCTTCCACGAGTCAACGAATGACTCCGCCGCGAGCATACGATCAATAAGTTGTTCGGAGCTCATTTCGAGCGAAAAAATGCCGACAGGGACATTGTAGCGAACCGCGGCATTCCGCGCGATATCGAGCGCGAGCGAGGTCTTACCCATTGAAGGTCTCGCTGCGATGATAACGAGATCGGAAGGATGGAAGCCAGAGAGAAGATTATCAAGATCAGGGAATCCAGATGGCACGCCACGGATGCCGTCTTCTTTCTTTGAGAGTGCTTCGATGCGATCCCATGCTTCGTGAATGGTCTCGCCAATCGCGATAAATTTATGTGCAGACGATGCGTCGCCGATGGCGTAGATGCTTTTTTCGGCTTCGTCCAACACTTCCATCGTGTCGCGAGCATCGTTGTATGCGGTTTCAGTGATGTTGTAAGCAGCGTCAATGAGAGAACGCATCAAGAATTTGCGCGAAACGAGTTCGGCATAATGGGAGAAATTGCCGGGCGCGGGCGCCGAGCCGACAAGCTCGGCGAGATAACTCCTGCCGCCGCCGTGTTCAAGCAGTCCTTGGTTCTGGAGGCGTTCGGAGAGGGAGAGGAGATCGATTGGTTCGCTGCGCTGTGCGAGCTCGGTCATCGCACCGAATATAATGCGATGTTTCTCTGCGTAGAAAGAATTTGGGCTGATGAGGTCAGAAACATCGTGTATGGCATCCGGCTTCAAGAGCAGAGCGCCCAAAAGGGCGCGCTCGGATTCGAGTGATTGCGGAGGGACGCGGTCGGAAGCCATTACTGCTGATTGTATCAAAGAGTCGTCCGAGTCAACACTAGGCCATTCGGTCCATCATCCACACGATATCCACTGTTTAAAATTTCGCCTCGAATGCGGTCGGCTTCTTTAAAATCCTTAGAATTGCGTGCCGAGAGGCGGCGCGCGAGCATTTCTCGTATTTCTTCAGGCACATCCGCTTCTGTCAATGCACCCGATGCAGGTGGATTCACAAGCGAGAGTCCGAAGTGCGCATCAGCATCTTCGAGAAGCCCCCATTTTTCTTCAGGCGCGTACTCTTCGCTTCGGAGCGCATCCCAGAGGATGCCAAGCGCTTGAGGCGTCGCGAGATCATCGCGCATTGTTATGAGAAAGCGGTCGCGCATTTCAGAAGGCGCGCTCTTGCGTTTGGATTCAGTCGAAATCTCGCGCGAAAGATCCCAGAGCCGATTCAGCGCGCTCGCGGCGCCTGCGAGCGCATCCCACGAGAATGAAAGGGGAGTGCGATAGTGCGCCTGCAAGAAAAAATAGCGTAGCGAGAGAGGATGAAATCCTTTTTCTATGATTTCCGACAGATATACAATATTGCCGAGCGACTTCGATGCTTTTTCTCCACCCATCGTGAGAAATGCATTGTGTATCCAGTAATGTGAAAAAGTGCGCCCAGAGGCCGCTTCGGACTGAGCGATTTCGTTGTTGTGATGTATTGGTTTTAAATCCTCGCCGCCCGTGTGAATGTCGATTTCTTGGCCGAGAAGCGAACGCGACATCGCAGAACATTCAATATGCCAGCCGGGGAAACCAAGACCCCATGGACTTTCCCATCCAAGTTTATGGTCGGGCTTCCAAAGTACAAAGTCAGATGGGTGATGCTTCTCTTTATTTTGTTTCACTTTTATGCCTTCTTGTTGATTCTGTAAGTCAATTCCACCCAGTTTCCCATAGCCAACGAAACGATCTGTATCGAAATACACGCCATCATTTGTACGATATGCGTATCCTTTTTGTTCGAGGGTCTTAATAAATGCTATTTGTTCTGGAATATAATCGCTGGCGCGCGGGAAGGCGGTTTCTTCGGTATCGATGTTAATTTCAGCGAAGTCTTCGATAAGGGCAGCAGTATATTTTTCTGCCATGGCGCGCATATTCTCCAGTGTCAGAGCAAGTCCTTCGCGCTTAAGTCCTTTTGTCATTTTGTCTTCGCCGGCATCGCCATCTGATACCAGATGTCCAAAATCGGTGATATTAAGAACGCGCCGTACTCGATATCCAGCAGCACTCAGCGTTCGCGCAATGGTGTCGGGGTGCATAAAGGCACGCAGGTTACCTATGTGTATCGGACCATACATAGTTGGTCCGCAGGTGTACATCAGCACCACACCGGGCTTCTGCGGTATAAAGAGTTCTTTTTTGCCAGAGAGAGTATTTGTGAAAAATATCTGTGGTGGGCTGCGGTATGCAGTATCGTTTCGTTTTTTAAATAGATTTGAAAACCAGCTCATACATTAAAAAATCCAGCGTTTTCTTGCGAGGAAGAGCGTTATGAACATTCCGAGCGCAAGCATACTGCCAGTGATAATCCAAAATGCATTTGGTTCTTGCTTGAGCGGCGTTCCGAGGGCTCCCATACCAAATACGAATGTAATTAGATTGAGCGGGAGAAAGATAAAGGCAACAACAGTAAGAATTTTCATAATCTCGTTCTGATGTGCCTCGAGGAGTGCTGCATTGGTCTCGCGCATTTCGGTGGCAACCGCGCGATGGGTTTTTATGAGTCGCGCTACTTGTGCGCGTTCTGTGAGAATATGCTTAGCGCGTTCCCCGAAGGGAACATCAAATAAATTACATATGGTGATGGCTTCTAAAAAATGGCTTAGAGGTTCTTCTTGATTGGCGAGCTCAGCTTCTAAACGCAAGAATGAACGACTAATATTTGAAATGGTACGCACGGTTACTCGTTCATACCCGCTGAACATGTCTTGTTCAATGTGTTCAAGATTGTTAATGACATGATTTGTGTGGTCGCGCACCGATGAATAAAGATGCATGAAAAGAATTTCAAGTAAGATATCGGTAGTAATGGATTCGTGTCCGGCGATGAGATTCTGTGTTTCAAAAAGTCTTCTCAAATGATGTAGAGGAGCAATAACTTCATAGTGCGCGGTAACAATGAAATTTTTACCGATAACAAAATCAATTTCTTGAATTTTTGTATCGCCATTTTCGACACCTTGGGTAGGGAAGTGAATCCCGAGAAATGTATATGTAGCTTCTTCTATAACCAGAGGTAAGGGGGTAGGGGAGGCCATCTCTTTCATAATGGGTTCATTAATGAAGAATTCTCGCTCGATTTCCCGCAATTCCTCGTCGGTTGGCTTTTCAAGATCTATCCATACTCCGCCACGATAATCATATCGAAATAGCATAGTGTTAGAATACCATATGTCTACGGTAAAAGAATTTTCGGATTTCTTCCACGAAGATAATTGATGCAGCAACCGAAATAATCATAAGCCATTCCGATACGAGAAGCGGGGTCGTACGAAGGAATGTTTGCATAAGTGGATTATAAACAGCAAATAATTGGAAAGAAATAACGAGCATAGTTGCACCAACGAGAAACCTATTAGAAAATGGATTCATTTGGAAAATAGATGTGCGCTCAGATCTACAATTCCATGCGTTGAACCATTGGAACACTGCAAGTGTCGTAAGAGATATAGTCCACGCTTTCGTTATATTTGTCTCAGCATAACCACTAAAGAGATAAAGCGTTCCAACAAACATAACTGTCGCCATTAACAATATTCGGTACGCCATAAGACGGTCAACTATCCACTTCTTTGGTCGTTCAAATTTACTGAGCATAAGCCCTTGTTCTTTTGGTTCCATCGCGAGAGCCACATCAAGAAATCCATCTGTTATGAAATTAAGCCAGATGATTTGAGCCGCGAGTAATGGCAGAGGAAATCCTAATAGGAGTGCCCCAATAATAGTCAATACTTCTCCCGTACTCGTGGAAAAAAGATAGAGGATAACTTTCTTAATTGTTTTGTAAATACCTCTTCCTTCTTCAGCGGCTGAAACAATACTTGCAAAATTGTCGTCTAATAAAATAATATCAGCTGCTTCTTTGGCTACTTCTGTGCCATTTTTTCCCATAGCAACTCCGAGATCTGCAGCAACAAGCGATGGTGCATCGTTTACTCCGTCTCCAGTCATTGCCACGATTTCTCCTCGTTTACGATATGCCTGAATAATGCGGAGTTTATGGTCTGGGGTAACTCGAGCAAACACAGTTGTGTTAACGAGATTTTTTGTCAACTCAGTATCGGACAGGTGGTCCATTTCTTCTCCGGTGAGAATGCGGTCACCTTCGCGCCAAATGTCCGCTTCTTTGGCGATTGCTTGTGCAGTGAGTTTGTGATCACCCGTAATCATTACTAAACGCATACCAGCTGACCGAACTTTTTGCACCGATTCTTTTACTTCTGGGCGAAGTGCGTCGTTCATACCAAAAAAACCGACGAATGTTAATTCCGGCATGGTGTCCTGGTCGATAATTTTTTCCGTATTTAGATTAATAGCATAGGCAATTACTCGAAAACCATTTCGCGCAAATTCATGAAATACTGACTCAAGTTTCTTCAGTTCCTCTTCATCTAAAGTCCTCGTACCATTTTTACTCCATATTTTTTTGCAAATTTTCAGCACTTCCTCTGGCGCTCCGATAACAGTAAGGAAATTTTTATCGTCAACATCTCGAATTGTTGCGTGATATTTTTTTCTATAATCAAACGGCAGTTCAAAAATCTTTGGTGTTTCTTGTTCTATAAAATCATGATGAAACCCGATTTTTTCAGAGAACACCAGTATTGCCGCTTCTGTGGGGTCGCCTGCAATTTTCCAGGTGTCATTTTCTTCCAAGTATGAAAACTGCGCATTGGCGCAGAATGCTGCAATTTTTCCACTAAAAAGCAATTCAGGATGATGTAGAGGATCAATAGTTTTACCACCTAATGTTATTTCTCCTTTTGGCTCGTATCCAGTACCGGTTATAGTAAATATTGTTCCGTCTACATATACTCGCTGGATCAACATCTCGTTTCTTGTTAATGTGCCTGTTTTATCTACCGCAATAACTTTCGTTTGCCCCAATGCTTCTACTGCTTGCAATCGCTTCACTAATACATTGCGTTTTGACATCTCTCGAACGCCATTTGCCAGCACGAGTGTCATCACAATAGGAAGCCCTTCCGGAATGACAGAAACTGCTATTGCTATCGCCGTGGTAAACATAGTGAGTAAAGATTCTCCAGAAAATACGCCGAGGACGATAAGCGAAACGCTAATACCAGAAACAGTGATAATGATGAGATGCGAAAGATAACGGATGTTTGTTTTAAGAGGCGCTTCAGTGTCGATGGTTGCTATCTTTTGAGCGATTATGCCAATTTCAGTTGCAAGTCCTGTAGCAACAACGATAACAACACCACTTCCGTTTAAGACATGAGTACCCTTAAACACCATATTTTTCTGGTCTGCTATCGGCAGAGTATCAATGGTCGATACTCGTTCAGTTTTTATAACTGGTTCTGACTCTCCCGTGAGGCCTGCTTCATCTATCGTAAGTCCATTTGCAGAAATAATTCGCGCATCAGCTGGGATTTTTTCTCCCTCTCGTATGAGAACGATATCTCCAGGTACTATTTCAGTATCTGGAACTATAGAATCTTTTCCGTCTCTTATGGTTGTCGTGGAAGTCTCAACAAAACTTTTTAATGCAAGAAGAGCATTTTGTGCTTTTCCTTCTTGAATTGTTCCGACGAACGCATTAAAAAGAAGAACAGCGAAGATAATTGAAGCATCAATCGTCTCGCCAATCGCGAATACAATTATTGCTGCGGTAAGAAGAATATAAATAAGAGGACTTTGAAATTGTCGTATGAAAATAATAAAAAAACTGTCTACTTTTCCTTCGGGAAGTTTATTAGGACCATAGTTCTGAAAACGCTCAGACGCTTCCTTTTTTGTTAAACCAAGTTCATGCGAATGAAGCTCATTGAGAATATCTGAGACCGTTTTTGTATGCCAGGATGTTTTTTTAGACAGCATCATAATATAGTAACTCAAAATCTTATCTCATGCTTAGTTTCCATCAAGTGGTGATATACTTCACCCATATGGGGATTCTAGAAAAGTACAATCGCACCTGCGGAGTTGCGGCGCGCGGTATCTCATTCGCATTGGTCGCCGCGATTGCATTTGGCGCTGGGCTCTTGATGGGGAACAGCGGCTCTGCCGCCGCGGTTGTCTCGCATATTCCACTCGTTGGCGATGGTCTTGATGCAACTCCGGACCAAAGCGTTGATTTCACCGATTTCTGGAAAGCATGGAACACGCTTGATTCGCATTTCGTCATCACCCACGCATCCTCTACGCTCCCTTCAACGAGAGATCGGCTTCTTGGCGCGATTACAGGTCTCGCTGCCTCATATGACGACCCCTACACGGTCTTCCTCCCGCCGAAAGAATCAAAAGCATTTGCTGACACTATTTCAGGCAGTTTTGCAGGTGTCGGTATGGAGATTGATATAAAAAATGGTGTTTTGACGGTTGTTGCTCCGCTGAAGGGGACTCCCGCTGAGAAGGCCGGGATTAAAGCCGGTGATCAAATTGTGACCATTGACGGCAAATCAACCGATGGCCTCGCTGTTGATTTGGCAGTACAAAAAATACGCGGTCCCGTTGGTACAACAGTAAATCTAGACATAGTTCGTGCGAGGAAACTAATCAATATAAAAATTGTTCGCGAGACGATTCAGGTGCCAGAGACCGAAGACGGTCTTGATGCAACAAACGGTGTCTATCACATCGCACTCTATGAGTTCACTTCTAATTCCGCAGATCTTTTCAATCAAGCGTTTTCACGCTTTAAGGCCTCTGGGTCGAAGAAACTTATTATCGATTTGCGTGGCAATCCAGGCGGGTATCTCGACTCGTCAGTTAACATTGCGAGCCATTTTATTCCGAAGGGCGCGCCGGTCGTCACCGAGGACTTTGACGGTAAGGCGCCGAGCCAGCCACATACCAGTATCGGCTATAACGATACGCCTGCAAGTACGAAAATCGTCGTTCTTATCGATGGCGGCTCCGCTTCGGCCTCTGAGATTCTCGCAGGTGCTTTACAGGATACACATATTGCAACCTTAATCGGCACAAAATCCTTCGGCAAGGGCTCAGTACAAACGCTTATGGATCTCGGCGGTGGATCGCTCAAAGTTACTGTTGCGCGTTGGGTTACTCCTTCCGGCAATTGGATTATGGGCAATGGCATCACTCCAGATATCATCGTGCCAGTTACCGATGCGAACATTACGGCGAAATATGACCCGCAGATGGCGCGCGCGGTCGAGTTTTTGACGACGGGCAAATAGAGGAGTACAGTGGTTCTATATGAAAGTTATATTGATTAAAGATGTGAAGGGGATTGGGCGTGCACATGAGGAAATAGAGGCGAAAGACGGCTATACGCTTAATTTCCTTATTCCGAAGGGACTTGCGATTTCTGCGACTCCGGTGGCAAAGAGGGAAGCCGAGACACGCCGTAAACAGATGGTAAATCGTACCGAGCTCGATGCCGCATTGCTTACACAAAATATCGCTTCTCTTGCTGACGCACACATTGTGATTAAAGTGAAAGCAAATGAAAAAGGTCATCTTTATGACGCAGTAGGGGAGCCGGAAATTAGAAAGGCAGCAAAAGAAGCGCACATCGATCTTCCTGAAAATGTTATCAAACTAGAGAAGCCAATAAAAGAACTTGGTACCTTTGATATTCCTGTCGCGACCGCCGACACTTTTGGAAAATTCTCTATTACGATTGAGGCGGAGTAATGACTTGGAGGTGAAACACCCAAGTTGCTTGGGTGTTTCACCTCCAAGTGGATCGATTAAACAACATCAACGACTTTTTTTGCGGAGATGCTTCCGGTGAAGGAAGTTTTTCGTTTGGTGCGGAATGCGACGGTGCCAGTGGTCATAGAGAAAAGAGTGTGGTCGCGGCCAACCTTTACATTTTTCCCCGCTTCTATCTTCGTTCCGCGTTGGCGGACGATAACCATACCCGGGCGGGCGGCTGCGCCGTCAGCGAGCTTCACTCCGAGATATTTCGGGTTTGAATCGCGCAAGTTCTTTACTGATCCTCCTGCTTTAGTATGTGCCATAGTGGTATAGTTTTACTTGATGACTATAGCAGAAGCACGCGAAAAATGCAAAATGCTCGTCTCCAAGATACCCAGAGATGCTCTCATTATTGGCGTTTTAGTGCTTGCTTCGTCCGCGAGCTTCGGGCTCGGCTATCTCGCGGGATTAGATGCAGCAGGGCAGGGGAATGATGTCGTGCTTGGAGAAGAATCGTCCTTCACTACGACGGCAACAGAAGGAAAAATAGTTGCATCAAAAAACGGCACGAAATATTATCTGCCTTCGTGCGCGGGAGTCGATAAAATTTCGGATGCAAATAAAATTTGGTTTGTGTCTCCAGAACTCGCTGCGGCAGCAGGTTATACGCCGGCTGCAAATTGTAAAGGTCTTTAGTGAGATATAATAAAAATATGAACGATGATCTTACTGCAGAACGACTCGCGAAGGTCGTACACGAAGGACAACGCACGATGCCGAGCGACCGGCCGATGATGGTCTGCAAACCGAAGCAAATAGAGTCCTGGCGCGTGTTTAAGATTATGTCGGAGTTCGTCGAGGGCTTTGACATAATACGCAAATATGGTCTCGCAGTTACTATCTTCGGAACGGTCCGTGCCTCATTTGAGGATAGTGTATATAGAGATGCTGAAGAGCTTTCAGCCCGACTTGCGAAGAAGGGATTCGCCATTATCACTGGCGGTAGTGCTGGCGTGATGCAGGCAGCGAATAAAGGCGCGTTTGAGGCGGGAGGCGCTTCAGTCGGGCTCAACATTAATTTACCCGATACCCAGTACTACAATCCGTATCTCACTGAGAAGTTTAGTTTCGATCATTTCTTCATACGAAAGGTGATACTCACCTATGCTTCTGAAGTGTATGTTTATTTCCCGGGCGGTTTAGGAACGCTGAACGAATTTTTTGAAATTATCACGCTCGTGCAGACCGGAAAAATCCGCAAAGTTCCTATGATCCTCTTCGGAAGGGAATACTGGACGCCCCTGCTCTCCTTTATTGAAAAAACGCTGTACCAGAAACACGCGGCTATTGATGAAAAGGACTTATCGCTCTACACGCTTGTGGATTCAGTTGATGAAGCATACGACTACATCGTCGCGAATGCGAAATGTTAATTGAAGGGTAGGGCTGGTCTGTCCGAGATTTTGTTCTAGGAGCAAGTCGTAAAAGATATATTGTGCGACACGCTTCTACACCTTCCCTACAATCCATTGCCAACCCTGCCCGACAAGATTAAAGATGTAGTGGATATTCGCCTGACCTGTCGGAGAGTTAATAATCGCTTGAATCGAAATGCCGAAAAATGACAATGCGAAGACAAGAATGACAATCCAAAAAATAAGTTTCAACATACAGTATATTTTATCACACCCCACTTCCTTACTTTTGGGCTAAAAATACCTTCTCAAGGTCGTTGCTGTTCATAAGGTCGCCAGACGATTTTTCTAACACCACGCGACCTCGCGAGAGAACATAAGCGCGTTCGGCAACTTCAAGTACGGATTTAATACTATGTTCAACAATGACGATAGCAATTTTACGCAATTCATTTATTTCTTTAATTTTTGCGAAGACCTCTTTGACAATTTTTGGAGAGAGTCCAAGCGACGGCTCATCCAGCAACAAAACTTTCGGATCGCTGACCAGCCCGCGCGCGATGGTGAGCATCTGCTGTTGACCGCCGGAGAGCAACCCAGCTTTGACTTGTAATTTTTCTTTCAGCGCAGGGAAGAACGACAGCACTTCATCAATGTTATTTTTCAAATCACTTTTATTCGCGAGCGCGTACCCGCCGAGTTCGAGATTTTCGTACACGGTCAAACTCTTAAATACTTGTCGTCCTTGCGGGACATAGGTAATGCCGCGTGCGACCATCTCATGCGCCTTCGGCGCCACTTCTTTTTCATGCCATACAACCTTTCCGCTCGCAAGGGGAGCGATGCCGAAAAGAGCTTTCAGCACCGTCGACTTCCCCGCCCCGTTCGGACCCATCAGCGCAATAATTTCTCCTTCGTCAATGTTGATATTTGCATCCTGCAACGCATGCACTCCGCCATAGTGAACCGATACATCTTTAAGTCGAAGTAAAGTTTCTTTCATATTATTTGCCTAAATACGCGTCAATGACATTTTCTTGCCGGAGAACTTCATCAGGCGTGCTGGAGGCGATTACCTTCCCGCTATCGAGCACGAAGCAGTGGTCAGCGAGGTCGCGGATAAGATCCATATTGTGTTCGATTAAGACAACTGCGGCGCCAGAATCGCGCAGTTCGCATAAAACAGCCGAGACAATCTTCAGCATCTCGGAAAAAAGTCCGGCGAACGGCTCATCAAAGAGATATATCTTCGCGCGCGTCGAGACCGCACGGGCAATCTCGAGCAGTTTCCGCTGTCCATACGAGAGATTTTCGGCGAGTTCGTCGCGTTTCTCCCAGAGCCCGACTTTCTTTAGAATGTCTTCAGCAGAATCCAGATGGAGCTTGCTGTGCCGTTCAAAAAGGGCTCCCCAGACATTGCGCTCGGTGAGCACGACGAGAATGTTATCCAGCACCGACAACTGCCCTATCAGCCGGACATTTTGGAACGAACGCGTGATGCCGTACGCATAAACATCAGAAGGCCGAATAGCAGTAAGCGTGACCGAATCGCTTACCACGACCGTGCCTCCGTCCATTGGAAATAGCCCCGTCAGCACATTAATCAGCGTACTCTTCCCCGAGCCATTGGGCCCTATAAGGCCAGTAATTTTCCCTGCTTCAAACGAGAGGTCAACACTATCAACGGCGTGCACCCCGCCGAACGACTTAGTCAGATTTTTTGTTTGGAGTAATGAACTCATTGTTCAAGAACGACGAACTTGCCGTCCTTTACGGTTTTGATGATGAACGGCTTGGACACATCCCCATTCTGGTCAAAAGTCAGAGTACCACTCGCGCCATGATAATCTTTTGTGTCATATAGACAATTTTTTACCTTTTCATTATCAATACCAACTATTTCAAAACATCGACTTAGAACTTTGAGAGCGTCGTATGAATTAGCAGAGACCATCTCGCTCTTTGTGCCATAGAGCACCTGATATTTTTCTTGGTACGCCAATTGAGATGTTGAAGTACTCGTTTCGTCAAAAGGATATGGATAAATTAATCCTTCAGCTGACGAACCGGCAACAGTCAGCAACTCCTCTCCTTCTGTTGGTGAAGTGGCAAAGAATGTGAGCGATATATTCAATTCCTGAGCCGTCTTTAAAATAAGACCGTTCGATTTCCTCGTTCCCACCAGTATCACATACTTTGCTCCATCATCCTTGATTTTAAGCAAAACTTGACGAAAGTCGCTTTCATTCGCTTCATACTTCTGGCTCAAACCAGTGTTGCCCCCGAGACCTTTCATAAAGGTGACATATGCATCTATATACGATACTCCATAATCGACATTCATTGCGAGAATATCGATTTTTCCATTACCGATTTTATTGAATAAATACTTTGAGAAAAATTCGGCTTCTTGTTTCGCAGAAATTTGGGTGCGGAAGATATAATCGCCGACGGTAGTGATTTTATCAGTTTGAGAGGTCGGTGAAATGAGGATCACTTTATTTTTTTCGGCTATCGGCGCCACCGCTATCGTCTGGGAGGAACCATAATCGCCAACAATGAATTTAACCTTATCAAGACTGATCAGCTTCGTAGCGGCCGAGACGGCGACATCGCTCTTATATTGTGAATCTTCATATATGAGTTGGATCGGATACTTTGTATTTGGGTCATCATTTATTTCTTTTGCCGCAATATCCAACCCCCTTTTCATATTCTCCCCATTATCCGCACTTGTTCCCGTAAGAGGCAGAAGCACTCCAACCTTGATTTGTCCTGTGTTCACTGGCGATGAAAATTGTCTACCCGCAACAATCAGTATTCCGATAACCACGAGAATTATGACTGTCCAGATAATTTTTTTGTTCATGGCATTAAAATTAAAGTTGTTAATAAAACTACAATCGGTACTTCCCTGCCAGACCTTGTGGGCGGTAGAGCATTAACAGGATAAGGATAGCACCGTAGGTTACCTGACGCATCTGGGCGGCGATGTCGGTCGGAAAGCCGACAAAGCGCAATGCCTCGGGCAAAATGACCAAGAAGAGCGCCCCGAGCAAAACCCCTTTGTGCGAGGAGAGCCCGCCGAGGATGATGATGGCGAGAATGAAGATGGACTCGTTCAGCGAGAAACTCGATGGGTCTATGAAGGTAATATAAGTCGCGAAGAGAGCACCGGCCAAGGCCGCGAGCATCGCGGAAATGACGAAGATAACGAGCTTGTAATAAGTCGTGGAGTAGCCGAAGACCGATATCGCCTGTTCGTCCTCGCGAATAGCCTTCAGCACGCGCCCGAAGGATGAACGCGTGATGTAGATGCAAATCCCGAGCACAAATGCGAGCGCCACGAGCGTTAATGCGAGAAAAGAACTGTTTTCAAAAAATGGGAATCCGAAAAGCGTCGGTCGCGGAATGCCAGGGATACCGAGCGGTCCCTGCGTCACGCTCTGCCAATTAAGAAAAATACTAAACACAATGACATTAAAACCGAGCGAGCCGAGTGCGTAGAAGTCGCCCTTAAAGCGCGAGAGGACGATACCGATAGCGAGCGCGACAGCTCCGGTTATGACCATCCCGAGCAGTACCGCGAGGAAGAAGTTCATACCGGTGCCGATAAGCAGAAGCGCTGTCGCGTAGGCGCCGATGCCATAAAACGCCGCGTGCGTTATGGAGAGCAAGCCGACTTCCCCGACGACGAGATTGAGAGAAAGGCCGAGAATGCCGTAGATGCAGATCAAAATCGCGATGTGAATTAAGTATTCCATGTGTTATTTCGGCCAGATGCCCTGCGGGCGGAAGAGGAGGAAGACAATAAGCACCGCAAATGCGATCGCGTCCTTCCACTCTCCCGAGAACTGCCAGGCGCCGAGATTTTCTATAATGGCGAGAAAGAATGCACCGAGAATGCCGCCATAGACATTGCCGATGCCGCCGATAATAGCCGCTATCACGCCCTTCAAGAGGAGCGAGAGTCCCATCGTCGGCTGTATGCCGGTATCGAAAGCAACAGCGATGCCCGCGAGCCCTGCGATAGCCGAGCCGATGAAGAACACTCGCCCCAGTATCTTTTCGGTATTAATGCCGACTATTTTTGACACTTCTTCATCATCAGAGACCGCGCGCACCGCCTTACCGAAGAGTGTGTACTTCAACATAAGGCCAAGCGCGAGCATAATGGTAATGCCCGCAATAAGAATGAGCACTTGTGTTTGGGTAATAACGCCGCCGAGGATGGTGAATGTCTGTTCGACGCCACTGTTGTGTGAGAGCGTCTGGAATTGGCTCGAAAAGAGAATGGCGACAATCGCCTGCACGACGGTAAGCACGCCGAGCGACGCCACGAGCAAGACCGTGTTCGACGCCTTTCGCGCGCGCAACTGACGGTAAATCACTTTTTCAATGAGGAACCCTAACGCTCCAGCGACAAGTACGCCGAGCACAATTGCCACGACAATCGGCAATCCAAGCTGAGTGTAGAAATAGAACACTGCGTAGCCGCCCACCGTCGCGAGCGCACCGTAGCCGAGGTCGAAGAATTTCGCCGTGCCGTAGATGAGATTGAATCCCAGCGCGACGAGCGCATAAATCGCGCCGGCGATAACAGCGTTCAGCGCGATTTGTGCAGCGATATCCATCTATTCTAGTATATCGCTTTATTGAACCGGTACGAACTGACCATTCTTGACGACGAAAACCGAGTATTCACTTCCGGTTCGATCTCGATCAGAAGAAAAACCGACAAGTCCGCTCGCTCCACTGAAACTAACTTTGAGCAGATTATTTTTTACATCATCAACATTAGTTGATTGTGTAATGGCTTTCGCTAAAGCGATTGCTCCATCATATGCATACATACTATAAGCGGATGGTTGTTCGTTAAACTTGGTCTGATAATTTGAATTGAAGTTAACAGAATCTGTTGGATTGGCCATAAAGGTAACATAGACGCCTTCTGCGTTGCCCCCACTGTTCGCGAGAATCTTATCATCTTTGAATGTTTCTGATGCAATAATTTTCACATTCAATTTTAGTTCATTTAGCTGTTTCAGGATGGTCGGATATTCATCGTGTGCGACAATGACGAGTGTGTCGGCTCCACTATTTTTTATTTTAAGCAGTTGAGTCCTGAAATCTGAACTGCCGGAGGCAAACACTTCACTGTCAACATTCTCAACACTTGTGTTGCCGTTTACAATTTTTTCAATACCGACTCCATATGGATCGTTTACATAAAGCCCAGCGACTTTCTTTGATTTGAAACTGTTAGTGATGAAATCATTCATTTTTACCGCTTGGTATGTGTCAGAGGGTACTGAACGAAAAATATAATCACCGACGGCTGTTAGATCTGGAGCGGAACCAAGAGTAATCATCAGGATTCTTTTATTTTTTTGAGCAATAGGCGTTATGGCGGATGTTGCACCACTTCCTTGAGCAGAAATTATATAATTTACATTATCAATGGACACCAATTTATTCATAGCTGCAGCGGCGCCATTCGCAGTGCTGTTATCATCCTCAACAACTAGTTCAACTTTTCTATTGTTGATGCCACCATTCTGATTTAAATCTTCAACGGCCAGCTCAACTGCATTTTTCATCGGTACACCATAGCTAGCATAATCACCGCTAAAATGTCCGATGACTCCAATCTGAATCGGGCCGGTGGTAGAAGTGCTTCCTTTATAACTCAGTAAATACCACCCGCCGCCGATGACAATAATCGCGAGGATAATCCAAATCAAAACCTGCTTTCCGTTAGTCATGATAATTCAAAATTATGTATAAGAAATACTCATTCTGTCTTATAGAGTAGTATTCCCGCACCAGAAGTCAAGCTCATTTTAGAGATACTCAAGAGGATCTAGATATGCATTGGTAGGTGCAATCGGGATTGTTACAACTGACTTATTCAGACAGGTGTATTGCTTAAAAGAGATTGCTTCAGCGATATACACGCCAAGATGAAGATGAGGTCCGGTTGCGTAACCCGTGTTGCCGGAGAATCCGATAATTTGACCGGTCAAGACCGTAGCTCCTTTTTGGACGCTGATGTCTGAGAGATGTGCATAAAGTGTTGCAAGGCCATTTGGATGTTTAATGAGGACCCATTTCCCATATTGGCAATTTTGTACGGCACCGTAGTTAATCTCCAGAACAGTACCAGAGAGAGATGCTTTAATTGGTGTACCGATTGATGCACGAAAATCTATACCATTATGAGTCCCAGAAACATACAGCCGTCCTGAAGATGTCGTTTTACCAAATTCCTGAGTAATATATACATCAGTGAGTGGCCAGCGCAGGACACCTTTACCAGCTACGGGAATGTTCTTTGGGTCAAGTACATACTTGAGTTGTGATTGAAGTGCATCCAGTGTTGCGTTAAAAGACGACTCTTCAGCTTTTTTACTCGCAATTATTTTCTGGTACGAACTTTCTTGGTTCTTAGTATCAGCAAGAAGTTTCTGTTGAGCAGTTTTTTGGAGGTCGATAGATTTTTTCTGCAATGAGAGTTCGCTCTGTAACGATACGAGCTCTGCTTTCGCCGTGGTTACCTTATCGCGATTGGTGGCGAGCACGGTGCGTGCGGAGCGTAAATTTTTAACATCATCAGAAAGCGCACGATTAAATTGGAGTGCCTCATCAGTGGTCTGCCATACTTCATTCAATGAATGTGCGGAAATAAGCCCAATGATAAGTGGCGCTTGTTCGTTTTGCGCGACGCTCCGAAGCGATTTCGCAATGGCGTTTTGATTGGTATCGATAGAAGCTTCTTTATCACCAATAGAGAAGGTTAATTGTTGTATTTGAAGATTTGCTGATGCGATTTTATTTTGTGTCGCTTGAATCTGCGTCGCGAGTTGTTTCTGAGAAATAGTGAGCGAACTGATTGTTGACTGGAGCGTATTTTTTGTTGCTCCAAGAGCGTCAAGCTGTTTTTGAAATGTAGCAATCTCCGCTTTGAGCGAATCGAGTTGTTTATTGTTCGTATCAATTTTAAATTGTATATCGCCGGCAGTATCGGCGAGTGCGAATGAAGGCGCACTAAAAATAATTCCTATAAAAAATACAAAAAGAAAAAATAGAAACCTAGAGCGCGTCATTCTTCGAGTATAGCAATTGCCTTGCGGATTCGCGAAATAGTTTCTTCTTTCCCTAGTATAGAGATAAGGGTAAATGGGTCTGGCGATCGTTCTTGTCCTGAAAGCGCGTAGCGCAAAGGCCAAAGCACGGCGCCTCGACCTCCCTTCCCTATTGCCTCCGCGGCGTTCGCTAGAGGCATAATGACTTCCTTTATCTCCTCGGCGGATACGCCTTCAGAAAGAGCTTTTAGGGGCTCTAGAAGGCCTTCTAGGGCGGTTTTAGTCATACTAAGGCGCTCCTTTGGCTCCTTTAGAGAGAGCTGGTTTCGGTCAAGAGTTGGCTCGCTGAAAAGGCAAGAAAGCTCGCCCGAGAGCATTTCCCTGGCTTCTTTGAAGGTCTTTGTGCGCTCTTTCAAGAGTGGAATGGACTTCAGAACAAGGTCAGACCTTAATGCAAGTTTCCCAAGGTCTGACCTTATGAGGAAATCCTTATCAGAAAGTTCGCGCATCCAGTGTTGATTCACCGAGAGAAGTTTTACTTCATCAAAGACAGCGCTCCCCTTCTGCACGCGTGAAAGGTTGAAAGCTTCGATGAGTTCGTTGTGCGAGAGATATTCACGGTCATCACCTGGATTCCAACCGAGAAATGCAATGTAGTTGAGCAACGCTTCGGGCAAGATGCCCATATCTCGATAGTCGGTTAATGCCTTCGCGCCCGTGCGCTTCGATAGTTTTTTATGGCTACTGTCCATAATGAGCGGCAAGTGCGCGTACAAGGGCTCGGGAAAACCGAGCGCTTCTCGGATGAGCATTTGGCGTGCGGTATTTGAGATATGGTCTCCGCCGCGAATAATGTGCGTTACTTTTTCATCAGCATCATCAACGACAACTGCAAAATGGAAAACGGGTTCATCAAACGAGCGAGCGATGATGAAGTCGCCAAGATCGCTCACATCGGTCGTTATCTCGCCATGAATGACATCGGCAAAGGTGCGCGTGCCGCCCGAATTTTTGAAACGAATAACTTCTTCTCGGTCGCCTGGTTTTTCTGGCGTCTCTTTTGAAACATACGCTTTATTCTCTGCAATAAGTTTTTCAAGTAGTTCGCGATGTCGCGGCCTGTGTTCGCTTTGGCGATAGGTCTCGTCGGCCTGAATATTGAGCCATTCCAGCACTTCGAAAATTGGTTTTTCATATTCCGTCTTTGAACGCGCTTGGTCGGTGTCCTCGATGCGCATAATAAACTTGCCGTTCTCATGTTTCGCGAAGAGATACGCGAATACGGCAGTGCGATAATTGCCGGCATGGAGAAGGCCGGTTGGAGAAGGGGCGAAACGAGAGACGACGGTACTCATGATTCGTGAGAAAGGGCGAGCGCGAGCACTTCGCGAGCAAGAATTCGTGCGGCGTCCGGATCGGTAAATCCCTCTGCAGCAGCACCCATTCGCTTCGCGAGTTCTGGGTCGCCGGTAATGCGCCGCACTTCAGATGCTAAAATACTTGGCGTTAGATTCTTTTCTTCAATCACGACAGCAGCACCTGTTTTGGCATACGCATAGGCATTACTGCGCTGATCGTGACTTACGGATTCGGGAATCGGGATGAGAATAGCCGGTTTTTTCCACAAGCCAATTTCAGCAATACTATTTGCTCCTGCGCGCGAGATAATGACATTCGCAACACAAGCTGCCTGCCCCATCGACATTTCAGAAAGATAATTGAGCGGATGATAACGACTCGCATGCGGATTTTTTGTGAGGACAACCTGCGCGACGGCTTCGACATTCTTAAAATTTGATTCTCCGGTCTGATGGATGATATTGACAAAAGAGACAAGCGTGGGGAGAGACGAGAGTATCGCTTCATTTATTCTTACCGAACCCTGCGAGCCGCCAAGAATGAGAATAGTCGGAACTTCTTTTTCAAGTCCGAGATACTGTTGTGCTCCATCCGTCTTAATTCGCATAAGTGCTTTGCGAATTGGAATTCCAGTGCGTGCAATTTTGTTGCGCACATTTTTTGGAAAATAGTCAGCGGCGCTTTCAAATGAAATTGCAATTTTCTTTGCCCACGAAGCGGCAAGCAAACTCGCGCGACCGGGCTTGGAATCCGATTCATGAATAATGACTGGGATACGCAATAATCGTGCGGCAAGTATCGTCGGGACGCTTCCGTACCCACCCTTCCCTACCACGACATCAGGATAGAGTCGGAAAAGAGTGCCAATCGCATGCAGAGTACCAAAGAATGTGACGAAGAAACCGGTTACATTTTTTAATGACCAGTAGCGACGAACCTTTCCTGCAGGAATATGAATATAAGCGATTCCGTTATCAAATAGAGCTTTTTCATCAAAAGCACTTGGCGCAAGATAGTATAGATTCGGAGCAATGAGATGGTCCTCTCGTACAATATCTTTCAATGCCTCGGCGATAGCGATAATTGGATAGAAGTGCCCGCCGGTGCCGCCTCCCGTAAATGCGATAGTCATACGCTACATTTAAGCATTTAAATATTTAAATATAAAGCGTCGTTAGGCGCTTCTGCGATGAGCAGCGACATTCAGGATAAACCCACACATAATGAGCACTGCCATAAGCGCAGTTCCTCCGTGAGAGATGAACGGCAACGGCAAACCGGTCAGCGGGATGATGCCGAGCATCGCGCAGATATTAATGAATGCCTGCAGGATAATCATAAACGAAAACCCGAGCGCGATAAGTCCGCCGAAGAGGTCGTGCGAGTTCCCCGCTATGACGATGCCGCGCGCTGCGAGCGCAACAAAAAGTGCAAGCAAAATAATGGAGCCAATAAATCCTGTTTCTTCAGCAAAGACCGCGAAAACCGAGTCGCCGTCGGGCTCCGGCAGATAATTAAATTTTTCCACGCTCTGACCGAATCCCCTACCGGCGAGACCGCCAGAACCAATAGCAATGAGTGATTGTTGGATCTGATAACCGCTGCCGAGAGAATTTGTCGAAGGATTAAGGAATGTTTCAATGCGTTCAAATGCGTACGGCCGTATGAGAATAATCGAACCAAGCGCTACGATAGATAAGAGCGCGAGAATGCCGAAATCGCGCCAAGGCGCTCCTGCCGCGAAATACATCACTGCGCCAGTCGCGAAAAAGAGAATCGTCGTCGAGGTATTCGGCTGAGCGAGCAGGAGAATCGCCGGCAAAATGAGAATCGCAATGAAAGGAATGAGCCCTTTTTTTGGATTAGCGAGTTGCCGTGCCCTCGGAGCGAGCCACCACGCGAGTACAATGACAAAACCAATCTTCAAGAATTCAGACGGCTGTACGGTCGTGAAGCCGAGATTAACCCAGCGGGTTGCGCCGCCTGAATGAAATCCGATGCCTGGTATAAAAACAAGCGCGGTAAAAAGAAGCGTCGCGGCGTAGATATACGGCGCCCAGCGTTTTATCCATACGAATGGAACAGCGCTCGCCGCGAAGAGCGCTAGAAGCCCGAGCCCGAGCCCGAGCCCGCTCTGAAGCATAATATCTTTTGATAACGAACTGCTCTCGCGCGCAAGAAGACCGAGCGCCGCTGAAGAAAAGATCGCGAGACCGGCGAGTGCAATCGTAATTACCAATAGAAAGAAGATGCGATCACCGGAAACGAATTTCATAGCGTCCGCGCGAGGAGTGCGATGGTCAGGCCGATAACACCGACGATGATGGTGATAACCCAATAGCGCATCGTAATCTTCGCGGCGGGCCAACCGATTGCTTCAAAGTGATGGTGAATAGGTGCGACGAGGAATAATTTCCGGTGGAAGACCTTTTTCCAAAACACTTGAAGAAGTATTGAAAGAACGGTTGCCGTGAGAGGAAACGCGACGAGTGGGAGTACGAATACACCGACGCCACCCGCGAGCGTGTCAGAGGAGAATGCAATCATCGCGAGTGCGAGCGTCAGCGCCATACTGCCGGTTTCTGACATATAGAATCGCGCAGGCGGAATGTTAAACCAAAGGAATGCCAAAGTCGCACTTGCGATAACTGCTGAACAAGCCGCAAGCGACAGTTGACCTTCGCCAAATGCAATGCCCGCATAGACCATAAAAATAATGGCGAAGACACCGCCGGCGAGCCCATCAAGTCCGTCAATCGTGCCTCCAGCATAGATGGCGAGCGTCACGAGCGCGAAAAATGGAATAATAAGCCATCCGAGGAAGAAAGGTGTCGCAAAAGGAATACCGACCGCAACAACACCAAGTTTTGCATAAAACCACCATCCCGCGACGAGTCCGATAATGCCGACAATAGAAAGGCGTCGCGCAAGCGAGAGACCTCCATTTCCTCTTGTTATTTCTAGGAAGTCATCGACGAGTCCTGCAAAAGCGCCGGCAGCGAGCGCAAAAATAGGCAGCCAGGTCTCGCGCCGATTCACGAAGTCCAGCGACGGCCAAAACGAATCAAGAGAACGGGCGAGAATCCAGAAAAGAAATGCGGTCGCGAGCACTGATGCCCAGATAAGGATGCCGCCCATGCGCGGCGTCGAGACCTCGCGTTCCTTGTGAAGTTCATCAAAAATCGGTGTTTTGCCGCCTCCGATACCATCGCCTTTTCCGGCTTTTTTCTTCCATGCTTTCGTGCGATATAAAATACCGGCGAGAAGCGGCGCGAAAACAATGCCGAACGCGAATGCGGTCGCTGAAGGGATTAACACGCGTGCGGCAGTGCTAATCATAAGGAAGCGACGCCCGCGAAGTGTGCGAGTGTGGCGGCGACGAGAGTCGAACCATCAGTAAAGCGGGCCTTCTGCGAAGAACTGAGAACCACGACGGCGATTGGATGTCCGATACCACTGTCAAAAACGAGCGCGAGATTCCCGCCCGCGAGATCGGTATAACCGGTCTTCGAGAGCAGGAGATGCGGAATAGTATTGATCATCGGATCGGTGTTCATAACTTTGAAAGAGCTCCCGCCTTCCGATATTGCTTGTGCAGAACTTTTGGTCGTCGCCTCTGCTATTGCCGGCGATTGTGCAACGAGCGCACCGGCGAGAAGAGCAAGGTCGTGAGCAGAACCGTAGCCGCCGGAGACCGAATCGTTTATATCAAGACCACTTCCGTTTACTGCGTATGTCTGTGAAAGACCGAGAGCCGCTGCCGCACCGGCGAGCATCTCATTTTGCGAACGATTCTCGAGAGTCGCAGTCGCTTCAGCGATAGCAGAAGCACCATCATTCAGAGACGCAGTGAGTGTCAGACGAGCGAGATCTGCAAGAGCGAATGTCTGCCCTGTAGAGAAAGCGCGCGGTGCTTCAAGTTGAGCAGCGGAAGCAGAAATAGTAATCGGCGTATTCGGCGAGAGTTTGCTGAGCGCCGCATAGACCGTCAAGAGTTTCGTGAGCGAAGCAAGCGGAAGTTGATCGTCAGCATTCTTTGCATAAAGCGTTTCCCTTGTCACTAGATCATACACAATAGCCGCTTTCGCCTCGAGAGGGATATTCGCGAATGCGTCAGGCGCGGCGATATCCGCCAAAGTCAGACCTCCTGAGCTTGCATTTGAGATCTGACTTCCAGGTGTTTCAAACAGAGGCGGAATGAAAATAAATAGAGCGAGAATACCCGAAGCGAATAACAATGCGATACCCGCCTCGCGCATAGAGCGGGTTCGTTGTGCGAGTTTCTGTAGGTCGGCGATGTCCATATTATTCTTCTTTACTGGCTGCGCGCGCTCCGGCAGTAAGTTCACTATACCGCGGAAGATCCTCGATGCGTGCGAGACCGAGGTGTGCGAGCGCTTCGGTCGTGATGGTGTAACGCAGCCGTCGTTTATCGCGCTCATCCTCCTTCCCTTCTATAAGTCCGCGCATCAGGAGCGTGCGGAGCGATGCTGAAGAATTAACGCCGCGCACCCAATCCACTTCGCCGCGAGTCGCTCCGGTTTGATACGCGATAACAGCAAGTGTCTCCATACTCGCCTTCCCTAGGTCGCGTGCCAGTTCGCTCTCGTGGAGTTTCTTTATAATAACGGATGCTTCAGGAGCGGTGCGTAATTCTACTGCGTCAGTTGTTTCGATAAGCGTAAGACCGCTTCCCTTTAATAACCCGACAAGCGCTCGAAGTACCACCGCGAGTTCTTCATCTTTCATATCGAGAAGCGTTGCGAGTTGTTTTTTCTCGAGCGCCTCGCCGGAGGCGAAAAGGAGCGCTTGTACCGCTGCAGGAGGAGTGAGCATTGTCTCTATTGTAGCTCGCGCTATCCCTCTTCGGCAATGCTTATTTCTTAGGATTCAAGACCTACTAGGTGTGCAACAGGAATACCAGCGATACCACTAAGCTTCTCAAGATGCGAAATGCGATGTTCATGATTAATTGTTGCTTCTGCATCCTTTTCTTCCGCATTAGTAATATCAATAAGAGATTCCTTCATATCCTCGACACCGTGTTCAAGATTTATGACGCGTCGCTGGATATCTCCTACTTGCTCAGATAAATTTTGCTGTCCAGTCTGAAGTGTAAAGATACTACTTTCTATTTTCGCGAAACCTCCCTGGACGGCCTCAGTTAAATCTTTGACAGATACAGCCAAGTCCTTAACAACGCCCATTACATCGATGATTGTCGGTTCGTTCTTCATTGTGCAGACATTGTACCAGACCAGTGCAGCTACTTATCCACCTATCCGTAGCGCGGGACGGCGGTAGAAGCAGTGTGACTGATGCGGATGTCGCCGTGCTGGTCATATTGTTCAGCGGCGACGGCGCCCTGTTTTACTAATTCCAGAAGCGCGAGGAATGAAACGATGATTTCTATTTTTCCTGCCCCGAGCCCTGTCGAGGGGTCTTTTGTCCCGCCATGGAAATCTTTAAACGAAAGCGTCATCGCGCTTTGTACGCGTTTCGCGAGGCGATCCATCATCTCTTCGATAGTGACGAGCGGCTTCACGCGCGCCTCAGGGAGTTCTTCGACGACTTCTCGCGCAGCGAGTATACGCGCCATCGCCTCGGCGAGTGCAGTAGTAGAGAGGTCGCGCGACGGCGCGAAGAATGGCTCGTGGAGACGCTCTCCTGCTGGGAGCATCATCGTCTTTCCGAAAATGCGTATGAGGCAGCGCGAGGCCTCGCGTACTTTTTCATATGCAGCGAGCCGGCGTTTCAGGTCTTCGACATCCGTGTTCTCTTCTTCAGAAAGCATCAGGTCGGGAATAAGCGACTTCGATTTTATAAGAAGCAGTGTCGCTGCAATCTGAATAAAATTCGCGGTTTCTTCAACAGGAAATTCTGTCTGTGCGTGCACATGCTGAATAAAGTCCTCGGTAATCGAGGCGAGCGCGAGATCGTTAACAAGAAGCTTCCGAGCTTCGATAAGGTCGAGCAAAAGCTCAAAAGGACCCTGATAGGCCTTCGTCTGGATAGTGAAATTAATTCTCGGGAGCGTCGTTTGCATTGGTGGAGAGGAGTATGTCGATGCGATTAATATCGCGTGGAAAGAGTGTCGCCTCTTTCACATTCGCAAGGCAGAGCATTTTCTGGGTAAGTCGTTCGAGACCCATACCCCACCCGCCGTGCGGCGGCATACCATATTTGAATGCTTGGAGATAATACGAGAATTTTTCAGGATCGAGACCTTTCATCTTGAAACCAGCAATGAGATTATCGTAGTCGTGTCGACGCTGACCGCCGGTTGTTATCTCGACGCCACGGAAGAGGAGGTCGAAACTCTTGGTGTATCCCGGATCTTCAGTATCTTCCATCGTATACATCGGCCGTTTTGAGACCGGATAGTGTGTGATGAAAATGAAGTCGCTTCCCTTCTCTCTCGCTGACCATTCGCAGAGCCATCGTTCATCCTCCGGCTCGAGGTCGGGTTCGTTGCGATTATCACGACCGGTTTCTTTACAGATGAGTTCGAGCGCCTCGCGGAGTTTCATTGACGGGAATGTTTCCGGAGCGTTGGGTAGTGTCGCACCGAGCAGCTCGAATTCTTTTGCACAGTTCATCTGCAGCTGGGTAATAATCGCATGCAGAAGGCGCGTTTCGAGATCCATAATATCGCGATGGTCATCGATGAATCCCATCTCCATATCCATCGAGGTATATTCGTTAATGTGGCGCGTTGTCGAATGTTTCTCTGCTCGATAGACATTACCAATAGTGAAGACGCGTTCGAGAACGCCGACCATAATCTGCTTATAGAGTTGTGGTGAGGTGCCGAGGTGCGCGGTCTTGCCGTTAAAATACGGAACAGAAAACACATCTGCCCCGCCTTCGGCATCGTCGCCAATAAGTTTCGGCGCTTGGAATTCAGTGAAGCCCTCGATGCCGAGAAATCCGCGATAGGCATTCGCTATTTCTGCTTGCACCTTGAAGATAGCGCGAGCGCGCTCGGAGCGGAGCGTGAGCGGCAGATTATCGAGATAAGTATCGAGATTTACTTCTTCATCTTTCGGAAATGGTAATTCCTGCGCCTGCGCGAGAATCGTTATCGAGAGTGCTTCGAGCTCGATGTTCCCGTTCGTGCCTTCGGTACGCATTTTTTCTGGTCGTTCGTTCACGATGCCTTCGATCGAAACGATTGATTCTGGGTGTAACTCCTGTCCCTCGGCTAGCGCCTCGGGATGATTTGTTGCACAAATCACCTGCACTTTCCCAGAGCGGTCGCGAATATCGAGGAAAATAAGCTTCCCGTGGTCGCGGCGGACATCCACCCAGCCCGAAATGCTGACGGTCTCCCCTATTTTGTTCCCGAGCCCGACAATCGTAGTTCGTTCCATATAAATATTATGATACGCCAATAGCTTTTCGGACTTCCTCCATCTTCGCTTCGCTTACGGCACGCGCTTCCTGCTTCCCTCTCGCTAGGACTTCTTCGACAATGCTCGAATCGTTTTTGAGTTCTTCATACTTCGCGCGTATCGGCGCGAGATAGCGGTCGAGGTCTTCGATAAGCATTTCTTTCAACATTTTATAGTTGCCGACATTACTACCATATATGGTAGTAAGTTCTGATTCGCTGCGCACGAGTTTATGAATCGCGTAGACATTTTCTGGTCGTTCTCCCGATGAGTCGGTGACGATACCCATCACTGCTTTCGCGAGTTCATCGCGCGAGGCGAAGAGCGGGATGACATTCCCGTAACTCTTGCTCATCTTCTGTCCGTCGGTGCCGGGGACGACGGCGACCTCAGGCATAATGTATGCCTCGGGTTGTCTAAAGGTTTCGGTTTTAAAAATCCGATTAAACTTCTCCGCCGTGTCGCGCGCATATTCGATATGCTGTTTCTGGTCCTGTCCTACCGGTACAATCGCGGCGTCGTAGAGCAGAATGTCGGCCGCCATCAGCATCGGATAATTAAACGAGCCGACGCTGATTTCTTTATTCTTCGCTTCAGCATCTTTAAAGGCGTGTGCGCGCATCAGGTACGGCATCGTGGTAATCGCATCAAAAATCCACGCGAGTTCGGTGTGCGCAGGCACATCGGATTGTTTGAAAAAAGTAACCTGTTCGGGGTCGAGACCGATGGCGAGATACGCCATCACTATCTCGCGGGTGCGACGGCGCATCTCTTCGGCATCCTGCATCGTGTTCAGTGCGTGATAGTCAGCGACGAAGATGAAGGTGCGATATTTCCCTGCCTGACCGGCAGGCAGGCCTTCTTTTGTTAATTCTACAAACTGGCGCATCGCGCCAAAGTAATTCCCGATATGTAAATCGCCAGTTGGCTTAATTCCCGAGAGTAAAACAGGTCGTGTGTCGGTCATAAGTGAATGATATCACAGCCGCAGCAACGAGGAGACACCTCGCGGCGAGGAGTCACCTCGTTGCTGCATACCGCTCACAGATATCCTTAATAAGGCCAGGGCCTTCGAAGATCATGCCGGAGATGAGCTCGATAAGGTCAGCGCCCGCAGCGAACTTCTCCATCGCGTCGTCGGGCGTGAGGATGCCGCCGACTCCGATGATGGTAAATCGCGCGCCATATTTCTCGCGCGTCTTCCGGATAAGACCGGTCGAGAGAGCGCGACAGGGCGCGCCCGAGAGCCCACCGCGGAATTCGGTCGGCGCATCTTCTGGATAATCGAGATCAGCATACTTCTTACTCACATTACCGATAATGAGCCCTTGTATGTCGTTCTCGTCGGCGAGGTCAGCGAGCGCAGAGAATTGTTCCCAAGGGATAGTAATCGGCATCTTCAGATAGACCGGCTTGGTACAGTGGACTTCTCGCAGTCGAGGGAGAAGTTGTGCGAGTAATTCGGGCTTAATGAATGTCTCGCCCGTGTGGGCATTCGGGCAGGAGATGTTTATCGCATAATAGTCGCCGATTCCCGCTGCGTTCAGCTTCTTGAACGATTCGACATAATCGCGTATGCCCGATTCAGCATCAATCGCTGCTTCTTTCTCATTGGTGCGAGCGATAGAGATACCGAGCACAAAATCTGGTGAACTCTTCGTGCGCGAAAGTTTAGAAATGAGTGCGTCGACACCGCGATTATTCAGACCTTTATACACCACGAAGCTTTTGTTGCGGATAAGCCGTGTGAACCAAGGGTGCGGATTGCCCGCACAAGGATGTGCGGTTATCGAGCCAACCTCTTCTCCGCCGAATGAAAGCGACGAAAGCACCTGCGTCAGATGTCCGTCGGGGTCGAATCCTGCCGAGAGTATGACCGGCGTGCGAAAGGTTATGCCGTCCACTGTTTTGCTTATGTCAGCGCCATTTCCGCCGAAGGCGGATCCGCCTTCAGCGGAATAGTTATAAAAAAGTCCAAGGAGCCATTTTGCAATTACACATCGTCCAGCAAATTTACCAACGGTCACAAAAAGTTCGTGAATTATGTCAGCATTAAACAGAAACAAAATCGGCTTCAGCACGCGGCGATAAAGAAAATTCATGTTGTTGTGCGCCGGGAAAGATTCGAACTTTCGTAGGGCTATGCCCGACAGGTTTACAGCCTGTTGCGATTGACCACTCCGCCACCGACGCAATAGAGACACTATAGCCGAAAACGGCTTTATTTCAAAACGAGGATTAGGACACCCTGCTTACCCTTACGGACAAGGGCGTAGCCACCAGGCAGGTCGCCCAGATGGATTTTCTGGTCAGGATTCTCTATCGGGAAGGATGAGAGCGTAATGCCTTTCCCCTCGATAAGACGGCGGGCGTCTGACTTCGATGAAGCTAGACCGCCGGTTACGAGTATTTCGGCGAGTGGATATCCTTCAGCAAGGTTTCGCCTTGCTATTTCTACTGAAGGCGCTTCGGCGAGCGCGACCGTGCGCGCTTCGCGCGCGAGTTCGCTAAAAGGAGTTTCCCCGAAAAGCGCGTCGCTCGCGGCGGCTGACTGGGCGGTCGCCGCGGGGCCGTGCACGATTTCAGTTACGAGCCGAGCGAGCGTCTCTTGTGCTTGTCGCTCGCCCGGCTGACGGCGATGGAGCTCCATCAGCGCATCAATCTCTGGAAGTGGCAGGAAGGTGTAGACCTTCAGATATTTCTCGATGTCGGTGTCGGGGAGATTAATCCAGAACTGATAGAAGCTAAAGGGCGAGGTCTTCTTCGCGTCGAGCCAGATAGCATTCCCTTCTGACTTACCGAACTTCTTACCAGTTGAATCAGTAACGAGCGGAATGCTGAGAGCATACACTTGTTTCCCTAAGCGCTTCTTGATGAGATCGACGCCAGATAGAATATTCGTCCACTGGTCTGAACCACCCACTTGCAAATCACAACCGTATTTTTGGTAGAGGGTTAGATAGTCGTAGCCCTGAAGAAGTGAGTAGGTGAACTCAGCGAAAGAAATGCTTTCGTCCGGCGTATCAAGGCGTTTTTTTATTAACTCGCGCTTTATAAGATCGTTGACGGTAAAATATTTGCCGACATCGCGCAAAAACGGCATAAGCTTCACACCCATAAGCCAATCGGCGTTGTCAACCAATTTGAATGGCGTTCCTCCGAGAACTTGTTTGAACTGTTTCTTGATGGCACGAGTATTCTTCTCTATTGTCTTTTCATCCTGCATCGGACGCTCTCCTCCCTCCTTCGGGTCACCAATCATTCCCGTGCCGCCTCCGGCGAGGAAAATAATCTCATGGCCAGCATCAGCAAGGCGCTTCATAAAGAGGATGGAGGCCAAATTGCCTATTTGTAATGAGTCAGCACTTGGGTCGAATCCGTTATACGCGATGCGTCGCGTTGATAATATTTCTTCCGGTTTCGTGAATGAATGTTCAACCAGCCCGCGCGCCTTCAGTTCTTCAGAGATATTCATAAAAGAAATAGTACCACAGCATCTGGGGACACGAAAAACAAGGTTCGACCTTAAATCCGAATTCCCAAGGTCCGACCTTAAAATTCACTTGGGTGTTTCACACCCAAGTGATTAGCGGGCGAGAAATAAGAGGCCGACGGCTGGGGCGGCGAACCACCAGAAGAAATACTGTGTCGGGAAGAGTGCCGAGATAGCGGGAGTGAAGTGATAAATCGGAGCGATAAGGAACACATGCGAGGCGAGCGCGATAAGAAATGCTGAACCAAGGAACGAAAGTATGATGAGCCCAAATAATCCGATATAGAGAAAATCAGAAACGATAACGCGTCGTAGGATAAGGAAGAATACGAGCACAAAAGCGGCATAGAGCCCAACATGCGCGAGGAACGCCATCAGAGGCGGTGTCGTCGGGAGAAAAGAAGTGTACGGAAAAATACTGTACGGCGCATACGCCGCATAGAGCGATATGAGAAGAGCGACGAACGGCCCGCGCCCGACATACCACGCGAAGAGGAAGAAAGCGGCGAGCAGAATAATTACAATAAGAAAATCATTCGCGACTGCCCAGACCGACATCGCGGTGTTCGTCGCGAGATTACTTACTTGTGCGATGCTACTGGTAGCGGCCATTCATCTAGTATACCTCCTACTACCAGAATACTGGGAGCAAGCTGTGCTTATAGCCCTTCTGTTTTCAATTCTTCCACTGACTTCTTCGCTTTGCTGGAGAGCTTCGTCGGGAGCGCGACTTCGAGACGGATAATAAGATCGCCCCGCGTGCCTTCGACAGGAATACCTTTTCCTGCGACGCGCAGTAATTCTTCTGCGCGCTTCATCGGCGGGATTTTTACTTCCAAGGTCTTCCCTTCCAAGGTCTCGATAGAAGCGATGGTGCCGAGAAGCGCATCAGTAATTCTCATCGGGAAATTCATAACCAGATTTGAACCCTCTCGGCGGAAAACCGGATGCGTCTTCACATGAATCTTCACATAGAGGTCGCCAGCGATACCGGTCTTAATCGCCTCGCCCTGTTGGGGCATACGAATCATCTCGCCATTATCGATACCGGCGGGAATGTTGATGTGAATCTCTTCTTCTCTGCGCTTCGTGCCTTGGCCCTTACATTCTGGACACTTCTCCTTCGGAATCTTGCCGGTGCCATCGCAGACGGTGCAGATGCGCGCACTGGTGAATTGTCCGAGAATAGAATTACGCGTCTCGTGGATGCGGCCGCTACCGTTACAGGTCGTGCAGGTCTCGGTCTGCGTGCCCGGCTTCGCACCGTTCCCTTTACAGAGCTCACAGGTCGAGACCTTCGCGATAAGGACATTACGCGAGGTACCGAACACCGCATCTTTAAACGAAATTTCGAGATCGATAGAGATGTCGCGGCCCCTCGACTGCGCTCGGGGTGAACCACCCCTACCAGAAAATATGTCGCCGAAGATGTCACCGAGGTCGAAGTCAAACTGTTGCCCGCCAGAGGCGGGTCCGCCTCTGGCGGAGAATCCACTGAAGTCGAATCCGCCAAACGGATTGCCTCCCGCATCGGGACCCTGTCGAGGGTAGCCGCCTTGTCGCGCGCCTGCTGATGGACCAGAACTGCCGGCGAACGCCTGACCATAAGTATCATATTCGCGCCGTTTCTTTTCGTCACTCAATATCGAATACGCCTCGGTAATTTCTTTAAACTTCGACTCGTCGGTACCGCCCTTGTCGGGATGAAATTTGTGCGCGAGTCGACGGAACGCCTTTTTAATGTCGTCTTTTGTCGCTTTCTTATCTATTCCGAGCACATTGTAGTAGTCCTTGGACATTTATGGTGAGCATGGTCGAACCATGTTTTTATAGTATACGCCTCTTATTCTTGTATGTAAAACAAAAAGCGGCGCAGGATTTCTCCCGCGCCGTTTCCTTCATTTCCCGATTTTTCTTTTATCCATTCTTTCTCTCGTTATTTGGGAGAACCTGTCAACCAACAGAACGAAAATCGCTATCGATGTCACGACCGAATGAGTATCAGTGAGGACACGATAGGATACAAAAACGGAAAAAACCAGAAAAACGAGATCGAAAATACCATAAAAAATCTTGTCTTTTGTTTTTGATTCCATTTCTCCACCTCTTTCAGATGTGAATTTAAGACCAAGTTATCTGGTTTGTATTATACGCATATCTGTGTAAACATGTCAAGCCCCGCGACGCGAAGCGTCGCGGGGCTTGTTTTACACCTTGCACCTTATCCCTTACACCTGTTTTTACGGATTTTCTTTAAATTCTGCGTCAGTAGGGCCAGCGGATTCTGGAGGAGGAGTTTCCCCGCCCGCTTGCCCGCCCGAGGCATCCGAGGGCGGGGTCTGGGTCTGCTGTTGTTTTGCCATTGCCTCACCAATTTTCATAAGCGCCGATGACAATGTCTCGGTGGCACTCTTAATCGTTCCGGCATCTTCGCTCGCTCGCGCGGTCTTCAATGCGTCAATTTTATCCTGCACTTCTTTGACCACTTCTGCGCCTGCTCCGCCAGCTGGCGGATTCGCCGTTCCAAATTCCTTCACTGCTTTCTCGCCCGCATAGACCGCTTGGTCAGCGATGTTACGCACCTCGACGAGCTCTTTTCGTTTTTCATCATCAGCCGCGTGCGTCTCGGCATCGGTCTTCATCTTCTCGATATCTTCTTTCGAGAGGCCGGTCGAGCCGCTAATCTTTATGGACTGCTCTTTTCCGGTCGTCTTCTCCTTGGCAGTAACCGTGAGGATGCCCGAAGCATCGAGGTCGAAGGTTACTTCGACCTGTGGCATACCGCGCGGAGCGGGCGGAATACCGTCGAGCATAAACTTACCAAGCGATTTATTATCGGCGCTCATCGCGCGCTCGCCTTGGGTAATGTGAATCTCTACTGACGATTGGTTGTCAGCGGCGGTAGAAAATGTTTGTGAGCGACTTGTCGGAATCGCGGTATTGCGTTCGACGAGTTTCGTCGCGACGCCGCCCATTGTCTCGATAGAGAGCGAGAGCGGAATAACATCGACGAGCAAAATGTCCTTCACATCGCCCTGGAGAATGCCCGCCTGAATAGCCGCGCCGATGGCGACGACTTCGTCCGGATTCACGCTCATATTCGGTTTCTTACTGAAGAACTTCTCGACTGCCGCCTGTATCGCGGGCATACGGGTCTGTCCGCCAACGAGAATAATCTCATCAATATCGCCTATCTTAAATGGCGAAGCGTCCATCGCGCGCTTGGTGATATCCATCGCGCGTTCGATAAATTCGCTCGAGAGTTCTTCGAGCTTCGCACGACTCATCTTAATAAGCAGGTGGCGCGGACCGGAAGCGTCAGAAGTGAGGAATGGGATATTGATTTCGCTTTCCATCGCACTCGAGAGCTCAATCTTCGCCTTCTCGGCTGCTTCGTCGAGGCGCTGGCGCGCGAGCGGATCCTTCAGCACATCGATACCGCTCTCTTTCTTAAACTCTTCGGCGAGCCAGGTAATAATCTTCTGGTCAATGTCCTTACCGCCGAGGTGTGCGTCGCCGTCAGTACTCTTCACTTCGATAACATCACCACCCACTTCGAGCACTGAGATATCGAATGTCCCGCCGCCGAAGTCGAAGACCGCGATCTGCTCGTCCTTCTTCTTATTAAATCCATACGCGAGCGCCGCCGCTGTCGGCTCGTTAATGATGCGCTTCACCGTAAGGCCGGCGATTTCTCCTGCTGCCTTGGTCGCACTGCGCTGGTCATCGTTGAAATAGGCAGGCACGGTAATAACCGCCTCGGTAATCTTCTCACCCAAGCGTGCTTCAGCGTCGGCCTTCAACTTCCCGAGGATCATCGCTGAGATTTCTTCAGAGCGATACCATTTGTCGTTCATCTTCACCTCGATGCCGCCATTTGCGGCCTTCTGCATCTCGAACGGAACTGATTCTCTATCCTTCTGGACCGCTGGCTCGTCAAAAGAGTGACCGATAAAACGCTTAATTTGGAAAATGGTGTTGAGCGGGTTGGTGACCGACTGACGCTTCGCCAGTGTGCCGACGATGCGCTCATTATTCTTCCCTATCGCGACGATCGAAGGAGTCGTGCGTGAGCCCTCAGCATTCTCGAGAATGCGTGGCTCGCCGCCCTCGACGACTGCCATCGCGGAATAGGTCGTGCCCAAATCAATACCAAGTATTTTTGCCATAATGAAATATTTTAATGTTTGGTAATCGCTCCGTCGGGCTGGACATCAGATGTCCCGTGCATTTAGGACATCGGATGTCCGAACATTCCGACGCGCACCTTCGCTGGTCGTATGACGAGGTCGCCCACGCGCCAACCCTTCTCGAGGATTAGTGTAATTATATCATCTTCTTCGATTGATTCAACTGCGTCCTGCCCGAATGCTTCGTGCATCGCCGGGTCGAATTTCTCGCCGACTTTCCCAACTTCTTCGAGCCCGAGCGTGGCGAACGCGCTCTCGATCTGCTTCGCAATCGCCAAGAACCCTTCAGGTCCGCCAGCTGGCGGATTCGCCTGTCCCATATGTTCTTTCGCTCGCTCGAGGGCGTCGAAGGCAGGGAGAAGTGTCTCGACTGCCTTCACCTTCCCCTTTAACTGCGCTGTCTTGGACTCGGTTTCAAAGCGCTTCAGGGCATTTACATAATCCGCCTTCGCTCGCTGCCATCCGTCCATATATTCTTGCTTCTCCTTCCGACACGCATCTAACTCCCCTCGCATCTTCGCGATTTTATCCTCTGGTAGTGTTTCTCCTCCTTCTTCATCCATCTCTGGCTCAATAGTTACTTCATTTTCTTCATCTATCATTCTCTCAGTATGCCCGAAAGTTTGTAAGGAGTCAAAATTATTTTTTATCCATTATCTCTTCAAAAAACGCGCGCGCTTTTCGAAACGCCTGACCGCGATGCGATATTTCGTTTTCATGCTCTATCGTCATTTCTGCCCAGCAGAGCTCTTGTCCTTCTGGTACGAAGAGCGCGCTATACGGCATCTTCGGTTGAGGGGCGGTGCGCGGCGATTCGAGCAGATGCCCACGGACTTCTCCCGTAAACGAATATTCCTTCCCTTCAGGAGACACTATCGCAACAGTTGTTTGGAAAGTTGCCGACCGATTTTCAATGCCCTGCATGCGTTCAAGACAATACTGCATCATCTCTTCGGTTCCGATATTCTCTCCTGCCCATCGCGCAGCGCGGATACCCGGTTCGCCATTAAGCGCTTCAATAAAAAGACCCGTATCATCCGCTATAGCCCAAGAGCCCGATTCGCCATGTTCATGCGCGAATAGGGCTTTCTTCATCGCGTTTTCTTCCAGCGTTTCGCCATCTTCGATAGCGTCGCCTTCAATGCTGGCATCGGTCAATGTTTCAATCGAAAGCGGAGACCCGACAAAAATCGCCTTGATTTGTTCCGCCTTGCTCGGATTCCGCGTGGAGAGAATGACTTTCATTTTCGGTTCTTTCTCTCGTTGTTCAGCATTATTTCCCTCATTCATCTCTTCAGTATGCCTGAAATGATGTTCGGAGTCAAAATCTGCTTTGTACCAAATTTCATCCTATAGGACAAAAATTGATACATGAGTAACTATCAACAAGATGTAGCTATAGCGACAACTCTTGGATACCTAATGCATTTGTCCAACACTCGGTGTTGGACACTATGTATTCCTCTTAGGACTCTGGAAACGGGTCAGATTCGGGAGGCAACGGGTCATTTGGTGGTATATGAGCCGTTCAAACAGAAACCGCCTTGTGGCGGTTTTTTAGAGAGATTAACGCTTACTCCACTGTGGTGCCTTGCGGGCTTTTTTGAGACCTGGTTTCTTTCTCTCTTTGGCTCGAGGATCGCGCTTGAGGAATTTCGCTGCTTTGAGAATGGTGCGGGTCTTCGGTTCTGCCTTCGTGATGGCGCGAGAGATGGCGTGGCGAAGTGCATCTGCCTGCGCGGCGACGCCGCCGCCTTCGACATGCGCGATAACGGCATAGTTCTCAGCGCTTTCGGCCTTCGCGAGTGCCTCTTCTGCAATCTTCGCGCGCTCGTTGGTCTTAAAATATTCTTTTGTGCTCTTGCCATTCACAACGACGCTCGACTTCGGCGCGGCGCTCATACGAACGCTCGCGATAGCGGTCTTCCGGCGTCCGACAGCAGTGATAAAAATAGTAGCCATATTATGCGTTAACGATGAGATTTTTCATACGGGGCTTGTGAAGTTTGTTGTGAGGGAGCATTCCCTCAATTGTCTTCTTCACGACCTCGGCGATGCCCTTCTTCTCAATCATCACTTCCATACTCATAGAGCGGTCGCCGCCCGGATAGCCAGTGTAGCGGGTGTAGATCTTGCCCTTAACGCGGCGTGTTGGAAGATGCAGTTTTTCAGCATTGTTGATAGTGACGGTCACTGGCTGTGCCTGATTCTTCGCGAAGTGTACCGATCGTTTGCCGAGGAGTGCATGTGCTGCCTCGCTCGCCACGCGTCCAATCGTGCGATCAGTCGCATCGATAGTGTGGGTTGTTGGCGACGGCTTCGTGTTCAAGGTCATGTTTAATTGGACGATACACTACGCAGCACTTTTGCGGAAGCCCCCGCAAAAGTGCTGCTCAGTGTTAAGAGAAATATAGTCGTCATACTCCTTATTTCTCTAAACTAGACAAAAGCGATATACGCAAGCTTGCGCGCGTCATTCGCGCCGCGCTTCGTGCGCTTCACAACGCGCGTGTAGCCGCCCTGACGATCGACATAGCGTGGACCGATAACATCGAAAAGTTTCTTTGTTGCGGCAGTGTCACCGAGACGGCTCTTGGTGAGCCGGCGGCTCGCGAGGGTATTCTTCTTGGCGTAGGTGACGAGGCGTTCGACGAATGGGCGCAGCGCCTTCGCTTTCGACTCGGTGGTCGAGATGGTCCCTTCGAGAATCAGAGAACGCGCGAGGGAACGCAAAAGCGCCCGATACTGGCTGACGGGACGATCAAAACGCGTTTTGCGGGCAAATGTCATGTTTAAATCTTTATATATTTAAGTATTTCACTCGTTCTTCAAGGTGAGTCCGCAGCCGGCGAGCGCTCCAGAGATTTCCTCTACTGCCTTATCGCCGATGCCGTCGAGCTCTTTCAAGGCGCTCGCTGTCTTACGCGCGAGGCCGGCTGCACTCTTAATACCAGCGCCTTCGAGCGCTGAAGCGATGCGCGTCGAGAGACCGAGGTCAGCGATTTTTATCTTCGCGGCGCCTGCATCAGGCGCCGCGTCCTTCGTGGCCTTAGCGGAGTAGGAGGCATCGTTATTTGTCGCTATGCTCTCCTGTTCTTGGAAACCGATAACCGATTTCAGCTGGTGAATCATTGTCTCAATTGACTTCTCCAAGGCCTCTCTCGGCGCGATAGTGCCGTTGGTCTCTATAAGAATGCGCAAACGGTTGAAGTCGGTGCGATCACCAACACGCATATTATCGACTTCATAATTCACGCGACGAATCGGGGTGAAGGTCGCGTCGAGCGCGATAGTGCCGATGTCTACTTTATCCGCAGTCAGAACCTCGCGCGGTACATAACCCAAACCGCGTTCAATGGTTACTTCCAATTCAAGCAATGCTTTCCACGAGAGGTCAGCGATGTGCTGATCAGGATTCTTAATCTCTACTTGAGTCGGGAGATTGAAGTCCTTCGCAGTCACGGCAGTAGTACCCTTCGCGGTAAGCGAGATGGTCTGCGGCTCATCGCCATGCAGGACGAAGTGCACACGCTTAATATTCAAAAGTATTTCTATAACGGTCTCGCGGACGCCTTCGATAGTGGCGAATTCGTGCGGAACGCCTTCAATCTTCACTTGGGTCGCGGTCGCGCCTGGAAGCGAAGAGAGAATAATGCGGCGTAGCGAATTACCGAGCGTGTGTCCGTAGCCCGGATAGAGAGAATCGATTTCATAAACGCCTTGTATCTCGTCTTCAGAGACGATTCGGGGTTTGCTGGGAAGTGTAATGTGGTATTCCATAACGCAATCGTAATTACCTTTTAATTTTTAAATATTTTACTACCTCGTGTAGAACGAGAGCACCATAACAAGGTCACCTGCCGGATCCGCCGAGGCGGCTGTTGGGCGTTCTTTCATAGAGCCCTCCATCTTCTTCGGATCCCAGGTAAGCCAGGACGGAAGCGACCGATCCATAAAGCGCTCGGTGAAACCGGCAAGCACACCGTGCTCCTTCGAACCCTCGCGCACTGCAATCTTGTCGCCCACCGAAAGCGCCTGCGATGGGACGCGGGACTTTTTATCACCAATCATTATATGACCGTGCGCGACCATCTGGCGAGCGCCTCGCCGCGTCTTCGCGAGGCCGAGCCGCCACACCACATTGTCGAGCCGCATTTCGAGAAGCTCGTGGAGTCGTTCGGTCGGCTTTGCTTTATGTGCGTCAGAAAGCGCTTTGTTCACATAGGAGCGGAACTGGCGCTCCGTAAGACCGTAGGTAATGCGCACCTTCTGCTTCTCCAACATCTGTTTGGAGTATTCGCTCTGTCGACCGCGCCCGCGCTTTTTATTTTTCGCAGTACGGTCAGCAGAGAGCGCGAACTTCTGCGTCTGCGCCTTTTCGAAGACGGAAGCGCCAAGGCGTTTTGCTATTTTGTATCGTGGTCCAGTGATCATATTTAAAAGTTTAAATAGTTAAATATAATTACACGCGACGCGGTTTTGGTGCACGCGGACCATTGTGCGGTACCGGCGTCACATCTTTAATCGACTTAATCTGAATGCCTTTCCCCGAGAACGCGCGGAGAACCGACTCGCGTCCAGCTCCGACGCCGCGAATAACGACCGACGCTTCTTTCAAGCCGATGAGCGCGCCCTTCTCGCCGAGGAATTCGCCAACCTTCGCTGCAGCATACGGCGTCGACTTCCGCGCACCAGAGAAGCCAAGAGCACCCGCGCTCGAGCTGACGACCGCATTACCCTTCTCGTCAGTTATGATTGCCTTCGTATTATTGAAGGTTGCCTCGATATGAAGGATTCCCTTCTCGAGATGGCGTTTGGTCACCTTCGACATGGCACGCTCCTTGCGTCCCTGGTCCATTCCGCGCCCGCTCTTCTTAATGATGCGTTTTTTACCCATGATGAAAAATTTAAAAGTTTAAATATTTAAAAATTATGTCTTTTCGAGCGAACGACGACCTGAAGTCATCGTCTTACGCACATTGCCGTGGCGCGTGCGCGAGTTGGTCTTCGTGCGCTGACCGCGCACCGGCAAACCCTTCGTATGACGCTCGCCGCGTGCACTACGAATATCCTTCAACCGTTTGATATTCTGTCCGATCTCGCGACGCAATTCGCCTTCAATCGTGAAGCCCTCTGCGAGTGAACGGATTTTCTGTTCTTCTTCGCTCGTAATCTCACTTCCTTTCTTGGTCGCAGCGACACCGACTTTCTTCAAGATTTCTCGAGCACGAGTTGGTCCGATACCGAAAATGAGCGGTAGCGAATACGCGAGTTGCTTGGTATCTGGAATAGTGACGCCTGCGATTCTCATATTTGTAAATTGAAAATTGTGAATTAAAAATTAGTTCTAGCCCTGACGCGCCTTGCGGCGAGGATTTTTTTTATTGATACGATACAAACGCCCGCCGCGACGGACGAGCTGATCTCCTGGCTGTTGTTTTCTTACTGAAGCGAGAACTTTCATGTAGATTTCGTTATGAGCGGAGCGAATTAGGAAATCTTATGCCCGCCAAAATTTCTTTCAGAAGAATTTAGGTGGGCTAACAAAATTATACTCGCGTTGCTCGTTAATTTTCTAAGTTAACCTGCGCACAATTCTTGCTCTTCCCCCGTATGGGTCGAGTACCATATCCACCTGATCGCCGACCAGAACGCGAATACGATGCAAACGCATCTTGCCTGCAAGGTAGGCGAGCAACAATTCGCCCTCCTTGTCTATACCTTCTTCTACAGAAAGTCGGACCCGAAAAAGCGAATTCGGCAACACCTCTTCAACGGTGCCAGTTGCCGTTGTCTTCGTATCTTCTCCTTCAATCATTTCTCAATCATGCAGGTACATGTATCAATCTAGCAGATGCCTTGGAAACCGTCAACGGGCGTCTGTTACTACAACCGAGATGGAGGATGGATCTTGCGGGAATGTCTGCCGCCAGAACGGTCGAAGGATGATAAAAGCCCGTTTCACTTCCGGGTAGTTCGAGAGCGCTACTTCGGCTGCTGAGCGGGTTTCTCCTGCGACAGCGGCGGCGATATGGACCGGATCAACGGTATATATAAGCGGTGCAGTGCCCGAGAGAGAGAACGCGAACGAGGTGGCGTTTGGTCCGCCAGCTGGCGGAAGGATGCCACCAGTCGCCGTAAGCGAAAGCTTGTCGATAGAAGAAAGGGTGAGCGGTTCGCCATGATAGGAAAGGTTCGAGTTTGACGATGCAATCGCCTTGGCGAGTGCTGCATTTGGGAATACAACAGCCGTAACGGTTCCCTGCTCTTTCACTTCGACTTGACCTGTTGTTCCCGATGGCGCTGATGCGAGTTCCTGATAGGTGGTGATAGCAGAGCCGGGCACCAGTACATATCCAGCGGGAATCTTTTCTTTAATGCTCGCGGCGAGATCTGGGCCGAGAGCGGTAATAAGCGCACTGCGGGTCTTCGTTTCAATGGCGCTATCCACCGTCGGCATAGTACCGGAGGCCCCGCCGGTCATCGCTGACGATGAACGAGCATACACCTGGCTCGCCTGTGGCGTTCCGGCGAATCCGGGGATAGTGAAAGAAGTCGGCGCGACATTGTATGACGCGCCTGTCTGATCGGCGAAGACCGTCGCGGTTATACTGCCCGGCTTTTCAGTAGTGCCAGCAGGCACCTTCACTGCCGAACGGATGCGGAAGATGAGGCCGGCAGAGGTCGCGAAACGCGTGTTCGCGATGAGCTGTTGGGCTTTCGCTTGCGTGTTGTAGATAGTGATGATTCCTGATGCAGAAGAATTAACCGTCTTCGTGCCACTTCCCGCGACGCTCTGCGTCGCGGTCTTTTCTGCTTGGATAACGGTAAAGGTCAGCGCGCCAGCGGTCTGGCTCGTAGCGCTCGCCGTAAACGAGCTCTGGACTGCCGCCGAGACCGTGTTCGGCGTTATCTCGACCTTGGCGCTAGAGAAATAGAAAAGCGCGCCAACAGACGCTGCAATAATAAGAATAACGACCAAAATCGTTGCAAACGGAAATCGGGACCGACTACGCGGCTCTCGACCGATTGGCCGGTCATTAGGCGATTGGGTTTCCTTTCTCCGTGATGGCGGGATGATGTCTTCAAGTGTATGCATAGGCGGAGTATACCACTCCTTCCGCGCAACCTCCCGCATCTCCTGTGTATTAAAAAAGACCGCAATGGCGTACTGCCATGCGGTCTTTTCGAAAGAGCGTACTGTCGAATGTCATCTCGCCTTGTTGGGGACGAACTTGAGCCACCGAACGGAAATCAACTCGTAGTTGACGGCGCCGAGAACCGCCCCGGCTATTGCACCGATAATGGCGCTTCCGAAGAAGAAACCAATTCCGGCACCGAGAGTCGCATCAACGAAGCAAAGTGTCCGTCGTTCAGAATGCACATAGATGAACACTCGAACGAAGAATCGAACGGCTTCCCGAGCAATGAATCGCACCACTGACGAAGAGAAGCGAATGAAACGCGGCATGATTTTCCAGAGTTTGATGATGACAACAAACGGCAAGATAATCGGATTACCGAACTTGCAGAGGTTCCACCCTAATCCGAAAATGTCACGAACACCTTCTTTGTAACGGGACTCGGAGCACTCTTTTTTGGATGAGCGAAACATTAGAGCAAAAATAACATTGGAGAAAATGAAGCATCCCAACAAAAAGAAAGAGATATCCCACATTCCTTTCGAAAGGACGCCACATATACCAAAAAATGAAAGCATAGTGACGACACACATCGTAATTCCAGTTGCTATAGTGACCACAGCTCTCCAGAAGAGTATGTCCGGTTTCCATCCAGTTGCCGTTCCGTACGCACGAGAGATATTGTTAGCACTCACGCGATATGAACGGGTAATGCCGAAACAGAACTGTTCGAAGTCCGCTGCGCACCACGCGATGATACCGCCGAAGATTGCGCCGAACGGCCAGAGATACGAGCCGAGCGCGAAGCGCGACTGAATCTCAATGGCGAACAGAGCCCCGATGAATGCACCGAGGGCACACGCCAACATAACAGACCATGTTTCTTTTCTCATTTGCTACCTCCGTGGTTTTTCAGTTATGGCTCAAGATGACAAAGAGCCAGTTTGCGTTCTGCTGGCCATTATACACATATGATTCAACCTGTCAATACCTTTTGGACAAGTCAGACTTGTCCACTTCTCCGCAACCTCCCGCATCTCCTGTGTATTAAAAAAGACCGCAGGGTGTACCCACGATCTTTCTAGAACATCTCAATCTTCCTTCTCTATTTTTTGGACAAGTCTGACTTGTCCACTTTCCCTTTTCCGCAACCTCCCACACCTTAGTGTGCAAAAAGGATGATGGCGCCGATCAGAATGATGACGATAACCACGGCGATGGCGAGCCCCAATTTTGCGGATGAGCTTTCCAAAGTGCCCAATTCCGCGAACGCTCTGCTCCAAGTATTTTTCATCAGTCCTTCTCCTTCACTACGGGGTTTTTGATTTTATGGCTCAATCACTACTTCAAAGAGCCGACTTGTGTTCTGCTAGCTATTATACACAACTGTCTTAATCTGTCAATGTCTATCGTTTTTGTGCAACACCAGGTGTTGCACATTAAAAAAACCGCGCTGGTTCTGTGTCGCAAACCGAAGTTTGCTGACAGAACCGCACGCGGTCGAAACTACTTCTCCGTTTTCAATTTGGGCAGATTATACTTTTGTTTTCCTATATAGACATTATATTCAGCATCCGAAGGAAGTTCCAGAACAAGTTTGTCTCCCTCTATACTGATAGTGCCTATCCAGTTTGATCCATTATAACTACCGAACTGATTTACTTCTTCGAGAATAACCTTTCGTCCGTTGTAGTCCATGTCTGCGGACTTGCAGGTAAATTTGACACTCGGATTTCCAAAACCCCAAAGCATTTTTTCAACTATTACTACTTGCCCGGGTTTAGATGACTGCGAAGTGCTACATCCGGCAACCATTACCGCCATCGCGATAACGATAAGCAACACTGCGAACATTCTGCTCATTTGATTACCTCTTTCTCTTTGAATGTGATTTAAAGCTGCATTTTCGTTCTACCAGCCATTATACACAACCACCTTAATCTGTCAATGCCTACTGTACATTGTACATAAATAAATTACTTTACCTTATGATTCACTATAGACGACATTAAGGTAAAGTGAAATCTAATTATTCAGTAGAACGGTAACTGAAATACAACGCCATAAGGAGGAGTTGGAGGTCGGGCGGGGTCGTGGTGGTTTGACGGACGGCACCTACGATGTGACTCGCGAAAACGGGGACAACTTTCGGCGGAAAGCCCGGCAACCAGAGCTTCCCAGCGTCAGCTGATTCAATCGCCTGTTTGAGAGAGGCAGCATCGGGCTTGCGTTCGTGCGGGAAGGCAACGCGTATTGCCTGATACCGGAGCGAGCCGGCGGCGATTGTGAGAATATGTTTCGTATGGAAGAGTCCGCGAAGCGTAGAAACAACAGCATCGTAAACATCTTTTTCAACGAGTGAAGTGAGGACCGTCACCGAGGCGCGGCGTATCTTTTTCCCATACGAGTCGTGCGTCTCGTAGCCATTCAGAATAGTGCCGATGATGCTCTCGTCGGCAAGAAACTTTCCTGACGGGACGACACTCGTCTTCTCGATCGCCGTCGCGACGATACTCTTCGTAAACACAAATGGATTCTCTCGCTCGAAATTTTCAGTTCGCACCTTCGTCTCCTGCCACGGCGTACCAATCGAAACAAGAATGGTTTCAGCTCTCCCGCTGCCGGTCGCACGCATAAGAATCGGCGCGCCTTCGCGAATAAGCTCGGCGCCGAGTATCGTAAGCGCGCGCACCATCGCGTGTTCGCGCGGTTCATCTTTTCTAATTTCTAAAGGAAGCCGGCGCGTATAGAGCAAGGTCGGTGTCTCGTTTTCTTTATACAGTGCGTATGCGCCAGCGACCGAATCAGTGGCAACATCAATAAGTACCACCGATTGAGATTTTTTCTTTTCACGAAAGATACTTAGAAAACTCATCAGTTTATTCTAACACCGCTTTGATGCGACGGATGCCAGCGGAAGATGCTTCTTCTTTCAGTATTTTAAATGTGCCGATAAGTTCGCTCGTATTAGAGATGTGTGGCCCGCCGCAGAATTCTACGGAGAATGCTTTGTCGCGCGGACCGATGAAATAAACAGAAACGGTATCCGGATATTTCGCACCGAACTCGTGCTCGGCGCCAATCTTTTCTGCCTCTTCTCTTGGCATCATTACTTGTTCTACCGGCAGCGCCTTTTGTATCTGTTCGTTCACAATTTTTTCTACTTCAGCGATTTGTTCCGGAGTCATCTTTTGGCCATAAGAAAAATCGATGCGCAGACGCTCGTTCGTGATGTTACTCCCCCGCTGATGTACTTCGCTTCCCAGCACTTGTTGGAGTGCTTTAAGAAGGAGATGGTGCGCCGTGTGATATTTCATTGTTTGTTCACTGCTATCGGCGAGCCCGCCAGCGAACTTCTGCGCCGCACCTGCGCGCGAGAGCGCCTGATGCTCTTCTACTTGTTTCTGCACCGCATCGAGATCAATCGAGAGTCCGCGTTCTTTCGCGATTTCTGCCGTGAGTTCTATCGGGAATCCGTAGGTGGTAGCGAGCATAAATGCGTCAATGGTGTTCCCCATCTTCTCGAGCTCGCGCAGACCATTGGCAAGCGTTTTTCTAAACTGCGCTTCTTCTGCACAAAACTCGTCCTCGTGCCCGCTGGCGACCTCGCCAAGTATCGCTTCTTTGATGCCGAGACGGTCGGCTTCGCGGATAGCACGACGGATGAGCCGGCGCAAAATATATCCTTGTTCGGTATTAGAAGGTCGGAGCCCTACATCAAACAGCGCGGAAGCCGCGCGTGTGTGATCCATAATAATCCGGAACGAACGCGTTGCCTCTTCATATTTCTTGCCCGAAAGTTCTTCCAATTTCGTTCGCGCTTTATCAAAAATATCAATCAAGAAAATGTCAGAATTATCAAGCGTTGCAGCGGCGAGACGCTCAAGACCACCGCCGAAATCCACATTTTGTTGCGAAAGTTTATCGAACGAGCCGCTAGTATTTTTTACATACTCCATAAAGACCGAATTGCCGATCTCCATAAAACGCCCACAATCACAATTAGGGTGGCATTTCTCTCCGAATGTAGGGTCGTGAGGAGTTTTAAAATCAAAAAAGATTTCTGAATCCGGACCGCCTGGTTCTCCAGCCGGCATTTTGTCAGGAGTACCGGAACGGCTCCACCAATTTTTCTTCGCGTCGTAAAAAAGTATGCGATTTTCAGGTATACCAATTTTTTTCCAAATCTCCGCCGATTCTGTATCTTTAGGCAACCCAAGAGCTTCATCTCCCGCAAAACAGGTTACCCACAATTGGTCTTTTGGAAGTTTGATCTCCTCGGTCAAAAATTTGTAGATCCACTGGAGTTGTTCTTTTTTAAAATAATCACCAAGCGACCAGTTGCCGAGCATTTCAAAAAAAGTCGTATGACGATTATCTCCTACTTCTTCTATATCTTGTGCGCGAAACGACAGTTGCGAATTGCAGAGCCGCTTCCCTTTCGGATGATCTTGTCCGAGTAGGTACGGTACCAATGGTTGCATGCCACTACTCGTGAAGAGCGTCGTCGGGTCGTTCTGTGGCACGAGCGAAGAAGACGGAATAACGGTATGTCCGTGCGCTTTAAAAAATTCTAGATAGGCACGCCGAACCTCGTTCAGGGTCATATGAAGAAAAGATAGCACGAGACGACATATTCATATACTATGCTCCTATGAAAAAAGGATGGGGATTTGATACGCGAGATATCGATACGAGCGTCCGACCACAGGATGATTTCTTCCATTATGCGAGTGGTAATTGGATGAAAAAGAATCCTATACCAAAAGCTGAGGCGCGTTGGGGCTCTTTTACCCAGTTGCGTCGCACTACCGACAAACAATTACAGATACTTTTGAAAAAAGTCGCGGATATTAAACGAGTAGAAGCAGGAAGTGCTGATCAAATGATTCGAGATCTCTATCGTTCTGGCATTGACCTGAAACGACGATGCGCACTCGGTCTCGCTCCTCTGAAAGAGCTATTGAGTCGTATCGCTGCGATGCAGAATCCAAACGATATTGTTCGTATGGTCGCGCATCTCGAACGCATCGGTTCTGGCGGGATATGGAGTACGGGTATTGATCAAGATATGAAGAATAGTGAGAAGTACATCATCTATCTCGGTCAAGGAGGTCTTGGTATGCCCGACCGCGACTATTATCTGAAAGATGATGAAGAATCAAAACGCGTGCGGGGCGCGTATGAGAAGCACCTCGTGCGACTCGGAGAACTCGCTGGGCATAAAAAGACAGCGAAACAAGACGCTGCGGCAATACTAGAAATAGAAACTGCACTCGCGAAGATTTCGATGACGAAAGAGGACTTGCGCGATGTGGATAAGATTTATCACAAAAAATCGCTCACCCAATTACAGAAACTCGCGCCTCAGATTAACTGGCAAGAATATTTTAAAATTCTTGGAACGAAACCGAAAGAAGTGGTCGTGATGCAGCCAGAATTTTTTGCTGCTGCCGCACATATGCTTCATTCATTTTCAATTGAAAAGTGGCAGATCTATCTCTCCACTCATCTCATTGGTGATTTTGCTTCATTCCTCGCACCTGAATTCGAAAAAGAGAATTTCACTTTTTATGCGACGGCTCTCACCGGAACAAAAGATATGAAGCCGCTCTGGCGGCGCATACTGCATGTCGTTAATGGAGGATTAAGCGATTCTATGGGCGAACTCTATGTGAAAGAATATTTCCCGAAAGAAGCGAAACATAAGGTCACTGTCGTGGTTGCTGATCTCTTCAGAGCATATGAAGCGCGCATTAAGAATCTCGATTGGATGAGTCCTGCGACAAAACAGAAAGCAGTAAAGAAACTTCATCAGATGACTCGCAAGCTCGGCTATCCCGACAAATGGAAAAACTACAAGGGTCTCGTTATAAAAGCGGACGATTATGCCGGAAACGCGATGCGCGTAAGTGAATATGAACATCGCCGTGCGCTGCGACGACTCGCGAAGCCAGTCGACCGAAAGGAATGGTTTATGAGCCCTCAGACCGTGAATGCCTACTGTAGTTTCGGATTAAACGACATTGTCTTCCCTGCTGCGATTCTCCAGCATCCTTTTTTCGATGCTACTGCTGATGATGCATTTAATTATGGCGCCATCGGCTCAGTTATTGGCCACGAGATCACGCACGGTTTCGACGATCAAGGATGTAAATTTGATGGAAAAGGAAATAGAAAGACCTGGTGGACGACAACTGACCGAACTCGTTTTGATACAAAAGCGAAACGCATCGAAAAAGAATTCAATGGGTACGAAATCGATGGCGGTATGAAAGTAAACGGGAAACTCACGCTCGGAGAAAACATCGCTGACCTCGGCGGACTCTCTATCGCCTTTGATGCCTATCAATTGCGTTTGAAAGATACAAAAAGAAAAGATATAGATGGATACACACCTGAGCAACGGTTCTTTCTCGGCTATGCGGCGACCGAACGCGAACAAGAACGACCAGAATTTCGAAAAATGATGGTTATGACGAATCCGCATTCTCCGTCACTTTTCCGTGTGAACGGTCCGCTCTCAAATCTCCCCGAATTCTACGCCGCATTCAATGTAAAAAATGGCGACAAACTTTATCGCGCTCCTAAAGACCGCGCGAAAATCTGGTAACTTTTACTTGGGTGTGAAACACCCAAGTGATTTAGAGCCAATCAATAGGTGTTTCGTCGTGGGCGATGAGGTAGTCGTTCGCTTTACTGAAATGTTTACAGCCGAAAAAACCCGAATAGGCAGAGAAGGGCGAGGGGTGCGGTGCTTCTAATACAAGATGTTTACTTCTATCAATATGTGCGCCCTTCGCCTTCGCATAATTGCCCCAGAGCATAAAAACGAGATACTCGCGCTCTTCTGAAAGCGCTTTAATAGCAGCGTCGGTAAATAATTCCCATCCGCGCCCTTGATGCGAGCCAGCTAGATGCGCACGAACGGTCAGTGTTGCATTGAGTAGTAGTACACCTTGCTCACACCAGCGAACTAAGTCACCGTTTCTTTGCGAGAGCGACTGAGCGTTGAGCGAGGAAGTCCCGAGGCCAGCAGGCCGAGGGGCTCTGCCCACGATATCATTCTCTATTTCCTTAAATATATTTTGCAGAGATGGAGGAACAGCGATGTTTTCATCAACGGCAAAAGCGAGGCCGTTCGCCTGCCGTTGTCCGTGATAGGGGTCCTGTCCAAGGATGACGACTTTTACTTTTTCAAATGGGCAGAGGTCAAATGCGCGGAAAATATATTTCGGCGGCGGATACACCACTTCATCCTTATATTCTTTCTTCACGAATTCCGTAAGTTCAGCGAAGTACGGCTTCTCGAATTCTTCTGCGAGCTTCTTCTGCCATGATGGATCTATTTTGACTTCCATTGGCGGAATTATACGCATAAAAACAGAAACCACCCAAACGGGAGGTTTCCGTCTAGGTGGTCGTTCTCTTTTCAATCGAAATCGAGTTTGTCAAACAAAAAAATAAACAGACCAAAACCGAAAAATACAACCCCAACTACTCCAAAAACAGATTCGCCAACATGATATGCGCAGAAAAGAAGAATCAGACCGATAACTGCGCAAATTAATCCGATACATTGGTTCTTGTTCATTTTGAACCTCCAAATGTAAGTGGATGACAGAACTTGTTTCCTGAAATGATTATATACCTATGGAGTCCACTCTGTCAAATCGTCGGTATCCATTGTTTCTGCTATAGCAGTATTTTGTGGATAGTATTTCACTACTTCTTTTTGTTTTTAGTATGCAATTCGAGCAATTTTTTTCCGGCGTTTTCGCGGTAGGTACAGTAGTCGCAGGGGCCGCCGCCGAAGGAAATGCCGATAGGCGGAATCTCGTCGCTCAACAACATCTTTTTTAAGTCGTACACTGCTGGCTCAACCCAGATGTCGCTGCCGGTATAGGGAATAAGTTTTGCATCGAATTCAAGATGCCCATCAAATGCTTTTGCATCTGACTTGCCATTTACATAGACAAAGTAACCAGTCGGAGAAACAGCGAAGCCATTTCTGCGAAAGAGCCACTGATAAATTTCCATCTGTCGCTTGTACGAATCATATAAATCATCTTCGCTGCTCGGACCTTCTTTCTTACTGGTCGCTTTATAGTCAACAATGATGAACTCTCCTGCAGGATTGACCCACACATCATCGATGCCACCGCGCACCAAAATGTTCGTCGGTGTATGAAGGTATGCAATACCGCGGCGAAGCGCGTCGCGCCACTCGTCCATCCGCTCGTCGGCGAGCGGCACCGCGTCGAGACCATAGCGTTCTAAAAGCGGGTGTTGAGAAGCGTTCGCGCGATGAATATCAAACTCGCGTTTCAGAAGTTCGTCCACGGCGTTGTTGAGCGTAAACGCAGGCATCGACGGCCGCTTCACGCCCAGTCGCATATCGAGATACGCGCATCGCTGACATTCTGAAAAAAGGTCAATCTTCGAACGACTCACCTTAAACGGTTCGCTTGAAGATGGATCGAAGAGTCCGTAGGTTCTTGTTGCCATATTACAGTGCGAGAAGGCCCTCGGCCTCCGAAAGAATCTCGCCGACGCGTTCAGGCGAGAGACGGAGCAAATCCAGTGTTCGGCGGTTGTGCACGATTTCGTCTACCGCAATAACACCCTGCTCTATAAGAAGATTCTTCTCGGCACGCGAGAGTCCGGTGAGCGTTGTAATCGGATACACTTTCGCGTGGCTCATACGCGCAAAAAGATTATTCTCGGCAGGATACCCCCACCCAAGTAGCTCGACACCCGCACATTCTGCATACGCGATTGCTTCAGAAGTAAATTTAGTATTTGTCACCAAAAGACCGCGATCAATCGGGCATGCACGCAGAGTAGGATCACAAGAAAAAATATCATCAAAACGGCTCTTCACATACAACGCAACCTTCAAATCGGTCTTATAGCCCGGATCATTATGGTATTTCAATTCTGCAGCAATATGAGTGCCTTGCCCCGGATGCGATGCATAAAAATCAACTTCGTGCATCACGCACTTTCCTTGCATTATCTTTCGTGTTTCTACCTGCCATCCTTCAGAGCGATAGAGGTGCGAAATGAAATCCTCAAACGGATGACCAGTTGGACCCAGCTCTAAGAGCGCTCTCCGCAACGCGTAGCGTGCTGCAATCGGACGACCTTCCTTTCGTAAGAGCGCAAATGCACGCGCATACACTTCTTTCGAAGAGGCACCTTGAGCAACGGTGTTCGTAATTGCTTCAGTTATTCGCGTTGCAGTATGCTCGCCTGCACCTGCTCTCTGGAGCGAGGTAACGAGACGCATCGGGTCAAAGACCTGATTCGACCCATCCGATTTAACGATGACAGGCATCGTTGTCATAAGTCAGTTGTTGTTGCCGCAAGACCGTTCATTGTCGCAGTGATTGGCACATTTGCTGGCGCCGAGATTATTACAGAGAAATTTACTCGCGTGGGTAATTGAAGACATACCCCTGTGTCTTCAGACATAGATAACACTATACGAATTCCTTCTGCATTTGATTCATTACCAAGAAGAGTCGCTTTGGCAGTCACGGCAGTACAGGCGTTTGGAGCATTGAACGATCCAGTAATCGTGTGTACTCCTTTTTTGAATGCATCGTGCAACGAAATGATTGGTATGCTAGCTGCTTCTGTCTGTGGCGATGCAGGTAAAGCAACATCACGCGTATGCGGCACCGACAATGCAAAACCGATAATGACAACGAGTGCAATAATAACAGCAGCGGACAAAAAACGCATATGACTCATCCAGTAATAATACCACCACCAACGAGCTTGTCATTTTCATAAAAAACAATGGACTGCCCTGATACAGGAATCTCTGGAAGAGGATGACTACTCACAAAATTATTTTTTTTAATGTGACCAGCAATAAGAGGTCCGCGATATCGATACTGTGCTTCGATCGCACCATTCGGCTCGCTAAACCAATTCGCATCCGTAAAAGCAATTTCTTTCACTGTAGATGTACGCGTTTTCGAAACAATAATTTCTTTCTTTTCAACATCCTTCCCGACAACGAACCATGGCCCCTGCTTCGCTGAAGCTACGCAGGGCAAGCCCTCCGGATTTACTCGTTGTCCAATCGTATATAAAACTGCGGGATTATCGCTCCCTAATTCGCGCAGTAGAAATTCTTTAATAGAAACACTCCCAAGGAAACAAACTCCTTGACTATCCTTCTTTTCAGCGACTGGCAGATTAAATTTCTTTGCTAGTGAGCGCACTTCGCTCTTCTCCATCTCGCCGACTGGAAAAATTGTTTTGGCGAGAATATCCTTCGGCACCGCCCAGAGGAAATAACTCTGATCCTTTTCACCTGAGCGATAATGTCCCATCGCGATAGCGTCAGCACCCGCTGACATCGCATAACGATAAAACGCACCGAACTTCACTTCGCGGTTACACATTACATCAGGATTCGGAGTTCGCCCCACGCGATATTCGGAAAGCATATACTCCACCACGCTTTTTTTGTATTCGACGCTAGCATCAAAAGTTATGAACGGAATATGAAGACGCGCCGCGACACGCATCGCGTCGCGTCTCTCCGTTGCCCAGGTACAAAGCATACCTGGCGGATACCAGCCCTTAATAAACACGCCGGTTACCTCGGCTCCCGACTGTTTCAGGAGTGCCGCCGACACCGCAGAATCAACTCCACCCGAGAGTCCAACAAATATCTTCTTTCCTCGTACATCCATCTATATATCTAATCACGCTTGCTATCCCGTGACCACTATTCTGAGGAAGTCTGACTTCCTCAAAGTAAAGTGATGCTAAAATGTGAATATGCGCAAAGAAGAATTTACTCTCGGTTCGTATGTACATGTAGTAAAACGCGGGACGCGTGGACTACCAATTGTCCGCGATGATACTGACCGTTTCCGATTTTTACTTATGCTCACTCACTTTAATGATACATTCGCACCTCAGAATTGGTACCGAGATTTGGAAGATGCTGATTTACATCATTCATTCTCGCGCCCAACATACTGGCCAGAGCAGGAACCTATGGTAAATATTATCGCATTTTGTCTCGTTGAAAATCATTTTCATCTTATTCTTCAAGAATTGATTGCGGGTGGAATTGCACGATTCATGCAGCGTCTCGGCACTGGAATGGCAAAACGATTCAATGAACGATATAGCGAGCGCGGAGCTTTATTCCAAGGAGCATACCGTGCAAAAACAATTTCTGATGATTATTACTTTCGATATGTAAGTGCGTATGTGCAGCTGAAAAATGCTCTTGATGTATATCTGTGCGGCAAAAAATGCACTGAAAATGATTTTGACCGCGCATATGATTGGGCATGTTCCTATCCTTATTCAAGTATCGGCGACTATGTCGGATCGTTTGATCGTCCGATTGTCGAAAAGGATTTTCTTGCGTCGCTTTTTACTCAAAAAGAATACCGAGAGTTTTGTAAGGATTTTATCTATGGACGACACCCTATGGATGAAGTCATCCAATCGCACCAAACCGGCTTCTTCGCATAGTCCTGAGGAAGTCAGACTTCCTCAAACATTTCTTTATAAAAAAGAAGACCGCCCGAAGGAGGTCTTCCTTGGGCGGATTAAGTTCTGAGGAAGTCAGACTTCCTCAAATTATATGTTCCAGAAAATACACTGCGAGGGCCCGCGCGAGGCGACGCCTTTCCTCGTCGCAGTTGTCACCATCACGACAGTTCATTGAATGACGAGTACCGAAAAGACAGCGACCATCGTCCTCTGCAAGGAATCTTGCCAAACTCAGTGCCTTTTCATCCGTTTCTACAAGATACTTATGCTGAGATGGACTGTACTGGGAATTGCGGCATTTCTCTTCACTCTCTTTTGCATTGTGTACCGGCAAACAGCTTGTACCTTCTGCAATCTCATGCCATGTTTCGCAGACATGACAAAATCCCATTCTTGTAAGCTTCGGAACCTTCATATTTTCCTCCTTTTGAGAATTAAACTGGAACAATCTGAGACAGACACTACTCCATCACACCAAGAATGTCTACTTCAAATATTTTCTTATATTGGCTTGATGACTCGCGAAGGTTGTCGCGTAATACATCAGACCGTCTCTGCCCGTAAGGTAATACATAAAGGTTGTTTTCGTCGGGTGCAGAGCGGCATCGATACTATCGAGTCCCGGACTGCAAATCGGTTCCGCAGGAAGCCCTTTTCGTTTATAGGTTTCGCGCGCCACATCAACTTGTAGCGGCATACCGATTTCAAGGCGTCTCCAAAGAATACCGGCCACGATATGCCTATCAGTGTCGGTGCGCGTCTCCTTTTCAATTACTGATGCCATAGTGATGATGTCAGAAAGCGAATGTCCAGATGCATACAGGTCTCCGAGAAGCACCGCGGTCTTCGCTGTGAAATTCGCGCGCATTTCTCTCACAATCGATTCAGCGTCTACGACTGAAGAAAAGAAATAAGTATCGGGGAAAAGATATCCCTCATAGGGCTTCCCTGCTTCTAAAAAATCAACTGCGGATATTCCCGGAAATAGTTTCGCAACTTGTGCCGCTGCTTCGCGTATCGTTGTTCCCTCGACAAAAGTGATGCGCGTAAGCGGAATGCCGTATTCTCCCGCAACAATCCGATAGGCCACGACAAATACATTTTGCGGCGTTTTGAAACGATAGGCGCCTGTTTGGATATGCTCACTCGTTCCGCTTACGCGCAGTATGAGTTGGAGAAGCATCGAAGACGCGACAATATGTGCATCGGAAAATTCTTTTGCGATTTCAGGCGCAGACGCGCCTTGTGCAATGATGACAACCTTCCCCGAAGGAAAATCTGCTGGAGGTGAGATAAAAAAATAATATCCTCCCAAAAAAATAACGGCAAGTGCAGCCGCTGTCATTCTCCGTTGTCCGAAGCCGCGCAGATAAATCCGAGACGCGGAAAGAAACGCCAGCATACGCCGATTGAAAGAAACCATAGTTATATCGGCAGATTTATCGGTGCTTCGCCCGTCGCCGACTGAATGCGCGTGAGGCCAGGAGCCGCGACTGTGCTCGAAGGAATGTGATATAGAGTCGCGAGTTCCTCTGTGCTCATAACCATAATATCGTTCTTCGGCAAACCGAATGAAAATGGTTCATAGAAGAACTGCCTGCGGCGATAGGCCTCGACCATCTTTCGGCGATACTCATCTTTCAATTTGTTGATGCCAATTTCCCATGGATAATCGTCGAATGTTTTCATCCATGTGCCTGCTGAATTAACTCCATTCCATCCCTCGGTGCTGAACGGCTTGAAGAGCGAAATCATATGCAGCACAGTGCCCACATTGAACTTCCCTTTTACAAAATAAATACTTCGTATGCCAACATCAAATGCTTGTTTTGATATATTGCGCTCAATAGCTGCAATCTTTTCCGATTGACCTTTCGTCGGATTGGGGAATCCTGGTCGTTCCTCGCCAGTTACTGGATCGGTGTAGGTATCGCGCGTCTTCTCGCGGATTTTTTTAATAAGTTCGTCTGCTTGATGTTTCCAAGTATAGGGAACAATTTTTCCTTTTTCGTCTGTTGTCTTTTTATTATACTTCTCGCCTTTATGAAACCGAAAGACAAACTGAAGCCAAAGATATTCGCCCTTGCCTATGGAGCCCATAAATTCAATAAGATTTGCGAGCGGGTCAACTTGTTCCGGCTCTTTCTGCACCTTATCAAGCCCGTATTCAACATAGGTTTTAATCGGAAGAGCGTCATTCTTGTCCGTCTGCTTGAAGTCGCATCCCCAGATACCATCCCAATCCTCGGATCTTCCACTAATGGTCCTCGTATAATCGACCGCTTCAACGAGTTGGACGCCCGGATACTGCGCATAAAGCTGCGACTCAATAAGCCGGCGGAAGGTCTCGCGTCCCCGTATGAAAAAATGTATCTGGCCTTCGAAGGAAACCATTTCGAGAGACCAGAACGGCCGAGAACTGCCCTTAATCCAACGCAGATACCAATTCGACTCGCCTCCCGAGAGATGCAGGGTTGAAAGGAATGCTTCCATAGCGAGCGGTGTTTTCACGAGATTGCGTGGCAGCTTTATTTCTAAGAGAATGTATTTTTGATCAGCAAGAAACTCGCTTTGCCTCCAAATAATCCACAGCGTCCATGCACCGCCGACAAGAAGGAACGGCAGCCACACGGGAGCAAGAAAGAGCGCGAGAGAAAGTGCGAACGAAACAATGTCCGGCATAAACATATATGCCATAGCGAGAAACGCCAATCCTAAAATAAAAATTGGCCACGGATTTATCCGAACGCCGGAAGTATCTTTCAGATTGTCGGTAACTTTCTCTATTTTTTCTATGAACGGAAGCATATGGTCAAGTATAGCAACAAAAATCGGCGGCGCTTGGGAGTGCCGCCGATTTTGTGTGTATTGCGTTAGGTCGCCGAGTAACGCCCGTCTTTCAATCGTTTGAAATAACGCGAATCGTTGAGGTTAACCAAAATAGTGTTGTCTTTCACGAATCGCGCTTTCTTCACCTGTTTGATAATCTCATCTTTCTTCATCGGACCTTCCTTTTCGAGGGTCTCGCGAATCACATCGCGCACGACGCCTGGTGTGTAGCCCCATTCAGTCAAAGCATAGAGTCCACGACCAACAAGCACAAAGCGAGGATCTTTAATAAGCTCGTTATGCGTCGTCGCGATATGCGCCTTTTTAGAGAAAAGCGTTGCGATTGCTTTGGAGACCGCAGAGAAATGCATCGGTGCGCCATTTCGCTTGATAGCAAGATACGCATAGTCACGGACACCTTTAATGCGGATAGCCGGCGCCGTCACACGACCCCACTCGGCGAGCGGATTACTGCCAATATGTTTGGAGAGCGAGAGCCAACGCTTCAAGACCTCTTCATTTTTGTATGCATCGTTCACGCCTTTGAGCTCATCAAGGAAGTGGTCCAATATTTCGCCTTCAGAAAATACTTCTTCATCGGAGAGCGAACTGTAGAGCCGCGAGAGTGCATCGTGAATATTCTTTGCAGTCGCATGGTCCACATGCCAACGCGCTAGGAAATCATTCGTCTCGCGTTCGCGGAAAAATGCTGAATCGAGCATCAAGAAAAAACGAAATCGGTTTCGGCTTTTTTCATCCTTCCCAAGCGTAGAAAGAAGCGTCTCTTCAGGTACAATAGCGCCAATCGAGTCGATGTAACGCACCAATTCATCAAACGCCGGTTTCGCATCCTTAAATACCTTGTTCGCGCGTATGGCGTCGAGTCCAGCTGCCTCAATCTGTCGGACCCTCTCGCGGGTAATACTAGAGAGATCGCCAATCGCTTCGAGGGTCTCACGCTTCGAGTTCGCGCCAAGGCCGAAACGACGCACAATAACCTCTCGTGCGCGTGCTGGTGCTGCAGCAAGAAGCCGCTTTACGAGTGCAGCACTATCAAAAGAAAATGAAGCAGGCGCTGCCGTTTTCCCTTTCTTCGTCTTGGTTACTTTAGTCATGTGGTGTAATTTATATCAAATGCCTTATAAAGAGTCAATGGGTGGATTATACCACAAGATTAATTATTTTTCCTGCTACAAAGATAACCCGTTTCGGCTCTTTCCCTCCCAGTGCTGCGGCAACAGCAGGAATCTTCAAGGCCTCAAGCAATGCTTCATCCTCGCCGGTATCACTCGGCAACAGAATACTCCCCCGTTTGCGTCCCGCAACCTGCACAATGACCTCATTCTCACTCGAAGCGATAAGAGAAATATCCGGCCATGATTGCTGGTGAACGCTTCCCTCCCCGCCAAATTTTTCCCAAAGATATTCAGAAATATGCGGGGCAAATGGCGCAAGCAAAATAATGAGTTGAATAAGAATATCTTTCGACACGGTCTCGCTCGCCTCTAATTCGTTCACTAATGTCATAAGTGCTGCGATGCAGGTATTGAATTTAAATCGATCGCCATCTTCAGTAATTTTGGCGCTCGCTCGCGCGAGTGCTTGTTGAATTCCACTTGGGAGTGAAACACCCAAGTTGCTTGGGTGTTTCACTCCCAAGTTAACGCGTTCAATTAGTCGCGCGACTCGTTCGAGAAACTTCCGCATCGAGGCGACACCATCAAGATTCCAAGGATAATTACCCGGTTCGTTATACGGGCCGATAAATGCGAGATAAATGCGTACCGCATCAGCACCATACTTTTGTACGAATTCATCAGGATTCAAGACATTCCCTTTTGACTTGCTCATTTTCTGGCCGTCAGGACCCATAATGAGCCCGCGATTAAATCGTTCAGCAAACGGTTCAGCGACAGGTACCAGTGCAAGATCGTAGAGCGCCTGCATAAAGAATCGCGCGTAGAGAAGATGCATCGTCGTATGTTCACTTCCACCTGAATAGCGATTAACCGGCATCCACTTTTTCATCAGCGATGCATCGGAAAATTCGTGCGCATCCTTCGGATCAAGATACCGAAGAAAATACCATGATGAGTCCACAAAGGTATCGAGCGTGTCATATTCCGGCGTCCATCCTTCACCAAAGATGTTCGTTACTCGTTCTTTAAGTTCTTTTGAGGATGCGAACGGTGCCTTGCCGGTCGGTTTAAAGTTGACATCAGTCGGTAAAAGCCACGGTAAGTGTTCGGCAGGAATAGTATGCGGCTTCCCTTCTGGATCGTACACAATCGGCATTGGGCAACCCCAGTAGCGTTGGCGACTGACGAGCCAATCGCGCAGACGATACTGTGTTGCTTTCTCTCCGCCAACAAAATCTACAATATCCCATTTCACATCTTCGCTTCTTCGACCAGAGAATTCCCCTGAATTGATAAGAATACCTTCGTCGGTATAAGCAATATTTCCTTCGTGCGCGAGCCGCGCGAGCCAGATGTCCATTTCAGCATGCACCATATGCGTCGTCGTCATTTTTTTCGAATCTTCCCAGTACGCCTCGTGCTCTGCTTCTTCTTCAGGCGCAATCGGTACCTGTTCATCATTTTCCAGATCAAAAGAAACGAGTGTCGTGTACGAGACACGATTTTGATCTTTATGCGCAGCAAAATATTCAGCGCGTACTTCTCCGCCGAGCACGCGAGGATTCGCCAAATTTTTATATCCGGTCTCTTCTTCTATTTCGCGCCGCGCCGCAGCGATGACATCTTCTCCTTCTTCTATTCCGCCCATTGGAAATGTAATCCAGGGATGTTTCTTCCAGCGTAGACAAAGAACTGTGCCGTCTTTGGGATTGCGGACAAACGCTTGCACATTTCGGCGTTCGACGCTTTCTTTCCCCTCTACTGGCGGATTCCGTTTATCAATGCGTTCGGGTATGACTACTTCTTTAATCGGTAAATTAAATTTCTTCGAGAATTCAAAATCGCGCTCGTCGTGCGCAGGAACCGCCATCACTGCGCCAGTGCCATACGAGCCAAGTACATAATCAGCAACAAAAATCGGAATTTCTTCTTTGGTCGCTGGGTTAATTGCGAAAACACCTTCGAGCTTTACGCCGGTCTTTTCTTTATTCTCGCTTCGTTCTCGTTCTGTCTTTTTCTTCGTTGCGTTTACATATTTCGCAACTTCCTTCTCATTTACGAAAGATTTACGAAACCTTTCATCAGCAATCAGAGGATGTTCGGGAGAGAGCACTACATATGTCGCGCCAAACACAGTATCCGGCCGCGTGGTGAATATTGTAATTGGCTCCAAGGTTCGACCTTGGGAATCTGGGCTAAGATCGAACCTTAACTTCGCTCCTTCTGATTTCCCTATCCACGCTCGTTGCGCTTCTTTAATTTCTTCGCGCCACGGGAGAGTGTCCAATCCTGTAAGCAAGCGCTCGGCATAGTCAGTAATTTTAAGGAACCATTGGGTAAGCCATTTCTCTTCTACTGCCGTGCCGCAGCGTTCGCAACAACCATCGATAACCTGCTCGTTCGCAAGTACCGTCTGGTCTTTCGGGCACCACTTCACTGATGCTTCACGCCGTTCAGCAAGTCCTTGCTCAAAGAGTTTTGTGAAAAGCCATTGTGTCCACTGGTAGTAAGACGGGTCACAAGTGAGTACTTCTTTACTCCAATCAAATGAAGCGCCCATCGTCGCGAGCTGCTGACGCATTCGTTCAATGTTTTTCTTTGTCCACACGGCTGGATCTACACCATTTTTCATCGCAGCATTTTCTGCTGGAAGACCGAACGCATCGAAACCGATCGGGAAAAGAACATTCTTCCCGCGCAGTCGAAGCATTCGCGCGTAGATATCAGTTACTGCGAAGGCATACCAATGTCCAATGTGCAGATCGCCCGAAGGGTACGGGAACTCAAAAAGGAGATAATAGGGATCTTTTGTCTCGTCAGAGAGATCAGTGGTATACAGGTTAAGCTTGCTCCACTTTTCTTGCGCTTCTTTTTCAATTTTTGAATGATCGTATGCCATTAATCGCGGAAGCGGCGCCAGCCGATGTAGAGCAGCGCGATGAGACCGACTGCGCTGATAGCGAGCCGAATCCAGTTCCCTGCCGTGCCCCAGTATTGGATCGAGCCGATAATGAAGGAGAGCACTCCGCCATACGAGAGACCTGAAGAAACGATTGACGAGCCGAGAGGAAGAAGACCGATGACGAGTGCAACAATGCCGAGACCGATCATAAGAACGAATGCGTATAGTGCATGCTGGTCATTCGCGGCTTGGTAGGGCTTCTGACATTTTGCGTACATATCGCAGTAGCCCGTCGGTGTTGGTTTTGTCGCAGGTACCAAGATATCTGAGGAACCTTGCGAATAAACATTCCAGACACCGCCTTCTGCATTACAACTCACAACATCGGTCGCGGTGACATTCTTTTGTGGGCAATAATTATCATAAATCGGCGCCGGATACGCGAGCGCAACAATAACAGTAAAGAAAACATTAAGGATAACGACGATACCGAGCATAAGCGCCCAGCGAACAAACTTCGGATGTTGTGGTTGCATAGGCACGCATTATACCACGCAAATTGTCGTTTGCGCGTCAACCGTGGAGGAAGACCATCACATCACCATTTTTGACGATGTAGTCCTTCCCTTCCGTGCGGATTTTTGCCTGTTCGCGTGCCGCGGCCCAGCTACCTGCCGTGAGTAAGTCGTCGGTCGAGACGACCTCGGCGCGGATAAACTTGTCCGCGAAGTCGTTATGAATCGCAGCGCCCGCTGCGGGCGCTGCGCTACCGCGCGTAATCGTCCACGCGCGCGTCTCATCAGCGCCCGTCGTGAAGAATGAGATGAGGCCGAGCGTCTCGTACGCACCGCGAATCAGGCCAGCAAGGCCGTCCTCCTGCGCGCCGAGTTCTTGGCGGAAGCTCTCGCGATCGTCATCGGCGACATCATTCAACTCGCGCTCGATTGCGGCATCCACCAGAACGAACCGCGCGCCGAGTTCTCGGATAAGCTCATACGCTTTTTCTGCTCGACCATCCGCCGTCTCGTCGATATTGTGCCCGCCGCTTTTCTTATTTAAAGCATACAGAATCGGCTTCATCGTAAGAAGATTCAACGAAGCGATTCGTTTCTTCTCGTCATCGGTCAGCCCTGCGTGGAGCGCAAGTTTCCCTGCAGAAAAACTCTGCATAATCCTCGCGAGTGCCGTTTCTTCTATAACCGCGTTCTTGTCGCCGGACTTCAGATCTCCAGAAAGTTTATCGCGCCGCTTCCGCACCTGTTCCGCATCGGCGAGTATGAGTTCGAGATTGATGATTTCTATGTCCTTGGCCGGTTCAACATGTCCGCCGGAGGCGGATCCGCCTCCGGCGGACACGATATTCGGGTCATCGAAGAATCGCACGACTTGAAGTATCGCGTCGGTCTCGCGAATATTTGCGAGAAATTGATTTCCCAGTCCTTCGCCTTCTGACGCACCCTTCACTAGCCCTGCGATATCGACGAACTCTATCGCCGCCGGAATGGTCTTCGCCGACTTCGAGAGTTCAGACAGTTTCTGGAGCCGAGCATCCGGCACGCCGACTATCCCGACCGACGGGTCAATGGTGCAGAAGGGATAATTTTCACACGGCACCGAGGCCTTTGTGAGTGCATTAAATAATGTCGATTTGCCGACATTTGGAAGTCCTACGATACCTATCTTGAGCATTATACCCACTATTGCCTTTTTCTACTCAAAACTCAAGTTTTGGACGAATTTGAACCGATTGCGCAGTGATACTTCCGTCAGTGTTCGCAGAACCGGTCACCGTGACACCACTATTCGTAACAAGATCCTGGATAGAACCGCTCGAGGTCTTCATAATTTGTGTGCTCGATCCCATAAGAATAATCTTGGTGCTGTTATCCTGCATCTTAATCGTTATGCTCGTGGCGTCTTTAGAAATAACTTCTCCTGTTATAAAACTCGCACTCGTGCGCATGTTTCCTGCTCCCATTCCCCCATTTCTCATTGGGCCATTCATGGCAGATGTTCCAAAGTCCGCGGGGCGAGCGCTTTTTGTATATGTCACCCCTCCGTAAAATCCTCCCGCTAAAAGGACAATGCCTGCTACTCCTACAATAATGTTTTTATTCATACCTGTTTAATTAAATAATTATTCATATCGCAACGCCTCTATCGGATTAAGCGCAGCGGCGCGACGCGCTGGGTAATAACCGAAGACGATTCCCGTTATCGCAGAGACGCCGAATGCAATAAGCACTGACGGAATCGACACACTTGTTGTCACGAGGCCGGTTAGATTCACGATGAAAGAAATCAGCCACCCGAACAAAATCCCGACAACACCGCCAATGATGGTCAACACCACTGCCTCGGCTAGAAACTGATATCTAATATCGCTCGCTCGCGCTCCGATTGCTTTGCGCAATCCGATCTCTCTCGTGCGCTCGGTCACCGTTGTGAGCATCATATTCATAATGCCAATGCCGCCGACGACCAGCGAGATTCCGCCGATTGCCGCTAGAAGATAGGTAAGCGTCGAGGTAATGCTTGATGCTGATGAAAGAATATCGTTTTGATTAAGGACGCTAAAATCAGCGAGCGTTGCATCACTTATTTTATGTCGCTCCAAAAGAAGCGATGTAATATCCGCCTGCACTTGAATCATAGCTGCCGGCGTAGCAGCTTGTACGGCGATAGTGGTCAGATACTGATCCCCGGAGAGATACCGCTGTGCACTTTTAGTAGGAATATAAACGACATCGTCTTGATTCTGGAAACCACTTCCTCCTTTGACGACCGTAATGCCGACTACTTTAAACTCCATACCGTTGATTCGAATGGATTGTCCCACAGCATCAGACCCTTCTCCAAACAAATCATCGCGCGTGGTGGGACCCAGTACCGCGACTTTTGCTGCTGAATTATTCTGCGTATCGGAAATAAATGACCCTTCTTCCACGGCCACATTGCGAATTTGCAGGTAGTTTGCCGTAACACCAGTGACACTCGTATTAGTATTAGTACCCTTCGCGGTAATTTGGTATCGACCAGACACTTGTGAATCCACTGCCTCAACATCAACAATCTCCGTCGCGATAGCTTCGGCATCTTCATTGGTAAGCGTTTTCGCACCTCCTCGACCAGTACTCACACCGAAACCCTGTGTGCGTTGTGCTCCAGGTGTTATCTGAATAAGATTTGATCCGAGCGCTTCGATGGAGGAAGAAATTGTATTCGATGCGCCAGTACCGATACTTACCATCGCGATAACTGATGAAATACCTATGACGATGCCGAGGATGGTCAACCCCGACCGCACTTTGTTTGCAGAAAGTGCGGCATAGGTTTCGTGTACAATGTCGTTAAAATTCATGGTGTGGATGCTGCAGCTGCTGCAAACTGAGGTGCGTGTCGACGAACATGGGACTTTGAATCAGAAATTATTATCCCATCGCGCAAGGCAATGATGCGTTCCGCATGCTCCGCTACATCATGTTCGTGAGTAATCAAAATGACCGTGCGACCATGTTCGCGATTTAACTTTTGGAAAGTACCAAGAACTATTTCTCCTGTTTTTGTATCGAGATTCCCAGTGGGCTCATCGGCCAAAATGAGCGAAGGATCATTCACGAGCGCCCGTGCTATCGCTACACGCTGAATCTGCCCTCCAGAAAGTTGATTACTCATATGTCCGAAATGTGACTCGGTTAGCCCGGTAGCGATAAGCGCTTGTACTGAACGGTCTCTTCGCTCTTTTTCCTCTACTCCCGCATAAACAAGCGGCAGCATGACATTACGCATCACGGTCGTACGAGGAAGCAAATTAAACGATTGAAACACGAAGCCGATATGAAGCCGGCGTATGTCTGCTAATTGTTCATCCGTAAAAGTCGAAACATCCTCACTATCAAGAAAGTAGGTGCCCGCTGTCGGTGTATCGAGGCATCCAAGAATGTGCATGAGTGTTGATTTGCCGGATCCGGAAGGACCTATAATTGCCACAAATTCACCATCCTCAATGCGAAATGACACGCCATTCAGAGCTTGAAATTGAGTACCGCCCGAACCATATGTCTTAGTTATGTCTTTAATTTCGATCATTGTATCTGCTCGTCTAGAGTCGAATTCCTGAACCACCGAACTGACCTCCTGCATTACTAGAGGGTGTCGTATTTGCGGTCGCTGTTCCCGAAATGGTTCGTGCCACTATCTGTTGACCCTCTTGGAGGCCCGAGAGTATCTCTACATTCGTATCATCGGATATGCCGACGGTTACCTCTACTTGTTCGGGGGGAGTCGAAGAAATAACGCCTTGTGTGTTGTTCTCAGTAGAAAGCGCCGGCGTAAATACCTGTACATAGCTCACGCCATTCTTCGTTTTTACCGCAGATGAAGGCACAACAAACACCTCTTGTCGCACAGCAATCTGAATAGCCGCATTAACGGTCATACCTGGTTTTATTCGTTCATCATGCGAATCAAAAGTGATTTTGACCGCATACGAAACCACACCCTGTGTAACGGTGCCGATGCCACTTACTTCTGCTACAGAGCCGGTAAGAGACAATCCGTCTATGGCATCAAAGGTAATAGTCGCCTTGTTACCGACTTTAATTTGAGCAGCATCAACTTCATTCAGTGAAAGTTCAGCAATTTTCTGTTTTGTCACCAGCGTTGCGATAGACGCTCCGTTACTTACATTCTCACCTATCTTTGCGGTAACTGATGCAATACTACCGTCAAACGGAGCTCGAACGGAGTAATCATCAAGTGCTTCTTGTTTCTGGCGAATAGACAATTCGCTTGAGCGCACATCGAGCGAATCGGCTCCCTCTTGAACATCATCGAGCGTCCGTTGGGCAGTAGTGATTGAATTTTTTGTAGTCGCGAGAGTGGCGACTGTCGCATTGGCAGAGGCAACAAGCGGGATGACTGTAGTATAGGCTGTATTTGCTGCTTGCGGAGACGCAGTGTCAGCATTTCGGAAATAAACGATAGCATCCTGTATATATTTCGCAGCTTCAGCCACCGCGAGCGCTGCGTCATAGGTGTCGGCTGTTACCGATGTGATTTTTTCTCCAGTTGATGTTTTTGTAATTTCTTGATACTTATGTGATACATCTTCTAGAAGTGTATCCGCCACATCCCAGCTCGATGCCGCTTTATCTCGGTATACTTTTCTCTCGTCACTTGAACTATATCCTCGGCATCCTCCGAGATAACCAGTGTTGCAATCGAAAAAATCTTTTAATGCCTCCATATCATCAGCCATATCGGTCGAGACAGAAATCAGCGTGGCACGAGCACTGGTATACTCATCTGCCAAATCTACTTGTGCTTGCGCGAGTGTTGTAGGGTCAATGGTTATTAATTTTTCGTAAGAAAGCTGTGCTGTTTCGAGTTCATACGAAGCATTACCTGAATCAATTTGAGCAATGAGTGTCCCTGCCTTCACTTCCTGTCCAGATTTTGCATTCAAGTACAGAATATCTCCTGCGGATTTACTAGTAATCACGACTTGATTGGAAGCTGACACTTGTCCAGTTCCACTCAGTGAAGACACGACCGTTCCCTTCTCAACGGTCGCGAGAATATAACGAGTTTCGGCAGTACCACCGCTGAAACCTTTTACGGTTCCATAGACGGTTCCTGAAAGAATAATAAGCAAAAAAACAGCTATCTTTTTATGAGTGACGGTCCAGCTTTTTAGTTTTAGAAAAATTGTTTTCATACTTATTTGGGTGACTCGTTATTTAGTGGCGCGTTCGACGGAGGTGGTGCGAGCCGAACCAGCTTCGCTTCGATCTGTCCTTCACTATTTGGAGTACCGAGAACGACAATGAAATCTCCGACTGTAAGTTTGCTCGCCGATATGACCGTACGGAATTCGCGCACCTCGGTGTCTGTAGTAAGGACAACTGTTTTTTCAAGATTGTCCGGCCCAGCAACGACAATAAGAGGAAGGGTGATACTCACGATTTTCCCAACCGCTCCATGCCCTCCAGGCATATCTGCCACTCCAGAAAATCCTTTTGGCATAAAAAATCCTCCCCGAGGATCTTTGAAATTTCTTTCAAAATTATTACCAAGATGATAAGAAAAAGATGCCTTACGCTCTCCCAGAGCGACACCTGCCTGAAAAATAAGCAGAATAAGTATCATAATAAAAATACCCGCAAGAACACCCGTAAAGGATTGTGTTTGCAGGTACTCTTGTATCTTTTTTATCTTTATATTCATATTCTTTTACTTATATTTATTAATGGCTGAACGAAGGTACCCATCCTGATTTCGCATTATTCACCAGTACGCGTATAGAAATGAGCAACGCAGCGACTGCTATGAGTGAAAGAGTTATTTCTACTAACGGTACTGTTTCAATAAGAGAAAATGAAAGCTCTCTCCAGTAAGAGAAAGTAATGTCAGGGTCAGAAAATAGGAGCGAAAAGTAGCTATAAAAACTAGACCGGTAAAAACCTCGGACCATATAGATACCGGCAGAAATGACACTGCACAAAGAAGCGGCCAAAACTGCAAGCGACACAGCTACATATATTCGTGCACGACGAATCTCCTCCTGTCTGATTGAGACAAAAATTTTCCCTCGAAGTCCCTGAGACGGTTCTAATTGGTCCATACTATATATACGAAAATGAGATGCATTTTGGTGCATCTCATTTTCGATGTATATGACTATACCGTTCGAGCTTCGAATAAACGCCGTAATGAAACGAGACCCCGACGATAGTGGCTCTTTACGGTATGAAGAGGTCTTTTAAGTATGTTCCCTATCTCATCAAAAGTCATAGTGCTCGTGTGGCGAAGTGTCAGCACCTCACGATAGAGAGGATTAATCTGTTCAAGCAGTCCTTCGAGATATCGCGTGTCCTGAGCTCGTGCAAGTAATTCATCAGGTAACGGTTCCGTATCCGACAGAGTTTCTAGTAATACATTTACTCCTTCACGAGCATCTTCAAAAGCAGAAAATGGAACTTCTTTTTTCTTTCGGAGCCAATCAATTGCGGTATTTCGAACAATACGAAAGAGCCAACTACGAAAACTATTTCCAGGAATAAAACTTCGGATTTTTTTCCATGCTTTTATAAAAGATTCCTGAGTAATATCCTCTGCTACCTGCTGATCACCGGTAAGATTAAAAGCGAAGGTATATACATCGGTAAGATACCGATCAACAAGAACGGTAAGAGCTCTTTCATTTCCTTGAAGATAGTCAGAGAGTAATTGTTCGTCATTCTTCTGCATTGGACCGCAATTATACCACTAAAAGTATTTTGTTGCACTATCGCGCGAGCAAGCGGACATAATGAAGTACTGCATAGATGATGGCAGTGAGCACGACGAACATCGCGATAGCGGAACTGAAAGAATGTGCTGGCAATAAACCAAAGGTGAGGTAGGCGAGAAACCACCATGCAGTAAAAGCAATAGCCGAGCCGAGTGAGAAAGAGATATGTTTCAGAGAAAGCGCCCACGAAATACCGATGATGAGAAGTGCAAGCGCCATAAAGACCCAATAGTTCGCGGTCAATGCCGGTTGTAATATTCCGTGGAGTAAATACGCGACGATGACAAGCCCGAACGAAGCGAGCAACAACAGCGTCATACCGAAGCGCAGTCCATTCGCAATGATGTGGAGATGTGTGCGTTCGGCGGTGTCCAACTTTCCATCTCGCATCGCACGAATATACGCGAGCTCGCCCCAGATCGCTGTGCAGACACCTACGAGCGCGCCAAACGCTTGGCAGAAAATGAAGAAAGAAATTAGCGTGGTCATTTTTGCATAAGTGCAGCGAGTTCAGCGCGATATTTCTTCATCACCTCCATCGATGCTTTCATCTCGCTCTCGCCACCCTTCTTCCGCCGCTCGATTTCTTCGCCTATTTTCTTAAAGAGCTGCGGGTCTTTAGAAACAAGCGCTGTCATCTGCTCGCGCTGCGCCGCCGGCATATCCTTCAGCTTCCATTTTGCATATTGATTGAGAAGAAAACTCTGGACGGACATAATTTGAGTATATCACGGCATATGGGGATAGCGCGCACAATTCATCTATATGTTGTATACTGAATCAGTCACTTAGCATTAATACAATTAATTTTCACTATGGCAATAAATTCAGCTCTATCAAAACCGCTTACCCTCTCTCCTGAATTGGAGGCGGTCGTCGGTGCCGGCCCGATGCCGAGAACCGAGGTGGTTAAACAGCTTTGGGTATATATTAAGAAGCACGATCTTCAGAATCCTGCGAACAAGCGAAACATCCTCGCGGATGAGAAACTGAAGGCGGTCTTCGGCGGAAAGGGCGAGGTCACGATGTTCGAGATGGCAAAGCTTATCGGCCCACATGTGAGCTAGTAAGAATTCATTCTGTGCAAATAAAAAACCGCCCTTGAGGGGCGGTTTTTGATTTTTTGGGCGATTAACTCAACCCGTTGAGCCATTCGCCAAAAAACGCTTATTTTGCGGTATAGAAAACGCCATGACCGATTGTGCCGTGCTGGGTTAACTTCCCTTCTTTCTCGAGCTCGTCGAGATACCGCTCGGCGGTTGCATTAGATACCGCGACCAGTTTTTCCACATCGTTGTTCTGGATTTTTCCATGCTCTTGCACGAATGCTAAAATCTTCTGCTTGTTCTCCGCTTTCTTCGCCGCTTGCTCCGCAATAAATCCAGCGTTCGCATTTCCTCGCGCGATATACATGCCGAGTGCGATTCCGGCGATGGCGACAATGATTAAAACAAAGTAGCTCATAATTTTCTATGCTTTTTTAAGATCCCTCTTGATTTTATTCACCACCTCCAACACCACATCAAAAGATTCCTCAGATTTTTTAAGAGATAGTGCTCTCCGTGTCTTTGACAAATGAAATGTGTTTCGGATATCTTGCAAATCAACTACTCTGTCGTGCAAATCTTTACCCAAAAGCTGTTTGCCCTCTGCAATCAGATCGTGGAACCAAATTCGTGTATCGTCCTTTTCCATTTTACTAAAATGAGCCACGAGCAATTCTTTATTAGTCACGCCCTGTAGCTCAGTTGGTAATATGTGTTTGTCAGTATATTTATCCTCAAAAAACTTTTTCTTCTTCTTTTTCGCCCAAAATAGAAGTAACGCTTCTACAATTGACATATTGTACAAAATCACCGTACGGACCGATTCATCCCGATACTTTTCTTCGATTTTTTGTGCTAGAACCCAAAGCCACGCGACAAATTCGACCGATTCAACTATGTTAGTACGAAACGCCTTGGGCGTGACAAAACTAAACGCATCAGCGTCCATAGTTATCTTTTTGTCGACTCAGCCATTTTAAGCAATCTTGAGAGCGAACTAGCTCCTTCACTTTTCAAGACAGTAGAAAGCTTGGCATCCGAACGATACCCAAGATCAACTTTATACTGCTGCTCAATGGTCCCAACCAGCGTATCTCCTCTCTTTCTGTGTATGGTCTTGCTCATATAATTTACAGCATATCATAAAATGACAGTGCAACGCCTCAAAGTTCTTCTGAAACTTCAACCGTATCGTGCGCGAGATACATCCCGAGCGCGATGCCAGCGATGGCGACGATAGTTAGGATTATGTAGTTCATATTGGTTCTATTGTACTATGTAAATTTCTGGTATAATTGTGCCTATGGATAAAACTACTCTGATTCAGAACATCGAGGGACAACGCGGCGGTTCGCATATAATCGCCTATGTTACCAGCGACCGGCCAGGACCCGTCGGAGCGCGTGTTGCACCTGATGTGATTCCTCTTTTCAGCAAACAACTCCAGCAAATGACTCCGGGCGGCGTGAAAGTCCCTAAAATTGACCTCTTCCTTTATAGCGGAGGTGGCGACACAATGGTCCCCTGGCGACTCGTCTCGATGATTCGAGAACATTGTGATCAATTCTCGGTACTCGTACCGTACAAGGCACATAGTGCCGCGACGATGATCGCGCTCGGAGCAGACGAAATTGTGATGAGTGACCTTTCGGAAATTTCTCCCATTGATCCTTCAACTGCAAATGTCTTTAATCCGCCGGATCCAGCCAATCCGCAGAATCGTATCCCAATCTCAGTGGAAGATGTCATCGCCTACTTTGACCTTGCGAAGAATAAATTTGGTATCAAAAGCGACGAAGACCTTACCAAAATATTCATTCAGTTCGTCGAGGCGAATCCTGAGGTGCACCCGCTCGCGCTTGGGAATGTTAACCGTATCCATAACCTTATCCGTCTCATCGCAAAGCGTCTTCTTAAGAGTCACAACAAGCCGATGCGTGAGGACGAGATTGAGAAGGTCGTAGAATATTTTACCGAGAAACTCTACAGTCATCAGTATTTCATTGGTCGTCACGAGGCACGCGAGGAACTCGGAGTGAAGTCGGTCGTTGATGCATCATTGCCTCTTACAAAATCGATGGACGACCTCTACGAGGCGTACCGCTCGGAAATGGGTCTCGGCGAGACAATGTGGAATCCGGAGATGGAACTCGGCGCCAACACAAGCCAAAAGCAAAAAACCTATCCGGTCGCCTGCATTGAGAGTAAAAAACTAACTCAACGCTTCGAAACGACTATCGAATTCAAGCGCCAACAGGTTATGGTCCAACAACAGACCCCACAAGGTCCGATGCAAATTCCGCAAGAGCAGGTCGCCTTCCGCATCCTCGAGCAGGGGTGGAAGTAATTAAAAATTGTAACTCAAGCAAAATGAACTTTGAGACCGTGGCAAAACAAATCGCACTTTTTTATAAAACATCATTCGATGGTGCTTTTGAGACGTTGGCCTTAAAGATCAAAAAAGAACTTGGCAATACAGACATTGTGCAGTATGTCCCTGTTCCGCCACAACTACCCCCGGAGTTGCCGAGATTAGTTATGTCATACGGAACTTTTAATTTAAACTTCTCAAAAAACAGAGTCGACCTACACTTCAAAGAACTAGTCCAACTAGAGCAAACGCTTGTAAAAGTTGCGGGGGTTATAGAAGAACTAGGTTTAGAAATTGTTCGTGTCGGGTTTGTACAAAAGAAGTTTCTTGAATCAGAAATTACTCCACTTCTATCAATCATTGCAGAAAATGTCAGGCCAGCCGGTGCCAAGGAAATAAACGTTAGAGCCAATTTACCCAAAGAAGTCAGTGGATATGAATGCAATAACATTGAAGCTTTGAGTTTTGTGACAGGGAGCAAACAACAGGGCGGCCAGCAAATCAACACACAAGGAATTCTAGTTGAAAGGGATATCAACACTTTACCCGAGAAACAGTCGGAGTATTTCTTTACAAAAGATTCTCTACCTGGTGTGATTTCTGCATTTGAGAAAGAAGCAAATACTTTGACTTTCTTGTAACATGTCAATTGAAATTAAAAAACTTAAAACCTCAACGGGTAACCCACCAATCGAAAAGGATGGGAATGCCGGATACAGCATACCTGACAATCTTCCCGCTGAGGCATTTGGCAAAATATTTGGTGAGATTCTAAACGATCACACGGACAGCATAAACGCACTCCGTGATGAGGTCGCAAGGTTTAAGACAGAAATGGATAGCTACAAATACGATTTGAATAAACAGTCGACTAGAAATATCGAAGTGATAGGAATTTTTTCAGCTATACTAGCCCTTTTAATTATTGATACGAGTGTAGTTAGATCCGTTAACTCTCTTCTGTCTGCAACTTTGTTAATCGTGGGGCTCACTGCATCGCTTGCGATTTTTCTTTCTCTTGTGCATAAATTTTTCGGCACGAATGATACAAACAAACTGGGATCATCTTTTTATACCTCCATATTTATACTTGCATCCTTGGTACTTCTTGGAATCGCTTTTGATTATTACCACATTCCTTTTCCTGCAAGTTCATCTAGTTCAACTGCAAGTACGACACGAGCAAATATTTAGTATACTTATATCTCCTTATCTACTTCTTTCATAATCCTATCGGTCTCAGCCAGAGCGACAATAATTTTCTGGTAGTGTTCAATGTCTTCATTGGTAAGAGTACGACCCTTGCGGTCTTTGAGCCATTTTTGTGCGGGTTGATAGCCGCCGATGTAGAAGTTCCAAACGACATCTGGCACGCCGCCGAAATACTGTTCGGCATTGATATACACCTTCTCGTCCTTGTAGGAGATTTTCTCCACGATATTTGAACCGCTCTCGGGATATGAGGTAATGAATTCGCGCACTTTCGGCGATTCCAACAAATGCAATTCCCGCAACTCCTTGCCGAGCGTGGCGAGCAACGAAAATTGTTTCTTGTCTTTCGGGTACGGCACGCGCGGGAAGTCAATTTTTAGAAATTCTTTGTACTTCTCGCGATAGCTCGGCGAATAGAGGACTGCGTAGATATAGTCAAAGATATTTTCTTCACTAAATTTATCTATAATCTTTCCAAACTTTAAAATAAAATCTGATTTTAGATTTAATATTTTAACTCTTTCATAGATATAAAGCGGAAACACATAAGTTTGATCGCTTGCTGAATGAATGTCGGAAATATATTTCGTGACAAATACTCGATCAAATAATTGGTTTGCTGGAATGGTTCGACTAGAAAGAAGAGTTAAATTGTTCTTTCCGACTATATTTGTATTTGTTTTTTCTCTTGGATATGCAATAAAACCTTTAGAATTCCCAGTATAGGCCGTGTAGCGAGTATCAAAAGGTCTGTATTGAATTTGCTCAACACGAAAACCTTTCTGTAAGTCATCTTGTGCCCATTTTATTTTCCAATCCCGACCATCTTCTGGTAATCGATATTTATCTCTGATTTCATTTTCCGAAAGAATCTGAAAATCGTTGACTACTTTCTCAGTTTCTTTTTCATTAAACTGAATCACTGTATCGTCGCGCTTTGTTTGAATCCCTGAATTATAATGTATAAAAATTTCATTTAATTTAAATCCTTTCCCGTATTCCTCGCTTTCTCCAAAGTCTTTTGGTACGAAGAAATAAGACGGCTCCGTGTATTTGAGTGTCTCCCATTTGATGGATTTCATATCACCTGTGTCAAGCGAGGCGAATTTGCTCTCGCGTACGCCATAAAGTTCTGCGTGATGAACAGACCCAAGTCCTTGTTTCGTTCCTTCTTTGCGAACAAAAATTGAAATCGCTACGCCTTGCTGAATATCAAATACATTCTCATCCTTGCCTCCACCTGGTGTTTTTTCTTTCTTTTTTGCATTTCCATGCAAATCGAGGACATATATATCATCGAATGTTTCAAGCATGTGTTTGCGCATCTGCCGATGAGTGATGCCGTCAATGAATGAATTATTGGTAATCATCGCTACAATACCGCTTTTGTTCTTTTCGATGAAATGCTCAGAAAATCGAAGAAATTTAATGTAGTCGTCGTCTAGATTAATTTTCTTTTCGCCAAGACCTTTTTTGTAGTCCTTGATGAGATTTTGTATCCACTCGCCCTTATTCGATGAACTCACGCTATATGGAGGATTGCCGAGAACAACCATGATTGGCGTTTCGTTCTTGATGACAGCGGCTTGTTTCGATTCCTCCGCGATTGATTGCGCGAGACCGAAGCTGTCGAGATCAAGGCCCTTGTCAGCTTGTTCGAGCGAGTTGGTGAGATAGATGCCGAGCCGCTTGTTGAAAATGGTGAATCCTGTCTGCTTGAAGGCGATGCTCAATTTCAAATGCGCGATAGTGTAGGCGGCCATCATAAGCTCGAAGCCGTGGATGCGTGGCAAGAGGTCGTGATGCACATACGCAGGCCACCGACCTTTCTGTCCTTGTTCTATGATCCGCTCATAGATAAGGCGAATGACAGCACTGATGAATGTGCCAGTACCGACAGCCGGGTCAAGAACCTGAACCTTATGCTGACCACTCGGCAGTTTCGTTGTGTCCGCTAAGCCGTCCGTGAGTCCGAAATCTGTTTTGAGTACATGGTCAACTGCGCGAACGATGAAACGCACGACCGGAAGCGGCGTGTAGTACGCTCCCATTTTCTTGCGGAGTTCGGCATCGTACTCTTTAAGGAAGTCCTCGTAAAAATGAATAACTGGATCTGGTCCCCCGTGTTCCTTGCCCCATAAATCCTGTTTGAAATATTGTTCCATCAGCTCACGAACATTCGCCGTCGCGAACACCGCGCACAATTCGTCCACGATATAGCGGAGGCGTTTATTGAAGTCGGGTCCAGCGATGTGATTGAAGAACTGCCGCAAGAATGGGTTTGATTCCGGCACAAGGTCGCGCGCTTCCGCGCGTGTAAATGTGTCCAGCGACTCATCGTTGTGACGAGCGACAAACAAACCATATACAAGCGTCTGTGCATACATGTCCGCGAATGCTTCTGGCGTAAGGTCGTGAACGAGCATTTTCTTCACGGATTCGTAAATGCGCTGCAAATCGGTATCGGTATCCGACTTGTCGGCAAGAAAGTGTCGTACATTGTCACGGATGCGGCGCGCCTTACCGCCCATAATTTCAGCAAGTCGTTTGCCACTCTTCATCGGCTCCGGCTTGCTTGCGAGAAAATCAACTAGAGCGTCGGCAAGCTCGCCAAACGTTTCAGGCCTCGCAATGAGCTTTCCGTTCTCAATTATTCCGATACGAATTGACTCACCGTATCGCTGGCCGTTTCTAAAAAAGCGAAACTCAAGATAGTCGGTCAGGATTAGGTTGGAGTAGCCAAGATAGCGTTCCATCTGTTCGGATTTTTCGGTCTTATCAAGATCGACGCCAATGTCTTTCGTTTCGGTATATCCAGCGGTAATATCTCCTCGAAGAAATACGAAATCGGGATTACCGTGCTCGCTTCGTGAAGGATCGTTAAGAATTTTAAGAGCTGGATCAAGCGATTGAATAAGCGCCTCAAATGCGGGGCGGTAGGCATGCTCGCGAGCTTGACCCGTTTTGAATTTCCCTTCCACGCTAGAGATATAGTCCTCAATTACTTTCGTTGACATATTTCAAATCATCGCACAAAATCGCCATTAACTCAACGCGTTGAGTTATTCGCCAAAATTACAGTGGACCCCTTCGGAGTACCTCAGGACTCTCACAAAACATAGTCGCTCCGCTCGTTGTTTTGTGGACCTACGGGGAGTCGGACCCCGACCTCGTGCATGCCATGCGCGCGTTCTACCGCTGAACTATAGGCCCCATTTCTGTATACCCGACACCCAGTGGACTCCTTCAGATAAGAATCTTCAGGACTCTCACAAAACATAGTCGCCGGTTACGGCTCCTTGTTTTGTGGACCATAGCGGACTTGAACCGCTTACCTCGTCAATGCGAATGACGCGCTCTACCAGATGAGCTAATGGCCCGTACGGGCGATTCTAACATATTTAGGTTATAGTATGTTCGCGCGCTCTTAGCTCAGTTGGTTAGAGCGTACGCTTCACACGCGTAAGGTCGCAGGTCCGATTCCTGCAGAGCGCACCAGACAGGAAAAGTCAAAGAGTTTTAGAGTTAAGATTGAAACATTCGCTCTCATAGAGGCAATTCGTGTCGCTAATCAAGCAGGCATCAGTAAGGTCATAACGCCATACTGCGAGCAACCGCGGCCGTGGCAGAAACTAAGCCGTGTCCGTATTGAGAATCTATCCCCGCAGGTGCCAAGTCTATCGCGGTAGAAGTCATTATTGTTCTTATTTCGTCGTTAATACGACTGTAGCCGCTTGTGCCAATGGCGCTGGTATCACGAACCCCCGTCGCTATAACAAGCGCCGCGACGCCCGCGACATGAGGTGAGGCCATTGAAGTGCCGGAGCCATATTTGTAGCAACCGCCATCACCTAGAACATTACAGACCGGCTGTGGAAGAGAATAACTGGAACTATCATTCCATGTGGAGTACACGGACACGCCCGGCGCCGCAAGGTCCACCTCGGGTCCAGTGCTTGAGAAGCTCGCGCGCTTATCGCCAGAATCGGTGGCCGCAACGGCAATGACTGAAGCGTATTTGGCCGGATAAATTACATTTCTACCTTTGCCCGAGGCAGTTCCTGAATTTCCCGCCGCCGCAACGATGACGACGCCTGCTTTTTCGGCACTATCAAACGCTCGTTTTACAGTGCTGCCCGGATCTCGAGCTTGCCCAAGCGATAGATTGATAACATCCATTTTGACTCCCTGCGTTGTCGTTGCGGGAGTAGTGCCCCACGCGGCAAGATATACGGGGACTCCCGTTGACCATTGAACCGCGGCAATAATGTCGCTCCAGTAGCCGACACCATCTTCGTTGAGAACGCGGAGTGAATAGAGGTCACATTCGGGGGCAACGCCTACGACGCCAAGTTTTGGATTTACAGCGCCATTGTCGTTGTCTTCGGCGCAGGCAGTACCGGCGACATGCGTTCCGTGCCCGTACACATCCATCGGGTCGTTATCGTAATAGTAAAAATCGTAGCCGCCGCGATAATTAGCATTGAGGTCGGGGTGGAGATAATTGATGCCGGAATCAATGATGCCGATGTTTACTCCGGCACCTTTATTTGCTGAACCAGTATGTACTATGTCCGCGCCGATGCGCTCCACGCCCCATGAGTTATCGAGCTCAATGTCAGTCGCGTACACGGTATCGTCAAGTTCAATGGATGCGACATGCGGATTGCGGGATAATCCCTCAATGGCACCGGCGGGCAGTGTAGCGGCGATAGCGTCCACAATGGAATAGCTGTATTTAATTGTGCCGCCGTGGACGCGCACGAGTGCCCGTTCACTCGCTCCAACTGGTTTGTCAAAAGCAATGAGCACACGCGCCACATTATTGTTGCCTTGTCCTTGGGCGACTGCGAGTGTTGTGGCAGGGATAGCGAGACTCGCCATACCCGCGACGACAAAAAGAACAATAATTGAAACAATAATTTTTTTCATAAAATTGACTTTTGTTATTCGGCAATTATTAATGAACCTTCATACTCTTATTATCAACTATCACATCATAGCATATAGCATACTGGCAATAGGGCGGCAAATGTTATACCCGCTCAAACCCCCGTTTTGGCGTAACATTTGTAACATTTGCGAAAACGACCCCAGACCGAGAGGCCTCAGTCTGATATATTAAAAGACGCCAAGGAACTCTTATGGGGCCTCAACCTGCTAAGGTCGAGACCGAGAGGCGGGGTCGCGGAAATTTCCGAGCGACGGCGAGGAAATTATCCGTGACCACCATACCATCGGGCCGGAGTATGTTGGTCGTACGCACGCTTCGGGTGCGTGTAGACCGGGTTCAATTCCCGGCGGCCCGAACGAAGTGAGGGACGATTCGGGAATTGAAGGCCGGAGCGCGACGGCGCGAGGCGGGGTCGCGCAAATTTCTAACAAGAAATTATGCGTGACCAAAAGCGTAATCGCGGTTCCCGGCGGCCCGACAAAATAATAAACAAAAAAACGCGCTCTGTACTCAGAGCGCGTTCGGTTTTTGTGTTTGCAACAGATACGCAATCGCATCGGTTGCGGTGTAAGAGCCAGTTTCCTTTTTCATCAGATGAGGTAAGAAACTAACATCATCTCCCATCGTGATGATGGCGGGTTCGAGCGGATTCCCCAGACCGGCAGCCGCGAAGAGTCCGCAGCAGATACATTTCCTTCCTACAGTATCTTCGCGTTTTCCACCCTTACGCTCATAGTCACTTACGAGCTCGCTCGGACAACGAAAGACGATAGTACCGTCTTCCCTCTTATACGGAACGCGTAACATCGACGGCTCACACTTCCGTTTACGGTCGTGATAAACCACCGGGTCAGAAAGTGTCCCTGCTACAGAAGCGACTTTGAATGGATATCCTGTCGGCGACGCTTGTGCATCCGTATAGATGACAAGCTCGCCACGGAAGCCGAGACGCCTTATCTTACTACTGAGAGATGGCTTCATACCGGAGTCCTCGCAGAGCGCGAAGATGGAGCCGGTCTGAATGCCGACCGCACCAAGTGCTTGCGCTTGTGCGAGGCCTTCTGGAGAAGCGAAGCCCCCGCCAATCCAGAACGGAATGCCAAGGTCTCTAATCCCCTTGAAATTCACTTCATCTCTTGGCCCATAAATGGGCTGGCCACTTTCATCAAAATTACCTTTCTTGCGCGGCGGTGCGTTATGACCTCCGGCAGTCGGTAACTCGACGATGAATCCCTGAATGCTTCCTTGAGGTAATTTCCCTACCATAATCCGCGCCAAAGTATCGGTCGATACGATAGGCAAAAATCCCGGGCGTTTGAGTTTGAGTTCCGAAAATTTCACCCCGAAGAAAGCACTCGGATCGAAACTGATTGTTTCAGTTCCGTCTCCATTCCCTCCAACCGAGACGCGATAGCTCGGAATACCTCCTGACGCAATCGCGTCGAGAACACCCGGAATCTGAAGCGTAATCCCCGCTCCCATCGTCACGAAGTCGACACCAGCGAGCATCGCACCAGTGATGTCGGAGAGGAGCGGCATCTGGATTTTTTCCAGATAATTCACGCTGACTGGCTTCGTATGCCCCTCTTTCGCGAGCCAAACAAGAGCGAAACTCGCCGCAACAGCGAGCTCAACGAGATTCTGACTTGGCTGCAGATTGAATGCCGACACTACCTTGAATCTCTGCCCAGCGGGAATTCCGCCTTCGACAAAGTATTTCGTAATGATACGCTCGGACACTTCCTGAAATGGGAAGTGTGCAAGCGCACGCCGATAGTGATCGCCAGGATCTCCCAACTGGAGAATCCGAGAGACCCAATGTTCCGCGCCAACACCAGAAACAGTCCCTAATCCTCTGCCACTCAGAGAACATTTCTTCGCGAGGAAAGGGGTCGATATATGGACACCCATTCCACCCTGAACGATTTTTGGGAGATTCATTTGACCCCCTTCCTTTCAAAGAACTATTAACATTTACTACAAGTGAAATGTCTCTCGGCAAATCCTAGCAGGACTTACCGGAAATAGCTCGCTATTGTTGTGATATGCTTTCGTTATGACCATCCTGCAGGTAGGCGTTAAGGCGTTTTTAAAAAATAAAGACGGAAAATACCTTTTTTTGAGGAGAAATACGGAAAAATATAAGACCGTCCAAGGGACTTGGGACATCGTCGGCGGGAGAATAGAACCTGGTACTTCTCTTCTGGAGAACCTTAAAAGAGAAGTGCGAGAAGAAACTCAATTAGAAATCATTTCAACCCCTCGTCTCATTTGTGCTCAAGATATTCTTCGCCTTCCGGAGAAACATGTCGTTCGCCTGACTTACACCGCTGACACCGAAGGCAATCCGGTTTTGGACACTTCAGAAAATATTGAATATAAGTGGCTCACTCTGGATGAAATTCGCGTACAAAATGATATGGATATTTATGTGCAAGAACTCTTGGAGAAAGGACTTATCACCTAATAATTCCCTATGGAATCAATGCCTCAACCCGCTGAAAATACTCCGCAAGAACCAAAAAAGATGGACCCTCGTCAAAAAGAAGGTCAAGGACTAGAATTCTGGGCACGCTCGCTCCGCGAACAAGGAGCGCTTACGCAAGAAGCATATGACGATTTTATTGCACAAAACAACTCTAAAGAGGAAAGCATGGCGAAGCGAGGGCTCCCCCAACTGAAGCATTATGGACTTTTTAATTCGGCAGATGAAATACGAGAGAAACTATCACCACATAAGGATGAACGATTCATTATTCGTTGCAGTTCAAAGGAAACGGGCGATATAAAGCGGCTCATAGATACCGGTCTTGAAGAGGCGTGCGCATTCGCTGATATATTACCCGGAGGATTTGAAAAATGGGATGTTGAAATGAAAGAGTTCGTTCACACAAAGGCGTCGGGAACAATTATTGTCGAACCTTCTGGAAGAACCGTTATTGAAACATGGGAAGGGTCTCACTACTTGAATACAACAAATGTCCCGAAGTATTCTGCTGAATTTGATCCAGAAGTTCCCCATCAACGATTCCACTGGGAAGCGCCAGATGGCGCAGTACTTCTTCCAGAGCTTCAGGAATATGCGATTCACGCTCTGCGATACATTTTTCCTTACCTAAAACCGCACACCAACGAACAAGTTTATGTGGAATACGGAGTAAAGCCGGGAGGAGAAATTTACTTCCTCGATGTGAACGATTCTTCCCTGCTAACCGGCAAATCCGCGAATACCTCAACCCGTTGAGGTATTCGTTTAGTGCTTATTTCCTCATTAAAACGATGGTGGACCCTACCGGGATCGAACCGGTTACCTCCACATTGCAAATGTGGCGCTCTACCAGATGAGCTAAGGGCCCAATATCTTCTACTCTACCTTCTCAACGCGAGATTGACTAGATGCGAAAGGAAGTCGGAGAATTTCACGCCGATGGCGGCTAGGGATTTCGGCAAGAGCGATTCGGTCGTGAGTCCCGGCAGTGTGTTGGTCTCGAGATAATAGATGCCTTTCGGTGTGACGATGAAATCACTCCGCGAGTAGTGGCGCAGGCCGAGTGCGCGATGGATTACCTTCGCTGCGCGCTGGAGTTCTTCGCTCGCTACGCGAGAAAATCGCCCAGGACAAATCTCGCGCGACCCGCCAGAATACTTCGCGTCATACGAAAAGAAATCACTCTCGGGCGGAACAATCTCGATAGGCGGAAGCGCATAGAGCGCTTCGCCGCGCAGACCTTCGACCACGCCAGCGGTCGCTTCTTTCCCACGGATGCATTCTTCAATAAGAACGCTTGGTGCTCCGTCGGCGAAGAGTCGTTCAATAGCGGAGAGCACCGGCGCATAACCGCCAACAATAGAAATACCAACTGAAGAACCCCAGCCGATGGGCTTCACGACAACTGGCTGATGGAAACTACGAATAACATCGCGCGCCACTGCCCCGCTATTTTCAACACGATCAGCGAAACGGGATTCGGGCGTTAGCAGACCAGCTTCTTTCGCGCGTTCCTTCGCCATAAGCTTATGCATCGCGAGATACGAGCCGAAAGAATCCGCACCAGAATACGGAACGCCGAATCGTTCGAGAATTCTCTGCACTTCGCCATCTTCGCCATATTCACCATGAAGCCCGTTCAAGACGACATCAACTTGTCGCAGGATGCGTTCGGGCGGAGTCGGTTTGCCGTGCGTATGCCACTCGCCATTTTTATCTATGTAAATGTCGAGGGCAGAGAATCGCTCTTCCGGCAAATTCGCGAGCATCGCCGCACCTGTCTTCAGCGAGACCTCATGCTCGCGCGATGGCCCGCCCCGAAGCACTCCGACGATAGTTTGCATTTTTACATTATACACGCCCATGTATGGACTTCGCAATTACATTAAGCGTAATACTCGCGCACGAAATTCGCGCGATATTCATCAAATCGTCCATCAAGAATTGCCTGTCGTGCTCCAACGACAAGCTGGAGGATGAAGCCAATATTATGTATTGAACAAATAATTGAACCGAGCATTTCGCCGGAACGAACCAGGTGCGAGACATACGCCAAGGTGAATCCTGAGGAAGTCTGACTTCCGCAGCAGCTGAGGAAGTCAGACTTCCTCAAAGAGAGCGAATCGAGCGGAGAAAAGTTGTTACGATATTTCTCGTTCTTTAAGTGGATGATGCCTTGCCGAGTATAGATGGAACCGTGGCGGCCGATTCGTGTCGCCGCGACACAATCGAAAAGATCCATACCGTTCGCGATACCTTCGAGAATATCACCTGGCTCGCCGATACCGAGAAAATGGCGTGGGAGTTCTTCAGGCAACTCGCCTACCGCGCCGCGCAGCGCGCCGCGCATATCTTCTTTTGAAAAAGAACCGCCGATACCGATACCATCAAAACCAAGCGAGGCAATCTCGCGTGCGGACTCTCTTCGCAAGTCCTCAAAGCGGCCGCCTTGCACAATACCGAAAAGCGCCTGCTTTTTCTGCGCATCACTATTTTGTCGATGTGTTTTAAGCGACCGCTCGGCCCAGCGATGGGTGCGTTCCATTGCTTCTCTCTGATACTCGTAGGGTTCGGTCGGCGAGGTACATTCGTCGAATGCGAAGAACATATCTGCGCCGAGCGCATGTTGAATCTCCACTGACCGTTCGGGAGTGAAGCGATGAAGCGAGCCATCGAGATGCGAAGTGAAGGAAACGCCCTCATCGTCAATAACTGCGAGCTGGCCGTGCTGACTCGCAACATCCTCGTCATAGACGGCAACCGCTTCCTCGAGTGGCTCATCACCTTTCATAAATTTAGAAATTGTTTTACCAAATGCAGCGCCAAGCGAAAATACTTGGAAGCCGCCCGAGTCAGTCATCGTCGGCCCCTGCCAGCCCATAAATTTTCCGAGACCTCCCGCGTCCTGCACTATTTTTTCACCCGGCTGAAGATACAGATGGTAGGTATTCGCGAGCACAACTTGAGCACTGAGTTTTTCTAATTGTTCGGGGAAAATACCTTTCACATCGGCTTTTGTTCCTACCGGTACGAAGGCGGGCGTGCGAATAACGCCGTGCGGAGTTGTGAGCATACCAGCGCGCGCCAGGCATCCTGGCGCGCGCTTCTCTATAATGAATGAAATTGCGCTCATTATTTACCACTATATCCTACTAGCAAAAAATTTGACACGAAAATTTCACCGTGGTATTCATATGTTTCGTATGAATATTTTTCAATCGAACGCGCCAATCCACCGAACATCCGTGCATATCCTCGCTATAATCGGCTTTATTGCGCTGGTAAGCGGAGGAATATGGGGTGCGGTCTACGCGACGCGCTTCGTCCCTGAAATAGTGAACAGTACTGGTGAAGCGGCAATGTATCTCGGCTCGGCCTTCGCGCCTGTCGCAACGCTCGGTCTTATCCTCAGTCCTTCCGATACCACTCTGTATTGGGTTGTGTTTTTCGGCTTGTCGCTTTTTCTTGTGTATCTCTTCTTTTTCGTTGCAGTGCCGACAACAAATCGTTATGCACACACCTTTGGATCTCGCGTCTCAACATTGCTCAATGCACCGAGAGTCGCTCCCGTCGCGATTAAAGATATGCCGTCTGCTTCAAAACAAGAACTTCCTAAGACATCGCGCGAATATTCCTCCTATGATGGGTTCAAATCCTTTACACCTAATAGTGGCGCACTCTCGGTTGAGGATATTGTGAAGGGTCTTTCACAAAAACATTCTGTGGTACCCTCAGAGCATATGGAAGAATTCGAAGAACTGACAGAGAATGTCGAGCCGATATATGAGAATGTTGAACCGATTGTACTCGATAGTATCGTTCCTGTCGCTGAAGTTTCTTCGCCAGCGCGCAATTTTACAATTGCGCTTGTCGCAGGCGATCGCACAGCGGTCTTCTCTGCCTTGCGACAACAGACACGAAATGGGGACACACCAGAACAGCTTATGAGCGCCATAGTATGTCTTCTTGACGAAGTGTATCGCGCCCGCATTGACGGTACTGCGTGCGATGCCGATATCTCACGAATGACAGCGCGATTATCGACTCCGACTCTTGAGAAACTTATCGATTCGCTCACGACGGCAATTGATTCAAGTTACTCATCAAGAGTAACTGGTGCAAAACTTGCACTTATTCGCGCACTCGCAGTCCTTGGTGCTTAAAAACAAGGTTCAACCTTAAATCTTAACTCCCAAGATTGAACCTTGTTTTTATTTCTGCACTTTCAAGAGTTCCACTTCGAAAACAAGCGTGGAATTCGCTGGAATGACATTCCCTACTGCTCGGTCGCCGTACGCGAGTGATGCAGGGATGACGAGGTGTCGTTTACCTCCAACCTTCATACCGACAACACCTTGGTCCCATCCTTGGATAACTTCCCCCTTCCCGAGATTGAAGGTGAAGCCATCAGTTCCGCGATTCGCCGAAGCATCAAAGACCGTTCCGTCGGTGAGCGAGCCGACATACTGCACCGTTACTCTATTGCCTGCTGCGGCAGCAGCGCCTGTTCCTATAATCTTATCGGTTACTTGAAGTTCAGTTACTGAAGGCATAGTGGTTTGTGCAGTTTGATTAGTAGTGGCTTCAGTTGTTGGAATCAATTGTGTGAAGAGTGACATCCCGTTGAATACAAAGAAGAAAGCAATAACAGCGAGTGCGACTGCAACGGCAATAGCGGTTTGGGTTGGTTTCATAGTGTGATTATTTATTTTGAAATTCTTTAAAGCGTTTTATCTCTTCGGCGACCGCGGCTTTAGCGATTTCTTCATGATCGGGAACTTCGCGATCAAGGAATGTCTTGAGTGCCATAGCGTCGCCTGCTTCTGCAAGTGTGGCAAATTCAGCGCGCTTTTCTTCTGAAAGTTTCCCGATGACCGAAAGCGTCGCGGCTTTGAGCGCCACCTCGCCGAACTGAGAAATAAGCTCCTTCTGTTTATCAATCGGGAGTTCGACGATCCCGAGGTCGGCGGCAATTGCGGTAGTCATTTCATCTTGCATAGGCGATATCATAGCATAAGTTATTTAATAAATACTTTCAAACTTTCAGGATCTGGCGGTCCCATAAATGATTTGAACAGACCGAAGAAACCATTCGTCTTTACTGGCGAGCTGATAATATTTTTTCCATCCGGCGTAAGACGCCAAAGAATACGGTGGTTATCATTGTCCGCGCCATACACAGTTTGATTTGGATGAGCCGAGAGATATTCGGTGACAGCAATTTTTTCTTCCGTTAATGAACCGCCGTAGGCATACACATGTCCGCCATCGGAATAAATATGTGCTTCGTCGGTAGGTATCGTGAGACCAAAATGATTCGTAATAGGAAGTTCGTGCAAATTCAAAGGTCCGGAATGTGCTCCACCGTGTGCACCCATATATATTTGACCATCAGGTATTTGGACAAGTTCTCCATCAGCACCGAATCTATCGATATGACCATCTGGGCCCGTCATAACGCGTTCAATAGTATTACCATTCTCGCTAACAGTAACTTCTGTATAACCGTCTGAATATGCTCTCGTACTCTCGAGGACTTTATGTGTTGTGCCATCAGTGAAAACTCTCGTATTCATCACATCATTTGAATGCGTAACCTGCGGTGGAGTCGGCTCAACAGGCGGAGCTGTTTCAATAGCAGAAGGTACTTCAGTAGAAGGAGCGTGCGATCCCAATGGATAATCAGACGAGTTAAGTATACTTCTTGGTCCATTGAGAAAATATTTATTACTCAAATGATCTGTTTCGGCAGGAGGAGCTACTTCGGGAGAAGGAGCTATTGCTTCCGGAGCGACAGGAGCCGCTGCTACTTCGGGAGAATATGCTGGAGTTACTGGCGCGCCCTCTGGCGCTTGGACAGATCCACTGTTATAGAAATCATGGGAAACATGTACTTGTCCATCGGCTGCGATAAATATATGGTCATCCGGATTAATCTGAACGCTTGTGCCGTCAGCATTGAAAAATCCGTGTTGCGGATCGCTCGCAATTTGATGTACGACTTTATCAATTGAGCCAGAATCGGCAGTAAGCAATTTATGAACATCGCTATCTGCATCAAACTTGCTCGGGTCGAGATTTTTATCCTGCAACTGTTCTGAAAGTTGCTTCAACATATATTCATAACCGTGCCCAGCTGATGCATTCACAGAGACCGCTGGCATTTCTGGTGCAGGAGTCGTTGTAGCGGATTCACCCGCGGCCGCTGCGGCCGCGGGTTGCTCTGACACAATCGGCGCTTTCGTATTTATTTCGGGATGGTTCGGCCAGTGATGCCCCAGCCATTCAGTTCCCTCTTTTACTCCCTCAACCGCCAATAATATACCGCCTGTCATCATGGCCGTATATGCAACTGCTTTTCCCATCGCTTTTTCTTTTGCTCCCCATTTCCAAAATGTATCTTTTTGCTCTTCATCATGCGGCAATGTCGCATTTTCATATTTCATAAACATACTTGCCGCGCCAGCTACGCGCTGTACCCAAATACCTCCACAGAACACCAACGCAGCTGGCACCGAGACGGTCATTAGACCGCCGGCACCAAGGCCGAGAGCGATACCAGCTCCAATTTTCTCTCTCGTGCTTAATTTGTTATATGTCTCGCCCATCTTGCGGAAGTATTTTTCTATCACTCCACCCTTCTTTTCTGCTTCTGCATCTATTTCTCCCGAACGATTCGCGAGATATGCTGCATCCTCCTCAGGTGTTTTCGCTTCTTCTGGACCTACCAGCTCAACTCTTTCTGGATCGTCAAGATGTGCAGTAGCTTCTCTTACGGTTCTTTCAAATTCCTTTCGATTTTCATTCGGCGTTTTGTCTCCTTTCTCTTCTTCTTCAACTTCCTCCTCAATTTCAGCTGGTTCTTGCTTTTCTTCTATTTGTTCCGATGTTTCTAATTCTTTAAGAGGTTCATCTTCTTTTGGTAATTGTACATCCTCCCCCATTAGAAATTTAATTTCTTCTTCACTTAAGATTACTTTTTGTGGAAATTTTTCAGCCATACATTTAGTGCGAGAGATATCGCTCTCTTATCATATTTTCAACGGTAGCACGATCGCGGCCGTAGGTCAGCGAGGAGAGGTGGATAAGGTCGTCTATTTGCGAAGGGTTTCCTATCGGGAAATCGGCAGTCCGTATATCGAACGCTTTTTGCGGCACGCCGCCTGAAAGAATCTTCACATACGCATTTCTGTTTTCTATATTCACGAAATCGAGCGCCTCGAAAACCGGCGCGAACTGCTTTGCGAAGAATTCAGCATCCTCCTCACCGACGCGGAAGACCGCCATATTGCCGACATTGCCGAAGACCGCATCGCGCGTCTTATCGGCTATCTGATTGAGGAACTGGTGCGCGATCGTGAGCGCGAGTTTATACTTGCGCGCCTCCGAGAGAATGCCAGGGATAGAATCAGTCGTCACATTCTGGAATTCATCAATATAAAGATAGAACGGCGGATAGGGCGCCTGACTGCCGTCAGGCAGGCGCCGGATGTCAGCGCGCGAGAGCGCCGCCATAAAGAGCTTCCCGACGACAATAAGACCGAGCAGGTTCGCATTCCGCTCCCCCAAACGGCCCTTCGAGAGATTGATGAGAAGAATCTTTTTCGTGTCCATTACCTCGCGGAACTTGAACGATGAGTCCTGCTGACCGACAATTGGGCGAATGAAATCGTTGGCGGTGAAGTCATCGAACTTGTTGGTGATGTAGGGCACAATGTTCGCGAGTGCAGTGTCGCCTTCGGCTTTATTCGCGATTTCTTGCCAGAATTGATTCACGACGGGATTCATACTTTTCGCAAGTTTCTGTTCGCGGAATTCTTTGTTCGAGAGCACACGTGCGATATCCATCATTGTCGAACCACTCGCCGGGTCTTCCATTACCAAGAGTGTTGCATTACGGAAATATTGCTCGAATGCTGGTCCCATACTCTCAGGCACATCGCCGTAGAGACGATGAAAGATAGCGAGAAGTTCGTTCACGATGAAGGTCTTTTGTTCAGGGCGCGAGAAGTCATATTCCAAGAAGTTGAGCGCAAACGGGCGCGAGAGATCAGCAGGGTCGAAATAAATAACATCGTTATACCGCTCGGGCGGCACCGCCGCGAGAATGTCCAAGATATCAGAACCGTGCGGGTCGATGAAGCAACATCCTTCGCCATTCTTAATATCCTGCATAATCATCGATTTCATCAAGCCGGTCTTACCAGTGCCGGTCTGGCCGATAATATAAAGATGGCGCAGGCGGTCTTCGGGATCGAGATAAACGCGTGTTTCTTCATTGCGATAGGTGTTAATACCGAGCAGTGCACCTCCGCCAGCTGGCGGATGCGGGAGCGAGAGCGGCGCGGGCGCATGAGTAAAGCGCACCTGCTTCAAATGCGGCGAACTTTCTATGCCGGATGGCGGGAAGTGATAGAGAGTAGTGAGTTCTCGAAGTGAGAGCGGAAGCGCGCGAGCATCAGGGAGACGGAAGGAGAAGTCCTCGCAGACATTCGCGACATCCTTTTCGGATGATTCGCGATTGAATTTCAGTTTGTTCCCTTGGGTATTCGCGAACTGATTAAATGCGGCCTCAAGCTCGCCCAACACCTGATTCGCTTTTTGTTCGTCGTTGGAGGAGGCGATGAGTCGTATTGTCGTACCGACAATGGGCGCTGAGATTTTTTTCTCTACTTGTTCTATAAATGTTTTATTCGCTTCAATCTGGCGGGTCTCGGCCTCCTTCGCTTTTTGTTCATCCTTCGGTTTGCTCGAGAAAAGGGTTCTACCGATGTCCCGCGCGATGTCGCCAAGCGCGGTTTCTGGCGTATCGAACGCGGTAGAGCGTCTTTCGCCTTTGCGCAGTGCTTGAAGAATTTTCTGATAATGCTTCACATGTCGGTCTCCGCGCGGTTCGATAATAATCTGGAGTACCGCGCCCTCGCCCGTTTTTTCTATCTTAGCAAAGGCATTAATAATGGTATTAATCGGATCATAGTCGAAGTCGGTGTAGTCCCGGAGCGGTAATGCGGAATGTTCTACGAATGCCGCGGTCGAGGCGAGCGATACACCCTGACTGCCGTCAGGCAGGCGCCCGGCGAAAATGTTGTAGTCAGCTGGCTGTAGCACCAGATGCGCATTTGGAAATATCGCTAAGAGTTGTTTTTCAAAGAGAGAACGCTTGCTGTTTGGTATTGCTGCGTAGAATTGGAGTTCGGGACTGTCGGCGGGCACCGCGAGCTCGAGCGCATAGTAGCGCGGTTCGCCATTTACCGCGTCAGCAACCGAAAGAAGTCCTGCATAGAACTGTTCCATTCCTGAAATAAGTTCCTTCAGCGTCTTGGCGCGCGCTTCGCCAGCCGGCGAACGGCTCCCCGGCCCCGGCAGCGATATTTCATACAGAGTCATCTTGAGCGCCTGGAAGCGCGGCGCCTTCTCATCGAATCCGAGTGCCGGTAGTCCTGCCGCAATGTAACGCACGAGGTAGCGATGAAAGTCATCAGCGATATGCGGATTGTGCATTTTTTCTAATACCGTGAGCGCGTTCTTAATTCCCCTCTCTTCCATCGTCTGCTGGAGACCTTTAATCGCCTGTTCGTCCCCGCCGAGATTGAGGTCGGCGAGAATTTTTTCGACTGTCTCGCCTGCCGTTGTTTCGTTCATGCGATACGCGGGCGCGAGCACTTCTGCGGGAGCCGCATGATGCTCATGAATTGTTTCTGAAATTATTTCTTCACGCGTTGGAGCCGCCGCCGCGGGATTCTCTACTTTTGCATTCTGAAGTTCTCGTTCTTTCTGCGAGACCTGCTCGCGCAAATACGCAAGCTCTTCTTCAGGCGTAACCAATATAGGTGACGATTCCATTACAAACAAGTATACTGCATCTGAATGACTGATTTTCTACAAGCAGTTGTACAACTTGACCCAATGACTATCGTGAAGGCGGGCGGTTATTTCGGTATCGCTGCCATCATCTTCTCTGAAAGTGGAATATTACTCGGTATATTCTTCCCAGGCGATTCGCTTCTTTTTATCGCGGGATTGCTTTCCGCAGGAGGATTTCTTTCGTTCGGCCCATTGGTTCTAATCGTCGTCGGTGCGGCAATACTCGGCGATTCGGTCGGCTATTGGTTCGGAGTGAAGATGGGCGACACACTCTTCCAGAAAAAGGATTCGCGTTTTTTCAAACAAGAATATGTGACGCGCACGCAGAAATTCTTCGAGACCTATGGAGGACGCGCCGTTGTACTCGCGCGCTTTGTGCCGATAGTGCGCACTATCGCGCCCATCCTCGCCGGAGTCGGGACGATGTCGTATAAAAAGTTCTTGCGTTACAACATCCTCGGCGGATGTCTTTGGGGCGCAGGAATGGTTTCGCTCGGCTACTTTCTCGGTTCGATAATCCCAGACAGCGAAAAATATGTGCTTCCACTATCTCTTCTTATCATTATACTTTCGTTCCTCCCCATTCTCATCAATCACATTCACACCAAGCGGGCAATTTAATTAAGAAATTAAAAAAGCTCCTGGATTACCAGGAGCTCCTTGTATAAAGCAAATAGAAAACAAAAGCCCCTAATACTATGAGTACTACAAAAAAGAAAGTTGGCACTTTCTTTTCACTTTCACCCGACGAAGGCAATACTCTGAACTGATCTTCGGAGAGACGCCTGAGTGTTACACCCAGTTCCTGAAGACCTTTGAGTTCTTTCCCTTTCGGCAGAAAGACGAGGTACTGACCCTTCTGGTTCGCATTCTCAATAATGCGAAAAAAAAACACAGGAGGCGTCGTCTTTAATCCTGCTTTCCAAAAAGGGATTCAACTTTACTAATTGATCCCTTTGATTGCCGGTGTAACCCTCAAGGATGTACAACATTTCATTCTGAGGTATTGCATACACCGTACGCTTTGCCGGAGAATCCTGCGCGGTCGCGACGAATGCAACCGACATCAAGATCGCTACCATAACTGCGGTTAGCCATTTCATGCTGTTCTCCTCTGTTTTGCGTTGCCTTGTGTGTAAAGACCAACTGCTTTTTTCTGTTTCTAAAGTATACTACAGGTTAACTTTTGTCAATATTCACAACTTGGGTGTTTCACACCCAAGTTAATATCTCAGACCGTTCAGAGTTGTTGTGTACGAGCTAACAAACGACGGAATCGCGAATGCGAGACCGATAAGAGGCAGGACGATAAGTGCAATAGTGACAACGCCCGTCCAGAAAAGATACTTACGCACTTTCTCTGCGGCCTGATATGCCTGATCGGCTTTCGCGCCTATCTCGTTGAGCTTCGCCGCGAGTTCAGGATCAATCATGTGAACCCAGTATAACAGGTCCAAAATGCAAGGTTTAAGTTAATGCATCACTTGCACCTTACACCTTATGACTTATACCTGTGCTTAAACCAGATGCACAATGGTGTAGAGCACGAGTGCACCAAGGAGTGTCATAACCGTCGTCAAGGCGCGCGGATGGCGATGGTGGCTTTCGGGAATAAGGTCGCTCGCCGAGAGATAAAGAAAGGTGCCGACAAAGATGGCGAGAATAAGACCGAGTGATGATTCAGAAATACGGAAGAAAAGAGTTGAAACAACTCCGAGAACTGGCGCGATCGCATCAACAAGTAACCACCTGAAAGCGCGCTTCCAATTTCCGTCGTTTTTCAATACGAAATTGACGGTGTTGATGCCGTCTGAGAAGTCGTGCGTGAGCACCGCTGCCGTAACGACGATACCAAGAGCAGGAGAAACTTGGAAACCAATACCGATTGCAATACCGTCTAAGAAGCTGTGCGCTGCGAGCGTGAGTGCCCCGAAAGATCCGCGATGTATATTTGCATCATTCTCTTCGCCTGCCCCGAGCGAAGTCGAGGGGTGTGTGTGCAAGAGAATAAGCCGGTCGAGAACGAGATAACCAAAAAATCCTAACGCGATGAAGAGTGCTGTTGTCGCAGCAGTGTGATACTTCGCGCCCAGATTTATAGCTTCAGGAAGAAGGTCGAAGAGAGCAACGCCCGCGACTGCTCCCGCCGAGAAGCCGAGAATAAGATGTAATTTATCGCGGAAACGGAGTGCGAATAGTCCGCCGATGAGAGTGGATACAAAAGTTGCTAAAGAAATAAGAAAGACAGTCATACTTAACTTGGAGGACTCGCTTCCAAGTTACTTCAGCAACGCGTCAATCGCCGTCTGGAAGGTCGCATACGGATACGCGCCTTCAATCATCTTGGTACCGATAACGAAGGACGGCGTTGCTTTAATGCCAACCTTCGTTGCTTCGGCTTTGTCAGCATCCATCTTCGCTTGATAGGTGCTCATATTCGCCTTCACATCCGCAGCGACTTTCGCGGCGTCAATATCGGAAATAGTCGCATTAAGCTTGTCGATAGATTCAGCATCACCGAATCCTTGATCCCCTTCTTCATCTTGTACTTCGAGCACTGCATTTCTCCACTCGAAATATTTATCTGGATAAAGCTTCCAAACCGCTTGGCTATATGCAGATGCGGTAACTGAGTCATTGCCGAGGAATACAAAGTCCATAAAAACTATTTTCACTTTCCCCGTGTCTACATAATTCTTGATAAGGTCTGGGAAAACGGGCGGCGTGGTTATTTGTGGGATGCCTCCAATTTCAACTGCTTTGCAATACGGGCACTGGAAATCACTCCAGAAAGCGATAGTAACGGGCGCGTTCGCTTGACCAATGAAAGGACTTCCATCGGTCTTCACATTTTTAATATCCACTGCCGGCGCCGCAGCGGCGCCGGATGGCGCTGGTGCTGCCGGAGCCGTCGGGTGCGCATTGCTCCACATAACTGCACCTCCGATAAAAAGCCCGGCGACTATGACGGCGATTGGTAAAAAGTACTTGTTTGTTGAATTGGTTTCCATATACAAACGATGATACCATACGGTCGGAACGCACAACAAGGAGGGCTTATGAAAATCGCAACACTTGGCATCATCACACAAGGGAACCAAATTCTGCTCGGGCGGAAGCAGGGCGACCCTGAAATCGGCGAAGGAACCTTAAATGGACCAGGCGGAAAGTTCGAGACAGAAAAGGACTCTACTATTTTTGACTGTCTGGTGCGCGAAACCAGGGAAGAACTCACTATCATGCTTGATCCGTCAAAAGTTGAGAAGTGCGCAATCATCACTTTCTACGCCGCTGGTGAACCAAGTTTTGAAGTGCACACTTATCGCACGAGCGACTTTAACGGCGAACCGCGCGAGACCGAAAGTATGGTTCCCGAATGGCATGCTCTCGATAAGATTCCATATGAACGGATGCTTGAATCAGACTTGTACTGGTTTCCTCAGCTGGTTCAAGGCGAGACATTCAATGCGAATGTGTATTATCGAGAAAAGGCAAAAGGTTTCATAAATGTTGAGTTCTTTCCGTTTGTTGACCACAACTAATCGGCCGCGTATCCTCGCGGCCGATTTTTGTACTGTTTTGCATGGCTTGACAAACAACTATATAGGTGATACTCTGTCTACAGATTAGATACTGCTGATTTTCAAATCAGCACCGCACATTGATTCCACAGATAAATGAACGAGGGAGGTTCTCATGAGTTCGGAGTTTTGGACTTCGTTGTCTGGACTTCTGGTTTCGGCAAGTGGTGTATATTACGCCGTGCTAGTGTTCTGCCGTAAAGCGCCGAGCAATTCGGTAAGTTGGGCGGCATGGGCTGTCATCGGATGTGCGATATTCCTCACATCAGAGACAACCTTCGGAATCAATGCCATCACCTTTGCGGTAGTGAATCCTACTATGATCACTGCTATCGGAGTGTGGCGCCAATTCGAACAGACAAAAATGCCTTCAAAACGGGAACTGATTGGAGGAGCATTGGGATTTTCAGCGATTGGTGCATGGCTTCTAGCCAACGCATACAACGCACCCTCCGAATGGACATTGGGACTCTCAATCGCGGCAGATCTCATTCCTGGATGGCTTATCATGCAAGGTGCATGGGAAAACCCCGAAGGAGACAAACCGTTCCCATGGATTTTATTCTCGTTCGGATTCGGCATTGGGGCATTTGGTCTCAAAGAATTCTCGTTATTTACACTAGCAGTTCCAATCTATATGGTCTTTATTGGAACTGTTATTGCTCTGCCGCTTATTCTGTATCGAATACATTACCGTAAACCGATCCGGGAATGGCTGTGATGCAAAATCTGCTCTGTAAAATAAAGCCCCCAGAAATGCGGGGCTTTTTTATGTGCCAATTTATATCCTATAGGACAAAAATTGATACAGTAATTACTACCAAGCGAGAGAACGAAGAGTGAGATTCTGATTTCACTCTTCTGAACGAGCACAGGGAGCAAGCCCAGCTCTGAGGGCTTATTGATACTGAATATAAATCGGTGCAGGAGTGAGCGAGAGAACTTCGGCAGGCGTGAACATACCGGTTGAGGGCGGTTTCAAGTCATTTTTATAAAAGAGTTTAATACCCGTAAATTGCACCGGCTCGGGATAAATAACATTGGTATAGGTTCCATTTTTTTTCGCCTTCGAGCCCCAGCCATCCATATCCATCACGATCTGCACCTCCGGCAGTGCCTGAATATTTTTATAATTCGTCACCATCTTCCGTGTGAAGCGATGTACGACGAGAATCTTCGGTGGCAGATTATTATCACGCACCAAGCCCGCGAGATACTGCGCGGCATAATTTATATCGACAGCATCGAAGGTGCCAATGACCGAACCGGGAGGGTCGCCGAATTTCATCGAGAATTCTGGATCAATAGCGAGATGGACGGTGGGCATCTTCAGATATTTTTCAAGTTGCGGAAGCTCATACTGCAATGTACTTAATGCCACCTGAATATCAAGAAACACAATTCCATTTATCTGATTCGCCAGCTCAAGCGCATGGTCAATTTGCTCATCAGGCATGCGGAGAATATACTTCCCTTCTTTGCCCGCGCTTCCCTGCGCCACGGTCGCAATATATTGGATGGCGGGCACGACTGGCGTCGTCGGGTCCGCTTTCTTCCACATTTCTGTCGTGCTCGCGAGCATACGGAGCATCTGATCAGCGGGGTATTCGCCGAGTACGCCCATCTTTGTAGAATAAAAGTTTCCGTAATAGGCGACGACGCGCTTGAACGGCAGAATCGCGCCCGCGTTCGGATACACCGTCTTCACCGGCCAAAGTTGTGCGGAAGTGGAAGTGGAAGTGGAAGTTTGACTTCCGGAATCTGAATTTGAAGTCAAACTTCTGTGCGCGAGCGCGAGCAGCCGTGCATCATAATCAGCCCTATCGAACACTGGCAGCGGGATAAATCGTTCCGGCTTATCAGCGGCCTCCGAGCGATACTCGGTCGCGAAGATACTAGAAAAACCAAGTGCATAAATAATCGCCGCGATAGCAACGACACTAATTCCCGCCCAATGTATTTTGTTGGGCATCTTAATAGATATTTTCTTTGGCATGGCTACCGGCTATTCTAGTTTAGAATCTGCTTTCTTGAAAGGCGGTTATGACCGCGGCAAATGAACTATTAAGGTCAAAGTTAAAGGACTGTGGAGCTGTTTGTTCTATCGGCTGTGCTTGAGGAATCGGCTGTATTTGTTGTGTCGGTTCTGTTCCAGGAGCAAATTGTATCTGTTGGTTTGGGTATGCTCCCGGTGTACCTTCAGGCGGTGGCTGATTATTCATTTCAATGCGGGGTACGAACTGTGTTCCTGGCATCTGTTGCCCTTCTGACGGAGGTGGCTGTTGCCATTCTATAGTTGGCGGCTGATTTGGGCCCGTCCCAGGAGCAAACTGTTCTCCTTGTGGTGGACGCCATTCTCCCTCTTGTCCTTCTTGCCTCTGTATTTGACCATCATCACCCGGTTCAATTCTCGGCACGAATTGTGTGCCTGGATTTTGTCTATCTCCTGGTGCCGTCATTTTTCCTTGACCGGCTGGTGGAATATCTCCCCCTTCTCCGGGCTTACCATCTTGTCTTTGTGGCGGTCCAATTTTAGAAAAACACGAATCAACTTTTTCTGGCATATCCTTAGGCGGCATTGTCTGCCCATTTTTAATTTTCTCAAAAGAATTCTCGCCGAGAGTCGCCTTCATACAATCTGCCACTTCTGTCGGAAGATTTTGCATCGAGTCCTTGAAGTTTTGCTGGCCTTCTTCCATTCGTTTGGCTTCCTCTTCTGAAATCATTCCATTATCTCTCGCGAAGTTCATACAGATCTTCTGGTTGTCTGAATTGTTGCAGAACGAATCGCAAGATTCTCTTCCCACGCATCCGCCTGGGCCTTTTCCTCCGGTCTTTTTCGCCATTTCGGCTTCCTTCTCGGTCATAAAACCAGCTGCCACAGAGAATTGTATGCATTCATTCGTGTGCGCGGGCTCGGCACAATAGGTGTCGCACGCCTCTTTCCCGCTACAGTTCGGCGGCATAAAGCCCTTTTTAATAGCGGCCATCATTTTCTCTGAATTTTGCGCCTCCTCCGGAGTCATCAGACCTGCCGCCTGCGCGAATGTCATACACGCTTCTATGTGGCTTCGGTCCGAACAATACGCATCGCATGCTTCTTTCCCCTTGCACGCGGGCGGTGTCGCGCCATTGTCTATCGCAACAATCATTTTCTTCGCATCTTCCAGCTCTTTTCCTTTTAAGAATCCTGATGCCTCGCCGAAGGCAATACATTCCTTCATATGGCTCGGTTCTTCGCAGTAGGCATCGCATTCTTCTTTTCCATTACACGCGGGCGGTTTGACACCCTTCGCTATCGCCGCCTGCACTTGCTTCGCTTCGGCTAATTGCTCAGGCGGCAACATATCGTTCTTCTCTGCGAATGTAACGCACGCGTCTATGTGGTCTGGGTCATTGCAATAATTCTTACACGAGCCCTTGCTCTTACAATTACCCAGTTCAGCTATTGGATAACTAATCGTGTCAGGAGTTGTTTTGGCAGATGCCCCATCCGTAATTATCAGAGACGCCACCACTATCCCAATTCCTAAAATGCTTGCTGACAAAAGATTGTTTTTCATATTATTGGAATGGATTGGTCTTACTTGTTGGGTTTATATCCGGCTTATTGGTCAACGGATTAGCCGCTTCGCCGATTGACGGCAACACTCCTTGGGTAGCACTATTTGCCACACTGCTCGCGGCATCAATAGCTGATTGTATATCAGCAGCAGTTTGATTTGTATTTTTATTTTTAAGATAGTAATAACCGCCTATTGCACCAAGAACCACTATTATTAAAACAACAATTGGTATTATCTTTTTATCCATAGTCATACTCTCATAGTACCAATATCAAAAGGGCGCGAATAGTGGGCTGTGCATAGCAACTTGGAAGCTTCGCTTCCAAGTTACCCTTTCAGCAGAGAAACGAAGTCCGGCCAGAAGATGAGTGCTATAGCTAAGACACCGACGAGAATACCTACCAATTCAACTTTGTCGACCGATTCGTGATAGATGAGAAATCCTATTAACACCGCGAAGATTGCGGAGCCCAATGAAAACAGTACCGCTCCTCTCGCTAATCCGGCTCCGTGTCGTATGGAATAGAGCCAGAAACTGTTCGCAATAACATATCCGGCAATCGCCAACAGCCAGAACGACAGCGTTCCTCGCAGCGAATATTCTTTCGCAAGGACATCAGCGATTATCTCGAAGAGAATGAGAAGTGATAAAGCAGCAATCCACATAAAGTTGAAATCTATTTAATGCCCGATAACTCACCAAGCAATATTACTGGATTAAAAGATTGAATCTCATCTGAATAGTTCATCTGCGGAATAGGATGCAGAAGGAAAATTTTCTTTAACAGCACATGGGCAAAAGCCATTTCAATTAGCGAATTACCCCCGACATAATTTTCAATATTATTCTTCGCATAGTTAAGAACCAGAACTGCATCTGAGGATTCAATAACTTTGTACCAATTGCGTATTACATCATGTTCAATTTTCTCCCATTTATTTTCTATAGCAACAGTTCCATCTGCATACTTTTCTGCGTTCAATGGAACAAAAACCGTATGACCACTTGATTCAAGAATTTTCTTTGCTTCAATCATTTGCTTAGCAAATGTCATACTTCCGCAGAGCGCAATTTTCATATTTTCATACTATCACGAGCTGGGGGATTAGGACTCGGACCTAAATTAACTGGACCAAAACCAGTCGTCCTACCATTAGACGATCCCCCAATGCGGATACTCTATCATTCACTAGGAAATAATTCCAAGACCGCGAGCTCGAGCGGGAGTGCGGGAATAGGCGCGTAGCGAATGCGATCGGCGGCATTAAGGAATGCGAGAAGCGTCTGATGTGTTATGTGGGATTTCGGAAGTCCCACATTTGGCTTGGCAAACTTTTCAAGTGCAGAGAATTCGTCCGCGCCGAGCTCGCTCTGGAGCGAGGCGCGGAGTTCGGGCGCATAGCGGATAAGAAGTGTCGCGCGGAGCGCCTCGAGCACGAGCTCTAAGAAAAGTTTCATATCGGCGCTCGACTGTGCCGCGTTCTCTATCGCAACGAGCGCCTTACTGCGCTCACCTTCCGCGAGCGCGTGTATGAGTGCGTGTACTTGTTCTTGTCGCGGAGCACCGGTCGCTGTTTCTACTTCCGCGCGGGTGAGTTTCTTACCTGCCTGCGCAGGCAGGTCAGCCGAAGCAGCGAACACTTTCTGAAGAACCGAAAGTGCATCACGATACGAACCGTCGCCGAGCATCGCGATAAGCTCGGCGGCGTCGGGCGCGAGTGTGTATCCTTCTTTATTCGCAACATTCGCGACCATTCTAGCGAGTACCGCGCGCGTTGGCTTTTTAAATTCAAACACTTGGCAACGCGATTGTACTGTTTCCGGCACTTTTTCCAGTTCAGTAGTTGCCAATATGAAAACCGCATGAGATGGAGGTTCTTCAAGCGTTTTTAAGAAAGCGTTCCATGCCGACTTCGAGAGCATATGCACTTCGTCGAGAATGTAGACCTTATATGGCGACTCGAACGGGAGCGTGTAGACGCCCTCGATAAGCGCGCGAATATCTTCAACACTGTTGTTGCTCGCGGCATCTATTTCATAAAGATCATTCCCCGTACAGCCAATCTCGCTCGCGAAGATGCGCGCGACCGAGGTCTTCCCGAGGCCGCGCGTACCCGCGAAGAGATACGCGTGTCCGATTTTTTTCGTCTTCGCCGCCTCCTCCAAGGGCTTTGTTACTTGCTCTTGCCCCACCACATCCGCGAAAGTTGCGGGACGATGCGTTCTATAAAGGGACTGATGCGCCATAAGAATAGTATAGCGTATTTTTTAAAACATTGACAAATAAAGTGTCATCTACTATACTAATTTTCAGACGGTCTTAAGAATCCACATTAAACAGGAGGTGCTTTATGGGTATACGATGGTTTACATTAAGAGAATTTATTGATGTATTTGGGGAGCGTTCCTACGCGAATCCCACTCTCTCGCAGTATGTAGTGGAGCTCGGAAATGGCTGGCGGTTATGGGCAACATTGAGTCCAATCATAATCGCGTTATCTATTGTAGCTCTCGCATTTGGATTGCCCAAAGTGTTTTCCATCATTATTTGTCTTATGGCAATCTTTGCTCCAGTAGTCATGACAAGTGGGTATCTGCTCGGAGGAATAATGATGAAATTCCCGTGTCGGGTAGTATTATGGATTGCGTATCATCACATACAAAAGTAATTGACCCGCCGGCAGGCGACAGAAACCTGCTCAGGCGGGTTTTCTGTTTTTAATGATTTGTTCGAGCTCGGCGGCGGAGTTCGCTTCCATCAATTCTGCACGGAGGTCGGCGGCACCGTCGAAGCCGGTGATGAATGCTTTAATATGTTTTTTTAAAATAGCGAAATGTTTCGGCGGGTTTATTTTTTCGAAATTGTGCGCGAGTTCAACTAAAGCATCCAATTTCTCCTGAAGCCCATGTGGGGACTTCGTAAGTCCCCAATCTGCAGAGGACTTACGAAGTCCTGAAATTCCCTGAAAGACCCACGGATTACCGAACATACCGCGACCAATCATAATGCCGTCGCATCCGGTCTCGAGAGCGAGACGCTTCCCTTCTTCCACACTTTCCACATCACCGTTGCCAATAAGAAGTACTTCGGGATTTATTCTGTTGCGAATCTCGACCGCTTTTTTCATCAATTCCCAATTCGCTGGTACGAGCGACATCTCTTTCCGCGTGCGCAGATGAATCGTAACCGCAGCTGGCGCCGCTTCGAGAAGAATCGGGAGCCATTCTTCGAGCGATTCTTTGTTGTAGCCGACGCGCGTCTTCACTGATACTGGCATCCGCCAGCTGGCGGACGCCTCTTTCGCAGCGCGAATAATCTCCACCGCGAGTTTCGGATTTTTCATCAACGAAGCACCGGCTCCTTGTTTTTCAATCGCTTTATCCGGACAGCCCATATTAAGGTCAACACCGTCGAAGCCAAGTCCCGCAACGAGTTTTGTCGCATACGCAATCATCTCGGGTTTGTTAGAAAATAGCTGTGCGACAATCGGCCGTTCATCTTCGCTAAACGCGAGATCACGCATAAGCGGATTCCCGATATTCTCACATTCTTGAGAATGTTGGAATGTTTTATGTGAGAGGGTGTGGTAGAGACCGTCTGCCGAGACGAATTCGGTCCAGAAGACATCCGGTTTGCCGTATTTTGCGATAAGCGAGCGAAACGCGGCGTCTGTGACATCCTTCATCGGCGCCATCGCGAAAAACGGTTTTGGTAAGTTATTCCAGAATGACTCGTGGTGAGCTTGTCGAATCCACATATCTGCACACTAGCATCACTTCTTCTTCGAATACACTTTGCCGTCAAAGCGCACATCGACATAGTCGAGAGAACCGTCGGCGAGATTCAGATTCGCGCGAGCGGACACGAGCGCAGTAAAGGCATTTTGTTCATCTCCAAGCACATAGGTAATGCGCGTCCCGCTTGCGAGATAGTCATCGACTTCGTCATTACGGAAGCTGATACTTATAACGGGAGAACCGAGCGTCGAGAGTTGTCGAGCAAAGTCGAAAACAGAAGGAAGATCGGTGGCGTTCGGAAGTGTTGAACCAACTGGCGAGCTCTCATGCGCGAAGGACTCATACACCATAAAAGAGTTCAGCGGAGTGGATGATCCGATCGCGGTGTTCGTCGCCATATAGATGAAGCCCTTCGCATCAAAAAGATAACACTCTGGCGCTAGGAAATCTGACTTCGAAGAAGTTGCCCGGAAGTCAGACTTCTCCATACCGGAACCACACCAGCGCGCGACCGGAACACGATTATCCGTTTTAATAGAGAGTCCTGTGAATCCATTTCGGAATATCGAAACCGCGGCAATTTCGGGATGTGCGACGAGAATATCGGCGCGAATATGCCCTTCGGGGAAAAAGAATATTGAGTCGCGCGGAATAATGCCCAGATAACTTCCAATCATCGTTTGTCGCGCAATATCCGCGAGAGAGGTGTCTGCACTTGCCCCGCCGAAGCTTCCGAGCGAAGGGGGGCCAAAAATCTGAACGCGAGAAATACGGACGGAATTCTGCCAGAGACCGTACACAATCGCCCCGAGAATAATGAGGAAAAGAATACCGAATGCAAAAGCGATACGGCGGCGGCGAAGCCGCCGCCGCTCTGCGAGCCGTTCGCTACTGCGCTCCGCCGATGATACTCTTCCCAACATACGGTACTAAGGCATCAGGCACTTTAATCGTACCGTCCGCTTGTTGATAATTCTCAACAATAGAGACCAGAATGCGTGGGGTCGGAATTGCGGTCGAATTCAGAGAATGCGGAAAACGCATATTCCCTTCAGCGTCGCGATAGCGGATATTGAGCCGCCGCGTTTGGAAGTCGTGGAAGTACGAGGCAGAACTTATTTCGCGATAGGTCTTCTCGCCAGGAATCCAGAGTTCAATATCGAATTTCTTCACTTGTCCTAATCCGAGATCTCCGCCGCAGTTCACTACCGTGTGATACGGAATGTTCAAGAGTTCAATAAACTCTTCGGTGTTGCGATTCAGCCATTCGTGCGTGTGTACTGATTCATCGTGTTCCGCCTTACAAAGAACAACCTGCTCCCACTTGAAAAATTCATGCACGCGGATGAGCCCACCTACATCTTTACCGTGTGCGCCCGCCTCACGACGGAAACACGGCGAGAAGGCGAGAAACTTTATCGGGAATTTGCCCGCATCAAGCGTCTCGTTCATGTAGTACCCCATCGTCGCGACCTCGGCAGTACCGGCGAGATATTCGTTGTCCTGTGTTTTATATAAATCCTCTTCGCCTTGCGGCAAATAGCCCGTTCCCATAAACGGCTCGCGACGCACTAAAGACGGCACACTCAAAAGTGTCATTCCCTTCGCAGAAAAATGCTTCAGCGCTAACTGCCACACAGCATTCGCGAGAAGTACCCCATCACCCTTTAAAAAATAACCACGGAAACCAGCGACCTTCGTGCCTCGCTCGAAGTCGGCGATATCGAGCGCAGTCATAATCTCGACATGACTTTTTGGTGTGAATGAAAACTCAGTCGGCTCTCCCCATTTCTTCACTTCGAGATTATTCGCATCGCTGTCGCCGTCGGGCACCGACATATCAGGAATGTTCGGCACCATCAGCATTTGGCTCTGCCATTCGGCCATCACCACTTTCAGTCGTTCTTCACTCTCGGTCATGCCTTCTTTCAAGTGGCGCATTGCCTCGAGTAATTTCTCGCGTTCTTCATCCTTCGCACGGGGCATCTCATTACTGCGACGAATCTGCTCATTACGCTTCGCGTCGAGCTCCTGTCGAATCCGTTTGCGTTCATCATCGACTTCAAGCAGACGGTCGATATCCACCTCGATGTGCTTCTTCTTGGCACCTGCTTTAATAATGTCTGCATTCTCCCGAATAAAATGTATGTCGAGCATATGATACCTAGTATACTGCAGGAATGGAGATACGAGAACTGCCGAAAAACGAGTGGCCTGCACAACTGTTGGAGATACCCCAGCCGCCGAAGCGACTCTGGCTGCGCGGAGTGTTACCGGTAGAAGGAACGAAACTTCTCACCGTCGTTGGCTCGCGCGCTATGACGCGCTACGGGCAGGAAGCGTGTCAGAAATTAATCACTGGTCTCGCGGGCTATCCGATATCGATTGTGAGCGGACTTGCGCTCGGTGTGGATACCTGTGCACATAAAGCGGCGCTTGCCGCAGGACTTCATACGCTCGTCCTACCGGGCTCCGGACTTGGTGATGAAGTTCTTTACCCGAGAAGCAATCGTGCATTCGCAAAAGAAATTCTTGTAGCTGGTGGCGGAATGCTCGCCGAATACCCGCCCGAGACGCCTTCGCATGTGCGCTATTTTCCGGAGCGCAATCGCCTGATGGTCGGTATCTGCGATGCAGTGTTGGTTATTGAAGCGGGCGAGAAATCCGGCACGCTTATCACCGCGCGCCTCGCTTCTGAATACAATCGCGACCTGCTCTGCATTCCCCATCGCATCGGCGACCCGCATTCTTTCGGTCCCCACCTCTTCATCCGCCTCGGCGCGGCACTCATCTGCGAACCACTTCATATTCTCGAGGCGCTCGGGATACCACCGCGCGAGACGAGCTCGCTAGTCGCGCCGACCGATCTCGAGGATATCGAGCTCGCGATTTGGACTATACTGGAAGAGCCGAAAACGCGGGATGAAATTCTGCGCGGCGCCTGCGGCGCCGCGGGCCTGTCTGCGCAGGCAGGCGAGACATTAACCGCTCTCGTCGCCCTCGAACTCCGTGGGTTCATCCGCGAAGAATTCGGTGCATGGCATCGCATATAAAATGAAAATCTACTCTTGGAACATGGAGTTTTGTAATAAAGAACTCGATCGTGCATTCGAGTTTATTTCGCACACTGACTTCGATGTTTTCTGTTTACAAGAAGTTCCTGAAGAATTTTTAGAGCGACTCAAAACATTATCGTGTTCTATCGTTTCTGCATCTGATGTTACTCAGCGTTTCAAAGGAATCACCTCTACCGCATATCTCGCTATTCTTTCCCGTTACCCGATACAAAATACTACCGTTCACGATCTCCCATCTCACACATTTCTCCCTTCAACGCGCGGCAGAGTATTTTCTCGTTTTATGTGCATCATTGGATTATGGTCTAGGTGGTTAGGGAATCGACATTGGATTGAAGCAACTATTTCTGCACCAGAACTCGGCACTATAGATATCTGTTGCTTCCGTCTTCCACTCATGAGCATCAAAGGGCGTGCAGAAGAATTCGAAACAATTCTTAAAGCTCACGATAGAAATTACCCAGCAATTATTTGTGGCGATTTTAATATTCTCGAGAAGCCACATATCACGACGCTTAACTGGCTCCTTGGGGGACACCTACGCGATATGTTCTTCTACCATCGCGAACGAAATCATTTTAAAAAACAATTTGTCGCTCATAAATTAACCAACGCGCTGCGTGGGAAAGTAACGCATCCATTCTCCCAGAGCCAGCTCGACCACATCCTCGTTTCCAACTCATTTTCAATTAAAAATGCGGAAGTTATTTATGATCGCGTCGGCTCCGATCATTGTCCGATACGAGCAGAAATTTTTTAATCGCACTTGACCATATATAGGTATACGCGTTATGAGTGAAGAGTGAGCAACAGCAAATGAATAAACTGCTTATCGTCGAATCGCCGACTAAGGCGCGCACTATAGGGCACTATCTCGGCAAGGACTACACCGTTCTCGCCTCGGTTGGTCATGTACGCGATCTGCCGAAATCAAATAAAGATGCGGTCGATATTGAAGGCGGTTTTATTCCGCGCTATGTTATTTCTCCTGATAAACACGAAGTGATTGAAAAGATACAACGCGCTGCTGCGAAGGCCGACGAGATCTATCTCGCGACCGACCCCGACCGTGAGGGTGAGGCGATCGCGTGGCATATTAAAGAAGTTGCAGGATTGAAGAAACCAAAGCGCGTCGCCTTCCACGAGATTACGAAGGAGGCCATCGAAGAAGCGATCGCACACCCGCGCCTGATTGACGAGAATTTGCGCCGCGCGCAAGAAGCGCGGCGCGTATTGGATCGCATCGTCGGCTATGATCTATCTGGTCTTATCTGGAAAAAAGTACGCTACGGTCTTTCGGCTGGGCGTGTACAATCCCCGGCACTTCGCATCCTCGCAGAACGCGAACGAGAGATTAAGGCGTTTATTCCTGTCACTTATTTTGTACTCAATGCCCTTTTCAAGACAAGGTCAGACCTTAACTCGAATTCTAAAGGTCTGACCTTAAATACTACCTGCACCGAACAGCCGGCGACAAAAGAAGAAGCAGAAAGAATTGTGCAAGCCGGAAGAAGTGCAAAGTGGAGCGTCGCTGATGTTGGAGAGAAGGCCGAAGATCGTAATCCTCGACCTCCCTTCACCACTTCAACTTTGCAACAGACCGCGTCAACGCGCCTCGGATTCGCTCCATCGAGAACAATGCGTGCCGCACAGAAGCTCTACGAAGCCGGACACATTACCTATATGCGCACCGACTCGGTAAATCTCTCGAAAGAAGCGGTCGCGAAGATGGCAGGTGTCGTCGAAAAACAATTTGGAAAAGAATACTTGCAGGTGCGCGTTTATAAAACGACGAGCAAGAATGCGCAGGAAGCACACGAAGCGGTGCGTCCTACTGACCCAAGCCAGACACGCGCGGGTTCGACGCCAGATGAAACTGCTTTGTACGAACTCATTCGTATTCGTTCGCTCGCTTCGCAGATGGCGAGTGCTCGCATTATGCGCACCTCTGTTTCGGCCAAAGCTATTCCGCCAGCTGGCGGAGATATTCCGCTCTTTACCGCGAACGGTTCGCGCGTCTTATTCCCTGGCTGGCTCGCACTCGACACAAAAGCACGCGGTGAAGATGTCGAATTACCGAGAATCGCAACCGGCGACCCACTTACACTTCTCTCACTCGGAAGTGAAGAGAAACAAACCGAACCTCCCAATCGCTATACCGAAGCAGGACTGATTAAAGAACTCGAGAAGCGCGGCATTGGTCGTCCTTCAACCTACGCTTCTATTATGAAGACGATTCAAGATCGCGGCTATGTGGAAAAACTCGCGCGCGCTTTGAAACCGACCGCGACGGGTATGGTCGTTTCTGGCTGGCTCGAAGAACATTTCCCCGAATATGTGAGCGACACCTTTACTGCTGAAATGGAAAATCAACTCGATGAAATCGCACGCGGAGAGCGCGGGTATACCGAGACATTGACTGAATTCTACGGTCCATTTGAAAAAGCGGTGCGAGCGAAAGACAAACTCCCGAAGGCGACATCTCTCGGCGATGCTCCAAAAGAATTTCCTTGTCCAATATGCGGAGGCATGATGGAATTTAAACTTGGTCGCGGTGGCATCTTTATGAGTTGTAAACGCTACCCTGATTGTCTTGGGGCGCGAACTGAAGAAGGCACCGAACTCAAAGGTGATGAACCAATCGGGAACGATCCGAAGACCGGTGCGCCTATTTATATAAAAACCGGAAGATTTGGTCCGTATGTGGAAATGGCACTTCCTGAGGAAGCTGCGCCAGAAATAAGGTTCGACCTTAAATCCGAATCCTCAAGGTCGAACCTTGTTTCTGGCGAGAAGAAAAAGAAACCTGCGAAACGCGGGAAGGGCCGCCCGAAGACCGCAGCGAGACGCGCGAGTATTCCAGCCGGTACCAATCTTGCGAACATAACACTCGCTGATGCACTGAAATATCTCTCGCTTCCGCGCGAACTTGGGAATCACCCTTCAACTGGAAAATCGGTATTCGCTTCGACTGGCCGTTTCGGGCCGTATGTCGGGAGCGATGGTGAATTCCGTTCGCTTAAAGTGGCCGTAGGAGATCCGTATACCATCACACTCGACGAGGCACTCGCACTTCTCGCTGTTCCGAAACAACCACCCAAGGGAGTTGAAATCGTAAAAGAAATCGGGAAGCATCCGCGCACCGGCAAAATGCTTTCGCTGTATAAATCCAAACAAGGGCTATTCTTGAAAAAAGGTCTGCGCCGTATTTATCTTCCCGACTCCATAAAACCCGACACTCTTTCTCCCGCCGACGCCGCCGAGTATCTGAAATAAAAAACCGGCGCGTGCAGCACGCGCCGGACAAACTCAGAAAATTATTTAACCCTTGATTCTCGCAACAGAAGTACCCCCAAGAATAATTCCGATGCCTTCTTCTTTTCGTGCTTTTTCCAAAGCAGCGAGCCGGGTAAAACGCTCTACAAAGTCCACTCCCTCCAGTTTTTTAAGTTGGGCATAATGCCATGCCACGACTTTTTTCTTGCAACCGGTGTAATCGAGCATCCAGCGGATACGCCAGGTAATCCACGATCCTTGCGGAAGAATCACGACGATTGCCATCACGAGACGAGACCAAAAGATCAACATAATTCCTCCTTTTGTGAGTGAATCATTCTTTTCTACAGTATGTTATAATGCTATCAATGACTACTGTCAAGGAGATTATTGGCGAAATGAATAACCCTTCAGACGAGGATATCGCTCTGGTCGAGAAGGCGTACGAATTTTCTAAAAAGGCGCACGAAGGCAATGTCCGTTATTCGGGTGAACCGTATTTCATTCATCCGTCAGCAACGGCAAAAATTCTCGCCGAGTATGGCATGGACGCGACTACTATCGCCGCAGGTCTCCTTCACGATACCGTTGAAGATGGGTGCGTTTCACGCGAAGAAATTGAAAAAGAGTTTGGAAAAGAATTGCTTTTCATTGTTGACGGCGTTACGAAGCTCGGTACTCATAAATATCGCGGCGCCGAGCGTCATGCAGAATCGCTTCGACGACTCTTGGTCGCGACCGCGAGCGACATCCGTGTGCTTATCGTAAAGCTCGCTGACCGCAAGAACAATTTACAAACACTTGAATATGTGCCTGAACATAAGCGTCAGCGCATCGCGCTCGAGACACTCGAAATCTATGCTCCCATCGCCGATCGTCTCGGGATGGGGAAAATGAAAAAAATACTTGAAGATCTCGCATTCCCTTTTGTTGATTCTGATGCTGCTCGACATACCGCCGAAGTGCGCACTTTGAAGAAACAAGAAACCGAAGATGGTCTCTCCGAAGTACAAAAAACATTAAAGCATGAACTCGCGAAAAAAGGTCTGACCATATTCCGTACCGACATTCGTATGAAAGGGCTCTGGTCGCTCCATCAGAAATTGAGGAGAAAGCGTGATGATATCAGTTTGATTCACGATATCGCCGCGTTACGCATTATCGTGCCGACGATTGAGGACTGTTATGCCACGCTCGGCATTGTGCATGCGCTCTATAGACCATTGCCGGGCGAATTCAAGGACTACATCGCTTTCCCGAAACCGAACGGATACCAATCGCTCCACACGACGGTCGTAACACCGCACGCCGGCATTGTTGAAATCCAAATCCGCGATGAAGAAATGCATCGCCGCGCATCGTTCGGCATCGCTTCGCATATGTCATATAAACAACTGGGAAAAGGAGTAGAAAAATTGGGGAAAGCAGAACAAAAAAGTAAATTTTCATCCCTCTCATTTTCATGGTTCCGTTCTCTGATTCCATCGCTTATGAAGGTCTCAAAAAATGAAGGAGAAAAAGTGCCCGCCGGAGGCGGGTCCGCCTTCGGCGGAAAAGTTCCGCCATGGCTCTCCGAGCTCGCCGAAGCACATACGGATATCGCTGGTTCTGAAGAATTTGTCGAAGGATTGAAGGAAGATTTTTTCTCGCATCGCGTATTCGTCTTCACTCCCAAAGGCGATGTTATTGACTTACCTGCTGCATCAACACCTATTGATTTCGCGTATGCAATACACAGCAATCTTGGTAATCATCTCCAAGGAGTGAAGGTCAATGGGAAGCTTGTTTCCTTTGATACCCCGCTTGATAATGGTGCCGTTGTCGAAATAGTGCGGCGCGAGGCCGCGCATCCTTCTCCGAAATGGCTTGAAATCGCCCGCACCTCGCTCGCACGCCGACACATCCGCGCAGCGCTCGGTATGACTGAGCCCGAAAAGCCGTCTCGGAAGCGACGCACGCGCATTACGAAAACAAAAAATAAATAGTTAAACGGTGAAGCCACTAACTGAATAAAGTTCATCATCAGGGGTTTCTTCGGGAGAAGCTGGAGGAACAGGATCGACTTGGGTAGTGTTTGAAAATTGTTGTTCCTCTGCCAAGAGAGTGTCTTTTGTTGGAGAGGATGAACGCGCCGCGAGCGATGCTGCGAGAACCGATAGGTCATCAGGCGAGAAGAAATCAATAAGCAGACGGCCACCTTCGGCATTGGTCTCGATAATGACGCGCGTACCTAATGTCTCGGTAAGCGACTTTTCGAGTTCAACCATTTCGGGCGTCTTTCGGTGATACTTGCGCACGCGTTCCTGTGCGATAGAACGAGCGATGCCCTCGGCAGCACGGACCGAGAGCCGCTTCAGCGTAATTTCTTTAAAAAGGGTCTCTAATTCTTCTGGCTTATCATGAAGCGCAAGAAGTGTGCGTGCATGACCCTCGCTGATTTCTTTGTCCACGACGGCATTTTGTATATGTTCAGGTAGCGAAAGAAGGCGAAGCGAGTTCGAGACATACTCACGACTCTTGCCGATCTTCGCTGCGGTCTCGACATGTGAGATGCCGAATTCGTCAATAAGCTTTTTCAATGCCTTCGCTCGATCGATAGCATTCAGATCTTCTCGTTGCAGATTTTCAATGATAGCGAGCTCAAGCTTTGTGAGATTCGTATCGCCTTGTCGAATCACCACCGGCACTTGCCTAAGACCGGCGATCCTTGAAGCGCGCAGGCGCCGCTCGCCCGCAATAAGTTCGTATAAACTCTCGAGACCGCCTTCTGGTTTCTCGACATCGGTACGGCTCACGACCAGCGGTTGTAACACGCCATACTGACGAATACTCTCTGCGAGCGAAGTGAGCCCTTCTTCACTGAACGCGCGGCGCGGCTGATACGGATTCGGTCGTATCCTCTCGACATCAATCCAAAAAACCGAATCATATTTAGTCGGCACATAGCCGGTATCCTCATGCATATAAGTAATTTTACCATGATGAAAATAAAGATGTGAAATGGTATTGTGCACTTAAGCCCTACTTCGCACAAAGCTTCAAAGGGCGCAGCCGGGATGGCGGAATTGGCAGACGCGATGGATTCAAGACCCATTGTCGAAAGACATGAGAGTTCGATTCTCTCTCCCGGCACATTATGGCGATACCTATTCTCTGCATCGCGGGGCCGACTGCCTCGGGTAAGTCCGCACGCGCGGTTGAAGAAGCACTTGCTAGAAATGGCGAGATAATTTCTGTTGATTCGCGGCAGGTGTATCGCGGACTCGATATCGGCACAGAGAAAATCACTGGTGAGGAGATCCGCCAGCTGGCGGAGCGCGGCGTGCCTCACCACCTTATCGATATTCGCGAGGTGAACGAGACCTATTCTGCCGGTGACTTCGTCGCTGACGCGACGCGCCTCATTAAAGACATTTCAGAACGAGGAAAATTACCAATTCTCGTTGGCGGAACGCATTTTTATTTTGATGCACTTCTGAAAGGTCTACCGACAGGAGCCGATGCGAATCCGATACTTCGTGCAGAACTGGAAAAACTCTCGACGGAAGAATTGTATGCGCGCGTTTGTTCGAAAGATGCACGCCGCGCGAGCGAAATTGATCCGAAAAACCGTCGTCGACTTATTCGCGCGCTCGAAATCATCTCTTCCCTCGGCTCCGTCCCGCCCAGAAGTAAAGAGGTCAAACCTCTTTACCAAGTAAAGAGGTTTGACCTCTTTACTTGCGAGTGGATTGTTATTGACCCACCCAAAGAAGAACTGCGCGCGAGAATCGACGCCCGCCTAAAGCAAGCATTAGGGCGTGGACTTATAGATGAAGTGCGCCGAATACGCGAACAATTCGGCGACGAACGCCTCAACGAACTCGGCCTCGAATATCGCGTCATCGGCGAATTTCTTCGAAACGAAGTGTCCAACACCGAGTGTTGGACACTTGGAAGTTTCGCTTCCAAGTTGCTCCCTGCTCTCTCAGCAAAACTCTGGCAGTATGCGCGCCACCAAAAATCGTGGCTGAAGAAACTTTCTAAGGATAGATTTGAAATTTCTCTAGCGGGCAGTACTTTTTAACGGTAACATCCCAGTGGGCTGGACTTGATTCAAACACATACTGATTTCCACAAGAGTCCACATATCTAAGAGTTTGTGTACTTGGACTTGGACTCATTTTTTCTCTAATATATTTACTAAGAACCTCGGAGGGATTGAGATCAACTTTATAACCATTCTGGTGACTATAGGCAGGATTGCCAGTGCCACAAGCATGCCCCGGCTCGGTACCTCCAGTTACATAAACATATTTATTCTTGAGGGTGCTGCCTACTGCTTTCGCAAGAGCAATTACTTGGTCTATCGTATCTTCTCTCATACTGCTTAAATTCGTACACGATGGCGGTTTCCCCACACCACAAGAAGAAACAAGGTTTGGTGAACAAGGATCTTTATTTACACCAACACCAGCATCTGTAAATGTATCTCGTATCGCTTTCTCTGCAAAAACATTCGAAGCAAAAGTCGGAACTACCACAAGATTACTCAAGTCCGCCTGATTCAATGTATCTCCGGGCATCGCACCTGCCTGTTCAAGACAAGCATCCACACCGCCGGAAGTAATAAGTTGTGACCAAGTGGTAGTCCATCCCGTCTTCGCGTCTGGCTTATAGAGCACTGCCATAATAGCATCCACGATGAGCCATCCTGCGAGTGCGATAACAATGCCGACGACTGTATTCCACAAAATTCCTTTTGCTTTGCTAATTGTACCCGAATTTCCTTGTCCTGTCATAAGAAGAAAACCGGCATACGCAATCATAATTGGTGCGATAAAAACAATTGCGAGCGTGAGCGCTAAGCTGATGATGTTGTTGATGACATTTATTAGCGCGCCCCAGCTCGCCGGACAAACAGTATTTTCAGGAGGAATAATAGGACCGAAAAATGGTATGCCACCTGCATATGCCGCACTCGGTAATGCAAGTAAGACAATCGCTAACAGAAGTGTAAACAAAGGAATGCGAGTATGCATACCTACAGTGTACCGCACTCAAATGCCGCTATTTGGTTTTCCCACAAGCAGGGGCTTGTGAGTACACAACCCCACTTGGATTTTTATAGTCGTTCCACTCCTTAAAAATCTCGGCGGGCCCACCAGGACTCGAACCTGGGACGGTGGTTTTGGAGACCACTGTTTTACCACTAAACTATAGGCCCATGAGGGAACGATAACACATCATTATTTCTTCGCCTCTTTGAAAACAACGCGCTTGCGGAGGGTGGGGTCGAACTTCGTGAGTTCAATTTTGCGCTGGACGGTTTTCTTATTTTTACGCGTCCAGATAACATGGTTGGACTTCGTGGACTTGAGCCGGAGTAGGCGATCTTGTGACATACAAAGAATCTATCAGAAACGGCGTTATTAGGCAACTGGCGCAGCAGCGCCATCCCGAGCCGAAGCGAGGGACGAAGTAGCAGCGCCATCCCGAGCCGAAGCGAGGGACGCTTTTGTGCGCGTTAAACGCTTCTTCACATCAAAATGTGGCGCATCTCCGCCCCCAGGGGCGGACTTAATGGAGACCGTTACTGTGCCGCCTTCGAGCACGCCCTGCGAGACCATCATCGAAGCAAGCGGGGTGAGTATTTTATCTTGAATCGTACGGCGCAGCGGACGAGCCCCATATTGCGGATTGTAGCCAATCTGCGAGAGCCACGCGCGCGTTTCTGGTTCTATGACGAGCGCGATGCGCTTTTGTGCGAGCCGCTTCACCACTTCTTCAACCTGAAGGTCGATAATCTTCATAAGCGCCTCTTTCGCGAGGACATCGAAAATAATAATGTCATCGAGTCGGTTAAGGAACTCCGGGCGGAAATGTTCTTTCAGAGCATCCATCACTTTTACTTTCGTTTCTTCATAGCGAGTCGTATCAGTTGCGCCCGCGATGCCGAAGCCGATATGTGCGAGACGATCGATAAACTCTCCGCCAATGTTACTGGTTAGTACGACAATAGTGTTCTTGAAGTTCACTTTGCGCCCTTTACTGTCAGTAAGATGGCCAGAGTCCAGCACTTGAAGCAAGATATTGAATACTTCTGGATGCGCTTTTTCAATCTCGTCGAAGAGCACCACCGCGTACGGGCGGTGTCGAATACTCTCGGTCAGAGAGCCGGATTCTTCGTATCCAACATAGCCAGGCGGCGCGCCGATGAGCTTCGCGACCGAATGCTTCTCCATAAATTCGCTCATATCAATGCGTATAAGCGCATCAGAATCGTTGAACATAAACTCAGCAAGTTTTTTTGATAGTTCGGTCTTTCCAACGCCGCTTGGACCGAGGAATAAGAATGACCCGATCGGACGATTCGGGTCGCTAATGCCGACACGCGAACGCTTCACCGCATCTGCCACTTTCTGTACCGCATCATCTTGACCGACGATACCGTGTTTCAATGATTCCTCCATACGAGAGAGTTTCGCCGCTTCTTCTTCCAACATTCGCGCGACCGGAATACCGGTCCAGCTTGAAACAACTGCTGCAATGTCTTGTTCGGCAACTTCTTCATTCAGCACGCGGCGCGACTTCTGCAGCGTTTTCAAGCGTTTTAATTTTATTTCGAGATCTTTCTGAATATTCGGAATCTTGCCATAACGGATTTCTGCAACAGTACCGAGATCAGCGGTCGCCTCGGCATTGTCTGCCTGAATCTTCAGCGCTTCTAATTCGGTCTTGTTGGAGCGGATGCCGACGAGCATTTCCTTTTCGTTTTTCCATTTCAGTTCTAGTTCATTGGTCTTCTCTTTCAAATCGGCAACTTCAGTATCAATAACTTTAATGCGCTCTTTAATCTCTTTTCCGCCGGAGGCGGATCCGCCTCCGGCGGAACTGTTCCCTCCTTCTAAGTCCTTCTGAAGTGCCTGCTTCTCGATCTCAAGGCGGCGAATCTTGCGGTCGGTCTCTTCCAAGAGTGGTGGCTTATTTTCAAGCGCAATGCGCAGGCCCGATGCTGCTTCATCAATAAGGTCAATCGCCTTGTCGGGTAGGAAACGATCGCTGATGTAACGCGAAGAAAGTTCAACCGCAGCAACAATAGCGCCGTCGGTAATGCGTACGCCGTGGAAAAGCTCATACTTGTCGCGCAATCCGCGCAAGATAGCGATACCATCTTCAATCGATGGCTCTTGGACAAATACTGATTGGAAGCGGCGAGTAAGTGCTGCATCTTTCTCAATATATTTCTGATATTCCTTAATAGTCGTCGCGCCGATAATGCGCATATCGCCACGCGAGAGCGCTGGTTTTAGCATATTTGACGCGTCCAGAGAGCCCTCAGCGCCGCCGGCGCCCACGAGTGTATGCAGTTCATCGACGAAGAGAATCACTTTCCCTTCTGCGCGTTCAACTTCTTTCATTACATTCTTCATCCGCTCTTCGAACTCGCCGCGATATTTCGTACCGGCAATCATCAGCCCGAGGTCGAGCGAAAGGAGCTCTTTGCCTTTCAGTGATTCGGGAACATCGCCAGCTGCGAGACGCGCAGCGAGTCCTTCGGCAATCGCCGTCTTCCCCACACCCGCTTCGCCAATAAGTACCGGATTATTCTTGGTGCGCCGCGAGAGAATCTGAATCACCCTATTAATCTCAGAATCGCGGCCGATGACCGGATCGAGCTTGTTCTCTGCAGCAAACTTCGTGAGGTTACGCGCATACTTCGTCAGTGCACGAAACTGCTTCGGCTCGGTGATATGACCGTCTTTTGAATTTCTCAATTCCTTAAGAATAGCGATCGCCGCATTCTGCGTTATGGAGAAACGAGCAAGGATGTCCGCAGCCCCTCCCGGATATTCAATGACTGCAAGAAAGAGATGTTCAGTGCCGACGAAGGTGTCGTTCATACGCGCTGCAATTTTACCCGATGTTTCGAGCGCTTGTGCGAGATCGGGCGTGAGATAGATCTGATACGCGGGAGAGAGCACGGTTGCGCTCTCTGGCGATTCAAGATGCTCAAGCACGGTATCCGCCAGAAGAACAGCATCAATCTCCATACGATCAAGCATAGAGAAAACAAGTGATTCTTCTTGAAGCACTAGGGCGGCGAGCAAGTGGAGCGGCGACACATGATTCTGCCCGCGTTCTATTGCGAGCTCATGCGCGCGGCGCACAGCATCTTTTGCTTTTGTAGTGAAATTATTAAATGGCGGCATAAAAATTATCTGCCTTATTATGAACCTTTGAGAGCCGTTGAAGTAGCAGTGAGGAGCGTTGTTATTTTGTTTGTCGGAATAAGGAGACCTGGGGTCACTCCAGCACCAAGACCAATAAGATTACCAGATAGGTCAACTGCCGCGCTTCCAGCCCCTATATCCGGCAGAGTGGTGTATATGCCTTTTTCGTTCACGCGCGCGACGATGCCGGTAGAAGCGGCACCGTCCGCTCCTATAGCAAGCACTGTTTGACCGAGCTTCAAATTACTTGTATCAACCAAAGTATACGCGGTTACCTTAGGCAGTGAGACACTATCCGAAAAACCGTAAATCGCAACTCCGCCGCCTTCATGCGCAAGTGAAGAAGAGAAATACAGACCGCCTGGGAACTCGATAAGTGCTTCCTTTGGAAGAGCATCTTGCGCCGCGGTAGCGATTGTTCTCGATTTGGGGAGATAAGTGCCGACAGATATAGCAGGTGTCGAGGTACCGGTTTCAAGTGCGTAGATAAAAACTGCGCGCGTCGCATCCGCTCCAAGTGCTGAAGTAACTAGATCCTGATTGGAAGGCGCAGGCGCTTGAATGATTGCAGCAGGCGCCACTTGTGCGACGGTTTCAATAGTGCGCTCAACGACACGGTTTACCGTCTGAGTAACAAAAGCCGGCGAATTATCAAGGAGCGAAACCGTTAAAATACCGGTCGCGACCGAGGTTACGAAGTTTACAAGAATCGTGAGCAATATAAGCTGTGATTTAGAGAGTTCTTCGATATTCATATACGCCTATAATGCTACCCTTGGCCTTTAATGTCAATTCCGCCGGAGGCGGATCCGCCTTCGGCGGAAAATGCAACTGCCTGCGCTAGCGCCTTCGCAAATCTGGATAACTCACGCGAACGAATGTTCGGACCCCACGAAATACGCAGCGTTGAATGAGCCCGTTCCGTATCGCCTGTAAGAGCGAAGACAGCGCGAGAACCTTCTTCGGAGTCCGTCTCGCAGGCGCTTCGCGTCGAGACGGCGAAGCCCTCTTCGTCAAGAAGTGCAACCAGATAATCAGTGTCACGGCCAAGAAGTGAAAGATTGAGAATGTTCGGTGCTTGCCTGCCTGCGCAGGCAGGAGTACGGCTTTCATTTATAAATACTTTGGGAATTGTTTCTAAAATAATCTTCACTATATTCGCCCGGTCTCTCTCGGAAGAAACACGGAATTTTTCACGATCAAGCGCAGTTACGCGTAGCGCTGCCGCAAATGCTTTTGCGAGTTCAGGTGATTCGCTCCCGGGCCGCAATCCTCGTTCTTGTCCGCCGCCGCGATACAACGATTCAAGTGGAATGGTACGGTGTGCGATAAGAGCGCCAATACCACGCACGGTACTCACTTTTGAAATATCAAATGAAAGCATATCCGCGCCGAAGTGTGCGCGAGTTATTTTTTCTGTAAGCGGTGCCTGACTCGCGTCTACATGCAGTAATGGAAAGAGGTTAAACCTCCCTACTTGGTAGTGAGGTTTAACCTCTTTCCTCAACACCTCGGCAACCTCTCGCGTATTCCATATCACTCCCGTTTCTCCACAAACGGCATCCATACTGATCAATTTTGTTTCTGGTCGCAGCATCTTTTTTAATTTTTCACAATCGACTCGACCATCTACAATAGGCAACGCTTCAACTTCAACACCGCGTTCGCTCAGTAATTTCATATTCTCGACGATTGACGCGTGTGCACTCGGCAAATAGAGCATATGATCTCCTTTCTTAGCGACACCAAGAATCGCGAGAGCATTCGCCTCGGTCGCACCACTGGTGAAAATGACATCGTCCGACTGCACTTCAACAAGGCGCGCGATGGCTGTTCGCGCGTCTTCTAGCATCTGCTTCGCGCGGCGACCTTCGGTATGCGGCGACGAAGGGTTGCCACTCAGACCCGCTGTACAATCAAGATAAGTTCGTGTGTTGAACATGAATTATTTCTTTTCTATAAGCTCGTAATCGCGCGGGAAAAGATATTGAGCAATATTGAAAATACCGTACGCCATAAATGGAGCGGCGAGCACATCAATTGAATAATGGGTATGCGCGAGAAGCACGGAAACAGCAAGAACGAGAGACAATACTAAAAGCACATTGCGCTCAAGCGGTTTATTCCAGAAAACAAGCGCCATAAGAAACGGTATGCCGGTATGTCCAGAGAAGAAGAACCCCGTTTGGAAATTAAGGTACGAATATATAGCATCAAAAAATCCATCCCCAAGATTTATGCTCCCAGGATAGATGCCTATATGAGTGAGAGAAATAAATAAGGCGCGAATCGCAATAAAGAGTGCGAGTGCCTTGAGAGAAAAAAGAAGATAACGCGGTCTAAAATACACAAGAAATAGAACCATGAGAACAATGGAAACCATCGCGATTTCAACAATAATAAAACTCAAGTCGACAACAGGAAGATTATCCAAAAATAGATCTCCGACATACACGGATGTTGAGCGCTCTAAATAGACGAGTGCATACACAGAGGCAAAATGCTCGAACACGAACGAAAAACCGAGTAACACGAACGCAGTAATGAGCGAATACCAGTTCTCGCAGTCAAATAAATCTTTATAGGTAAATGTATCTCGATGAGGCATAGCGCTCGGTATAGTGTAGCAGATGGTGCGATTCCGGTGTAGAAAATAAAAGGAGGTTGAGTCATAAGACCCAACCTCCTCTCTTGAAAGAACTTCCCGTTGTTGCCGATTAGACAGGTCTCGGAAGCACGTTGAGAAATTTATTACCAACAGTCGTGGTAATTCGCAAGAACACGCAACCACTTGGCGTGAGTTTTTCCCAGAGCGTCTCTGAAACTACCGCCTGAGTGCGTTCACTGATTGAGAAGAACCACACGAGTGAGTAACGCAACCCTTCGGTTACAACAGCGGAGGCAAGTCCTGCAAACAACGCGGCGATCCAAAGAACGCGTACATCATTCAAATAAGGATATGCGATCCATGCCGTGAGCGCTGTAACGACAACTGTTGTTCCGAAGCAGAGCCAGTGCCCAGCCCTCATCGAAACCTCGTAGATACCCTTGATTGCTCCGACCGCTACTGAAATCGGGATGACTACGAGAAGAAGGAACGCTCCTCCGATTCCGAAAAACCAGATCAGCGTTCCGCACGTAGCCAAGATTGAACTAATCTCGTACCGGAAGATGTTGACGAGGTCTTTGATAAAAAACCAGAACGGACCACTTGCAGAATACCGCTCCCATACGAGATAGAATTTCCGCATCTTCAGCGTCTCTTCATCAGATATCAGATATCCGAGTGGTCCTAACAAGAAACCGATGCCACCGATCATGAATAGAAGCGGCATTACAACACTGTCTTTCGAAATCGTGGCGAACGCCAACGAAACGATTGCCAGGATATTCAGTGCGAAATAAGAGAGCACCGCGAGCGTCCGTATCGCGTATGCACGATTAATTGGATGCGCTCGCAACCACCGAATGAACGCGATTGGTCGCGACAAGAACCACACGAACGCACACACGAAGAAATGAAGGATTGTCAGACCGGGCCCGATGTCGATGCTGAGTTTCTTCACGGGTGTGTGCGTGAAAGTTGTGAATCGACTCCACGCATGCCGCGTCCCGGCAATTCCGCGACTAACCGAATCCGTTATCGACTTCCAGATTTCCTCATACCACCAGCCGACGACAACCCCGAAGAGGCAGCCGAATGGCAGGACGGCCGGGTGCAGATATCCGAAGGCGAGAATACCAAGCGCGCCACCCAAGAATGCACCGATGAGATTTCGTGTTGAGACGGTTCTTCCTTTCATCTTTTTGTTCCTTTCAAAGAACTTCTGTTTGATTTCATCAAGCCACCTTGGCTTAATTCCTGAGCGAAATAGTAGCATAACATATACTATTCCGTCAAGGGTGTTGACAGCGCAAGGTATGTTTGCTATCATAGATATATCAACCAGCGCTGGATCCAGAGAAGTGGGATCGAGCTTCTAACTTCGGCTACTGATTTGATACCTTAGTCACACACAATCTATCATTCACTAGTATGAAAGAAGGAACAGTCATCAAGAAGAACGAGAAGGGATTCGGCTTCATCAAAGTTGCCGGAGAACCGGATGGTTCTAAGGACCTTTTCTTCCATTCCAACGAACTCAAGAACATTTCGTTCGACGAACTTCAGGAGGGAGACAAGGTCAGCTTTGAGGTTGGCGAAAGCCCGAAAGGACCAAACGCCCTCAATGTTAGCAAAATCTAATTCGTAGATTTGCAAGAAAAAGCCCCGCTTCGGCGGGGCTTTTTCTATTCAGTTGTTATGCCATCAAAGTGCTCTTCGTGTTCGTCTGCTTTCGTTGCTTCGACCGTTCCGTCTTTATGATTCGGCGGCGTATAAATGGTATAAAGCTTCAGTGCTTCTGCACCGGTATTGATGACATTATGCAAAGTGCCTTCCGGCACTATCACTGCATCGCCATCTTTTACTTCGTGTTCGACGCCATCGAGTATCACCTTCCCTTGTCCTGATTCAAAACGAAAAAACTGATCCAGATTATGCACTTCTTCTCCGATTTCACCGCCTACAGCAATACTCATCAAAACAAGCTGGCTATTCTTCGCGGTATACAGCACTCGCCGATAATCGCTATTCTCTTTCGTAACTTCTTCAATATGTGTTATGTATCCTTTCATATTTAAATAGTGTAACACGCGTCAAGTTCTGCGGCCGGACTTCTTCCACTCGATGAACGAGCCGGCTTTGAGTTCCATATCATCGGCTGGACGAACGAACCGCCAATTCCCTTTCGGGACGAGTTCGTAATACGGCTGAGCATCTAGTGCATCGTCGATTTCCCATAAATCCTTTTCTGCAGTTATCCAATCGATGCCAAAGCGATCTGTCCCCGACGGGACGCCGAAGCGGCGCATATCGAGTGGTTTTGAATATTGTTCGAGCACTTTTTCTCGCGTCTCGTTGATAAACCATTCATGGAAATACGAGAGAGCTAGCTCGCGCGGGGTGCGATAAATCGGATCGCGGAACCTGAGACAGGCGTGATTCGTCTTACTGATTGCACCCCACATCCCGCCGCGTTTATAGAGCGCGACCACATGATCAAAGTCGCCTCGTCCATAGCGCGGCGAGAGATTCATAACGAGTGGCGGTTCGCCCGATATCCAGAGCGCGGCAGCAGCAAAAAGCGCACCTTCAATGCAGTGCGCTTTCTTTTCTTTCAGAACGCGCTGTGGAGAACGATGAGTGTCACCATTCTCTTCCCAATTCATCGGGAGAGTGTCAAGAAAGTCCTGGATCTTAATCGGTGTCGAGAGGCGCGCGAGCAGTTCGTAGTCGCTCTTAGGTAATCTTGATGCAGCGAGAGAGAGGCGTTTTATGGTGAGCGTAGTCGAATCAGTCATACGCCTCAGCATACCGCATCTGATTTATTTGAGCGCGAGACCGCTACCGCTTTTGATCAACGCGACAAGGTCTTTCTGTGTTTTCGGAAGATGGTTCGAATTGGTGATGTCGACAAAACCGACAACACGAACCGTAGCACCGCTACAGATGCCGAACACAGAACTGGCATTTTTTATTGTGCCGTTTGCTCTTGTGTAGTTCGACTTTGTACTGAAGAGAATATCGATATAGTCGGTGTAGCGCGCGTTCATCGTATCGGCAATAACTCGGTATCCGATAATCGGTTCTACAATGTTATAGCCACAAGAACCACCTGATTCTGTAGGAGCGTCAATCTCGATAATAGTACCGAACGGAAGTTGTTTCGCGAGGTCGCGCGAACGCGCCGCGACAACCTCTGGGTTTGAGTACGCACCTGAGGCGGTCTCAAAAGGATTACCGTCGGTCTGTGATGACACTGCGTTATAAGCAGTGAGTGTCACCGCATAACTCGGCAACACAAGCGCGCTCGCGGATGCGGACAACGCCATACTGGCGCCTGGGAAAAGCAAAAAGCCCATAAGGGCTCCTAGTGGTGTCATAGAATGTAATTACCGAAATAGCTATTAACTACCTCGTTATTTGTATATTAGCATATTGACAATCTGCTGTCAATAGGGTGAAAAAACGAAATGAAAGAATGTGCACTGCATCTTATCTTTATGCATCGCGCAAATGGTATAGTTACTAGAGTTTCTTATGAATTTTTCTTTCTTCGTTAACATCGTTGCACTGCTCTTTTCTTTCTTTGTTGCAGGGATACTTCTTGGTGCAATTTTTTCCGAATCCGTTCGACTAAGAATCGTAAAACTCCTCCATCTTCAGAATCTTTTACTCGGCCGATCTACCTGCAATCCGATTCTGAAACCTGGGACACATCCTTGGAATGCAGAAGCGGTTCTTAATCCGGCGGCCGCCGTATCCGGCGGCCGCACGCATCTCATCTATCGCGCGATAGGTATGGATGGCGTTTCTCGCCTCGGCTATGCGAGCAGTGCAGACGGCATTGTTTTTGATAAACAACTACCATACCCCGCTTTTGTCGCGCATAATCCGCGCTGTTCTACTAGTTGGCAAATTGGTCGGCGTTCGTTACTGCAGGAGAACAAATGCCGTTATTCTCAAGTGATGTACCCGTCGGGCGGCAGTTGGGGCGGTTGCGAGGACCCGCGCATGGTTCTGCTCGATGGGCGTGTCTATGTCACCTTTAATATGTTTGACGGTTGGGACTTTATTCGCGTCGCTGTTATTTCGATTGCACAAGATGACTTCCTCGCAGAACGATTCGGAGAATGGAGCGGACCTCACATTTTATCGAAACCGCACGAAATCCAAAAAAATTGGGTACTCTTCCCAGAAAAAATCGGCGGACGATTCGCGATTCTTCACAGCATCGCGCCTGAAATAGAAATCTCCTATCGCGATTCTCTCGAAGAGGTCGGCACAACCGAACCATTCATTACCAGCTGGGTCGGTTCGCGCAACGACTTGCCGCCGCGAGACGGTTGGGACAGTTTTGTCCGCGGCGCTGGGCCTCCACCAGTGCGAACCGACATCGGCTGGCTTCTCTTTTATCATGCAATCAACAAAAATGACCCGGGCCGTTATAAACTTGGCGCGATGTTGCTTGATCTCGTTGATCCAACCAAAATTCTCTATCGCGCCGCCGCGCCAATTCTCTCGCCCGACGAAACATATGAGAACGAAGGCAAGCCCGGAGTCGTTTATGCCTGTGGCGCAGTCGTCCGTAATGGCACACTTTTCGTTTATTACGGAGGAGCAGACAAGGTTGTCTGTGTCGCAACCGCACCGCTCCAGTCATTCCTTGCTGCATTAGTGGAGGGAGGCAAACCCGCACTTACTCCTCAGAAAGCTCAAACCGTTTAAGTATGTTTGTCATCCGTCGAGATATTGATAATCCGATTCTCTCGCCTCGTCGCGAGCATCCGTGGGAAGCTCTTGCAACTTTCAATCCGTCAGTTATCCCCTCCTTCGTTGAAACTACGAAGGGCAAGCGTGAGAAAAATGGTTGGAAGATGTATTATCGTGCACTTTCAAATCCTGCAGCACTTGTTTCGCCTTATGCTGGACAATCAACCATTGGAGAAGCATTTTCCGAAGATGGTATTCATTTCAATGTCCGGAGACAAATACTTATTCCTGAACAACCGTGGGAATCATTTGGTTGTGAAGATCCGCGAGCCACTGTCTTCGAAGATGTTACCTATCTCTCCTACACAGCACTTGGTGGATACCCTTTTTCAAAAGACACCATAAAGGTCGGTATCGCTATCGCACAAGATGGAAAAAACTTTATAGAACGACACCTCGTCACACCGTTTAACGCAAAAGCATTTGCTCTCTTTCCAGAACGAATAAAAGGTAAAGTTGCAGCACTGCTCACCGTCCATACTGACGAACCACCAGCTGAAATTTGTTTGGTATATGCCGATCATATCGAAGATTTTTGGTCACCTGACTTCTGGAACGAATGGTACTCCAATTGGCAATCACATAAACTCTCGCTCAAGCGCAGCGACAATGACCATGTTGAAGTCGGAAGTGTTCCCGTCCTAACTAAAGATGGCTGGCTCATTTTTTATTCTTATATAGAGAACTACTTTCGTGGTGATGAACGAGTATTTTCAGTTGAAGCAGCACTTCTCGATCGTGATGATCCGTCAAAGATTATTAATCGCACCGAATCAATCTTCGTCCCAGAAGAAATCTACGAACAATATGGTCTTGTGCCTGATATCGTCTTCCCTACGAGCGCGACTATTGACGATAAACGACTTGAAATATGGTACGGCGCAGCGGACACTGTTTGTGCAAAAGCCAGTGTGAAATTAGACGACTTATTGCGGGACTTGGATCCCGAAAAACCGGCGAGAACATTCACGCGCTCGACAAACAATCCGATCCTCGCGCCGCAGGGCGACGGATTCGAGAGCCGCGAGGTGCTGAATGCTGCCACCATTGATTTAAACGGTTCTATCTACATTCTCTATCGCGCGATGGACGCCGTGAACACTTCTACTATCGGACTCGCGATTTCGAAAGATGGCGTCACTATTGACGAGCGCTTGTCCGAGCCAATATATTCGCCTCGTGCCGATTTCGAAATGAAGAAAGGGAGCGCGACCGGCAATTCTGGTTGTGAGGATCCGCGCATCGTGCGTATCCCCTCGACAGGACTCGGGGCAGGCGGCGATATGCTCCATATGACCTATACCGCATACGATGGAGAACATGTGCCAGCAGGAGCGATTTCTTCAATCAGTGTTAAGGACTTTCTCGCACGAAAATTTGAAAATTGGAGTGATCCTCTTATTCTGACTCCTGAAGGGGTCGATGATAAAGACCTTGCGCTCTTGCCTGAAAAAATCGGCGAAAATTATTTGCTCTATCATCGCATTAATAATCAAATTTGCGCTGACCTCCTCCCCGATCTTTCGTCGGGTAAGCGCGCGAGCCGTTGTATTGAAGTCATTGCGCCGCGCCGCGGTATGTGGGACGGGGAGAAAGTGGGCATCGCGGCGCCGCCGATAAGGGTTGGTACGAATTGGTTGATGATTTATCACGGCGTTTCGCGTCACGGAACTTATCGCCTCGGCGCCGCGCTCTTGGATTCCTCTGGAACTTCGCTTATAGCGCGCACCGCCGATCCAATCTTCGAACCGCTTGAGAAATATGAGCACGAGGGAGCAATCGCGAATGTCGTCTTCTCCTGCGGTATGATTATCCGACCCTCGACCACGCTCGGGTCAAGCGACCACACTCTCTTTCTCTACTACGGCGCCGCCGATAAGGTCTTCGGCGTCGCGACTGCTTCGCTCAAGCATATTGTGGATGCATTAACTTAAATGTTTAAATATTTATATGTTTAAATTAATTATCTTTGATTTAGACGGAACGCTTGCCGAGAGCAAACAACCGCTCACGAGCGAGATGGCGGTGCTCGTCGCGAGGATTCTTTCTCATACTAAAGTCGCAGTCGCCTCAGGCGGCGCTCTACCCCAATTTATAAAACAAGTCGTTGACCGGCTGCCGAGCGATGCGAATCTCTCAAATTTATATTTATTGCCTACTTCTGGCGCCGCGCTTTATGAATTCCAGAATGATAGTTGGAACAAGATTTATGAAGAACGCCTTTCAGAAAAAGAAGTCGACAGTATTGAAACAGCGATGCGTGCCGCCGCAACCGAGACCGGCCTTATTGATTTTTCCGAGCCGTCCTATGGTGAGAGAATTGAATATCGCGGTGGACAAGTAACTCTGTCTGCTCTCGGACAGGAAGCGCCGTTGGTTGAAAAAAAGATGTGGGATCCTGAACATACCAAACGGCATTTACTTCAAGCGAATATCGCAAAGCGCCTGCCAGAATTCTCGGTCGGCATCGGCGGCGCAACAAGTATTGATGTTTCTAAGCGAAATGTAGATAAGGCCTATGGTATTCGACAGCTCTGCAAGCGTCTCGGCATCGACGAATCCGACGCGCTCTATATCGGCGACGAGCTCGAAGCGGGCGGTAATGATGAAGCCGTCTATAAAACGAATGCCGAAACAAAAAGTGTCATTTCTCCCACCGAAACTGCTCTCCTTATCAAAAATCTCATAAGTAAAGAGGTTTAACCTCTTTACTTGCGCATAAGACGCACGAGGCGGATGGCTTCGAAAGAGTGGCGGCCACCGAGAGAATGAAAAACAGGAGAGAGTTTATCGCTGCTCGTCGCGGCGAGTGCTTCGTGAATTTCGCCGACAATATCAAACGGCACGAGATGCGCAAAATCAGCGCGCGTGAGTTTCCCTATTTCAGCGAGTTCTTCGAGATGCTTCACGATAGTTGAGACAGTGAGTCCGCGTGCCTTCGCGACTTCTTTTAATGTTTTTGAATCGCGTGCGACTTGCAATGTTTCGGCGAGACGGCCCGGCAAACCCGCTGAATTTTTACTTACACCTTGCACCTTATCCCTTGCACCTGCATTTTCCATCCACGCCCCACCCATCGCCTTCACAAATTTTTTCTGCATACTGACCACTTCGATCTCCGGCATTCCTGCTTGCCCCGAGTCCGTTCGAAGGGCGAATGCATCCCGCGCCGCGTCAGACGCGGCGCGAAAATCCCTATCCTTCTTTAGAATCTCCGGATGCACTTCAAGCGCGCGCTGATTTAATCCGGTAAGATACACCCCCGAGAGCCGCCGTACGCGCGAGAGCGCGACATACCCCTGCCCATATTCAAACGCTTTTGATAAATCCATAATCGCGGCATCCATACTCATCCCTTGGCTCTTGTGCACCGTCATCGCGTAGGCGAGCCGCAGCGGATACTGCGCGACACTCGCCTTCACCTTCCCTTGATCCTCCAACTGCCACTCCATCGGCTCGCTTGTTATCCGCAAGCCGTCTTTCGTTTTAATAATCGGCGAACCATCAGCTCCGCCAGCTGGCGGACCAAAGCCAATGACGACGCCCAGCGTCCCATTTACGAATCTACCCTGCGGAGAATTCTTGGTGAACATAACTGCCGCGCCTTCCTTTAATTCCAAGACATCGGGCGAAAGGCATCCGCGCTTTAATCCTTCGACAAATGAATCTTTCCCTTTCGAACTCATAGTAAATTTCTTTGACTTACCAGAAAGCTTTTCAAGCTCTCCCGCATTAATGCGGTCCACATCGGCATTATGCGAGAAAAGTTTCGGTACCTCGCTCACGCTCGGTATCTTCGACAAGGATACTTGTCTCGACATCAGCTGTTCGTAATGCATCTCTTCAACATTCCCCGAGCGAATCGCCGAGAGCACGCCGAGAAATTCAGCATCGTCCTGCCGATATTGTTCGGTAATATAGCAGGTAAGCAGATTCAGTTCGTGCCAGATCTTCGACATATAGGCGAACTTAACATCTCGATCGCGCGACACCGGAGGGAGCTGGAAGAAGTCGCCGACGAGAATAACCGAGAGTCCACCAAAAGGCGCGTCCACGCGTCGCACCTCGCGACATACCTTATCCGCCATCTCGAAGGTTGCCGCTGAGAGCATCGAGATTTCCTCGATAATAAGCACCTTCGCTTTCATTATGCGTTTCGCGATATTCTCTTTACTCGCGATGCGATCTACATCAGCCGGCGAGAGCGAGTCGCTAATGCCAATACCGCTCCAAGAGTGGAGCGTCATGCCGGCGACATGCGTTGCCGCGATACCAGTCGCCGCGGTTACCGAGGGCTCGATACCCGAAGCGCGCAGCCACGCGACAAATTCATTTATCGTGTGCGTCTTCCCACTCCCCGGTTCGCCGGTGAGGAATACATTCGCACCCGTCTTCAGTATCGTGAGCGCCTCGCCTTGTGTCATTCAGACACTTTAGCAGATAAACTTGGAGGTGAAACACCCAAGTTGCTTGGGTGTTTCACCTCCAAGTAACCTCCAAGTAAAATCATGCGCGATGCAGGCGGTTCCAGATAATCGCCATGACGAAACCGAAGATGTAGCCGATAATCGCCGTCACAATGACGAGTGTCACCGTTGCCGTAGGGTCAAACGCCTTTACGACGAACGACAAACTAATCATATGCGCCCAGAAGATGAAATCGATGAGTGCTTGTGCTACTCCGAGCACGATGAGAATTGACCACACGAGATGAAACCCACCAAGCAAGATGCCGAAGGTGAGAGCTGTCTTCATCGGACTTATATGATGATCCATACCAATAGTGTTATTCGATTAATGAATGAATTAGCCGATATAGAAGAGCAATAGACCGGCGACAATCGCGACGAGACCGTAGATGTTAAGCGCGCCGAGAATCTTTTTGCTGATCATCTTATGAAGCGTTTCCGGAATGAAGATGTAGGCAATACCTTTCAACATAACGAGCCATGCGAAGATAGTAATAACCGTACGCCACGAGCCGTCCCAGACATTATTCTGGATAAGCAGGAGCGACGACAAGAAGATGAGAATAATTCCGGTCAGATACACGACTGCCGGATGACCGAAGAAGTCCTTCAGCAAGTTCGGAATCGTCTTTCCGCGGAAGATAAGGAACAGACCGCTGATAATCAAATAGGTTCCCAATATTTTAGCCGCAACGAGTGAAATATCCATAACGAAAATATCAATGATGGTTAATAAAGTAATTTTAGCATATCGTATGCGACCTGCCTGCCGAAAGTGCACAAACTAGTTGTCCACAAGGGGGTATTGACAGAATTTGGGGTGTGCGCTAGTATCTGTTTCGGAGTGCGTAGTACCTTGCTTTTTCGTCGCAGTACGGTTTCCACCAATGGGCCTAAAAGCCCGGAAGAAAGGAATTGTGTATGAGCTGGAGAAAAGGTCTCCTGTCCATGATCCTGGTGATCATGACGATGGCGTTCCTGATGGTCGCCTCCGTTTTCGCCACCGCCGCACCGCCGACCGCCATCAAGGGCGTCGTGTCGATTGTTCCGGATGATGTGGTTTCCACCGCTTCCACGGCCTATATGACCTCCGAAGCGCCTACGAGCATTTACTTCAAAGTGTGCTCTGCTGCCCCGACCATCGCTAACAAGGCATCCACCGGCGAAGCGCTGGTTACGGCCACGGCCTGCTCCGTTGTCGCATGCAACACCATCGGTACCAAATTTGAATCGAATGTAGATCTGGTCTCGACGCGTACAGCTCGCCCCGATGGAACATCCGCACCGGGTGGGTCCGTCATCGCCACCGACTGTTATCTGACTTTGGTGGGTTCCGACTTCTATGTGGACACAGCCGCTCCACCTTCGATCGTTATCGGCCGTTCACTGGTGCGAACCTACTCCGGCGTTACATCGGTCTCGGTCGTGATCAAAACGATGATACAAAGCTCAAGCATTCTTGATGCAAAGATCAGCGCCTACATCATCGCCACGAACCCGGTCGCCGGCCACCTGCGGATTTAACCAAGCGAATATGCAACAAATCCCCCGCCCAATAAGCGGGGGGTTATTTTTTTATCTAATTCAATTGCACTGTGCCGGTCAGAACCGAATTTATCGCGAGCGGCGCCAGAACCAAATACCACCAATGATGACGAGGAGAATAACAATCGTTACGAGCGAGGCGACAGCCACGCTGCCAGTGCCGAGTGTGAGAATGTTATCGAGAGACGAGAGCGCCACTGCAGCGACCTGCGGTACTGTTTCATTTCCTACAATGGTGGTCGTTGACTCTGTCCCAGTTCCAGAAGGCGTGGCAACGGGCGATGCAACCGTCTGCACGGGCGCAGAAGGTGCGCTCGCTGCAATAGTCACCGCTAACGAGCCCTGATTCCCTGCAACTGTGTTTTTGTTGTCCGCATCAAGAATGAGCGAGTCCGCAGTTCCCGCTATCGTTGCAGTGCCGGTCTTCTTCGCCTTAAAAGTCGCGGTGCCAAGCGTAGTTTGTGCGGTAATGCCACCAGGATACCCGCCGGTCTTCGCTAGTACGCCGTTCGTATTATCTTCGGTGTCATATCCCGATTGGGAAAGTGGCATCCACTTCGACGCGAACGAGAAACCAGTGAGGGTAAGCGCCGACGAATCAAAAGATAGATTCGCACGAACGGTATACGCCTTCCCAGAAGTCGGATTCACACTAACGGTTACCGTGAAGGTCTGCCCTACTGTTGTTGCGACGGTCGCTGGCGCGAGCGTCAGAGACGATGCGAACGCTGCGGTCGGAAGAAGCAAAGCACCGAGTGTAATTGCTGAAAGTAATTTTTTCATAGATTAAGCGGTCCAGTGAACCATTAATGCGTTAAAGTCGAACACATCGACGACGCCATTTTTGTCGAAGTCACCGATAACAATCGCACCCTTCTCACCCCAATGCACCATCAGCGCATTGAAGTCGAGGACATCAATTTTGTCATCGTTATTGGTGTCATACAGCTTCTGTGCGGCGGTGAGTGTCGTGACGGTCGCCGTACTATTGCCACCTCCGCCACTTGGCGCTGGAGCGACCGTAGTAGCAGTAAGAGAACCAAAACTGGTGAAATGGTAAGTCACGATTTTGGTATCAGTGCCGTTGTTGATGGCACATTCTCCGTTAGCCGGCGGATTGCCCGGAGTGGCATATGGGCTGGCACACACATTCGTTATCTTTACCCAAGTATCTGACCCAGATGGCCGATATCCAACCGCACCAGTAACATCAGCGAGCAGTATCGTGACTGGCTTATCGAAGACCAGCGTGCCTTCAGACGAACCAATAGTAATGACAGTACTGCCAACGCTAAATCCAGCCGGAGCGTTCCCTCCGCTTGGCGTACCAGAAACGGGCGGTGTTATCTTGCCGTTCCATCCAGATGGACCGGTAATTTTAGTCCCATCAGGAATGCTGGCGCTTACCGTGCTTACACTTGAGTTCGTCAACACAATCGGACTGCCGCTCACGCCGGACTTCAGGGTAACTTTGCCGGCGATCAATCCAGCAGAAAGATCCAGCGTTGTTGTGTTAGTAAGAACGATATTCGTCGCGCCTGCAGGCAAGCCCGCTTCTCCTGTGGTAACGGAACTAAGAGAAACATTTGCACCGTTGCCAACTGTATCGGTAGGAACCGGTACGGATAGATTCAATTCTGTATATCCGGCATTGGCGAATACAGCGGTCGTTCCGGTATCTATCGCTCCAATAAAGAACTTTAGAGTTTGGCCAGCTCGATTATTGCCAGGATCAGTTGCGAAAAGGTCTGAAGTATAGCCATATTTACCAGCAATAATTGGAACAGAGAACGGATTAGCAACTGGATTTATCGCAAAGTTAACGATTACATTACCACTGGTGATGTTCGAACCATTGGCATACTTGGCAGTACCGTAGAATTGGTTTGGTATGCCTGGTGCAGCTAAGGCAAGACCCGGCAGAGCCAACAGAAGCCCACAGATAGAAACGGTTATTAAGGATGATTTCATTGTGATGACTTTATGACTAAATGTCTATTTAGTCAACTATACTTCCGGAGTTTCTCCCGGAGCGTAGATATAGGTATCAGTCGCTCTGCCTCCCATCAGAATCCAGTAACCTTGACCAGCGGAAAGTACTCCGTTATTAAATACATCGCCGAATTGCTTAGCACTATTGTCGTATTTCACTATCGTTGACCACCACGGAACTGGAGTAGCATCTTGGCTCTCTAGGTTGTTTTTCAAGGCCTTGAGAACTGGTGCACTCGCGTAACTTTGTTTCTGGTAATAACCGATGAGATTCCAACCTGCTTTAAGCGTAGTAGATGGAGGCGTATTTTCGCCAGCCAAGAACAAGTTGCCTGCTCCGCTCAGCGTTACCGGTGATGCATTCGTATAATTAACCCAGTAACCATTTCCGGCGGTCATACTCAATAAGGTGTTTTCAGTTGGTCCATTTGGATGATTTGATGTCCAATTGCCAGTAACGGCATCATACGACCAGATTGATTCAACACTACTTGATGAGGCGCCTAGAATAGTCGCGATGGAATTATTGTTTGGTACCACCCCTACTGAGACAAGATTCCAGCCATTTGTCAGTGTGAGTGAATAACTACCGGCTGTCGTGAACGACCACGATTTCTCTGAAGCGAGGGTATTCCCAGCCAAGTCAGAGGTAGTGTTCTTAACGGTAACGATGTAGGTTGAATTATTGCTGAGGGTAGCGTCAGGATTAACTACGATAGTTGCAGTTCCATTACCTTCTATGGCGAATGCTACTGGATTACCGCCAGTCGTAAGAGTTATATCGCCAGAGGCAATATTCACTGCCTCGCTGAATGGTATCGAGATATTGTTTGTCGGATCAACCCCAACTGCATTATCGGAAGGAACATACGAAGGAAGAACCGTCGGTGCATCTACATCAATCGGATCGCACCCTTGATTGGTGCACCATGGGCGATAATCAACAGTGCCGATTATTGCACCATTTGATGGACCATTTGAACTCCCCCAGTAGTTGACTTTGGCATTAACTGTAAGACCGTTTACTTTATTGTCGACATTTGCAGTTGTGTTTCCAGAGATTGAATTCTTGTCGCTAATGATATTATTAGTGTAAGTTCCATCTGCGCCTGGGTTACCCGACACAAAACCAAATCGGATACCTATATCGTTTGTAGAAATCGTATTGTTCTTGATCGTCAAGTTGGATACAACTGAATAAGCTACATTACTCTTTCGTTGTTCAGAGGCAACATTGATACCTCGTGTCGCCGTACCATTTATGGTATTACCATCAATGGTTACAGAGTCCAGTATTCCAGGAGCCGTCGCTGTGTCATAGGTGCGGGCCAATATATTTATACCCGCTCTTGAGCCAAAACTGAATGCTCCGTTTATCTGGTTCCCAGTTACACTCACATTGCTTCCTGCCGTCAATCCAGCCCCACGGTTTCGGACAGCAATCTCAATCCCAACGCCTGCATCCGGAGTATCTCCGGTTATACTCGAGGGACCAGTTATTGTATTGTTGCTGACTTGGGAATTCGTGACATTGGTAAGTTCAATCGCAATCTCGGGAATATTAACAAAGGTATTGTTAGAAACGGTCCATCCACTTTGAATAGCATTCGTGTCGCTTCCGACAAGTACTCCGTCCCAACCGAGATTTTCGAAACTGTTATCTTGAACAGTGATGCTTGAAGCGTTTGTATTCCAAGCAATGATTCCGCTTCCTGTACCACCTGTATTACCAGGATTTGTATAATTCTTAATAATGAATCCTTCTATAGTGACATTAGAAACCACGAGGTTAGAAGAATTTTCATAGCCGCCGCGTCGCAGAGCGATAGCTGAGCCATTACTAAGTCCAGTTCCATCAAGCACTGGAGCATTCAATCCTGGACCAGTTGCCGTATCACCCGGATTACCGCGGAGTGTAAGCGATTTGTTTATACAGATAGATGATGGTTCATTACCACAAGCGGCCAACTGTTGAATTGGTTCTGTGTATGTTCCAGCCGCGACATTAACTGTTCCGTTGACATTCACTGCATTTATACCTTGCTTGAATCGTGTTGAAGGCATTATAGCCGAAAGTATAAGTGTCTGAATAACCGTCGGTATAGGTCTTATTGACATAGACCACTGTCGGCATCGAGAGGATGTTGCCTGTTCCTGTTGCTGCGCCGTTGTAGGAATAATTACCTGCATCAGCACCACCAAGAGTAATACCCGTGGCGGTAACATCTTTATTGTTACCTTCGATCACGCTAGTAAAGATTGCGGTGCCTCCACTTAGGGTAATAGTATCGCCATCAATTTTGCCGATAGGTGAATAATCAGTGATCGTTGCCGTATTGTTGCCGTCATACACCTTGTCTTTTACAGTAATGGTAGCCGTAAGGGTCTTCGGAATAATGTTTGCGGTTGTAGCAGCAGTTGTATTACCGAGAGTGTAATTGCCTGCATCCGTGCCGTCTGTGATAGAGATACCAGTGACACTAACGGTCTTGTTATTGCCAACATTTTTGCCGGCGCTGAAAGTTGCCGTGTATCCAAGCGTCAGATCATTTCCTGCAACTCTGTCATCATGAAGATTAACTGTGGCGGTTGCGTCGGCATTATATTCTTTATCTATGCCAGTCGCAGAAACAGTGAGGGTCTTTGGTGTAATGACGCCATTGTTAAGCGATGGTTGAGTGAGCGAGTAGTTGCCTGCATCAGCACCGCCAAGAGTAATGCCCACAGCTGAAATTGCTTTGTTTTCGTCAACATTTTTGTTGTCAAAAGTTGCAGTGCCATCAGCATTTAGAGTAACAGTATCGCCGCTAATAACGCCTTCGTTGAGGGCACGAGTGAGTATTGTTGCGGAATTGAAGCCATCATAGACCTTTGGATCGACAGTTATAGTAGCCGTAAGGGTCTTCGGAGTGATGTTTGCTGTCGCAGTTGCTGTCGTATTGGCGAGAGTGTAGTTGCCTGCATCATCACCACTTTTAGATATACCAGATACGGTTATAAGTTTTGCATCTCCAACATTTACATTTTTATCAGCAAAAGTTGCTGTCGTATTAGCGAGAGTTACTGCGTCACCACTTACTATGTCGCTTGAAGAAAGCGTAACGGTAGCGGTTGGATTAGCATTGTATACTTTATTTTCGCCAGTTGCCGTTACTGTGAGAAGTTTTGGCGTAATCGCAAATGTGCTCGCTGATGATCCGGATTCAGGAATCGTAACGGTATTGGCAATGAGCGTAACTGCGGATTGTGCCAGTGCCCTGCCGTGCAGTGTTGCACCGCTTTGCATCGCAATATTTGTTTGAGCCAATATATTTCCCTCAAAAGTTGAGTCCGTTACAAGAGTCACAGCGCCAGTAACTTGCCAGAAGATGTTCTTGGGTAATGCACCACCAGCTAAAGTAATCTTCTTGCCCGAGGCAATATTCAGAGTTCCATTTACCTGGAAGATCCAGACATCCGTTGCTGAACCCGTAAGGGTAATATCCCCAGTTATAGTAACACTACCTGGATTATTCCAAGTGTAAGTACCAGGGACAAAGTTCTGCCCATTGAGAGTTCCACCACCCACATTAAGATTGGTAGCGTCAGTTCCTGCTGGTGTTGCCGGTGCTGATGCATTCGTGTATGCAGTCATCATGTCACCCACAGCCGTACCTATTAATGATGAATCAACATGCACACACGGGAGAGGACCCGTTGAGTTGAATGAGTATATTAATCCTGTTACTTGTAGGCAAGTTATACCTGCAAAAGCAGTATCCGTACTAGCTTGATCTAAACTCGTTCCAATGTTTCCAGTAATAACAGAGGGAGGAACATCCGTAATCCCTGTTTTTGACAAAATCGCGAAATTACCCGCTGTTCCAAGATTTATTGCACCCAAAGAAGGTCCAGAAGGACCATCTCCAAGATTCAAATGGTAATTAGGACCAGCGGACAAGCCGCCGAGACCGCCGAGAGTATAGATGTAAGTCCCGACATTTTTACCATCAACACGACCCAAAGCACCAGTAACATCATCATTTCCGATCAAAGCGGTATGGGTATAGCCAAAAACAGGATCATCCTGACCATAGACCTTTGTCTGAGAGGCATTCGGAGTAATAGTGACTTCTAACGGACTGATAGTTGCATTCAGCGTTGGCTGAGTGAGAGAATAATTGGCTTTGACTGCATCAGTAGCGTTAAGAGAGAGACCAGAGACAGTAACAGTTCTGCTCCCTGCATTCGCGTTATCGAAGAGTCCACTGAGTGTTCCAACAGTTAGAGAGATGTCTTCATTATTCACAACACCAACAAGTTCTGGAGTGCCAGTAATTTCTGCGACTAGATTGCCATCGTATGGCTTACTGGTGGCTGAGAGACCAGAGACGGTAAGAGATTTTTTAGTAATGATACCGTTCATTGTATGTGGGAATGTGTAGCTGTAATTGTTGCCGCTATTTCCTCCCGCCGTTCCACTGGCAGTAAGCTCTTTTACTCCCGTGAGGGTAACATCTGGATTAGCATAGGTCTCTATAAAGTTACTCATATTATCTCCATCAGCCAATGACCCTACTGTAATTGTCGGTATTGCCGCTGCACTTGGTGTGCTGTCATACGGCTTGGTATTATCTGATGCCCTCACTGTGATTGGTCTTTTTGTAATCTCGAATGTTGCCGGACTGGCAACGATAGATAGAGAGTAGTTATCGAGACCATTGGCCACGGTACCAAGCGTATAGGCGTAAGTGCCGACATTTTCACCCAGAGCACGACCCAAAGTGCCCGTAAAAGTATCAGAACCGATTAAAGCCGGGCTATGAGTAAAGGGATTACCGGGTTCAGCATTGCCGTAGACCTTTTGTCCTGCAGCAGGAGAAATGACAATTCCTAATTTTGATATGGTGGCACCGTGTTCTGCTGCAGTGCTTGCTGTGCCATCATAAGAGTAATTTCCTGCTTTTTCACCATTGAGAGTAAGACCTATTGCGGTAACCGTTTTGCCTATACCAGCATTCGCATCGGTGAAAGTAGCTGAACCGCTGGTCGGAGAGAGAGTAAGGACATCAGAAAAGACCGCTCCTATTGGAGTTGGATTCGTGAATGTAGCGGAATTATTCCCGTCATAGGGTTTGTCTGAGGCGGTGATGGTAGCGGAGAGCACCTTCTGTGTAATTTCAAAATCAGTACTGACAGCAGGAGTGAGGACATCCGCGGATGCAGTTAATTGCTTCTTTGTGCTTGTGCCGAATGTGTCCACCGTTACATTAGTGAAAATCGCGGTTCCATTACCCGCACCGGTTCCAATATCGAGCGCAACCGTGCCAAGCAGTGCACCAGTGCCAGAAGACAAAGATAATGTGACCATCTTACTTGCACCAAGTCCAACTACTGAAGGATTACCGAAATGGTCTTGTGTCTTTACTACTGGTTGCGGACTCAAAAGCGAGCCGTATTCAGCGTTGCCTGGTTGTGTTGAAAAAGCAACTTTTGCAACTGTGCTAGCAATCGTAGATAGCGTTCCAAAATTTGTGCTCCCATCAACGCCAGCAATCGTTCCCGCCGTCATTGTCATGTTTCCCGAACTCACAGTTGTCCCTGTTGGTATTACTTTAAGACCAAAAAACATTAAAGGGCTAGGTAAACCGGTAGACGGTGTAACGACTGTAAAAGAAAAAGAAGTTAAATCCGGAAGATTCGGAGTCACAGAAGTCGAAGAAAGAACAGTGTTTCCACCTACACCTATAGTTATAGGACTCGTGTCAAACTTCCAACCAGAAGGAAGAGAAATAGTATGTATTCCTGTACCTATTTCCCCTGGATTATTTTCAGTAATAGTTGGGCCATTTAAAGGAGTCGGCGTACTAGTTCCTCCATTCGCTGATGTTTTATCAATAGATATATTTGTACCCCCACCTGCTGGAGAAACAGTTGCCGCCGCAAACGCCATGCTCGGAGCGACAAGAGAACTTCCGATAAGAGCAAACGCGATGATTACAGAAAAACTCGCGAGAAGAGAACGGCTCGATCGCACGAGTATGTTTTGGTACATAAAAATCAATAAAATTATTAACATCAGCGCCCCGCCGATGGATACTGGTATTGTCTACCCGCCACAGCGCCTGTCAACATCTTGCGGACAACTCTGTTTTGTTATCTAACTTAAATAAAAAATTAAAATTTTCTAAAGGACATCTATAGGACATCGACTTGTCCTGTGAAGGTCTGACCTTCACAAATAAAAATGCCTACCGATAACCGGCAGGCATTCGAGTGTGAGTTGGGAAGGTCTGACCTTCCCAACTTGGGAACAGGAATGCTTGGAACGATTTACCAGGGCTCCAACATAATGTCTTTAAAGTCATCGCCCTTAGCTGTCATGTGTGCGATAAGCAATTCGCTCGCTTCTTTCTTGAATGTGTCGCCACACCCCATAATTTCCGCTAGCAACCCATCAATGTCATCAATAATTGGAGAATGCTTGCCGGAAACAAGTCCATTAAAACTTGAGAAAGGATATTTCTTCGCCCATTCCCACGCATCGTCAAAATGAGCGAGAGATGCTCTAAGTCCGCCAGGATACATTTCAAGCACATTCTTCACGAGAATATAGAACGCCAAATAATTCATATGCACACCACTCTCAACAGTTCTTCCGTGGTACGCGCTCTGGAAAATGCTTCCTTTCTCTTTATATTTCAGATTGAAGCACATGGACATACTCCCGCCGAGTCGTTGCATAAATTTCGCAGTTCCGCCCTCCCGGATTTCCTGCAACAACAGATGAAAATGGTTAGACAGGAGCGTCCACGCAAGCACGCGCACGAGCGGCTCGCGCTCAGGCCATTGCACCGGTCTTTCAAATAATGGAAGATGGGATGTCTCTCGATGCCAGTAAGGGTCCGAATGGACATCGTTAAGCAGAAAAAGAGATTTGACGAATCTCTCTCGATCATCCTTGTCTCGTACGATATCCATTCCGCGCGTGCCACGCTTAGTCACATGCACAACCGAATCAATTGAAAAGGGGTCCACTCTCATCGTTCTAATTATATCATGCCACTTGGGAAGGTCAGACCTTCCCAAACAAGCTCGATCAAACGCACTTTGTTCGAGCATCAGACGGAAGACATGAATTCCCTTTATGTCGTATTCACTCTTCCAAAATATAAAATGCCCGCCGATTATCGGCAGGCATTTTGAGTGCGTCAAGATTATGCTTTGACATCTATGTTCGCACCCAGATCCGGGGAAACGACTGTGGCCGAAGCAGTAGGTTTTTGAGATTCTGCTTTTTTGGAACGCCGTCTTCCCCGTTTTTTCTGAAAGAGCCGTTCAAATTCCAAGAGAGGTGGCTTTCTGTCTCCCGCCCCGCTTATTTCTTCAATTTTCCCCATTATCGTACCCTCCTGCTGATAATATAGCAGGAAACAGCAATTTTAGCAAGTCCTTACGGTTATCGATACCTCTTTTTCTTCTTTTTTAATCGAGGTTTACACTGAAGGTTTGGGCACCCTCGCTTGCAACAACACCATATTATTTTCCCCATACTCGGATGTTTTCTCTTGCAGAAATAGTACAAATCGGGCTGTAGCGTTATCTGTACTCTCATCCTGCACACCCTTTCTTAAAGGTTTAGGAAAAGAACTGCTCTTTTGTCTGGCTCGATTATATCACTCTTAATTTGGGAAGCTTGTGGACAAGTCAGACTTGTCCAGACACATACCGAAAGCGCGGGACCTTTTCGCCGTCTTTTTCTATCAGCTCGGTAAACATCGCGAGCGGACGGACCCAGAGCCCGCCTTCGTCATCAAGGTGTCTATAGACGACCAGCTTCTCCAGCGTCTCGCTGTGCTGCGCGACGCCAATCACCTCATACTTCCCGCCTTTGTAGTGCTCGTACTCTCCGAGCAGTAGTTCTTCATCTTTCATGTGGTTATGGTATCACCCCCTTGGACAAGTCAGACTTGTCCAGATTTATGGCGGGAGATGAACCACTTCCACTACTTCGTCGGGGCACTACGAAGGGCACGGTAGATGATAAGGATAAGAGAGACGCCAGAGAACACCTCGCCCGCGAAGCGGGCAGCGTCATCACGGTTAGTTGAGAGGATGTGCGTGGCATATACCGGTTGTGTCGCAACAAGTATGAGTAAGAGTGGCAGAGCCACTACAGCGAACTTGAACCACAAGTTGAATATGCTTCGCGGGATAAATATGAGAATGATGGCGATTGGCAGGAAGAAGAGGAAAAAGAAATAAAGTGGACTAGTTATGTATGGAAACATTTGATCTAGTAGTGTCCGAAAACATATCTGACCAGCAACAGTACACCACTGACTAAAATAGCTGAAACCGATGAACGCTAGAGCGAGTATTGCCGGAATAAATTGGATGATTTTGTTTTTCATTTTGAGTTAAAAGAGTTTCTTCAGCGCAGACCAGAACCTATGCAGACCATTATAGACCGCACTGCCCCATCGCATAAGGAGTGGCTGTTGAGAAGCGTCATACACCGAGGCAGTTTGAGGGATATTCACATTCGTCTTCTTCGGTGGTGTGATAGATATAGAAGTTTGTGGTTTCTTTACCTGAATGATTTTTGCGGGAGAAACGGCTACTTTCGGTGTGCTTGCTTGCGGTGAGCTTGTCGAATCCGAGGTTGCGACTACTACCGGCACGATAACAGGAATACGAGTGTTTCTACTGCCTGATGAGCTTGAGCTCTTTGATGCAGACACAGATACAGGCACTGGCGACTTGTAATTCACCGTCTCGCCTACTTTTGGAGTGATAGTAATCATATTCTTACCATCGCCATTTTCGTCTACCGAGAGCGCTGAAGCAGTATCTATACCGCCCGAGATAGTGAGCGACGCAAGAGTGCTCGCCGTCGTCGGGACGCTCGCGATGGTGCTCGAAGCAGTAATAATGCCACTGGTCGTTTCCTGTATATCGAGCGAGAATGTCCCGCTCGCCTGCCCGTGCATAGTGAGCTGATAATTGCTACCTTCTGGGACGGTGATGTACTTCACCTCGCCGAATTCGCCATAAGTCGAATCAGGGATGTCTTGTGTCATCGAACCATCCTCTGCGAGACCGGTGATATTCCCCGATGAGTCAGTAATCTGGAGAGTGAGTGGCGAGTGGAGGAAAAATGTGAGCTTTTTATTTTCGGTATTTGTCGGCGGTTGGTCTGTTGAGATATATGTCGGGAGTGTACTTGTACTATTCGTAATAATGTTTTTTATAAAATCCTGAAGCGAGGGAATTTCAAAAATATCCTTATGACTTCGGATGATATTTGTTCCATTCTTGTATCCGTGAAGATCCACCCAATACCTTTTCACACTCGTACTTGACGCTATCATAAGTGCGCTTGGGACAGGAACGACTCCGTCGCCATCCTCGGTAAATATCGGGCGATACGCGCGAGTCGGCTCGAGAGCTGTGATTGCATCAGTGGATTGCTGTGTGTAGAAGTCGATACCGGCGACCGTGTCGGCTCCCCAACCGGCGATTTGGTCTACTTCAATATCGTCAGGCGGCGTCCAGCTGTCCAACACCGAGTGTTGGACATTCGCGTAGGAGATAAGCGATGAGTTAAGCGAAGATGCGCGCAAGAAGTCAGTAAGATCGGTGCTGTTCGTTAGGGTAGCACCGTAGGCAGAGATTTCTTTCGCGTAGGCGTCGCCCGCGAAGCGGGCGACGGGATGATTCGCATCGCCAGCAATGCTCTCCAGATAATTCTCGGAAGGAAGCAGGTGGTACGCCATCGGAGAATTTTTCGCGAGTTCCTGTGCAACCGCATTTGAAACAATCGGAAATCCTAATTTATAAATACCGGCGTTGTAGCCCATAAGTACAGCGCCAAGCGCCTCGGGCGCGCCGCTCTGCGGCGCGCCGACCATAATCACATTGTCCACCAGTTGAGGGGTTTCACCCCTCAGTTTATTTAAAAGGGCTTTGGCGACGAGACCGCCATTACTGTGCGCGATAATAGTCACCTTCCCTGTTTTGGAACTCGCCGCAAGCGCCCGCAGGGTCTGTTCGATATAGGGAGTACTCGTTGCTTCTGCATAATATATTTTCCCGCCGCGTTCCGTGCCATTTTTCAGTAAGCCATCGAGTGAAAGTCGCCAGTCATACGCGACCGGCTTCCAGTCGACGATAGTGCTGTCGGTTTTCAGCCCGTTCATATCGCTTATAAACGATTTGTAAATGTTGTCGCCGCCAACCAAATCAATAATGTCGTTTTCTTTCGCGTACACATCATCGCAAATACTTGTACCGTCTTGATTTAGAAAAAGATCTTGAACTTTCTTATCGCCCGCACCGCGCAGAGCGCTCCAGATTCCTTCGTACGGCTCCCAAAGTTTTTCTTCAGCATTCTTCCCACATCCAGTTCCCTCATACAGCCGACTTCCCTCGATACCAGGCAAGAAAAGAACATTAGAAGAAGGAGGTGTTCCCCAGAACGAGAGCCACGGCGAGAAAATCACCGTGTTATCCCAGTCATACATCGCATTCCCTTTTCCCGTCAAATTTTTCAGATCGTGATACGGTCCACTCGCATCGCCCCAGAAGTTGTTACTAACATCAACACTCCCTGTTCCGTACCACTCAAAACCAAACAACACATTCTGATATATTTTATTGTTTGAAATGGTATAGGAAGAATTATCCGAGTACACACTAATGCCGACAGTATTGTTTGTTATTTCATTATGGACGAGAGAAATGGAATTGGCGGGATACTCAAGCGAGTTATAGTTGACGATACCAGAGCCATCGACGAATCCTGAAATGACTGAATCGCGAATATCAACCGAACTACCAGCATATATGCCTATAGCATCAGTATCGCCGTTTGTTAGAGTAGAACTCGCGACACGCACACTGCACCCGTCATACAAAGCAAGTGCCTCATATTTCGAGTGATCAATAACTAGATTCACTATGTCAGCAGTACTCTCGGTATAGACCCCAATCCCCGCGCCTACATTCTTCAGTGTGATATTTTTCAGAATGACATCGCTTCCGTTATAAATATCTACAGCATCATCAGAGAGATTCTCCACTGAAAAATTATCCAAAGAAAGATGACTTCCGTATGCATCAATACCATATCCGCCACCCTCAACTCTGGTATTTGAGACAGACAAGTCCTTAGAATAAAAATCCAAAATTGCCGTATCGGCGTGTTGAATCACCGCATTATCTAAAGAAGAAGCGGCTTCTGGATTGAAAAAATCTATGCCGCGCCAACCACTGTCGGTAGTGGAAGTAAAAATAATCGATTCATCAGGCGCTCCTTGGACAAGCAGACGGCCGAAAATATTCATGCCGCTATCGGCATCAAATTGCACTACCACGCCCGGACCAATAGAAAGCGTTGCGTTTCCATCAATCGTTACTCCTTCTTGTATGAGGTAAGGACTCCCTTCTTTTGTCCACTCGGTATCTTCAGAAATTTCTGTATCAACAATAGTATCGGCAAACACAGCACTCGGCACGCTCCATACTAGCGCGATGATAAGAAAAAATAACGCGGCACAAGTAGCGCGCATCCTTTCCACTATACTATTCTTTGCTATACTGAAGAGATGAAACGCGCTTTTACCATTATTGTTGTTGTTCTGCTTGCTCTTAGCATGGTTGGGGTTCTTATCCCTGCCCTCTTTCAGTAGTTCAGAGCGAGTTGTCCACACCTCGCGAACTTGCCTTGCGTTTCCGAGGCATTTCTGGCATACTTTCAACAACTCGCAGAGTATTCGAGCTTCGCTCGGCCTTCGTTGGCCGCAAGTGTTCAGTTTCGGCGAGGTTAATCAGTAAATCCAATACATGGACACAGCAGGATCAGCAGCAGTACAAGGAAACAAACTTTATGTAGGGGGTATCCCTTACCGCTCGACCGAAGATGATATGAAGAAGGCCTTTAGCGAGGCCGGCAATGTCGTTTCCGCGAGCATTATCAGCGATCGTATGACGGGCCGCTCACGCGGTTTCGGCTTCGTCGAAATGGCTTCCGAAGCGGAGGCACAAGCGGCGATTGATCGTTGGGATGGCAAGGAGATGGACGGGCGCACGCTCTCCGTTTCTTTCGCTCGCCCGCAGGGTGATCGTCCTCCTCGCCGCGAAGGCGGTTTCAGCGGAGGCGGTGATCGTGGTGGTTACTCCGGAAACGGAGGTTACGGTCGCGGCGGATATTAATTTCGTCGAAACAAAAACGCGCGCCCTCCAAAAGAGGGCGCGCGTTTTTGTTTTGTTTCTGTGATAGCGTTGCCTACATGAACGAGGAAGAACCGCTCGCTTACACTATTGGCGACCAACCATTTCTCGGTCTTACGATTTATCTTGATTCTCATCCGCTCATTCCCCGCCCCGAAACAGAGTGGTGGACCGAGCAGCTTCTTAATCAAAGTAAAGAGGTTAAACCTCTTTACTTTTTAGATCTTTGTTCCGGCTCCGGCGCAATTGGCTGCGCGGCGTTAAAAATACTTCCTGATGCACAGGTATATTTCGGCGAGATTGACCCTGCACACAAAGCAACTATTCTCAAAAACATTCGAGAAAATAACCTTGATGCTGCCCGAGCTGATGTTCGCATTGGCGATTTATTTGAACCGTTCGATATGCCCGCCGAAGGCGGGTCCGCCTTCGGCGGAAAGTTTGATGTCATCGCCGCGAACCCGCCCTACATTCCCGAAGATCGCGAACTGCCAAAAAGTGTTGCGGACTATGAACCCTCGCTTGCTTTGCGTGCTGGTGCAGACGGTCTCGCCATTATTCGCCGCATCGCCATAGAACTTCCGAAACATCTCACGGAAAATGGTGTGCTGTGGCTGGAGTGCGACAGCTCGCACGCGGCTGCCGCGTGCGAGCTTTTCAAATCACAAGGTCTCTCTGCAGAAATACACAATGATCAGTACGATGTTCCGCGCGTTATCGTCGTGTCATTTAATTCTGGAAATTAACTTCGAAAGGATACATTCCCATACCGCACATTCCCTGAAGTGTGCCTGCTCCGGCAGTACCCACATCAATATCCGTTGAGCCGGTCTGTGGAAGTGCTTTGCTGATGCCTAAACTCGGAATACGCACATATGAAGAACAATCAAAAGTCCCGTTGGTGATTAACCGAATGACGGTGGGTACGCCTGCTTTCGCGACACTTGTCCGCGGCGAGTAACCGCCTTTCGCATTAATCTCGATGATTTGTTTACCATCGACGATACTGACATTGTTTGCCGACGGCGCTGGCTGTCCGCTTGGCGCGGTATTGCCCAAGGTAAATAACATGGCTCCTCCAATAAGGAGCGCGGCGATAATGATGGACCAAGAAGTTGCATTCATACTGCTAAAAATTAAATACCGGTGCGATAAGTCCGATGACGACCAAGCTGTTAATGATGTTGAAGAGAGCAAATAGTATCACAATAAGCCCTGCGGACTTAAAGAATATTCCCGCCTTCGAACTATTCTTAATACTGAACGAGCTGAACCCGATAAGTGCCAAGACCGGCAAGGTGCCGAGCGCGAACGAGAGCATCGTGAGACCGCCAGTGAGGAAACTCCCCGTCGTGAGCGAATAGAGCTGCATCGCCTGGGTGAATCCGCACGGCAAGAAGAATGTCGCCACTCCAACCAGAAGCGGAGTAAAAGCGTGATTCAATTTCGAAACGCCAAGTGCGTGCTTCGAGAGGAATTTCGGCATTGCTGGCTGTAACCGTTTAAACGATGGAAATACATCAAGCAGATTGATACCCAGTAAGAGCATTACGATACCAACGAGGAGTCCAAGAATACAGGAACCGATAACGCCAAGTGTAAATGCCGAACCGATCATTCCAATAACTCCACCAAGAACGAAGAACGATACGATGCGTCCAGTGTGGAAAAGAATCTGCGGGCGTACTTTGTCTCCTTCTCGAGCGAAGGTTGCCGACATCGAGAGCACGAGACCGCCGACCACCGCCATACAAGTCGAGAGCGATGCGATGATGCCAATCATAAACGCCGTGCCGTACGAGACACTGCTTATATTTACTAAGTTTACAATGCCGAGCTTCTGTAGAAACACGAAAAAAACAATAAACCCAATCGCGATCGGTAGAGCAGTACTGAATTCCGACCAATTCTTTTTCTGTTGTTGTTTTTCTATCGACAGCGAGTAACCATGCTTTTCAATCCTTTGTGAAAGTTCTCGGCAAATCTCTTCTCTCGTCTGATTGCCGAAGTTGCCACAGACCTCTACCGTGCGCGTTTCAAGGCGTGAAGCTGCGCTGCTAACCTGCGGATGTTCAATAAGTTCGCTCTCAATGAGAAGAACGCATGCGGTACAGTGCATACCGTCCACCTGAAATATGTGGGTTATTTTATGTTGACCCTCCATTAGAACCGTCAGTGTAGCATTCTTCAATGCCGAGACCAACAATTATGCCGAGCATCCACTGCCACTTTTCACTTGTTGCGGGAGAGTTACCTTCGAAGAAATGTCTTGATAACCAGACGAGCTCGAATAAGGAGCGCTGAGCATCTCCTTCGGCGACACATCCTTCCACGCGACACCTTTCTGCTGCATATAGGCGGCGATAGTGAGATAGGTCTCCGGGAACCAATAAGAATTCACCGCAAGCGCTGTTTTATACATATCCTGCTCATTTACACCCTGAGACGCCATAAGCTCCAGGAGCCCGAGCATCGCCATGCCGTGATTACAATCGGGGAAATGCGTGGAGTTGCCGCAACACGGTCGATAGATGTTCCTCGATACGCGATCCACGATTGCCTGCTGACCAGCAGTGAGCACAATAAGGGAATGCATATTGTAGTGATCCATCGGCTTTCCTTTCGAAAGGGAGAAGCCACCCGTAGCAGCAAAATTGCCTGCACCTTTATATGTCGGATTCATCATTTCGTTTGTGTCTTCAAGAATCGGATTTGAATTGGCAAGTCCGAGTGCCCAGAGCAAGTTGAGGAGGTATCCAGAATTTTGGCTCGTAATGATTATTTTGTCGTTTGCATTTTTCTCAATGAGTTTCTGATACTCCGCAGGGAACCCTCCTCGATCCTTATATAATGCCTCTAATTTCTCAGGGTCTATCGTACCGGTCTCGACTAATTTCGCACCAAGATCTCCCCAGGTTATTGGGAGCGTAACTCCGGCTGTCGGCAGAACTGATTCTTGAAGCTGTTCAGGACTATTTGTTGTGACTGTGGCATTCCGACTACCAGACGGACCGTAATAGAGCACCATAGCAATAATCGCTCCTGCAGCAACAATGCTCAAAGGTGTCGAATATTCCCGGACAATTTCTTCTATCGTTTTCTTCTTTGTATGTGTGTGTGTTTCTGTTTCCATATATTATTCTTTACAACAATCAACCAATTTGGTTAGTAATTCTTCCTGAGTCATCGGCGTATCAGAACCAACAACCTCTCTTACGCCAGCCGCGTTAATTAATTTCAATCGCAAAGCCCAAAAAAGCGAATAGATTCCATACGCTTTCTTGAACATATCCTGCGATTCTTCTTTTTTCCCCGATGACTGAAGCTTGGTGCCGACTTCTATCATCCGCATCGTTGCGGCCAGTAAGTGCTTGGCACTGCACCAGGTCTCGCCTTCATGCACATCAATCATCTTCGCCAAAAGCTCTTTCCTGACTTTTCGTGTTTGTTCGAGGAGCTCAAAATACTCGCTCTTACCGGTTTTCGCTCCGGTAAAATAAAAGTGTTCCTCCAAACTGATGAGATTCATCACTGCAATGCTCAAGTCCTCCTCCATCGAGAGGTCGAGTTCGCCGGTGGATTTAAGCTTCTGCACTTTTTCGATAAGCTCCTCCATTGTTGGTTGTTTGTCCATATATCTCATTACTTCAATGCTTCGATTTTACCGAAGAGCATGTCGTTCGCTATCGCCATATTCGGATCATCGAGTACATATCTGACAATTCCTTCTTTGTCGATAATCACATAACTATGCCCGGGCAATGATCCTTTATGCATTGAGGAAGCTGTCGTCAACATGCCCAACTGCCGAGAAGCATTGGCACCTGCATCGAACATCGTCGTTGCCTTGGCAAGCTGTGGCATCTTCGTTATGGCGTTTTGCCAGTCAGTCGCAGAATCAACGACAACTGATATGGCTTGAATGGTATCACTGTTGAACCTCGAATCGCCACCGAACGCGGCCATCTGATTCCAACATGCCGGATAGCACATAAGTCCTTCATTGAAGAACAAGACGGTATATTTCCCTTTGGAATCAGCAGGGTTATAGATCTTCCCTTCCTTGTCGGTCAGCTGAATTGCCGGAATAAGCTTCCCGACGAGTGAATCCAGTTGTGCAGTATTGACGGCTACCGCGGATCCGCCGTGCATAGGATCAACGGCGCCTGCCTGGTTCACATTTTGTGGCGAAGTTCGAAAGAGCATATACCCTATGCCCAGCGTTACAACTGCGGTCACTACAATCGCGGTAATTGTTGTTGAAGAGAAATTATTGTTGTTCATGTTTTTGTTTTTTATATTGTGTAATGAATATTTTCACTAGATACGCGACGAGCGCAAGGAAGAGAAGCGCCCAGATGTATTCGGGAATGAGGGCGGTGAATCCGTTAATGGCTTGCAAGAACTTGGCGTTCCATATGTTCATGTCCAGCTGATATTCAGAATGCACGAATAACTTATTGATGAAGGCCAAATAGGTTATATAACCGCCCATCCCGAGGAATATCAATCCGGAGATTAGTTCTGATACGGTAATGCGCCAGCTGAAACCACCAATGCTCAGAGCAACAGTTTTCTTCGCATTCGTGAATCGTTCGGTCAGATTCGCTTTGTCGAGAAAGGCCGCAATTATGAACAGCGGAAGTGTCATACCGACAACATAGGCGAGCGTGTAGAGAGCACCCCAGATAATCGTGCCGCTCGCTACTGAGAGCGTCAGCACTCCTGCCAATACTGGCGCACAGCAGGTAGTAGCAATCGCGGAGAAGATGCCGAGCAGATAGATGGACGAGACATGCCGCTTCATTCCATCACGCACCGAGGTCGGCGTAGCGAACTTTTTTCCAAGCAACATCACTATACCGAGCAGTATCAAGAAGATACCGCCGACCGTAAAGATTTCGTTGTGATATTGACTGAATGATTGCGCCAAGAAGGACGCCCCAAGCCCGATCGGCAGGAACACGGTTGCGACTCCCAAGAAAAAGACAAAAGTCATGAAGAAGATTTTGTATTTCTCCCTGAAGATGTTCCCCAAATACGACGGCAGTAGAACCGTGATACAACAAGGAGCGAAGAGTGCAGCAACTCCGGCTACGAATGCAGCAATCAATGATGTTCCTACAAGCGCTTCCATATATTTTTTTGTTTACCCTGAGATTTTCGAATGGGCATATATTGAGTAATCCTAGTTAGTAATACAGAGAAAATATCCTTACAGAAGGATATGGAGACAGCACGGAAAAAGCTTACGCTTGATGCGTGCTGGTACTACCGGGCTGGACTAAGCTCGAATAAAGAAAGCCACGAAATAATGCCGCGTTGATTATATAAAGAATCGAGTGCCAGATCTCGTAGGCGCTGGCGTGCAAATATCGGCTTCGGATACAATACATATCGATAGAAAAGGAAGACCGAACTTGCTATAAGAAGCAAGGACACGACCAGCAAGAGCAAACCGGAAATCGACGATACCACCATTGTCATGAAGTTTTGCCAGGCAGAGATATGGTGTGCCGCCGCACTGCCAACATTCGGACATGTCGCTCCATCAATAGCAGACGCAACACAACCGCCCATATGACCAGGACTCATATCAAAAAGAACAAAGCCGAAGAATGTTACTCCGACAAAGCCCAATATAAGCGGCAATGAGACGAGGCGTTTCATAAGTCTTTAATGTAAGGATAGCATTTTCTGTCCTCCCAGTCGAGGAATGAAAGCGGGTGTCTTCTGTGCATAGTCGTCCCACACTGCTCCGAATTCTTTCTCCGCCTCTCTTTCTTCGGTTTTGGCAAGCCGTGTATACATATACACGAGGATTGGGAACATAATCAGGGTAAGAATAGTCGGCCATTGCAGGAGAAAGCCGAACATGATGACGATAAATGCAATGTACTGCGGGTGGCGGATGTGCGCATAGAGACCGGTCGTGGCAAGCGTATGTTCCTGTTGCGCACTGTAGAGTACTCGCCACGCATAAGCAAGAAGAATGAACCCTACAAGTATCAGGATATTGCTCGCCATATGAAAGGGGCTGAAATGCGGATCTCCTCCCCAGCCGACAAGATCTTCCAGAAGGTGACCAGAATTGTGAGTGAGGAGATCAACACCAGGAAGCATTTGCGAAAGCCAACCGGAGAAAAGATAGATAGTTAACGGGAAACCATACATCTCGGTAAAGAGAGCCACAATGAATGCCGAGAATGCTCCGAACGATCTCCAGTCCCTTTTTGTCTTTGGGTGTGTAAAACTGAAGGCGAAGATGAGAAATATCGCCGTATTCAGTATCACGAGCCACCACAGTCCATAATCTGATGTTGTTGTCATACTATATTTCTTATAGTACCAATTTTGGCTCGACCCTTTTAAGCAATACCGCGTTGGTGGCAACAATAATTGACGATGCGGACATGAGCAAGGCAGAAATTTCCGGACGGAGTGACCATCCGAGCGTGGTATAAAACACCCCGGCCGCAACAGGGATAGCAAGGATGTTGTAGATAGCCGCCCAAAAGAGATTCTGTTTCATCTTCGTTACTGTGGCTTTTGAGAGGCGTATAGCCGCCACAATGTCGTATGGATCTGATTTCATAAGCACTATATTCGCCGTTTCTATCGCCACATCGGTACCGGCACCGATTGCTATACCTATGTCGGCTTGTGCCAATGCGGGAGCATCATTAATGCCGTCTCCCACCATCGCCACAAATTTGCCTTCATCTTGAAGTTTTTTGACATATTTTGCTTTATCCTCTGGAAGCACTTCGGCAAAAATACGATCAATGCCAAGATTATTGCCAACGGCTTCAGCCACTTTCTGGTGATCTCCCGTAATCATAACCACCTCAATACCAAGTTCTTTGAGGGCAGTTACTGTCTTCTTAGCGCTTGATTTGATGGTATCAGCGGCGGCGACAACGCCGGCGAGCTTCCCGTCGACGGCAAGCATACTCAAGGTTTTGCTTTCGCTCGCGAGACGATCAAGAGTGGACCGGGCATTACCAATGTCTACATTGTGATCATTGAGGAGTTTTTCCGTACCCGCGAGCACCATCTTTCCTCGAATTACGGCTTTGAGACCATGCCCGGCTACCGACTCGAATTTTTCTATCGATTCAAGAGGTATTGCTCCTTTCTTAGTCGCCTCTTCCATAATGGCCTTTGCCAATGGATGATTTGACCCTGTTTCAATACTCGCCTCATACCGGAGAATTTCTTGCTCGGTAAAGCCATTGAACGCAACCACATCAGTAATGATGGGTTTCCCTTCTGTAAGCGTTCCTGTCTTATCCAGCACAATCGCCGTCAATCGTGATGTGTTCTCGAGCGTCGCAGCGTCTTTGATAAGAATGTTGTGTTTCGCGCCAATGCCGGTCCCGACTGCAACCGCAGTAGGAGTCGCTAAACCAAGAGCATCGGGACACGCAATGACAATAGTTGAGACAGCGAATGTGAGAGCGGCGAGAAGCCCTGCACCGGCAATGAAGTACCATCCTAGGAAAGCGGCAAGACCGGAACCAATGGCAAGTACCACGAGCCATCCGGCTGCCTTATCAGCAATACGCTGGCCGGGGGCTTTTGAATTCTGTGCCGTCTCAACCATCTTGATGATTTGTGCAAGAACCGTTTCTGAGCCGACTTGAGTTGCTTTGAATTTGACCGTGCCGGTCTGATTGACCGATCCACCGATTACTTTTGCGCCTATCGTTTTGGTGACCGGCATTGACTCTCCGGTCACCAGAGATTCGTCAAGAGAAGTTTCGCCATCGATGATTTCACCGTCTACTGGCACCTTGTCGCCTGGGCGCAGGACGACAGTGTCGCCATGAGTGATTTCTGCACTGGGAATGCTAATCTCCTTACCGTCTCGGATAACATTTGCTTTCGGTGGTACGAGATCAAAGAGTGCGCGCAAGGAATCAGAGGTGCCGCGCCGGGCTTTCATCTCCATCCAGTGTCCGAAGAGAACGAAAGTGACTAGAAGCGCTGCCGCCTCATAGAATGTCTCGCTCCCGGGTCGAATTAGCGTGAGCAGTACACTGAAAAGATAGGATGTGAGAACTCCTGTGGCAACCAGAACCGCCATATTGAGCTTTTTGGCCCTAAGCGAATAGTAGGTGCCGGTGATGAAAATAGAGCCCGCCCAGAAGACGATCGGGGTCGTCAAAATAAACAAAAGCCAATCGACCGGAATCGGCGTCGGCAATGTTAATTTAAATACATTCGCACCAACCGGCGAATAGAAAAAAATCGGGATGGAGAGCAGAAGAGAGATGAAAAATCTGCGGCGCATATCCTGCTCCATCGCCTTCGCCATCTGCGGATTGGTCATCGCCGCTTCGTGATCCATATGGCTCATCTGTTGCATATTATGTCCGGCGTGATTCATTTCGTCTTTCTTCTGCATCGCGTGGTGGTCGTGATTCATATTATTTATATTTTATCGGTGTAATTTTCTCCACGCCATATGCTCATACACGCTCGACCAGAAGAATCCGAAACTCATTGCAAACAAAAGTTCTTCCAGAGGAATGCCGAGAATGAGGACTCCGGAAAGTGATTTTAGATTCCACACTTGTTCCACATACCCGGGATACAGGATAACAAGTGTCAAGAAATAGAAAAAGTAGATGCCGAGGAATATCAATGCGCTTGCGAACATCTTTTTCTTCAAGTCGGGGCGGCAGTACCATGTCGCCATTCCTCCAAAGACCATAGCTATAATCGCAGAGTATATCGGGTTGAGCGTTGTCGCGAAGAATAAAATCGCGAAGATGACTGGCGCAGAGATAAGCGCGAGAAGATGGTATCGGTGACGCGGCGAATGCTTCTCGTGCAGAGGAACTTTCTTGTCCCGCAGACGAAAGATATGATTGTAAATGACAATAGCAATACCTCCGATACCGAATGAAAAGATGAAACTCTCTATGTCGAACCCGGTCTGATGCGCTAGGTCGAAAAGCGAAGGAGGGCTCCAATATGTTGGGACAAAGAATGGCTCCGTAAATCCCAAAAACGCGGTCCACACACTCACTAAAAACATTTCCTTTTTACTCTCTTTGCTTTTTAGAAGTATGTATACACCCGCCCACACCGCAATCAAAATTAAACTCCAGAAAAGCCAAGCAAGTTGTGGTTCGTGTATTGAACTCATATATGTTATTTAAGTTGCCACACAAAGCTTCTGACGACATCCGCGATTCCGGTGATTTTCAGTTCAACTGATTTCGGAGCCGGCAGTATTCGGGCGAATGTAAGTACGCCCTCTCGATGATGTTTGTCCATCGGTCCCTCCCATGCAAGCGGTTTATATTCTCTACCTTGATCATCAACAAGAACAGCAATCTTCATCATATCTTGATCCAATTCGACTGAATGTGTGTTCATGCCGACATCGAACTTCCACTCTGCGGACTCTGATGAGAGATCGAGAGGTGTAACCACCACGGAAACATTCCCTTGGTCGTCAATCTTTGTCTCCCATTTCTGTTGCGCGCTTGAGATAGTGGAAATGGGCTTTGAATTATAAAAAATAAGAAAGCCAACTACAAAAGCCAATATCACTACGGACAATAGCGCAATTTTATTCATGGTGTTTTCTGAATTGAATAATTTTGTTGCAGATAAACCAGATACCGAACAAGTTAAAGGCGAGACCAATCCAGAAGATCTTGACTTGATATTGGGCGACGAATGTAGCGAGCCCGGTCACTCCAAGAATGGGTACGAGGTTCACTAAATAATGAGCGCAACAGGAGATCATAGCGGCAGTGGAGGTCGTGCCAGTCACTCCCAAAACCTTCCCGCTATTTGCATTTTCATGAATAAGATTTCGGAGATAGGTATATAGACCGATCTGAATGCCGAATCCGACGGCGAGACTGACAACGAAATACCAAAAGGATGCAAACTGAGTTTGCGTAAAACTCCACCCAGAGACCAGCGTGAGCACCGCAAAATAAACTCCGAGCAATATCGTACTTGCGAGTATTCCGTACAGGACTGATTTTACGGTGCTACGCGACATCATTAGTGGCAACACCCATGACCGGAGTCGTCCTTTTTCTTTTCATCCTTGCCTTCCTCGTCGACACTGGTCTTCTCTTCATCAGAAGGTCTACGAGGCGTGTGTGATTTCCTCATTATGAAGAAATGGGCGAGAAGCATCACCACGACGCCTCCGATAATCCAAGGCGAAACGCCCGCAGATATGCCCCCGGCCCCAAGAACGAAGATAAGTAGAAGTGGCACGGCGCAACAAATCACCATCATCCACATCATCCCTTTCATTCCGTCATCATTTTTGTTGTGATCGTGCATATTTTAAGTTATTTGTTGATAGTGCTTGAGTTGTGCATCCAGACATAGTACGAGCCGAAAACCCAAGCGAAGACGAACATATAAACCGCGCCGAGTATGAAGCTCCCAGGCGTAATCCATGTAAATCCGGGCAGTGTCTCAAAGAGACGATGGTGTAGTTCAATGCCTGTGGCACTTCTGAGCGGTAAGAAACCGCCCGCTACGCACAGCGTATAGATGACTTCGGTTCCAAGAACACATTTCCAAACATATTTTCTTAGTGATAGTTGTCCCATATATCTTTGATTAATCGACTAAATAATTTCGCCTCGCTTCTCAAGCATCATGTGGTGAATCGTTGCGATTTGAAGCCAGATAGCGGCAAGGAACGAGAACACGGCACACACAATCATGAGCTCTCTTGTCACTCCGAACCATACGCCGCCCACTGGCCAGAAAAGAAGAATAACAACCCACATAAGCAGACCAGCGAATCCGAACAACACACTCGCGACATGCATTAATTTTGAGAGTTTCATTTTTTAGGATTATTTGATTAATCGGTCGGCAAACCTATCTGGATCTTCGACGAAACGACTCTTGCAACCGTCGGAACAGAAATAATACTCAGTCCCATTGTGTTCGAATGAATGCCTGACATTTTCCATATCAAGATCCATTCCGCACACGATGTCAAAAACTTTTCTTGATGGATGTTCGTTGTTCATATTGTTATATTATAGCTCATAGCACCTTTGCCTTGAGGCGAAGCGAGTTTCCGACAACTGAGACACTTGAGAATGCCATCGCGAGCCCTGCGAATACCGGACTCAAGAGCCACCCGAAGAATGGATAGAAGATACCACTCGCGAGCGGAATGCCGACAACATTATACGCGAAGGCCCAGAAAAGATTCTGTTTAATGCCACGCATCGTGAACTTCGAGAGACGAATCGCCTTTACGAGTTTACTGATATCACCGTGCAGAAGCGTGATGCCAGCCGACTCGATAGCAACATCCGTTCCGGTCGCCATCGCGATACCGACATCCGCTTGTGCCAAGGCCGGAGCATCATTCACACCGTCTCCTGCCATCGCTACGATTCTTCCCTGCGCCTGAAGCTCTCTTATTTTATTCAATTTATCTTCAGGTAACACCTCAGCAACTACTTCATCAATGCCAACCTGATCGGCTATGAATCGCGCGGTGTTCTTATCATCGCCCGTGAGCATCACGATTTTAATCCCGAGCGCATGCAGATTTTTCACTGCATCAATTGCTTCGGGTTTTATTGCATCAGCCACCATCGCAAGAGCAAGCATCTGTCCATTCGCCACGAGCACCACGGGTGTCTTCCCTTCTTTTGTATCTTGTTCGAGCGACTCGATCCTCGCGCCGAGTTCTTTCGCAAGCGCAGCACTCCCGATGTGATACCGTACGCCACCAATAATGCCCGTCAGCCCTTTCCCTTTTATCATCTCGAATTGGTCTACCGGCAGAAGAGAGACATTTTTTTCTTTTGCATACGAGACAACGGCGTGCGAAATCGGATGTTCTGATTTGTTATCGAGCGACGCGAGAATTGCCACAATGTCGTAATCACTCTTATCAGAAAAGTTTTTTAGCGAGATTAGTTCCGGCTTCCCTCTTGTAAGCGTGCCCGTTTTATCAACCACGACCGTTGTTACTTTATGTAATTTCTCGAGCGTGCTCGCGTCTTTAATAAGAATCCCTTCCCGCGCTCCCTTACCGACTCCGACGATAATCGCCGTCGGCGTCGCGAGTCCGAGCGCACAGGGGCAGGCGATGACCAGAATACCGACAAACGAGACCAGACCGAAGGAAAGCGCCTGTGCGAATCCGAGATAGAATGGACCAACGCCAACCCAGACCAAAAGGGTGACAAACGCTATCACCAACACAATCGGCACGAAGACACTCGAGATTTTATCCGCGAGCGCTTGTATCGGCGCTTTACTCCCCTGTGCCTCTTCAACCATTTTTACAATATGCGCGAGCATGGTCTCAGAGCCGACTTTCGTGGCCTTGAAGGTAAATGAGCCGTTTGTATTTATCGTTCCCGCAACGACAGAATCACCCGCGACTTTTTTCACCGGCATTGGTTCTCCGGTTATCATCGATTCATCAACAAACGATGAACCCTCGACGAGAACACCATCAACCGGAATCTTACCTGCTGGCTTCACAATAATCAATTCGCCGTGGACGACCTGGTCAATCGGAATCTCGATTTCTTTTCCATTACGAATAACGAGTGCGGTCTTCGCCTGGAGATTCAAGAGCTTCTCTATTGCATCGCCGGTTTTTAGTTTCGCACGCGCCTCGAGATATTTCCCAAACGAGATAAACGCAATAACGACAATCGCCACATCAAAATACATCACATCCACATTCACGAATGGCCGCACTGCTTCTCGAAATACCGTCACGATAATGCTATACACAAAAGCAGCCGAAGTGCCGATGCCAATAAGCGAATCCATATTCGCCTTGCCATACCGCACAAATCGATAGAATCCGAGCAAATAGGGCTTACCGACGACGAAGAGTGCGTAGGTCGCCATAAGCGCGAGGACCATATTCAATGACTCATTCAATGACTGCGAAAAAGCTGTCACCCGATTGAACTCAGCAAGAATACTCCATGCCATAATAACAATCGCGATAGTTGCCATCGGCATAATAATCAGAATCTTCGTGCGCATGGAAGCGAGCTCGGCAAGCTTCTCATTCTTGGACTGGTTCAGACCGAGGTGCTCAGCGTGTTCATTTTCTGACATACCCATCTCTTCTGCAGAAACAAGATCAGACCTTTTTGAATTCTTAAGGTCTGACCTTGTTTCTGTCGGCAACACAAGTGTGTACCCGAGCGGTTCAATGGTCTTCGACAAATGTTGCGGATTCGTTTTTGTCTCGTCATATGAGATTTTGACCTTTTCAGTACCGATATTCACTTCAGCAGATTCCACTCCCTCCACTTTCTTCAGTGACTTCTCGATGATACTCGCGCAGGAAGCGCAATGCATGCCTCGTACGCGATAGGTTTCTGTGTGGTTCATAGTAAAAATAAATTATTCATGGTGAGCTTGTCGAACTATTTACGCTTCAGATTATAGACCTTTAATATCTCGTCTATCGCCGTGCGCTCTTTCCCTTTTTGTATCTGATGCACCACGCAGGTGCCGAGATGATTCTCCATCAGAGCGTCTTCGATACCAGAAAGCGCCTGCTTCACCGCCGAGGTCTGCGTAATAACATCGATACAATAAGTATCCTTCTCAATCATATCTTGGAGTCCGCGTACCTGCCCTTCGATAATCTTCAACCGGCGAATAATTCTTGGTTTTTGTTGTGGATGATTCATACGCGACAGTGTACACCCCTAGGGGGTATTAGGCAAGAAAATTGGTACTGTGGATAACCATTCCTCTGTGATAAAATTGCACTATGTCTGAACCGCTCTCGACCGACCCGTACAAAGGTGTTCGTGACTTCTATCCTGCCGATTGGGCGAAAATGGAAGCGCTGTTCGCGCATATTCGCCAGACCTTAGCGCTCTGGGGATATGAAGAATATAATGCCTCTCCGCTCGAACGCGCTGAACTCTACGAAGCGAAGACCTCTGAAGAAATCGTCAACGAGCAGACCTACACCTTCATCGATCGTGGCGATCGACGCGTGACGCTTCGCCCCGAGATGACGCCGACCTTGGCGCGTATGGTAGCGGCGAAGCGCCGTGAACTACCACTCCCCTTCCGTTGGTTTTCTATTCCCAATGTATTCCGCTATGAACGGCCTCAGCGCGGACGACTCCGCGAACACTACCAACTGAATGTCGATGTCGTCGGTCTCGCCGAAGGTGAAATAGATATCGAGATTATAAAAATTGCTTCTGACCTCTTGAAAGCATTCGGCGCGAAAGAAACTGATTTCATCATTCGGATAAATTCGCGCGCACTCCTCACTGCTGCCTGCGCCGAGGCAGGGCTCTCGAGCGATGCGACGCGTGCGTATCTCCGCCTGCTCGACAAGAAGTCGAAGATGACGCCGGAAACATTCGCGGCGGCACAAGAGACCATTACCGAGAAAGATCCGCTTTCTTTTATGAAATCAGAAGTGATGGAGGCATTTGTCGCAACACTGAAAGAGCGCGGAGTGAATAATGTCGTCTTCGATCCGACACTCACACGCGGTTTCGATTATTACACCGGTATGGTCTTCGAGGTTTTCGACACCGATCCGGCGAATCCACGGTCTCTCTTCGGTGGCGGGCGCTATGACGGTCTCGTCGGACTCTTCGGTGGCGACCCTATTCCTGCGATTGGTTTCGGTATGGGCGATGTAACGCTCGCTGATTTTCTCGAAGCACATCACATCACTCTCGACACGAATGTCGGAAGACCACAGCTCTATCTCGGCACTCCAACAATAAGTGATATTCCCGCTGCGCAGGCCTTCGCCGATATATTACATAAAGAGGATTGCCGTGTTTTCGTTAATCTCACTGACCGTTCGCTCGGCGACCAGATAAAAGATGCAGTGAAACGAAACATCCCGTTCTTCGTCGCTTATGGCGCAGACGAGGTCAAAAATAATGTTGTTCGTATGAAGATTCTCGCGACTGGAGCGGAAGAAGAAATACCTGTTGCCGAACTTTCAACACGACTTCACTCGTAACTATGCGCGTTATCACTTTTGATATTGAATCAATCTCTGATTCGGTGGTGCGAGGGCACATCGATGTAAATGAACAAGAACTCACCGTCGTCGCTATCCACGATTCAGAAACAGGCGAATACTCATCCTATTTCAGAGAAGACCTTCCGAAACTTTGGCCGATTCTCGAACATGCCGATATGCTCATCGGGTTTAATTCTGACTCGTTCGATATTCCACTCTTAAATCGTTACTACCCAGGGAATCTCTTACATGTCCGTTCGCTCGATTTACTCAGCGAAGTACAGAAGGTTCTCGGACGACGCATTCGGCTCCAGTCGCTCGCCGAAGCAACATTGAAAAGAGGAAAGACGGGCGAGGGCTCGAAGGCTGGCGAATGGTGGAAGGAAGGAAAGAAAGACGAAGTGGCGAAATACTGTGTTGAAGATGTCCGTCTCACACGCGATCTCTACGACTATGCGATCGAACATGGCATATTAAAATATAAAGACCTGCGCGACATTCGCGATATTAAAATTGATACTTCGGGATGGAACAACACGGCGACCGTAATGCCCGCGATGACGCACGCGTTTCAGCTCTGACCTAGCCGGTAGAGTTGACAGATAATTAAGGTTGTGTATACTATCACCAGAGTTAGCTGATCTTGGCGGATTCCCCGCCTCCCGATTCTGCGGGTTCACAGAGAGTGTTAAGAAGGAGAATTATCATGGAGACAAATTATGGCTTTTGGTTGATGGTCGGCGTTGCTGTTGTTATGGGTGTCATATTCGGCTGGCGGTTCGTTCAATACACCGCCGAAGAATGGAGGCATATACCGACTTGGATGTATGTCTTTGCGTCATTCGTGTTCTATTGGGGAGCATTGAAGTTTGCTCCGCTAGGGATACTGGGGATTGTTGACCATTCGTATCTCGGCTACGCCTCTGTGTTAGTGATTTTCGAATTTGCAGCGACGACAAGCACTTTTATCCTATGTATATGCTTCTTCTCGATTCTCAACTTACTCGTGAAGAAGTATTACGAGAAGGTCGCATCAAAAGCCGACAGAGGATGAACAACACACCAGAATCGAAGCGCGCGGAAGATCTCCGCGCGTTTTTATATTTAGTGATATTCTGAAGATATGAAGTCATCTTTTACGATTCCTATTGCGATTGTTCTCGGAGGCATCGTCGTGGCGGGAGCAGTGTATTTCTCCTTACGGACGCCTTCGACAAGTTCCGGCACGGGCAATCCGGCGCTCGTGCGGCCCGTGTCGAGTGGCGATCACATCCTCGGGAATCCCGCGGCGCCAGTCGTCATAGTCGAATATTCTGATTTTGATTGTACCTATTGCAAAGGCTTCGACGAAACGCTCCGCCAGATTATCGCGAACGAAGGCGCGAGCGGCGAAGTCGCTTGGGTCTTCCGCGAGTTCCCTCTTACTGAAATTCACCCGAACGCATTCTCCCACGCTCGCGCCGCCGAATGTGCTGCACAAGTGAGTAATGATGCATTCTGGAAATTTACCAATGCGCTCTTCGCGAATCAGCCCGTCGATCCTGCGAACTACGGCACACTCGCCGCTTCGGCAGGCATTTCTGGCGACACATTCGCCACTTGTGTCGCTTCTCCATCTCCAGACATTGACGCACGCATCACTGCCGATCGCCAGAACGCACTCGCCGTCGGTGCACAGGGCACACCATATTCACTCATCCTCGTGAAGGGTCGCGCGCCGGTCGTTATGGACGGTGCATATCCGTATGACGCCGTGAAGCAGCTCGTAGATAAAGCACTCGCGCCTTAATCCACCAGTCCAAGCCGATAAATATCGAAAGAGTTGTCGCCCTCGAACATATCAGATGGATTCGGCAGATAAATTCGCCGTCGAGCAATCTCCGCAGTCGCATCTTTAATAAGCCGATGAAATACTTCAAACTCGTCTTGCAGAGTGCTGAAGTCGAGCACATAGCGTCGCAATTGTTTCGAACCATCAGCATTCTTTGATTTCTTACATTCATACACGATAAAGCGCCGGACGGGTTTATTAAAAAGCACACTCACGGTGTAGTAATTAAAAATTGCCTGAATAGCGAAGATCGGCTTCTGTGCTCCGCCTTTGGTAAATGACGCAACGAATTTATGGTCCACGATATCGACCGCGTTTTTATCAATCCTTGAAACAACCACCAAATCCGAAACGGCTTTTAGCGGAAGAGGAAGCTCTTTTACCTTCACCACACCCTTCACTTCAACGCCGAGCACCGTGTGCTTCGGCGGTTTTGCGAGATAAAAGGAAATCACTTGTAGATAGTCCCGCTCCATCTCTGCACGCTTTTCCCGCTTCGCGCGAAGTGTCTTCGCTTTGCCGAAGTCAATATCCGAGTCCCCAATCGCACACAGATACTCGAGGCCCATCTGTATCGCGATATCCTTCTGAACATCAGAATAAAAGTTTTCGAGCGCAAAATGCCCTGCACTCCCTATAATAGAAGCCGGCGTTCTCGGCGTGTCGTATATCTCTTCGACATAGCGCTTATGCCACGCGAGTGGATTCCTCAAGAACGCCATCAAGGACGAATGGCTCCAGTGTTTAATCGGAAACTTTCTCTTTTCCTTCTTTTTTTCTTTCATACGGACAGTATAGAACACTTTGACTAAACGAATGAATAAATGTATAAGTAGTGACAGGTTGGTTCTTAATGTTTTTTAACGAAAGGAGATCCCTTATGGGGTGGAAAAAATGTAGAGTAGTGCTCGTGTTGGTTGCATTTGCTGTCGCTAGTATTTTTCTTAATACCGATAGTGATACTGTTGACGATGGCGAAGGTCTTTTCTTTGATTGATAAGACACCCAGCATCAAAAAAAACGCACGATTCCCTCGCGCGTTTTTATATACACGAACTATCCACAACTTGTCGCTATAGCGACAACTCTTTGATACCTCGCTATTCAATTAGCCGGCGGGAAGCTCGAAATGTTCTCGTAAATGTTTGTCATGTTCAAGCCGTTCGACAATCATATAGAGCACATCCGCACCAACGCGGAAATTCGCTTTCGCGAGTGCAATAAGATCTTCACAATCATACGGATAAATCCACACACTGTCTTGAAGCCGCACAAATCCATATTCATTCATAAAACGACGAATACTTGTGCGGATACTTTTACGCCGTTCAGGAATATCAAAAATAACGACACGCCAACGCCGATCCCATTTCCTCTTTTTCGCAATGGTTGTCCGTTCGATTTCCATCTTAAGTATGCGCTGTCCTTTTTCAGTGACGCGTGCATAGCGTTTGCCATTTTCTTCAACAAACGCAACACATCCTTTCGCTACGAGCCGTCCAAGTGCTGACTTCGCTTGATAGTTAAACTTCGCTCCCTTTTTGTATCCAGGGAAATATTTCAGGAGTTGAACAGCATTCGGTATCGTTGCAGCAATAAGCACCACGCCGCCAACAGCTGCGGCAGCAAGTAATGCTTGCTGGAATGTGCCCCATTGCCGCTCTCGTTTTGCTTCATGTTCTATCACTCCCATATTTACATTCTACCGTCTCCTACTATCAACAACTTGTCGCTATAGGTACATCTTGTGGATACCTTTACGGAACGAATGAATAGATGTATAAGTAGCGGCAGACTAGTTCTTAACGATTCTTAACGAAAGGAGATTGCTTATGTCATGGTTAGGATGGGAAGGTCTTGCGGGAATTGTGGTTTTCATTATCGGTATTCTCTGGCCTGATGGCGATGAAAATGGCGATGAAAAAGATCTCCCATTTGATGACGCCAATCCCTGTCCCTGAAATACGGACAACGCAAAAACGCGCGAGAAATCGCGCGTTTTTTATTTTTTATATTATGAAATTTAATACGACTTCAGGTGGCGGGCTTTGTCGTGCGTGCGGATTTTTTCGAGCGCTTTTGCTTCAATCTGTCGAATGCGTTCGCGCGTGACACCGAATTCGCGACCCACTTCTTCGAGGGTATGATAAATACCGTCCATAAGTCCGTGGCGCATTTCAAGAATCTTGCGCTCTTTCGGCGAAAGGTCGTTTAAGATCGCACGCACCTGTTCGGTAAGAATACGCTCGGAAGATTCTTGTACCGGCGAAGGGATCTTATCATCCGGAATAAAGTCACCGAGCGTTGAATGGTCGTCATCATCGCCCGAACCGACAGGATTCTCGAGCGAGAGCGTATCCTGATTTATCTTTTCTATTTGATACACCTTCTCCGGCTCGACACCCATCTCGACAGCAATTTCTTCTGCCTGCGGATCGCGCCCGAGCATCTGAGAGAGACGACGCGAGACCTGCTTATACTTCGCAATGGTCTCGACCATATGCACCGGAATGCGGATAGTGCGCGACTGATCAGCGAGTGCGCGCGTAATCGCCTGACGAATCCACCAAGTCGCATAGGTCGAAAACTTAAATCCCTTTTTCCAATCGAACTTATCGACGGCGCGAAAGAGGCCGAGATTCCCTTCTTGAATCAAGTCGAGCAGAGTGAGGTCAGGTGAGCGACCGACATATTTCTTCGCGATAGAGACCACGAGACGTAAGTTGCTGCGCGCGAGAATATTGCGCGCTTCAGAATCCCCTTTTTCGATACGCTTCGCGAGTTCGCGCTCTTCAGCAGCAGTCAGAAGTGGATACTGTCCGATTTCGCGAAGATAGATTTGGATAGAATCGTAACTCGTCGAATGACGATCTTTAATATTGCGCGTGGCGAGATATTCATCAGCAGCGTCTTCGAGCATACCGCCTTCGAGCACATCAACGCCGGCGGTCGCGAAGCGCTCATAGAGCGACTCGAGGAAACTCACATCCTCTTCGACATGCGGGAATGATTTGAGAATTTCGTTGTAGGTCACATAGCCGCGCTCTTTCCCCTTCTCGATAAGCACATCGGCCGAAAGCGCTTTTTCGGAAGTCGCTTTCGCTTTCGATCCGCGCACCGCGGTGCGGAGAACCTGTTTCTTCGAGCGCGATGGCTTCGTTTTAGAGGATACTCTCTTTTTAGTAGGCAGACCTTGCCTACCGGCAGGCAGGCGCTTCGCAACTTTTTTTGCGGCTTTTTTCGGGGCGCTCTTTTTTGCTTGCTTCGAGCTTTTTACCCTGAGCATTGTCGAAGGGGGTCGAGAAGTTTTTTTAGAAATAGGTTTTGCCATTGTGAAAATAGAAAGAAATAAAATGAAAATAATTTATTGTCCAAATGCCGCGAGGCGCGCAGAGATTTTCGCGCACAGCGCTTGTGCTTCCGTAATTGTCGATATATCTCCTCCTGCTTCAGCTCTCCGTAATTCCATTACTGCCGTCTGATGCGCCTCGCGGATAACCGCTTCTTCAAAGGCGTTGAGAAGTTCGTCTGCCGCGTCTACTTCTGGATTCTCGCCAAATAGCTGTTCTGCTTGGAACAGGGCTGATTCGGGGAGTGTGACGGACGGCAGCTGCTGGACTTCAGTAATTCGACAATACTCTGTTTTAATGCGTTCCGCAAGAGGGGTGTTGGGATAAGTATGGAGAACAGCGAGAAGCATTTCTTCACGCAATTCGCGAGCCGAGCGCTTAGCCGACAAGGTTCGGCCTTGTCTGCCGGAGGCGGATCCGCCTTCGGCGGAAGAATTCTGTTTCGACAATCTCGCGAGCGATGCACGAACGGCCTCGCCAGAGAGTCCGAGCGAGCGCGCAGCGACTTGTACGAAATGTTCTCGCTCCATCGGGCTTGGCATCGCATGAATAAGCGGGAGCACAATACCTTCCGCAACACGCAGGAGTCGATGCGGGTCGCGTTCTTGTTCAGATAAAACTGCAAGAAAGAAATCGACAATCGGCTTCGCCTCCACAATGCGTTTTGAAAATTCTTTCTGGTCTTCACTGATAAGATCTGCCGGATCTTTTCCTGAAGGCAGTTTTACTGCCTTCACCCTGAGGCCTTGTCGAAGGGCTAATGCGGCAGACCGCGCCGTCGCTCCGAGCCCGGCAGCATCCGCGTCAAGCACGAGCATCAAGTTCTCGCTACAGCGCTTCATAAGCGCGAGATGCTTTTCAGAAAGTGCCGTGCCCGAGAGTGCGACCGTATTCTCGAAGCCCGCCTGATGTGTGAGCAATAAATCCAACTGACCTTCAACCAGCATCGTGAATCCACGCGTGCGTATCGCATCTTTCGCACGGTCCATACCGAAGAGAATCTCGGACTTATGATAGAGCTCGGTTTCCGGACTATTCAGATATTTCGCCGGTTCTTCTGCAGAAAGCGTGCGCCCCGTAAACGCGATTACTCTGCCGGCGGTGTCGCGTATTGGGAACATCAGTCGATTACGAAAGCGATCATAATAAGTCCCTGGCTTTCCATCTGCTTCTTTTATCAATCCTGCACCCATCATTTCAGGTATCGTGAATCCGAGACCAGTAAGAGCTTCGAGCAGCGCGCGCCACGCATCAGGCGCGTAGCCGAGACGCCACGAGCGAATACTGTCGTCAGTAAGTGTGCGCTTTTTTGCATACGCTTCAGCAGGACTCCCAATAAGTTTCCCCGCGTACCACTCGCTCGCCTGATTCATCACCTCGCGCAACCGTTCTTTCTTCGACGCGTCTTCATGATTCCCGCCCTGAGAATATTCAATAGTTACGCCCGCCTTATCAGCAAGAATCTTCAATGCACCTTTGAAATCAACATTTTCTATTTTCTCGATAAAAGAGAATCCGTCGCCACCAAGCCCACAGCCGAAGCAGTGCCAGGTATTACGCTCAACGCTCACATGAAACGACGGTGTCTTTTCTTTATGAAAAGGGCAGAGCCCCACGAGCGACTTCCCTGCTCGCGTAAGCTTCATATACGGACTCAGGATGTCCTGAATGCTCAGTTTATCTTTAATCTGCTGTACCGTGTCGCTCATGCATCTAGTTTACCTCGTTTCCCGCGCGCTTGACAAAAATAAGGCACTATGCTATACTGGCTTTCAGATAGTAAGTATGCCCTTTTCTTTCACCTCACGGAGGTATATCCAATGAAAAAAACATTGTTTGTTTTTGGGCCAATTTTTGTGGCGTACGGTCTGTACGGTATCTCGAACGCATGGATACACACAGCACCGACGCTTTACCTGAAGGGCGGAGTATTGATTGCTCTCGGGATAGCCCTTATGGCTTGGGGCTGGAGACGGTAACAAACCAAAACGGCGCGGGAATTTTATCCCCGCGCCGTTTTTTATTTTCGTATATATATTCTCTCACATTATGTTTGTATCAATTTTTGTCCTATAGGATATAATTTGATACATGAAGAAAATGCGGACGGAAACGCGAGGAAGGTATCTTCCTATGCGAAATCTTATTTTACGAACGCTGGCAGTCGGAGGTGCGATAAGTGTTGCGCTTGTTGCGCCGAAGACACTCTCTCTTTTGAAAAAGCTCGACCGAAGTTCAGCAAACCGAGAAAATATGTACCGCCGAATCACACAATCGATAAGCCGTCTCGAGTATGCGGGACTTGTACGGACATCAGGACAACACGGCCACCGAAACATTGTATTGACCGAAAAAGGACGCTCGATGATTGAAACAATCAACGCAAGTGAATATAACATTCCCGAGCCGGCATTCTGGGACGGTAAATGGCGAGTGGTCATGTTCGATATACGAGAGAAACGCCGCAGGGCGCGTTCACAACTTCGAACGCTCCTTTCAAATGCGGGCTTCCTGCGACTTCAGGACAGTGTCTGGATTTATCCGTATCCCTGCGACGAATTCATCGGACTCGTTCGTGCACATCTTAAAAGCGGAACGGGCGAGATGCTCTCTTTCGTCGCTGAAGCACTTGAATCAGATCGCAAACTCAGAGAGCATTTTCATCTCTCATAATTCACTTGATTAAGCATTTTGCATTTGTATCAATTTTTGTCCTATAGGATGAAATTTGATACATTGGACGGACAGTCGTGGAATATGTGGAAATCGGGCACAGCGCTTGACAAAAATAAGGCACTATGCTATACTGGATTTAGGCAACAAATAAGCCCTTTTCCCTAACTCACGGAGGTTCGATATGATTATGAGTAAAGTTAAATTGGTTTTTGCAGGATCAATTCTTGGACTAACAGTCATCTCGGGATTAATAGGCTGGCACTATCAGTCCAAGGATATCGGTGGAATGGTCTTTGTTATCGGTGCCATCGTAATTTACTTATGGTTACAGTGGGAAATTACGAAGAGGCAGCGGCAGATACACGCACTCACAAAGCGTGAGCTGCATGACTAAGTAAAACGGCGCGGGAATTTATCCCCGCGCCGTTTTTTATTTTCTATTCTGGACAAGTCAGACTTGTCCAAACTAAAACCTAGCTTCCTTTGTTCGAACGGGCGAAGAAGCTGGGGCGCGCGGATGGCGAAGGCGCCGGGCGCATAGATTGAAGTTTCGTAATGTCCGCATACTTCTTACTCCCCTTGAAACCAGTGCCCGACGGAATGAGGCGTCCGAGAATAATGTTCTCCTTCAGACCACGAAGAGGGTCGACACTGCCGCGAAGCGCGGCGCCGATAAGAATCTTCGTTGTCTGTTCGAAGGACGCTGCCGAGAGGAACGAACGGCGAGAAAGCGCGCTCTCTTTAATACCGAGCACAATCGCGCGTGCCTTCGGTTCCATCTTATTTTCGGTGCTCATCTCCTTCACTATCTTTGCGAATTCCCAATCCTCCACGACATCGCCAACAGAGAAATCAGTATCGCCCGCTTCAGTAATCTTCACGCGCGAGAACATCTGCTTCACGACGACTTCCAAGTGCTTGCGCGACACATGTGCGCCCTGCAATTCGTAAATCTTCGAGACCTCGGCGATAATGTATTCCTGCACCACTCCGCGACCGGCATACTCGAAGAGATCATCAAGATCAGAAGAACCATCAGTGAGAATCTGACCTCTCGTTACTGAGTCGCCTTCTTTTACCAGTGAAACGCGTGGGTAGGGCGCGAGATATTCGATGAGTGCATCATCCTTCTTCCCTTGTCCTGCGAGCGGCGCGACGATAATAATCTTTTCATGCCCCACTTCCTTTATCTCAGTCACGAGACCGTCGGTCTTCGAGATGACTGCTGGATTCTTCGGTGTACGCTTCTCGAATACTTCTTCAACGCGCGGGAGACCGCTCGTAATATCGCCGCCGACTGACGCGACACCTCCTGTGTGGAAGGTGCGGAGCGTAAGCTGGGTGCCCGGCTCGCCGATGGCCTGCGCCGCGACGGTTCCGACTGCCTCGCCGACATCAATGAGTTCTTGTGTCGTAAGGTCCATACCATAGCAAATCTGGCAGATGCCGTAGCGCGTCTCGCACGACATCGGTGAACGAGCAACGACTGAAGCAACTGATGACGCGGCAAGTGCCGCAGCATCTGCAACAGAAAGGTACTGTCCTTTTTTGAAAAGAACCGTTCCGTCTGCATCCTTCGCATCCTCGGCGAGCACACGACCACGAAGCGCTTCAGCGTAATCAATCTGAATGCCGGATGCGCTCACGCGATTAATGCTCACTCCGCGCTTCGTACCACAGTCATGTTCAGTCACGATAGAGTCCTGTGCGACATCGAAGAGACGGCGCGTGAGATAGCCGGCCTTCGCAGTACCGAGTGCCATATCGGTAAGACCCTTACGCGAACCGTGCGTCGACATGAAGTATTCAACCGGATTCAACCCTTCTGAGAAGGATGAGGCGATAGGCACCTCAATGGTCTCGCCGGAAGTATCTTGAATAAGACCTTTCATGCCCGCCATCTGGGTCAGTTGACCGAGGGAACCGCGTGCTCCTGAGAACACCATATCGGCGACGGAACCCATCGGATCGAGAGCATTCGTAACGAGTTTCTCGACTTCTTGCTTCGTACCCTGCCACACTTCGATGACCATACGGCGTTTCTCTTCTTCTGAGAGAAGTCCGTTCTGATAATCGGCAGTAATCTTCGCCACTTTCTCTACAGCGCGTTCAACAACCTCCGTCTTTTCCTTCGGCACCGACACATCATCAATGCACCACGAGACGCCTGACTTGGTGGCATATTCAAAGCCGAAGCGCTTCACTTTGTTCACAATGTCTGGCACTGCATCGAGACCGTAACGCGCAATACAGTCGGTCACGATTCGTGCGAGCACTTTCTTAGTGATGGTCTCATTCACGAACGGATAGTTCGGAGGCAACACGGTATTGAATAGAAGTCGGCCGACAGTTGTTTCAAAAGGATGACCGTCAAACGCGTTGTACTTCTCCTTTCCATCGACTGGCAATATATTAATCTTGGCGCGCACATCAACCGCATCATATTCAGACGCGAGAATAGCGGCATTCGGCGATGCGAAGTAGTCACCTTCACCTTTCACTTTTTCAACGGCCTTGGTCAGCCAATAGACGCCAAGAATAATGTCGAGCGGCTTGCCGACGAGCACCGTCATATCACCACTTCCTGGCTTCAAGATGTTCTTGTTCGCACTCATAATGTGCTTCGCTTCCCACTGCGCCTCTTCTGAAAGCGGTACATGGACTGCCATCTGGTCGCCGTCGAAGTCCGCGTTGAACGCGGCACACACGAGCGGATGGAGTTGAATCGCATCTCCTTCGATAAGACGCGGACGGAATGCCTGAATACCCTGACGGTGCAGAGTCGGTGCACGGTTGAGGAGCACATACTTCCCTGCAATTGCTTCTTCGAGAAGTTTCCAGACCTCAGAAACACCATCTTCAATAAGACGACCGGCACCACGAATGTTGAACGCGAGTTCGCGTTCGAGAAGTCCGGCGATAACAAACGGGCGAAAGAGTTCGAGCGCCATATGCTTCGGGAGACCGCATTCATCGAGTTCGAGATCCGGACCGACGACGATAACCGATCGACCAGAGTAGTCGACGCGTTTACCGAGCAGGTTCTGGCGGAAGTAGCCCTGCTTACCTTTCAGATAATCGGCGAGCGACTTCAGCGGACGGCGTTGTGCGAGCGTCATCGCGCCAGCGGATGCACCACTCTTACGAATCGAATTGTCGAGGAGTGCGTCAACCGCTTCTTGGAGAATGCGCTTTTCATTGCGCAAGATAACTTCCGGCGCGTGAATATCAATAAGTTTCTTCAAACGATTGTTGCGATTAATAACACGGCGATAGAGATCGTTTACATCAGAAGTAGCGTGACGACCGCCTTCGAGTGCGACCATCGGACGAAGTGCTGGAGGAATAACTGGAATCCGCGTTAGGAAGAGCCATTCGGGACGAATGCCCGAAGCGATGAGTCCGGCGATAAGCGAGAGTCGCTTCGCGAGTTTCTCGCGTTCGGCAGCGCCGGCTTTCTCGTAGCGTGCCGCGAGTGTCTTCTCGAGTTCTTTCAAATCGAGTTTGCAGAAAATATCGTAGATTGCTTCGGCGCCGATGCGCGCTTCAAAAAGGCCTCCGTACTTTACCGAAAAGCGATGATACTCAAGCTCATCAAGGACCTTACCAACAACGATGTTTTCAATTTCATTCTTAGCGAAAGTCATCTTCTCTTTAAGTGCATCGCGCTCTTTGTCGCTACCGAGCGATTTATATTTTGACTTATATTCACTATCAAGATCAGAGAGAAGTCGTTTCTTTTCTTCTTCTGCAATCTTCGTAACGATGTAACCAGCAAAGTACACTACCTTCTCGATGTCTGCTGCAGGTGCACCAAGAATAAGCGCCATACGAGACGGCACTGAACGGAGAAACCAGATGTGCGCAACTGGAGTGCATAGTTCGATGTGTCCCATTCTCTCGCGGCGCACGATAGAGCGCGTAATTTCAACACCACATTTATCGCAGACAATACCTTTATAACGAATGCCTTTGTACTTTCCGCAGTAACATTCGTAGTCCTTTTCCGGACCGAAGATTTTTTCATCGAAGAGTCCGTGCTTTTCCGAGCGCTGGGTGCGGTAGTTTATCGTTTCTGGCTTGGTGACCTCGCCAGAAGACCAGTCGAGTATGCGTTCAGGCGACGCAAGTGTGAGGCGGAGTCCATTCCAATTGTCCTGTCTGCCAGCAGGAAGTCGTGAAGAGAAATTGGTGCGATTGGTAAGAGCCATATTTTTAAATGTTTAAATGTTTAATGGGAAATATTTAAATATTTAAATATTTAAATTTCTTTCTCTGGCGGCAGATTCAATGGCTCGATGTCGAGCGCAAGACCGCGGATCTGATTGGTAAGAACGCCGAATGATGCGGGAGTGCCTGAATGGCTTATCGACTCGCCTTTCACAATCGCATCGAAGGCAGCTGAACGACCTTGAATATCGTCTGACTTAATGGTGAGCATTTCGCGCAGGGTGTAGGCGGCGCCATACCCGAGGAGCGCCCACACTTCCATTTCACCGAATCGCTGACCACCGTTCTGTGCTTTACCGCCAAGTGGCTGTTGAGTAATGAGCGAGTAGGGGCCGATGGAACGCATATGAATCTTGTCTTCCACCATGTGATGAAGTTTGAAGACATACATATAGCCGACCGAGACCGTCTGTGCGAATGCTTCGCCAGAACGACCATCGTAGAGCTGCATCTTTCCGTTTCTCGCGAAGCCGGCCTTCTCGAGTTCATCGCGGATTTCGTCGGCAGTCGCACCAGCGAACGGAGGAACAATCGCTTGATACCCAAGCGTGTGTGCCGCGATACCGAGATGCATTTCGAGAATCTGTCCGAGGTTCATACGAGACGGAACACCGAGCGGCGTGAGAATAATATCGACTGGATTACCATCCTTGTCGTATGGCATATCCTCGGCTGGGAGCACACGACTGATAACACCTTTGTTACCGTGACGACCTGCGAGTTTGTCACCGACGCTGACATTTCGTATCTGCGCAACGGTAACGACCATTTTTTTAATGATGCCACTCTCGAGTTGATCGCCTCGCTCTCGCGAAAAGACACGGACACCGATAACACGACCACGCTTGCCGCCTTCCATTCGAAGCGAAGTGTCCTTCACATCTTTCGCTTTGTCGCCGAAGATACTGCGCAAGAGTCGTTCCTCAGGAGTGAGCTGTGTCTCGCCTTTTGGTGTTACCTTTCCGACGAGAATATCGCCCGAGCGAACTTCTGCACCGATGCGGATAACGCCTTCCTCATCGAGATTTTTGAGTCGCAATTCGCCGACATTCGGAATGTCGTGCGTCGTTGTTTCTGGCCCGAGTTTCGTATCACGCACCACACAATCGAAGTCCTCAATATGAACCGTGGTGAATTTCGATTCCTCTACAAGTCGTTCGGAGATGATGATGGCGTCTTCGTAGTTCGCACCGTTCCAACTCATAAAGGCAACACGCACATTCTGACCAAGAGCAAGCTGCCCCTGTTCGGTCGAAGAATTATCTGCGAGCACATCTCCCTTCTTCACCACATCGCCCGTTCTGACCGACGGTCGCTGCATAAATACCGAACTCTGGTTGGTGCGTGTCAGCCCTTGGAGACGATACTCTCGCGTCTTATCTTCTTTATTTTTTACTGAAATCTTTCGTGCATCGACATGTGTAACCTCGCCTGCTTCTTCGGCAATAACGAGACGGCCCGTGCTGCGCGCGGCATGCGATTCAATACCGGTCGCGACGAGCGGTGCTTCAGGGATGAGTACTGGAGTCGCCTGCTTCTGCATGTTTGAACCCATCAAGGCACGGTTCGCGTCGTCGTGGTTCACGAAAGGAATCATCGCAGTCGCGACAGAGAACATCTGATACAACGATGCGTCGATAAGCGTAATAGCATCGCGTTCGACGATAATTGGTTCGCCTTTATGGCGTGCTTCGACAAGGTCAGGAATAATGCGGCCATTCTCGTCGGCCTTCGTCGCGCCGTGTGCGACGAATTCACTCTCTTCATCAAGCGCATTAAGATACACAATTTCTTTTGTCACTACGCCACTCGAAACGCGAGCATATGGTGTTTCGATAACGCCAAAAGCGTTGGTGCGTGCGTTAATTGCGAGACGAAGAATAAGACCAATGTTCTGGCCTTCTGGTGTGTGAATCGGACAAAGGCGTCCGTAGTGTGATGGATGAACATCGCGCACTTCGAAGCCCGCCCTTTCGCGGGTCAGACCGCCAGGGCCGAGTGCTGAGAGTGTACGCATATTCTCGAGCTCTGCGAGAATATTCTGCTGTTCCATAAACTGGGAGAGCTGGTTCGCAGTGAAGAATTCGTGCACTGATGCGTGGAAAGGACGCGGATTGACAAGCGCCATCGGGAGCGTCGTTTCAGTCGGCATTGTGGACATGCGATCCTGAATGTTTCGCTTCATACGGCTCATACCAACACGCATACGCGACTGCAAGAGTTCCCCAACGAAACGGACACGGCGGAAGCCAAGATGGTCGATATCATCAGGGCGTGCTGCTGGGTCTGCGTTCAATTTTGTTATTTCTGAAATGATGCGGACAAAATCAGCAAGCGTAAGAGTGCGTTTCTCAAGCATTTTTTCAGTGGTAAGGAGACCAAAACGCGTATTGAGGCGATGACGACCAACCTTCCCGAGGTCATAGCGTTCAGCGGAAAAGAGCGACTGCACGAAGTTCTTCGCGTTCTCTGGAGTCGCGAGATCCCCGTCGCGCATGCGGCGATGAATCTCGATGTATGCCTCTTCAATTGACTTCGCTTCGTCGTGCTCGAGTGTCGCTTTAATCGCTGCGAGCGCGAGCGAGTCATTCGCAAAATGCTTCGCGACCGCCTCGCCAAGACCACCACCGAATACCGAGAGTAGCTGAGTAATAGGGAACTTACGCTTCCGATCAATCTTCACGAAGATAGCGCCATCCGCTTCTGATTCAATCTCAATCCACACGCCACGATGCGGGAGTATCTTCGCCCCGAAAAATGGCTTCCCGCGCAGAAGTTCGGAGGTGAAGAAAGCACCGAAGCTTCTCGCGAGCTGCGGAACGATAACGCGTTCAACACCAGAAACGATGAAAGAACCGTGCGGGGTCATCAGCGGCATATCCGCGAGGAATATTTCCTGATTCTTCTCGGTGCCGAGCGTTTTGTTGATGAGCTTTACAGTTACCTTTATCGGCGCTTCATAAGTGCGCAAGGTGTCGCGTACGAAATTCTCGTCATATTTCGGTTCTCCGATTTCAAAACTCTCAAACTGAAGTTCGAACTTTTTACCTGAATAGTCGCTGATAGGCGAAAATTCTTTAAAGAGTTCAGTGAGACCGTCCTTAAGGAGCCAGTCAAACGAGCCACGCTGATGTCCGACAAAGTCCGGAAATGGCACTCGTGAGGCCTGGAACGCACCGAAGGTCTTCTGGACGAGGTTTTTTCGCATATGGGAGTGGCGTGAAGTGGTTAAAATAGGAATGTATAGACACAAACGCACGCGGACTCGCTTCGCTTTGCGTTCTTTCAGTTCACAGTATGAATCTTCTCCTTCGGCGCCCTCCGTTACTCACTCGTATCTATGTTTCTAATGTATCAGCCCTCCTCCATTTGCGCAAGTAGGGGTGGGGATAAACAGAACCGCCCTCCAACGGTTCTGTTTAAACAGTTTCGTTGAAAGGCGGATTACCCAAATCGGATGGCGAGCCAGATAAAAATTGGCACAACAACAAACATCATAATCAGAATAAACCCAACTATCCTGTTCATCGTACGAGACTCTTCAACATCCATCGGCAAATCCCGAAAACGCATGCTTTGAAACAACATTTTCGCTACCTCCTTAAATAGGGTTATTTCACGCTACGGATCATCTGGTGGGTATGTTAGCATACCGCCTTATTTTTGTCAAGTTTTTCCGCGCCAGGCATCGATGTTCGCATGATGGCCAGTTTGGAGAACCTTCGGGACGCGATAGATCTTGTGCATACCCGGTATGCACATCAAGCCGCGAGACGCGCTGAAAAACTACCAATGAGCAAATCGAGCGCTGACTGAAAAGAGGTGAGTGACTCGGGCGTTGTGCGGGCAAGTGCGAGACCGCGGAGCATAAGAAGCCCTTCCTCGTATGCTTCGGGGCGTGCGGTTTTATGCAGATCTTCAAGCGTGCGATATGCGCGCGATAGAGAGTCCTCATAACGAGATTCATCCCTTTGTTTCGCGGCACTTATACAACGAGTGACATCTGCTCCAAGATTCGCGAAATAAAATATCGCATCTCGATCGTTTTTCATTATTAGATTGTACTCTATCGTTCTTTGCGCCAGGCATCGATGTTGGCGTGGTGCCCGGTTTGGAGAACCTTCGGGACGCGATAGTTTTTACCTTTGTACAAAATGGTTTCGGGGCGGGTGTAGACCGCTGATGAGGCGATGCGGCGCTCCTCGACTGACGCATCTTTACCCAGAACTCCTGACAAGCGGCGGGTGACAGCGTCGACGATAGCGAGTGCTGGGATTTCACCGCCCGTATAAACCGCTTCGCCCACAGCGAATTCTTTTATTGGCGCGAGCGTCTTCAGGATTTTCTTCGCGCGTTCATCGATGCCTTCGTAGCGACCACAGACAAGAACAACATCGTCATATTTCGCGAGAGCATCGGCATCTTTATTGGTGAATTGCTTGCCACTCGGGCTGAACCAAATGACTACTTTTTTCTTGCCGTTCCCTCGTCGCAGACTTCTCGGGATCTGCAATGCCCGTTGAGCAGCAAGGACAACGGGCATTGCTGACATCACCATACCGGGACCGCCGCCGTAGGGGCGTTCGTCTACTTTTCTATAATTTGTCGACCTGCCTGCCGGCAGGCAGGCAAAATCGCGCGGGTTCTGATAGTCGACTTTTATTTTTTTATCTTTTCGAGCGCGCCCAACAATCGATGCATTTAAATAGGCATCGCACGCATCTTGAAACAATGTAATTAAGTGAAATTTCACTTTTATAATTCTTCGACAATCTGATCGACGGTCTTCATCTCTTGCTCGCGCTTCCCGCCAATCGGTTCGTTGATTTTTAAATTCACCCGCGCATTCCCTTTCATCCCCACGACTCTGAGCAATATACGAAGTGCCTCGGCGGTCTTACCACTCTTGCCGATTATTTTTCCCATATCTTCAGGGTGAACTATGAGAGTGAGGAGAACACCCATCTGATCGATGGTGCGCGTGGTCTCGACCGATTCTGGATGATCGACAAGCGCTTTTACTGCGTATTCGAGAAATGCTTGATCTGGTTCCATTATTCCGCCGGCAATGCCTCAGCAACAACTTCTTCTTCTGTTGGCGCTATCTCTTCTGTTACTTCTACTACTGGTTCTGTTACTGACGCGGCGACGGGAGCAGCAACTGGAGTTACTGGGGCTACCGCAGCTTCTGCACCCTCTTTTTTCTGTGGGGTCTTCTTCGAGAGCACATTTATTTTCTTGCCTTCAATAATACCCTTCGTGATAAGAAGATTGTGGATTGAGCCGGTCGGCTGTGCACCCTTGGCAATCCATTCTTTTACGCGGACTTCGTCAATCGTGAGTGCCTTACTGCGAGGATTGTAAGTACCGAGTTGTTCGGTAATACTACCGGCCTTCGCTGCGCGGCTTTTTTCCAAGAGAACAATACGAAATGCCGGATCATTGGTCCGGCCGATGCGCTGAAATCGAATCATCAACATATGCGCGACTATAGCAGAAGTCCTGCAATATTGCTAGAGTACAAGAAAATGTCTGAGGATACGATATATGAAGGTCCGATAACGATGACCCGGAAGGGTTTCGGTTTCTTCTCTGTTGCAGGCGCTCCAGAAGACCTTCTTATACCGCCAGAATGGACGAATCATGCCCTATCGGGCGATCAGGTAAAAGTCGCTCCGGCTGGTATGTATCGAGATCCCTCGGGCAAGATGCCACCAAGAGCTTCTGGCAAGGTCGTCGAAATCGTTTCGCGCGCGAGAGAGACATTCGTCGGTACACTCATTGAAGACCCCTCTACAACGCTCGGGGCAAGGAACCGAATACTTTTGGCACCTGATTATAAGAAGATGTATGTGCCGATTGAGGTACATTCAGTAAAGAGGTCAAACCTCTTTACTGAAGAAAGAGGTTTGACCTCTTTACTTGGGTATAAAGTGTTGGTGCGTCTCCAAGATTGGAAAGAAGGTGCGACCTATCCTTCAGGCATCATCGAAGACATTATCGGCAAAGCGGGTGTGCACGACACCGAGATGCGCGCGCTCGCACTCGGACAAGGATTTTCTTCTGACTTCCCTCCCGGAGTCGTTGCTGAAGCGAAGCGATTGGAATCAGAAGGCGCAGTCATACTCGCAAAAGAAGTAACAGCGCGGGTCGCCAAAGGCGACCCGCATGCTGATTTTAGGAAAATCAGCACCTGCACTATCGACCCATTTGACGCCAAGGACTTCGACGATGCACTCTCCGCACGAAAACTTCCTGACGGAACTATCGAAGTCGGTGTCCATATTGCTGATGTGTCGTTCTTCGTAAAGCCCGGTGACGAACTCGATACCGAAGCCAGCGAGCGAGCAACAAGTGTCTACCTCGTCGACCGCACTATTCCGATGCTTCCCGAGATTCTCTCCAACGATCTTTGTTCATTGAAACAAGATGAGGATCGTCTCGCGGTCTCGGCGGTCTTCACGCTCGATACAGAAGCAAATGTTCAGGATGTTTGGTTCGGCGAGACCGTCATTCACTCCAACAAACGCTTTACTTACGAAGAGGCACAGGAGGTGCTCGACAATGGCGAAGGAATTATGAGTGGAGAACTTTCTTTGTTGCTCGACCTTTCAAAAAAAATCCGTGCGCGACGCGCAGCTAAAGGAGCTATTGAATTCGATACTGCCGAAGTGAAAGTCGAGCTTGATGCTGAAGGGAAACCAATCGCGATACATTTGAAAGAACGCAAAGCGACCAATCTTCTCATCGAGGACTTTATGCTTCTCGCGAACGAGGCAGTCGCGAAACATCTCTCCAAACTGACGAACAATAAAGGAACAAAATTTGCTTCGCTCTATCGTATCCACGATGTGCCCGACGCTGACCGCATTGAAAATCTGGTGAATCTCCTGCGTGTTATGGGCTACCAGTTGAAGACCTCTGGCGCCGGAACGGTAACAGGCGCTGAATTAAATAAACTGCTTGAATCAGTGAAAGGCACTCCAGAAGAATATCTCGTGAAGACCGCAGCGCTCCGCTCGATGAGTAAGGCCGTCTACGCGACGCGCAACATCGGCCATTTCGGTCTCGCATTCGATTTTTATACGCACTTCACTTCGCCGATTCGACGATACCCTGATCTCACCATCCACCGACTTATAAAGTCGCATGCCGGTGGCGATCCGATCTCTGAAAAAGAAATGAGCGAATTCGATGCGCTCGCGACCCATGCTTCCGAACGCGAAGTCGCAGCCGCTGACGCTGAGCGTGATTCAATTAAAATGAAACAAGTGGAGTTCCTCTCTGAGAGAATCGGCGAAGAATTTGATGCCGTTATTTCTGGCGTTACTGAACGCGGTCTTTATGTCGAAGAACAAACAACACACGCTGACGGTATGATTCGTATTAAAGATGTTGGGGATGATTACTTCGAATATGATGAGAAGCACTATCAGCTCCTCGGCCGCCGCACGCGTAAGTCCTATCGCCTCGGCGATCCAATCCGCGTCAAACTCGTCGCCGCACGCATCGCAGAAAAAGAATTGGATTTTGTTCCTGTTGTATAACTATGTGGCAAGATTACGCCCTAACAATTATTCAAATCTTTTTCTGCATAACACTTATCCCGACGCTTTTCGCTAAAGAAAAGCCACCACTTGCATCAAGCGTTTCGACTGGGTTCGCACTTCTTGTTTCAGCAACGATTTTTACAACTCTCCATCTCTGGCTCGCGGCCGCTTCTCAAGCTATCGTCGGGATTCAATGGCTCGTACTCGCCTATCAAAAATACCGAAGAGGTATCAAAGAGTTGTCGCTATAGCGACAAGTTGTGGATAGTAGTACCAGTTCCTGCGGAGGTTAAACCTCCGAAAAAACATCTGAGGCGTCGCCTTAGTTAGAAGTTAATACGAATATGTTTGTGATAAAAATAGGAAACCCAATGGGTTGGATTTCCCATTGGGTAATTCTGCAGAGCATTTTGTTTTAACCTTTGTGCAGATATGACTGAGCGTGCCACATATCCACGAGTTGACCGTCTTCAGTCACAACCCCGAAGCCACCTTCGAACGGTTTTGCCAAATGACCATTCTCGTCAATGCCAAATTTTGAAACGATCATTTTCACCTGACCGCCCACTTTGACATGCGTGGCTTTCCTCACATCGACTAGTTCTTCATTTCCCATACACATCCTCATTTCTGAATAAGGTTTGACTAACAAACCACAAAATAGCAAATGCGGTTGCAATGTCAATATTTATTTCGCGACGGCGACGGCTTCGTCGAATTTAACTGAAAGAAGTTTGGAGACACCGTCGCTCCCCATCGTGACGCCATAGAGAATATTGGTGCGACTCATCGTCTCACGGTTGTGCGTGATGACGATAAGTTGCGACTTCTTAGCGAGGTTTTCTATCATATCGCCATAGCGGCGGCTGTTCGCTTCATCAAGCGCTGCGTCGGTCTCGTCGAGAATAAGAAATGGCGGAGGATTCACCTGACTCATCGCGAAGATAAGTGCAATAGAAGTGAGTGCTCGTTCACCACCCGAAAGCTGCATCAGAGAATGCACTTTCTTTTTCGGAAGATTGACGGCGATTTCTATACCTGCGTGTTCTTTATTTTCATTCATTCCCTCGTCGTATGACTCCTCGGGATCTTCGCCTTCGACTTCTGGCTCCTCCAGAGCGAGACGCGCGCTCCCACCACCGAACATAAGCCCGAAATATTCGCTAAACGATGCATTAACTCGAGCGAGCCCATCCGAGAAATGTTTCGTAAGTTCTGTGTCGAGATCATGAATAAGAGCGCCAAGACCGGCTGCTGATTTCGCCAGATCGTCGAGTTCTCGTGTGAGGAATGTCTCGCGTTCAGAGACCTCTTTATGCTCCTGCCGGATATCTTCGCCCATACCGCCCGCTTCTTCTAGACGAATCTTCGTGCGTTCCAGAGAATGTTTGCGATCTTCTTGCACCTTTCGTTCTTCTTCTGGAAGTTGGGAAAGTGGTTCGTAGGAAATAGCTGCCGCGCCAGCAAGAACAAGCACTTCGCCTTTATTGCGTTCGAGCTCTTCGCAAAGAAGTGAGAGCTCATATTCGCGCGCTTCGCTTCTCGCGACTTCTCCTTCTTCGTGCGCCTTCGTTTGTGCAAAATTGAGAATGCGACGACGCTGTTCTCGACCGGTCTCGTTATGTGCAGTGAGCGCCTCACGACTTCGAGCAAGTGCTGACTTCGTCCGTTCCAATTCTTCGATAAGCTGAGAGTCCTTCGCACAAAGTTCCTTTTTTTCATTTTCAAGCGTATAAGCCGTGCGATCCTCATCAACGAGAAAATCATCATCTGGCGCGACAAATCGGTTCACAAAAGCTCTCACCGCATTACCCACTGCAAAAAGCGCCGCGAGAATTGTATCCTGCGTTTTTGCTTCTTCTACCTGCTTTCCGACTTCTTGCGCGAGAGCAGTAATATCTTCGCGCGGAACTTTCACATAGGGTTCGAGCGCGACCCGCTCACTCATCTCCTTCGCAGTAGAAAGAGCTCCTTCAATTCGGCCTATATTGCGCGCGAGCGCTCCTCGCTCATCATTGATGCGTTCAATATCGCGTTCCACCTTGCGCGCAAGTGCGAGGCGTTCAGCACCTTCGGAATCCGTCGTTGCCCGTTCTTCTATGTCAGAAAGTTCGGCACTTACCACTGCAAGATGCTCTGTTGCTCTCTGCTTTTCTTCTGCGACTCTTTGTTTTTCTTGTGCGAGATACACATCTTCAATGGCGAAATAGGTCTGTGCAAGATTAGTAAGATCAGCACGAAGCGCGTCGGCGCGCTCGATCTTCTTCACCTGACCTTCAAGGAAACGCAGATGAGGCGCGAGTTCTCGACGAAGAGAATTTACCTGCGCGATGTTATCTTCGGTCTTCTCAAGTTTCTTCGCTGCTTCCTGTTTCTTAAATTCGTATATCTTCAGTCCGAGTGCATCTTCGAGCATCGCGCGTCGCTCGCGATTAGAAGCGAGCAATATTCGATCTGCTTCTCCTTGAGAAATAATGTGGTGACCGGTCTCGCCGATATTCGCGCCCGCGAGCAATTCTTCAATATCGCGTAAACGCACACGCGAACCATTAATGGAATATTCGCTCGTTCCATCGCGAAAGACAGCTCTCTCAATCGCGACTTCATCAAAATCAATTTTGAATGTTCGACGGGAATTATCAAAAATAATGGAAACTGCCGCGCGATTTGCGCGCGATACCGAATGCGAACCGTTGAAGATAAGATCTTCAGAACGCTTGCCGCGCATACTCTTCATTGACTGCTCGCCGAGCGCGAAGCGGAACGCCTCGGCGACATTACTCTTTCCCGAGCCGTTCGGGCCGACAATCGCCGTGGTCGCATTAGAAAAATCCAAGACGGTTTTCTTGGCGAATGATTTAAATCCGACGATTTCCAGTCGCTTCAGCATTACTGACTATTGTAGCAAATTAATTCCACCCCATCTTTTTAAGACCTGCTTCTGCAGCGGCTTGTTCTGCTTCTTGTTTACTCTGTCCTTCTCCGCGAGCGACTTCTTCAGTATCAATAAAAATACCAACCGTAAAATGCCTTGCATGGTCAGGACCTTCTTCAGAAAGCGTTTCGTAGCGAGGAGTCGTGCTGCGTTTCTCCTGTGAGGCCTCTTGGAAACGGCTCTTCGCGTCTTGGTATGAACGCTTCGCGATCACCTCGTCAATCTTGTTATAGAGATTTTTCGCGATAAATGCTTCAGCGCTCGCATAGCCCGCGTCAAGATAGATAGCGCCGATAATCGCTTCAAACGCATCGGCGAGTATCACATCGCGCGCACGACCTGTGTCCTTCGCTTCGCCTTTTGAAAGCAAGAGATAGTCATTGATACCAAGTGCTTGTGCACTTTCGGCGAGCGATACAGTGTTCACGAGCGCGGCGCGATAGCTGGTTAAATCACCTTCCGGCTTCGCTGGGAATTTTTTAAAAAGAAAATCAGTAGCGGCGAGTTCGAGTACGGCATCGCCAAGAAATTCGAGTCGTTCATTATGACTGCCCGCATAGTCGCCTGCCCGCCCTGCATACGCAGGCGTTGCAGGCAGGCGGTGTTCGTTCAGATACGAACGATGCGTCAATGCCTCGATGAGGAGGTTGATATCGTTGAATGAAATTCCAAGTTGTTTTGAGAAAAATAAGAAATCAGGCATGAGCACTTGCGTTATCGAGAAGTTTTTGCACCGCGGCGGTGACGATAGGGAGCATATCATCATAGAAATTGAGGTCAATGATGTCCTTCAGACGGAACCACTTTGCATCATCGAGCCCGCCACTTTTCTTCAGGACGATTGGTTCGAATTCGCAGGAGGCGAGATAGAAGGAAACATGCTTCCGCACCTTCCCTTTTTCCGGATGCGAAGCTACATACTCGTTCTCGCCAATCTGACCTTCTACTTTCACATCGAGATTCAGTTCCTCCTTAATGATGCGCGCCACGCCCGCTGCGGGCGTGGCGTCATTCTCTACATGACCTTTGGAGAGCGTCCACCGGCCGAACACATCGTGCACGAGCGCGAGATAATATTGCCCATCATGTTTCGTATAGACAATCGCGCCACCCATTCGTTCTATCGGTAATTCTTCGCGCTTCGCTTTCTTTTCTCCCTGCTCATTCTTCCCCGGCTCGCCGAGTTCTTTATAGACCGCGCCGAGAACGCCATTCACAAAACGCCCGCTCGAGTCGCCGCCAAATGTTTTCGCGAGTTCGATCGCTTCATTAATAGCAACCTTCGCCGGCACTTGTGCGCGATCGGCGAAAAGAAGTTCGTAGAGTCCGAGACGCAAAATGTTTCGGTCAATCGGCGCGATGCGTTCGAGCGACCACTCGGGCGCGGCCTTTTCGATAATAAGATCGACATCATTTTTCTTCGCGAGAACGCCGAGCATGAGCCGTTCCATAAAAGGATGATCGACATCGTCGCCGCCGAATTCGGCGGTGTTGCGCGCGAGGATGGCGAGAGCGTCCTTTTCGGATGCACCAGTAGTGTCCCATTCAAAGAGCGTTTGGAGGACAACAGAACGCGCTAGGTGTCGGTTCGCCATGGAAAGATCTATGTGGGTAGTATAGCAAATTGCGCGAGTGCGCAATGTGCCGTTGTGCAAAAGCACTGTACGAAACGAAAAACCCTCGCGAAATTACTCGCGAGGGTTTTGAAAGAATGCTCAATCTACCACTCTTTTTTGGTCAAGGAATAGAAGAGATAGAGATAGAGACCCAGTGCGACGAACATCGTAATAACCATATAGGTGACAGTTGCCAAACCGATCAAACTGACAAATGAACTGATGTTCTGCATGACGGCGATTAGTACACAAGCCGCCATGGCTATTAATGTAACGATAAGGAAGAGAGACAGCACATTACCTATGATTCGGAAGACAATGTATCCTGTTCTTTCTTCTTTCTTTGTGACCCTGTTTGCTTTCATCGCATTCCTCTTTCGTTAAGGTTTTATCAGTGAGCTTCTGGACTTCTGCTGTTAGTATACACGACTCTAATTCATTGTCAAGCACGAGAAAAGCCGCCCTAATCAGCGGCTTCCCCTTATACCTTATACTTATCCCTTTATACTTTTCTAAACTCCTCCGCCGAGATTTTTAAGGAGTGAAACGACCTAGAAAACAAGGAGTGGAGCGACTATGTTTTCGGAAGTACTCCTGTAGTGCGACTATAAAAATCCAAGTGGGGTCGTGTACTCACGAGCCCCCGCCGAAACCGCTCCGCGCCTTTGGACGACTCGTTGCTCCGACTGCTTTCCCCTGGACTCCTTTAGATGCTTTCGCTTCTGCGTTCGCATGATCTTCGTGTGCGTGTTCGTGCACATGTTTTGCTGTTGGTTCGGTATCAGGACCCTTCGCTTTTGTTCCTTCTCGCTTCGCTTTAATCTTCGGGGTAAAAATCTGCTTGCCACGATACATACCCGTCGCCTCGTCGAGGCGATGCGGAAGGCGGAGATTTCCGCTCTCTTTATCCTTCACTACATTGATTTTCTTGAGCGCGTGATGAGACCGACGATTGCCAGTGTGACCGCTCGTATTGCGCATGCGAATTGACATGTCGCTACGCTACCATAGTGCGGCAAAAAAGGAAAGGAAATGCTAATGCAAAAACGAGCGGCGGTGGAGAATGCAGGGACCATATTTCTGGAGCATTTCGTAATGTGCCTTGGTGCCATAGCCCTTATGTTTCTCGAAACCATAGAGCGGATACTGCACAGAAAGTTCGACCATCAGCCGATCGCGGACGACTTTCGCCGCGATAGAGACGAGTGAAATAATCGGAATAAGTTCGTCGCCGTTGATGATAGTTTCTTGTGCATATTCGACAGGCGCGCGGAGCGCGCCGTCTAGCAGAATGTGGAAGTCAGACTTCCCCGCGCATTTTGAAGTCTGACTTCCACATTCTGCGAGTGCATTCACGCCACGCGCGAGCGCGCGGCGCACAGCGAATACGATGCCCTCTGTATCGATAACTTCAGCACTTTCAAATTCAACCTTGAAACGCGCGTCGCCTTTGTCGACGCGCGTTTCAAGCATCGCAAAAATCTCTTCCCTCTTCTTTTCAGACAGTTTTTTCGAGTCAGCGACACCGGGAAATTCCTTTGCGACATCAAACCCTTCTGGTACCGCGACCACCCCGACCGCAACCGGCCCTGCTAAAGGCCCTCGCCCCGCTTCATCGACCCCGAGCATAAATCTCATACATAAAGTATACCCGAGCACTAAATTTAGTGCTGGGTATATACTGAATTGTATGGCGAGCCGATTTATCCACCTACACACCCACAGCCACTACTCGTTTCTTCAGGCATTACCGAAGATAGACGAACTCGTCGAGAAGGCGAAAAAAGAAGGAATGGAAGCAGTCGGGCTCACTGACGCCGGTAATATGCACGGTGCGATTGAATTCTATAAATCCGCAACGAAAGCAGGCATCAAGCCGATTCTCGGCGTCGATGCCTATCTCACTCCGCGTTCTCGGAGAGAACCAGAACAAAATACTGATGTGCGGCGCTCGCGCATCGTTCTCTTAGCCGAAAATAATGCGGGGTATAAAAATCTCCTCGCGCTCGTGACGAAGTCGTGGACCGAAGGTTTCTCTGAGCGTCCGCGCATGGATAAAGAACTTTTGCGCGAATACCATAACGGCATCATCGCGCTCATTCCCTCTTTCGCCGGCGACATCGCCCAATGTTTACGCGCAGGCGATGCTGACGGCGCTGCGGCAGCGCTCGCAGAATTCAAGGATATTTTCGGCGCTGACAATGTCTTTCTCGAAATCACGCATCATCCGAAGGTTGAAGGGCACGAGGCGCTGATGCAAAAAATAATCGCTCTTGCCCGTCAAAGTGGTACTCCTCTTGTCGGGCAAAACGATGTCTACTATCTCGATCCGAGCGACCGAGAAGCAACTGAGATTATGCGGCGCATCCAGCATGGCGGGCGCGGGAGAAATGAAGACGAGGACTTCTCTTTCATTAGCGAAAAAATTGCAGAAAAACTTTTTAAAGAAACACCGGAGGCCATCGACAATTCAAAATTAATTGCAGACCGATGCAATCTCTCTTTTGAACTGGGGAAATGGACCTTCCCTGCAGTTCCCGTCTCGCAGGGCTTCGCGAATCATAACGAAGAATTACGCGCGAAGGCATATGCCGGTATCGCTCCGAAAGATCTTGAAAAAACAAAAGAAGTCACTGACCGAATTGAATACGAACTAAGTATTATCATCAACAAGGGCTTCGCAGTGTACTACCTCATCGTCGCCGACCTTCTCGCGTTCGCACGGCGCGTCGGTATTTTCACCACCACCCGTGGCTCAGCGGCCGGTTCGTTAGTTGCTTATCTTGTCGGTATTACGAATGTGAATCCACTTTTCTATAAACTTCCTTTTGAACGATTCCTAAATCCTGAACGACCGAAGGCGCCGGATATCGATATGGATATGGCTGATAATCGCCGCGATGAAATGATTGCCTACACAAAACAAAAATATGGCGAAGACCATGTCGCACAAATCGGCACCTTCGGCACTATGATGGCGCGCGCTGCAGTGCGTGATGTCGCGCGCGCCCTTGGCCACTCCTACACCACCGGCGATCGCATCGCGAAACTTATCCCGATTGGCTCGCAAGGATTCCCGATGACTATCGATCGCGCACTCGAGCTCGAGCCGGATCTGAAGTCCCTCTATGACGAAGACGATGAATCGCATGAGGTTATCGACCTCGCGAAACGCATCGAGGGTTGTGTGCGACATGTCGGTGTCCACGCCGCAGGCGTCGTGGTTTCGCCAACTCCGCTTATCGAATGGGCTCCCGTCCAGCCAGACCCGAAGGGCACCGGTAAACTCATTACCCAATATGATATGTATTCCATCACCGACGAATACGGTGGCGTTGGGCTCTTGAAGTTCGACTTCCTCGGCATAAAGAACCTCGCCATACTCGCTGACGCCGTTTCGTGTGTGAAGCAAACACAGAATATTGTCGTCGATATTGATAATGTGCCTATCGATGACTTAAAAACATTCGAGATGCTCGCTCGTGGCGAGACCGAAGGTGTTTTTCAATTAAACGGTTCTGGTATGACGCGTTGGCTGAAGGAACTGCGCCCGACGACTATTCACGACATTAATGCGATGGTCGCACTCTATCGACCGGGACCGATGGAAACAATTCCTCAATACATTGAACGAAAACATAATCCGAAACTCATTCGCTTCGTTGATCCGCGTATGAAGGATTATCTCGACTTCTCGTATGGCCTTCTGGTGTACCAAGACGATGTGCTCCTTACCGCGATCAAACTCGGCGGGTACTCCTGGCTTGAAGCGGATGCACTCCGCAAAGCGATGGGCAAAAAAATTCCCGCGGTTATGCAGGCCGAAAAACAAAAACTGACGAGAGGATTTATCGGATACGGAAAGCTTTCAGAAGACACTGCTCAAAAACTTTGGCAACTCATCGAGCCATTCGCCGCCTACGGATTCAACAAAGCGCACGCCGCCAGCTACGGTAAAGTCGCTTATCAGACCGCATATATGAAGGCGAACTATCCGGTCGAGTATCTCGCTGCCCTTCTTACCGCCGACTCGGGCGACACCGAACAAATCGCTATTTTCGTCGCTGAAGCAAAACGAATGAACATCCAAGTATTGCCGCCGGATGTGAACGAGAGTGGTAGTAATTTCACTGTCGTGCATATAGAAACGGGAGAAGAGGGAATTCGCTTCGGACTTTCTTCCATCAAGAACTTCGGCGACGGAATCTCCGAGGCCATTATTTTCGAAAGAAAAAATAACGGTCCTTTTAAAACACTTTCTGATTTCCTCTCGCGCATCGGAACAAAAAATCTTAACCGTCGATCGCTCGAATCACTCATCAAGTGCGGCGCACTCGATTCTCTCACTCCGCCAGACAATGGACGCGGTACCCTACTCGAAAATATTGAAACGATGCTTTCTTTTCATCGCGAAGCGACTGCGACCGCGCCTCAGGATTCTCTCTTCGGCGCGCTTATTGCACCGCCGCCGCTCGTGCTTCCTTCCGGTAAGCACAGTTCGCTTCTCGACAAACTCTCATGGGAAAAAGAACTGCTCGGCATTTATGTGAGCGGTCACCCGCTCGATGCACACGAATCGATGACCGCGAAAGCAAAACTCTCTATCGCCAAAATAAAAGAAGAACCGCGAGCAGGAACACTCCTCATTCTGCCAGTATTAGTCGTATCATCACGCGCCATTCTCACCAAGAGCGGCGAGAAAATGGCATTTCTAAAATTAGAAGATAAAACCGATTCAATCGAAGCGGTCCTCTTTCCGAGGACTTTCAAAGAACATGGGAGCGCAGTCATTCCTGGCGTTTGTCTGCTCGTGAAGGGTAAGGTCTCGGTCAGAAATGGCGAACCCTCAATCGCGATTGAAGAGTTAAGAATACTCTGAAATGTGCTATATTCTGCGTATATGGACACACCGCAAGACGACAAAGAACGCGATCATAAAAAACTCGGTAAAGAGCTTGATCTTTTTACCTTTTCAGATCTCGTGGGCTCCGGTCTTCCGCTCTGGACGCCGAAAGGCACTATTGTCCGCCAAGAACTCGATGCATTTGTGTGGGAATTGCGCTCAGTATATGGTTATGAACGCGTAACTACCCCGCACCTTACCAAGCGAGAGTTATATGAGAAATCGGGACACTGGCAGAAATTTGCCGAGGACCTTTTTAAAATATCGTCGCGTGATGAGCGCGAGTACGCGCTAAAGCCGATGAGCTGTCCGCATCACGCACAAATCTTTGACCGCAAACCACATTCATATCGCGAAATGCCTCAACGCTATGCAGAGACAACTATGGTATATCGCGATGAACAATCAGGAGAATTGAACGGACTTACGCGCGTTCTCTCAATTACCCAAGATGACAGTCATGTCTTCTGTCGCACTTCTCAGATAAAAGAGGAATTCTTCAAAATCTGGGACATCATTGATTCGTTCTACAAACAATTTAAGTTTACCAACCTGAAAGCGCGACTCTCGTTCCGTGACCCTAAAACGCCGGAAAAATATCTAGGCACGCCGGAAATTTGGGAAAATGCCGAAAATGCATTACGAGAAATCGCTCGCGAACGCGGCGCTGATTCTTTTGAGGCACCAGGCGAAGCAGCGCTGTATGGGCCCAAGCTTGATTTTATTGCAACCGACTCGCTCGGCCGCCAACAGCAAGTAGCGACCATTCAACTTGATTTTAACCAGCCCGAACGCCTTGGTCTCGCGTGTATAAACGAAAAAGGCGAGCGCGAGCAGATTGTTATGATTCATTCTGCCATTATGGGTTCCATTGAACGATTCTTTGCAGTTCTTCTTGAACATACGGCAGGAGTCCTCCCACTTTGGCTCTCACCAGTACAAGTTAAAGTATTAAGTGTGTCAGAGAAACATACAGATTATGCAAAGGAAGTTGTTGCTGAATTAAAAGCGGCGAATATACGCGCTGAAGCAGATGATTCGAACGAATCGCTTGGTAAAAAAATTCGCGAAGCGAAGTTGCAGAAGATTCCTTATCTTCTCGTTGTGGGCGATAAAGAAGTTACTGCGAAGTCAATCTCCATAGACAGTCGTGATAATGGAAAATTGGATATCACCTCTCTTACCGACTTCATCGCCCGCGCAACTTCAGAAATCAAAACTCGTGCATAAAAGGGAAGTCGGACTTCCCTTTTTGCAGAGGTTAAACCTCCGTTGTGTTTCTCCTTGACATCTACCAAGTTCAAATGTTAATCTCTATTCGGATATATTGAGTTCAAACAATGATTCGAAAGGGGTCGCACAATGAAACAGTTTTTAGTGTTTGTAAGTATCCCTTCAATTGGGCCACAAGATTTATATGTCCGTTGGGGAGATAGTAAAATGTTTCTTGTCCAAGGGGGTTCGGTTAAGGACGCTTTAGATTCACTGCTTACTATTTTGCCAGAAAAAGATCCCAAGGTTTTGGAGGATGCGGATCTCGGTGATGATGGTGGGTATTTCAGAGGGCATATAATTGAGCTCGATAGTGGAATGATAGTCCAAAACCTTTCGGACTATGATGACAATCCCCCATCGGAGAGGTGGAGCAAATTCGGAATTTAGTTTCAAAAAAGAAGCCCAAAAAGCCCCCGCCAAAAACGGGGACTTTTATTTTCTACAAATCCACGGTCGCGAGTTTCGCGTTTGATTGAATGAATGCTTTGCGTGACGCGATATCAGTGCCTATAAGTATGTCTCCTTAGCAAGGCGAAACCTTGCTATGATATAGAGCATGGCTGAACGAGAACCTTTTGGTATTGATGAATGGTATCACTGCTATAATCGTGGTGTTGATAAAAGAATTATCTTTGAAGATGCTGGGGACTATAACCGATTTCTCTTGTTGTTGTATTTAGGAAACGGGTCAGTCCCCATCCGCATTTCCAATATAAAAAATCAAGACCTGCGTGCAGTACTTGAAAATGTGTCAATTGAGCGTGGAGAACCGCTGGTGGAGCTGGGTGCATATACACTTATTCCAAACCATTTCCATTTAATCCTAAAAGAAATTCTAGAAGGAGGTATCGCAACATTCATGCAGCGAATCTTTACTGCATATACTATGTATTTTAACAAAAAATACGAACGAACGGGGAATCTCCTTTCTGGAGTATTCAAATCTCGACATATTGAGGATGACCGATATCTCAAGCGGGTCATTTCCTATTCGCATCTCAATGTTGCCGAGCTTTTTGATTCAAAATGGAAAACTGGTCAGGGTGATCTTAAGAAAATTGAAAAGGGGTTACGAGAGTATCCTTATTCGAGTTTGCCCGATTTCCTTGGACACGAACGACCAGAACGGAAAATCCTTGGCGATTCCGTTTTTGAATTGTTTGAAACCATCCCGACTCTGCAAGAAATAATTGATGACGCGAACGCTTATTATTTCGAGCATTCCAAAAGCGATACTCTGTAGCAAGGCGAAACCTTGCTACACATAGACAGTCGCGACAATGGGAAATTGGATATCACTTCACTCACCGATTTCATCTCTCGCGCAGCTTCAGAAATCAAAACTCGTGCATAAAAGGGAAGTCAGAGTTCCCTATTTGCGGAGGTTAAACCTCCGCAGATTCTGTTTCTTGTTTTTAAAAACTACAAATCCACGGTTGCAAGTTTCGCGTTTGACTGGATGAATGCTTTGCGCGAGGCGACATCGGTGCCCATAAGAATATCGAAGATGCGATCTGCCGCCGCAGCATCGTCAGTCGTAACACGCTTCAGCACTCTTCGAGCCGGATTCATTGTGGTCTCCCAGAGCTCGCTTGGATTCATTTCGCCGAGACCTTTATAGCGTTGAATATTCACTTTCACCGCCTTTTTGGCGGTGCCCTCCATAGCTTCAGCGACGGAGGGGACAGATTCAGATTCCGCCGATTCATCGCTCGGATTCACTTCCTGAACTTCGTTCGCCGCGACACCGAGCTCTTTCAGCACTTCTTCTTTTTCTTTATCCGAGTAGGCATACGCCATCGACTTCCCTTTGGTAATTTTATAGAGTGGCGGTTGGGCGATGTAGACGAAGCCACCTTCAATAATAGGTTTGAAATGTCGATAGAGAAGTGTCAGAAGCAGTGTGCGAATATGTGCGCCATCGACATCAGCATCAGTCGCGATAATAATCTTGTGGTAGCGCAGTTTCGAAATATCAAATATGTCGCCGATGGCGGTGCCCATCGCGACGATGAGCGCACGAATCTCGACCGAAGCGAGCATACGGTCGATGCGCGCGCGTTCTACATTCAAAATCTTTCCGCGAAGCGGGAGAATCGCTTGGGTACGGCGATCTCTTCCTTGTTTACTCGAACCACCGGCGGAGTCGCCCTCCACAATGAAGAGTTCACCTTCTTCTGCACTCTTGGTCTGGCAGTCAGCAAGTTTACCCGGCAGAGTCATTCCTTCCAAAGCGCCCTTGCGCAACACCGAATCCTTCGCTGCTTTCGCTGCCTTGCGTGCCTTCAGCGCGAGCAGTACTTTATTAATAATCGCGCGCGCATCGTCAGGATTTTCTTCAAGGAAGGCAGCGAGCGCTTCGCCGAATACGGTCGCGACGGCGCCCTGTGCCTCGACTGAGCCGAGTTTACTCTTCGTCTGTCCTTCGAACTGAATCTCAGGGAGCTTCACCGAGACCACGGCCGTGATGCCTTCGAGCACATCATCGCCCGTGAAGTTCTCATCCTTCTCTTTCAGAATATTCGCGTTTCTGCCGTAGGTATTCAGAGAACGCGTGAGCGCGGTCTTAAAGCCGGTGATGTGCGTACCTCCTTCGCTGTTGTAGGTATTGTTCGCGAATGCAGTAATTCTCGGCGTGATGTCATCGACATACTGGAGCGCGACTTCGACGCCGACATTGTCTTGTTCGTGGTCAATATAGAAAATGTTTTTGTGTACTGGCGTCTGGTGTTTGTTATAGAAAGCAACGAGCGACTTCAGTCCTCCTTCGAAATAAAAAGTCATCGACGGCACGCCGAGCGCTTGGTCGCGCAGAAATAGTCCCTCGACTCCGCTCAGAATCTTCGCTTCGCTTTGACGCGCATCGACGACCGAAACACGAACGCCTTTTATCAGATAGGCCTGTTGGCGCACATGCGTGACAATTCTTTCCAAGTCCCAGTCGATGCCTTCTTTAAAAATAGTTGCATCCGGCTTGAAAATAACAATAGTACCGTGTTCCTTGCTGGTGCCGATTTTTTTCACCCGCGCGAGCGGCTTGCCGATTTTATATTCCTGCACATGCATACCGCCATCTTGGTGCACGACGACTTTCGTATGTTCGGAGAGCGCATTCACCACCGACGCGCCGACGCCGTGGAGACCGCCCGAGACCTTGTACGCTTCATTGTCGAATTTACCGCCTGCGTGGAGCGTCGTCATAATCGTCTCGAGCGCCGAGACCTTCGTCTTCGGATGGATACCGACCGGAATACCGTTGCCATTGTCAGCGACGCGCACATAATTATCGGGCAGAAGTGCTACCTCGATATCATCACAGCGATTCGCCATCGCCTCGTCGCGCGCATTGTCGAAGATTTCCCAGACCAAGTGGTGGAGCCCATCGGGACCAGTCGTCCCGATATACATACCCGGGCGCTTCCTGACCGGCTCGAGTCCTTCGAGAACAGTAATAGATGAGGCGTCGTACGCCTTCTTTTTAGGTTCTTTACCCTGAGCTTGTGGAATGGGTTTTTCAGTCGTTTTAGCCATAAAAATAGCCGATTTTCGGTTACTTATAGTATAGCATAAATCAACGCACTTTTCTTCTCTTATATTGGATAAAAAATGGACACCCTTGGAGCTATTGACAAATATAGTGACATAGTATATGATATCAAGAGTGAGTAGTTCTTCATATCAAAATCGAAAATAAAGGCGGTTAGTGATGGTCTGGAAAGATATCAACTGCAGGTTGCTGGGGGCTATTGTAGTCGCAGTAATTATACTGATCATTGGTATGACTGTAGTAAAGTAAAGAGAACTATCTTGTTTTTTGTCGCATGTACTTTCACAAAAGGAGTGCGGTCATGGAAAATACGATGGTATCCGACACCGACACATTTGAAAATTTCTTGCTGGAAACGGGAACGGAAGTGCCGGTTCTCGCTGTCGAAGCAATAGATGTCGGTGAAATCGAAAAACATCTCATTCATCGCAGTGATGATTGAAACGATGGATGAGCCCGCAACAAAAAACCCTGGGTTAGCCAATGGCTGACCTGGGGTTTATTATTTTTAGTACTAGCGCACTTCGTACCCTTTAGTTGTGAGTGCGGAAGTGATTTTTTGCATAATTATGACGGAAAGCGAGCGAGGTCTTCCCTTCTTTCTCAAATCGGTCAAAGCTGACAAATACATAATTTTTGATACCATAGAATTATGGATATAAAAATAGACAGGAGCGAGGAGAAACGACTTAAAGCAGAGCTAGAGAAGCGCACAGATACGGATGCAGTGCGGATGAAACGCTATCTGGCGATGCCCGACTTGTCGCGGACATCTTCAAGCCCACTCGCAGAAATCGCGAAACGAGTGAAAGCGCTGCTGGTCGTAAAAGATTTTGATGTTATTGAGATACCAGAAATTGTTCCCGCGAGTATAAGTTTCGACCTTTTTGACTTCCCTTCTGACCATCCTGCGCGCTCTACTTCTGACACCTACTATGTTGATGCAAAAAATATTATGCGCACGCACGATACAGTCTTCTGGTACTACTATTTAAACCAGCCCGAAATTAAGGCGCGAATTGCAAAGGGCGAATCATTGGGCGCGCTCTGCTACGGAAAAGTGTATCGCAAAGATGAAATAGACCGCCGCCATATGAACACTTTCCACCAGATGGGCGGGTGGTACTTGGTACCGGATTCCAAGAAGACCTTGGTGCTCGATGATTTAAGAAATGTCTTATCCGAGATTGTGCAGAGCGTATTCGGCAAAGAAACTGAATACCGTTTCCTAGATGACACTTTCCCCTATACGGACCCGTCCTTACAAGTTGAAGTGAAAATCGGCAATGAGTGGGTAGAAATACTTGGCGGAGGAATGCCGAAAAAGAGCGTTTTGAAAAAGATGGGTGTTGAAGGATACAATGGCTGGGCATTCGGTTTCGGGCTTGAACGGCTCGCCATCATCAGCATGAAGATTCCTGACATCCGCCTTCTCTGGTCAGAAGATGAGCGGGTAAAGAAACAGCTTGTGCTTGGAAATACTTTTGTCTCCGTCAGCAAGTATCCGCCTGTTGTTCGCGATATTTCTTTTGTTGTGGATAAAGGTTTCGTTCCGAACAATTATTTTGACCTCGTGCGCGATGTCGTCGGCGATATGGCTGAAGAAGTGAAGCTTCTCGACACCTATGAAAATGAGGAAAAATTGGGTGTTAGCAAGGTAAGCTATGCGTATCGAATTACCTATCGTAGTGTTGATAAGACACTTACGAGCGAGGAAGTAAAATCGCTTCATTCAGAGCTTGAGGCCGTCACAGTCAAGAATTTCGGAGCGACAATTCGTTAAAGAACCGTGCGAGGTAGCTATCTTTCCTCCAGTAGTAAAAATACCTTGTAAGTGCTATGTTAAACTCATAACTATGGTGTGGGGTTCCGATGTATATACTTATCCGTTTCTCTTTCTGGCGCTCTATTTCGAGTCGTTTTTGCTGGTAACCTTCCTTTCGAAGCCAGCGCGCATACGGCGTCTAAAAACCTCTGCACTATCTGCTGTCCCTACGGTGGCGATTATTGTCCCTTGTTGGAACGAAGAGACCACCATTGCTGGAACGGTTGAATCACTGCTCGCTCTCGAATATCCTAAGGAGAAGCTCTCACTTATTCTCATTAATGACGGATCGACCGACAGCACACCCGCTGTTATAGACCGCTTCGCTGAACACCCTCAGATTACAACCATTCATAAAGAAAATGGCGGAAAGTTCACTGCGATGAATATCGGAATCGAACAAGCAAAAGATGCCGAGCTAATCGGATTTCTCGATGCTGATTCATTTGTCGCGCCTGATTCGTTGCGCGAAATCGTCGCTGCTTTTGATGCACCAGACATAGCTGCCGTTACTGCATCAATGTCAATTCATAAACCACGCACGATATTCCAACGAATGCAATATGCAGAATATCTTCTCTCGATAACAATCCGCCATGTTCTTGCATCTATCAACGGTCTTTATGTCGCTCCAGGACCTTTTTCATTCTATCGTCGTTCTATTTTTGCAGAAATCGGGCTATTTAAACACGCATATCTCGCAGAAGACATGGAGATGGCAATGCGCGTCCAGCGCGCTGGACTTCGTATTGGCAATGCGATCCGCGCGCGCGTGTATACCAAGGGTCCTCCGACATTCACAAAACTCCTCAAACAGCGTATTCGTTGGACGACAGGATTTTTGCGCAATGTATTTTTCGACTATCGCGATCTGTTCGGTACTCGAAAAAATAGCGTACTTGGTATATTTGTACTGCCTCTCGCTCTTATTTCGATCGGTAGCGGCATTTTTCTCTTTATGCTTGGTATCTTCGAGACCACCCGACACGGTCTGCACGCTCTCTCAATGGCGCAAATTGTACCGCTTTCTTACACATTTTCATTGCATCCGTTCTCATGGTTTTATTTCCCAATAACAATGATGACATTCCTCGGCTCGGCGCTTATACTAAGCGTTTTTGTTTGGATGATTATAGGCAAACGCCTCTCAAAAACACCAGGGAGAATCCTACCGGATGTTGTAGTGTTTATTCTTCTCTACGGCATCGTCGCACCGATCTGGCTCATTCGTTCGGTTTCTGATGTAGCGCTCGGTACGCGCACACCATGGCGCTAATAAAATAAAGTATGTCTCTCGTTACCAGAAACGCACTCATAGCTCTCGGCATTACCATAGCCATTTCCGGCACGGTGGCGTATGCCGTCAATTATCTGAATCGCGCGCGCATCGCCGAGCTTTCAGCAATAGAAGACCAACTCTCAATTGATACGCTTTCTCTTGACACGCAATTCTCTCTGCTCGAAACAGCACCCTGCGATAGTGTTGCTTCTTCAACAACACTGACCAGCGAACTCGCGGACTTAGGTGACCGTCTCTCTTATACTGAAAACCAACTTGGCAGTACGAATGCACAAGTAATACGACTGAAGAAACAATACTCTTTGCTCGAAATACGAGATTATCTAATTACCAAACAACTTGCAGCTGCTTGCGGTACTAAGCCAGTAACGGTCCTTTATTTTTATAGTAATATCAACGATTGTATCAACTGCGACAAGGCCGGTTATGCGCTCTCGTATCTACACAACACCTATCCGGCATTGCGCGTCTATTCCTTTGACTACAATCTGGATCTCGGAGCATTAAAAACATTCATTGCCATCAATAAAGTAGAAGGACCTCTTCCGGCTTTCATCGTGAATGGTAAACATTCTTACGGTTTTACTTCGCTTGCCGATCTTGAAAAGATTTTTCCGAAGGGTGCGCTCGCGACCTCAACTGCGACAAGTTCGAAACCTTGAGTCTCTATTAAAGCACGCTAGAACCTATTTTGCCCAGAACCCGAACCAATGATCACTCGCACCTCGCAGAGCCTCGGTGCTCGCCGCCGCGGACGGCGGCCGCCCTTCGCCCTGCCGCTCTCATACTTTCTTTTTTGGCGGGGGAGGATTTTTTGAATTAAGGAATGGCGGCAGGGCTCGGGCGGGAACGGGTCATTTCCACCTAGGAACGGATCAAATGGTGGAAATGACCCGTTCAGCCCAAATCCACTTGGCGGTCTCTGGGCTGTTTTCTCCGCTTGATTGTTCGTCCATTGGCAAAGGCAATCCACCCCTCGGCAGCCGCCTCGGGGCTGTTTCCGCTATGGCTACGAGCGCCTAGATTCGTTTGTGCCGCCTTATCCTCGCACTCCCTCCCCGTTGGTCGGGAGCTCGGGGCGGCTCTTGTTTGGGGGAAGAAAGGAATCCTTCCCCCAGCTCCTCCTCCGCTTCGTTCCTTCAGCGTCCGTCGTCGCACAACCCCCTTCCTCGTTTTCATTAGTGTGGGTAGTGGTGTCGCTTCCGCTTCGAAACCCTGTGACTTCGTTGAGGGTCGGCGCTCGTCCTTAGCCATGGACGCTCATAGCGGAAACAGCCCCGAGGCTAGATGCAAATGCTTGCCCCAAGTCCGCTCGAAGACGAGCGGACTTCTCCCGCCCGTGCGCGCACGCCCGCCTAAAGGCGGCTCCCCTGAAATATAAATGTCATGTCACTGTCCAGCTTCGTCATCAATCTGCTCAAGACGCGAAAGAATATCATCCTCCATTTTCTTCAGGTGATGCTTGAGGGTTTCCAAAATAACGTCCTCTTCTTTTGTCAACTGACGACTTTGTTTCGCTTTATGAAGCAATGTGGCAAGCGAATGAAGATCGTCCATAATGCGCTCGAAATCATACTGGACACCGCGTCCCGAGCGAACAGTCATGTGCTTAAGACGGCGACGCAAATGTCCGAGTCGGAACCATAAGATGTAGCCGACGCCAACGACGAGTGCTACCCCGGCGATAATCGCAAAAGCGAACAAGAGATATCCCAGCACCGTGCTTCCCCACTCGGCAAGTGGCGTACCCGACACCGCAAAAGTACGCGGCTCGCTTGAAGCGCTCGTTGCTCCGGTAGCATTTTTTGCCACTGCGGTGAATGAATATGCATCCGCACTTAGATGCTTGGTCCATGCTAGTGAGAAATTTCCAGACCCATCAGCAATGGTTGATTCAGTGTCCGTATCGCCACTAGAATTCTTGATAGTTATCGCCACATTTGCGCCCGGATAGGTCGTGCCGGAAACCGTGAACGGGTCGCCGGTATTGAGTTGCTTGCTGTAGGTTGTGATGGTTGGTGGCTCAATCGCTACGACAGTAAGCGTCATTGATTCGGTTGTCGTATTTCCTGCGCGATCGTATGCTTTCACGACAATTCTCTGTCGCCCGGACTCACTAATTGGAAGTGAGTATGCCTTACTCTCCTCATCGGAGGTTACCGTCACAGGAATGGCATCGGCAACCGCTACGGTGTAGTGGTCGATGCCGGAGATCGTGTCGGTAGTCCCAAAGGATATAATTGCCTGAGGATGGTTTTCGCTACTTTGTTGCACAACGGTAATAGCAAACGGCTTTGGTGGTGTCGTATCTACTTGGAACCGCATGTGAGAGATAGCGCCCCATCCGCTCGCGTTCTGGAACTGTGCGTGGAAATAATAGGTGCCGTCGCTGACATCAGAAAGCTGTTTGCGGTCAATAGCGGGACTATAGAGAATGCTGGGCGACGAAACGGGACTCTTGTCGTAGAGGAGTCGAACCGCAATAACATCTGCCGGAACTTTCCAAGAGAAAAGAAGGCTTGTATTGTCATACCATGTGCTCGGGTCGGGATGTGTTGACGAGGTGAGGACCGGCGCGAGCGGAGTACCGCTTATAGCGCCAGGACTCGTTGCCTGCGGCGCGGAATCGCCGAGCGAGAGCGTTTTCGGATATGTCTTTGAGAGAATGTTCGTGCCGAGCCCGTCGTTCGCGAGTACCGATGCACTTGAAAAAGAAATAGTCGCCGCGCCAGCCGCTTTTACCTTGAACGCAAGTGTGATGACCGTTCCTCCTTGCCCTTTCCAGCCGGGATTGGGAACAATGCCTTGGAGCGAAGCGGTGCCATTGCTATTTGAATAGGAAGGTTCTTCGGCCCAAAATGACATAACACTACCTGTTTTTGAAATCGATTGGAGAGTTAACAATTGCGCAGGAAATCTAACTTCCGCAGACACGGCGTTCAGCACTTCGCTTCCTTCCGTAGAAACAAGGAGAGGCACCTGTATCGTTTGTCCGATGGTCGCACTCGTATTCGATGAAAGAGTGAGCGTTGCCGCACTCACAGACGGTACGAAACCGAATGAGCTTACAAAAAATACTGATGCAGAAAAAAGAAGTGGTTTATAGAGATGCATAATGACGCTTATTCCTCCACAGACGAAATACAAAGAGGACGAAGACTAACATTAGTATACCAAGCGCGAGATACTCAAACCATGATAATTGGTGTACAGGTGCATACAGTTCAGTCCGGATATTCCCCTGCCCGTCAACAGCGCGCACATAGATATACCTCGCCGGTGTTTGGTCATTTAATCGGTACGGGCTCTCTGCCATCGTCCACGTAAGTTTGTTCGAGTCAATTTTCCGTACTGGTGATTCACTCACTTCGTAGTACGCAATGCCGGAGTTCTTGTCCTGAGTCGCGAATAAAAGTGTCAATGCGCCGTCATACAGTTGCGGGTCGCGCGTTATCACCGGCGTGAACGCCTCGGGAGGTGCGGTATCAACAGTCGGTGTGACAGTAATTGTCGTTCCCGCCTTAGCATTTAGCATGAGCGAGCGGAGAGTCGTCGGCTCCGGCGTGCCGTCCGGACTGTTCCGATAGATTGCTGTGCGCGTACGGTCAAAAACGAGTGCAAAAGAACCCGCGACCTCCGCTTTCAGTGTGAGTTTTAAGAGTTTTCCGGTCCCCGAAAAGCCGCCCGGTATAATGCCGGAGAAGTGCAAGATATGCGCCTCGCGGTCGTAGCGCGGTCGCTCTATCCATAAACTTACGATAGTATTGCCGTCGCTCGTGTCCGCTAATTCAAGTCCTGATGGAATAACGAGACCTGCTTCTACAGCATTGACGGCATATTCGGTATCAAGAACAATCTCAACATCAAACGGACTACCGATGTCGACGACCGTTTGCTCGATATCCAACGAGAGTGTCGCCGCGCTAGCGGACACTGGTGCTACGAACGCGCCAATAATACAGAACAATATGATGAGTCGTTTCATATTTAGCCGGTCCAGTTATACGCCATAATGGAGAAGTCAACGAGATTCACCTTCTTGTCGCCATTCAGGTCGACGAGTGCGGTGGCCGCCTGCGTCAAAGGCCGGTTGAACCAATACGCGAGGATGGAGAAGTCAATGAGATTTACCCTTTTATCGCTATTGAAATCACCTTTCAGAACTGATTGCACTGATGGTTGCGCAAGTACATTTTTCGTCCCGACAGTAAAGCCGACGGTTTTGCTGAAAGAACTGATCTCGCCCCCTAACGCGACTTTCGCCTTTGTATCGTGTTGCCCCATATCAAGAATGGACGTATCAAAATTGACCAAATACGCTCCGCTCGCGTCGGTCGTTTTCTTAACGAAAGATTCGTTTTCTGAACTGATGCTGATAGTAATTTCCGATGCGGGCGTGCTTTGTCCGAAAATAACGATGTTGTCCCCTTGCTTTACTTCGCTCTTATCAACCGAAATGGTCGGAGCGATGAAGATGCCACCGACATTCGTGGTGACGCCTGAAGTAACGCTGACGGGGAAAGTTAAAAGAGAAGACCGTATGCCTTTGTTGTCTTCGCTATACACCGAAAAAATATAATTCCCGCCCGAGATGCCGGAAACACTGATAGAAAAATTAGCATCCGCACCGGCAATAGTGGTCGCGGCGACTTGTGCGTCTTTGAGAAGCGTTACGGTGGTTTTGGGATACGCTCTGCCGGAGAAAACAACACCTGTCGCTGGCGTTACCGACGCGATACTGCCTCCACCACCTCCGCCACTGCTTGATGGAGCCGGAGTCGCGGATGTGGAGGTACACGCCGAAGTATTAAATTCGCAAGAAGAAGCACAACTCAAGGTGCCTCCCGTGAACCCGCGACTGGCGCAAGATGCGCCGCCGAGCGCCGAACCGTCGCATTGTTCTCCAGAACCGACGATACCATCGCCGCAGAGGCCGAGATTTACCGTCGCGGTGATACTCGTCGCACCCACCACGACTGGAAAGAGTGTCCCCACGAGTGTAAGGAGCAGTCCTACGAAAATGACTCTGAAGTGTTGGCGAGCCATCGTAGCATATTACTTCTTCCGCATCGCAATGTTGAAAGAAAAGAATCGTCTAATGAGAAACAGGAGGGCTGCACAAATCACCGTGATAAGACCGATCCACGACCATGGCGCATAGATAGTGAAGAATGAAGAAACTCTATAGAGAACCGCTTGGAACATGTTTGCGGGCACTGCGGTAAAAAATAATTTAGTGGCGACTGCGACACCGACTGTGGTGCCGGGTTTGTCGCTTGCTACCGGTCCGCTCTCAAGGAATGCGAAATAATCACCGGGTTCCGCCTTCACGGGAACAGTCATCGTGATGGATACATCTTGGCTCTTCCCCGCTTCAAGCGTGAAGGTGGCTGGACTGAAGGTAAACCACTCTTCACGAGGTCGCAATTCCGGACGGTCCTGATGATACGCAACATCCATACCATACGTGGTTTTTTCATCGCCGGTATTAAAAATACGCAAAGAGGGAAGCGTGTAGATGCCACCCGGCTTCACCGGCTCAGCGAGACGTATTTCCCCCGCACCCATGCCAACGCCGATTCTCGCAAAAGCGGCAGGGGCAAACGAAAACACTGTTCCAAACAGTACAAGAACTGATAGAACACCGAGTGCTGTGTGCCTATGTAATTTCATTATGAGACAAAAGCGAGAACCGTATCTATGGCGTAGCCGCTTGGAGCGTAATGGTGATGGATTTCTGGACGAAGTCAGTTGACGCACTCGGTGTCGTCAGCCGAAAGTGGAGCGCTTGCGTTGCGGCTCCATTCGGGAATGTTGACGAAGCCGTGAGATAGGTGTCGGTCGCCTGAAAGGTCATATACGTTGAACCCGTGGTGGTAGAAACTTCATGTTTGAATATATCCGACCCTATGGAAGTGCCGAGTGTCCATGCGGTACCGCCGGTAGCATTTGATGATTTTGCATTCAATACCATCGTGGAACCGAGATTGGTAACCGTTTGAGTATAGCCGTTCCCAGCCGTGGTGGTTGCGGTGCTAAGCGCTACAGAACCATACACAATAGTCCCGTTAGCGACAGAGAGCGAGAGATTGCTGGCTGTTACCGTCGCTCCCACGGTAGCGGTAGCAGCTGCACCCGTAATCTGCCATACGAGCAGGCTACTAATAACCGCAACAATGAAAATCACCCCCCCCCCGATGCTATATGCGCGAGAACTTTGTAGTAAATGGTTCATAGTATTAGTTATAGTACCACTCGTATTTCCCTAATGCGGGGTTATCCCCAACAAAGAGTACCATCATGGTGCAACCGCTTGGACGGTAATAGTGATTGATTTCTGCTGATAATCCGTTGACGAGCTTGGCACCGTGAGCCGGAAATCAAAACTCGTCGTGCCGCTTACCGCGACAGAAGGATTGGCAGTCACATAGGTCGCACTGTCCGGCATAACATCCCACCTTGAGCCGGTCGTCGTGGAGAATTCGTGTTTGAATTGATTGGTCCCGATAGTGGAAGCGAGTGTCCACCCAGTGCCGACAGTCGCATCGCTTGACTTCACATTGAGCTTTTCAGCCGTATTGCCGTCATTTTGGGCTGTTTGAGTATATCCATTACCAACAGTGCTTGATGCCGTGCTCAATGCGACATAGCCATAGGTTATAACGCCACTGCTAGTGATCGAGATCGAGTATATCGGGCAAGCGGAAGTGGTGAATGATGCCGAAATTGCGCCTAAGCCGGTGCCGGCAGAGTTCGTGGCATACGCTCTTGAGTAATAGGTGGTGTTGCAGACCAAAGTGAGAGAAGTATTTGTAAACGCACCAGTACCGAAGGGCTGACCGACGGTGTCCGTAGTGGTGGCGGTGTCGCCTCCCGAGAGTGTCGCAACGGTGCCCCAAGCGAAACCGCGGACGGTTGGACCTGCTCCGCCGGTGGCGGTGATGTTGCCGTTAAGCGTAGCGGTGGTGGCGGTGACCGATGTCGCCGCTTGGGTGGTGACAGTGGGCGCGGAGACTGGGCAAGCGGAAGTGGTGAACGATGCCGAGATTGCACCGAGTCCGTCGCCAGCGGAGTTCGTGGCATATGCTCTTGAGTAATAGGTGGTGTTGCAAACTAGAGTGAGAGAAGTATTTGTGAATGCTCCGGTGCCAAAGGGCTGGCCGACGGTATCGGTGGTGGTCGCGGTATCGCCTCCCGAAAGTGAAGCAACGGTACCCCAAGCGAAACCGCGGACAGTTGGACCTGCCCCACCGGTTGCAGTTATGTTGCCATTTAGAGTGGCGGTGGTGGCGGTGACCGCTGAAGCGGCTTGGGTGGTAACGGTGGGGGCAGAGACGGGACACGCGGAAGTGGTAAACGATGCCGATATTGCGCCTAATCCATCACCGGCCGAATTGGTCGCATAGGCGCGAGAGTAGTAGGTGGTGTTGCAGACTAAAGTGAGGGAAGTATTTGTGAATGCTCCGGTGCCAAAGGGCTGGCCGACGGTATCGGTAGTGGTCGCGGTATCTCCGCCCGAGAGTGTGGCGACGGTACCCCACGCGAAACCGCGAACGGTTGGACCTACTCCACCGGTGGCGGTGATATTTCCGTTAAGGGTAGCAGTGGTGGCGGTGACCGATGTCGCCGCTTGCGTGGTGACGGTGGGGGCAACTACTGGCTGGAGAGAAAGCACCCAACCACCCCAACCTACAACAGTCGCCCCAAATGCCGATGAGACATTTCCCGTAGCACCAGTGGTTGCCCTCGTCGCCTCACCAATCGCCACCGCGCCATCAGTTCCCGTGGCGGACTCGACATAATGCTCAATGAACGCCACTGGGTCGGTAGCGGTCATTGTCATACCAGTACCCGTGTTGTCCTCGCCACCAATAAGTGCCACAACAAGAGAACCGACGGTAAGGGTAGTAATACCAGTGAGTGTTGCGGGTTCAGCAGTGCCACTTGCGAACGCCCCGAGCACATCGTAGGGATTGCCAGTCGTGACTACCCCACGGTATGAGACGATCAAGCCGAAACCGTCATCGGTTCCTGTGTAATCAAAGACTGGGTTTGTTTCCGCACCACTCGTAGCTCGCTTCCAGTGTATATAATATCTAGTGGTTCCCCGCAGTGCTGTTGCCGCCTCCGTCCAGCCCGCTGGCAATAAGACAGTTGCGCTGGCTCTATACCACGAGATAGAGAGCAGGATGTCATCTGTTGTGTGGGTCGGGAGAGTAACAGTGAATGTACCTGCTGTTGAATTGCCAATAGCACTTGCGGCTACAAATGTTGGTGCCGCCGCCTGTACTTTCTCAATTTTCGGCGGGAAATTATAAATCTGCGGCCAGCCGGAAAAAATCCAACCGAATGCGAGTAGAAGAATAAAAACAAAACGCGAACATTTTATCAAAATTTTTAATGCCTTACCGGCTCGCATATATAAAATACTATCATACGGATTTAGTATCCCAATACATCTTCTTGTTCTTAATCAGAATAACTAAAATCGCCCTTCGCCCTGCCGCCATTCCTTATTCAAAAAATCCTCCCCCGCCAAAAAAGAAAGTATGAGAGCGGCAGGGCGAAGGGCGGCCGCCGTCCGCGGCGGCGAGCACCGAGGCTCTGCGAGGTGCGAGTGATCATTGGTTCGGGTTCTGGGCAAAATAGGTTCTAGCGTGCTTTAATAGAGACTCCAGAATCAAAACAAGGTCAGTTTCGCCGAGAGAATTTTTCGCGGCGCGGAGCGCCGCATAGGGGGAATGCGCATTTCCGCGCGCTTCGCGCGCGTGGAGGGTGAGGTTCAAAATTCAGAAGCCGAAGATTTTTTGGAGGGAGATTTTTTTGGAGGGGAATGCGAATACAGAATACATCCGTAGTGTGCTTGCCCCTCCCTCCCGTGCGCGCACCGAGTCCTTCGCTGGCGGGTCTGAAACCAGCGAAGCTCCCTTACCAGACAAGCGGTTTCAATTTCCCATTTATTTTTTCCATAATATCTATCTGCCTTTTGAACATATCGTGTTCGTCTCCTTGCAATGTCCTAATTCGATCATCTAAGAAATCATATCTAATGTCGTTAAAATCTTTAACGGCAAAAATACCATCGTCTGTTTCAATAAGATATTCGTTATTTGCAAATTTAATATCTTTTATCCCAAACTCTTTTAACTCGTCTTTACCGATCTGCTTGCCTACCGCTTCCAAGGAATGACCCATTCTTTTTAATTTTGCCTCCAAATCAGCCACATCTACAAAATCTTTCTTGATAACAAAAATCGCCTTCAGTAATAACTCACTGTAAAAAGAGAGTAAAATATAAATGTTTCTAATCCACGCGGCGTCTGGAGTTGAGTGATGCTTTAGGTAATTAAACTCAACAAAAGAAAGACCAGTAGATACTCTAGTTGTAAGTCGCTGTCCTATTTTCTTTTTATCATCCATATACTTACTTTTCGTAAGCGTCAATATATTTTCTGACAACATCAGAGACAGTATCGTAGTTAATACTTTTGCAATACGGCGTTTTAAACCATTCAAGTAAACTTTTATCACTCCTACTAGAATTACAAGCGTGACAACAGATTGCGACAATTTTAGAGATATCCTTTCCCTCGTTTAAATAGCTCCCCACGCTGTCCCAATCCTTTCTGTGGTTCAAATGCTCAATAGTAGCGGAAGCATTGTTGTCACCTTTTATAAAAGGTTTGTGACAATAAACACAATCCTCATCTCGCTCTCTAATCTTTTTTAAAACATCCTCAGGAGGTCTTGTCGTTTTTACTTTTTTTATCTTTACATCCATATTATTTGCTATCATATCAAATATGAAGTACTTCCTCTATGCTCGCAAAAGCACCGATGTCGAGGACAAGCAGATTTTGTCTATCGACGCCCAGCTCGCCGAGCTTCATGCCCTTGCGAAGCGCGAACAACTCAACGTCGTTGAGGTATTCATAGAAAAACGCTCGGCAAAGATGCCGGGCCGCCCCATGTTCGGCGAGATGATGGCGCGAATACAAAAGGGCGAGGCGCAAGGTATCGTGTGTTGGAAGATAGATCGGCTCGCGCGTAATCCGGTGGATGGTGGGCAGATACAGTGGCTTTTGCAGAACGGGAATATCGCTCATATCCAAACGCACGATCGCAGTTACTACCCTGCCGACAACGTGCTGATGATGTCGGTGGAGCTCGGCATGGCGACAGAATATATTCGCCAGTTGAGCGCGAACACTTCGCGCGGGTTGAAACATAAAGCGAGAATGGGAATCTATCCCGGTGTCGCTCCATTCGGATACCAGAACGACCCGACTACCAAGACGGTTGTCGTCCACCGCAAAAATGCAAAACTCGTTAAGAAAATGTTTGAGCTTTATGCGACGGGAACTGTTCCACTTTATCGCCTTTCGGATATGTTAGAAAAAGCGGGTGTCCTCTCCAGAGGCAATATCCGTATTAACATTTCCCGAATATCTTTCATTTTTCAAAATCCTTTCTACTACGGGCACTTCCGCTACACCGGCGAGATACATGAGGGCAAGCACGAGCCGCTCGTAACGAAAGACCTTTGGGACAGAGCGAACGCCGTCTTGCGAGGCCGAGGGCGTCGTCCGTCCGCCAAAGCCGACCCGAGACCATTCTGCGGGCTTCTGCGGTGCGAAACCTGCGGTATGAGTATTACCGGAGAGAATAGGTTGAAGCGACAGGTGTCCGGCAAAGTCCATCATTATGTCTATTACCACTGCTCTAAGAAATCCAAGATTATGGCTTGCGATGAACCGTGCATACGCGGCGAGATACTTGACCGTCAGTTGTCGGCTCTCCTTGTCGACTACGCAATGCCAAAGGAGTGGATAGCCCCTTTGTCGGATATGCTCGACCGCGAGACGCAAACGGCTACCAAAACCGCATCGGAAGCCGTAGCTGGATTGCGGGAACAAGTAACGGAACTGTCCCGCAACCTTTCTCGCCTTACCGATGTCTATGTCGCCCAAGATATTGAGCGCGACGACTATCTCGCGAGGCGTCGCGCGCTTATGTCCGAAAAGAAGTCAGTCGAGGAGAAAATCGACCGACTTCTGCGAACCCCTTCCGCGTGGATCGAACCGACGCGAGAATGGATAAAAGACGCTTCGCGTCTTGATGAAATAGCAAAATCAGAAGACCTCCCCTCCAAAAAAATCTCCCTCCAAAAAATCTTCGGCTCGAACCTCACCCTCCACGCGCGCGAAGCGCGCGGAAATGCACATTCCCCCTATGCGGCGCTCCGCGCCGCGAAAAATTCTCTCGGCGAAACTGACCTTGTTTTGATTCTGGAGCCGCCTTTCGGACTCGGACCGAAGACCTGCTCATTACAAGTGAGCTGCTCTACCAACTGAGCTAAGGCGGCTTTCTCTCTAATATATATCAGGAATTTTAGGATGTGTCGCCTCGAGACGACCCTTGAAATCGGAGAGTGTTTTTACGAACTCGCGCGCGTTCTCGCGCGGAATCGGGTCAATCGCGCGCTGTGTGTGAAGATGCCGTACAAGGCGAGTGAGAAGCCGTTCAACAGCGCGCACGGTTTGAAGCGATAGATGCACGGTTTCTTGCACGACTAGGTGCGCGACATGATGAATTTCTTCGCGTAAAAACGCTCCGAAATCCACATGCGCAAAAATGAATTCGACTCGTTCGATATGTTCATCTAGACGAGCGCGTTCGCGCGCGAATAATCGAACGCCACGCCGCATTTCATAATCAGAAAGCACGAGAAAGCCGATAAAGAGTGCAAGCGCAACAAAAATGAAGATAAGATATTCCACGGCAATTAGCGAATAGAAATGCGCACAAAACGGCTGACTTCTATGCGTTCGCCGAATTTCTGCGTCGCTTCGTTCAGAAGATCGCGCACAATCTTTGACTCGTCCTTTATAAATGACTGCTCAAGCAGTTCATCCGTATTTTCTGGATTCATTGCCGCGACCTGCATTGCTATCTCGCGGGCGAGCGCTACAAATTCAGGATTCTTGGCGACGAAATCGGACTCACAGGAGAGAAGCGCCATCGCACCGATGCTTATATCGTGGATATAACTCCCTATGATGCCGGCCTTGAGCGTGCGATCCGCTTTCTTAGCGACAAATTCGGCAGAGTGCTTTTTCAGAATAACTTCGGCCTTGGCAAGATCTCCTTCTGCTTCTTCAAGCGCCTTCTTACACTGCATAACAGACACACTAGTCATCTCCCGCAGTTGTTTAATGATGTCAGTGGTAATTTCCATATAAAGTATGATACTCGATAATTTTCAATTTACAATTCTCAATTTTCAATCAAATCCCAATGTATCAATGTTTGAAAAATTAATTCATTGAAAATTCAATGAAAATTGGAAATTGGTGCTTGGAAATTTTTATGCGATCTGTCCTTTCTGAAACGCGTCCGTGAGTTCTTTCAGAATGAACTTCACTGTCTCGCGAGAAGTGTCGTTCGCGACAATCGGAAACGCAGCATCTCGCAAATCGCAGTCCGAACTCATAATAGCGATAACCGGAATGCCCGCATCATTCGCCTCTTTTACCGCATGCTTTTCATATTTGGTATCAACGACCAAGAGCGCGTCCGGCTTTTTTGTCAAAGTGGTGATACCATCAAGCCGCGTTTCAAGCTTGTCCTTCTCGCGCTCAAGCTTTACAACTTCGAGCTTCGTGTGTTGTTTCGCAAGCGTGCCCGCAGCCGATTTCTCTGTGAGTTCCGCAAGCCGTTCAACGCGTTTCTTTATCTCACTCCAGTTCGAGATAGTACCGCCGAGCCAACGCGACGCGACGAATGGTGCAGAAATCTCTTGAGCCGCCTTCTTCACGAGCGCCGCAATCTCTATCTTCCCGCCAACGAAAAGAACCTTCTTCCCTTCCTTCGCGAACGCCTCCATAACGGCCTTAGCGGCCTCGAGCTGCTCGGCTGTCTGCACGAGGTCGATAATCTCTTGCCGTCCCTTTGTCCCCACAAGGAAGGGCTTCATAGAAGGGTGTCGCCGGCTCTTTACCTGCGCGAAATGCGCCCCTGTATCAAAGAGGCGCTTCAATTCTGCCGTCGCAGTTCCTTCAGTCATTATTCAGCTACTGTACCCGAATTACGCCGCAGATGCAAGCGATGCCTCATCGTGCTGTCGAGTAAGGAGCGCCTCGACAATGTCGTCAATACCGCCGGCAAGAATCTTCGGCAGATTGTGCCACGATTTCTGCAGGCGATGATCGGTCACTCGGTCTTGAAGATAATTATAGGTGCGGATTTTCTCCGAGCGGTCGCCCGTGCCTATCTGCGCCTTGCGCTCTGCCGCGTGCTCCTTCGCTTCCTGCTCGTCGTGCAATTGTTCGAGCTTCGCCGAAAGAATTTGCATCGCTTTCTCGCGGTTCGCGAGTTGACTGCGCTCCGAAGAGGACTTCACATCGATGCCGGTCGGTATGTGGACAAGCCGCACCGCCGTCTCGACTTTGTTTACATTCTGTCCACCCGCTCCGCCGCTTCTCGAAAATTCCATTTGGATATCGACAGGACGAATGTCGACAGTCGACTTCGCACGAATCGGCAACACTGCAATCGAAGCGGTCGAAGTATGAATACGGCCCGACTTCTCGGTTAAGGGCACTCGTTGAACCCGATGCACACCGGTCTCATAACGCAAGGCGTCATACGCTTCGGCACCCACAATCTCGAGCGTGAGGTCGTCAATAATGCGCGTTTTCCATCCGCGCCGTTCAGCATACTTCTGGTACATTTCTTTCAAGTCGCGCGCAAATATAGTCGCTTCATTTCCGCCCGCGCCCGCGCGCAGTTCCATCACCACCGAAATCGGACTCGTGTCCGAGCTCTCGTCACTACCCTTTTGTGCTCCATTTTTTAAATACTCTGCGTAATCCATAAAATTAGGATATCAAAAAAACGATAAAATTGCTTTGGATGCAAGGCACGGGATGGTGATTTTTGTAGTCGTACCTGAGGTACGACGGAGAAAATCATCGGGACCCGTAACGAAGCAGACGAAATAATTTTATTGTTTTTTAGCTGCTCGTTGTTTAAATCGTTCTACGCGGCCAGTCTTATCGAGCATACGGTCTTCGCCGGTATAGAACGGATGCGATTTGCTCGAGATTTCTACGGTTACTTTCGGGTATTCTTTTCCTTCAAATTTGGTCGTTTCTGTGGTCGCAATCGTAGAGCCAATACAAAACTGCGCGCCTGAGGCGAGATCTTCAAATACGACATGACGATACCCTTCCGGATGTATATCTTTCTTCATTCCGCCCATACTACCACACCTCTAAAATTCTTGAAAGAGCGGCAAAATATTCACCGTGACCGATTGAGTTACTTGATTACCCTCATTGGACTGGCAGGTGATGGTGTAGGTTGACTGTGAGAGTATCGTGACCTCTTGTGAACCTGAAAGCAAAGCGGATGTGGCGAGTCCAGGACCGGAAGTTGAACATTCTTCCATCTGAGAAGTGTCCCACGAGATGGTCGAGTTTGTGCCAGCTTGGATGCGCGCCGGGTTCGCACTGATGGAAGCGTTCGGTTGCAACACAATGATTGTCACCAGAGCTGGAGCGGAAGTATTGCCCTCAGCATCCGTACAAATAATCTGATAATTCTGGGTCTCAGTAAGCGGTCCAGTGGAGACACTGCCGGAAATGGCTCCGCCGGTGGAAATGCCGTTCGCAGGTGTACCGACAAACGCACAAGATACCGAGCCCGCAGAATTCCACGATAGTATCGCTGACTGGCCTCTCTCTATAAGCGTATACGAATCCGCGATGAGCGTGGGGGTAGGCGTGAAGGTATTGCATTCTTGAGGATTGGCGGCACCATTATTGCATATCAAATTACCGGTCGGATTTTCAGGAGTACCTCCGATTCCTGAACATCCACCACTACTACAGGCGACGCATGACCCTCCGATATACGCAAGACCACTTGGACACTGATCGCAGGTTGGAGGATTATCTGTGCCATTTGAACAGGTAGGTGCGTCTACATTCACGGTTACTGTAAATTTGTTGCTCGCCACTGTTTCCCCTGTTGAACTCTTGTTTGCCTGTATGAAATATCCATAGGTGCCTGAAACAGTTGGCGCAGTGACCGACATACTTCCGATGCAGGGAGCATATACGGAGAGAGGACTGCCGACATTGTTCAGCAAACGGCAATTGGTATTTGCCGAAGTTCCATTGGCGAGCGTATAGGTCGCAGAGATAGTGCTGTTAGGCAGAGTAGCAGAGTAGTTGGAAGGGCTGACGGCGATGGAGAGCGAAGTGGCAACACAACTGCTTCCATTCCAGGCGCTCTCTGCGGCGCAAGTTGCTGTTGCCGTTTTTGTGTCCAGTATCGTACTGCCATTTTTCAAATTAAATACTGTTTGCGGATACGCTACCCATACTTGAAGTCCCGGAGATGCTTTATTCGCCAAGGTTGAAAGTGTTGTTCCCGTATTGCCATCTACGAGTTTTGGATCTGTTGCATTCGTTGTTGTCCATGTTGCATAAACCGTACTACAGGTGCTTGCTCCACTGGCGATGACACAGCTTGTGGGAGAGAGGGAGAGAGTGCCGGTCGGATTTGCGATACAACTGCTTCCGTTCCATGTGCTCCCGGAGGCGCAGGTTGTAGTGACTGCTGCTTGAGCAAGTAATACTGCGTTGTTATACAGGAAGAAATTCACTCCTGAAGCATTATAGGGAACTGTGAATGCTTGAGAACCATTGTTCCCATTCGCCGGACTTGGCGTTCCGGTGGGGCTGGTAACCGCTGAAGTACCTACAGGATTTGTCGTTGTCCATGTCAATGTTTGTGTACAACTATTTGCTCCTGATGCAATGGTGCAGGAAGAGGAAGATGGGGTGAGGGTGCCGGTTGGAGGCGACGGATTCGAAATAACCAAATTAAAAGTTGTGGTTCTTCCTAAAGGAGAACCGGTGATTGTGATGGGATAGGTGCCGGCTACGGCAGATGACTGAACCGAAGCAGTGAAAGTTGAAGTGCAGTTAGGAGTGCAGGAAGTTGGACTAAAAGATCCGCTGACATTTGCGGGTAATCCTGAGGATGAAAAGCTCATTTCTTGAGTCGGTGATTCGGTTAATGAAGAAGTAATAGTGTTAGATCCTGTGACAAAATTGCTGGACGATTTGGTGATAGCGATAGCTCCAGAGTTGGAGAGCGAATAATTGAAAGAAGGAGGACTTGGATTTGAAATAGTTAAAGTAAAGGTCGTGGTCTCACCCAAAGGAGAACCAGTGATTGTAATGGGATAGATGCCGGCTACGGCAGAGGCAAGAACTCTAACATCGAAAGAATAAGTGCCGGTAGGACGACAGGAAGCGATGTAAGAAAAGTAAACTCCTGACGGCACTCCTGAAAACGAACAACTGACTTCTTGAGGAGGACCTCCGTAGGGGTTCCATGTAGAAGTAACGGTGGGACCTGTGACTAAAACACCACCAGGGGTGGCGTCGGACACGGGCTTGGTGATACTGAGATTGCCTGCTGAATTAGAAAGTGAATAAAAAGAAGCTGCACTCGCTGACGGGATACTTATGAGAAAAAATAGCGACAGCGCCAATGAGCCAATGAGAGAAAACCGTTTAAAATATTTCATAATTGCTCTTAGTATACTCCCCATCTCCCTGCCCCTCCTAGAGCTTTATTCAAGTGTTGGTAACTAATTGTTCGCGAGGAAGTCAATATTGGACTGGATAGAAGAGACCTTCGCCATCACTTGATTCGCATAGGTCTGCCCCACGCCTGCCCACGCACCACCGGAATAATACTTTGCTGCGGCCGTATGTTCAGCAGTATAGCCGCCCGTATCCGCCCCAAGATCACTGAGATAAAGCGACATCGCCATAATAGCGTCCTTCGGCTCCCAAGGATTGGCGATTGATTCACCGTTACCTGCGGCAACGCGAGAGGCATAGGACTTCCATGTAGAAGGAATGAACTGCGCAGGCCCCATAGCGCCTCCCCATCCTCCGGCGCTTGCGATTGGACAAGAAACAACCTGACGATGTGGATCGAAACCGAGATCGAGCGAGAGCGCGAGGAATGGAGGAACATCGCGCGTCGGACTCATTACCTTCGCAAAAACAGTGCCAGTGTTCTTGCCTACTCCGGCACCAGTTGCATCGTTCTTGAGATAACACTGACCGACATTTGCACCGAGATTGGACTCTTGCGTGAGGATAGATAGCACGAGTGCCGGATCAACACTAGTTACCTTTTGTGCCGCTTGCGCGTATTTGAGTGCATCGCCAAAAGAAATTGCGCTCGCATCACGGAGCGGGAAGAGTGCAGCACGAATTGCTGCTGCCTTCGCCTGTCTATCCGCAAGAACTTTTTTATATTCAACCTCTTGATTTTTTGTTATTGAAAGAAGTTGTTGCTTCTGTGTCTTATCGGATGAAATCTGCTTTTGCGTCGTCTCAACGACATATTTCGCATCGACAGTTTGATTTTGCTTCGCAGTCAAATCGGCTTTTTCTTTTTCTGTTTGTGTTTTGGTATCGCGAATATCGACAAAAAGGACTTGGAGATCGGTCTTTATAGAAACGAAAGCATCAAGGTCGCTGAAAAATCCTGAGACATCCTGTGACCCGAGCGCGACGCTGACGACCGAATAATCATCCAACATTTGTGTCTGGCGCAGAATTGAAGCGAGTGCTTCCTTTCCGCGATCTATACGACTCGAGAGCTGCACGATAACTGCATTCTTCTTCACTATTTGCGCGGCAAGTTGTTTGATGGCGATATTTTTCGCATCAATTTTCGCCTGTGCCGCTTTAATTTGGGCGTTCAGTAGCGTAACATCGCCCTGCAAAGTATTTTTCTTCGACTGCGTATCTTTAATGATTTGTTGTTGGACCGCAATTTCTTTCAGAAGCTGGTCATACTGCGACTGGAGCGCAGCGCGTTCCTCGGGCGTTAGGTCTTGGGCTCTTGCACTCTGCTGAGACACAACAAAACCGCCCCAACAGACCACGACAAATAGAAAAAAAACGAGAACAACTTTTCGAAACATCTCTCCAGTATACCAAAAATTATTTTGTTTCTTCAGAAGCGGGCTCACTTGGGGCGGCTTCTTCATCTTTTCCTTTCTTTTCAACTTCAATTGAAGAAATATCTGCTGGTGCAACAACTTCTTCTTTTTCTTCAACAACTTCTTGTACGAGCGCAATGACTTCTTCTGGTTCAGTCATAAGTGCAACGCCCACAGGAAGTTTGATGTCTTTCACATGGATTTTGTCATTTATGATTTTCAGCACTGAAATATCAACTTCAAAAGCGTGCGGGAGATTCATCGGATCCGCTTCCACTTCAATTTCATGAAGCACTTTCACGAGATTCGCGCCTTCCTCCACTGCTGGAGAAATGCCGATAAAGACAATAGGTATAGCAACTTCAACTTTCTCGCCCTTGGTCACTGCATAGAAATCAACATGGCGCGGATGATTCGTAATCGGATCGAGGTCAACCTCGTGGATAAGAGTCGGGAGCGGCTCGCCGAGGCCTGCCAGAGAGACGATGGTTGCTTCTCCTGCCTCTTTGAGAATTTTTTCAAACGCGACAGCTACAATGGAAATCGGAGTGGATTCATGGTGTGCACCATACACTACCCCCGGAATTGAACCAGAATGGCGCAAAACCGTCATATTCGCGCTGTCTTCCCCGCCTGCCTGACCGGCAGGCAGGCGTTTCTTAACCTGTAGCGTAAGCATATTTGTTGAGTATGCCGTATCTCTCATTTTTCCGCAACTTCCCCAATGTGGGATTTCCGAAACCCTACATAGGTAGTATACTTGCCGGATGGATTTGTACCATGTACTCAATCGTGGAATCGATGGACGCAAACTATTTCTTGACTCGCAGGACTATGCGCGATTCGTTCATAATCTATACGAATTCAATGACACCGCTCCTGCACTAGAATTTACCCGTCGGGTTTGGTATAATTCGACGACGAATGTAGGGTTTCGGAAATCCCACATTGGGAAAAGGAAACTGTTAGTGGAAATTCATGGATGGCATCTTGCAAAGAATCATTACCATTTGCTTATTTCAGAGTTGAGCGAAGGCGGTTTGGCGACTTTCATGAAAAAGTTGAATATTGGTTATGCAAACTACTATAATGAACGATACAGACGACATGGACATCTTTTCCAAGGAAAAACAAAGAAAATCCTCATTGCGCGGCATGAACATTTTCTCTACATTCTCCATTACCTTCATTTGAATTCACTTGATTATCTTCCGACTGCGAAGAAATGGAGAGAACGAGACAAAGGTATTATTTCGAACATTCCAAAAATACTCAAATATCTCAAAGAATATCGCTGGAGTAGTTATCTCGATTATTGCGGTATACCGAACTTTCCATCAATTCTCACCACATCGCTTTTTGGCGATGCTCTTGGCACGAACTATGTCTCTTCTATTAAACAATATCTGATAGACCGAACCTCTGAGGAGATAGATCAAAAATTACTAGAGTATTAGCCATATAATCATGTGGGACTTCCGAAATCCTACATATTTCTAAGTACCTGATACAGCTGCAGAAACCTTGGCGAGACGGGCGAGAAATGCCGCACGGGCATCGACCACATTCTCTTCTTTTCCCTTCCAGATGGCAAGTGCTTCCTCTTGAAGAGCGCGCGAGTATGAGAAGGTGAGTGGCCATAATCTTTCCTGCGCTCGGGACGACCGACAAATTGCGGACAAATTGTCGGTCGCCTGATCGGGTGCCTGTCCGCCCGATAGGAAAACGATGCCTGCTATCTGCCGCGGAACGCATTTCAGCAATGCAGCAATCGTGTCTTCAGCAACCTCTTCTGGAGTATCTTTTTTCCCACTTGTTTCTCCTGAGAGCGCCATAGCCGTTTTCAGAATGATGCTCGCGCGATCAACCGAATATTCATCGAGCACTGAAAAAAGCGTTTCGAGCGTTTCTTCTATAACCGCGCGAGCGCGCATACGGCTATGATTCCCTTCCAACAACACATCCGGCTCAAGAATAGGAACAAGACCAGCGGTCTGCGATTCCTTCGCATAATTCGCAAGACGCTTCGCGTTCTCGTGTATTGCCTGCGCCGACGGCAATTGATCGCCTTCAATGCGAATGACTGCGCGCCATTTGGTAAATACCGCGCCTTGTTTCTTATATTCAGCAAGTCGTTCTGGAAGATCAAAAAGACCTTGTGTAATAAGTTCTTCTGGACTTGAAGGAAATGGTTCGGTACCCAAATCAACTTTCACTCCCGGCGCAATACCGCGCGCCGCGAGCGAATGAGAAAATAATTTTTTATCGCTGCCTTTTTCAAGAAGTGTCTCAGGAAAAAGAATCGCGCCTGAAAGATAGTGTTCAATGCCTTCCGTGCCGAAGAAGAGATCACGATACTGCCGGCGCATTTCTGCACTCGCCGAGATACCATACGAAGCTAGACGCGTCGTCGCAGTGTGCACGCTCTCGTCTGCTGCGAGAATGCCTTTGTGTGTAGCAAAGAATGAACGCGCGATAGCGACAAGGTCTGTCATGTGTTTATCGTAGCATGCTAGAATCTCCTCATGGACTTCATTGCTATCGGCGATACGACCGTTGACGAATTTATTACCCTTAAAGAAGCTACGGTCAACTGCGATGTAAATAACGAGAATTGTACTCTTTCAATGAAATGGGGCGACAAGATCCCTTACGATTCTTCAATACTCGTACCAGCAGTCGGCAATGCAGCAAATGCAGCGGTCGCCGCCGCACGACTCGGTCTCTCCGCTGGATTTATATCGAATGTCGGGAAAGACCATTTTGGTGAAGAAACGCTCGCGACTTTCGTTCGAGAAGGAGTTGATACAAAGCATATTGCGGTGAATGATTTTATTCCAACGAATCATCATTTTGTCCTCTGCTATGAAGCAGAACGCACTATTCTCATCCGACACGAAGCATATCCTTATCTTATTCCTGAAGGATTTGAACCGCCGAAATGGATCTATCTATCGTCAATTGGCGAGCATTCTGAAGCATTCCATATCGAACTTGCGGAGTGGCTTGTCGCACATCCAGAGACGAAACTCGCCTTCCAACCAGGCACCTTTCAGATAAAGATGGGGAAAGAAAAACTTGCAGCGCTCTATGCCGCCACTGAAATTATTGCATGCAATAAGGATGAAGCGGAACGCATTCTTGAAATAGGCGAAACAGATATTAAAGAACTTTCAGAAAAAATACGCTCTCTCGGCCCAAAAATAGCACTCATTACCGATGGCACGAACGGCGCGTTCGTTTCGAATGATACGGAGGCATTCAAAGTGCCGATGTATCCTGACCCGAAGCCACCAATTGACCGCACCGGCGCGGGCGATGCAATGTCGTCGACATTTGTCATCGCGCTCGCGCTCGGCAAATCACTTCAAGAAGCACTGCTTTGGGGACCAATAAACTCTATGTCAGTCGTGCAGTACATTGGTGCACAAAAAGGTCTTCTGACACGCGAAGCACTCGAAAAACTTCTCACCGAAGCGCCATCGAATTATCACACAGAACCGATTTAATCACTTGGCTGTTCAACACCCAAGCTGCTTGGGTGTTGAACAGCCAAGTTGGAATTATTGATTTAATATCGACTGTTGTAGCGAAGAATAATTCGCCTCGCTGCCGCCGAAAGTGGTAACAAAAGTGTTTGTTTGTACGATATGGATGATGAGCCATGCCGCTCCAGCGCCTGCAATAAACATAACCAGCATGGCGAAATAGAAATTTATTCTTTCTTTCATTTGTTTATTATATACGAACGAATGTACGAGCGACATCTGCTATGTGGAGAGCGTCGAGTTCGTAGTGTGCGAGTAATTCGTCCGGTTCTCCTGATTGACCGAATTGGTCTTGTATGCCGAGCCGTCGTATAGGCACCGGATGATGTTCCGAAAGGAACTCTGCAATGGCACTTCCGAAACCACCTGCGATTTGATGCTCTTCAACTGTTATGACGCGGCCGGCCCTACTCGCTGCATCGAGGACTGCCTCAGTATCGATCGGCTTTACAGTCGGTATATGAAGCACGATGCACTCGATACCTTCATCGGCGAGCGCGCGGCCCGCGCAAAGTGCCGCGTATCCTAATGAACCAGTAGAGAGAATTGCGACCTTTAGATTTTTTGATTCCCAAAGCACAAGCGACTTCCCTATTTCAAACGGCGTTTCCGAAGTCGTAAAGGTTGGCGTCGCCGCACGACCGAAACGAATATATACCGGCCCATCGGTCTTCGCTGAGGCGATGACCGCTTTCCGTGCTTCTTCTGCATCGCAGGGCGCAATCACGGTCATATTCGGAAGCATACGCATCATACCAATATCCTCTAGCATCTGGTGTGTAGCTCCGTCAGGACCAACCGAAACGCCCGCATGCATCCCGCATATCTTGACTGGCATCTGATTCAGCGCGATGGTTGTGCGAATGTGTTCATAATTGCGGCCCGGACTAAATACGGCATAACTCACAATAAAAGGAATTTTCCCTGCGGCCGCCATGCCCGCGGCAACTCCAGCCATATTCTGCTCGGCAACACCCATTTCAATAAAACGATCGGGAAATTCTTTCTGAAATTGTTCGGCGCGCGTACTTTCTGCAACATCGGCGCAAAGCACGACAACGCGAGAATCGGCCTTTCCTGCCTCCACGACACCGATTCCAAAGCCATCGCGCATCGGCGCTTTTTCAATATCGTCCGCGAACACTTTTGTGGACATTCTTGCATCAGGGTTTATCATATTTAAATATTTAAATATTTAATAAACCGCTCTCCTTCTTCGTGAGTTGGCACTTTTCCATGCCAGTGAAAGTCATTTTCTATTTCGGGCACTCCTTTGCCAGGAATCGTATGCGCGATAATGAGCGTTGGCTTCTCATAGATGGCCTTCGCATCATCAACCGCCTGTACGAACTCTGCGATGTTGTGCCCATCAACTTCAAGCACATGCCAATTAAATGCACGATACTTATCTGCGAGCGGCTCGAGCGGCATTACATCTTCAGTCACACCGTCTATTTGAATATTGTTGCGATCTATAATCGCGGTTATGCCTGAAAGTTTATTTTTTCCGATAAACATCACCGCTTCCCAAGTACTTCCTTCTTCCTGCTCGCCATCGCTCATCACGCAGTAGATGCGGGGTTTCTGGTTTTGGAAATTGAAAATTGAAAATTGAAAATTTTTAATCGCGTACGCCATACCGGCTGCCTGCGAGAGGCCTTCACCAAGTGGACCCGAAGTGGTCTCAAGGCCCGGCAATACCAAACGATCGGGATGCCCTTGGAGTCGACTACCGAACTTCCGCAAGGTAAGACATTCTTCGATAGGGAAATAACCGGAGTGCGCCATCGCCGCGTAGAGCACCGGACAAATATGGCCGTTTGAAAGTATCAGACGATCGCGCTCGTCCCACTCCGGATTTTTCGGGTCGTGATTAAGAATATGAAAATAAAATGCCGCAAAGATATCCGCCATACCTAGAGGGCCCGCCGTGTGCCCGCTCCCTGCAGCAACAAGCATCTGAATAATTGTCTCGCGAATCGCCTCTGCCTTTTTCTCCAATTCTTTTATTTTTTCGTCCGTAAGCTGCATTTACCTATTATACCTTACACCTTACTTCTTGTACCTTTCTTAAACGCCATACGGGCTCTGAAGTTCTTCAAATTCCGCAATGACAGCAGCTGGATTGCTGGCTCGTGCGATGGCAGAACCGATAATAATACTTGAAACGCCAAGCGCCACGAGTTTTTTTACTTGCTCAATCGAGACACCGCCATCAACTTGTATAGGAATGTCTGGATGCCGCATATGAAATATACGCACCTTTTCAAAAACACGCTCATCAAACGGCTGTCCTTGTCGTCCTATCTGGGCGATACCCATAAACTGTACGAATTCAATCTCTCCGAGGCAGGACTCAATGAGTGACAGGTCGCTCGTGATATTGAGAGCGAGACCGAAGGAGATGAGCTGTGTTAATCCGCCAGCGCCATAACGCCTGCGAGCAAACGAGAGAAGCCGCGGCAAGTTGGTAGCGCTCTCAGCATGAAATGTTAGGCGCGAAGCGCCGAGGGCGAGCCATGCATCAGCAACATTCTCTGCATCGATGCACATAAGGTCAACTTCATATTCAAGACGGTCAAGATGCGGAAGCATTTCTCCCTTTTGCACCATTGCTTCGAGTTCTGTTGGCTTGCCCTTCGTATCCTCAGCGGAGTAGGGCCACGATGCTGGCGAAGCGAAGCGCCCATCGACAACATCAATCTGCACTCGGCTAACAGAAAGAATCCGAGAAAAAAGTTCGAGTCGCTCTTCAAGCTCATTTCTTGAAGAGGGAAGCACGGCCGGGACAACAATGCCCATAGAAACAGTATACAACAAAAATAAAGTCAAATTTACAATGTTCAATTTTCATTGAATTTTGCAATGAATTAATTTTCAAACATTGAAGCATTGGAGTTTGACTGAAAATTGTGAATTGAAAATTGAAAATTAGAATTTAGCTAACCGGCGTGCGTGGCGCAGTGAGTCAGAAAATGGCGTTTCTAAAAATTGCTTTACAACATTTTTTGCCTCTTCAGAAGTGATGAACCGGGCGCCGAGAGAGAGTATGTTTGCATCGTTATGTTCGCGCGAGAGTTGAATAATTTCTTGAGGGCCTCCGTAGAAAACAGCGGCCCGAATACCAATAATACGATTTGCACACATTGCTTCTCCCTGTCCGCTCCCTCCGATGACGATGCCGCGAGCGGTCGCGTCAGACGCAACTGCTCGCGCACAAAGCGTCACAAAATCCGGATAATCATCATCAGGATTTTGTGCGAATGCTCCCATATCTTCAACCTCATATCCAAGTGTGCGAATTTGCTCAAGAAGTGCACTTTTCAGCGCGAACCCTGCGTGATCAGAAGCAATAAATACTTTCATACAATAATTTTCAATTTACAATGTTCAATTTCCATTGAATTTTGCAATGAATTAATTTTCAAATAAATCTTTGATATTTGGGTCATTGTAAATTGATTAAAAATTGAAAATTGAAAATTAAGCTTGACTAGCTTTTATCACATGTCTTATCAAGCTTTCTGCATACCCCATCTCGTTATCATACCAAGCGAGAACTTTCACCAGGTCTCCATCAACCACGCGCGTCATAGAGAGATCCGCGACAGAAGCGCAGAGCATACCGACGATGTCACTCGATACGAGTTCTTCGTCGGTTGTCGAGAAGAGACCCTCCCAGCGCGGCGCCGCTGCGGCGCCGCGTAGTATCGTATTCACCTCCTCCTTCGTCGTCGGTCGTTTAGAAATGAAAGTAATGTCCGCGATAGATCCGGCTGCTACTGGCACGCGAAGCGAGATGCCGTCGAATTTCCCGATGAGCGGTTCGTATGCCTGTGCCACTGCGGTCGCCGCGCCCGTCGAAGTTGGCACGATATTTTGTGATGCCGCTCTGCCCTCCCGCATATCTTTTCCTCCGGAGGCGGATCCGCCTCTGGCGGATTTCGATGTACCGTCTACGATGGACTGGCTCGCGGTGTACGCGTGCGTCGTCGAAAGTACTGCCTTTTCAATCCCAATTGCCTCGTCGAGAATGGCGATAACCGGACTCGCCGCGTTCGTGGTGCACGAAGCATTTGAGGTTATCTTGCAGGTTTGCAGGAGGTCTTCATTTATGCCCATAAGCACGGTCGCTCCAAGTATTTCGCTATCCTTTCCGCCGGAGGCGGACCCGCCTTCGGCGGGCACCGGTGCGGTGATAACTACACGCCGCGCACCTGCCTTAATATGTGCTTGTGCCTTTTTATAATCAGTAAAGAATCCGGTTGATTCGACGACGACATCAATGTTCAGTTTCTTCCACGGGAGGTCTGCTGGGTCTTTTTCTGAAAAGAATTTCACTTCTTTGTGATTTATAAGAAGCGCGCCCTTCTCCGTTGAGACCTCGAATGGCGCGCGCCCATACACCGTGTCGTATTTAAGAAGATACGCGATACTCTCGAGCGAGCCGAGATCGTTCACCGCAACAATTTCAACTTGTGGTGAGCCCGTCGAATCCATACGCTCGTACGCGAGCCGCGCGAATGCTCTGCCTATTCTCCCGAACCCATTAATTGCAACGCGAATAGTCATACGAAAAGTATACTCTATTTTATTTATCCATATTTATTCAGCAGGCGGAGCTGGTGGTTCACTTGGTGGTGCAACTGGCTCAGTAGATGCGACTTGTGGTGAGCTTGCCTGCCCTGAGTCAGTCGAAGGGGTCGAAGCCAGGACGGTCACAACACGCGAGACCGTTCCAACATTTCCGGCCGCATCGGTCGCGGTATAAGTAAGAGTGTAGAGACCGGCGGTTGCAGTATCAACCGTGCCCGTCACGACAACAGTCAAAGAAGTCTGACTTCCGGAACTTGCATCTGAAGTCAGAATTCCATCGGTCGCCGTTGCACCAGAATCAGTAAATGCATCATTTACATTTATTTGCATTGCCGCATCGCCGATGAGCGTTACGACAGGTGGAGTGGTGTCGCCAGATACAGGTGTAAGGGATAAGGTGGAAGTTGCAAGTGAATTCTCTGGTGCGTTCGTGTCGGGCGTTGGGGTGTCGGCACCAGCACTTGGGAGTGACACACCCAAGTCCGACTTGGGTGTGTCACTCCCAAGTGCCTCACTCGGCGTACTTGTCGCCATCTGCCCTTCGGTTTGGACGAGGAAGTAGTCGAAAGAAACATCCGCCGGTTGTGCATTCTCGAGTACAAGTTTGAATGAACCGTTCTGCTTGTCGCTGATATACCACGAGCCCGTGGTAGAAGCAGTGAGTGTCACAAATATCTTGGACGATGGCTTAACGAACGCATTGCTGACCTGCGCGACGGTATTCCCCGCGAGAATGGTAACGGCTCCTGCTGAAGATGAACCTGCTGAATTCGTCGCCGCGACAAATTGGTCAGCGACGAGCGTGCCGAATTGCGCAAATCCCTTCTGAATAAATACACCAAGACCCTCGAACGCGCTCGCGAGCGAGGTGGTGGAGAATGCCGATGAATCGCTCGATATTGTGCCGTCTTCGAGCGCCATCACACGATCTTCGAGCGAAGCGAGGTGTATCTCCTGTGCATCAATCTTTGCTATGAGCGCCTGCACACCCGAGAGCGTGTAGGTCGCGAGTTTATAAATATCAACGCCCTTGCCATCAGCAGTCAGAACGGCCGATGGTATTTCTGCTGTTATCGTAGTTGAGGAAGTCAGACTTCCGCTGGAAGCGGAAATCTGACTTCCCCAGATAAAGCCCGTCGAGGTCGCAATCGCTGTTTCGTATGCGCCCGCAAAGACCGCACCGGAAATCGAAAGCTTCTCGAGCGCAATAGTGTCTATCGCCTCTTTCACGAGCTGTTGGACACTATCTTCAATTTTCATATTGGCGATGCGCTCCACCACCAATGACTCAACCTCTTCGACCGCCATTGATTTATTGCGCCGAGAAATTAATACTTTAATCGTACCCGCACCCTCCTTCAACGGCTCTAATGCCACTGCCACGGTAGAATCGCCGTTGTCGGCGCGCATAGTATAGCCGGGAGTGGAAGACGCCGAGGTCAGAGAGTCGCCTATATTGATTGCGCCATTCTCTGCCGAGGCGAACGCCTCAACCTGACCCATCATACCGATAATGGCGTAATGAGACGGATTCGCTTCTACTTTTTTAGTATAATTACCGACAAACGACGGTTTACTGGAGACGATGCCCATCACATTATTATCAGCACCGCGCGCGCACCGCTTCACGGCATTATTTTCTACTATATCCACACAGACGATTTCGCCCGGTTGCAGATCAACGCTATTGGTATAAAAATATTCGGCATAGTCAGCGCCCGCATTATACGAGGCACCGTCGCCATACACTCGTCCGTATGAATCAACTCTGAAAATAGCGCCGGAGGTGGTGGTCGAAATAGTGAAGACATCGCGCAAGGAAGCGGTGTTATCTACCAAAGAAAGTTTGGCATACGGGCTTGTGGTGCCGATGCCGATATTGCCGGTTGAGCCGACTCGCATCGCTTCATCTCCCGAGCCCAAGGAGGCACTGCCATTCACCGAGAATTTATAAGTAGTCGGGCTGGAAGTTCCGATTCCCACATTGCCGTTATTAAGAATCGTCAGCGCCGATGGAGTGCTGGTGGAGAAGGCATCAGTTGATGTACCTATATAGAGATTTCCACCCATCGATGAGAAGAGCCAGTGCTTGTTGCCAGAAGAAGCAGAATAGTCAGATAGAGCGAATGAAGGACGCGTGCCCGAAACCTGCAAGAGCCAGTTCGGCGTGGTGGTGCCGATGCCGACATTCCCGCTCGTGGCGAGGAAGATAGAAGATGTTGCAGTAATCGTATTCGCCCCGCTGAAGTACGGGAATTGGCCTGTTGCGCCAGAATAGAGAGATGAAGTAGCAATGGTAAATGTTCCTGCTGTTCCGCCAACGAATGAGCCAAGAGTACCACCTGCATATGAAAGGCCAAGTCCAAGAGAAGGAGTTGAAGTTGCTACATTCGCAAAAGTATTCGCACCGGAGAAGTATGGAATGTTGCCGACGACTGCCGCTGTGGAAGTTGAAAGACCGTTGAATGAGAGAACATTAGAGGATATTGAGAGTGGGAATGAAGTTGAGGTGATGCGGTTGGTATAGGCAGTGTCCCAGTTCGTATTGTTGTATCCTGAAGTCAGACCAGTGCCGCCGTATGCCACGCCGATCGCTGTGCCATTCCAAGTTCCCTGCTTCACAGCGCCTGTCGTATCAACAGCGAAGCCGTTGCCGGGACCATTGACCGAAAAGATCCAATTCGGACTGGTGGAGCCGATGCCGACATTTCCTGTTGTGAGAAATGTCGCTATACCCCCGAAGATAGTAGAAGTGGCGAGCATTGAAGGCACACCTGTTGCGGCAGTTCCCAGAACGCCAGCACCTTGCGAGCCGAATGCAGTGGTGATTGCGGCCGTACCTGTTCCCGTTACTGCGCCTGAAAGTGTGATGGTTTGATTAGCGGTGAGAAATTGCGAGGTTGTCGTTGCTATCACTTTTCCTGTTGAATCTGCAGCAAGAAATGCGCCTGCTGCTGTGCCGAGAGCACTGAGGGTTAGGTTTGTTCCATTCAAGAGCGATACATCGCCATTTTGATTGATGGTGAGCGCGGTGGTGGTGGAGAAGAGCGAGGTGGAAGTGGAGAGTGCAAAAAGATTAGTGATGCCTCCCGCGGTACCGGCGATAGAAAGAGAGGCGAAGGGAGAGGTGGTGCCGATGCCGAGACGACCAGTAGAAGTTGAGTAATTGAAATTCGCATTGTCTTGTCCGAGGATTGTACCGTCACCGATAAAGAGAATCGATCCAAGAACCCCATTAGTCACTTCGCCGCCGATCTCGGTACTGCCGACATTCTTCCATGCCGAACCATTGTATACATTGAGTTTATTGAGAGTGCTGTCATAGAGTGTGAGACCAGCGGCTGGCGACGATATCGCATTTTTTTGTACGGTCGTGAGGCGCGGCGGCAGGATGCCACCCGTTGTCGAAGTTATATCAAGTAGCGCCGACGCGTCTGGTGCGGCAGTGCCGATGCCGATGCGACCGCTCGCAAGGATGGTCATTAGAGTTGAAGTCGCGGTACCGGCAGTTGTGGAAGCGATAGTGAAGAGTGGAGTGTTAGCGAGAGTGCTTGCAGAATTAGAAAGAGAGAATAAAGAGTACGGAGAAGTGGTGCCGATACCGACATTGCCGGTGCTGTAGTAAATGCTGGAGCCGACGGTCGTCCATTGGCTGCCGATATAGGGCACACCATCGACATACAAAGAGGTGGCGTTCACGATGCCGTTGACATCAAGTGCAAAGGCGGGACTTGAGATGCCGATGCCGACATTTCCGGTGTTGTTCGAGACATAAAGTAGAGGTGTTGAAGTGCCGACAATGAAGAGGCCGCTGCCGAATGGTGTGGAAGTGCCGACTGCGAGTGAGCCCGCGAAAGTTGAAGTCGCAGTTGAGGTGTTGATGATACTGCCAGTGACAGTTGTAGCACCGAGTGTTGCTGTGCCTGCGGTAAAGTTGGTAAAGTCGCCCGTGGTTGCCTCGATCGAGGTGCCGTCCGTGATGACAATACCTTTGTTGAACAGAGCAGATATGGAGCGGGAGGTACTCTGGACTGCATTCTCAGCTGAACCACGCGACTGGAGACGGAGCGACGCGAGCGATTGATTCAAGAAGTCCTCGGAAATACCCTGTACGACGGTGGTGTAGGTGGGGTATGAATAGGAGTTAGAGGTGGCGTATTTGATAGAAGGAGTGGAGGGAGTGGAAGTACTGACGGCGATTTTTTGTATCACGACTGGAGTCACGACTGATGGCGAAGGAGTGAAGAGAAAGGCGAGAGCACTGCCGGTTGCATTAATGAAGCCGTGTATCGTTTCGTATGTGGCGAGAGCCAAGCGTTCGGCGGTAGAGAGTGTTGGCGCAACAGCTGCGAGCATATTACTTAACGAGGTCAGACCTTCCCAAGCAACTGCTGTTTTACCAAGTGCTCCGAGATAGGTGTCATTTGAAATAAACGAACCAGTAACACGAGCGAGCGAGCGCGTGTTCGCGGCTCCTTCGTATCCTATTTCGCCGAGGTTACGCAGGGCGAGTGCGTAGTGCTCAGTACCTGTGTTAACGAATGCAACAAAACGAGAAGCACCCGCGTATTCGGCATCGAAGATTTTTTGCGCGAGTGCAGGAGCTGTCGCGACGGTCCCATATGCAAGCGCAACATCAAAGCGTATCGCACTATGTGTGGCGGTGATGATTGCATTACCAAATGCGAGATTCATCTGAGTAATAAAATCTGGTGATGCGTTGATAATCGAATACACATTCTCTCCCGTAGCGAGATATGTTTGAACAAATGAGTCCGTAATCTGCGAAGGATGCGTAACAAATGAATACAAGGAGGAGATAGATATTCGAGCGGGAGGTACCGACACTGTCGCTGTTGAATCTTCATTTTCAAAACGCGTAGCAACATATGAATGATCATCGGCAATCGCCATCTGTAATGAAGAGAGATCTGGTTCGATAAGAGCGAGCGATGCAAGATTCAAAGAAGCGCTCGTATCCATCATTGCAACGCGTGGAGCAACAGCGTTCATTTCATTTTTTGCGTCATTAATTCTTGACGCGATGCGCGATGGAATATTTCCGAATGTTGCGTTGAATCCGAAAGCGGTTTCGTGAGTAATTGTAGTAATGTCTGTCGCAAGTTGTGCAAACGGTGCTGCATACGCGACATACGCACCAGCGGCAACAACAAAAAACGAAACGGACAACGCGACAAACTGCGAGAACAAAACATTCTCTTTGATATTTAGAGTTGACAGAGAAATGGGTTTTGACAATTTTTTCTCAACATTGTGTATGACTGAATGATGTTTTTTGTATTCAATTTCTCTCTCACGCGACAGCGCACGAGCATAATCAACTTTATGAATTCCCTGCTGGTCTAAAAAGTGCGAAAGTGATTCTTTCTCAACAAACCAACTATGTCCGATTCTTCTACCAGCAATTTTTCCCGAGCGAGCGAGACGCGCCAAATAATCCGACGAGTACCCAAAAAGTTCTCCAGCGTCTTTTGTCGTTATCAGATTTTTTTCAAAGATTGGATCCATATCGGATAGACGAATTAACTAAATAATAACTTATCATTTCGGCATCTCCTATTGATATTTATACAAAATCTGTGGATAAGATTTTGACCAAAAAAACATTTACATATACCCAATGATTCCAACTTGTATAAAACTTCAAAATTTTATAAAAAATGGACATTCGACACCCAATTTTGAGAAAATTGTCACAAAAATCAATTCTTAAGAGAGTATTATGAAGTTTTTTGAGATACTTTTAGTTGTGTAGACCTATATGTCGAGAATGATCGATGAAATACACATTAATTAGATGCAATAGTCCGTATAGGCGAACTATATAGTAAAAATATAACTATTCCGGATTACAAAGCATTAGGTACTCGTCATTTGCAAGTATGAATAACACTCGAGTATCCGTCTTTATACTCATAAGAATATTATTCACAGGTATATAAAATATATATCGTTTTACAAGTATATAACTGCTGTAAGATGATCAATAAAACGCCTCTACGAGGCGTATAGTGTCTCGTATTAAACACATCCCGTATCTATGGTGGTATCTACGCAAAAATATCTCTATCTCGTACTAACGAGACGAGAAAACAAGTATTTGCCCTATTTATTGTACAGTACTACGCCTGCCATAATCCTTGCTTGGCTATTCGAGAGTATATAAGCATCAAAATATCCGCTCCCAGCAATCGCCACAGTAATCGAAAGTATCGCGAGCGCTGTTCCGGATATTCTAATTGTCCTTATTACCCATTTATTGTTCTCCCTACTACGCATTATTCGTTCGCTTTGTGACGAAACATCCTCATTACGCGGCAGGAACTCTTTTGGAGGCGGACGATAAAGCGGTCTAGATACGGTATGAATGGGAACTTGAACATCTATTTCCTCTTCTGCTCTATCAATTTCCGGTTTCGACTCTTTTCCGCTCTCTTCCGACTCTTCTGGATACTCTTCCGATACTATGGAAGCAATTGGTTTAGATGTATCATCTACCGTATGATCAAAACGATCAAACCATGCCTTCCAAGAGTCCTGTATGCGCTGTGAGGCATCTTCAGTGTCCGCCATAGGGGATTCTACTTCTTTAAAGCGATTTACAGCAGGGAGAAGCTCTTCTGAAGATGCTTCATAGCGCGGTGACTCCCATGTTGATTGGATTTCTGTGGATTTCATAGGCGCCCGTGCTGTTTTTAACGCTCTTTCTGGCTCTTCAACACCGAATCGGTGATCTTGAATAGCTGCTTCGAGAACATACCAACTGCGCCCAATAAGTCGCGCTGGCACTCGGCCCTCTCGGCAAAGCTGACCGATATAGTCCTTCGCATATCCTGTCATTTTCGCAGCTCGTTTTGACGACACGAACTTCCTTTCTTCTATAAGAATCTCATCCATACCTACAGTATAGCCATATCTCGGCTGGTATGGAAGAGCTGTGCACAACTATTTAAACAATCCTTTCGATGATTAGTTTTTGAAGTTCGACGGGATTTCCTGCTCCTCGGCTTTCTTGCATCGCTTTTCCGACAAGATACTGAAGCGCTGCCTGTTTTCCGCTCTTATATTCGAGAACTGCCTTCTCCTCTCTTGTGACGACTGCATCAACAATTCCACCGAGTGCTACTGCATCATGAATCTGAATAAGATCGAGTTCTTGTGCAATTTTTTCTGGATCGCCATTCGACTCAACCATATGCGCCAAAATGTTCTTCGCGCCGCGCGAAGAAATTTTATTTGAAATAATCATCTCGATAAGTTTTGTAAAATTATCTGCATCAGGAAAAAGCATTCCTTCTTTTTCTTTTCCGCCAGAGGCGGATCCGCCTCTGGCGGATAGGAGTGCCACGAGATCTGACGAAATATAATTCACCGCGAGTTTTACAAAATCAGCATTCCTACCAGATACCACTTTTTCAAAAAATTCTCCAAGCGCACCGTCCTGCAGAAAGAGTTCTGCTATTTCTTCTTTCAATTCGTAGTTCTTAACTAGACGATTTCGTTTACTCCACGGAAGTTCCGGCAACGATGCTTGTATAACTTTTGAAGAAAACTCTGGAATCTCCGCCAAAAATAATTTTGGGAGATCCGGTTCTGGGAAGTACCGGTAATCAGCACTCCCTTCTTTAAATCGCTGGTGGAAAGTGGTCTGTTTCGATTCGTCCCAACCACGCGTTTCTTGTTGTACTTTCTCTCCATTCTCAATGAGTGCAATTTGGCGATTCACTTCAAATGCGATAGCGCGCTCCACCGAACGAAATGAATTAAGATTCTTCACTTCAACTTTGGTCCCAAGAGGCCTTGAAAGGTCAGACCTTAAATCCGAATCCTCAAGGTCTGACCTTATAGGCCTCACAGAAATATTCGCTTCTATACGCATCTCGCCTTTCTCTAGATTCGCTTCACTCGCACCCAAGGTCCTTAAAAGGAGTTGTAACTCTCGTGCGAATCGTCCCGCGGTCTCTGCATCGTGAATGACTGGTTCGGTAACCAACTCCAGCAACGGAATACCAGCACGATTAAAATCTACCAAACTTTTTCCATCTATGTGTATCGAGCGCGCCGTGTCTTCTTCAAGATGCACCCGCGTTACGGCGACGCCAGCGAGCGAACCACCGGTCACAAGCGGTAACGCATACTGACTAATCTGGTAGCCCTTCGGAATATCCGGATAAAAATAACTCTTACGATCAAACTCGCTTCTGTCGGCGAGTGTGCCGCCGATCGCGACACCGACTCGCAACACCTGCCGCACTGCCTCGCGATTAATAACTGGTAAGGTACCCGGGTGCGCCATACAAACAGGGCACACATTTATGTTCGACCTCATTTCGTCCGGATCATTCGCGGAGTCGCAAAACATCTTGGTCCGCGTAGAAAGTTCTGCGTGGATCTCGAGACCAATGGTGGGGCGATATTCCATTACCACCAGCTTGCATCTTCTAAGCGGAAACCGCAAGCTGCAAAATTATTTTTTAAGGACTTTTGAGAGCTTATCCGAGAATTTTTTAAGGACTTCTACATCCTCTACTGAGACCATAAGCACTTCCCTGCCGGTTTCTCGAGCAAGCAGCTGCATTTTTGTTTCGCACTCTACAGACGAAATAAGGTCTATTTTTGACAGGATGAGTATCTCCCTCTTCTCGGGGAGTCCATGCCCGAATGACTCTATCTCTTTGTGCACTTCTCCATACGCCGCTAGAGGGTCTTCTTGGCTTGCCGAGACGAGATGTAAGAGGATTCCTGTTCTTTCAACATGCTTTAAAAATTTAATACCGAGTCCTCGTCCGGACGATGCTCCTTCTATAAGACCTGGGATATCTGCAATGATGTGTCCATAAAAGTCGCCAAGATTCGGTTCGAGCGTCGTGAAGGGATAATCGCCCACTTTTGATTTCGCCTCTGTAAGCGCGTTTAAGAGCGAGGACTTACCCGCACTCGGTAAACCGATAAGCCCGGCGTCTGCAATAATCTTGAGAGTTAACTCGATATCCCCACCCTTTCCCGCTTTCCCTGCTGTTTGTTGAAATGGATTCTGATTTGTAGAGCTCTTAAATCTCGCATTACCCTTTCCTCCCATCCCTCCACGGAAAAGAATAATGCGTTCATCTTCTTTTGTAATTTCATATTCTTCACCTGTTTCAATAACGCGTGCGAGTGTGCCCACAGGAACTCGAAGAATACATTCAGCACCGTTCGCTCCATGCTTCAGTGATCCTTTTCCTGATTCTCCATTTTCTCCATAAAATTTCTTTTCATACCGATAGTGTGCGAGTGCTGACAAATCGCGCACGCCGAGGAGAACGACATCGCCACCTCGCCCACCATCGCCACCCGAAGGTCCGCCGCGTGCATTCATCTTCGTACGCAGCCAGCGTACTACGCCGTCGCCGCCCTTACCCGCTTCTGCATGTATAACTGCTTCATCAACGAGTGACATATTAGTTCGTTACAATTTCCCAACCGTCAGCGAGGAACGGTTCGGCTTTTTTAAATTTTATTTCTTTTGTCTCATCCCCTTTCCGAAGGGTCACTATATCGTTACGGCCGTGCTCGGCAGTATTCCGAATGGGCGCTGATACAGCGCCTTCTTCCTGACCTGCGGCGACGAGCGCAGCGCGCGTTTTCTCTTCTTCGGCGCGCAAGCGCGCATCATCGACTGACTGGAGTCGTGGCAATGCATCGGCGACCGTAGCACGAATATCTGCTTCCAACTGTCGGAAGCGCGCGAGTCCTTCGCGCCGATATTCAATCAGAGGATCTCTCTGGCCATACGCGCGGAGCGATACCGAGCGGCGCAGATAATCCATCGTTTCGAGATGTTCCAGCCAGAACATATCAATCACCTGCAAGAGAAGATGGCGCAGGTGCGCGATAAACACATCGCCGAATTCACTCTTCTTCGTCTCAAATGCAGCAAGCGCTGTTTCGCTGCCTTCAAGAAGTTCGCAGAAAAGCATTTCAACTTCCGTATCATTTCCTTCGAGCGCAGCGCGCCGACGCGCATAGATAGCGAGGCGTTGGGTATTCATCACATCATCATAGGCAAGCACCTGTTTTCGCGAGTCGAAGTTGAATCCTTCAATGCGTTCCTGTGCGGTCTCGAGCGACCGTGTAATCATCGAACTCTCGATTGGCTCATCCTCAGGAATACCGAAACGACCCATTACTTTTTTCAGCGTCTCAGAGGCAAACACACGCATGAGTTTGTCTTCTAGAGAAACGAAGAAACGCGTCTCACCCGGATCACCCTGACGACCAGAACGACCGCGCAACTGATTATCAATACGGCGTGCATCGTGTCGTTCGGTACCAAGAACCATCAAACCGCCCTTCTCGAGAACTGACGCCCGCATCTCACTCGTCGCGAGCGCACCACCGAGTTTAATATCAACACCACGACCAGCAAGGTTCGTTGCGACAGTCACGCGCCCTTCCTTGCCCGCCTCGGCAATAATCTCGCCTTCGCGTTCGTGGTTTTTCGCATTCAGTACCTCGTGCGGTACTTGTTCTTTTGTTAAATACTCGCTGACAATCTCATTGTCCTCAATAGAAACCGTACCGACCAGCACGGGCTGTCCTTTTAGATGGCGTTCCTTCACGGCACGCGCGACTGCGCGATATTTCCCTGCCGATGTTTGGAATATAAGGTCGTCATAATCCTTGCGCTCTGAGGGTTTATTGGTCGGCACGACCACAACATCGAGCCCGTAGACCGTATAAAATTCTTCTTCTGACGAAAGCGCAGTTCCTGTCATACCGGCGAGCCGCTTATACATACGGAAAAGATTCTGGAATGTTACTGACGCATAGGTGCGCGTTTCTTCATGAACGAGAACGCCTTCCTTCGCCTCTATTGCCTGATGCAAACCCTCTGACCAACGACGGCCTGGTTGCATTCTTCCGGTAAACTCATCGACGATAATAATTTCGCCGTCTCGCACCACATATTCTTTGTCATTATGGAAAAGCGCCAGTGCGCGCACGGCTGTTTCAAGATGGTGCGCGTATTTCATCCCGCCTTCTGTATAGAGATTCTCCAGACCAAGTGCATTTTCGGCCTTACGCATTCCTTCTTCAGTTATTTGAATTGCTTTCTGCTTCTCATCAATGGTATAGTCCTCGCCTTCTTTCATCCCGCGAACAATATCGGCAAATTGTTCATAGAACGATTGAGAATCAGCGGCAGGCCCAGAAATAATGAGAGGGGTGCGCGCTTCATCAATCAGAATGGAATCAACTTCGTCAATAACCGCGTAGTTATAGGCACGCTGTACGATTTGTGAGGCATCGTAGGCAGTATTGTCGCGCAAGTAATCAAATCCAAGCTCGTTGTTGGTCACATAGGTAATGTCACAGGCGTACGCTTCTTTCTTCGTCGCAGGACGCAGATAGTCGTATAGCACTTTAAACGATGCAACTGTATCTCGTTCGTTATCGATTGCAGTACCCTCAGTGGCATTGGCGAAGGAAGGATCGTACCGATATGCGCCACTGCTCGTCACAACACCAACGGCGAGACCGCAGTAATCATAGACCTGCCCCATCCACACGCTGTCGCGACGCGCAAGATAATCGTTGACAGTAACAATTTGCACACCTTTCCCAGAAAGCGCGTGAAATGTCGCTGGTAGCGTAGCGACGAGTGTTTTCCCTTCGCCGGTGCGCATCTCAGAAATCTTGCCGCGCAAGAGTGCAAGACCGCCGACTAATTGCACATCAAAATGGGGCTGGCGGAGTGTGCGACGAGCCGCCTCGCGCACCAGTGCGAATACGAGGGGAATGCCATGCTCGGGCGTTGCGCCTATTTCCTTTGCGCGGGCGCGCACTTCGTCAAGACGAGAGCGAATTGCTTCATCCGAGCAGTCAATTAGTTCTTTTGTAAATACATTGGTCGCCGCCACAATCGGCATCGAGGCCTTTAGAAAGGATGCTGACTGGTTTTTTGAGAAAAAGCGGGAGAGATTGAACATTGCTTGCATTATAACATTTATATTCCTATTCCGCCAAAAGAAAAATCCCCCGCCACAACTTCGTAGATGTTGGCGGGGGATTTTTCTTTTCTAACTAGCCGCGTCTCTTTGCGACTTTCTTTTTCGCCGCCTTCTTCGCTACCTTTTTCTTTGCCATGGTGGTTGCAAATTAAGATGATTGTTAGTATGTCGACCCGCCTGCACAATCCGTCAACTGACGAAAATTTTATGCGCAAACGTTTCTACACATCATTATCGCGCGTAAAAAATATTTTGTGTAACGAAAAAATAAAATGTGTGGATAACTTTTTTAAATATTTAAATATTGAAACAATTAAAATTATTCTTGCGTGCCAAACATTTCTACTTCGCGTTCGATTGCGATACCTGTTGCCGCAAGAACGCGTTCTGCGATTTCGTTCGCGAATACATCAACTTCTGTTGCAGTCGCTCCGGCGCGCGCCACAATAACGAGTGGCTGTTCTTCATAAAGTCGGACTAAACCTTTTGAAAATCCCTTGAGAGAAAGAATATGATCGAGAATCCATGCAAGCGATATTTTAACTGTGTTATTTTCCTGCGGAAACAGCGGAAGTTCTGGGAAACGCATCGCGAGCGAGTCCGCAAGTCCGCACGATACAATAGGATTTTTAAAAAATGACCCAGCAGTTCCCTCTTTTGTAATGTCAGGAAACTTTTTAGCGCGAATAGCGCGAATAACTTTCACAATCTCTGATGGTGTGTTGAGTGATTCGCCTGCAGTATGTCGGTTAGCAAGATCTGCATACATAATTTTCGGCGATGTCTGTTTTGAAAGATTAAGCGCAACACGCAGAATGATATACTCGCGATGCTTTTTGAAAAAACTCGTGCGATAGGCGAACTCTGCTTCTGCAAGATGAATTCGCGAATGGTAACTGGTAACACTATTAATAACATCTGCATATTCAAATACCTCAGAAAGTTCAGCACCATAGGCGCCGATGTTCTGTACGACAGCACCACCAATTGTTCCCGGAATACCTGCGAGATTTTCAATACCGAAAAGATCGCGCTTGCTCGCCGCATCAATAATGTTCTCCCATGGCGCACCTGCCCCTGCAATAAGTAGCGTCTCGTTGCCGCTACTTTCAAATGCAATTTCATTAAGCATTATTTTCAGCACTACCCCATCTATTCCTGCATCCGGCACAAGTATATTACTACCGGCACCAAGCGGATAGAGAGCGAGATTATATTTCTGTGCGTATGCTAGTGCATCTTGTATCTCTTCTTCAGTACGCGCTTCTATTAAAATGCGCGCTGACCCACCAATATGAAATGTCGTGAACGGTGCTAGCGGAATATTCGAAGTCAGACTTCTGGGAATTCTCTTGAAGTCTGACTTCTTCATTTCCCCGCTTCTATCTGTTTAATGGCAGCATCGCCAGAAGCGGCTATGTCTGGATACTTCGCGACAGCCGTACGAATTGTTGCGATAGCGTTCGCTGAATCACCCGCCATATAATAAGCAGACGCGAGTCCAAACCATGTCTCTGCGCTCGCTTCAGGTCTAACCGTACGCGACTTCCAAAGTGAAATAAGTTGAGGCCAATCCTTTGCGCGATAGTACGCAATTGCGAGAACATCGCTGTCCACATTGGTGGAACCATAAGTATCAGTCAAAAGTTTGTTGGCGGTTGATTTATCGCCAGCGGCAATATCGCCCGCAGCAGCATACACTGCCAGCACTGGGAACAGCTTCCCGCCAAGCGCGTACGCTGTAGCAAAGTCCTTCTGTGCCATTTTCATATCACCAAGATCCCACTCAAGCGCACCTGCTTCAATCCAGAAATTTTCTTTGTTCGGCGAGAGTGTGATTGCTGTTCGAATCTCTTTCAACGCGTTGACATTGTCGCCAACGGTACGATAGGCATATGAGAGTTGAATATGTTCGCGAGCATCAAGCGGATAAGCGGCTACCTGCTTTTGCATTTCGGTTATGGCAAATGAAGCCGCCTGTTGCTTTTCAGCATCGGTCGCCGATTTGCTTTGTACAACATTCGCAGCAAATGAAACCGCCTGTTCGCGAATCTCTTGTGCAGCAAAGGCAGGATGTGCAGCGACATCCTTAAATAATGCAATATTGCCCTTAATACCATCCGCAGATGGCGACATCGCAGTAATGAGTTTTGAGGCCGCTTGCATACCAGAAATATTCACGAACCAGATGAGCGCGAATGCGACAACGGCGGCAACAGGAAGCGCGAAAGTCATACCATCTTCAGCAGAGAGTACCGGCGCACGCTCGATTCGATCGATAGGTCGCGCAACTTGCGAATCAATCAGCGCAAGTATCGCGAAGAAATAAATATAGGAGTAGAGATTATCGAAGACGAAAAGATTATGAACAGCATAGCCGACGAGTGCAGCAGTAAGTGCAATTCGTTCTGGACGCGATAGTGTGGAATTCTTCCAGAGCAATACGAATGCAGAACCGAAGAGCGAAAGATACAGAAGAAAAGCGGGAATACCACCTGCAGAGAGCCAATCAATAAAGGCATTGTGCGCGCGATCGAACCACTGTTCCTGCTCATAGAGCGACGGATCGTAGTACTTATTGAAAACATAATTGAATCCCTCCTGTCCCCAGCCGGTAAGCGGCCTCTCCAGAACTCCTTTGGACGCCATACGCCAAATAGTGAGACGCGTCTTGCCGTCAGCTGGCGAGATAGAGGAGACACGCTGGAGCACATGATTATTTTGTATGAAAGAAGAATTGCGAGCAAGATAGAAACCGCCTACTAGAATGAGGATAAAAATGAATCCTCCTGTTGCCCAACGGCGAACATTTTTTTCAGCCGTAAGCGCTGTCAAAAGAGTTGCGAGAGAAAGTGCTAATACCAGCCCTATAACCGCACCGCGCGTCTCGGTAAAGAATATGAGTATCGCTTCTACACACGCAAGGACAAACAGAGACCATTTCAACCATGACTGTTTCTCGGTCAGTGCGAGCCAAAGCGCAATGAACACACTAAAGAGAAAATATATGGCGAGATACGCGGAATTACCTAGTGTTGCATCGATACGCCCAGCACCCTGATGAATATCGAGCGTACCGTTTAACTGTAGGAGTGCATAACCAACGATTACGACTGAAACGCCGAGCGAAGCGAAAAACCATGCGCGCCACTTCTTCTCCACGCGCAATACTGCGCTCGCCGCGAAGAAGAGCCCGAACAGATGGATAAGCAATACCCAGCCCTCCATTCGCTCGAAATTGCTCCAGAAGGCCTTCGTCGCATTTATCGCAAAAACATCCGCAATGAACATCCAGAAGACAAAGCCAACGACTGCCGCACCAATCCAAGAAAAACGCGGGCGATATTCTTTATCGAGAAGCGCGAGCACCACCCACGCCGAGACCGCTATTTCTATCAGTGTGCGCAGATAGAATCCTTTCCCAGTAATAAAAGGAAAGAAATATCCATTCGCGACGATCAGTGGTGTAATTGGAAGTAGAAAGAGCGCCCCGAGCGCAACCCATCGTGCAATACCCTTCGCTGTATATCCCTGCATGATAAAAGCGATTATAGCATAACCATGCCTGACAGTACGAGCCATACGATGTTCCCCGCCAGAATAAGAAAAAGAATGCAGTAGCGTATAGAGAGATTCTTTATTTTGCTCAGTGCCAAAATCGCAAAGAGCGCAAATGCAGGTGCCATAACAAAAAAGAGTCGTGACGAAACATTCCCCCACAAAAAGGCCACGAATGACACAGGAATGGTCAAAATGAGGAATCGCTTCTGCCACTCTGCAAGATTTTTGAAATGAAGCATTCCAAATGGTACGAGAAGCCAAGCGAGCCCGAGAAGTGCCCCCACACTTTTTACAATATTTTTAATCGTGAACTGACTCTTGAAACCGCTCGCGCCAGCCGTTTGATACCACGAGAGATAGGAGTAGTGGTACTGGAAATACACAACCACTTGCCATGCGAAATTCACCACAAAGAATATACTTCCAAGAATAGCGAGGTCTTCAAATTTTATACGGCGGGAAAGTCCCGGATGAAAGAGGATAGCGAGACCAAAGATAAGCACTGATACGGCGCTGTACTCCTTCCAAAGAAATCCTATCGTCAGCACCAACGCGTTCACGAACACGAGTCGTTTTGATGGCGCGCGCATATACCAAAGAGTGAGCGCAAGTGAAGAAATGTAGAAAAATAGTGCTCCGGTCTCGGTATAAAGATCGACACCATATTTGAGTACTGGATAACTAGCGCCAAGTACAAGGGTAAGCAGAACACTCTCCTTTTTTGCGAAGCCGAACGCACGACCAAAGAAATAGCACGCGATAAGAAACAAGAAATAGAATACGACCACTTGTGTGAGAAATGCTGTTTCTGGAGTTAGAATATTCTCTTCTGCCGCAACAATAAGCGGATTCAACGGCTTCAATATTCTGCCCGGCAGAATGGTCGCATTGGGCGCACCGCGAAATAGTTGTGCCGTTTCGAGATACCCGTCGTAATCGCCGTTCGGGGTAAGTCCTACGGTATGGAACTTGAACGCTGCGAGTCCAGCGCCGATACAGAGAATAAGAAGAACTGGGGCGAGACGAATAAACATAGTGTGTAGCGTGGCTTGATTCATATTACGCTTCGCTTTTTGATTCAATGTACGGCTCAATAATCTTGGAATCGGTCTTTGCTGCGGCTAGCGTGCGATCTTTTGCCGAATTAAAAAGATACAAAGCGTATCCGCCATGTCCTCCACCTAAATACTTTTTTGCTTTCGCTTTCGGCACACGAGGCAATTCTTCCATTCCCTCTTTTAATTGAACTGAATAGCTCATAGAAACGGCTTTGCATAATTCTTTAAAGTCCTTTTGTAACACTGCTTGCGCTGCGATTTTCCCCGCGGCAACTATTCCTTTGTAGTCCCGTTTTCTATCGACAAAATCCGGCGTGGTGTGGGCACTCCCCGTCCAGACGATAAGCATTCTTCCGGCGAGCCAATCGGGATTTGATTTGAATTCAAGAACCGGTTTTTTACCTGAACGCCACACGCATAAGCCCGTTTCTTCAATAACGGCTGGATCCTGCCAGCCCACGCCGAGATTCAATTCTGACTCTATTCCGTTTTTCATCTTTAAAACAGCGTACGCGGCCGAGCCGCCCAGACCGGCGCTCTTTTCATACGGCCAATTTTTGAGAGACACTTTCGGCGTAATCGAACAATTGACAATGTACCCGCCCTTTCGAGAGAGTTTCGGCACATCAAGCCACCCGCCGGCAAAATCAACTCGCACCGGAATTTCGAAAAAAAATTTCATTTTATTATATGCGCTGCATTTTATAGAAATATGATTCATGGTCTTGGAGCAATTCATGCGGGGTGCCGCGCTCTATGATGCGACCGTGATCCACTACGAGGATAGCATCGGCTTCGGCAACCGTTGACGGACGATGTGCAATGATACATACGGTCATCTTGCCATGAAGTGCTTTGATTGATTCGTGTATAAGTTTTTCAGAATCGTGATCAAGCGCACTTGTTGCCTCGTCGAGTATGAGAAGCTCTGGATTGCTGGCAAGTGCGCGCGCAAGCGCAATACGCTGGCGCTGTCCGCCCGAAAGCATAACGCCGCGATCTCCTGTTATCGTCTTAAATCCTTCCGGCAATCCCACTATGAACTCATAAATATTCGCCTGTTTCGCAGCATTCTCAATAGCATCAATGGTCAATGCCTGATTATAAAATCGAATGTTTTCTTCGATAGTGCTGTTCAGGAGAAACACATCCTGTGACACATAGCCGATATGCGTGCGCCACTCGGAAAGAGCGATGGATTCGCTCGATACGCCATCAAGCAACAGGGTTCCGCTATTGGGTTTGAAAAGCCGCAGAAGTAGGTCGGCAATTGATGTCTTACCGGAACCCGAAGGTCCGATAAGCCCAACGGTTTCTCCAGCCCGTATTGAGAAATTGATATCTTCGAGGATTTGTTTGCTTTCGTCATACGAGAATGAGACATCTTTGAAAGAAAGTTCCTTTGTAAAGACGAAAGGAGCATCACCCAACGATGATTCACGGTGCAAATCAAGCGTGTGCTTCGACGCCACGATGTTCCGCGCATACGGCACGAGCTCGCTTACCATCTGCAATGCGTTCTGGCCTGACTCAAGATAAGTGAATATTTTCTGTATCAAATACAGCGATGCCGCAAATGAAATGATGCTGAACTCCGGCGTTTGGTAAGTCAGCACATACAGTACGACGACTAAGACGATGCTGATTGGCTGAAAGAAACTGCTGCCGGTAGAGCGCACCAGCGTTTGGCGGATGGAAAGAGAGCGCAGAAGGCGAATGTGCGCGTTGCCATCGGCGATAGCCGCACGCTCTACGCCGGAGGCCTTTATGGATTTCATACCAATGAGGTGCTCGGTAAGAAATTGCGCGAACTGTTTTTCAATACCCGCTACTTGTTCTCCGATGCGCTGAGCGCGGCGAAGAAACGGCCGTAAAAGAAGCAACAAAACCGCACCGCCGCCCAGCGTATACAGCGTCATCGTCGGCGAAATGTTGATAGCTACCAAAAGATACATAAGGAAGCCGCTGAACGATTGGACAATTTGCGCAACTGAGCTCAACAGCGAACCGGACTGCTGAATGTCCCGCACCAGCGTGTTGTGTATCGTGCCCAATTTCTGCTTCAACGAAAATGACCATGAAGAAAGAAGCGTGCGGCGCAATACTTCTTCGCTTTCTTTGCCGAGAAAGTCAGCTCCTATCCATCCGCGGATGTAGTTGAAAACAACAACTGAAATCGACCGTAGTATGAAAAGGCAGAGAATGAAACCGAGCAGGTAACTGAACTTGAACGGCAGGGAAAAGAAATTGAAGAGTTCTTGTATGGTTCTCGTGATGAAATCCGTTGCAACAGAACCTCCGTTAAAAAATGATACGAGCGGAATGACAGCATTGATGCCGATACCCTCCAATATGGCGCTTAAAAAACCGAATACGGCAAGTGTCACGATATGCCAGCGATAGCGGCTGAATATGCGCCAGAGCACGAGCACCGCATTGGGTGTTTTCATAAGGGGATTATATCTTTGTGTTATATCATATAACTCTCTGGAAAGGTGGGTGGATGCTATTATTCCAACTGTGCTTTGTGTACAAGCACTTGACAAGAAATTATAGCTATGCTACCATCTCCCTCAGACAACTTGTACCTTAATTCCAATCCAGTGGGAGGCAATAGCATGCATACTATCGGTTTCGTCGCAAAGGACATCATGGCCGCGCGGGCGCTCGCACCCATTGCAACCGCATTGTGCGCGGAACATCGCGTGACGGTATTCCTCGAAGGGAAAGCCCTGAAGGAATTCCCCGCGAACATCGGCAAACGCATCGTTGTCGGAAGCGAAGAAAAACCCGAGAAGGAAACGCGCTCGTCCGATGATTACGACGCCGTACTTCGGGATCATCCAGTCGATGTGATTATCGTCGGGACTTCGTCGCCCATCCATGCCGAACGCGGACTCGCTCTCACGGCGAATCGCACCGATATTCCGGTCGCCGCTTTCTCTGATATCTGGGGTGGCGAGGGCCGGCTCGGAAACGATGTCAAGGTGGACCTCTGGTTCGCCACTGATGAAACGCACCGCGATATGATCTCGCATAATGTCGCGCTTGGACCAAGCCGAGAGAATACCGTCATCGTCGGATTTCCTTCTTACGAGTTGCTGATGAAACGGCCGACGGAGGAAATGCGCCTCTGCCTCGCGCAGTACGGCGACCCGGAGTGGATGCTCCTCGTGGTCGGACAGGACTACGGATTTCTGTTCGATATTATGTGCGGAGCGGTTGCGCTCCTGCGCGGAACGCCAGGACTCAAGCTGGTGCCTCGTCTCTGGCATCCGAAAATTGGCCCGAACGAGAATCTCCAACGCCAATTCAACGAGATGGTGAAATGGTTCGATCTTGAGGGTCGTATTGTGCGGATCTCGGACGATGACATGAAAAAATTGTCCACCGATACGCTGGCCGTTCTCTGCGGAGCAACGATATCAGCGACCACGACAACGCTTCTCGTCGCCGGAGCCAGTGGGAACCGGGCGATTTCGGTCCACAGCAACGCGACTGTCGAAGGTTTGCGCGCGGAGACGGGGCTGGATTACTATCCGCCCGCGACCGCGGATGGTCCCATCTACAAATGGGATATCGACAAACCCGAACCTCTGATGCCGGAGCGCGATATCGCAACGATCCCGAGAGGACGCTACGAGGTCACGCCCTTCGCGCCCGAAAAAGCAACGACCGCGATTCTCGGCCTCATCAAGTAGAAGTGAGATCCATCGGACAGCAACAAATGGGAGCCCTGCGGGGTTCCCATTTTTTTATATACGATTAATCCCAAATCTCTTTCCCCTCCTTGCGGAGTTTTTCAATAATATTTTCAGCTAATCCTATATCATATAACCATTTAGAGAAGTAAATGGATGCAAAAAGAATGGAAATCGGGATACTTTCGACTATTTCTCTAACACATAATTACCCATTACAAGGGCATCAAGGCCCGAAGATATAAAAGTACGTATAGCATCAGTCGGCGTACAGACAATCGCCTCGCCCTTGAGATTGAATGATGTATTGAGTACCACGGGTACATTAGTTAATTTTTCAAATTCGCTAATAAGCTTATGGTAGCGCGGATTGTATTTCTTGCTCACGGTCTGAAGACGCCCAGAACCATCCACATGCGTGACTGCCGGAATGACCGAACGTTTTTCTGGTCGAATAAGATATACACGTTCCATAAAATGCACGCGATCTTTCGGACCACACTCGAAGTACTGACTTACTTTTTCTTCTAAAATCGACGGAGCGAACGGACGGAAGTTTTCGCGGTATTTAATGGAATGATTCACGAGGTCTTTCATATCAGCACGGCGCGGATCGGCAAGAATAGAACGATTACCAAGCGCGCGCTGACCAAATTCCATCTTGCCCTGAAACCAGCCGATAATCTTCCCCTCGCTTAGAAGCGAGGCCGCATATTTCTCAACATCCGTCCTATGCGTTGCGTTTAATTTGTATTTCTTGATTACCTCGTTGATCTCCGTATCGCTGAATTCAGGACCGTAGTAGTTGTGCTCTTGTGGCTTCATACGTGGCAAGCCCAAGATATCGTGGTACACATACGCCGCAGCACCGATAGAGATACCACTGTCGTCAGGACACGACGAAATGAATACCTTCTCAAATGGAGTATGCAAAAGAATTTTGCCGTTGAAAACCGAATTCATAAAAACTCCACCACCGACAACAAGATTTTTTTGTCCGGTTTCTTTAGCGAGCCATTTGAGCATATGTTCCAATACTTCCTCTGTAATTTGCTGAAGCGCGGCAGATATTTCTTGATGACGTTTTGTAATGGCATCACCGGGCTTGCGCGGTTCGCCAAAAAGCGAATTCATCTTAGGTGAATACAGGGTGGTTTTATCATAAAGATGGTAGCTGAAATAACTGAGATCAAATTCAAAAAGACCGCCTGACTGTAGACTCAATATCTTCTTCATCTTTTTGTATTCGGTATTATTGCGTTTTCCATACGATGCGAGCGCCATAACTTTCCACTCATCAACATGTGGCTCAAATCCAAGGAATTGCGTTATGCTTGTGTAGACCAAACCGAGCGAGTGTGGAAGTGCAAGAGTTTTAAGTTCAGTAATTTTATTATCTTTCCCAACAGCAAATGACATGCTCTCATCCTCTCCGCGACCATCGACGGTAAGTATTGCTGCTTCTTTATAAGGTGAAAGATAAAAAGCGTTCGCCGCATGTGCAAGATGATGTGTCACATATATGATCTTGGTGTTTCCTTTTGGGTGAATAAACTTCTGTTCGACATATTCAACGCGTTTATCCGCACGCAACTGTAAGACATGATTAGGGATCGATGAGAGATATTCGGCTCGCCAACGAGATGCATCAGAAAAACGATAGTTATATGCACGCAGATGGATTCCTGGGTTCCATCCGACCGCGATGTAGTCAACATCTTCAATGGTGCATTTCGTTTCATTCAGACAATATCGTATCGCGCCATAGGGAAATTTCCTTGATCCCTTTTGGCGGTTGAAACGCTCTTCGGCGGCACCGGCAACAATAACACCGTCCTTTAATAAGGCGGCTGATGATACCCACACTTCCGGTCCAACGCCAATTATACGCATAAGGTTTGATTATACATAGGTTAATTTTTTATGGAACAGGTCAGGCCGATCAATATTCTGTTCTATAGCCCGCACGATTTTTTCTGCCGCATGCCCGTTGCCGTATGGGCTTTTCATGTTGGCGACGCGGAGCACGAAGGTGGGGCTCATTGCCTTCTTGATTGCACGATTGATGCTCACCAAATCGTAGTCGGAATGCACGACATTAATTCCGTGTTCTCTGCCGAGCTGACGATTACCAACATTGACCGCGGGTATCTTAAAGAATGAGCTTTCGATGATGCCCATACTTGAATTCCCTACAAGCAAAGTAGTGTATTTAAACAGGTTAAGAAAATCCTTACGCGGTATGTTTTTGAAAATATGCATGCCTTCTTTTTTACTGCGATACTTCTCTATCTCATGTAAAAAGACGGCGCTCCCTGTGTCAGCATTGGGAAGGATTACGATCTTCTCCCCCGGAAGCTGCGCCGCCGCGCGAAATACGCCAGCAGCCTGAATTTTGTATTGCACACGATCAAGTGAAGTCGGGTGATGTAGGATTAAATACCATGATTTTGTGGTATTAAGACCGTATTTCTTGGCGATAGTTTTTTTTGATTCAAATGAGAAAGCTTTCATCTCATCAAGCCCTGGTCCGCCAACGATAAAAATCCGCCATGGTTCTTCGCCTAACAATTTTATTCGCCATGCGCTTTTCTTGGTCGCCGCGAAATGCAGATGCGAGAATTTGGTTGTTGCATGACGAATATACTCGTCAATCACCCAGCCGGTCTTATCTCCACCATGAATATGTGCAACCGGTATGCCGAGGTGGCCACCAACAATTGCGCCTGCAAACGATTCATCGCGATCGCCGTTTACTAAAATGAGATCTGGGCGTTTAGCACTGCAATAGTATCCAATGCTTTTGATCTCTTTAGCAAGAGCATCGGTCATTGAATCTTTTCCGCTGATTGGAACTATCAGAGCCGAGGGGAAATCCGCAAGCACTTGCGCTTGTGTGTTCCCATATTTTTTGAGCGTATGTGTACCGGTGATGAGCACTCTCAAAGAGAGTTTCTTGCTTTTCGCTATCGCATGCATTGTCGGACGCAAGAGACCATACTCAGCCCGCGTGCCCGTTATGACGAGTACTGTTTTCTTTTTCATACTACTGCCTTGAATGAAAGCATTTCGTCTTTTTCAATACTGTGGCGTGTATGCTTGCCTACCAGATGCTCCGCTTGTGCAGGCGCGAGCCCAGTACCCGGACGCTTAAACGCTATGTCATTCGTTTCAATCTTCTTGCCCTTAGGGATGTCGCGTGCAGCGACAATACTCTTGCGAGCGACTTTCGCAATGATCTTCTCATCGCTCGTAGGACATTTCACCCCTGTGCCAAGAATTCGCTCGGTGCGTCTGATGGCCTGTACAAGCATTGCAAATTCTTTCGGCTCAAGCGATGCAAAATGGTCAGGCCCATGAAGTTTCTTGCTGAGTGTGAGGTGCTTTTCTATCACACACGCGCCGAGTGTGACAGCCGCAACAGCGACATCGGTTCCCGGCGTGTGGTCGGAGTAGCCGACTGGTAGATTGAGAGTATTTTTCATCGTTACCATAGCTCTCAAGTTCACATCTTTGTCGTCTGTCGGATAGGCAGTCGTACAGTGCAGAACAACGATATTTTTATTGCCTACTTTCTTGATTGTGTTGAGAGATGATTTGACTTCGGCGAGCGTGGACATCCCCGTTGAAAATATAATCGGCACGCCCGCGCGGGCGATAACCCGCAGCTGCGAGAGATTATTGGTGTCAGAAGAACCGACTTTCATTGCTGGCATTGTGATCCTCGCCAGCTCGCGGGCGTCTTTGATGGAAAAAGGTGTAGAGAAAAAGATGATGCTTTTCTTCTTTGCGTACGCTTTGAGTATCTTGTGTTCCGTCACGCCGAAATAGAGGCGCTTGAGCATATCGTAATGCGATTCCATTTTTGCTGTCTTTTCTTGATACGCCGCCTTCGGAGCATTTCTGACTACCATCTCTGCTGGGTCACACATCTGGAACTTCACCGCGTCCGCTCCTGTCGTCTTCGCCACATCAATAAGTTTTTTGGCCATCGCAATAGAGCCATTATGGTTCACCCCCACCTCGGCAATGATAAAAACCGGCTGCCCATCCCCGACAGCGCGACCTGCAATCTGTATAGGTTTCAACGTCTTCATATGGTTGGTTAGATGGTATAACTCTGTTTATTAGCAATAAGTAACAAGTAAAAAAACTGTTAAGGTAGAAGTATGTTTTGATATATTGCTTACCACGCTTTCAAGAGTTTTCATTACTTTAACAAAAAACTAAATTTTCCTCTCCATCAGAACCTTTGCTATTGCGAAATCAAACTCCGTATCAATATCGACAGAACGCTCGCGAGGCATCACAATAGCCACGCACGAGTCATTGTCGTCGTAGACGACTCCTTTTCCCATCAATGTCGCGCGTGTCATTACATAAACTGCGCCGTTGAGTCGAAAAAGTTTCGGCATGTCCTGGCTGCGCGTTTGTGAGCCGCCAACATACGTGGTAATGCGTCCCTCCACCATACGATACATCCGTTCGGGTCGGTCGGTAATCTCGCAGACACTCACACATGAGTTTGCGCCACTACGCTCTAATTCCTCTATTGCACTATCGACATCTTGAGTAAGAACCCCAGGTGAGTTTGGCTGCATGAGTACTATGAAATCAAAGTGGAGTCCTTCTGTCTCTGTTTGTTTCACGGCATGCTGGAGTACCGGCGCAGTATGCACAGTGTCTAAGGCGAGCTCGGCAGGGCGCATAAACGGCACCTCGGCTTCTTGCTCACGCGCAACGCACGCTATTGTCTCATCGTCGGTTGAAACGATAACTTTGTCAATATACTGCGAACATTTTGCAGCGGCAATTGCATAGCCGATGAGCGGCATTCCATTCAACAGTTTTATATTCTTCCCCGGCAGGCGTTTAGAACCACCGCGCGCAGGAATTATACAAAGTATTTTTTTGTTTTTATACATTTTTTATTTTCTTAAAGACGATGACTTCGAGAATACAATAGAGTTAATGAAGGATGCAATACGCTCTGATGCTTTACCGTCAAAGGCATACTCCTTGTCTAAGAATGCCTTCGCCGCGCGTGACATACGCTCGCGCGCCTCTCTATTTTTAGCGAGTGTGTTGAATGCTTGTGCAAACTCTTCTGAAGTCGTCGCGAGTGCCAATGCTCCCTGTTCCGCGTACGAGGCAAAATGATGTTGTCCCATCATCGCGTACTCAGCAGAAAGCCCGAGATAAATGAGTGGCTTACCGTACTGTAACGCTTCCAATACCGCAGTAGAGTAACCAGAAATCACCACATCTGCCTTTGGATACAAATCCAGTAATGGCTCGAATTGAGCGATAGTGTGCGGAATTCCGGCAAATGTAGAAGTAATCGTGCTCCGATAAAAAGATTCTCGTAAAGGTCCTGGCCGTAATTTGATGACAATAGAAGCGTTCGGTACCTTTACCATGGCTGCAGCGACCGTAGAAAAATATTCTTCAATATCATAAGTGTCAGTCGCGACACCAGGAGCAACTGGAGGTGCGATACACAAGACAGAAAGCCCAATATGAGAAATAGGTTGTTCGGCACAATCTGCTTTGAGAAGCGGTGTATAGACATCAAAACGCGGAGAGCCAATAATAATTGACGTAATGGTATCTCCAGCTTTTTTTAGTTCCTTTTGTGTGAGAGACCCATAGACACCCATATATTCCGCACTGTGTCGTTTACTCATTGACCCGGGACCATAGTATTCAATTCCTTGCTGCATATCCAAAGAAGGGATATCGAGTGCGCGCGCGACTTGAGCAAGGATGGCAAAATGTGTCTGCACGCTTATCGTAGAGCGCAGTTCAACTATATCGGGCTTCAGACGCGTTAGGAGCACATATGCATCATCAATATCCTTAAGAGATTTTTCGATAACATTATCAATAATGCTGTCAAGTGCAAGCAGTACTAATGATTTCAGAGAAAATTCTCGAAAAACGAAGCCCGGATTTGAATCGTTACGAATAGATTGCCACTTTCCCTTGATACGATCCTGCGCCTGTTTTTTCTCTGGAGAACTTTTTTGAGCATAAGCATCCACATGTAAGAAACGCATACGAAACTTCCAGATATTTGAAAGTCCTGCGTTGAATGCTTCTACTCTATCGAGAAGCAGCACTTCAACCGAATCAATATTTTTCAAGTACGGTGAGAGATTCCTCCAGTAGTCGCTTGCGAGTATTCGCACACGGCGCGGGCGTCGCAATACTGTAATCAAAGCGTTCAAAAAACCGATTCCCCAACCAAACAGCATCCGCTTGCTTGCAAAAAATGCGCTGGATGTTCGAGCAAGTATCGGCACAACTTTTTCGGGTATAAATACTTCTATATTGCGTTGCGAAGTTAAGCATGTGACAACATTAACAACAGATTTTATTCGATGCTTATCCAAAGAGAACCCATTTAATGGGAAGACGCCTATAAAAGGAAAAACTATGCAGCGCGTAATACACGGATGCCGTAATAGAAAATTTGCAACAATGTCTGCACAGTAGAGAATAGAGGTGAAATATGCCTGGAGCTGAAAAGAATACAGGAAAGAGAGTGATACATTGCGATATGTAAAAAATGACCATCGCTTACTTTCAAAAATAGATGTGGTCCATTCTTCGCTGAGCGTCATAGGCGCGGCATCTTTGGTACGATAATTTCTCCCCGATTCAAAGAGGATTCCTTTTTTAGTCAGTGCATATTCTATCTCCGCATCAAGAGGTATGAGGAGATACCCTTCTTTGCGTATTTCGGGATGTGCAGCGAGAAAAGAATCAATTAACTTGACTTGTTCAAGCTCAGAAATAAAGAAAACACTCCTTTCATTCATATACACCTACAACTATGGCCTTTCGAAGGTAGTTACCATATGGAGGATGACTACTTCCTCTTCTTCCAATACGCACCCAAGCCGTCAATGTCTATAATCTCTTCGTTGATACCATGCTCTTTTCGATAATCAATGATGGCCTGTTTGCATCCTCTAAGAAACCAGTCGTCAATAATGAGATAACCTCCGGGCGAAAGTTTCGGATATAAGTTTACTAATGCATCCATTGTTGATTCGTACATATCCCCATCGAGCCGAAGAACCGCAAGTTTTTTTATTGGAGCAGTCGGAAGTGTATCTCTAAACCATCCGACCAAAAATTTCACATGCTCATCCAAAAGCCCATATTTCTCGAAATTCTTTTTTACTAATTCAACACCAACCGCAAGCTCTTTTCTAGCATGAAGATTATCTCCTTTATCTGCAATATATTTTTCTTCATTCGGTTTTGGTAATCCTTCAAAAGAATCGGCAACCCATACGATTCTATCGTTACTATTGTTCACTTTGAGCAGAGCTCTCATAAATATGGTCGCTCCGCCGCGCCACACGCCCGTCTCAATCAAGTCGCCAGGTATCTTTTCTGCAAGAACATTCTTTACACAAAATTCTATATTCTCCATTCTCTTGAGTCCTATCATCGACTCCGCATTCGCTGGCCAATCCATCCCTGATTTACGGATTTCTTCTTTAAAATCAAACTTCTTGCAAATGACATAGTTTTTCGTCCTCAGTATCGCGTCTATCACATTTAAAATTCTTACCTTCCAGCTCGGGTTATTTTTATATAGGGGCTTGTATTCACTACCTCTGCGGTGATAATCAATCAAAACTTTCTTGAGCAAATCAGTATATAGTTGTGTGTCCATACATTCTTGATATGAATTATCCAACCGGTTTTTTATAGTCATATGATTTCAACGGCTGGTACTGTGATAATGAACTTCACGCCCTTCTCGCGCAGAGCTTTTTCTTTCTCCAAAATTGCGTCCTTGAAGTTCCATGCCAGTAATAGAATATAACCAGGCGTGTCTGTAAGAAGTTTCTCTGGCGAGACGATAGGAATATGCATCCCCGGGCTATAGAGCCCTTGCTTTTGCACCGTCGTATCCGTAATGTAGTCAAGAATGTCCGGACCAATGCCATAGTAATTGAGAAGGGTGTTGCCCTTAGCAGTGGCGCCATAACCCGTTATCTTTTTGCCGGCTGCTTTGAGTTCGCTGAGGAGTGCGAGAAGCTTTTTTTTGTTCGTTTCAATTTTTTCTGCGAACGCGTAGTGAGTTGCCTCGCGAGTCAATCCTGCCGCTTTTTCTTCTGCCAAAATACGCTTGACATTTTTACTTGGTGCACGATTTTTTGCGGCGAATACTCGTAGTGACTGACCCTGCATCGGGACGACCTGGACATCAAATATCTTCATGCCGGTAAACTCGACAAGGTGTGTGAGATCATGCAGCGTGTGAAAACAAAGATGCTCATGGTAGATCTGGTCAAATGCCCCCTCTTTGAGCAACTGTTTCTGCCAGTGCACTTGAAATATGAATGTTCCGTTTTCTCCAATCAGTTTAGCGACACCTTTGAATACATCCCGGAGTGGGTCAGTATGCGCGAATACATTATTCGCGACAACTATTTTCGGTGCCCCGTATTTCTGAAGAATATTGTCCGCAATTTTTGAGGTAAAAAAAACTGGATAAAAGGGCACGCCTTTCTCTTCAGAGAGCTGGGCGAGATTGTCGGCCGGATCAACATTAAGCACGCGTGCATAGTCCTTGACAAAACTGAGCAGCACACCGTCATTGCCTCCTATGTCGATGACCAAATCGTCTGGAGAGGTAATGAGCGGGCGTATAATCTCGTCTGCATATTGTTTGAAATAAGTCACCCAAGGCGCGCTGGCACCGGTAATGTAATGATAATCCTTGAATAAAATCTCCGGATTTACGACATCCAATAATTGAGCAAGGGAACATGTTCTGCAAAAATACAATGCCAATGGAAACGATCTCTCTGGTTTCTTCAGATCTTCTTTTCTTAAAAATGCATTCGCCGGAGGCGTAGAACCTAGATCAAGCACCTTTACGAGGTTGGCCCCCCCGCATACGCGACATGTCGTTTTATGTGTATATTCTTGCATACGGGTCTTACTTGAGAGTAACAATAGCATCCTGCCACTCGGTTTCAATATATTCCTTCAATGCCTCCCGCCACGGGCGCATCAAGGGAGAGCGTGGCATACTTTCATTTTCTCCACTTTGATAGCTACTCGTAAAATCTGCCGCGGTTACCGGCACCACCTTTGCGCGAGATCCCATAAGCGCAAGTGCCTCATATGCGACATCGTATCGTGTTGCCTCTCCACCCCCCAGGTGCACTATCCCGCGCGCATTTTCTTTAATCAGGGACTGTACTGCCTTCACGAGATCTTTGGCATAGGTTGGAGAACCACGCCTATCTGCTACTGCGCGTATCTCCATTTCTCCACTCTGCCGAAGTATCTTTCCCACGAATTTTTTGTCTTTATCTTTGCCGCCGCCGAATACCCACGAAGTCCTCACAATAAGGAAATTATCAAGAATGCCGCACACGGCGAGCTCGCCGAGATATTTAGAGTGTCCGTATATATTGAGCGGATTCGGCGCGTCTGATTCCGTATATGGATTCTTTTTAGTCCCATCAAAAACGCCTGACGTTGAAACGTACACGAGCTTGACTCCGCTCTTCCGCACGGCGAGAGCTACATTATAGGTGCCGACAGTGTTTATCAGATATGCATACGCTGGTTCTCGTTCGCAACGAACTAAATCGGTAGCGGCGGCAAGATGGATGACGACGCTCGGTTTATAGGTATTGAATGCTGTCATAACTGCTTTTAAATCCGTAACATCCAATTCTTCGTGGCTTAAGCGAGTCCCAAAATTTATATAGTTTCCTACCATGCCGCCACTGCCTGTTATAAGGACATTCTTCATATTTTTATTTTAACACAAGACGAAATGTTTGACTATTTTTAGTATATATGCTATCCTAGTATCAGAAGCTCTTTTCAGATTCAATTATATCTTTCCAAAAAAGGAGAATCAAAAATGCTAAACGGTGCGAAACTTCGTGAAGTATACTACCGAGTCGTGGCGGAAGCAGAACGCCCTCCGCCACAAGCAGATATGATGTATCTACTCGGAGAGACCAAATCAAATCAAGCGTCGGTGCTTGATCGGGCTTCGGAATTCTCAGGGGTAATCGGCATCATCGGCTATTCTAATACCGAGTACATGGGCTACCCGGGTTCGGATGTCTGGATTCCCGAGTTGATGAAGCGCGGTGTTTCAAGCAAACGTATCGTCCTGATCAAAGGATCGTTTGTGGAGGTGGGCGGCAAAAAAATCAGCCATACATTAAGCGAGATGCGTGCGTTGGTGCGGTACGCCAAATTGAATGACATCTACAAGATCATCATCGTGGCACCGCGATTTCACCTTCTTCGTTCTTTCATGTCCAGAGTGCACGCTGTCAACGAGTATTGCCCCGAACTGCGTCTGTATCCGACGCTCGGAACGCCGCTGAGCTGGAATGAAGAGTCGTCTCACTCGCAAGGAACGCTAACCGGAATCCGCGTAGATTTTTTCGTTGAAGAAATCATCCGAATCTACACCTATCACGACCAGGGCAACCTGCCCAGTCCAGAAGATGTTCTTGCCTATCTGGACCTCCGCGACACTTAAGCGATACCGCGCAGAAACATATACGCCGTATTCCGATGAGGGATGCGGCGTTTTATTATGCCTCACTTTTATGCAGTAATGGTTGCCATGACTTGTCCTGTTCTGAAAGGATTGGCGATGAGATTGGCCACTTAATGTGGAACAGTGGATCGTTCCAGGGGATGCCGCCCGCATCTTTTGGGCTATATTCACCCCCGATTTTATACTCCACAGTTGCTTCTTCTCTTATGACACAAAAGCCGAGCGCATAGATTCCAGGTATATAAAGCATCGTCTGCTCTTCTGCGGTGAGCGTAGCAGATACATAGGTTCCAAATGTCGCAGATGCGGAATCGTGATCTGCGATTACCCCAAAGATATCTCCTTGAGCACAGCGCACGAGTTTGTCCTGTGTATACGGCGCCCGCTGGAAATGCAAACCTCGTATGACATTTTTTGCTGAGTGAGATATGAAATCCTGTTTGAAGCCGACTGCAATGCCAAGTTTTAGAAATTCTTCGACATTATATGTAACGGCCGAGTACCCTCGTATATCAAAAAAAATCTTTGGCTTAATGAGAAATACTCCCGGAAGAGAAAGCTTGTGAATCTCAAATAATGAAGATTGGGCCATATATTTTATAATTTTTTATTTCGCACAAATGCAGAAGCGGTAAATAGAGATTCTATAGTACCCGCGTCGAGCCATGTTCCGCGGACAAAATCAAAAGATATATTTCCTTTTCGTACATAGTGATTAATGGTGTCGGTCATTTCAAGCTCCCCGCGTCCAGAGGGTTTCAGTTTTTTAATGACTGAAAAAACATCTGCCCCGACAATCCAGAATCCGGTCTGGGCATAGAGTGATTTTGGCTTTTTTGGCTTTTCTTCAATACGCAAAATCTTCTTCCCATCTTTTGAGAATACCGGAACTCCAAAGCGTTTCGGGTCTTTCACTTTCTTAAAGAACACCATAGCCCCGGCCTTAAATGTATGTACGGCTTTTTTAAAGTCATGCTCAAATATATTGTCCCCGACGATGACTGCTACGGGTCCTCCTTCTGCAAAGTCCTCCGCATACGACAGCGCATCCGCAATACCGCCATTATTGATATCTTGTAGCGCATACGAGAGCTGCACGCCGAACTCCTTTCCTGACCCGAGAAACTGCATAAAATGTCCCGCGTGCTCGCGTCCGCACACAATCATAATATCAATAATCCCTGACCGTTTTAGCGTCTCAAGCGGATACAGAATCATCGGCTTGTCGTATACCGGCAAGAGATGCTTGTTGGTTATTTTGGTGAGCGGATAGAGCCGCGTACCCAATCCACCGGCAAGAATGACCCCTTTCATACTATGCGGGATGTACCTCTCCCTTATGCTTTGCTGTGAGAATTTGCGAATCGACTTCCAAGAGATGTTTGTACCACTTCACGGTATATGTAACGGGCTCGTCCTTGAGCGTTCCTGACTTTAGGGCCTGCATAATCTCACGGACACCGTCTTCAGGAGTGTTCGTAGTATGGTATCCGAGTGTAGCAACGATCTTCTTGAAAGAAACCTGATAGGATCGTATATCGGGATCACCGTACCATTCAATGACAGGCGGTATAATGCCTGCCGTCGTACATATCCGCTCTGCAAGTGGACGAAGCTGTAGATTCTGCTCTTCCGAACCGACATTGAATATCTGACCATTTACCGAAGCGGCCTTCGCCTCGAGCACAGCGAGAAATGCTCGGGCAGTATCTTTCACATGGACCATAGGCCGCCATTGGGTACCGTCGCGCAGTAATTTCACGACACTGGACTTGTAAGCGCTCAGTGTCATGCCGTTAATTGCCAAATCGAATCTCATCCGGCGGCTTGCGCCATACACGGTCGACTGGCGCAAGGCAGTAACGGAAAAATTTTCGTCCGCCTTCGGCAAACATTCCTGTTCTGCCCGATAATTTGCTTCTGCATAGGTAGTGAGCGGATTCACCGCGGACATCTCATCAACGATTCCATCCTGGAAACCGTATATGGAGCAGGAGCTCGCCAGTACATATCTCTTCACACCCGCCTGTTTGGCGAGTGAACAAATTCGTACTCTGCCGCGATAATTTATATCGAGCGTGTTCTCTGGATCAAGCTCTCCTGCCGGATCGTTACTGAGTGCGGCCAGATCGCAGACGCCGTATATGCCCTCAAACAGCGCGGACGATACTGTCCTGATATCTCCCTCTATCAAGCGCAGCTTCGAATCTTTCTGGATATCGGCAAGCAGATTTCCAAAAAAGAAACGGTCCAGTATGACTACTTCGTATCCTGCAGTGAGTAATGTCTCGGTTAAGACAGTGCCAATGTATCCGCCCCCACCAGTAATCACAATTGTCTTTTTGCCAGAATCTTTCATATCCTGATAGTATTCTTTGACAACGAATTAATCAAACCTATCATCCGTGGAATTATGACATCATAACAATAATTTTCTTGCACCGTTTTCTGGCCTGCGCGGCCAAACTTTATTCGCAATTCTTTGTCAGAAAGGAGCTTTTTTAGTTTCTCTACCCATTCTTTTTTATTGTTTGCGAGATACCCATTCGCTCCGTCCTGAATGATGTACGGCATTTCGCCAAAATCACTCGCAATACTTGCTACTCCGCACGCCATATACTCAATAATTTTGAAAGAGGATTTTAGTTTGCTCCATTTCGGGTCGGTGGCACTTGGAATAACTCCTATATCAAAGGAATGCACCTCGCGCGGGACACTCTGTGGGTCGCTCCAGTCAAGTGTATCAACGAAATGTGTTTTGAGCCCAGATATAGAACTAAACATATCGTAGAGCGGCTGGTATCCGAGCACCCCGACGAGGGTAAAGGAGAACTCGGGCACGCTTTGGTCGGCATGTAACTCTTTAAATACATCGGCAAGAAAGGCGAGGTTGAAGCGATGTTCTATACCAACACCCGACCACCCGATGACCAAAGGGCTGTGCGCGACGGAGTAATCATGCTCAAATCTCTTATAGTCACTGAAATTGAGCGAGATATGCACAATATGCACATTAGTGTTGTACTTATGCGCCCAGTCAGCGAGCGCATGATGATTAACGACGACTGCATCGGCCAGCCGAGTTAGCACCATAGTTTTAAAGAAACTATGCAAGTAAATAGGGTCATCAATATCAAATATCATTGTGCGGCGGAACAAAAAAACATACGCCGCGAGAATAACAAAAAAATACTTATTTGAAATTGCGCGCTGAATATAGACGACATCGCTTTTCTTGATCGACTTGAGCGCGCGCAGAAGTTGCATAATAAGCACTCCTTTTTTCGGCCACGAAGTAGCAGACATTTCAAGCGCCGAAGGTCGATGTACTACGGAATGTATCCACCGCGCATTAAGTTCTTCGGCGACGCGAAAAGCTCTTTGGCGCGACGAGCCACTCTTTTCATCGCTGAATGTAAAGAAGTGAACGGTCATATATCGTTTTCCTGCAATTAAAGTCAGTATACGCTATGCTACACACTACGCGCAATTATATGGAAAAATCTCTCCAGATAGCCGGCATAGGCATTGATGTGGTTGAAATAGCGGAAGTGGAAAATGCCCGTTTTAAAAAGCGCTTTGCTGAGTATTTTCTTACGCCAAAAGAAATACGACAGGTACCGCAAGGATCAAAAAGAATAGCGTATTTGGCATCTCGTTTCGCGATAAAAGAAGCGGTCATAAAAGCATTTCCGAAGAAACTGAAGCCGAGCGATTTCATTATTCTGAAAAAAGGCGCGCGCCCTTCTATCTCCTTTTCTTCCAAAGAATACGCTCGGCACTATGCGGTTCATATAAGTTTATCCCACACGAAACATACCGCAGCGGCAATTGCGATAGTTATCCATTATGGAGTATAAAAGAGCTATGGATTCTCTCGCTTACATACAATCCTATGCACGAATTAAAGAGTTCTCCAAAAAAGGGCTCACGGCGCTTTCGATTAATCTCATTACTAATTTTACCGACGAAGTGTTTGAGAAAGTGCTTGGAGGTATATGCCTCTCGGAAGGTGTCTACCCGAACATAGTCAAAGCGCCGTACAAACAATATCATCTCGTCTTGAAGGATACGACCGAGAGGATCTATGCAGCGAAGCCGGATATTTCTTTCATCTTCTTTGATATCAATCCCTACCAGCATGGGGAATTTACCGATTCGCTGGCACACTGCGAAGAAACACTATCTGATGTGCGGACCTATTGCGAAGCAGTAAAGACGCTGGTGGTTATGAATCTCTCACTGCTTCCTTATCAGAGCCCCTACGGACACTTTTTTGCCGACGATCCGCTCTTCGCACAGGTGAAAGCGTGGAATGATCGCCTTATTGCTCTCTCAAAAGAACTTCCGAACCTCTATATCTTCGATACGAACAAGATTGTCTTTCGACTGGGAGAAGAACATATCCGAGATATGCGCAATTCATATGCATTCGACATCCCTTTCACCAACGATTTCTTCGTTGCACTCGCTCGCGAATGGTTCGCTTGCATTCAGACAAGCATTGGGCGGGCGCGCAAATGCATCGTACTCGACCTCGATAACACGCTTTGGGGAGGCGTCGTGGGAGAAGCAGGACCGCTCGGCATCGCGCTCGGACCGGGATATCCGGGAATCGCATTCCAAAATTTCCAGCGAACACTTCTGAGGATGTGGGAACGAGGAATTATCTTGGCCATTGCGAGCAAAAATAATCTCGCTGATGTGCAAGAAGTGTTTGAAAAGAATCCGCATAGCATTCTGCAAGAAAAACACTTCGCTGCGATACAGGCGAATTGGAATGATAAGAGCGACACTATCGCAACTATTGCGAAGGAATTGAATATCGGCACCGACAGCATGGTTTTCATAGATGATTCCCCGCTTGAACGAGACCGCATGAGAAAAGAGCGTCCTGAAATACTTACTCCTGAATTCTCTATCGCACCGGAAGAATATCTGCAGGCGCTGGTATCGCTCAACGCATTCCACCAAATGTCGCTGACTGATGAAGACAAGAAGAAAGGAAAAATGTATGCCGAAGAGCGCCAGCGCGCCGCTGTCCGCACAAAAACAAAAAGCAAAAAAGAATACCTCGCGCAGCTCGGTATTACGCTCAAGGTGTTTGAAGGTAAGAAAAATGATATCGCGCGCGTCTCCCAGCTCACCCAAAAAACAAATCAATTCAATCTCACGACAAAGCGCTACAGCGAGGCCGATATACGACGATTTCTCTCGGAGGGATGGCGCATCTACTCGGCAGAAGTGTCTGATACCTTCGGAGCATATGGTATCGTTATCGTTGCGTGCATCGCCCCGAACGAGAAAGAGGCACGGCTTGACACATTTCTGATGAGCTGCCGTGTGATGGGCCGCGATGTCGAATTTGCATTTCTTGAAGAATGCATCAAAAAACTTTCTGCCGCAGGATTCAAAAAAATGACGGCGTCATTCATTCCGACTGCTAAAAATATTCCCGCCAAGGATTTTCTCAAGGCGGTAGGATTCAATCAAGTAAGAAGCGCCCTAAAAAATACAAAAGAATATGCGCTCGATATCGCAGTACATCTGAAAGAAAAACCCAAACAAAAGTCACCTATTACTATTTTACCCTGATGCTATGGATACGCTTAAAAAAATATTCTCAGCAGTGCTGAATATCCCTGAATCGACGATTACCGACACTCTCTCTCAGGAACATACTGAGTCCTGGGACTCTTTAAACGCTATTATTCTCCTCACTGAAATAGAACATGCATTCAAAGTGAAATTCTCGTTTGACGAAGCGATGGCGATTAAGAATTTCGGCGAAGTGGCTGCGCTTATTCAGTCAAAGGGCGTTCATCTGTAATACATATTATGGACACAGGGAAGACATTTGTTGAGATTCAAGAGGGAGATACTGCGCAATTCACTGTCACCATCGACGAGGCAACGGTGCAGAAATTTGCGGATCTTTCGGGAGATGCGAATCCTCTTCATATGGATGCTGAATTTGCGCGCGGAACTCCCCTCAAGGAGCGGGTAGCTCACGGCATGCTTGGCGGAGCGCTTTTCTCACAGCTTGTGGGAATGCATTTGCCGGGTCGGCATTCGCTCTATATGTCACAATCGCTTTTTTTTAGGAAACCGATATATCTGGGAACGACCGTTATTGTGTCCGGGACCGTGCTCCAAAAAATCGAATCGGTAATGACGGCAAAAATAGCAATGACCATTCGAGATTCAAAAACGAATGACATTCTTACTGATGGCGAAGCGATGGTTAAAGTATTGCTATGACCCGCATGAGAAAAATCGCAATTCTATTCTGACCATATGCTCTTTGATTCGCTGCCATTTGTTATTTTCTTCGTTGCGATCTTCTTTTTGTATTTCACGGTGCCTCATCGATGGCAAAAATGGCTTCTGCTCGCGGGAAGCTGTTATTTCTATATGGCGTTTGTTCCGCAGTATATTCTCGTTCTCTTTTTCCTCATCACCGTTGATTACTTTTTAGGAATAAAAATGGAGCAGTCAGTCGGCAAAAGACGCCTACTGTTCCTTATAGTGAGCATTGCTTCAAATGTGGGTCTGCTGTTCTTTTTCAAATATTTCAATTTCTTCAATCAAAATATCGGGGCTCTCGCACAGGCAATCCATTGGAATTACTCGCTTGAATCCTTGGCGATTATTCTTCCGCTTGGGTTATCCTTCCATACTTTCCAAAGTTTGGCGTATATCATTGAAGTGTACAAAGGGCGTTTCCACGCGGAGCGAAATTACGGCACCTACGCACTGTATGTCATGTTCTTTCCCCAACTCGTCGCAGGCCCTATTGAGCGACCGGCCCATCTCTTACCGCAACTAAGAATTGCTCACGGATTTAATTATGACCATGCAATCTCAGGACTCAAGACCATGCTGTGGGGGTTCTTCAAGAAAATAGCCATCGCAAATAATCTGGCTATTTTAGTTGATTTCGTCTACGCACACCTTGCCACATCAAACGGATCGACCGTGGCGCTCGCAGTATTCGCCTTCGCGATTGTCCTGTATGCCGATTTCTCCGGTTATTCCGACATCGCAGTCGGTTCAGCGCGCATGCTCGGTATAGAACTGACGCAAAATTTCAGACGGCCGTATTTCTCGCAATCTATCGCGGAGTTATGGCGACGCTGGCACATATCGCTTTCTTCATGGTTTCGGGATTATGTCTATTCTCCTCTCGTCTGGAAATGGCGGGATCGGGGCATCTGGTGGATGTATGGCGCAATTATAATCACCTTTCTCCTTACGGGAGTGTGGCATGGCGCCGGATGGAATTTCGTTATGATGGGACTCCTCTTCGGGTTCTTCATTTGCGCTGGATTATGGACAAAAACATTCCGTGAAAAAATGTGGAGTATCGCCGGTATAGGACCACGAAACATAGTGAGAATAATCGTTGGAATCGGTATTACTTTTATTCTTACTTCTATTACATGGATATTTTTCCGTGCACAAGACCTTTCTCAGGCATTGCTCGTGCTTGAAACACTTTTCACAAGATGGGGTCCAGATGCATTCTCTTATCTTACTTGTTCTAACTATTGTGCAATGTATGCGATTGGTATTGGCAGAACCACATTTGCCATCACCGGCATTTCAGTAGCAATTATGTTCGCATACGAGCTTTTCAGAGAGCTTAATCTAACTGTTCCTAAGTTCTGGTACCATCGCAGCGTTCGCTGTCCACTTTATTATGTTTTCATCTTATGGATGCTTTTTGCCGGTTACTTCGCTCCTATGACATTTATTTATTTTAAATTCTGATATGCGGATTTTTATTAAAAATCTCTTTCTTTTCTTATTGCCACTCGGTATATTCTTTGCCCCTGCATTCATCGTGTTCTTTGTAAGCGGCGAATTCACACCGATTGCGAGCATTGGGGTGCTTTCTCGCGATACGGACCGTATCGTTGTCGGACAGATATATAATAATTTTCGAGACCGGTACCAACTGCAAGAAACTTTTATTCGCCATCCGGAAATAATTTCCCTCGGGAGTTCTCGGGTTGGAGAATTTCATTCTGAATTCTTAAAAAATCCGAATTCGTTTTATAACGCATCGGGCAGTATCGGTTCCTTGAGTGGATTTACCGATTTTATAAAACATCTGCCGCAACCCCCGCAGATCATTATTGCCGGTATGGACCAATATTTCTTCAATCCAGAAAATGCTAAAAATAATACTGTCACGAGACCCGACCCGTTTACGGTCTCTGTTCAAGCATATGACCCATTTTTTGAAAGTTTTTTCCGCAATGGCGGATGGTGGAAGATATATGCAGATTATTTCTTAGGAAAATTTACGCTTGCGGACATCTTTGTTTCCCCTCTAAATGCATCTATGACCATTGGTTTGAATGCACGCATCAACGGTAGCGGCTTTACGAATGATGGAAGCAACTACGATAATGTCATTCGTTATCCTTCTAAAATATTTCAGGGTATTGATGTGCTCGCAGGAAGCATTACAGATACGAACGGCGATGAATACGGAAGTGGGATTTCAACCGACGCGCTTGCAGAACTCCGCGTATTCCTTACCTCTGCGAAATCAAAAAACATCACTGTTATCGGTTTCCTTCCGCCGATTTCTCACAAGGAATACCAAGCGCTTAAACAGCATCCTAATGCAATATATGCCTATGCATTCAAGAACCTGGGCACGACACTTTCTGCTGTTTACAAAGAATATGGGTTTGATTTTTATGATTTCAGCGACATTTCTTCATTCGAAAGCTCTGATGATGAAATGATTGAGTCAAAACATGGAAGCGGAAAAATGTATCTTCGCCTTTTCATAAAAATAGCGGAAAACAACGCATCGCTTCGTCCGTTCGTTGACCTTCCTGCTTTGGGAAAGAAGCTCGCAAGCGCCACGAGTACCTACGATGTCGCTGGCATAGCGGGCAAATAAAAAAGCCCCGCGTTGATTCTGCAGGGCTTCATTTGTACTTTTCATTCTCACTTCTTACTTCCGTGACACCCTGGCCGTCAACGCGGCATGATCGCTCACCCCGAAAGTCATTGTCGCATCCGAGACCGTGTAGCCGGGAGTTGAGAAGATTCCATCCACCATCAATGGTGTCTTTACGCGATGCCGTTCCGGGTCCAAGCTGCTGATACAGTTCGCTGGCACATTATCTTTCAGACACCGTGACAGCGTACTGAATATCTCGCCTCCGCGTGGCGCATTGAAGTCCCCGCAGAGCAGAAACTCTCCTTTGTTTTTGAGGATGGAGAGCAAGGCCTGCAGATCTTGCCGTTGAAATTCATCGGCCTTCCCATCTGGTGTCCAGGTGAAATGCGTATTGGCGATACGATACACAGTATCGCCCTTTTGCACTTCAATGAAAACAACCGCACGGTAAGTTGTCGCATGACGGCTTTCAAGAGTTCGTTCATCGAGTTCAACAATGCGAGCAGGGTCGCCTACATAGTAGTGAGCGTGCCCTCGGCGTAGCGGCAATCGCGAAAATATCGCAATGCCGACGGTGCCGAGCGTTCCGTGTATGCCACCTCCGCACATAGGCGCATAGAAGTAATGCGCCCCGGCCGCTTCCGCAATATCCAGAAGGGCATCTTCGCACACTTCTTGCAAGCAAATAACATCCGCTCTTTGTCTTAATAGGAACGGAAAAACTGTTGGCAGATTCTTTTTCCAATCAATGTTGAGAGTGGCGACCGTAAGGATGTCGTTTTGTTTTTGCACAATATAACTCCTTTCTTTCTCAGCTTAAAGGTTCAAAATATCTGAAACTACTATAGACGAACATTAAAAACTTGTCAATGGTTTGAACGGTATTTTTTCAGATGGGTTTTTAATGCGGAAAGTGGAGGAAGGGTCGTTCCTATCTTTGTGGTTGAGAGGGCGGCCCAGACATTCGCCCGTTCTAGGTCTTCACGCGTCGGAGAAGCTCCTCCGAGCGCCAACGCCCCCATAAAAGAATCACCAGCGCCGGTAGCATCCACCTCCCGCACTCTATGCGCGCGGGTCTTAATATAGTCCTCGCCTATCAGCGCGACGGACCCTTGCGCGCCGAGCTTTACCACAATGTCCTTCGCATGCAGTATCTTCTGCAGGCGCGCGAGCGAGGTCTCTGTTTTCTTCAAGTCAAAATTCGAATCAATGCTGCGCGCTTCTTTCAGATTAAGAGAAAATAGCGATGCGCCTTTATACCAAAGATGATTGCCTGTGTGATTATAATAAACTTGCGAATCAATGTAGAGCGGTATATGCCTGCGCGTGCATTCTTCAATTATTTTTTGAACCAATACGGAAGTTAGCAGACCATGTCGGGCATCGAGAATCATCACTTTGCTCGCGGACGGCAATTCGGCGCGCACACGCGCAAGCAATGCATCAGCTAATGCTTTCGGAAGAGGCGCGTTGTCAAACTGATGCCAATTGAGAATGATACTCTCTCCCGTACAAAAGCGCTGTTTGACTGTCGTCGGGTTGTGCGGATTCCGCAGAAATAATTTTTTCAGGCGGGGATGCGTAAACTGGTCCGCCTTCTCGGCGAATTCATCAACGCCCAGAGCCGAGATGAAAGAAACGACACCGCCGAGAGTCAAAATATTCCGAACCAAGAGCCCAGCGCCTCCCCACAAGAAACTTGAGGACTGCCCCAGTACGAGCGGCGTTTTAGCATGTTCCAACGAATTGCCGACACAGACACCTTGATGGAGCGCATCAAGTATAAGATCGCCTACGACTAAGATTTTCTTTGCTGTGCGCATACTGCCGAAAGGTAGCATACCTAGGTCTGTTAGTGTATACTGCGGGCGGACACGAAACAAGGAGAAAATCATGTCAAAACAAAAGATCATATCTATCAAGAAAGCGGTCCAAATTGCTTCTGCCGCCCGAAAAGATGGAAAGAAAGTGGTCACGACGAATGGTTGTTTCGATATTATTCATGTGGGGCATACACGGAATCTGAAGGCCGCCAGCAAGCTTGGGGATCTTCTTATTCTCGGCGTCAATTCCGACGCTTCGGTAAAAAAGAATAAAGGCGACTTGCGGCCCATTGTTCCTGCCCGCGAACGGGCGGAAGTGCTTGCAGCGCTTGAATGCGTTGACTATGTGTTCATCTTTTCGGGCAAAAGCCCCATACTGTGGATAAAAAATATCCAACCTTCTATCCATGTAAAGGGCAAAGGGAGCGAACGCTCGCCCGCTTTTGCACCAGAGAAGCAAGCGGTTGAAGAAGGCGGCGGCAGAGTGCATCTGGCTCCGCTGGCCAAAGGCCGGTCAACCACTCGTATTATTGAAACCATCGTTCAAAAGTACAGAAAATAAAGAAATCCCGCGCCTCCTGACGCGGGATTTTTTCAATATTGTGCTATAGGTTTTGTACTTTTTTCAACCCTATAGAGCGAATAGGTAAAGAGCCATCGGCGCGCTACTGCCCATATGCGATCAAATTTGAGACCGACAGGAACATGATTATCTAACGCTCCGGTATCCACCACATGCTGGGCGAATTCTGCACTCGAAGGGAAAAAGACGAAGTAGTAGGGATGTTCTCTTACGACTTCAGGGAGCTCGCCAAAAGACGAATATCCCATAGCATGCGTCAGTTCTTGTACCCATCTTCTTGCTTTCTCACCCATACCGAGTGATTCGAGGTGTTGCCAGGTCATTTCACCGAGCATTTCCCAGGTCCACTGCTCTTTCGGCAGCATCAAGAACTTCTCTGCAAGCACATCGCCCTGCGGGACTTTGGAGAGCCAGTTGAAAAGCCGCTGATGAATGATAATTTGCTCCTTGTACCGAGCATTCGCTTTATCATCCATAAACTCAATCTGGCAGAGCGGCGCAAGGTCGGCAAGCTGCTTCTTTTTTCCTTCCATTCCGTTCATAACGACTCCAATGACTTCGCGAGCCGTCTCTGAATGATGAAGAACGCTTCGATCAAAAAACGATTCTTCAAATTCGTCATTTGTGCCGTTGTAGAATCCAAAACTTTTTGCAATTCTGTCTATTTCCGTACCTCCGTACGGAGAAAGAATAGAAGTCCATGCCATTTCTGGATCAATCTGGCAGTTCAGACGCAATGTTGAGAGATCCGTCTTCAGATTGCTGAACGGCACCGCAAGAATCTGCTCCGTGCGCAAGGTCATCCCTCGCGAGCGGATCTTGGCGCATCCCTCAAGAATAAGTGCATCGGGCATCGGGCGATTCAGCACATACTCGCGCAAAAACGCGTCACCCGATTCTATCGCGACGGTGAGACCGGTGCATCCCGCTTCTTTGAACAAGTCCAGCCGTTTATCGCCCGCATGACCGCGGGTAAGTTCCAGACGGATTTGGCAATGGAATGGAATGCCGATCTCTTTTCTCCATCGCCGCGAGAATTCCGGCAGCCATTCCTTATGGTCAAGCCCGAAGACATCATCCTGAAAGTAGATTAATTTCGCTCCCCACCGGTCGCGAATTTCAATGCCTTCACGAATGATATCGTCCATCGGGCGCTGGGTGTGGTGAAATCCGCCATACATCTCGTTCCACTTTCGCCCGTAGCAATAGAAACATCCGAATGGACATCCTATGGAAGCGATCACGCTACGAATGAAGCTGTTACGAAGAACTGGGTACTTGTCGTACACAATACTGCGGTTTGGCATCGGGAACCCCTCTGCCAATTGCTCAGTGTCGAAGTGTATCCCCGGTCCAATCTCGCCTTGCAGAATGCGGCGAAAATTGCGGAAACCATCTCCGCGCACGACGAAATCGGCGTGTCTAGTACATTCTTCAGTAAAGAAGGTAACATGCGGTCCGCCGATGATGACTTGCGGCCCCATAATGCGAACAGAGTCGCAGGCAGCAAAGGTCTGTTTATGCCACCCTGTCCATATTTGGAAACCGACAAAGTCGGGACTCCACTCATTCACTCGTCGATAAAGACCCGTGAAGTCGTTATTCGGAATGAGTTCGACATCAACTTCACAACCGAGTGATGATGCAAGCCCTGCGAGATGCAGAAGTCCCAAGGGCTCAATAATGTAATATCGTGCTACGAGGAGCACTTTTACTTTTCGGCCCATTGGACCCCCCGATTCAATAGTTTAAAGTCAAAGAACAACCAAAAAGACCATCCGGAGCGGATTGTCGCATAGATGTGTTTTTAAATAAAGTTGACTTTTATGCTATCAATGTCTTCGCAACACGAGCGACCTCTCGCATATCTATTGCCTTAAGACATTCCGGGTAGGGCTTAAAAATATGTCCTGGAGTACAGAGGTCATTGCGGGTAAAAAGCGCAGTAGGGATGCCGGGACCATATTGGTCGGAACCCCACCAGCTAATGCGACCAAGGCAGGTTGATAGAATGACCGGAGGATGACCAAGATGCGCCGCCAGATGCCCGACGCCCGTGTCGAGTGAGACGACCCCGCAGCTCCCAGCAATGAGGTTCATAAGTTCCTGAAGCGTCGCACGGCCCGCTATAACGACTGCCGGCAGGCCGTATGCTGCCTCTGATGCCTCGGCAGCATCGCCCGAGCCACCGGAGAGTACAAAGGTCATTCCGGGCATTTCAGCGTCAAGCGCCGTAAGGAGCCCGCGCATATGCTCAGTCGAGAGCCCGCGGCTCTTACTACCAGAAAATAAATGCACGATGGTATACGAGCCACTGATGCCGAATTTTTCAGCGACGCCAGTAATAGATACATAGTTTAACGATAAGCGTTTGGTACTAACGGGCACGCCAAGCGCCGTGAGAGCATCGCATTCGTGTAAGCGCACTGAACGATCGCGTATCGGGCGTGGCAACAGGTGGTCATAAAAATAATGATTGAGCGAGGATGCGTCGTTGAAGCCCGCCAAAGCGCTGCGCCGCGCAAGCGAACGCGCCATAAGTTTCGTTGATAAGTTGAGCGTCCCCGCGGTGTAATAGGTCAGCACAGCATCGCTCTTCCGCCACTTCCGCCACAAAGAAACAAGCGATAAAGGATTGCGGCGGTTCGCTTCAACCACTTCAAGCCACGGTTCGCCTGCAAACAGGTCGCGCAACATCGCAGCGCGGTTGCCGACAACGATAGCCAGCCGCGCATCGGGATATGCTGCGCGAATATTTTCTAAAAAATATTTTCCCATCAGCGCATCGCCGATGGATGCTGGGCGAAAAGTGAGTGCTTTCTTTATTTGCATAATGAGATGGCAAGACACCGCTTCATAAAGGTGTCTATGCGTTCCGCACGCGACTCCCAACTATGATTCCATGCAAGAGAACGCGCAGCTTCTGATTTTTTTGAATCTCCTTTGAGCGCTTTGATGATAGTAATGGCGAAGCTCTCGCCATCGTCGGGATTCGCAAAAAATACTTCCCTCTCTGAAACAATATCGCGGACAGAAGGGATATCAGAAACAACAATCGGCTTGCCGGAGGCAAGATATTCAAAAAGTTTAACCGGCGAGGTCTCAACGCGTGATGCTTCTTCCTTTGCGGTATTCGGCAGTACGAGCACATCAGCGGCCTTCTGATAGAGTGGAATCTTATCAGGGGTCTGATGAGGGACAAAACTGATGCGAGGAAGATTACGCTCTTTGATGTATGCCTGCAAAGCATTACGATCCTCTGGAGTACCGCCAACAAAAAGAATCGACACTTCGGGCGGCAGAAACGCGACTGCATCGACGAGCGTATGCACACCCTTCCACCCGAAGAGATGTCCCGTATAGAGCGCAATCTGCCCCACAGGAGGCAGTCCAAGTTGTGTGCGTGCTTCTTCCTGCGATACAGAAATATCGAAGTCCTTTGCTTCGACCGCGTTTGGTTGGCGAAGCATTCGATCGGTTGGGAATCCGTACCGCTCATTGATGCGGGAAATTTTGATCGCGTTCGTGACGATGAGTCCGATAATGCGCTTCAATACGCTCCGGTTTATAAAATCAAACGAACTCGCGTAAAAGTCATGAATCTCTACAAAGACCGGCAACCCGCGAAGCGATGGAAGTATCACATCGCGAATATCGTGTGCATACACGAGCACTCCGCGCTCGCGACGCAATTTCAGATACGCCGACACATTAAAAGTGGCCACCATAAACAAGAAACCGAGTGTCCCGAGGAAACGCATTGCATCAATGCATGCAATTTTCCGTATAACAAATCGCGGAGAAATTTTATAAAGTTCAAATACATCCTCTTCCGGTTTGTAGGTATTATTACGGCGCGGTATCCATAGTTCAACTTCCCACCCGAGCCGCGCGAAGTGCATACAGGTCTTCAGAATGAGCGGCGTCATCGTTTTTTCTGAAGGGAAACGCCAATGTGAAAGATAGATAAGCTTCATGAAATGAAGAATTTAATAATACGCTTTATTCTAACAATGATATTGTTGCTCGCGACAGAGAGTATCGCTGAAGTAAAACCCGCATACGGGAGCGGAAGTGACCGCTCTTTTGGCACCGCTAATAGGTCAAATGGTGCGCTCTCGCCGAAGAAGAGCCACGAGCGCGGCGCAATAAGCGCGGTTAGAAGAGTGGCGCTACGCACGCGCGCAAGCGCAAGTTTTTCTTGTTCAAGCGGAAAATAGAGCTGATACTGATGTTCCGCAAAGAATCGTTCAAGAGCGCGAGGAGAAGCGCCGTGTGCGCGTAATTGCGACAAATTAACTTCAAACAACACTATCGGGCGGGCGCGTTCGATAAGTGCTTTGCCGCCGCGAAGTACTTCAAGTTCCATACCTTCCACATCCATTTTAATGAAATCCGCGAGTGCCACTTCACTATCGAGCGTTGTTACAGGAATATCGCCGCCTGATACGAGTGTGTTCGCTCCGGCGTTTGATGCATTGCGCACCACCAGTGTGCCACTACCTTTTTTACTTCCAAGTCCTTTATTAATGAGTTGCAGTGATACACCATTCTCATTCGCATTGAGCGATAAAATGACGAATGTTTCGCAAGACGGTTCAAATGCAATGACTTTTCCTGCCACTTTTGCCATCGGTATAGAAAACGAGCCGATGTGCGCACCAATATCGACCACACTGCTTCCTTTATGTACAAATGCGCCCGCTATTTCGAGCAAGGACTCATTCGGATACGCGCCTCGTCGTAACGCATCAGCCATTTTCTTGTCGCGTTTTGAGTCAATGAAAAATACTCCGTGCGGAGTTTGTACGCGTAAAATTGTTTCTTTTTCTTTCACGAAAGAATCTTTAGGAGTTTAAAAATGCCCATCTTGGGCACACTTCTATTTGAAGAGGCCTGTTCTGAACCAATCCCAGAAAAGGTGCCCTTGTTTGCTTTATACCATTCATAATTCTCTATGAACGAACCCGCATTGGTCTTTTCTGGTTTCCAGCTCAGCTTTGATTTTATTTTTGTCGTGTCGGTATACAGTGATTGCCCATACATAGTATATTGGTACACGCCCAAAGGAGAAATTTTCAATTTATTCAAGATAGAAAGCATAAAAAGCGCCAGTTTCTTTGGAATTGAAACAATCTTTGATGTGCTTCCAGCGAAATGAATGACTTTTTGATATATCTCCTTCAAGGTAAGGATTTCATCAGAACCGATGTTATAGATGTCATGCCCCTCAACATAGCTCGCTTTTTCAAGTGCGGAGCAGACATCAACAGCATCGGCAAATTGGTAGATATTCGATCCATCGCCCAACACATACGCGTTCCTGCCTTCAGAAATAAATTCAAACAACATGGCCTGTAATCCCAATCTTCCCAGCCCTGTTATCACTGGACATCGAAAAATCTGAATATTCATTTTTCCTTTAATCTGCGCCAAGATTTTTTCTGCCTCTACTTTGCTCTCCCCATATATTTCAAGAGGATTTGCAGGCGTTTCCTCAGTTGTCGGCAGTTCTTTCGGAATACCGTACAAGACATTGCTCGAAGTGAAGATAAAAGAACGGACATTATTTTTTACAGCGCAATGTGCAACAATTTCAGTTCCCGTGACATTCGTTTTCCAAAGAACATCATCCGAAACGGACTTATCGGGCATAGAGGCAGCGAGATGATATACCGTTACAAATGGTCCGCAGGATTGGAAAACAGCATTGACATCTTTCTGGGAGAATATATTTCCTTTATAGTACACGACGCGGCTATCGGATGTGTTCGATGATTCTTCAAGCTGATCGAAGACAACAATATCAGCATCTGTTTTTTCCAAAAGATACTTGACCAAATGCGAGCCAAGAAACCCGACACCGCCGGTAATAAGAACTCGATGTTTCATCGCGCTGGGGAGCGTATTATTCATATATGGCGCAGCCAGTCCACACAAATAATCATAATCGCGTAGAGGCCGTCTCGGTAGCGGATCTTTTTCCCTTCGGTGCAAGCGCGCGGTGCATAGGATATGGGAACTTCCGCGAAGCGATAGCCGCGGCGCGCAAGCGCCGCGGTAAACAACAATTCTGATTCGAAGTGCCCCGCCGTAAAATCGCCGCTTGCTTCGCGCGGAAACAATTTATAACAAGTCCATACATCAGTCAGCGATAAGTCATACAACGCATTTATAAGCTTGGTTATGAACCACACGCCAATCCGTGGCAGTAAACCGCCATGACGAGTTTTAGGATCGAGCGTGCGTGAACCATAGACAACATCTGCCGCGCCGATTTTAATGACCGCCAAAAGATTGGGTATATCTGCCGGATCGTATTCAAGATCCGCATCTTGAATGAGCACATAGTCGCCGGTTGCTTCCTTCATTCCGCGCCGCACCGCCGTTCCCTTGCCCCCGTTCTTATCAAGATAAATAATGTGCATCGTTTCTTCATATTTTTTCAACAGGCCGGGCGTGCCATCGCGAGAAGCATCGTCGACGACGATGATTTCTTTCTCCCACCCGCGCATATCTGCCGTGCGCACGCGCGCTAGCAGTTCATCAATCGTCCGTGCTTCGTTGTAACACGGTATAACTATCGAGACCGATGCCATAAGGTCTTAAAATACAGCAATCCATATAAAGCAAAAGGGATAATAAGCGCCTCTGCCGGCAAGCGATACCGTGCAGTGACTGCAAGTCCTATGATAATCGTCGTGAGAGCGAGGTAGAGAATGACCGAAAGCATCGTGACAGCGTAGGGAGTAAATCCCTCTTTCTGTATGTAGCGCACGACGCCGATAAAGAAACAGACCGTCACGACAATCCATACTATACGCGCAAAAAGAACCAGTATAATAGGAGAATGCAGGTAATGCCCGATAAACCAAAGAAGTTTTAACGGATCGTGTAAAAGAAGAAAAAGCGCCGGTGTTCCGAGTGAAAGGTCAGGCCTTATGCCAATGAGTTTAAGCATTTCAAGCACTCCATCATGGGTAAAAAACGCGATTTCTACGGTGCCAGCCGTAAGTGCGAGCGCTACTGGATGTTCTAAAAGAAGAGGAATTGCCCGATTCGTATAATCCTGCGCTTCTGCGATATCCGTTTGATTCGGACCCGATATACCTTGCGCTTGTAATTTAGTGTATTCAGTATCAAAGCTCGTTCCATTTTCTATAGAAAGAACTGATGGCAAAAGATTTGCATATAAATTGACCCCCGTTTGCGGTGTGAGAGCAAAAACGCCAAACTGCACTTTGTTGCGATAGAGCCATGGCGCGATCACAATGAAGAAAACAAGAAGATACGCGCCCGTCCGCAGCCATACTTCCTTCGTTAACTGCGTGCGCGCTTCCCAAATTATAATGCCTGCAATAATAATCGGGACATATTCAGTTGTCGGCCGTGTAAGCGTTGCAAACCCCAACAAAGCAGAAGAAAAAATCAGCTGGGTAACATTCTTATGCTCAAAATACTTGAAGAGATACAGTAGCGAGAGAAAAAAGAACAACATAAAGAGCGGTTCGCTGTAGAACAGTATGGAGTGGAGTATAGATACCGGCTCTAATGCTAAGAAAATACCTGTTCCTAGTACAACTATTTTAGAGGATGAAAGGTGCCGCACAAGTCGCATCGCGATAAGCGGAAGTAAACAACCGATGAGCAAGGTAAAAATGAACGACAACCAATAACTTCCTGCAAGCTCAGCGCTCCATGCGAGGAAGTAGGGCTGCAGGGGCACGCGGAAAGAGTTCGGGGTGAACGGCGCAACACTCTCGCTAGAGAACCCATTGCCGCTCAGTATATTCTGGCTGATAGCAAAATAACCGTCAGCGCCCCTGCTGGTAGCTATGAGGTTCCAATCATGCGCCTGCAACGCCAAACCAAAATAAAACAAACGCACCAGAAGCGCGAGACAAAAAATACCTATTTCGATTTTATGAGTTCGTATAAAAGACATCATAGATAATCATGGCATATACTTCCCTTGCAGTGTGCGGATGCCTATGCCTGCTAGGCCTTTCAGGGTTCTGATTGTATCTTTTACGAATTCGATATGAGCGCCAGAAACATCCGTCCAGGTAACCGGAACTTCGTGTACCGTGTAGCCGAGTTTCGTCGCCGCATAGACCGTTTCGGCGGCGCCCAAATAGCGATTGTCATACTGATGTTTGAAGATATTCATCGTAGCGTCCCTGCGATACATTTTACAGCCGGCCATAACATCCGAAAATGAACCACCGGTGCACAAACGGAAAAGCCAATGAAAAACCTTACCCGCCAAGATTCTGAGCGGCGGCTGATTGACCACGGCATGCGAATGCTTATTTTCGCGCGATGCAATAGCAACATCGCATTCTGGATGTGCTTTTAGATATTCTTCAAACGCTCTGCATTGCGAGACATCGTAGGAACCATCGGCGTCTGTTTCCCACACAAAATCTCCTCGCGCCTGCAGTATGCCTTCTCGAACCGCGGCGCCGCGTCCCTGATTTACATCGTAACCCGCGACGATCAACCGTGTATCCTTTGCTGAGCGCTCGCGCAGCATAGTGCGCGTGGCATCAGTGCTGCCGTCGTCGACGGCAATCAATTCAAAATCAGTAAGTTGCTGGCGCATGCGCTCAAAGAAAGGATCAAAATATTCGCGCAAGCGTTTCTCCTCGTTGTAGAATGGGATAACAATCGATATCATAAAGAACGATAATGCTCGATAATTGATGTAATCGTATTATCAAGCGTGTAGCGCGGCTTATATCCTATGGCCTCCTGTATTTTTGAAATATCCGGCACGCGCTTGCGCATATCTTCAAAGGTTCCATTGTATGCCTCTTGATACGAAATGTGGGTGATCGGCGAAGTACTCTTTGCAAGTTGTATGACCTTCTTTGCAAGATCGTTCATAGAAATGGCTTCAGTTGATCCAAGGTTGAATATCTCGCCATATGCTGTTTTGGAATGCATAAGGCCGACCATGCCAGAGACCACATCAGTAACATGCGAAAATGCGCGTATTTGTTCGCCATCCCCGTGCACAACAAGAGGTTCATTGCGAATCGCATGATTCACAAAATTAGGAATGACCATCCCATAGCGATGCGTCTGGCGCGGACCGGTAGTATTAAACAATCTGACGGTAATAGTCGGCAACTTTTTTTCTCTCCAATACGCGAGCGCTATAAATTCGTCCACGGCCTTCGAGAGCGCGTAGCCCCACCGTTCGTTATATGCAGAACCGTAGACGCGCTCGGAATGTTCCTGAAAAGGGAGATTATCGCTTTTACCGTACACTTCAGAAGAAGAAGTGATGAGGATCGGCGTTCTTTTTACCATTGCTTCTTCAATGACATTCTTCGTTCCTTCAATATTGCGCATTATCGATTCAAGCGGCTTATCTATAACGGTCTGTACTCCAACTGCTGCCGCGAGATGAAAAATGAAGTCCGCTTCTTTCGCAAGTGGCGCAATATCCTTGCGTTCCCTCACATCCCCTTTCGTGAAAGAAACCTTCCCTGCGTCGACCAAGTGCTGAATATTTTTCATATCTCCGGTCGAAAGATCATCGAGAATCAAGATTTCATGACCTTCCTCCAAGAGTTTTTCGGCGAGATGGCTACCGATAAATCCCGCGCCGCCGGTGATTAAGATTTTCATATTAATGCTTTATTTTAGCACAGATTCAACTTGTCCATTCAAATAAATTTTTGAGCGCTTCCCGTTCGCGCAAGCGTGCAGGCGCATAATGCCACGCGATACCGGCACGGCTTTCCCGCCATTCGCGCAGTTCTCCCTTTTGTGCGATTCCGGGATGGAAAAGCACCTCAACTGAGCCCGCACCTGCGTGGGCAACACCCGATCGGGCGATGTCTTCAGTCATATGCCCTGAATAGAGGAATCCGATAAACCAATCGTTCGTCTGAATGCTGCGTGCGCGGGCGCTCTGCGTTGCACGGCGAGACAACATCATGAGCACCCATCGAGCAATCACATTTATGAGAGGAGGCGTACCGCACATAAAAAACTTTTCTCGGACAATACGCACAGCGTTTACTCCTTGTATAGTCATCAACTCATTGAAAACAAATGGAATCATGTGCACATGCTGATGGCTGTTTACTGCAAATGAATCCATGCTGAGTGCGGTGCGAACAATTGCACATTGTGCTTCCATCTCGGCGCGCACTTCGCGACGAAGTGCCTCGCGTGTTTGACGCGAACCAAACAGATATGCCAGCCAGAGCCCCGCGATTGAATATTTGAACATACCGTGCGCGTCCACGAGATGCGGAATAGCCGAAAAAGGCAAAAGCGCCTTCCCTTCGGTAAGATTGATATGCACTGCGAGCGCCACAGAGGCCGCGCGTTTTCTATATTCAGACAGCGCATAGCCAACTGCCTCGCCATTCGCAAGGATACTCACGGTCCGCACCGGCCCGTTATCAACAACTTCAAGTATCGAATCGGTAATGCCGCGGGTGAGGCCGAAATCATCTGCGGTAACGGAAATGGTATGTTGCATAACTATGACTTTTTGCGCGCGACGACAATCAAACTGACGCCAAAAGGTAGCGAGCAAAAATGTAAAATCTTTGATTCTATCGCCACAACAAACAATAGCAGCGCATTAAAAAAACTCGGGAGAGCGAGCGCGGAAGAACCCGATTGTCCAAGAAGGCGCATAAGAGCGGCTGGTAAAAAGAGAAATGTATCCCAATAACTCATTGTAAGAATCTCATATCCTGTGTTCGTAAGAAGATTAGACAAAGAATGTTTATTGTAGCGGCGGAAATGTTGGTGCGCTACATCATGTTCGCTCCACAAAAATTGACCTGCGGGAACGGTAATAGCAAGCAGTCCGCTAGGAATAAGCGCTTCATGCAGGGAAAGAAGAAATGTTTTGTCATCTTCAATATGCTCAATAACATCGAAGAGTCCTATGAGATCATACTGTCTTGATAAGGCCTCTTCAATGGTCGTAAAGGTAGTCGAATACCCGTGCTGCGCCGCAACGGTGCGAGCGCTTCCCTCCGGTTCAAACGCATAAACGCGCGAACTGAGGCGTGCGAGCTCTGCATACATACCGCCAAATCCCGCTCCAAAATCAAGTATGGATTCCAAAGGAACAGCTACTCGCGCACGCGCAAGCATCGCGCGAATAACCAAAGCCCTCCCCTTATACCACCACGATTGTTCTGCCATCTTCAACAGTTCGAAAGCTTCTTGTTTCATTTTTTCTTCAGGAAGTAATAATTATGTATTGTCCGATCGATTTCATACATAGAAAAAAGAACATTCTTCTTCTTTTCATAAATTACCGGTGGGAGAATAACGACATCGACACCTCCTTGCACAAGGATTGCCACTTGTGTACTGCCGATATCCCACCCAGAAACAAAAATGTCAATGCCGTCATACGGATTGAGATATTGATAATACATCGTATGCTGTGCAAGAAAAGCCACTTCAGGAACATCATAGAAGAAAAAAGAGGTTGAGGAAGATGCCGTTCTGAAATATTCTTCCCAGAACATCGTTTGTTGTCGCCCGTATGATTCAGCGACAAATGAACTGAACATAACCTGATATGCCCCGACGAGCGTCAACAATGCAATTGCCACGGCAGCAAGATTCTTTGGTTTGAAAGAAGGAACGATTGTTTGTACCACGATCAATAATGCATTCGGAAAAAATAACAGCGCCAGCGCTTGTGCTTCAAAAAGATACCTATACCACCCAGCGGTGGTCAGATAGCCAAGCAAAGTAAAGATTGAGAATGCAAGCACCATATGTTCCTCAACAAATATGCGCTCATAACGGCGTAGCCGAATGCCGTACGCGACGAGCCATATGCCGAAAACCGCCAGCAAGTAGAGTGGACCTATACCTGTAATGAGGTTGCGGAGGTTCATGAGTATGGTACTCAACCAATCAGCCACCTGATAGTGATTTACATAAAAGGACAACAAACTCCCCGCTGAATCACTGGTACGGAATTGTACAATGAGCCACACGAGAATAGGCATCATCCCCGCGCCAATAACAGCGCCAACTTCCCCTAATGCCATCTCGCGCCGTTTCCACGCAATGCCCAACCCGATGAAAACGGCTGGAATGAACAGTACGAAAATCGGCTTTGTAGCAACACAAATGCCTGCAAACAATCCAGCGAGTACGAACCATACATAGCGCCGTGTCATATGCGTACGCGCAATGTACACACACGCAAGTGAAGCAACTAAGTACAACAACCCCGGTACTTCGCCCAAGACGCCCTTGCCGTTGCCATAGAGCGTTGGCAGGGTCGCAAGGAGTGCAAGGGTACCAAGTGCCTGTGTCGGTCCGAATAAACGCCGCACAAACATATAGCTTACGAGGAGAAGCCCTAGAATAAAGAGCACCATAAGTGAGCGCGCTGAAAGAATGCTGATACCGAACAATTTGAACCACCCCGCGAGCGGATAAATCAATGGATATCCGACAGTAATGAGCTTAGACGACGGTTCGACAAGAGTCGGCGCGACGCGCAGACCTTCGTGCCCGGTCTGGGCAAGATTCGCCGCGGCCTGTGCGAAGATGCCCTCGTCCATCCACACGGGAGGACTTTCAGTGAGATGGTAGGTTGCGAAAAATCCAGCAACACAAAGAAGAAGGACAAGAAGTATGGTGTGCAATCTTGCGCTCATAAATACAAGTATACTGCCTTACCAGAACTTGAGCTTACGAGCCGCAAAGATGGTCATCTTAAGAAGAAGCCATCCGTGCTTCCATCGACTGATATTCGTTTCTCCATACACACGCTCTTTGTAACGAATTGGCACTTCGACAATCTTCAAGTTCAGTTTTGCTGCACCGAACAAAAGATCGAAGTCGCCAAAAGGATCGAAGTCGCCAAAAAATGCCCGATTTTCCTTAATGCTTTCATAATCCTTTTTCCAAAGCACTTTCGTCCCGCACAGGGTATCTTTGAGCGACTGTCCGAGGATAGTGGTAAACGCAACACTAAAGAATTTATTGCCAAAAAAATTAAGGATACGCATAGCACCCTTTTCCACCGGATATACCAGACGCGAACCATTTATAAAATCACCTTGATTGCTAGCGATTGCACGATAAAATTTCTCAACATACTCAGGAGGAACGGTCATATCAGCATCATAAATCGCAAGAATATCGCCCGTTGCCATATCAAAACCCTTGCGTACCGCATCTCCCTTACCTACACCATCTTGGACTGCATAGCGAACGCGTTTATCCCCTTTATAGTTTTTAGTCATACGAGCAAGCTCTTCGATTGTATTATCTTTTGAATGTCCTTCAATAAAAATAATCTCTGTAAAAGAACCGAGTGATGGTAATTCATTCACAATACGCTCTATAGTTCCCGCTTCGTTGCGTGCTGGGACAATAATAGAAAGTGATGGATTGTTCGCCTGAGTACTCGACAAAGAACGCGCCACGACATAATGAATGAGACCTAACTTGGAGAAAGGCCAAATATTCGCAAGTATCATATTGCAAAAAGTAGAGAGAATCGGAAAATACACTGGCAACAACATTTTGTTGCCTTCGCGTATTACCTCAAAACCAGCCAAATACAGAAAATTACGAAGGTCGTGAGGAGAAAGCCAATTTTGTTCTACAGAAGGAGAACGCAACCGAAGAGCTGAAGCAATCCGCAAAATTGGTTCCCATAGAGAGTTGTATTGAGTAATAATTACTCTTCCATTTTGAACAAGAGCGCCATGTGCATCACGCAAGAATTCTTCGACATCGTGTGCATGACCGAGGATGTCGGACATAACGATGTAATCGTAAGAATGTAAATTATCAAAACTAACAAATGAGTCGTCTATAAAAAGTATTTTCTTACCTTTCGGAACCAGAAATCGAACAATGGAATCGATATACCTATGATACAAACGACCCTTCATCGGCCTATGTTGCGATGAGATTTTCCCCTTTGCTATATGTTTTTTTACTCCTTCGTCCAAGTGCATGATGAATAGACAGTGCTGGTAATGACTCTTGATTGCGCTGTAAAGAGGATCGTACACGATTTGAAGAAATCGCGATAGAAGCCATCATAGAGCGGTGGGATATCAACCACAAGAAAGACCCCCTTGTGTTTGGGGAATCCGATGCGATCTCCATTTTCAAATTGGGGTGCTCCGGTAAAATGAGCGGCGTATTTGCCAAGGTGCTTTAGTTCGTATGCGCCTATATCATTATAAGTAATCACGCTCTTAATGGCATCTTGTGCGGCAAGATAGGAAAGCGCCGAATGAAGCACTTCCGTGGTAGTGCCGTACACTTTCCCAAAACTAAATTCTTCCACAAACGCCGTATTGTAGACGATACCGGTACAGACGATTATGATAGCTGCCATACCGAGTAAGGATTTTCGTGTGCGTCCAATAAGCGCAGCGGCACCCGCAATAAGAAATGAACAGGCGATAAACAGAAATGACATATAAAAACCGACGGGGCCTGAACCGCCGTTAAATGCCATAAGCATATTCCATTCTCCATGCATAACGCGCGAGAACCACGCTATTTTTGGATACAGCGACACCACTTCCGGTGATGCAAACAACAAGGCGATAAGCGCAATCGAAAGAAACGCTCCTGCAATGAGAGAACGCAAGTAATTGCGCAAAGAGAATGAAGCAAAAAGTTGAGATAAAATAGCACCCGAAATAACGCATACGGGGACAATAGTGAACATAAGATATTTATCCAAAGCACCGCGAGAAAAATCAAATAGGATGAAATAAAATATGAAGCCCAGACCAAGATACCAAAGAAAAGGCGTCACTTTCCTTATCACATCCTTTGAAATAAAAATGAGCGGAATTAAAAGAAGTGGTGACAGATAAAATATCGCCTTGATGCTTTGGATGACAACTTGCAAATAACTCCTTCCTGACAAATGAACATAGTACAAAATATGCGTGAACATACCGCCGATAGCGAATGCAGGATTAAGAAACTTGACGGCGATAAAAACTGCTCCTGTCAGAGCGATGAAAAGTATTCCGCCTACTCCCAGATAGACCATGTGTTTCGTAGTGAGTTCTTTCCGCTTTGAGAATAAGAAGTCCGCCGCAAGAGCACCAATAACGAGAATGAAAGAAAGTTTTACCAAGAGGCCTGTTATGAGTGTCACTGCGAGAAGGAATATCCACCGTTTCCCTTTGTTATCATTCCTCGCTCGGTCATAACAATAAAGAGCCGCAAGAAACAACGCCGGCAATATCGCGCCATCCGTATCAAGCATAAGAGACGACCAAATTCCGTAAAAAGAAACGGCGTAGAGGAATACCGCCCAGAGAGCAGTTCGTTCATTGAATCTTCTTCGCACTACGCAGAAAAGAAGTACCGCCGAAATAAGTCCGAACAAAAGCGGCATAATGCGCATATGCCCGCCTCCGAAGATAAGCGCATCAGCCCTATAAAGAAGCGCTGTCAATGGAGGATGAGTTAGAAAAGCGCTCGCAGCAGACAAGCTCGTTTCGGCAGCAATCGCTGTCTTAAATTCGTCTTGCTGATACGGCATTGAAAGCCCCGGCACGCGCACGGCGACAAATAACACCAGAAGTCCAATAAGAATCAGCCGTGTTTTTGGATTCATACCGCAGTATCTTTTTTGAATATAAAGCGCTGATAGACGAAGAAACTTTCAATGGCGATAAGGGCGCTCGCCACTATTTGAGCAAAGAGATAATACAGGCCAGCCCATTCAACAAACAAGTAGACCAGAAGCGTGTTCAATCCCAGATTGATGAGAGCGACAAAAAAATAAACGCCGATCTGCATATGAATGCCTTCTCGCGAATGGTCACCGAAAGTCCAAAACTTTTGCAGCGAAAAACTTACGCCAAATGCAAGGATAAATGCCACAATTGCGGAGACCAAGTACCATATACCGAAGACATCGGTAAAAAGATACAGCAGAATGAGATCAGTACCGAGTGCAATACCGCCCGAGAGTAAAAAACGGAAAACCCGTGCGTGAGTCGGGTATCGTTCGTCAAGACGCGTATATAGGTCTCTCGTCCTCTGAATCATAAGAGGATGTTAGTATACCATTCTTTACTATTTCATTAAAAAACCGCCACCCTTTTCAGGACAGCGGTTTTCTGATTCTTTGACTCAATTCTTTTTTGCCAAAGACCAGACAATATTTGCCCCGGCCCAGCAGAGAAAGAATGTGAAAAGGATAATCCCACACCTCCACGCCAGTGTTGTATCAATGGCGATACCACAAGCGATACCAAGCGCCATGCCTCCAAGTTGGATTTCAATGGCGCTCATATCAGACGACTGGAGCCAGTTCCGCTGAATCCATGGATCCAGCTCGGTCTCCGGCTTATACATTGCCGATGTCTTCGGGTCGTAAAACCCCCTCCGCCAAGCAAAGTACCTGAAGTCAAACGGCGCGAAGAATGCGATTCCGCCACTGTTTCCAATCTCCATATCGTGATGAAAATGGAAAAGCAAGCATAGGAAGATCAGGATTCCCCAATACCCGCCGCCGATGATGAGTCCGAGCGTTGTCCCCAAAGCCATCATAAACATCGGCCAGTGGTCCCACGATTCGTGGTGGCCGTTGGCGAGTGCCTGTTTCCCCTTGAGGCGGGCTTTCGCCATCTCGACGAGGTCGGGCGATTGCCCCAGAAACCCGCCGATTACGAGGTACCACACATTCATCGGTACATCCATCAACTTTCCGATTACCGCCGCCAGCAGGGCTCCGACTGCGAAGTCGAGGAACCCCGCCATTGCTACTCCAGCGAGAAACAACAGTTTCTGTCCGTTCATTCAAGCACCCTCTTTCTGCGCTTTTCAGCGCGTTTTTACCTTGAGCTTCTACTGGGCTGTAAAGACCATTCCAAGCCATTTTTGGCTCACCTAGGTACAGGATAGCATATCATGTATAGTATGTCAATGCCCTTTGCGATTCTCGCAATTCCATAACAAAAAAGTGATGGTATTGATTCCCAAACGGCATGAATTCCTTGCGGATAATAAAATGCTTCAGCAGTATGGAGCGAATGAGTGAGAGAGGATATCCGCGTTTCCCTATCTCCCAATAATGCTGGCTGTTGAAAATATGTTTTTTTGGAAACGGAATTTTATACGAAACACGAATCTGCGGAAGAAAAGGAATTTTAAGAGAGAAAGAAAACATTGGTCCGAAGTGCGGCACGCTTATGACAACATTCTTGAGCGCAACACGAGCAAGCTCGCTTAGAGCATTATCGAATTTTTCAAACGGCAGATGTTCCAAAACCTCAAATGCACACGCAACATCGAACGACTTGTCCGGGAAAGGAAGTGCGAGAACACTTCCTACAACATCAGGATGCAAATCTTCGGCGATATCGACAGAAACATAAGAAATTGCAGTATTATATTTTATAAAATTACCAAATACCCTATCGCCCACACCGACTTCAAGTATCGATTTAGGTTTAAGTGCTACCACCTCTTTAAGTTGCCAGTAGTAGCTTACAAACCGCCCTTCAGATGCATACTTTTCAAAACGGTAGTGTGACTTATTTGTTTGAATATTGCTCATGATGCTGTATGGAATCCAATATCGCTGGAATGAGATGCTGAAGCGAATGATGTTCGCGCACATATTGCGAGCCCTCATTTTCGAGCGGTTTAAGCGCCGAATCATTTGTGACGATCGGCAGACCGCAGGCGAGCGCCTCGAGTACGACCTTGTCCAAACTGCCTGTCTCGCTTGTATGTATCAAATATTTGGCTTTTCTATATTCATCACGCATTTGCAAGTGGGTTAGGGGCCCTAAAAATCGTACGCGCGCACCGAGCTTATGCGCAAATGCTTCGAGATTCTGACGATCAGGCCCTTCGCCTGCGATACGCAATTCCCTATCGTCATCTACGGCCCTGAGAATTGCGAGGTCGTGCCGCTTGCTCGGCATAAGCCGTCCGACCGAGAGCGCCCAATCGCCGCGCGTAATGCTTGCGTCTGGAGAAAAGAAATCTGTGTCGATGCCGTGTCCCATCACCCGCAATTTCTTCGTTCGCAATCTGAAACTTTCCGCTGAGGCGCTGAAAATACTATGCGCGAAAAGAACAGCGATACGCAATTTCACATTGACGCTTTTGTGCGTATACCATAAGGCAATGCGTTTGTGCATACTCCTCCAGAGAAGACCAGCTACAACGATATACTCTGGATTCATATGAACGAGGACGGCATCATATTCAGAGCGGCGAGAAACACATGCGTGCCAGAGACGCACTGTTCGCACAAAACGCGATGCCTTCCCCAGTACGATTATTTCTACATTATTCGGCAGTGTATATTTTCCCGCTCGCAGACAAATCACCGTAACTTTTTTGCAGTGTTTTGAGAATTCTTCTATCCACCGCACAAAGAATCCAAGGACTGGATCATCAGCATCGACCGCTTGTGTGACTATCAGTAGCTTCATACATTAGAGAACCCGTGACAGGTCCTCAACGATGCGGGCAGGAATGTCGCCAACTTCTGCGAGATGCGCACGCGCGGCGATTTCAGCATGTCGCGGGAGATCCTGCCGAACGCCATTATCTTCAATAAACCCGACGATGCTGAGCGAGAGCGCCGTCGGATCGGCGACCGGCACCGCAAGAATATCTTCATACCCCTTGAAGACCTCCCCCACAATACCGACATCAGTGGTGATAATCGGCACGCGAGCGAGTGCCGCTTCGATAAGCGTGCGGCCGTAACCCTCATAGGCGCTCGCTTGGATAAATGCTTGGGCGTTCTGCATCAATCCCCATGCATCAGGGCGATTACCGAGAAAAATGATTTTATCCGCAAGTCCGAGAGAGCGGGTCATCCGCTCGAGTCGTGCGCGCTCACTTCCGGCGCCAACGATGAAAAGACCAACCATCGGATACTGCGGCGCTACGAGTTTGAGCGCCGCGAGAATATCTTCGATGCGTTTCTCCGGCTCCAGACGACCAACGGCAATAAGCGCAAAGGTGAAAGAATGTTCTGGTAATCGTATGGGAGCAGGCATGATTGCATCGACAGCGACCGGGATGACCGTTAGATCGCTGATGCGAGAACCATACCGCGCAACAAGTGATGCTTTTATGCGCTCTGAAACAACCCGAATGCCGTCTGATGAAGGCAATACACGATCGGCTAAGTGTCGGCGATATCGATTCAAAAGTGGCATGCGCACGCGAGGACTGCGCCAGTTGCCGCTTCGTACGAACCAAGGAGAAAGAAAGTCGGTATGCACTTGAATGTGCAGTTTTGCTTGTGTGCCATGCACTGCGCGGAGTGCCGCGAGTCCGTGCTCGAAAGGATCTTGTGCCGAAACGACTTCAATTCCCTTTTCGAGAATGAGCGCGTGAGCGCGCTTGGTAAGCGTGTGCACGCGAAAGATTCTTGAAGTATGCACAGGATGAAGAAAGAGATTCCCTTCCTGTTCTTCTTTAGCATCGCGGCCTGCAGAAGATAAAATATGCAGTTCTCCTATCGCTTTTGCATAGGCGCGCATACGCGCGCGCGCCGCGCTCATCGCATCGAATATCGTTGGATCGTTTGAGATGAAGAGTACTTTCATAGTGCTAACGAATAGGTAAATGGTACACTATTGCCTATGAAAATAGTACTTGCGACACCAGTCTATCCACCTGAAATTGGTGGCCCTGCCACCTATACGAAAGAGCTTGCCGTACGGCTTCGCGACAAACACGAAATCGTTATCGTCGCGTATGCGAGCACTTCAGAAATCATTCCTGGAACGACTCTTTTCATCGTAAGCAAGCGTCGCCCGATCCCTCTACGGCTCTTGAAGTTCACTATCGACCTCTTCAGAGCATCGCAGGGTGCCGATGTGATTTATGTGCAGAATGCGATGGCTGCCGGTCTTCCGGCAGCCATTGTGAGTATGATTCGCGGAATACCGCTCGTATTGAAGTTTGTTGGCGACGAGGCATGGGAGCGCGCAAGCCAAGAACGAAAAACAAAAAAACGACTTGAAGAATTCCTCGCGTCACCCGAAGGCGGATGGCAAACTTCGTTTCGAATGATGATTCAGGGATTCGTGCTTCGCCATGCTGATATCGTTACCACGCCGTCCGTCTATCTGCGTGATGCTATCGTGCGAACTTATGGAATTAAAAAAGAACGGGCGGTTGTCAATTATAATGCTGCCGAAAAAGATGCTGAAGCACCCTTTTCTGCAACGCCGGTGCCCCACCAAATTGTCGCTACCGCACGACTCGTTGAATGGAAAGGACTTGACGGCATTATTCGCGCCGTCGCTATTCTTAAAAAACAGTTCCCCGATGTGCGGGCAATAATCGCAGGAGACGGCCCAGAAGAAGAAATCCTCAAAACACTCGCTCGCGGACTCGATGTTGCCGATTGCGTCGTGTTCCCCGGCCGCGTATCGCGCGCCGAGACATGGCACCTGCGAAAAAGTTCTGAGGTATATGTGCTTAATTCAACCTATGAAGGACTCCCACATACTGTGCTCACCAGCTTTGCTGCGCGAATTCCGACCGTTGCAACCGATATTCCCGGAACAAACGAAGCGGTCTATCATGAAAAAAGCGGGCTACTCGTACCCGCCGGAGACGACCAAGCGCTCGCCGATGCCATCGCTCGGCTATTTAATGACCCGGAACTTCGCGCAAAAGTTGTCGCTGGAGCGGATAAAATTCTCGCTGAAAAATTCTCGTGGGAGACACACCTTGCAACCCTACTTGGATTCTTTGAATCAGCAGCCCAGTAGGCGACTGTGTTCAGTCGATTCACCTACTGGGTGAATCGGTTCGCACGAAACCACGCAACTAATCGCGTGATACCCTCTTCAAGCGATGTGGTGGGCGTCCAATCGAGCAACTTCTTCGCCTTACTCACATCAGCATAAGTCACTTCGACACTTGCTCCGTGACTGGGCCGACTTTTTACTTTGGCTTTTACGCCAAGGACTTTTTCAAAAATTGCCAATAATTCATTCAGCGAAACCGGCATGTTATTACCAAGATTAATAATTTCGAAGCCGAGCGGTTTCTTCATCGCCAATATAATTCCACGCACAATATCGCCGACATATGTGTAGTCGCGCTTGCGGCTTCCATCGCCAGAAATTTCTATTTCTTCTCCATGCAAAAGTTTTTCAGTCCAAATATACGGCACCATACCCGGACGATTATTCTCGCCGTGTGCATTGAAGAATCGCAGACAGGTGATATTCATACCGAAATTGTGCTGATAGGTATGTGCGAGCAGTTCGGTCGCACGCTTCGTCGCACCATAGGGCGAAATAGGACGGTCTGCTGGCTGGTCTTCAGTAAAAGGGACTTGGGAAGAATTGCCGTAGACCGATGATGATGACGCTATGACGAGATTCTCAACGGGATACTCGCGACAGAGTTCAAGAATGTTCAGTGTGCCGTCGATATTCACTGAGGTGTAGAGGCGCGGCGTATCCACCGCCTTGCGCGTGTCGGCCTTTCCGGCGAGATGCACAACGAATGACGGCTTTTCTGTCTCGAACACCTCGGTGAGCGCTGGAATATCGCGAATATCGACGCGATACAGCACAAAATTTGTGTCGCCAAGAAATGGTGCTATCTGTTCTTCTTTAAACTGCGGATTATAGGTATCGTCAAAATTATCAATACCGACCACCCGATACCCTTCCTCGAGAAGTGTTCGGGTAAGATTCGAACCGATAAATCCAGCGGCGCCGGTAACGAGGACGGTTTCCATGGGGTTATAGCTAGTATAGAATAGGCATACCTTTATTTCAATGAATGAAATCGCTACTATTTCAGCCCTGCTGGAGCCGCTTGGTTTTTCACTTGACGAACAACAACCGTATGTGAGCGGCGAACGCTATCTTATGGCAGGTGGGAAGATGGTTCTCGCTGGTGTTGAAAAAAAGAGCGAAATAAAAGTCATTATAAAAGCAAGCAGTAAACCAGACGGGAAAAAAGAAATAGAATCCGAAAAAAAATCGCGTGATCTGATGCGGTCGCTCTCATTCGCTGACAAGAAAATCTTGATTCCTGAAGAACTCTATTACGGTACGCAGGGCGAGTATGTTCTTTTTATTATGCGCTTCATCCCGCAGGAGAAAGTGTTTGTCGCTCATTCTCTTGAAGAACAATTCTTCATCGCGCTCTCCGCATTTGAAGCCCAAGAATCATTCCACGCGACGACCTATGAACATTTGCGCGCGGTGAAGGAGGTGTTCCCAGTATTGTCTTCGGCTGAATATCTTCGCGATTTTGAACGGCTGAAAAATTCTATATTCCATTTATATCCAGACGAATCAACTCGCGCAGTTCTCGAACAGGCCGAAAAATTCTTGACTGAGAATCGCATAACTATTGACCGCTATGCGAGCTATCTCACGCATACTGATTTCGTTCCCCATAATTTCAGAATTTCTGAACATGTTCTCTATATGCTCGACTGCGTCCCGAACTACGCGACCATTCACTTCGGGAATAAATATGAAGGGTGGGCTCGATTTCTCAACTATATGATGCTACACAATCCAGAACTCGAGCAACTTCTTAGTACCTATATACGGACGAATCGAGGCGAAGACGAGTACCTCTCATTACGGCTTATGCGCGCCTATAAGATAACTTTCCTGCTTGAGTATTATGCGCGCTCGCTCGCGAAAACGACAGAAGACCTTCATACGCTCACGCTCGCGCGCCTCGCCTATTGGCGCGAAGCTCTCACTGCCATTCTTGAGGATCGTCCGCTCTCGAAGGAGGTTACCGAGCAGTATGTGACAACACGAAATTCGCTCCGTTCAGAAGAAGAGAAAGCACGCCAGCGAGAATTTGCAATTGCCTAGAGAATCGCGCGAAGCGCATCTGCGATAGTAGCTGAATTAGCGGCAATGATGCGTTGTGGTGTCGGTATAAGCAGGGCTGATTCTCCGTTTTCAGTTACGATGATGCCACCGGCCTCATGCAAAATACCGACTGCGGCCGCAATATCGAGTGTAGAGAGTGTTCCGTAGATATTCGCTTCCACACGCCCTGACGCGACGAAACAGGTATCGAGCGCGCTCCCCGCGAGATTACTCGACTTTTTTACATGTTCAAGAAGCTGCCGATAGAGGTGCCCACCCCACTCTCGCATTTCCGGTTTGCGGCCCGCATGAAAGAGCACAAATGATTTTTTAAGTTCAGTTTCTTCAGAAACATGAATCGGCTTATTATTTAAGAATGCCCCGCCACCTTTTTGAAAACTGAAAAGTTCATTCGTGACTGGATTAAAAACTGCTCCCGCTTCCGGCATTCCATCTTGAAGAAATGCGATACAAACAGCGAAATGCGGAATACAGCGCGAGAAATTTGACGAGCCATCAATAGGATCTAGCGTCCATAATCGCGGCACATCAATTACTTCGCTAGCACTTTCTTCAGAATAAATAATATCTTCTGGAAACGCTTCTCGTATCTTTCCGATGAGAAAGTCATTCACTGCGAAATCGACCGAGGTCACCACATCGCGCGGGTCGCTGCCCTTCTCAAGGGTCTCAAACTTCTCTTCCCGCAGCCGCATCAGAAGTTCTCCTGCTTCTCGAACATTTTTAACAATAAAATCGTAGTGGGTCATATTTGGAGAGTATAACAAAACCCCAAGCCAATGGCCCAGGGTTTTGAAGGAACAGAAAGTACATGTTATTTCGGATATTCGGGGAGGATGCCCCGACAGATAAACCCGAGTGATTCTCCAGCACGCGATGCTTCTTCGATTTGACGCGTCCTTTTCGTCGTCATAACGAACTTGTGACGATCTACTCGAAGAGTGCTCACTTTCATACCGATCTGGTTGGTGGGGAAAATCGGAGCGACACACAAACCATGGAGCTTGATGAGTCGTATGATTGGTGCAATTTCTTCAACACCAATCTGTGAATCGAATCCTCCAACACTCAAAAGCGCGTCGATGTCCCACGCATCGAAAGTGTTAGATATGAGTCCCTCAAGAATACCCTGGTAGTGATCATCTTCCGTTTCGGGGATAGAGAGATCGCGAAGTGCGAGTCCTGTTACGAGCGTGCCCTCGCGAAATGCAGTGAGCATCTTGTCGACATTCCCAGGCATCAGATGCTCAACTACCTTGTTCGAGACGGTAAAAGCGTATTTGCATCCATATTCATGCAAACACTCAATACCCGCGTTGAGAGCATCACTGTCCGCATTTCCTTTGGGTTCAAGAACTGCAAATCTGCCTCCGCCTCCTAAAAAAGACGGGTCGAAAAGTTTCTCCAGGAGAATGGGAACTGTCTTACCGCAGTCCTTATCTTTAGGAACAAGAACTATGATATTCGTGAAGCCAAGATTGAAAGCCCTGCCAGTCGATAGAAATAACCGTTCGACCACATTTTTCACTTCATCGGGTTTTTCTGTCCATCCACGAAACAGGACGCCGCAATTAAACAACCCTCTCATTCTTCCCTTCCTTTCTTGATATGTGACAGAACTACAAACAAACAATTTTGTCTGCTTTATCTGGTGTCTATTGTATTACTTTACATTACTTTGTCAATATCAATCTTATGTGCCGTTTGTATCAAATTTTGTCCTATAGGATGAAAATTGATACATCTATTATATGATTCAATTTAAGAGTGTCCTCATTTGGGCAGAAATGAGATTCCAATCATAGTTCTCGGAAACGAGTTTTTTTGCGTTTGCTGTCACTCGCGTGATTTGGTCAGGATGCGCGAGAATATCTTGCACTGCTTCGGCAATTTGTTCGGGCGAATCGCGGTCCACCGCCCAGCCAGTTGTCGGTTTATCTGGGTTTAGCTTCGCGTCAAAAAGAAAGTCCGCAATACCGCCCTCTTGCGTCGCAATAACCGGCAGTCCTGCTGCCATCGCTTCAATAAATGAATTGCCCATACCTTCAGAGCGCGAAGGACGGATGAAGATGTCACATGTACTAAATATTTGCGGTAATTCTGAGTGTTCAATGTAGCCATTAAAAAGGACTCGACCTTCAACACCAAGATTTTTCGCGAGCATCTTTAATTTTTTCTCATCTGGCCCAGTACCATAAATCAAAAAACGGACGGTGTCAGGAAGAAGTTTGAGTGCTCGAATAACGATATCAACCGCATTTTTATGCACGAGGCGAGAGGTCGTGACGAGAGTTGTCGTATTCGACACTGTATGTTGAACATTTGAAAATCGCGTGACATCAACGCCGTTCGGAATAATCGCAACTTCGCCTTGATACCCCATCTTTTTCGCCCATTGCGCGAGATAGGTGGAAATCGCCTGCACCGCTGACGCATTCTTAAAACCAACAGAGAGAAGAGGCCGAAATGGGAGAATAAACCAGCGCTTAAACATATGTTCCCAAGGATCGCCTTCTTGCAGTGTTAACAAATATGGGTTTCGTAAACCAATAATTCGGAGCAGGACAATGGGGAAAAGCATATAACTCATCATCGCCCACGCGCCGTTGAACGGCTGTTTTTGATGGAGAGCGCGCGCCGCGAGAGCGGCGTGCGGAATAAACAAAATTTTAGAAAGATACGAAGCGCTTCCACCAGCTGGCGGACCTATGCGATGTACAAAAACATTCCCGTTTTTTTCTTCCCGCGCTTCTGCCGGAGAAAATCGCATCGTCACCATATGAAATTCAATGTCAGAAATTCTGTCGGTAATTTCTTTGAGCGCAATTTCAGCGCCGCCAACATGCGGATAATAGGCGAGTGAGAAAATGAGAACTCGTTTCATTTGATGCATCATCAAGCCGTCGGGCTACAGAAGTATAAACGCTCCACCAGCAAGAATCACCATACCCAGAAAGCCGAGCGTCCACGGGGATTTAAAAATACCAGAAGCACTCGTCTGAGGCGACGCCTTAGATGAATCGGGAGCGAGAGACAATACCGCCCCCACAGCAGCGAGCTCTGTCGCAGCTGTGGGGGCGCTTACTGCATTCTCATTTTTTTGAACTGGTGTCTTCTGGCTGATAATCGGTTCGACCTTCTTTTCATTAGAACTCGTGGAAGAAATGGAAAGTTGCGCAATTGTTGCTACTGGAGATGCTGGCGGCACATATCGTGCTGCGATAGTGCCGTCTGAATACGCAAGTGTCACTTCAGGTATTGTTGTTAAAGAAGTAATGTTTGGAGGAAGAATGATGCTCGACTTAGGTAATATAACCGTACCACTCGGAATACGAAAAGATTTTTTATCTGAAAAAAGTGCCCATCCAGAAAGATCGAGTCGTTCATTCGCGTCATTACTAATCATAATTCCAGCATTAGAAATGGCTAGAACGCGCACCTGCGCTGGTCGCACCGTAACAATAATTTCATCGCGATCAGTCGCCAATCCATCGGTTGCAGTGACAGTAACGAGATAAGTGCCGGAATAATAGTAGGTTTTCTTGATCGCACTCGCTGTCGCCGAAGAACCATCGCCGAAACCCCACACAACTTGTGCTGACGAATCAATCGCATTATTCTTGGTCGTCACGCGTGCTGATAAATACAACGGTACACTTGCCGTCGCATCTTGAGCTTGAGACCCCGCATCTACCGTAAGCGCCGAAGGTGGCGGTATATAAGTCGTTGCCTCTTCTAGAGAATCAGAAGCGGTCGAACTTGCTGTGTTATTTGAAACAGTACTCGAAGTGCCTGATGTTCCCGTATCGCCGACCGTGATGTGATCCTTAATCTTATCGAATGTTGACTGATAGAACCTTTCAATATTCGGTACAAGCTCTTCGATCGTGTTAAATGGTCCATTCGCTTCTCTGTATGCTATGATGCGACTCGCTAAAGTATCGCCGATACCTTCAAGTTCCATAAGAGTTGTTTTATTCGCCGTATTGATGTCCACCAGTGTCGCTGCATGTGCAAATACCGGAAAGAGGATAATGAGTACGAGCAAACCGACAGCGCGCATACTATGACTCGCCTTTGAGCACTTTCCGGAGCGCGTCCTCAGGAATTTCGAATGGTTTTTTTTCTTCCGCTTTCGGCGTACTTTTTTCAAGCACCTCAGCAAGAGTTCCTTTCAAGGTTTGTTGATGCTGTATTTGTTTATGTTCTTTTTCTGCACAGTTCTTCGCGGTCATGGTACGCAGGATTGACTTAAGATCTTCAGCTGTCTTTGTCATTGTGGCAGGAAGTATTGCTGTCTGATGAGGAACAAATGGCTTAACTTCAACTTCCTTTTGTACCATTGATTCTTTCTGGGGTGGTGTCTGAAGTGGTGGATGAGAGTATTCTACGGGCTTTTTCTTCATTCGCGCATCAAACGGCGCAGGAGAGGCCGCACTCTCGACGAGTTCGTCGATAACCGCTTTTTCTACGCCGCTGCGCGCGGCAGTGAATTGCGCTCGCGAAGAGGCAATAACTTGTTCACGATATGACACAGGCGGTGCCTCTATTGGCGGAATAGTCACCGCGGAGAAAGGCGCCGAGCCAACACCATCTATCATAAGCGAGAGATAAATCTGCCGACGGTCGAGAGTTACTACATCCTCTTTCGTAAATTTCGGCATAAAAATCGTTTCCAACACTTCTGCATCAAACGGCCCGACACGGAAAACAACCGTTGTGCCGACATTTCCGAAAACCGCGTCGCGCACTTCTTCTTCCATCTGCTCGATGTATTGATGTGCTATGACAAGATTTAATTTATATTTACGCGCTTCGGAAAGAATCTCTGCAAATGTTTCGTTCGCGAAGTTCTGAAATTCGTCAACATAGAAATAGAAGTTCGAAAGTTTTTTCAATGCTTCTCCGGACTCGCCTGCGCGACTCATCGCCGCGAGGAAGATGCGCGTCGTGAGCATCGACCCTAAGAGTCGCATATTCGTTTCTCCCACGAGACCTTTTGAAAGATTAATAATGAGAATCTTTTTCTCATCCATCATCGTGCGGATATCGAACGATGATTTCGGCTGACTGATGATATTCCGAATAAGCGGATTGCCGGTAAATTGACCCACTTTATTCTGAATAGCCGGAGTCGCCTCTTGGGTATAGCGATCGCCATAATTAGCGAACTCTTTCGTCCAGAAATCCTTCACCACCGGATCTTTCACATTATCGATAACTTTCTGCCGATAGGTCTTATCGGTGTACATACGATTCACTCCAAGCAGAGTTGCGTCCGGATATTCGAGAAGTGCGAGGAGCGTGTTCGTCAAAATATATTCCATTCGTGCACTCCACGCGTCCTCCCAGATCTTCTTAAAGGTCGCCATAAGGCCGCTCACGACCAAGTGGCGTTTGTCGTAGCCGACATCCTCCATCACATTGAATGCGATTGGATGCTCCATATCGAACGGAGCGAAATAGACCACATCTTTAAGACGATTCTCTGGGATGTAGTCGAGGAGATGATCGACGGTCCCGCCGTGTGGATCAATGAAGGCGAGTCCTTCGCCATTACGAATATCCTGAATCGCCATATTTTCGAGCAAGGTCGACTTGCCCATTCCTGTCTTGCCGATCACATACATATGACGATCGCGATCCTTCGCTTTAATACCAAAGGGAATGGACTTACCGCGCGAGTCAGTCGCCGCGAAGTAGGTTACGCGTTCTGGGTTCTCCATCGCTATTTATTGTATCAAATTTATTCCTTATGAGCGCGCATCGAAAGACCAATACCGAGGACACAGGCACCGAGAATAACCGAGAGCAGCGAACGAATGTTTACTGGCAGACCAGAGAAGGGCACAAGAATAACGAGAACGCCAAGGAGAATAAATGTACTTGCGCGGGACATCGGGTAAAGTGTACCACACTGAACCCGACCCGCCTAAATTGCAATTTTGGCGGGTGGCGCTTATTTCCGCTTCGCTTCAATAATCACCACAAATTCGCCTCGGATGTGGTCGGGGTGGTCGGTAAAATATGTTTGCACTTCTGCAATGTTCCCTGAAATAACTTCTTCGTGAATTTTCGTGAGTTCGCGTGCAATACTGACTCGTGACATAGAACGATCTTCTAGTTCCTTCAATAATTTTAAAATCCGGTGTGGCGATTCATAGAGCACAACAGGAATGTCACTTTCTTTGATTCTTTTTAATGCGGTCTGACGCCCTTTCTTGTGCGGCAAGAACCCGACAAAAGTAAACCCATCTGAACCTAGTCCAGAAATAGAAAGTGCTGCAGTAAGAGCCGAAGGACCTGGTATCGCTTCTATCGTAATTTGCTGTCCCACTTCGCCCAAAGCTACGCGGGACCGGATCGCGGCTATAAGCCGCGATCCGGGATCAGAAATGCCCGGAGTACCTGCGTCGCTTACAAAGGCAACATGCTCTCCTGCTTCGAGCCGTACGAGTATCTCTTCTGCTTTTTTTAATTCTGTTATTGCATCAAGTCGCTGTACTGGCTTTTTTATTTCATAGCGCGCGAGCAGTTTACTTGTTACGCGCGTATCCTCGGCATAAATAACCGTACACTCTTTCAGCGTACGCAGTGCACGCAGAGTAATGTCTTCCAGATTCCCTATCGGTGTCGCGACAATTGAAAGGACTCCCATACCAACACTGTACCGCACTTGCTTCTCTCAAGCATGTTGACCTGAATAAATAATACAGTACTATTGCAATTGGAAGTACAAACCACTTACAAGGAGGACGAACTGATGTGCTACAGGGTCAACCTGCCGGAAATGAACGCTAGGATTTGGGTATGGTGTCCTAACGAGAAGCATGGGAACTGGGGTCTAAAACCGCTTCAAACTCAACACGACGCCGACAAAAACCAAGAGCTGGTCAAACAGCTTTATGGTGCGTTGAAGAAAATGGGCGTGCACAAAGCGTATGCTCCAAATGTTGCGCCTGCAAGTGCAGCTATCATTGAAATCGATGCGTTAACGGAACAGATTGATCTCGGAACGGATATCGTCTTGCATCGGAATAGTTCTGTCCCTGCAGATGGAATATTCTTGAAAAAGGGTGATGCATTCATGATGAGTTCTGCCGGCTGTCCGATTATTATCGCGACTGGTGGTGGACAGATGATAGTAGCGCATGCCGGCCGCGATTCGCTCATTGACCGGGGTGTGCTAATGAGAGAACCAACACGGACACATCTCAGCATCGTGTATGCCATCGCTGAGGCATTCATAAAACAAGGAATACGCCCAAACGAAATCGAAATGCAGATGCTTTTCTCGATTCCAGCGAAAATGTTCAAACACGACCTCAATCACCACCTGTATGGAGAACAGAATCATCAGCTCGCTGCGTTTATGAGTACATGGTGTCCAGACGGCGCGACTCGAGAAAACGGAAGCATTTTTCTCAACCTCGAAAAGATATTCCTGAAGCAAGCACAAATGATTGGTGTACGAAAGGCATTTGCCACACATTCGCTCAGTCAATTCCCTGTCATGGCGCACACCCATGACAAGAAAGGTCGTGATAGAAGAAATCTCCTTATGGTTAAACGCATTTGATCTGTAAACTGATGCAGCCGACCCTTCAAGGGGTCGGCTTTTTGTTTTGTACGAGTGCGTCAGCGACTTTATAAATATCTCCCGCGCCCATGGTCATAATAGCGTCGCCCTGCTCCGCTTCATCGAATGCTCGCTCGATAGCATCAAAAGTATCGAGCGCAACAGCGTCCACGCCAGAAGCCCGAATGCGTTCGGCAAGTATCTCGCTCGAGATAGAACCATCATCCACTTCACGCGCCGCATAGATGGGCGCAATAAAGATTTTGTCGGCATCGTTGAAGGCAGTCGCGAAGTCATCGAGGAGATCGCGTGTGCGGCTGTAGAGATGTGGGTGGAAGGCGACAAAAATTTTGCCGTTAGTTTTAGTGCGCAATGCGTGCAATGTTTCTTTTACTGCTGTCGGGTGATGGGCATAGTCGTCATACACCTCTGCACCTTTCTCTGTCTTCCCTTTATATTCAAACCGGCGCCAAGTGCCTTGAAACGATGCAAGGGATTCTGAAATTGTGGTGTCTGTGATAGTTGGGAGTATCACGCGTGCGGCCGCAGCGGCCGCACGCGCATTGTTCTGGTTAAACGCACTCGGCATACGAAGTTCATACGCAAGTTCTTTCGTATAATCGACAACTGGCGCTTTCGCGCTCGCGAGAAGCGGTACGATATTCTGATTCGATAGATCTGTAATGATGACGCCATTTTCAGGCACGCGCGCAATCGCTTTTTTGAATGTTTCTTGCAGTGCTACGAGTGACGGGAAATAATCGGTGTGGTCCCATTCAAGATTCGTAATCACTAGAATTTGTGGGGAGAGTTCGAGCAAGTGATCACGATATTCGCACGCTTCAACAATAAAAATATCAGAAGTGCCCGAGACATAATTCGAACCGAAGTCCTTCACAATAGAACCGACAATCGCCGTGGGAGATACTCCCGCATCTTTCATTATCTTCGCGAGCATACTGGTCGTTGTCGTTTTCCCGTGCGTTCCGGCAACAGCGACTGTTTTCTTCCCTTTCGATACTTCTCCCAACATCGCGAAATAAGAGAGCTGAGGGATACTAAGTTCTTTCGCTCGTGCGCGTTCTGGATTTTCAGCTGGTACCGCGTCGCTATACACGATCATTCCCGCATCTTGCGACACATTCTCGGCTTTCTGCCCGATGATGACTCGTATTCCCTTATGTTCGAGAAGTTCAGTGACCGGACTCGCATCTCGATCTGAGCCGGTCACTGCCACTCCTTGTTCGTGTAGCATCTGCGCGAGTGCCGACATCCCGATGCCGCCAATACCGATGAAATGAATCTTTTTGATTCCGTTTTCCATATGCCTAATCTAACACTTCAATCGAAGCGTCGCCGAGCGAAAGTCCCTCGACGCGCTCTCGAAATTGCTTTGAATCTTTGCTGATGATGAAGCGCGTCGTGCCGTCGCCCGCTTCCTCCTGCTCCAACTGGCGCTTCACGCGCTCGCCGACGGCCACCGCCGGGTCAAAAAGCGGTGTCGAGCCGAGTACCTGTTTGAAAATATGCGCAACGAGCGGATAGTGCGTGCAGGCAAGAATGAGCGTGTCAAAATCGCTCACCCGCACGCCAGCGAACGCCTCGCGTATGATGCTCTCGACTTTTTCTTCGGCATCTCCGAATTCGATAGCCGCCGCCAAATCAGGAATGGCGACCGTCTCAACCTCTTTTCCAATCATGCGAAATGCGTTCTTATAAATCTCCGAACCGATAGTCGCGGGCGTCGCCGTGAGAAGAATCCGGGATGGAGAATCTTTAAACGCGCTGACCGTCGGACCGACCATTTCAATCAGATGGTCTGGCGCGAGCGAAAGGGCGTCGAATAACGAGATGGCGAGGGCGGCCGAGACGCTGTTGCAGGCGCTGACGATGCTACCCGCGCCGCGCTTCTGCAGGAGTTCTATCGCGTGCACCGTCAATCCCCCAAGTTCACTGTTCGACTTGGAACCATACGGCGCGTTCTTAATGTCGCCGAAATAGAGAACATCGGCTGACGGCATCTGTTCTCGAACGGCCTTCAGAACCGTCAGTCCACCCGAGCCAGAATCAAAAATACCTATCATAAAAATGGTCGCGCTATGTTAAATATCTTCTGCGCATTTGGAGGAATTCTGGGCATATTCGCAAGAGAGAACCAATGCCCTTCAATAATCTCGAGTTGATCGCATATGATGTTTGGATTATCGATCGATGCATAGTAGACCGAAAGAGTATCATTTTTGAAATCTTGTTTGTTTTTGAATTCGCCCGCATATGTAATCTTTCGTAAATTAATACCAACTTCTTCTTTAATTTCTCGACGCAGAGCATCTTCTTTATTCTCTCCTCTCTTGACACCACCGCCAGGGAATGTCCACGATTCTGGCTGATAGGTATGCCGTACTAGCAAAATGGTATCGTGATTTTTAAGAGCAATCTTTACGCCGTAGGTAGTTGGGCGTCGAAAAAACCAATACGCTCGAGCAATTCTATATAGAATTCGCATGGGCACAGCTCGTTTCAGAAAATTCTTCATACTTACTGTCACGCTTTAATAAGTTCAACAAACTGATCGCCACGGTCGAATTCATTTTTAAACATGCCGAATGAAGCAAACGCGGGAGAAAATAAAATGCAATCGCCAGAACTTGCGTGTGAAAATGCATCTGTAACCGCTTCTTCCAGCGTATTAAACACGGGTGCTTTATGGATTTCAGTGCGTATGCGCTCGGTGCCGGTACCAGCGAGAAGAATGACGCGTTTGAGCTCCGGTAGTTTTGCGAGAAGCGCGCTCATATCCAGTCCTTTATCCGCTCCCCCCATAATCAAAATGATGGACTTCGTAAGTCCATCATCGAGCGCCGAAAGTGCAGCGAGCGTCGCTTCGGGTGTTGTCGCGGTCGTATCGTTGTATATCTTCACACCATTCTTCTCTGCAACAAGTTCAAGTCGCCCCGGCACACCAGTAAATGATTCGAGTGCCTTACGACTTATGTCGTCTGATATGTAGAGCGCGCGAGCAGCAGCGAGCGCGAGTGCCGCATCATATCTGTTGTGCATACCTGGTATGCACAACGCCCAAGTGTCAGGAAGTTTTGTCTCGTCAACGACGATTGTTTTCGCTTCAATTTTCTCTCCATACTTTTCGATAATGAGCGGCGCATACTGTTTGCCGAGAATGAGTGTATCTTCGGGCTTTTGGTAGAGAAATATATTTGCTTTGTCAGCAAGATACGCATCAAGAGCATTTTGACTTGTGGTGAGCGAAGTCGAACCATAATAATTTAAGTGGTCCGAATAAAAAGTGGTGAATACCGCGATATGTGGACTCATTTTCATTTCGCCCCACCCTTGGCACTGCCAAGAATCAAGTTCAAGTACCGCGACATGTTCGGGTGTAACTTCAGAAAGAAGTGCGAGTGTCGAGACCCCGCGGACATTCCCACCAAGCGCGACCGGCTTCTCTGTTTCTTTCAAAATTGCATAGAGCATATGCGTCACGGTTGATTTCCCGCGCGTACCCGTCACACCAATAATAGGAATGCCAGAAATTTCCGCGAAGAGATCTGCACTCATACGGACCGGCATGCCGTTCTTCTTCGCTTCAGCAATATAAATTGAATCAAGCGGAACGCCAGCGGCCTTCAGAATAAGATCGCGATTATTAAAATCTTCGAGCCGATGCTCTCCAAGAACGAAGGCAATGTTCGGGAATGACTGAAGTTGTGCAATTGACTCTGTGAGCTGTTCTCGCGTCTTTAGATCAGTGACAATAAGCTCGGCCCCATTCTCTGCAAGGTATCGTGCATCACCAACACCACGGCCAAGAAGGCCAAGCCCCATGACCGTGATTTTCTTCCCAGAAAAGTAGTTATGTGTGTCCACGCGCCCATCATACCGTAGTACTTCATATAAGAAAAAGGGGACCGAAGTCCCCTTTTAAAATAAACGAACAGAATGATCAGAGCGGGTTGGTGACCGAATACCACGCGAGAGTGCGCACACCACTGACAGCGGATGTAAGCTTCGCCCACATCTGGTCGCCCCAACTGAAATGCCACCATTCCGTCGGATTATTTACAAAACCGGCCTCAACCATAATCCAATGAAGCAACCGGCGATTCTTCTGGGCCTCGTCGTCGGAGAATGAGACGACAGAAGAATCCACATTCCACTCTAGAAAGTCCGTGTGAGAACGGGCAGTCACATCATCGAAGATGGTTCCCATCCATAACGCATCTCCGCCAATCTTTCGAATGGTGAGGTCCACCGCGGCACCCGTCGAATGTGGTGGTGGTGAAGACGGGTCAATATCCTTTTGTCGTGCTGGGCCAGGCGCCCAATATTTGTCCGCCTCCTGAGAAATCTCAAGCGCCGACCATTCAGGAAACCGCTTTCGAAGATATTCCGGAAACCACTCGCTATGCATGTAATTCTGCACCGCGGCAGGTCGCCACGCATCGTGAATGAATAATTCCAGTCCGACCGAACGAAGACGCTCATTGACTCCTGAAAGCTTTCCAAGCACTCCTTTTCTCAGAAAAAGAAATCGTGTGGAACCCGGAATCTTCTGATAATATGGGGGATTATCGGGTCCATAATAATAATTTACACCAGCAATATCGCAAACATGAACATCGACGCAACCCTCGTTATAACGAGAATAGCTGGCATCAATCGGCCACTCGCGATATCCCCTCTTTGTTTCTCTCATCTCATCCAAACTTAGAATGGGACGCTGACGATATTGCTCAAGCTGTTTGAACATTACTTTCTCCTTTCCTCTCGTTTATATTCGTGTGTAACAGAACAAATCTGTACGCAGAGTAGCGCAATAAATAAAAATTGTCAAATCCTTGTTTCTATAAGCAATTGTTTGTCGCTTGATCCTCGTGTGTGAATTCAAGTGGTGTTGCAGGAAGCGTAATAAGCTCGTAGGGCGTTGTTGTTGCTTTTTTAAATGAGCAGCTCGTGCCTGTTACGGTAACTGTGCGCACATCCGTATCTTCAACACTTGAAACCGTACCTGCAAAAATAGCGGCAACAGAGTTCTTAGTGAAATCAACCGTCGGCGGACTTCCTTTTGCATCAATCATTTTCCAGAGTTTCTCGAATTCTCCAGTTGAAGTGATGAGGTAATTGGTGCGTACTGAAACAGTTGATTGTGTGCCTTGCGCGAGTTTTGTAAACGGTACAGAAATCACCGTCGATGATTGGTTACTCGAAACACTGGTGCTATAAAGAAAAAGAAAGACACCAGCAACGATGGCTACAAATACAACTCCGCCGGTCATAATCCAATTTTTCATAGATTTAAGTATACCAAATAAAAAATGCGCTTCAGGCGCATTTTTTAACTCGGTGCGCGCTCTAAGCAGAGCTTTCATCTGCGTCGCTCGGCGCTCATACAATCATGAAGACATGCTGTATGGCACCTCGCTCCTTGCTGTAGGATTCGAACTCCCACGGGACTTCCGTTTTGTTCCCAATCGCTTCACTCTTGGACAAAACTGGTCGCTAGGACCTGCCGCGTATCAGGCGGAGCGAGACACAAGTTTACCAACTGAGCTATTTGTAAAGCAAAATAAATAACAGAAGATAAACAAAAATCATAAGTGTATTGAACCAAATGCAGTCGCGTGAATAAAGCTCGCTTGATTGTCTTGTATAAACCTTATGGATTGATGTCACCAAGGGAGGCACATGCACTACGAGCGGAACAATAAGGAAAATCAACGCGAAATTTGGCCAAAAATGGCTGCTCATAAGAACAATCAAAAATCCCGCTGAACATAGAAACCAAATCGCATGATTCTCGTTGCGAAATAATTTCTTACCAACTATCCATTCGATCATATTTTGTGCGCGCGTCAGGGATCGAACCTGAGACCTTTCGTGTATCAGACGAATGCTCTACCAGCTGAGCTACGCGCGCGTACTTCATATGTACCAAAAAAACTCCGAATACACAATGCGGTTGATTAAAATTTGAGAAAAGAATGTGCACGCTCTTTTGTTCCGCCTATTCCGCTCCGTTTGAGGGCTCATATGTGGCCCTCAAACGCCATCGGGTTACGTTATCCGACTTCCGTGTGTTGTTTAGAGACAGACACAATCTCTCCCCGCCACAATCCGCCACAACTTCGCAGATGTTGGCGGACAGATGTAGGCGGGATCGACATGATCTCCCTTTCGAGAAGATCGGTTCCAATTTGGATATGTTCCACGAACAGCTTCCGCTACCCGTGCCTTGTTACGACTTAGTCCTTGTCACTGAATTTGCCGTAGTACTGCGCAAGGCAGTCCTTCGGGCACCCCCAGCTCCCTTGACTTGACGGGCGGTGAGTACAAGACTCGAGAACGTATTCACCCCGGTTTGGCTGACCCGGGATTACTAGTGATTCCAGCTTCATGAGGTCGGTTGCAGACCTCAATCCGTACTGAGGCCGGTTTTATAAGGATTGGCTCCACCTTGCGATATTGCAACCTGTTGTACCGGCCATTGTATTATGCGTGCAGCCCAAGGTATCAGAGGGACATGCTGATCTGGCGTCATCCCCACCTTCCTCTCCCGTGAGGGAGCAGTCTCGCCTGGCCATATAGGCAACAGACAACAGGGGTTGCGTTCGTTACCCCACTGAAGGGAACAGTTCAAACCACGAACTGACGACGACCATGCATCACCTGTCCAACACCCTCGAAGGCCTCATCCCTTTCGGGTTGAGTGCAGTTGGATTTCTAACCTTGGTAAGGTTCTTCGTTTATCATCGAATTAAGCCGCATAATCCACCACTTGTGCGAGTCCCCGTCTATTCCTTTGAGTTTTAATCTTGCGATCGTACTACCCAGGCGGCTCGCTTACCGCGTTAGCTTAGTCTCACAGAGGGTCGATACTCCGTAAAACGAGCGAGCAACGTTGAGGGCCAGGACTACCGGGGTATCTAATCCCGTTCGCTACCCTGGCTTTCGTGTTTGAGCGTCAGGAACGTACCAGTGCACTGCCTTCGCCTTTGGTGTTCCCCATGATATCAACGGATTTCACCCCTCCACCATGAGTTCCGTGCACCTCTCACGCCCTCGAGCCATACCGTTTCGCTCGCAGACCGCAGGTTGAGCCCGCGGATTTAACGAACGACTAATATGGCCGCCTAGACACCCTTTACGCCCAGTGATTCCGGGTAATGCTTGGGGCCTCTGTATTACCGCTCCTGCTGGCACAGAGTTAGGAGCCCCTTATTCATCGGGTACCGTCAATAAACTTCGTCCCCGATAAAAGATGTTTACATACCAAAGCACTTCATCCATCACGCGGCGTCGCTCCGTCAGGCTTTCGCCCATTGCGGAATATTCTCGTCTGCAGCCTCCCGTAGGAGTATCGGCCGTGTCTCAGTCCGATCGGTGGGGGTCCGCCTCTCAGCGCCCCTAAGCGTCGTTGCCTTGGTAGGCCATTACCCTACCAACTAGCTGATACTACGCAGGCAACTCCCGAAGCGAAAAACCTTTACCCTTGCGGGACTATCGAGAATTACTCCGCCTTTCGGCGGACTATGCTCGACTTCGGGGGATCTACCTACGCGTTACTACCTCGTTTGCCACTCCCCTTGCGGGGCGTTCGACTTGCATGACTTATCCACGCCGCCAGCATTCACCCTGAGCTAGGATCAAACTCTCATTAAGAATAGGCGGAACAAAAGAATTCACACATCTTTCCCCGCGGCGCTTCGCGCCGCGGGCTTTTCATTTTCACGTATTTAAGAATGTCAAAGGTCAAAAACAAACCCCATCCCACTATCGTGGGACAGTAGAGCCATAGTATAGGAGCTGCGGAATGGAGTCAATAGCCCTATATGAGGTATTATAATCTTAATATGAATCTTAGCTTCCTGATGGGCGGTAGAGACATTTCCGACGAGGAACTTGAGGTGTTGGAGATTGAGATTGTACAAAAAGATCCCGATGGAGATCGCTCTTTAAGAATTTCAGAAGAGTGCCTGCCTGAGTACATTAAACTCATAAAAGAAAAACTTGTGGCAGGATTTTGGAATGAAGTTGTGGGAGAAAAAGAAATTCTATTTATCTTTAAATTTAAAAATGGTTCTATTAAGGAGCAGATACTTTCTCCAGAGAACGAACGAGAAAATGATGAACTGTGCGCGGAGTTTAATAATGAGCCGCCGAGCAAAACTCACAATGTCTATAAGTACATTTCAGAAAATAAGTTCTATCACGATTTCATGCTTCAGTATTATGCAGATCTAATAAATCGACCATAAGATGATTCGGCTAGCCACCATTTAGCCCAACAACGGCTCATTTCAGAAGCCGAACGGCTCATATGGCAAGTCCGCCAGCTGGCGGATGAGCCGTTCGGCAATTCACATCCCTCCTACTCTCTTATTTCCACTTTACCTTGTTGTGGCCTATAGGCGATTCTAAGGCAAACCTTGCAACACGAACGGACAGCTAGATTCTAGAGTCGAAAATGCTCTCGAAGCGCTTTATCAGATTCAAGTGCTTCTGCAACAAAAAAGCGTATCTCGCCGACACCGCTTTTGAGGTGTGCTCGCACGAGTGAAATGAATTCATCGCATGCATACGGATACACCCATACACTATCTTGAACGCGGACAAATCCTGCCCCGTCCAGAAGTCGACGGAGTTGATTGCGTGTGCGTCGTCGTTTCTCGTTGATATCGAAAATGAGCACCCGCCACTTTCCATCCCAAAATGCTGGTTCCGGTATTTTATACTCTCCAAATTCAATCTGCTCCATTATTTCTAACCCTCTTTCCGTAATCTCAACACGACGCTTCCCGTACTCGCCAGAAACAGTCACGAGACCGTTCTTCTCTAACCGATTGATTCCTTGTGTGATGCGCCGATAGAGTTGCACACGATTCTTTGCGGGACGATCCAATTCTTTCAGCAGACGCGTCATCTTCGGTGCTACGAGCGCGATACTGATAATTCCTGCCGCCGCAAGCGAGCGCAACAGAAGATTCTTTATTGGTATCCGTTTCTGTTTTCTTTCCTTTTCCACTTTACCTTAGTGTAACCTATAGGCGACTTTAAGGTAAACCGAGTGTGGGTAATAAAAATATAGTTACACACAAAAAAATACCTTGCCAAGATTGCACACGACAAAGAGAAGCGTAAGATATGAAGAGCCGTCACCCTTGCCTATGAACGCACAAGAACAAAAACGCGTAGTTGTGTCTGTTGGTGGCTCTCTAATTGTTCCTGATGGTATTGATACTGATTTTCTCTCGTGTTTCAAAACGCTTCTTCTCGATAAAATTCAGCAGGGTTTCTCGTTCGTTATTATTGCTGGCGGTGGCAAGACCGCACGCCGCTACCAAGAAGCAGCAAATGCTGTCACACCGCTCTCGCGACAAGATCTTGATTGGATTGGCATCCATTCGACCCGCTTGAATGCACAACTTTTACGCAATATCTTTGCCGGCTACGCACATCCGCAGATTATAGAAAATCCAACTGTCGATATTGATGCGGACGAACCCATTCTTATCGCTGCTGGCTGGCAGCCCGGTTGTTCGACTGATTATGATGCCGTCCTTGTAGCGAAAAATATCGGCGCGATACATTTAGTGAATTTTTCTAATATCGATTATGTGTACGATAGCGACCCGCGCAATCCGCCAGCTGGCGGACCGAAGCCAAAGAAAATAGAAAAAATCTCATGGGCTGAGTTCCGAAAATTAATTCCAAAAGAATGGGACCCGGGGCTCTCATCCCCATTCGATCCTACTGCCGCAAAAGAAGCAGAAGCAATCAATCTCGAAGTCGCCGTTATCAATGGCACAAAACTGAACGAATTTTCAAACTATCTCGACGGCAAACCGTTCGTCGGAACGGTTATTTCTTAGTAAACCACTTTGCAATTGGGATAAGGAGCGGAGCGGAGCGACAGATTGATGAGAAGGTGCCGGCGACAACGCCGACAAGCATAACAATCGCGAATTCGCGCGTTGCTGGAGCACCGATGAAGATAAGAGCGAGGAGTGCGAGCACGACCGTGAGCGAGGTGTTAATGGATCGGGTCATCGTCTCACTAATTGATTTCCCTATCGTCTCTTCAAATGATTCTTTTCCGCCAAAGGCGGATCCGCCTTTGGCGGACAGTCCGGTCTTTTCGTTTTTGGCGAGATGCTCGCGAATACGGTCAAAGATAACAATAACATCATTCACGCAGTACCCGAGAAGGGCAAGAAGGGCGACGACGAAGAGCGAATCCACCTGCATACCCGTATAGTGGGCGAATGCTGCAAAGAATCCTGCGGGAACAACAAGATCAATAGCGAGCATAGCAACAACAATAAGACCATAGCCCCAGCTCGGCACCGGCTTTGAGACCTTACGGAATGCGAAGGCAATATAGAGCACAATAACTAGAATAACCGCGAAGAGCGCCCAGAGCGCCTTATGAGCGAACTGGCTTCCGAGCGCTGGGCCAACTGATGTATAAGAAAGCTCGGTCACTTGTGGTGAGCTTGTGGAATCTATGGAAGCATTTGAAGAAATCGAAGCAAAAACCGCGTCGTGTTCTGCTGGCGTCATCGTGCGCGTACGAATAGAAACCGCATTCGCGCCAGACGAGCGAACCGACACGACTCCGAGAGGAACAACAGCAACTTGTTTTTCAATAGTCGCGAGCGGCGGAACTTCGTTTGAGTATCTCACCTGCATCAGAGAACCGCCGGTAAAATCAATACCGAGTGGCAAACCCCAGAAGAATATAGCGCCGACAGCCGCCACAAGGATAAGACCTGTCAGCCAGAAAAAGAAACCGCGATGAGTGATAATAAACATAATTAATTTTTATGAAATCCGGAACTAAGCAAGAATTTCCACACACGATGCCCTTCCCCTTCTTGTGGCGGCAGGTCTGGAACAATTGCTAGCAGGAAGACGCGCGAGAGCGACACTGCTGAAATAAAGGACGCAAGCACGCCGAGAACGAAGACGAGCGCGAAACCCTGCACGATGCTCGTCCCGAGCCAGAAGAGGATGATGCCCGAGATGAGCATCGTGAGATGGCCATCGCGAATCGCTGTCCATGCGCGCGAGAATCCGATATGCACCGCCTCGCGCGGACTCTTCCCTTCGCGCAGTTCTTCTTTCGTTCGTTCGAATATAAGCACATTCGCATCCACTGCCATACCAAGCGTGACAATGAGCCCAGCGATACCTGACGCGGTAAGTGTTATTGGAATAATTTTAATCACTGCAAGCATGAATACAAGATATTCTGCAAGCGCCACGACCGCGATGATGCCCGGAAGGCGATACCACGCAACCATAAAGAGCGCGATGATAATGAAACCGACAAGTCCAGCAGTAACGCCGGCAGAGATGGCTGCGGCACCCAAGGTCGGACCGACTGCGGAACTGCTCTCCAAGACGATAGGTACGGGAAGTGCGCCGAAATTAAGATTGCGCACGAGGTCGCGCGCTTCTGGTGCAGTAAAACGGCCAGAGATGGTCGCCTGTCCGCCCGGAATCGCTTCTTGAATAGTCGGCGTAGAAATCGGCTGGCCGTCGAGGAAGATGGCAAGCGTCTGACCGACATTCTCGCTCGTAATCTTTTCAAATAATGCTGCACCGTCGCTATTGAAATTAAGAACCACTTGTGGAGCGGCGAGACCGGCGGTCGCGCCCGAGCCGAACTGGAGCGCAGCGCTCGAGAGGTAGCGGCCAGTGAGACCCGTCGGTTCGTAAGTTACTGACGAGGTCGCTTGTCCTGAGTTTGTCGAACGGGCGAGTCGGAAATCAAGCGTCGGCGTTTGTCCAAGCGCGGCAACAGCCGCATTGATGTCGGTTACGCCGGGAAGATCGACAATAAGACGGTCTTCTGTAGTGCCTGAGAGAGTGCCTGCCTGTTCGGTCTGAACCAATGGTTCTGCAACACCAAAGAGATTGACGCGGCGCTCAATAACGCCCTGAAGCGCTCCCAGCGCGTCATTTTGTTCTCCTGACGGGGTCTGCGACATATCGGCCTTGTATACCAGCTCGGTGCCACCCGCGAGATCAAGTCCGAGCTTGAAACGATATTGGCTCGCCGGATTCGTCTCAGTTGACCAGACGAAATACGCAAGCAAAAGCCCCACAAAGAGGGCAAAAACTGCAAACACTCGAAAACGAATCATAAGAGGATTATAGCCGAAATAAATAAAAAGCGAAGACCTTGTCGAATAGTAATTTCAGTGCATAAAAAATGAACCCCCCATCGCTAAAAGCGCGATGCGGGGTTCGAATACAAGGAAGCTAGCGAGAACTTTCGAGAGAATCCACAGGAACACCAGCGAACAAGCAGCGTTCGCTCCAGCCATCTTTGGTGTGACAGTCGTCGTGCATGCTTCCCGGAGCACCGAGAACGAAATAATGCCATGCACCTCTATCGTCCTGCCAATGAATACCGACAGGGCGATTTTTGACAAAAGCCGGATCGGCTTTGTACAGAGCCGCCAGAAGATATCGATCAGCGGGTCTGAGACCCAATCGTTGATACCCTTCTCTTTCCAGCTCATCCTCGCTCAAACGATGACAAACTGGGCGGTAGACATCAAAAATATGTATGTCGACCGTCACGGTTTTTATGACAACACGACTTGAGATAATACTTTCGTCCGAGGTAGCCATAGAATTTCCCATAGAAACATTCTCCTTCCCATTGTTTTTCAACCATACGAAGAGCAATCTATCTGGAGACAGAATACCCGTCTGTAACTTTTTGTCAAGTTCCCGAGAAGGACAACAGTGTACGCAGGGTTTTGGTCGCGATGGCGAGGTCAAGCCCGAATGAACGATGTTTCAGATAATAGAGGTCAAAAGAGAGTTTCCTTCGCGTGCGCGCGACATCCGCCGCACCGCGCGGCGCATCATAATCATTAATCTGCGCCCAGCCGGAAAGGCCCGGGGCGATGAGATGGCGCAGGCGGTACTGCGGAATTTCGCGCTCGTATACTTCAGCAATCTTCGGGAGCTCCGGACGAGGACCGATAAAAGAGAGGTCTCCCATAAGGACATTCCATAATTGCGGCAATTCATCAATACGCGTTTTCCGAAGTAAGCGCCCGAGTGTGGTTACATGATTCTTCTTCTGTAATTCAGGATCGCCATGATCATTCAGAAGCATTGAGCGCAATTTTATGATGGAGAATACGCGACTGCCTTTCCCGATGCGTTTATGACGAAAAAATGGTGACCCTCCTTCAATTATAAGCGCTAGCGATGCAATCGCTACCAACGGAACAGCCATGAGAGATAACACCAACGCGAGAACGATATCAAATAAACGCTTCGCGATGTCATACAGCACGCGATACTTTGGTAGAGACTCGAGTAGCTGTGTGGAATCAAGATGATCAAGTGGCACTCGGTCAAAAATCTCTTCATAGAGCGGTTCGTATGCCATTTCTGAAATCGCACCGACCGATGAACTTTTCTTTTCTATTCGGTTCACAAATCGAATCATATATTTATTGTTGCCATTTACTTCGTCATAGAGTTCAAGAGCGGCTGACCCAGAACCAACAAGTATCACCGGCACACGATTTTCTTCTTGAATTTCGCGTTTCATTCGATAAAAACGCCACGAACTTTCAGCTGCCACTGACACAATAAGATAAATAATAAGAATGGTCTTCGGCGCGATAGAAAGCGGAAGGACAAAAAAGAGAATAGCGGCAATCACCACGGTTGCCGCTTGCGCCCCAAGAATGCGGGGACCCATAACGCGGCGTATCGGTCGCGTTTGTTTCTCGTAAAGTCCGGCGATGTAAAACACCGCGAGAGACAAGAGGAACATCGACAAAAATGTAATGAAATTTTTCTCGAAGTAACCAAATGAAGGAACGACGAGGTTACGAAGAAAGAGGGCAACCCAGAGAGATGCCACCAAGATAAGGAAATCCCCTATAAGAAGAATCGCCGTTTCGCGGCGGCTAAATACCATAGATATGGATACTATAACTCAGAAATGTATTGTACAGTTGCACTTATGAAGATACTTTTTGTTATCACTAAATCCAACTGGGGTGGCGCCCAGAGGTATGTGTATGACCTTGCAACCTCGCTTCCGAAGGACGAATTTGAAGTAGATGTCGCATTTGGGCAGACCGGACGACTTTCTGATGAACTTCGTAAGGTCGGAATCGTCACACACCCGATACAATCTTTACAACGAGATGTTTCTTTTTCTGCCGATATAAAAAGTTTTTTTGAATTACTGCGGCTCTTCAAAACAGAAAAACCAAATATCGTACACCTCAATTCTTCTAAGGCAGCAGGAATTGGCGCGCTCGCCGCGCGTTTCGCTGGGATACATAAGATTATTTTTACCGCCCACGGTTGGCCATTTTGGGAAAATCGTAATCCAGTTGTTCGAGCATTTATATATCTACTTTCTTGGATTACGGCCCTGTTATCCCGTGTCGTCATTACTATCTCTAACTACGATCTTCGTGTTGCACAGAAAATGCCGTTTGTCCGAAACAAAGTAGTGTGCATTTACAATGGTATCGACCCACAGATGACGCTCGGTTCGGGAGAGAAAATTCGCAATGCTTTTCCGTCAGGAGCAGTTATTACTGGAACGATCGGCGAGTTAAACAAGAATAAAAATCAACAAACCCTTATTGAACAAGCAAAAAATAACCCCGATATGTTCGTCGCGATTGTTGGCGAGGGCGAAGAACGCAAAGCACTCGAAGAGAAAATAAAAAAATATAACTTAGATGACCGAGTAAGGTTGTTTGGATTTATTCCTGCAGCAGAAGTTCTGCGCGGATTCGATGTGTTTGCGCTTCCCTCTCTTAAAGAAGGTCTGCCGTATGTGTTGCTCGAAGCGAAGACGGCTGGCCTCCCTATTGTTGCGAACCGTGTGGGAGGAGTTGGAGAACTAATAGATGCAAAAGATATGAGCGACTTCTCGCTTGTACAGATGGTAGAAAAAACGATGAATATATATCTAACATCCTAGATATTCGTTCGCATTCACATCACGCACTGCGCCGCGACCGTGACGCGCGAGCGAAGTGATAATGCCAAGTGCAGCAAATTCAAGCACAAGATGCGAACCGCCAGAACTCATAAAGGGTATCGTTGTACCAGTTACCGGCAATAGCCCCAGATTTATACCGACATGTATTGCCACATGGGCCGCAAAGAGAATACACACACCTAAAGTAAAGAATGCGTCAAAATTAGTTGCTGCAGCGCGTGAAATCTGCATAAGTCGTGCAAAAAGAAGTGCGTAGAGCGAAAGAAGGAGTGTAACGCCCATAAAACCCCATTCTTCTGCAAAGGCAGCGAATATAAAATCGGTCTGATATTCTGGAAGGAAACGAAGTTTTGATTGTGTACCATAGCCAATCCCTTTGCCGAAAAGTTCTCCTGAACCAATGGCAATTTTCGATTGATATGCGTTATAGCCAGAACCGCGTATGTCGCTCGCAGGATTCACGAACGAGACAATACGCGTGCGTTGGTATGGCTGTAACCCTCCAAACCAGAGAGCAGAAGCGAAGATAACACCGATAAGTCCCAAAATAGCAAGATGCTTCTTCGAGATGCCTGAGATGAGCATCATACCGAGCCATAAGGCGCTGAAGATAATAGCATTCCCCATATCTGGCTCAATGAGAATAAGAAAAATGAACGAAAGCGCGTACGCGCCTGAAACAATGATGTGGCGGAAATCGCCAATCTCAACATGCCGCCGCGAGAGATATTTTGCAAGTAGCGCGATAAGCGCAAGTTTGGCGAGATCTGCTGGCTGAAAAGAGATCGATCCGAACGAGAACCATGCGCGTGCACCCATCACCGGTTGTACAAAAAGAAGGAGAAGGAGAAGTACCGATGAGAGAACATACAACGACATAACAACCGTCGTCCGGCGAATGAAACGCATATCACACATTGAGAGGACAATAAAAATACCAGTCGCGAGCGCGAGCCATAGAAGTTGTCGCGAAGCGAGCGAGGCATCCTGTCCAAAAGTGCTCATAGTGAGAATCCCAATAAGCGAAATGACAATCGCCGGAGAAATAAGCACCCAATCCTCGCCTAAAGAAAACGGGAATCTCCGGAATAATGTTCTGAAATTCACGGTAGCGCCTGCCTGCCGGCAGGCAGGGGAATAATCGGTACGACTTCTTCTGAAGCAGGTATGCCAGAAAAGGCATTATTCCAAGTGAATGTCGCTATTGACTGACCTTGTGCTTGGATGACTGGCACAACGGTCGCTGACGCAGCAATAACATTCTTGTTCGCGTCATAGACAAAAACAATTGCATGAACATTCATGATAGAAGAACTGCTTGGATTCGTAAGAATTGCTTCAACACGCGGATTCGACTCTGTGCCGACAAGCGTTGTGCGCGATACCGTCGGTATAATGCGCGGATCAACAGTCAGAGTGAACCAGTGCGGCGCTGATGCTGCTATTTCGAGGAATGCACTAACGATTGGTTGTTTCCCTGCCTGCGCAGGCAGGCCCGATACGACGCCCGGCAGAAAAATTGGCTTCGTTGTTCTTGGCGGCAAATCAACAGTGCCAGTAATCTCTCGAATAAACACCTGACCTTCACCGTAGAGAGAAATACGATACGGCACATTCTTTGCCGCAGCATCAGTATTTTTATTCTCAATCAAAGCAATAATATCAGTGCGATCATTATTGTTCTTCAGCACTTTTGTAAATAGAACCCTCGGCGGATGTACGCGGTCGGCACAAAGATAAGAGCACGAACCGCCGCAGTCAATACCTGCCTCATTTTGATTCTGAACACCGTCGGTACACGAAGGTGTTTTATAGATTGCCGATATAATCACGATAGTCAGAAACACGACAACAACTACTCCTACAATAAGCAGAATAAAAAATCTCCGTTGCGACGCCCAAGACATAAAAGCAGTATAGCAAATTGTTTCAAATGCTCGGTTCTGGCGGTTAGCTACTCTCCCCATCTGTAACGATGAGTACCATCGCCGCTAGGAGGCTTGACTGCCGAGTTCGGAATGAGATCGGGTATGACCCTCCCGCCGAACCACCAGAACCGAACACTCGAAAATGTTGGTTTGATATACGAACAGCATAGGTATTGAAAAAACAAAGTGCGAACAAACGATTGTGCTATACAGAGTTCCGCACAAGAGACTGGACATATTAGTACTTCTCGGCTCCACGCCTCACGGCGCTTCCACCTAAAGCCTATCAACCTCGTAATCTTCGAGGTGTCTCATAACGATTCCTAATCTTGGAGCACGCTTCCCGCTTATATGCTTTCAGCGGTTATCGCAACCCGACATAGCTACCCAGCGATGCCCTTGGCAGGACAACTGGTAGACCAGAGGTCAGTTCATCCCGGTCCTCTCGTCGCTTCTTCCCCTGTTTCCAGGAGCGCAGACTATATCTTCATCCTTCTCCGCCTGTGCGGAATTAGGACGATGGCATGTTACCCATATGAGCTGTCGTTCTCTACGAAACGATTCCTCAACATATGAGTTCGCGTGTCTTTCAACGCAAGTCGTTACGGGGTCAAACCAAGTATCTGATGCAGTTCTTCTTTTGTTTTTCTCCTCTTGCTCATATAGTTTTCGTTCTGAATGAGTAGAAGTAAATCAACAATTTTGCGTATATCTTTCAGCTTCATCGTACGGAGCGTCTGCTCTTCAAGCAATTTGCATGCCTGCACGAGCAGTTTCGCTTGTTTCTTTTTAAAACGAAGATACGGCTGAAGCGCTTCCAAGGTCTCTCGCACTTGCGAAAAACCGTTGATGCGCAATTCTGTCATAGCATCGTTCCTTTTCGAAACATACCCGCACTTGAGCCGCGTTCGAATCCACGAGAGTGGCACATCATGACGACTGTCTTGATAAAGACAAATCGTCGCCATAAAGCGCACTCCTTTGGTCGAATCTGCGCGCTTCTTTAATTGGAGCATAAGACTTCCGTCTCCGTCCAAGAAGCCCGCAATATACGCGAGTTCTGTATCTGTGATACTTGATCGACTTCCCACGGTATTATCATAGCGTCATTCTGGTCCTCAAGCGAGTTCGTTATCCACTGGACCGTCGGATAGCGAACTCTAAAACCAGAAGCGCGACAGACTTCACCGTTATAAGCCATGTTGTCATCAGAGATCTCTCTCTGAAGTAGCAATTTCTTACTAGGGACAACCCTCCTCAAGAATCAACGCCTGCAGTAGATAGGAGACCAACCTGTCTCACGCATTTTGTTTACTCCGATTACTCGGAGGATCGGACTGTAACTTCACCCGTTCTGGGTGATCAACATTCAGTCTCTACGGGTGTTCATGAACTTCCCTCGGAATTATCCTGTAAGGATTTTCCCGATACCAGTTGATAACATCACATATATTCCTATATGCAATCGCCGTGATAGTGTTGGTTCTATCTTTTTTTATTTGTTTTAGACGAAAAAACATTCATTCTCACTTTATCGAATTCTGATAACAGAAATCTCGAAGGGATTCAAACGGTGAGGAAATCGAATATTGCTATTCAATTCCCTCACGGTTTGAACCCAGCTCGCGTACCTTTTTAATTGGCGAACAGCCAAACGCTTGGGACCTTCTCCAGCCCCGCGCTAAGGTGAGCCGACCACTTCTGTACACATTTCCTTATACATTTCCCATATTGCTATGGGCGCAGACTATACCTTTGCTTTGTAATCCAACAAAGCACCAGCGTGTTATGGCGGCAATTCGATTCCGCCATCTTCATCCTGCTTATGAAAGCAAGAATTCAGTCGTTACGGGGTTAATGAGAACCTATTTTGTACATCATGCTTGGCACAATGTACGGACAAATAGTTCGTACGAGTTTTTGAGTCTCGCTTTTGTTGCAATACATCCGATATCCTTTATCTCTATCTTTATGATACCCGATGCGCACATTGAAATTTCTTTCAAATACTTGTTGCAACAAATGAATTTCTGATAGTTGAAATGAGTAGGTACTAATATCGATGTTTCCATTTGAATAACACCCGTCATCCATTATCCAGACGGCAAGTGCAAATGCATCAAGATCAGTACTGATATCTTCTGGAACAATCTTCCTGCCCACGCGATATCCATCGCGTGTGTAAAAACGATTATAGATTTCTGTAAGAATTGGGTGTCGTATAGTCCGAAACCACCATGACTTTGCGTATGCTTTCCCTTCTGGGTCGTTACGCATACTCATTTTTGGCTCGGTATACACCAAATCTTTCAGAATCTCATATTTCCAAAAGACATATTCTTTTTGCTTCAGGCCATGCTCGACTTTGAAATTGGCATTTATGCCTTTTCTGCCGACACGCATGGTTCCATCTCCGAGCAGCGATCCAATAATAAAAGATCTCTGTCGTGGCGTAAGCGTCATGTCTCTTTTTAGACACAACCATTTCTTCTGCCAGTGTTTGTTCTCACAACTTCCCACGGTGTTGACCATATCTCTATTTTAACGCGAGAGACATATGGCTTTCTCCGTTATGAGCTGATTTATTCTCGACATACGGCTTGTTTATCGAGGTGCCGAACTCCGCCGTCGCTATGGACGCTTGGGCGGAACTAGCCTGTTATCCCCAGGGTAACTTATATCCGTTAATCTCTGGCCGCATCTAAGGCGTACCATCGGTTCACTATGCTCTGCTTTCGCATCTGCTTGGGATGTACCCCTCGCAGTTAAGCTCTCTTATGCCATTACACTATCGGCACGGTTTCCATTCGCGCCTAGAGAACCTTAATAGACTCCTCCGTTACTTTTTAGGAGGATAGCGCCCCACCAAAACTACCCGCCACGCACTGTTCCCCGTTGGATCCCAACGGGGTTAGGCACTACAAAATTCAAGAGTGGTATTTCACTGTCGGATCCACACCAGCCGAAACCAATGCTTCAAATCCTGCCACCTATGCTACGCATGAATTCCGTAGGGCCAATACGAAGCTGTAGTAAAGCTCCTGGGGTCTTTTCGTCTAACTGCAGGTATCCGGCATCTTCACCGGAAGTGCATTTTCACCGAGCGAGTCCTCGAGACAGTTTCCCAGTCATTACACCATTCGTGCACGTCGGAACTTACCCGACAAGGAATTGCGCTACCTTAGGACGATTCTCCTATGTTATTTAGCCTGCTATTGGTAGCTGCAGACATTTCTCTGTATCGCTACAAAGGTCGGACTATATCATCTCATTGTTCTCAATTAAGAGAGTTGAGTTCGGCGTCTAGTCTCTGAGGATTCTCTCAAAATCTTTGACCACATCTTGTTTCTCGTATTTCCGTTTCCTTCCTTTCCCTTCGTTCAATTGTTCTCGCAATTCGACGATTCTCATAAATCCTCCGCGAGCGAGATGCTCGCCAGAATATACGATCATTGCGATTTGCTTGAATAGAGCGAAGTTTCTGATTTTAGATTCGGATTGAAAAGGAAACCGTTTGAAGAACGGAAATACCTTTTCTACGAGCTCGATGTAATTCGTCACAACAAAATAATGGACTCCATCACTTCGCTTTTGTAACCTTCCGCACTGCAAATGTTTTTGCAGAAGCAGAAGATTTGTGACATCTCGTTGGGCTACATTGAAAGTAAGAACTACTTGCCAGTGGAGTTTATGATCCGGTCTTTGACGGAGAGAAACATTAAAGCTCCCTTCTCCATCACAGAATCCAGATAAATACCATCCAATATTTGGCAGTGTGTTCATACGCCCAATTATAGCACCTGATTTTGCGAGTCTTTCCTGCTGATTGTCTGCGCTTTAAGATTTTCACTGCCCCGATTACTCGGGACGAGTACTTAAAGATACTCAGATATTCCAGCATATGGCCGAATTTTATAACTACAATCGTTCATAGTTATCGCCGACATTCACCGGGGCTTACACAGTCCAGCATACTACCGAAGCAGCACACCAACCGTGGTTGACCTTCCGGCATTGGTCAGGTGTCACCCCCTATACTTCCTCTTACGAGTTTGCAGGGAGCTGTGTTTTTGGTAAACAGTTGCCAGGAAAACTTTAACTGCGGCCCCTCGTTCTTGCGAGCGAGGGGCAGGCCTTATCGCTAACTTACGGCCGCTTTTTTGCCGAGTTCCTTGAGGACATCTTACTCGTTCATCTTGGTCTTCTCGACCTGACCACCTGTGTCGGTGTGCGGTACGGTCGCGTATAAAGTTGATGCGTAGAAGATTTTCTTGAAACCGCGCTTTGCACTCTCTCTTCCCCCGTGGGAGAAAATTGCGTCAGAACTCGGGGTAATGCGCGCCGGATTTCCCTAACGCGCGCCCTCGCTCTGCCGACCGGAATCCAATTACCGGCAGCACATACAGCAGTCCGTCACTCCATTGCCTTTATACGCGGTCACGGAATATTGACCGTGTGTCCATCGGGTGCGGCTCTCGCCATCCCCTTAGGCCCGACTAACCCTCAGTTGATCACCATAGCTGAGGAAACCTTGGTCTTTCGATGTGCGGGGTTCTCACCCGCATTGTGGTTACTTGTACCGGCATTCTCACTTCTGTACGCTCCACCATGGGTTACCCCTTAAGCTTCATCGCGAACAGAACGCTCTCCTACCGCTGGCAGCTGAAGCCAAGGTTCGACCTTAAATCCTAATCCTAAAGGTCGAACCTTAAATTCAGCTGCCAACCCGCAATTTCGGCACGACGCTTAACCCCGATCATCTTCGGCGCAAGGACTCTCGATGAGTGAGCTGTTACGCTTTCTTTAAATGGTGGCTGCTTCTAAGCCAACATCCTCACTGTCTATGAATCCTCACTTCCTTGTGATGTACTGAGCGTCGATTTTGGGGCCTTAATTGGCGATCTGGGCTCTTCCCCTCTCGATCGATGGAGCTTCGCCCCCACCTTCTAACTGCCGCCCGGGTATAGGGTATTCGGAGTTTGATAGGAACCACGAGATTTCTCCCTGTTGGTCCCTTCCAGTGCTCTACCCCCCTATACACGATATGGCGACGCCAGCCCAAAAGCTGTTTCGGAGAGAACCAGCTATTCCCAGATTCGATTAGCTTTTCACTCCTTACCACAAGTCATCCCAAGGCGTTGTACGACCTACGGGTTCGGGCCTCCATTTGTCTTTCGACAAACTTCACCCTGCTCATGGCAAGCTCATCTGGCTTCGGGTCGTATGTATCCTACAGACGCGCTATTCACACTCGGTTTCCCTAAAGCTCCGCCCCGTAAGGGCTTAGCTGCGCAAGATACACACACTCGCCGGCTCATTCTTCAATAGGCATGCCGTCACCCGCCCAAACTTTCTTGCGAAAGAATGTTGGCGGGCTCCGACCCCTTGTAAGTACACGGTTTCAGTTCTATTTCACTCCCCTCTCGGGGTTCTTTTCACCTTTCCCTCACGGTACTAGTTCGCTATCGGTCATAGGACGTATTTAGCCTTACCGGTTAGTTCCGGCAGATTCACTCGAGCTATTCATGTCTCGAGCTACTCAAGAATATAAACAAGAGTTGTCATTTATTTCGCATACGGGACCATTACCCTCTAGGGCGCTGCTTCCCAGCAGCTTCTGCTATAAAGACAATTTGTAACTCTTCCCCGCCACAACTTTGCAGATGTTGGCGGGCGTTCATATCTTACAACCCCCCTGCCCAAACTTTCTTGCGAAAGAATGTTGGCAGGGGTTTGGGCTTTTCCCTTTTCGCTCGCCGCTACTCAGGGTATCACGCGAGTTGCGTTCCATTCGCACGAACATACGCGCGAACGGAACGCAACTCATATTGTTCTCTTTTCCTCCGGGTACTGAGATGTTTCACTTCCCCGGGTTCGCTTCACGCAGGCGTTACCCCGCGGATTCCAATTTAAAATTGGAGGGTTTCCCCATTCGGATATCTCCGGATCAAAGGCTACAAACCGCCTCCCCGAAGCTTTTCGCAGGTTAGTCGCGTCCTTCTTAGCCGTCCTAGGCCAAGGCATCCACCGTGTACTCTTATGTCTCTCATGCGGAACTTTGTATACCACAATCATTTGTTGCTACCCCGCCAGAGGCGGGGTGCACTTTGATACTCCAGCGGCAGTGATGCCGAGAGAGTTCAATTCGCCTGCAACTTTCGTCGCAGGCATGAATCGTCTTTTCAGGGACGATTCACCTATGCATATTCGTATGTCAATGACTCGCGCGTCCCCCGAAACGAAAGAACCGCCTCTGGGGCGGTTCGTGTTTACACACGCAGGCCTATCGGCCTCTCGCCTCAAGAGTTTGGTAGGTTCTTTTGTTTCGTATACACGTACAGCGAGTATAGACGAGTGCCCTTTGGGCGTCAATAGCAAACACAAAACCGCCCGCCAACATCTGAAAGTTGGGGCGGGCGGTTTCGTAAAGAAACTACTAGTCCTTTATTTCTGAACGAAGATTTTCGAGATAGCGTGCTGCTGCTGTCTGACCTCCAAGACCGAAGGAAAGACCGAGCGCGAGCGCTACGGCGATAACCACACCCGTGAAGAGTGTCTGAACAAATGCAGTCGCGACATTGAGTTGTGCGAGCGCTGCGAGAATCGCAAAAATCCAGATTGAATAACGCGTTACCTTGCCGAGGAATCCAGCAGCATTCAGAGATGCCGCTTTCGCTGAACCCCTCACGACGCGCTCCATCGCTTCTGCGACAACTGCTGCGACGAGAAGAATCAAGACCGCGACGATTACCTGAGGAAGATAGCCGAGTACGACATCGCTAATAAAGAGGTTCACAACAGTGAGCTTAAGTACATCGAGCGATGCCACCAAGAAGACGATGATAAAGAACCACTTTACGAGAAAACCAAGAAACTTACCGGCAGATAGTTCGAAACCCGCACGCGAGAGTAATCGTTCGATGCCAGTTGCTCGAAGTGCTTGGTCAACACGCAACGCATTGACGATCTGCATGACGACACGACTCAAACCGACGCCAACGAGCCAACCGATAATAAAGATAACAATCGCAATAACCAAATTAGGAATGAACGCCACCAGCCCATAGAAAAGGTTCTGAAAGGACTGGCTCAATACATCCGCCCAAGTGTTGAAAACCATAGTGAATAGCGCTTTGTTTATGTGATTAATTACCCGCACTGCTTCTGCGAGTATCTGCTAACAGTGTACCATTTCTAAAGCCCTATTTTGTCAATAAGTAGACGGTGTGGATAGTCGAAAACATCCCGCAAAAGGCGATCATAGACACCGTTACGATACCGAAAGTCAATTGTTGCAAAAGAAGCGTAGCGAATCTCGCGCCCAAGTTCTGCTTCGAGAGAATGCACCACCTGTGCGAGTGTTCGTTCTTCAATATGATCGCCAACGATAAGAAGATCAATCTGCGACTCGAGAACGCCCGTGAAGAAACCAGAAAGCACAACGAGTTGCATTGTTCCCGCACGCCGTAGAGCTCCAGTAATAACGCGTGGACGAACACTCGTCGTCTCGCGAATGAAGACATTGAGAGCAGCAAGATATTCGAAACGCGGATTTACCTGATAACACGCAGAAGAATGCGATCCTTTCTTCCGCAAAAGACCACTCTCCAGAAGCTCAGAGAGTTCATGGCGCGCAACTTCTTTCGAGAGCTTTATTCGTCCCATAATCTCAACGAGCGTTAGTGCTACATCTTGATTGAACACGAAAAGGCGCAATATCTTCAAACGAGACGGCGAACCGAAGATCCTTGCGAGTGGCTTCATAGTGCCGCTAGTGTAGAGGTTTAGAGCCGAAAACGCAAAAAACACCCTTAGTGGGTGCTTTTTGTTCCTTGCCCCTCGCTTTTGCTCGGGACCTTCGCAAAAGTTACTTTAAAGTAACTTTTGCTCCGGCGTCAGTCAATTTCTTAGCGAACTCTGCAGCATCTTCCTTCTTCATTCCTTGTTTCAGCATTGAAGGCGCACCATCAACGAGATCCTTGGCTTCTTTAAGGCCGAGCGCGAGTGCTTCTTTAATTGCCTTGATAACCGCAATCTTGTTAGCACCGACTTCTGTGAGTTCTACATCAGCAGTGGACTTACCTTCTTCCTCTGGGGATGCTCCTGTAGCTGGACCAGCGACCGCAACAGCCGCTGCACTAACTCCGAACTTCTTCTCCAAGACCTTTACGAGGTCAGAGAGCTCGAGAACGGACATCGTTTCGATCTCCGAAACCAATTTTGCGAACTTGGCAGGAACCTCGGCGATCTCTGCTTCAACCTTTACTTCGTCTTCCATAAGCGTTAATAATTTTCAATTTACAATTCTCAATTTACAATGAATTTTTAATGTATTAATTTTCAGACATTGATACATTGCATCATTGGAGTTTGATTGAAAATTGCTAAATTGAAAATTGAAAATTAAATGTGTAATTAAGCTGTTTTCTTTTCACGAATGCGGACAAATAAGTGAATCATAGTCGCGCTATGCGCTCCTTGATTCTCTAATTTTGTCGAGTGCTACCACAAGTCCTTGAATTGGGCTGTTGATGACATTCACGAACATCCCGCGCAAAACCTGCATAGGCGGAATCGTCGCAATGGCGGTCATCCTCTCAGCATTGATGAATCCGCCTTCAAATACGCCACCAAGGAGCATCAGGGCCCCTTTTAGTTTCTTACCGAATTCATACACACCACGAGCTGGTGCCGTAACATCGTTCGCAGTCCATGCGACTGCGACTTCTCCAGGCAACGCAGGTAATTCACCGGTGTATCCGCGCCCTTCGAGCGCTTTCTTAATAAGGGTCTTCTTCGCAACATAGTACTTCACCTCAGCATCTCTGAGCTGGGTACGCATCTTCGAAGCATCCGCAACGGTAAGTTTCGTGAAGCCGACAAACGCAATAGAAGACGCTTCTTTAAAAGCATCTACCAGTTTCGCGACTATCTCGCGCTTTTTATCTTTTGATATTGCCATTGTAATTCAGGTGTGAGAAGTAAGGGGTAAGGTGCAAGGAATTCCTTACACCTTAAACCTTGTCCCTTGAACCTGGGTTTAGCGTACGAGCGAAATAAAGGAGAGTTCCCTGCCCAAATCTTCGAATTGTGGCAGGTCGCCCTGCGTAAGGTTCATACCCATCGACTCGTGGGTCACTTACGGTCTTCGGTTCGTACTGAGAGAACCTTACCAGAACACTAACGAAATGCAACTATCCAAGAGTTGTGCCTATAGGTACATTTTGTTGATAGTAGAACTACTACATCGCGGCGGAGGCGATGTGGAGAGTAAGGAGCGCGCCGGCGATAATGACGACAAAAACGATGAAGAACTTCAAGAATTCAACAGCGAATGGAAGCATGCGCCGTTCGGCTTGTTTTTGTTTCTTTGTCATCTGCATATATCTTAGAGAATACCACAAAAACCACCCCGAGAGATGGTTTTGCTTGCCCGTCCGTAGGCCTTTCGGCGAAGGAGGGTTTCTCGCGTCTTTTAGACCCTATTTTTCAGAATTAATCGCTGCTCGCGTCTTCGCACCGAGATATCCAACAGCAGGCGTGATGCCTTTTGTTTTCTGATACTTAATCAGCGCTGCACGAGTCGCTCCGCCGAAGGTTGCGGTCTCATTACCGACAGACCCGGCTCCCGTTGCTGAAACAGTGTAACCGTGTGCATTCAAGAATTGTTGAAGAGCTTTTACCTCGCTCCCGAGAGAGCCGGTAGTGAGATTCGATTTAAACACTGATACTGCTGTGCTTGTTACCGAACCAGTAACCGCTTTGCCTTCAAGTGCTGCTTTTACTTGTGCGATTGTTGCCGCATCAGCATTAAATGATGCAAGCACATTCAATATCGCTGTTACTTGCGTGCTTGAGAGACCTGAAGCGGGTACTGCTGTAGTAGTCGCAGGCACTACAGTGCGATTACTACTCATTGACTGACCACCACTAGAGGCAGTACTACTGGTTGCACCGGCGCTACAGAGTGTGGCGCTCGGCGTTACTGTCACCGTACGCGCTGCAGTCGCGGTATATTTAAGAGACGAGAGCGCAGAAGTACAGGTATCGACAGTTAAATCGGTTGTCGTGTCTGTGCTCAGAGCATTCAGATTCGGCGCCGTTATTTGAATAGAAGAGCCGGACTGAAGACCAATACTGAATGATGAAGCATTCACTGTGACGGACTCAACACTGGCAGTGGCACCAGAAACATTCACTGTGTAGCCACCGACACTAATGACGACCGTTGTGTCCATACTGACATCGGCAGCCGCAGCGAAGGCAAGCGCGGGCGAGAAAAATGTCGCCACTGACAGAACTGCTAGTAATTTTTTCATAGGTTAGTATCGCTTATCAGCTCACGATACTATGCGCCTATACAAGCAGTACCGTAGGACCAAGTAACGAACCCATTCGCAGAAGTTGTTGCAATCGCGAGGAATTTAATTACTACTGGTGTCGCCGTACTCGTTGCGTTCGTCAGAATACATCCTACGGAGATGGTTGATGTAGCGATGGTAGCTCCTGCATTGCCGTTGTTTGTTATGACAAGATCACCGCTACCGGTTGTTCCGCCACCGATGGTCAAGTCACCTGACAACTTCGTCGTGCTGGCTGCGGTATTCGTGAGGGTATCGCCCATGAGGAGCGTAAGCTGGGTCGTGGTTGCTCCGCCCTTAAGTGTGGCGAGACCAGTGACGCTAAGTGTTGAAGAGAATGAACCAGTTGTACCTGTCAAACCAGCTGCGAGAGTCAATGCACCTGTGGCGGCGAATGTTGAAGTCGCCGAACCGCCGAAGTAAGCGCTGTACGCCGAGAACATCGTTGAAGTCGCTTGACCGAGCGTGGTCTGACCGGTAACTCCAAGCGTAGTACCAACGGCAGCTGCAGCAGTTGTGGTTAGATTTGCTGTGGTTATATCTGTGGTAATGGTAGTCGCGGCCTGAGAAATGCCTGCGCTGACGAAGATAACGGCAAGAGCAAGGATGATGGTGCGGGTTCCTCTACCAATACTACTCACATACATTTTAATACTTTTCATAAATAATTTCTTTTGTATAAGCGAATAAAAAGACGCGAGAGCATCTTGTAAATAAGAATACCCTTTAACCAACATAAAGAATGCAAGGTTTCAAAGAAACTGTGGATAACCCCCTACTTCGCTAAGGCTACGAAGGGCAAGGCAAAACAAAAACCGCCTCCGAAGAGGCGGTTTTTGTTGCTAGGCCAATTTCCTAGCCGGGAGTCCGAAGACCTTTACACATCTATTATATTGTTCGTTAACTTAGGTTCTCAACTAATTAGAGAGTTCCCTTGGTCAACTGAGCAGCAGGCGTGTAGAAGGTGTCAATACCCCAGTCCTGATCCGTGATGTTAGTTGTGCCCATGTCGCTGTCAATATTACCGATAGCCATGAACAACGGCTGGCTTGTACCAACGAGCACATTGCTCGAGTAGATAGTACCCGTAATAGTAACCGTGTACGAACTGCCATCTCCAACCGTTGCGTCATTAGGCGTAACGGTAATGGATGGTGTAACCGGAACAGCATTTGCCGCTGCGTAGGCGCCAATACCGTTCGTGGTCAGCTGTGTTGAAGAAGCAAACCATACCCGGCTCGTGTCGAAGTTAGCAACTACCGGCTTCGTCAAGGTTCCGCCGTCAGCTACAACTTTCAATACGATGGTGCCGGTAAGTGAGCTTGATGCAACACTCACAACGCCTGCAGTCGGAGCGATTGAAGCACTTACGAGCGTCCACTGTGCAGTGTCCGTAATGCCGAGATGCACATCGTTTCCGACTATCGCCGAAGCAATGGTCACATTTGTTGAAGTCCCATCAGGGGTCTCAAACAATGTGGTTGCACTGGTGGTAGTGATCGAGGTGCTCGCAATACCGCTTGCAGTAGACGGGAAGTCCGCCTTAACGGTCAGGACCTTTGTCTGGTCCTTCGCGATGGCAAGTTCCATATTGGCGAAGTCAACATTTGCATAGCTAGTCCCCGATGAAGTCGCTACCGCGGCAGAGCTCAAGAGTGTTGAGCCGTCGTAGAGGTAGAGAGCAGTAGGAACCGAGAGAGCAGCCGCGTTTGTGTTCACGGTAACACGCATATCAGTCAAAGTTGACGCACCAATGGTTGACTTGACAGAAGCTGTTTGCATAACAACTCCTTGGACACCATTGGTCGTGTCAACTGCGATATTTCGTGCTTTCGGGGTAGCTGAATCAGCCGAGGCCGTCAACACTGAGTTATTGCTCGCGTTGAAGGTAAAGGTACTTGTCCACGAGGAATCCACATACGAGCTCAAGGCAGCACCGTCAACACCTCGAGTACCTTGGGTGCCGTATCCGACAACTGTAAGTACGCGCGCTGTGTCAACAGAGTTGAGCGCAATCGTATTCATCTTGAAGGTCAAGGTCTTCGTTGTATCCTTTGGAACAACGAAACCGAGGCCGGTCATACGGATGTAATAGAGATTGTCTGAATCCTTATTCACATCAGCATACGCGATCGGCATGGTCTTAAGGAGCGTGCTCCCGTCGTATGCGCTCACGCTGGTGATGAATGCTGAAGGATTCACTTGCGTGGTGCTCACCATTACTTTAACCTGCAAGTCCTGGCGGTCAATGGTCATATTAGAACCAGTGGCCTTAATCTGAACACCATAGACAGCAACATCGCTGTTTACAGTAACATTCGTATTGTTCGCCGGTGTTGCCGACTGAACAGTAGTGAATGAGCCCTCAGCACCAGGTGTCGCTGTGGTTGTGGTTGTGGTTGTGGTTGGTGTAGTCGTGGTTGTCGTTGTGGTAGGAGTTGTTGCTACGCCACCAAACGCTGCACGACTCTTAGAACCGAAGTAGCCGGCTGCTGGCGTAACGCCTGAGGCCGCCTGCCATTTCGCGACTGCTGATTGCGTCTGGACACCGAAGTATCCAGTTGCACCAGCTGAGATCGCATAACCTTTCGCGATGAGCGCATTCTGAAGCGCAGTTACATCTGCACCTGTCGAACCGATCGTGAGATCTGTCGTGAAGGTAACAGACGAAGCAGCTGCAGGAGCTGCAGTACCCGTGAGGGCCGCATTAACATTCGCGATTGTCGCGCTATCAGCACCGAACGCTTGGATCATCGAGAGAATCGATGCAACCTGTGCGCTCGTCAAGCTCGCCGCTTGCGCCATAGGCGCAAGTGTGAGCATTGATGTTGCTATCGCGAGTCCGGCTACCATAGCCGCGACTTTTGATTTTGAAGTTATTGTCATAACAATTGTTAATTGATTTAAGTGCACATGAGTAATTAAGTTGATTGAGCACAATCACCTACTGGGTGATGAGCACGCTGCGCACGATCACTTTTACACTACCCCACAGCGTACGGTATCGACCAGTACGCCATGGGTTAGTTGGCAAGGATTGATGTCCGAGTTAACGGACTATTCAGTTATCAAAGTACGCCCTTCCCAGATTTCCGTTCACCGCAAGATGAAAAGAAACCCGCAAGGACTAGAAGCCAGTATATAGTGGAAGCAAATATTCCACTATGACCAGCATGTGGATAACTGCTAGGAGCACAGAACGCAAAACAGACCTTCGCCAGCTGGCGAATCGGTCTTTTTCTGCCTTTATGCCCAAGTTGCTACCACGGATGCATATTAGCAAATAAGTCCTTTCTACACAAGAGAGTAGGTACTCCAGCGCCGCTCGCCTTCTTTACGCACAATTCCCGCCTCAATAAGCGCTGAAAGCTCGCGCTGTATGGTCTTCTCAGAAACACCACGAATAAGGGTTGAAATGTCCTTTATGCTTACTTTATGCTTACTCTTGATAACGGACAAAATCGTTTCGCGTCTGTCCTTTATGTGTACATTGATGTCTTTTACTACTGTGTCCTTTATCGGTCTTGCTCCTTTCACGCTCGGAATTGGTTCTTTTTTCTTTGGATTAGGAAGTGTGCTTTTTGCAATACTGGAGAGTGTCGGTACATCGTCTAGTGAAAGTCGTGGTTCTTCATATCCGGCAACTTCTTGAAGCAATGAATGTGCTTCACGAGTGATAAGTTCAGTATTCATAATAGAAAGAAGACCGCTGATTCGTGCTATAGAAAGGATGCTTGAGAGCGCAAGAAGCTCGCGGGAAAGTGAAACACGCACGGATCCAGATGGCACTATCGCCGCATCGACAAGACCGATTGCAATTGCGCCGATACGATTCTTTAAAGACGCTGATTCAGAGAAGGCGGGTGCAATAAGATGGATTGCCTTTGCGAGTCGTTCGGCTTTTTTATATATAAAGACCCTGCGTATGTCCTTTTCAAATATGTTATTAAATATGCTCTTTTCTAGGACAAAGTCCTCTAGATGGACATCTTTTGTTCTCGTCTGGATTTGCCTATTGCCAGTGTTGTGTCCTTCATCAGATTGTCCGTGTCTCATATCGTATAGGACAGTATATGCCCGCCTGAACGGTGTGCAAGCCCAGCATCAAATCAGATTTGGTGCTGGGCAAGCTTTTTTCATTCTATTCTTATGAAGAAGGCGCGGCACAATGTTACAATATGTGCATACTACTTATGAATCGTAAAAATGGTAATGGTTCTCGGCGAGGGAACACCCGTGAAAAAGAAGTGCGGGAGTACAGTACTCTCATCCGCTACACTTCTGCGGTCGTGCTTCTAGCGACAGGTATTTTGCTTTTGCTAGCGGTCTTCGGCGCGGCAGGCCCTATCGGTACTGCAGTTTTTGCAACAAGCTATACCATCGTCGGCATCGGTGCATTTCTTCTCCCGCTCGCTCTGATTGTGCTTGGGCTCTATGCGGGCTTTGGCCGTCCTGTTCTCGCTCCACTCACCGCCTCAGGACTTCTTCTCTCTCTTGCTTCCGTACTCGCATTCGCAGGACTCTTTCCCGGAGCAACATTTGGTGGGGAGACCGGCACATGGCTCGGGAAGCTTCTTTCTGAATTTTTCGGCTTCTGGGGTGCGTTAGTACTTCTTGTCGCGGCAATTGCTATCAGTGTTGCAATCTTAATCGATCTTGAAGCGCTTGGGGCGCTTCTTGGCAGAAATGTACTCTCGCTCTGGGAACGCTTTCGTTCTCGCAAGGAAGATGAAGAATTTGATGATGAACTAAACGCAGTTGGAGTCCAAGATTCAGAAGATGAAACGAACGGATCGGATTCTTCTATACCATCCGAACGCGAACCGGTGGTAACGGTCTTCTCCGCCGAAGGCGGATCCGCCTCCGGCGGAAATCGCGTTGGCATCGCGAACTTTGATGCTGAGTATGAAGCGCCGCCGCTTTCTATTCTCGGATTGGATCGTGGCAAGCCGGGTGTTGGCGACATCAAAGCGAACGCTAACATTATAAAGAGAACTTTCCAGAATTTTGGCATTCATCTCGAAATGGATGAAGTATCGGTAGGACCGACGGTTACTCGCTACGCAGTAAAGCCAGCTGAAGGTGTGCGTCTTTCAAAGATTGTTTCGCTCGCAAATAATCTGGAACTCGCACTCGCGGCGCATCCAGTGCGTATTGAAGCGCCTATCCCGGGGAAATCGCTGGTCGGTATTGAAGTACCAAATACAGTGAAGGCAATGGTCGGACTTGGAGGTCTTCTTTCTGCTCCTGAATGGTCTGCGAGTACAAAACCATTAATCGCAGCTCTTGGCCGCGACATCACTGGCACGCCGCACTATGTCAACATTGCGAAGATGCCGCATGCACTTGTCGCTGGAGCAACGGGATCTGGAAAATCAGTCGCCATTCACGCAATCATCACTTCGCTCTTGTATCGGAACGGCCCGAATCAATTGCGCTTCATTATGATTGACCCGAAGCGAGTTGAACTTACCGCCTATAACGGCATACCGCATCTCCTCACTCCTGTTATCACAGATCCGAAGAAGACCATCTTCTCGCTCAAATGGGCAGCTAAAGAGATGGAACGCCGTTACAACATTCTTGAAGCGGAACATGTGCGCGATATTGGCTCGTATCACGCCACTATCTTTGAGCCGGCAAAAGCAAAGGGCGTTGCCGATATGCCAGAGGCACTTCCCTACATCGTCATCGTTATTGATGAGCTCGCGGACATTATGCATACATATCCGCGCGAACTCGAGGCCTCAATTGTTCGTCTTGCACAAATGAGCCGAGCAGTCGGCATTCATTTGGTAATCTCCACTCAACGCCCTTCGGTAAATGTTATTACAGGACTTATTAAAGCGAATGTTCCGACGCGTATGGCGCTCCAAGTCGCTTCCCAAATTGATTCTCGCACTATTCTTGATGCTTCCGGCGCCGAAACGCTCCTCGGTGCAGGCGATATGCTTTATCTCTCTGGTGATATGCAGAAGCCGGTGCGTATTCAAACAGCATTTATCAGCGAGAGCGAAGTGAAGAAGGTGGTCAGTTATATTAAGGGCCACAATGCGGGCGATCTTTCGAGTATTGATTTTGGCGGCGGAGGCATTTCACTAACTAACGGAGAACCAAACGATGCGATAGGTCTTGCGAATAGCAGTTTTGACGATGATGATGAAATTGACGATACGCTTTATGAGGATGCGCGCGTTACAGTGGAAGAAGCGGGGCGCGCCTCGACATCGTACCTCCAACGAAAATTGAAGATCGGCTATTCGCGCGCAGCGCGACTGATGGATGTTCTCGAGGAACGAGGTATCATCGGCCCCGCTGACGGATCGAAACCGCGCGAGGTGCTCACCACTCGACAAGGAAACACACTCGATACAAACACAAGCGATGATGAGCGAGAGTTCTAATGAGAGTTTATGACCAAATATCTTACGCTCGCGATTCTCATTATACTTGTTGGCTATGGTTGTATTGAGGTGTGGCCGATCATTGTTGGTCCTTCTCTCTCTATCACCTCCCCAATAAACAATGAGTCATTCTCTGACGGTATCGTAACCGTCAGAGGAAACGCTGCACGCGCTACGGCACTCGCGATTAATGGAGCACCGGTCCTTCGTGAGGAAAATGGCAACTTCTCATCAACGCTTTCGTTCCCACACGGAAGTTCTATACTTACCTTTGTGGCCACCGACCGTTTCGGGAGGAAGGTTACTGCGACACGAACTGTTTTTGTTCCCTGATTTTTTAGTAATTCAACGAGCGAAGCGACTATGAATTACTTAACCCGCCTAAAATTTAGGAAAATATTTTGGCGGGTGGAAGTTTTTATAAATTCGCAGACTCATTAACAAAAACTAACCATGGCATTCGGAAAACCAAAAAAAGAAAAAATCTTGAAGACAGTCACTGCAACGACTGCTGACAAAAGCGAGAGACAGAAGTCAATTGATCAAGCGTTGAAAGAAATTCGTACGAAGTTCGGCGACGAAGCGATTACCGTTTTTGGCGCAGGTGCTCCGCAGAAAATTCCTGTCATCTCAACTGGTTCCATCGGACTCGACTCGGCACTCGGAGTGGGAGGCGTTCCTCGAGGACGCATTATAGAAATATTCGGACCAGAGTCGTCAGGAAAAACAACTCTTGCTCTTCATATCATAGCCGAGGCGCAGAAGGCCGGCGGCATTACGGCGTTCGTCGATGCCGAGCATGCGCTTGATCCAGAATACGCGCGGCGCATCGGCGTGAAGCTCGCGGAGCTCCTCATCTCACAGCCGGATACGGGAGAACAAGCGCTCGACATCGTTGAATCGCTCGTACGAAGCGGGAATGTCGATGTTATCGTCATTGACTCAGTTGCTGCACTCACTCCAAAGGACGAAATCGAAGGTGAGATGGGCCAACAGCATGTTGGCAAACAAGCGCGTCTGATGAGCCAAGCGCTCCGCAAACTCACAGCCATTGCCGCACGGAGCAAAACCATCGTCATTTTCATCAATCAGATTCGTATGCAGATCGGCGTGATGTTCGGCAATCCAGAGACCACGCCTGGTGGCAAGGCGCTTAAGTTCTATACCTCGGTTCGTCTCGATATTCGCCGTATTGCGAGCATTAAGAAAGGTGAAGAAGTTGTCGGCGGTCGCGTGCGAGTAAAGGTGGTGAAGAATAAAGTCGCCGCACCTTTCAAGACCACTGAATTTGATTTGCTCTACAACGAGGGCATCAGCCGTGAAGGCGAGCTTATAGCACTTGGCGAAAAATTCGGTCTTGTCGAAAAAGCTGGCGCTACCTACAAATTCAACGGTGAAAAACTAGCGGTTGGCTACGACGCATCCCGCACCTATCTCCGCGACAACAAAGAAGTCACGAAAGAACTCTTGAAACAAATTAAAGTAAAGCTTGCGGAAAGTTGATTGATAATATGAAATCAATTCTTGTTGATGCAGTAGATGCCTTTGTAATCAAAGGTGAAGGAATCTACAAACCAATGTTTGAGTTGCTTGAACGATACCCGAATCGGAAAATTATCTTAACTGGAGCGAACGATGAACAGATGGAGAAGTTTGGTCTGAATGAAATGCTATATGAGGTCTTCACACTCAAACACAACCCAGAGAAAACCGACCCAATGTATTTCGAGATGATGCTCAAGCACTTCGGATTGAAATCAGAAGATGTGATCTACTTCGAACACAGTCCTGATGCAGTTAAAAGCGCAGAGTCCATCAATATTACCTCCTATCATTACGACTCTGAAAAGAAAGATGTTGGTGCACTCGACACATTTCTCAAGAACAATGTCTGATTTTTTATTTTCAGATGAACCTTAATTCACGCTATAGCGTAAAATAAGGTACATAGAGAGAGGAGGTGACTACCACATCAAACAATAACGAGATTGAAGTGTTTGCGAAATGCATAATCGCTTTCGTCTGCGAATGATGCTTTAAGATAGCGTATCTCACCTTTCCCGCTTCCGAGATGCGAGCGGAGCAGAGTGACGAGTTCGTCGCAAGGATACGGTTGTATCCACGCACTGTCTTGAAAATGAATAAAACCCGCACTCCGCAATAACATACGAAGCGTATCACGAACCTTTTTACGCTTCTCAGGTACATCAAACATAACAAGACGCCACTTCCCGTCCCAATGGACCGGCATTGGGATTACATACGCACCGGCGTATAAGCCATCAATGAGTTCTTCTCCTTGTGTGGTTAGATGTATCTCGCGCTTTTTATCTTCGCCAGTTATATGAATAAGTCCGCGCCGTTCAAGACGGAAAAGAGCTTGCGTTATTCGTTGATTGAACCGAATGCTGTTCCTTCGAGAAATTGGATTGAGATAGTCAAAAAGACGCACAGCGTTCGGTGCAATGAGCGCCATCGCGAGAACACCGGTTACAGAAAGCGTTCCAAGAATGATTGTCTGAAGCGGAATACGATTGTTCCCACGCGTCTGTGCAATAACTCTGCCGATATCTTTACGATTTAAACTCTCTTTCTTCTGTCGGCTACCCAAGCTCATGCACCATATTCTACGCTATAGCGTAAATTAAGGTGCACTCTATTTGTGAGATGTTGTGGATAAATATCAAGATGCTGGAGAGTATCAAATCTTTAAGCGCGCGCTGGAGCGAGGAACGAAGAAAGTGCGCGGACGGTTTCGCGTGCAAGGTAGATGAATGACACAAAAGTGAGTACCGCGAGCGCTTGGACAATAAATCGAGTGTGGCCAAAAGCAGAAATATAGAAACGGCTGGTTTCGGCAAAGTCGCCCGATTGGGGCATATTTTGGAATACTCGCGCGACCCATACTTCTTTTCCGATCCCCCAAAGCGCGAGAACGAAGGTCACGAGAGCAAGAACTAGTGTCGAGATAATGAGCCCGAGTATACGAATAAGACGCACGCGCCGCATCACATTTTTTTCTATGTTAGTACATTCGCCGAGCTCAGTATTTTCAATTTGCATGGTTTTGTTCATCATACGCTTGTTTAAAAAGTTTTTTCGCTCGATGTACGCGTGTCTTTACGGCAGGAACAGAAAGATTTTCGGCCTCGGCAATTTCTTCTTGCGTTTTCCCTTCTATAAACTGCAGTCGCAGAATCTTCGCAGCGGTCTCAGGAATCTTCGCGAGCGCCGCAAGCACTTCGTTCCGAATCGATAAATCCTCAATAAATTCTGCGCGCGCATCGGGAAGCGATTCATAATGCTCGGGTTCGAGCTCTGCTCGCTGTCCGCCCTCTTTCCGAAGCACGACATATTTGGTATACGCAACACGATTCAGAATCGTGTACGCCCATGAAGAAAACGAAGCACCTGCCTGTTCCTTATATTTATCTGCATAGAGATACATCTTGGTAAACGCATCCTGTACTGCCTCTTCTGCATCTTCTGGGGAAAAGAGGATACGGCGAGCCCTTCGGAGAAGTGCTGCTTCGTAGCGGCGGACAAGAATCGCAAAAAGCTCTGGTTCCTTCCTCGAGCGCGCGAGCACCTCGGCGTCCGAGAGAGTGCTTAGATCTTCAAAGGTTGAAAAACTCATAGTATCTGCTAGCATACACGAATCGCCCTCTCTGGGCACTTTTTATAACTATTCTTATTCGCTCTTAGTTTCAGGCCTATGGCAGTACTTAGTTACAACGAAATTGTTTCCAAAAAAATTATCAACTACAACAACGAGCCCTACGAGGTTCTCTCGTCGCATGTGTTCCGTATGCAACAGCGCAAGCCGGTCAATCAAACGAAGTTAAAGCATCTCGTATCCGGCAAAGTAACAGAAATTTCTTTCCATCAAAATGAGACCGTTACTGAGGCAGACATGGGAAAGATGCAGGCGCAGTATCTCTATACCGCTCGCGGAGAGAGCTGGTTCGCTGAAGAAGGAAATGCAAAGAATCGTTTTTCATTTCCTGAAGAAGCAGTGCATGATCAAGTGCAGTGGCTCGCTCAGAACACAACGGTTGAAGTGCTTACCTACGAAGACGACCCTATATCAATCAAGATACCGATAAAAGTAGAACTCGAAGTAAAAGAGGCACCGCCGGGCACGAAAGGCAACACGGCAACCGGTGGAAATAAATTAGTAGTGCTTTCAACTGGTGCGAAAGTAGATGTACCACTCTTCATAAACGCAGGCGACATCGTCCGTATTAACACCGACACGGGCAACTACACTGAGCGAGTAGAGAAAGCGTAATTACGCAGAAACATACGGGAGGAGCGCCATATAGCGCGCACGCTTCACGGCCTGCATAACATCGCGTTGCTTCCCTGCCGGGATGCCGGTGCGCTTTTTGGAAAGCATTTTTGCGTGCGGATTGGTGAACTGCTTCAGATACGCGACATCTTTATAGTCGGTATATTTTTTAATCTCTATTTCTTCGCGTTCAGATTGGTAGGCCATAAATGCAGGTTTAAGGAGTAAGTTGTAAGGGATAAGTAAATACTAAAACGGGATGTCTTCGGGATTGATCTCTTCGTCGGGATATTTTATTTCATCGGTATCTTTATGCGGTGCTTGCGATTCCTCGCCTTGTGCCGCCTGCCCAGAGTTTGCTTGCCGTGAGCCAGTCGAATCGGTTGAAGTGCCAGCACCGCCACTCTTACCTCCGTCTCCAAACTGGAAATTGTCTACAACGATCTCAGTGCGATAATTTTTCTTGCCGCTCTCCTTATCGTCCCAGCTGCGCGTCTGGATGCGACCTTCGACGAAGAGCGGACGGCCCTTCTTCATATACTGGGCGATAAGCTCAGCAGAACGACCGAAAGCAACAATGTTATGGAATTCAGTCGCTTCTTGTTTCTGTCCGTTTTTATCTTTATAGGTGCGATTCGTCGCGAGACCGAAAGAGACGAGTTGCTGCCCCGAAGGAAGCGCCTTTAATTCTGGATCGCGCGTGAGATTACCGTAGAGAAATGCTTTGTTGAGATACATAGTTTATATTATACGACTCGCTCGAGCGCAGCATCGAGCTCAGCGCCAATGACTGCTTCCGGTTCTGGCTCCTTTATGCGCTCCGGCATCTTCTGAGAGATTTCGCGTATCTCGACCGAATGACGGGCGGCATCCTTCGTTGTCAGGAGATCGATAAAGCGAATGATGCGCTTGTCGGCTCCTGCTGCAGCAATGACGGCGGCATGATTTTCGGCTAATGCTTCGTACACAATCCAAGAAAAATAAGCGGAATCGAAATCGCGGCGGCCCGTCGTTTCTTGGCGAGAAATGGTATACGCGAGCGGGATCTTCTCCGGTTCTCCTTCAGCAACAATCACGCCCTTTTTGGCGATGAGGTCGCGCACGGTCTGGTATGCCTTTTTTACTTCTTCAGTCGGAAGTTCTGGGTCGAGATGGAAGCCAAGCTCGTAGACGCGGGGTTCAGAGCCCGCATCATCAAGCGCTTCGTCTGCGCTCTCTGCCTCATTTTCTTGTATATCCTGCTTCGCCATAATGACGGCATCCTAGCACGAGATTTTGCCTCCTGCAAGTGATTCATTAGAATCACCTACTGGGGTGAATAACCGCATTGCATTATCGAGAAGAATGGTACGAACAACCTCGACATCTTCGCCTCGAATCTCTGCAATTTTTGTGATGACACTCATGACCGCGAGCGGATCGTTCCGCTCGCCGCGGCGTTCAAGCGGAGCGACATACGGTGCGTCGGTTTCAGGCAGAATATCCGCGAGAGAAACAGAGCGGATAACATCATCATAATCGTGCGTAAAAGTAATAACCGCCGTAAAAGAAATAGTGAAATCGAGCGCGAAAAATGCTTCTGCTTCAGTGAGACCACCGGCGAAGAAATGAATATCGCCGCGTAATTTTGGATATTCTTTTTTCGCTTCTTTCAAAATTTCTATTAAATCAGCGTACGCATCTCTAGTTCCCTTTGATGGCCGTACATGAATGACGAGTGGCTTATCGAGCTCTGCAGCGAGTGCGATATGCTGTTGTAAAAGTTCTTTCTGCTTATTTTTCACTTCATCACTCGCTCCTTCCAAACGAAAATAATCCAGTCCGCATTCCCCTATCGCGACGACTTTCGGATGAGTCGCGAGCGCGCGATATACCGCTTCGTCAAATGATTTGAGCGTCGTATTGCCTGGATGAAATCCGACAGAAGCAAATAGATGCTCGTGTTTTTCTGCGAGTGCCACTGCTTCTTTCGATGTCTCGAAATCAGTACCGACGACAATAGCCGCAACACCTTCTTCTTTCATTCTTTCGATGATTTCTTCTCTATCCTGCGCGTACTGTTCAAACTGTAGGTGGCAGTGCGTGTCGATATAACGAACGGTCATATTCTCGGGAAAAGATTCTCTGGCTTTTTATTTTCTTTTACTGTTTGAATTATTTTTTCTGAGGTTTCAGGCATGAATGGTGCAAGATCTTTTGCAATTTCGAAAAGTTCAGAAACCATAAACTGAATAAGTACTTTGCCTTTCACTAGATCCGTTTTTATAATCTTATAAGGTTCTTCTTCGGCAATACGAAGATCGAGTCTTTGTATTCTGCTCCAAATTAAATTCATAGCTTCGTTAAATTCAAACGATTTAATTTGACTTGAAGATGATTGTTTTATTCTCTCGACGATGACCGTTACCACATCATAATCTTCAGAAAGTTTCATCACGCGCGCAACAAGATTGCCGAGGCCGTTTGTAAGATTAGCTGTGTAATGCTCATGAATGGCTTCAAGTGTGAGGTCTGAATCCTCGTACGCGCTCGTGTGGCGTAGGAGAACATACCGGACTGCGTCAGTACCGTATTTCTCCACGAGCTCAAACGGATTGATTACATTTCCAAGCGACTTACTCATCTTCTGTCCCCCGCTCATTACGAATCCTTGAATTAATACTTGTTTTGAATTTGGAAGCCCTGCGGACATGAGCATCGCCTGCCACATAACCGACTGCTGACGCAGGTTATCTTTACCTCCAAATTGCAACGCATTTGGCCGTTCCTGCGTGCCCCAGAATTTCTCGAAGTTCTGCAGATCTTCCGGCCAACCGAGTGTGGAAATATAGTTTATAAGGGCATCAAACCAAACATACATAACATGATCCGAATCACCAGGTACATTGATACCCCAAGGCATCTTCTCCTTAAGACGCGAAATACTGAAATCCTGCAGGCCACGCTCAACAAATAATTTCACTTCGTTCAGCCTGAAATTAGGCAACACAAAATCAGGTCGTGCTTTGTACAAATCGAGTAATGACTGTTGATATTTTGAGAATTTAAAAAAATAGTTTTCTTCATCAATGATTTCGAGTTTTGCATTCGGATGAAGTGGGCAACAATCGTCTATAAGTTCAGAATCGGTCTTTTCGAGTTCACATCCAACACAATACTTAATTTGATAATTTTTCTTATAGATATCACCGTTTGCGGCACATCGCGTCCAAAATTCCTGTGCCGCCGACACATGATGAGGATCGGTTGTTCGGATGAAGTGCAGGCCAGGATAGAGATTGAGTTTTTCTTTCAGCAATTTAAATTTCGCGGCATATTCGTCTACATATTCTTGTGGCTCTATTCCCCGCTTCACCGCTTCTTGCCACAGCTTTTGTCCGTGTTCGTCAGTGCCGGTATTAAAGAAAACCTCATCGCCCTGCAATGTCCATAGCCGAGCCATCACATCAGCTTTAACTATCTCAAGAGCGAACCCAATGTGCGGATCTGCGTTTACATACGGCAGTGTGGTGGTGATGTAGCGCGCACTCATAGCAACATTATGCACCCTTCTGCTGGATACGACGCTTCCGCTTATCGAAGTCCGAGATGAACTCGAGTGCGACTGCCGCCAGCGGCACTGCGAGCAGCGCACCCAAGAATCCGGCGAGCGTATAACCCGCGATAAGCCCCACAATGACCATAAGTGGCGGAATACCGACAATTTTTTTCACAATGAGCGGATAGATAAGGTTGGATTCAAACTGGTTTACTATGATATAGAGACCAAGAACGATAGAGGCGAGCGCGAGACCTCCATCTGAATAGCCGACCACCACCGCAGCTGCGCCTGCTATGAGCGAGCCGAAAATAGGAACGATTTCTGCAATAGCTGTGAAGACCGAGAGAAGAAGTGCATACGGAATGCCGATAATAAGAAGCCCAAGATATACGAGCACTCCGACAATAACTGAGAGGAGCACTTGCCCTTGCATCCAAAGTCCTATTTTTTTCTGTGACCGCTTCCAGAGGTCTACTGCGTAATCCTCATGCGCCACTGGCATTATCAAACGAAGGAAATCATCCACTCCAGTATCCTGAAGCGCGAAATAAAATGAAAGTACGATAACAAGGAAGAGTGAGAAAATACCTCCGAAGAAAGCTGTAAGAACCTGAATTACACCCCCAGAAGTCGCCGAGAAGGCGGACTGGAGCGAGAGGAGCGTGTTTAGCATCGACTGTATCCCGCCGCCTTGGTTACTTATAATATTCGTCGCGTTGGTAATATTCGAAAATGAATCGGAGACATTCAGGGTATCGAGGTATCGCGGCAGAGATGAGAGGAAGTTCGCTGCATCAGCAATAATCGGAGGGAAGAAGAAATAAAGAAGCGAGAAGAGCGAACCGAAAACGAGCACATACACCAGAAGTGCACTGACAAAGCGTGGAATATGTCGGCGAATAAAGAATAGAATCCACGGCTCGATGGCTGAGGCGATGACGATGGCGGCAAGCACCAGAAGTACCAGGTCTCGCAGAAGCCAGAGCACATACGCTCCCGCCACGATACAGAGCGTGGTGATAATCGTGCCTGAAGTTATAGAAATGCGAAATTCCTTATCCATACGGGCATCCTAGCATATTCGCTTGCTAAATATAAAAGACCCCCTGTCCCAGTGTCAAAGTGACAAAGGTTCAGAGGGTCTAAAAGAGAAAAGTGAAACAGAATCAGCGGGAAATAAACTGAGAGCCGGTAGACCACCTGCGCGGGCTCTCGACCGAATCGGCCGCGACACTCCAACCGACGATGACGGAGTACCAGTCCGCGTGCACGGCCCAGACGATTCCTTTCGCGTCGGCGACATAGAAGATGAACCATTTCGTCCTATCGGCCGTTTTCAGGAATTCAAAGACATGCGCGAAGGCGGTCTTTGCTTTCTGTATCTTGGCAATGTTCTTGTCGCCCAGGGCGGCGAGTATCTGGCGGTCAACCGATGATTTCAATAACTCATACTGCTTCCGAGTCGCCGCCTGTACATTCTCTTCAACGACATCCAGGAAGTTCTCCCGAAGATTGTCGCCGAGAAAGATGATCGGCAATTCGCCATTGGTATCAACCTTGAACTTGTCGCGAGCGACAAAGCGCTCAACGGCGGGAAGATTGATCGGTTCGCCGACTTGTTTGAGGATGTTTGGAGCTTTTGGTGTAGTTTTTTTAATCTTAACTACACTGCCCGGTTTCCCAACGACGATTTCGCCAGCTAAAAACCGTTTAACTCCTTCCCTTCCGCCGAGCTTGTTGATGATGGCCTCCATTACGCCCCATTCCATTTTGGGATATTTCATGACACGCACTTCCTTTCTCCAACTGATAGTTGAGAAATTTCTCACTGCCCGTGAGTTGAGGGACTGAGCGGTTTGCCACAGCAGAGAAAGGCCTAGAGAATAAGCCCCTTTCTGCTATGGCAAACGCGCGTTTAAGCTGTCAAAGAACTCGCTGTTGCTAGTATACACGGCTCTGTATTTTTGTCAAATCGCCCGTGGCATCAAATTTGATTCGTTCACTATCCACAATTATCTGCTATAGCAATATTTTATGGATACCCTTCTGATATGCTAAAAAGATGAAAATAGCGAAACCAGTTGAAGCTGGGGCAAGAAAAAAACGCGTTCGGCGTAATGTGCGCAATGCAATGCTTATAGCCATTGGGACTGCCGGACTTATTGCAGTTTCTGCTGTTGCCCCCAATATGTTCCAGCTCCTCGGCAGAAGCGGAGCTCTTGCACGACTCAAGTATCACTCAAAGAATGTATTCGGCAGATTGAAACAAAAAGGTGAAATTGAATTCGTCGAACGCGACGGAAAGAAATATGTGCGGCTTACGGAACGCGGCGAGAAAGCGCTTGCCCTCGGGCAACAAAAAATGCTCCTTGGAAACGCCAAACCACGGAAATGGGATCATCGGTATCGACTTGTCATGTTCGACATACCTGAAAAACGAAAGAAAATCAGAGAACGCCTGCGCCTCCAGATGCAGGAAGTTGGGTTTCTTCGAATCCAAGACAGCGCGTGGCTTTATCCCTACGACTGCGAAGAATTCATGGTGCTTCTCAAGGCAGATCTGCATATCGGCAAAGATGTGCTCTACGCGGTTATAGAAGAAATCGAGAACGATAGATGGATTCGCAAACACTTTGGTCTTCCTCTTGAATAGTATCCAGCAGCGTCAATCCATAATTTCTGCTATAGCAATATTTTATGGATACCTGTTTCTTATTGATTTTACTGATTTGTACACTTATTCGATGGCGGAGCGAATGCGGGTGGCGACTTCGGAGACAGAGAGGCGTTCTTGTTCGCCAGTGTCGCGATGGCGGAGGGTGACGGTATCTTTCAGTTCTGCATTCTCTCCCAAAGTATCGAAATCAATGGTGATGCAGAATGGTGTGCCGATTTCATCTTGACGGCGATAGCGCTTGCCGATGTTACCGTTGTCGTCCCACGCGATGGCTGGATGAATTTTCTTCAGTATGGCGCGTACTTCCTTCGCCTTCTCGACGAGCTCTGGTTTATTTTTCAGCAGTGGTGAGACCATCGCTTTTATTGGAGCAACTTTCGGTGAGAGAGCGAGATAAGTGCGCGTCTCACCGCCGAGCTCATCTTCGCGATACGCGTCGGCAAGCACCGCGAGGAATAAGCGCCCGACTCCGATTGATGACTCTATGATGTGAGGGATGAAACGCTCTCCGGTATCTTGGTCAAAATAATCAAGCGTCTTTCCGCTCCCCTTCGAGTGCTGGGTGAGATCGTAATCCCCGCGTGCATGAACACCTTCAAGTTCATCAAAGCCCCACGGGAATGCATACTCAATATCCCACGCATCTTTCGCATAAAAGACGAGATTCTCGTGTTGTTTCCAGCGAAGATTTTTTTCTTGCAAACCAAGATTGAGAACCGCATTCCAGCGATACTCCTTCAGCTTCTTGTATTCTTCCATCTCTTCTTCTGGCCGCGTGAAATACTGCATCTCCATTTGTTCGAACTCGCGCCCACGGAAAAGAAACTGCCGTGGTGATATTTCATTTCGAAACGCCTTCCCTATCTGTGCGATGCCGAAAGGTAATTTCATCGGATTTGAATCGAGCACATTTTTATAATTCACATAAATACCCTGACAGGTCTCGCCGCGCAAATATGAAGGGTCAGTGCCCTGTTCAGTAAAATCGCCAAGATTCGACTTCACGAGCAGATTGAATTTGCGCGCACGAGAAAAGTTGTGCGCTCCACATTTTTCACACGCAATTTCTGCACGATGTTCATCGAAAAGTTTATTTATTTCATCCTCACTCATTTTCTCGTCTGCAAAAACTCCAATGGAGTCGAGCGCTTTATCGACACGAATACGCGTATTGCATTCCTTACACTCCGCCATCGGATCAGAAAATCCTTTTGTGTGTCCACTTGCTTCCCAGATGCGTGGATTCATAAAAATGCTCGAGTCGAGTCCAACAATGTCGTCTCGGTCATACACCATTTTCTTCCACCACTGCGCTTTGAGATTATTTTCGAGTTCCACTCCCAACGGACCGAAATCGTACACACCTGCAAACCCTCCATATATTTCAGACGAAGGAAACACAAATCCACGCCGTTTACAAAGTGAGACGATTTTCTCCATCAGGGTTGAGTCATTCATAGGACTACTGTACGACAAAAGTGAGCTTATTGCACAATTGCGTTCGTGCTGACATACCCCGCATCTCCGACGGTCTCCGTGGTCACTGGACCCGCAGATGCTTTAATCTGAACTCCTGCGAAACGATCGAAACCCGAGAATGACGCCATTCCGGTAAGCGAAGGCGTACTGCCCTTCTGCGAAGTTGACGGGGTGAAAGATAGTTGGAACGCGCCGCGCGCGCTCGCACCCTGCGTAAGATTGCCGATGTTCCAAGATACTGTGTTAGATCCTTTGTCATACGAGAAAGAGCCATCACCGGTCGTGAGACCGGTATACGAGACATAACTTGGTAATGAAGCGGACACCACACCGTCTGCGATAGTATTTCCTTGATTCTTCGCGTCCCACATAACTGCATAGGTTGTCGCTTGATTAACGACTGGCGGGATTGGACCACTCGTGCTGAAAGGCGCCGAGGTATGAAGCGGGGATGATGAAAGAACAACGGTAGTGACAACTCTCGCGGTTTTAGTTGCAGAAGTGTTCGTCACCTCAGTAATGCTCGTCTCCCCTGCGCGCGTACCGGACACAGAGGTAGTAAAGGTTACTGTCGGCGAAGAAAGAAGTGCTCCTGTAGCGAGCGTCGAGAACGAGAATGAGCCGATACCAGAAGCGCCTGGTGCGAGCGTTGCAAGAGAAGGGTCGGTATCTCGACTAAAAACAATCGTATGGTCTGCAGAGCGGTAGAAACCGTTCGCGGTCTTTATGCTGTCATAGTTAATTGCAGAACCCGACACTGCAACCGCAATAATGGCGTTATCAATGCTCGTCGAAAGCGTATTTGTGTATGAGACAGAAACGCTTTGAGAACTTCCTGCATTTACAATAGGATTCGATGAGGTGTCGCCATTGAGCGCGATGGTTGTAGTAATAAAAGGCGCAACAATTGCAACAGTCGCATCTTGCGTCATATAGGTAACGGCGAGCGCCTGATCCTGTGTGGTCTTCGCTGTTCCGATGGTGAAATGGAAGGTCTTTTGTTCATTATTTTGTCCAAGAATCGTTCCTGTAAGTTTTATCGTTTTACTTTCATTCGGTGGTAGTGTGCCTAAAATAAAACTTGTGTTGCTCAAAGGAATCGAAGATGAAACAACTGAGAAACCGAAAGGAAATGCCGCGGAAAGGACGACATTATCGAATGGCACAGTCGTATTCGAACGGACAGTGAGTGTGAAGGTGAATGGCATACCCGAAACAATTTCGGTCGGAGTATCAACAGAGACCGAAAGCGGTGTGGAGGAAATCGCAAGCGCGTAGGATGACTTCTTTACGAAAACGGCATTAGAAGCGGCCGTGCCATAAGAAAAAGAAACTGGTAGTGCAAGTGCATCTCCAGTACCACCAAACAAAACAACTTTTACCGAACGAGTTATCGTCGCACCCGGCACGAGTGTACCAAGATTCTCGACATACCGTGGATAGTCACTCAATACATTCGTTGCGTTCCTCGTACCTTTTGGAAAATCAATCTCGATGGTCGCGTTTTCTATCGCAACAGAATTCTTATTCGTAATAGTAAGCGAGAGAGGAACGGTATCGCCTCCAGCGATTGTCGACGGACCCTGAATCTCAATGTCCACTTTATCTATAGAGACCGAATTGCCTCCGAAGTAGAAAATGTAGCCAGAAATACCGAGTGAAACGAGAAAGAAAAGGAAAGCGATTGTGAAGAATATTCCCGCGAGACGCATAGATCGCTTCCCGCGAGAGGAAGCGCTTCTAAGAACGCTTTCTCCCCACGAATGCGGGAGTGTACGCTGGCTTGAAACGGCGCGCGCCACTTGCAGGTCAGGCACGACAGATCCTGGCTCGTATAGGCGTTCGCGTGCTCGTTCTAGCGAACCAATCGTATCTTCAGGAAGTTGCGACATTAGATGCAGTATATCAAAGCCCTGAAGATGTGATACCGCAGTTAATGCGTGCTATATATTGAGAGCGATTTTTGGTAATCGTAGCAAGTAACGATGGCGCAAAGAGACAGGATTCTCCTGGGATATCTCCTGTATCCAATCCAAGTACGGCAAGCATCCGAAGGACCGCGAGTACTTCGACGGCGTCGTGATCATCTTCAGGAAGTTCTGTGAGTGCTTTGAAGAAACTAGCCATAATTAGAAAAAGCGCTGGGTCATATGCTTCTCCAGCGACGAGCCGCACAAGTAGGCCGGAGACACGAGCGGCGCGCAATCGTGAATCGGTTTTCATATGCATGAACCAATTTTCTTCAAGCACGGCGCCTGCAACGCGCCAACTATCCTTTCCGCGTACGAGCACGAGAGAACTCTCGGCAAGCGTCGCGAGAGAAGCGGCAAGTTTCGCGCCCGAGCGGCGCACCCCTTGTGCACGGGCGTAGACGAGTCCTAAGTCAGGAGTGAGGAGCATTACGAACGCGTTCGCCTCTCCTAGAGAGGTGCGGGAGAGGATAATACCGCGCGTTTCGTATTTATGCCGCATCGCGAATGAGATCGAATCGCACTTCGCCGGTCGACAGAAGAACCGTATGCTTCCCCTGCCTGCCGGCAGGCAGGCTTCTATCAACTATTTCGGTGTGCGCCGCATCGCGCGGAGAAAATCCTTCTGTCTTGCGCGCTTCGGCAACCGCGCGCGCCATCTCGCGTTCATCGCCTTTTTTTATAAGATTGGGAGTAAGAACTGTATCTAATTCTAGTTCAAGCCCAGTCACAACGGCTTCAACATTTATTTCTTCTGAGATGAATATTTTGAAATCTGGAGGCACTGTTTCTGGAACTGTTAACTTCGCAAGTGGTTGGCGTACTTTAATTCCTGCTTTCTGTCGTAGTTGGAGTGCCTCTGATGTAAGTTTGCGGACTTTTTGCATTTCTTTAATCAACTTCCTATCTGTTCTATTTTGGAAAAAATTCCATTTATTTTTTAATTTGGGCCAATCAGCGAGATGAACGCTTTCCGGCTCATCATTCTCTCGCACATTCTGGAAAATCTCTTCGGCGATAAACGGCATAACGGGCGCAATAACTTTCGAGAATTCTTTTAACACAAAACGCAAAGTAGCGAGTGCAGCTTTTTTATCTTCTGCATTAGCACCTTTCATTCGATCGCGTGAACGGCGTACATACCAAGTTGAAAAATCATCAATAAATTCACGCATCGGTCGCGTCGCACGAGGAACATCATAGTGATCAAACGCCTCTGTCGAAGACAAAATTATTTCTTCAAGTCGTGCGAGAATCCAGCGATCAAGGATGTTATTGCTTGTAGTGTTTGCAGGACCTGCTTCATCTTTTCCGCCAGAGGCGGATCCACCTTCGGCGGAATATAGCGAATAAAAAGCGAGAATGTTTCGCAACATATTCACCACGCGCGCATGAGCATCTTTCACATCTTCGTCGCGGAATGACAAGTCCTCTGCCTGCATTAAGACCGAGGACATAAGGTAATAACGAAACGCATCGGCGCCATACCGATCGAAAAGTACGAAGGGATCGGTGTAATTACCCTTGCTCTTCGAAATCTTCGCGCCATCGGCGGCGAGGATGGTGCCCGTAGTGATGACATGGCGAAATGCAATATGACCAAAGAGCTCAACACCAATCGCGTGCAGATAATAGAACCATGCGCGCGTTTGTCCGATATATTCAGACACGAAATCCCCCGGCGAACGACTCTCAAATTCTTGCCGATGCTCGAATGGATAATGATATTCAGCGAACGGCATACAGCCGGATTCAACCCAACAATCAACGACTTCGGGAATGCGCATGAGCATCTCGCCCTTTTCATTTTCAAGTTTTATTTGGTCAATGTAAGGCAAGTGATAATCAAGCTCGTAGTCGCGATTGTGCGGTAGCGGCACAAAATCGAGTTGGATTGGTTGTGCAAAATCGGATACTTGCTGCTCAGCAAATCCAGCGAGTTCTTGGCGGGCTACTCCTGCGACGACCGCATCATACATTTTGACGCCAAAACCATGTGTGACCAGAATAATCGTCTCATTGGTATGCTGGTATTCAATTTCATACAAAAATTCTGCAAGACGACGGCGACCTTCTTCATTCGTTTCACCTTTTTTATATTCACACAGCCGAACATCCTCTATAACTCGATTATTCGGGATACCAAGAGCTTCAGCAAGAATATTTGCGGTTTCTTTCGTTCGTGCAAATGGAGAAGTGTAGATATGAGTAATGCCGCGCGCTTTCAGAGTCACCGCAGCTCGTTTGACTTGCTCCTGTCCATTTTTAGTGAGCGGATATCGTGGTTCATCGGTCGGATCAAGAACACCTTGCACATTATTCTCTGCTTCGCCGTGCCGCATCACGAAATACGAATTACCGGATTTTTTCGTATACTTTTTAAGTTCTTCGAGAGAACCAATGACTGTTACATTTCCTTTTGTATCCTTCCATATTGGAAGAGGACTCGCCCAGAAACGATTACGAGAAATGGTCCAGTCCGGTGCGCTCTCGATAATCTTCATAAAACGACCATGCTTCAGGTGTTCCGGCACCCAGTCAATTTTTTCATTCTCTGCGAGCAGATTTTGCTTCACCGACTGAATGTTAATGAACCAGCTGGAGACCGCGTTATAGATAAGTGGCGTGCCGCAGCGATAACAATGCGGGTACGAGTGTGTATGAGGCGCTTTCGCAAAGAGAAGTCCACGCGATTCAAGATCTTCTTTTATTTTTGCTTCTGCTTTCTTAATGTATTCGCCGCGCACAAATTCTGGTGCATCGTCGTTATAGGTCGCATTCGCATTCAGAATCGGCACCATCGGCAAACCTTCTTTTAGACCAAGATTATAATCATCTTCGCCATAGATTACTGCTGTGTGCACGATACCCGTTCCCTCTTCAGTCGTAACGAAATCGGCAGCAACCACCTGCCATTTCTTCCCGGTATATGCTTTCACTTTTTCTATTTCATAAAGCGACTCGTATGCAAGACCGACCAATTCTTTACCCATCAATTTTTGCACTACTTCAGCACCAGGCAAGACAGCAGATACTCTCTCTTCTGCAAGCCATACATTTCCTTTGTCGGTTTTAACGAGTGCATAGAGGATTTCAGGCCCAACTGCCAAAGCAACATTCCCAGGCAAAGTCCAAGGAGTTGTTGTCCACGCGAGGAAATATTCATTTTTTCTCCCGATGATTTTAAACTTTACCGTCACTGCTTCTTCGATAATGTCTTTATAGGTATTGTCCATCGCGATTTCTGCTTTTGCGAGCGGTGTCTCACAATGTGGGCAATACATCAGCACTTTTCTTCCTTCGTAGAGCCGACCTTTCTTATGAATCTCTTTCAGTCCCCACCAGACACTCTCGATGAACGAATTGTCCATCGTCTTGTAGGAATTATCGAAATCAACCCATCGCCCGATGCGCTCAACATACCGTTTCCAATCGTGTACATAATCGAGCACCATCGCTCGCGCGGTCTCATTAAATTTTTCAATGCCGAGCGTCAGTATTTCTTTTTTATTTTTGAGCCCAAGCTTTTTTTCTACCAACGACTCTATCGGGAGTCCGTGTGTATCCCAACCCCAGCGGCGACGCACGCGATATCCGCGCATCGTCTTATAGCGCGGAATAAGATCTTTCGATACAAAAGAAAGCAGATTGCCCGAATGCGGCAATCCGGTTGCAAACGGCGGACCGTCATAAAATACGAACTCGCCTTTTGGCGCCTTTTTAGCGAGCGATTTCTGGAATATCTGCTCGCGCTCCCAGAACGCGAGGATTTCTTCCTCTCGCTTCGCTACTTCTGACTTTTCAGGCATATCCGACATAGTACCTTACCCAGCAGGTGATTGTACTCAATCACATCTTTTCCGGCGTGGGGATACCGAGAAGAGTGAGGCCGTTCGTCATCGTGTTCGCGAAGGCGCGCGTAACGCGCTGTTTATATATTTCTTCAGCACTCCCCAGCACTTGTTCCGTTGCATAAAAAGAATTCCATTCGCTCGCGAGCTCAGTGAGATAATTCACCAGTAAGTTCAGCGCAAGCTCGCGCGCGGAGCGCGCGACAACTTCAGGGAAATGCAGAATAAGTCGTTCGATAACATACGGCTCTGTAGGTACACCGTCACCGTTCTCTCCTCCGGCGTAAGTAAGAATCTTACGCGCCCGCACGAGCGCATACTGCAGATACGGTCCAGAATCGCCATCGAGCGAGAGCGATTTTTCTGGATCAAAAACAATATCGGAGCCCGGCGATTGTCGCAAAATCATATATTTAATCGCTCCAAGCGCGACCTGTTCGGCAATAAGCGGATCCGCATTTTTTTCACTCGCTTGTTCGCTTACTTCTTTAATGAAATCGCTGGCGGTAATAACATTTCCTTCGCGCGACGACATTTTTCCTGAGGACAGTTTTAAGAAACCGGTCGCAAGATGTGTTGTCTTCGCCGCAAGATTCGGCGCGAGCTCAGCGAGCGCCGCGAGTATGGTCTTGAAACGACCTGCTTGTTCATTACCAGTAACAATAATGACTTTATCTGATGGCCATCGTTCCTCTTTTAAAAATGCGAGTCCGATATCTTTTGCTTCGTAGGTAGGCGTGTTGTGCGAGGTAATAAACACCATCGTATGCACCCCTTTCTCTTCCCCGTTATAAATAATCGCACCATCGCTTTTTTCAAAAATCCCTTTCGCAAGTCCGTCTTGTACCACGCGCATACCAATCTCAGTCGTATCACTGTCAAAAAATTCAAAATCAAAATGTGTACCGAGAATACTCCAGATGCGGCGAAACTCTTCTACAGAAACATCGCGCCCTTTACGCCAGAGATCCATCAACTCACGATCTGTGCCGGCGTATATCGCTTGATTCAGCGCATCTATTTCTTCTTTTGCTTTTGGGTCGTTCTCATACGCATTGGACCCCTCGGCATACGCCGTACCTATTTCTTGTGCAGTCGTTGGTTCATTTATTCCCTTCTGGCGAAGTCCCCAAAGTGCCTTCGCGACATTCGGGCCGATGTCTCCACCGAAAGTATCGCGTGCGATGGTAGCGTCAGAACTCTCGACAAGTCGCGACACTGCCTCGCCAACGACCGTACCGACCAAGTGGCCGATATGCATTTCTTTAAAGGCATTCGGATTAGAATATTCAACAATGATTCTCTTTCCATTTTCTGCATTCCCCTTCCCCCATTCTTCACCTTTCGCATCTGCTTCAGCAACCGCGAATGACACGGCTTCATGCGCGAGCATAATGTTTACAAAGCCCGCCCCTGCGACCGCAACTTTTGATACATTGCTTCCGAGATTCTCTTGTATGCTCTTCGCGACTTCTTCGGCATTTTTCATGCCAATAAATACCGCGTAATCGCCATACGCCTTATTCGAGGGCCGTTCAACCACAAATGAAGTATTGCCCTCTCCTATTTTTTGCAGCGCCTCGGCAACTGCTTTCTGTATTCGTTCTTCCATATGATGAGTGTATCAGACCCCACAAGCGGAAGAAATAAAAAGAAACCCCGCAGCGGTATAGCCACTGCGGGGGGAAAAGTGAAAGAATTAAGAACCCCAGACCTCGAAGCGTTTCTCGAAATGCTTCGAGAGTGAAGGTCCCAGATGTTGATAATGTCCTTGGTACGGCTTGATTACCGTACCGACCTGCTCGAAAACCATAAGACAGATGGGGTCATCATCGCGAAGACTGTGTGGAATTTCTCGTCCTCGTACTTCAAGCACACCGACAATGCCATCTTCCCCGCCAAATCCAGGATCGAAGAACCCCGCATAATGTGTGCGGAACTCTCCTGTTGAAGCGTCATACGGAGCGATATCTCCACAGAGATTAGTCGGTATGCGAATCCGTTCCTTCGTTGAGAGAAGATAAAATCGATCGCGATCGATGATAAGCCGGCTGCGCGGACGCGGAATCGGCTCCCAGTATTCTAGCGGGTCATTCACCTCTTTCGAAGAAAGCGATAGCGCATCGGTCACATTACCACGCGAAACAAAACCGACAATATCACGATCAAGATCAACATGCAGATAGATGCCGTGTTCCGCCTGTTTGAGATCATTCATCGGGATGACACTGCCTTTTTTGTCAAGGAATATGCCTTTGTGCGAATGCATAATGGCGACATCTCTTCCGCTCAGTCGCGCGTCACCATTGCGAATTCGCATCTGGACAAGCGCGAGATCCGGACGAATAAGAACCGGAAACGAAAGCGGCGTAATCTCGAGATATAGGTTGCCTCGAAATCCTTCCGGTACATGATCGAAACGCGATACGCCATCAGCCAAGACACGAACGAAAACATCAGTGCGACCCGTTGAACTCTTTGGAGAGAATTTCGCTGAGAATCCTTCGGGAAGTGTCAGTTGTTCGTTCAAATCAACCACATAGGTATAACCACGATGGAGGAAACCGTCTTGACCAGGATCGAGTGTAAACTCATATTGACGCCTCTTTACCAACTCAGCGACGCTTATGCCATCGCGCGGTAAAGACGCCACTCCCATACCAAACACTCGTCGTCCGAGCGTGAGATCGAGCGATGATGCTTGAATCTGGTCCGGTGCTATACCTCCTTCTCTTTTTGTGGTGATGAACGGTGCTTCGCCGGTGATAATCGCCGTCAATTCCTGATCGGAAAGTACGGTGGGTTTCCCATTGCTTTGAAGCATGGCTTTGTCTCCTTTCTATTCATTGTTTATTTTGTACAATCTGGCGAAACTCTACGCGCCAAAAGCGTAAAAAGCAAATGGTCGAGAACCTCGACAACGGTTTGCTTCTCCTATATAACTGCAAGCAGAAAGAAAGAAGTACCTTTATGGTGTTGTTCTTTAACAGAAACTATTCATCCCGAAACAAGAAAGGAACATCAGATGGAAACGACGAGAGAAAGTACTGGGGGAATAATGGTGACTCTTAGAGGATTCACAAATGTGAATCCGACAGAGATTGCTTCCGATGCGGCAACTACCTGCTATCAGGCAACCCTGCCAAAACAAGGGGGCAAGATCATCGGCGTCGAACAGGCATTGTTCAACACCGGACACCACACGACTCTCCAGCATTGGCATGTAACATTCGCAGTAGATGGACTGTCGGTTGGAGATGTCACATTCGGTTTGCATCTTACCAGCCCCTTCTACAATACCGATCAGCGGAGCGGAAGATTCTGTTCCTCGATGTTCGCAAATCCGGATTTTGCGGCCATAGAGAAATATGTCCGAACATACTGGCCGGAAGTGCGCGATGACAAAATCTTAAGAGTCATTGCGTATCTGAAAATGGGTTTGGACTTCTATGCGGAAAATCTGGAAGAAGCAACTGCGTTATCCAGAAAACATCTCTCCGAGGAACGCCCGAACATTTCGGAGAAAAACTTGGCGGCAAACGCGGGAAAGATCGCACAGGAACAAATGAGGATGTTCATCCCTATCATTTTCCCGACTGGTCTTTTCTACACAGTCAATCTGTCCGCCCTGTTCGCCCAATGGGCAGTTGCGTGGAGTCCGACTATGCGGGCTATTACGGACATGATGAGAGATCTGGTCCTCGAAAGGAATCCTGAGCTTTCATATATGTTCAACCCGATGTGGCGCCGTAAAGGGAACGACTGGTATCCGAAAAGAGCAGGAGCCCTCGCAGGATGTCTGACGAAACCCATATATCGCCTTGAGGAAATACTCTGGGGAAAGAATGTTGTCATACCGAATCCTGAAGATATGCATCCGATTGATCTTCTCCATTTCATGCCGGAATATATGAATAATTCCGACACGATCATCAAATCCAAGGTGTTCATTTCCTGCGCCACAATGGGCCAAGACCAGCGCCATCGGACGATACGGAGAAGCGAACCTGAATTTACGGGAGCCGCTTACCTTCCTCCCCTTCTCGCTGAAATGGGACTCGACAGAAAACTGCAGGAGGTTATGGCTCGTTGGGCAGAAGTTTCCTCTCATCTTCCGAGGACACTCGCAACAAACCTTGCTCCGTATGGAGCTATGGTCAGCTACCGGAAAAAGGGCGACCTCAATGCTCTCGCACACGAAATGGCGAAAAGATGCTGTTGGTGTGCGCAGGAAGAGATCTATCATCTGGCTACCCAGATGCGGAAACAGGTTCTTAGGAAGAACCCCAATCTTGAATGGCTTTTCTCTCCGCCATGCATCAGCAAAGGTGCCTGCGGCGAAGGAGGCCGGTATTGCGGACGAGATCTTCATGCTCTTGGATTCCAGAAAAGGAATGTCTAAACTCCAAAATACGATAACAACGAACAAAGGCGTCCCGAAAGGACGCCTTTTCTATTTTCTATTATTTTTTGTAAATTATTTAACTTCCACACCCATACTTCGTGCCGTACCGGCAATGACGCGCGCGGCGGCTTCGGGGCTATTCGCACGAATGTCGGGCATCTTTTCTTTCACAATCTCTGCAATCTGCGCCTTGGTCAGAGTGCCTGCCTTGTGTTCGCGCGCCTTGCTTGATCCCTTCTCAATACCAAGTGCCTTCAAAATCAGCCGAGATGCCGGCGGATTCTTCATAATGAAGGTGAAGGAGCGGTCGTCGTAGACCGAGAGTTCAATCGGGATAATGGTTCCCTTCTTGTCCTTCGTCGCTTCGTTGAACTGCGATACGAATTGACCTATGTTCACGCCCGCAGGACCGAGCGCAGTGCCCACAGGAGGCGCCGGCGTCGCCGCGCCGCCTGGAATTTGGAGTTTTATCTTTTTTACTACTTTAGCCATAATGTGAGGAGAATACACTAATAATTTACAATTTACAATTCTCAATTTTCAGTGAAATTTTTAGAGCTTTCTGATTTGAAGGAAATCAAGTTCTACGGGTGTTTCGCGTCCGAACATCGAGACCATTACCTTCACCTTTCCGCGGTCTTCATCAATCTCGCTCACCTTGCCTTCCAGATCCTTAAATGGACCGTCGGCAATGACAATCGGGTCATCCTTCACGAGATCAATGCGGTGTTTCGGTGCTTCGGCCGTCATTCGTTTCATCAGCGTAACGACCTCGGACTCTTCCATCGGGACAGGTGTGTTGCCTGCACCAACAAACCCCGTTACGCGCGGCGTGTTCCGCACCACGAACCACGAATCATCGTCGACAATCATTCGTACGAGAATATAGCCCGGATATATTTTTTCTTCTTCGATAATGCGCTTGCCGCCTTTCACGCGAATTTTTTTCTCTGTCGGAACAGTGACCTCGAAAATCTTTTTCTCCATATCGAGCGACTCAATGCGCTGTTTCAAATTGCGTTCGACGGCATTCTCATACCCAGCATAGGTGTGGATGGTGTACCAGCGCGCATCCTTCTCAGAAAGAGTGGTCTCATCGCGAACTTCTTTTTTTATAGTAGGCGCAATATCTGCCATCTGCATTTCGTTTTCATCCATAGCAATAAAATTACCCGCCGATAATAATACGGTTCACACCCAAACCGAAGAAGTAATCGAGCAACCCGACCAGAAGCGCAATAGCTGCCGCAATGAAAATGACAACGAAGGTGTGCGAAATGGCTTTTCGTCTCGTCGGCCAGACGATATGCGTGAATTCTTCGCGAACATGCTTCAGATAGGTAATGAGTGTGTTCATAAAAGATTTTGGTAAATAAAAAAGCCCCGCGGGCTTTCAATACAGGCAGTGTAGTACGGCGCCTGGCGCGCGTCAAGCAGTTGTGTATAATCCTATACGGAAGGTGGTTCTCCCCCATAAAACATCACATCGTTCTCAAATCAAACGGAGGTGTTACATGAAGAAGCAAGTGTGCTATTTGTTGCTCTGCATCGTGTTTTTGAGCATAGTGGCGTGCGCAGGGAGCAACCATATGCAAACCGGACAGACCGCCACAGAACAAGACATTCTGAAACTGGAGAAAACAGTTGCTCCGATTCCTGGCTTCATAAACGGAGCGACAATCGTCGGGAAAGCGCTCGGGTACCGAGCAAAAGTCGATCGTTTGTCAAACGCCGTGTTGTTTAACAAAACGACCAATTTCACCACTTTTGTAAAAACCGCTCTGCAAGACGACGACAAAACAATCAGTATCGTTGTCACCATCAACGGTAATTATGAAGCAAGCACAGCCACAGCCGTGATGGAAAAAATTATCGCCGACTTCAAGACCGCACTGGCAAAGCAATTTGCCAACTAAACCACTCGACACTGCACCATTCGACCTCACTCTGGTGAGGTCGTTTTTTATTACCGGATTTCGTAGGTGATGGAGACAGATGCGTTATAGGTATTCTCGCCCGCTGGGACAATCGGTGAAGATGCTGATTTTGTGTCTGTCGCACCCATACCCAAGCTGTACGACGGATAAGCGTAGTTTCCTGATGACTCACTGAAGTTCACAATCTTCCCGAGACGAACGCCCAGTTGTTTCGCAAGAAGTTTTGCTTGTGTTTTGGCTTTAGTAATCGCATCGGCGCGTGCTGCGTCATAGCCGGCCGAAGAATCATCGAGCGCAAAGGCGGGACCAGAGACATTCTGCACTGAGAGTTTACCGAGACCGCCAAGAAGCGCACCAACTTTCGTGAGATCGCGCATAGTCACTTGAATTGTTTCAGACACTTGGTATCCAGTTATCTTTGGAGTTCCACCATAAGACGGACACATTGCTCCAAGCGGACACGGATTCGGATACGAATACTGCGGAGATATATTGTATGAAAGTGTTTTTACATCCTTTTCAGCAATACCCTGCCCTTTTACGAAGTCCAACGCAGCATTCGCTTGTTTGGTTGTTGCGGCCTGTGCATCTGCAACGGCTACCGCTGTGTTTTCAACCGTAAAAGAGACGCGAGCAACATCAGGCGGAAGCGTTGCCTGTCCGTCTCCCTGTACGGTAATTGTGTCGGTCGCTGGGTTTGCCGGACGGCTAAGATTCCCAACCGTATTCATCGTCTGTGCTAGCAAGAATAGTGCAAGAATCGCAAGTGTGCAGATACTGGCAATGCGTACGCCCCTGTTATCGCATACTTTACAGAGAGGATTGTCGTTCATAGAAAAAATGATTATGTGTTAATTGTTTATTAGTATACTGCTATTGCCCTTGCAGAGTAGTTAGAGTCCTCACAAGCGCCGCATGAGCCGGAAGTGTCAATATATCAAGATTCGGGTCAGTCCAATTTATAATTCCTCTATCAATCGCGTCGAAACGCAGAACATCGGTAGTGCGTGCGAGATAATAAGCAGTATCAACAACTCCTTCAAATCGTTCTATAGAAACGACTGTGAATCGATGAACTCCAAGTATAGTAGAAGAAAATGAAGTTGCACTCACTGGTGCGCCAGACGCCGCGCCGATGGATGTCTTCTTAATGGTTTCGAGTGCGGTTGTCGAGGCATTTATCGCGTACCGACGGATGATAAGATCGGCAGTCGTTTCTCCAACAGGTGAAGTTGAGAGCATCTCATACGCGCCTACACTCGAGGCGTCAGGAAGCGATACGGCTGTAAATCCTGCAGGAATAGCGAACGCAATACCGATATCCGAGAGCGATACATTTGGCGCCGGACATACGGGGAACAAACAGGACAAACCGACGCGAGAGACCGAGGTGCCGTCAGGACAGATTTCTGCATCCATCGGACACGCAATCGGCTGAGCAGGATGTTCAACCGCATTTCGATAGACAAGCCCGCCTATTCCCAAAACAATAATGAGCACAATGCCAAAAAGTAAGCTTTTCATACACGGATGATAGCACAATAGGAACTAATGCTTGGATTCGTTAATTTGGGTGGTCGATGGGTCACGATCCCACAACCTTCTGCTCCACAAGCAGATGCTCTACCAATTGAGCTACGACCACCATGCACACAATTTTTATACCACGAATATGGACCGCGCGTTAGTAATGCGGTGATTCTTCTGTGACGCCAGCGAGATGGTTCGCGAAGCGCGCGAGCGCGAAAAGGAGCGACGAAAGACGATTCATATACGCCACGGTCTCATTCGAGAGTTTGGACAAGTCAGACTTGTCCATCATACGAACGGCGATGAGACGCCGTTCGGCGCGGCGCGCGAGTGTTCTCGCGACATCGAGGAGCGCAGAGAGTTCTGTTCCGCCAGATATCGAGAAGCCGGCAATAGGCGGTATCTCTCGCTCTATCTCTCCAATAATTTTTTCCATCTTCCCTACCGCCTCGTGCGCGAGATGCTTATCGGCACCCGCAACTTCTGCTTGGATACAGAAAAGATTTTCTTGTGCCTCGCGCAAAGCATTCGCAATGCCTGCCTGCGCAGGCAGGCGCGACTCTCCCGCCGCACGCACTTTCACAAATCCCAGAAATGCATTGAGTTCGTCGAGGGCGCCGAGCGCCTCCGGCACTTCAGATGATTTAGAAATCTTCTGCTGATTGCAGTCGAAGGTCTTCGTCATTCCATCATCGCCGGCGCCGGTATACAACATAACTTATATCTATTATCTATGCGTAATATTCTTCCCATATAAATATTATATTACAAAAAAGGGGACTGCCTTATTGACAGTCCCCAATATTTTATTTTGCCTCGCATCGTTACGCGATATTTGCGTAACGCTGCCTCCTTATAGACCATACAGCTCCTATAAAGATCAAGAAACCAAAGATAATGAACCCCCACTCGCTCAATGTCGGAATTGCTCCAACCGTAGGGCCTCCAGGTGCGGCAGGCGCTCCAGTTAAATCCGTGACATTAAATGTTCCCCAGACCTTGTCATTCACAACATCCAGGCCTGGGCTAGAGATCGGAGCATGCCAAGCACCGGCATACCAGACATACAGAATTAACATATTCTCATCCAGGTTTTTTGCGTTTAGCTCCGCATGAGTGTAGTAAACGGTGATCACGGCGATTCCGCCAGTGAGGCCTTCTACCTTTACCTCAACAAATTTCATCGCCACATTGCCCGGAAGCGCATCCGAAAATGTTGTTGTTGTTATAGGGTCAGCCACATAAGCAGATGTTATGATCGTGCCCGTGCCGACCGCATCGGAAATATCAACCGTTACACCTGCAGATACATTTACGAACGGAGGCGGATCCGCTGTTGCAACAGCTATATCATCTGCGCCAGCCACAGCATTGGAGAGATTAAGCATCTCTCCGTCGATATACCACGGATCGAAATCCACAGTACCATTCACAAGAGCGCCAGGACCAATCGCCGAACCCCACCAGTTGTTTTCGGCATTCAACATTTGGACAGTGTCGTTCGCAAGACCATACCCGCTGGTCTTAATGAGCTTGTTATCGTGAACAACAACACCCGTGACCGTTCCGTTCAATTTGTTACGAATTTTAAGCGCTGGAGCCGGACCGGAAATATTCACATCATTGTTCAGGATACGGACATCATCCAGATTGCTGGACGAAACATCTTGTGTCGATGCCTGCACATTTATTCCGGCGAAATCATACTGCCCGCGGACAATATTCCGCTGAAGTAAAATGTCCTGTCCTAATGGACGGCGCATTTGTATGAGAATACCAGTGCCGGGGAAATGACCAGTGCCAGAATCGATAACATTGTCCTCGATAACTCCGTGAGAGGTGTTAGTGAGTTCAAAACCATAGCCCGAAGCATCGAAAGCATTCGGACCAAAGTCGGTCAGGATATTGCGAGCTATGGTCCAATATGAATTATCACCCCATTTAGCAGGATCGGCGCTTTTGTCGCTTCCGACGAGCACGCCATTCCACGACAAATTGTGCATATAGTTGTCGTTCACTGTTATGTGGTTCGTGCTGCCTACCCAAGCCTGAATTGCATTACCTGCTCCTGTGCCAGTTCCGAAGTAATTGCGAATTTCAAAGCCCTGGATGATAACATTAGATACACCGTTCGATAGCAAGAAACCATCCGACCATAGGTTTTGTCCGTCCACAATTGGAGCGTCAGCGCCGGGACCGGGTTGAGCGTCTCCGGGATCACCAGTTAGCGTTAAAGACTTGTTGATCGTAATGTTGTGTTCGTTGTACACTCCCGCACCCACATTGACGATGTCGCCAGGACTGGCGGCATCAATGGCGGCCTGAATAGTCGTATAGGTTTCTCCCACACCGACTTGCAGGGTTGCGCCGTAGACATTACCGACAACTGCCATCGCCAATACCAGCGCGATGACGCCAAACAACCGGTTTTGTTTCCCCTTCATGACGCACCTCCTCTTTCAGATAATGTAATGTGAAGTTTTACATGCTTCTATATAATCCGCAAAGGCGGCGTTGATTTCAAAACCTCCATGCGGGAATTGTAAAGGAACATCCTTCTGTATGAATTTATACCATTATGGGATAATATTGTCCACAGGATTGCATTTCTTTAGAGATGATCAATCACGAGCGCTGTACCGGGAGGGGCTTGATCCTTCAGGATCATATCGGCAACGATGTTTTCAATTTTTTCTTGCACGGTGCGGCGTAGTGCACGGGCGCCATATTCTTCGTTGTATCCAACTTCAACGAGCGCGTGTACGAGCGTATCGGTAATTTGTACCGTCACACCGCGTTCCTGCAACATTCGCGCATTCAGGTCTTGAAGCAGGAGGCGCGTGACCGCTTCCGAGTCCTGCTTTGAAAGCGGGTGGAACAATACAATGTCGTCAAAGCGATTTAAGAATTCCGGGCTGAAAAGACGCTCTTTAATCATGTACTGCATCAAATCGTTTTTTGTGGTCTGCGGATATTGTTGAATGAGAGCCGTGCCAGCATTAGAAGTCGCAATGATGATGTTGTTTTTAAAAGAGACGATTCTGCCGGTTTGAGTCGAGAGACGGCCTTCATCGAGCACTTGGAGAAGTGTATTCCAGATAACTTTGTTCGCTTTTTCAAGCTCATCGAAAAACAAAAGTCCGAAAGGATGTTCCTCGACAGAAACAGCGAGGCGTTCGATAAATGCTGGCGTGCTTTCTTCAGTCGCAAACTCGGACATATCGAATCGCACCATACTGTTAGTGCTGCCGAAATAATGCTTTGCGAGCATCTTGCCTGTATGCGTCTTTCCGCTGCCGGTCGGACCGAGGAATAAAAAGGTGCCGATTGGTTTCTCCTTGCTCGCAATGCCGGTGCGAGCGCGACGAAGCGCTGAGGCAATGTCGTGTACCGCTTCTTCCTGGCCGATAATTTCTGTACGAAGCACATCCTCGAGACGAAGCAGTATTTGTTTCTCGTCGCGTTCGAGTGCCCCGATAGGCACGCCTGTTTCTTGCGACAAGACGCGATGTACATCTTTTATCGTTACCTCTTTTGCATTCGCAGCCAAATTCTCAAGCAGATCAAGCGACTTCTCTGGCTGCGGAGTATGTTGGACAAGATCGTTGGTGCGGCGCACGATTTCTTCAAGTACTCCTTCTTCAAAGCGAATCTTCTTATAGCGATCATGCACCGCATCCATCAGACACAGCAGCGTATCGTCATTCCCGAGCGGAGACACCTCGATGCGTTCAAAATACCGCATAATATCGGCTTGTTGTTTCCATACGCTGTGGTATCCCTCGAGCGAAGTAACCGCAATGACCTGAAGTTCCTGTGCTGAAAGAAGCGGTGCGAGGCGACTAAGCATTCCTTCATATTTTTCAGGGTCATGAAAGACCAGAATGATATTGCCGGCCTTCATTGCTTCAGTGAACATTTTTTCAAGGAGAGATGGTGGTGTATCAATAAGATTCACTTCAATTACTTCCCTGTTTCGCAATTTTGGCGGCACAAGCCCCCGATATACATTTTTTGCAAATTGTGTAACGAGCGTCTTTCGTCCCGAGCCGGGAGTACCAACCAAAAGCACATTGTCCTGGTCGTCGCGCGACAGAACGCGCGTCATAAGGTCAATGGTTTCTTCGCGCCCGTAGAGTTTCTTATCGAGACCGCGGTACAGAGACACACCATACCGATGGAGCGTCAAAGATCCGCCGTATGCCCAGGATTTTCCAATCGATCCCATCTTCACCAGCTGTTCATATGAAAAGCGAATGGGGATAATAAGGAGAATCGGCAAAAGAGGAATCGAACAAAAAAGTATAAAAAGACCACATACTATTACCGTTAACCGAATGAAAAAACCGATAATTGTGATGATGATGCCGAGAATCATTCGCTCCCACCATTCCTTTCGCTCATCTGACGAGTCGCGCTGCCACCCTGAAAAGAGGGTTTTGAGCAGTATCTTGATGGAGAAAAAATACGTGATAAAGCTGACAACATTCCACCATGAGCGAAATCCTGAGTGCAGATAGGAAAGCATAGCTATAGTATACGCTATCAATTACTACAAAGTGCCCGGGAGAGGACTCGAACCTCCACGCCCTTACGGGCTTATCCACCTCAAGGATAAATGTCTACCAGTTTCAACACCCGGGCAATAAAAGAACTTAAGAAACTATACTACAGATTCAGCCTTTTCTTCAGTAACTGTCTCTGCTTCTGGGGCTTCTTCTACAGCGATTGTTTCATCACTCTTCAGATGCAACATACGCGCCCCACGCAACTGGCGGCGCACTGCCTTCGCCGCCTTCTCGCGGATGAAGTAGAGCTTCGCGCGGCGAACATTGGACCGCTTCACGATTTCGATTGAATCAATGACCGGAGAATAGAGCGGGAAGGTCTTCTCAACGCCGACACCAGAGAGAGTCGCACGAACCGTAAAGGATGCACCCGCCTCGGTGCCATGTTTTACCGCGAGCACGAGCCCTTCAAAGGCCTGTTTGCGTGCATTCTTGATGGTTTTCTCTTTTTTATCGGTACCGCGGCCCTTCTTAATATCAACAATATTTTGCACCACGCGCACCGTGTCACCAGCTCGTATACCAAGCTTCGCGCGTCCTTCTGTATTGACCGGTGTGATGACTCTCTCCATGTGTCGCGCACATTAGCACGCGTGAGGAAAGAGAGCAAATGCCGGAGCGAGATCATCCGGACAAGGAGCGACAATAGTCGTCCGAGTCCCAGACGGAAGTGGCAAATCAATCGAATACGCGTGCAGGCCAAGACGAGAGATGCCGAGCGCCAATGGACGATTCGGCGAATAGAGTTTGTCGCCGACAATCGGATGATTAATCGCTTTTAGATGGACGCGAATCTGGTGCGTTCTTCCTGTTTCTGGTTGCATTTTAAGAAGTGCGTATTCCCCACTTTCTCCGATGACTTCATAGCGCGTGAGCGATTCGCGCAGACGCCCTTTCGCCTTCGGCTGTGCGCTGTGAAGACGAAAGTCCTTTCGCGAACGGCCAATTGGGAAATTGATAATGCCTTTTTTTTCTTTTCCGCCGAAGGCGGACCCGCCTCCGGTGGGCGGCACGCCATACACAAAAGCGAGATAGGTCTTCTTCACTTCCCTATCATGAAATGATTTACGCAAGAAGTCATACGCCTTTTCATTTTTTGCAAAGACAAGCACACCAGAAGTATCGCGATCAAGCCGATGTACATATCCTGACTGTTCTGGCAAACTTACCCCTTGAACCTTACACCTCTCCTTGAACCAATCTTCTGCGGTTTCTTCCTTTGTTCTTCCATCAGTGTGTGTAATTAATCCTGCCGGCTTATTCACCGCAACAACATCCGCATCTTCATACAGAATAGGGAGATTCATATTTTGTGCACCCTGTAGGACTCGGACCTACGACCTTCCCCGTGTAAAGGGGTTGCTCTACCAACTGAGCTAAGGGTGCGTCTTTACTAGTATATACAAAAAGAAAGGTCCCGCACGCTATGAAGCGACACGGGACCAAGGATTAAATGAAGAATCAGCGGGAGACAAACTGAACGTCGGTACTCCACCTGATCGGGTTCCCGACCGAACTGGCCTCGACAACCCAACCGACGTGGTCGGAGTTCCAGAAAGCGTGCACGGCCCAGAGCACATTGTTTTTGTCGCGGATGTAGGCGATGTTTGCCCAACCATCAACGAGAAGTTTTCCTTTTTTACCTGAGCCCTGTTTCTTCAACAGTTCCCAAAGCTGAGCCAGTGCCGTTTCCGCGGTATCGCCGAGTTCAGTGAGAATCGGTGTATCGAGTGAATTCTCCTTGAGCTTTTGGATTCGGAGTATCGCCCGAGCGACATCTGCTTCCGTTTTACCCAGAAAATTTTCCTTGACGTTCGAGCCGAGCCATGCGATTTTCACGCCGTCCGTTGTCTTTCCTTCGCGGAATTTTTTATTAGCGATGAACGAGGCAATGCTCGCAACTTCGATCGTGGTAATGGATTTGAGAAGTTTCGAGACAGAATCATCGATCGCCACATTCTCCGCGGCTTTGATGGCCTCCTCGAACTTGTTGTCATGCACGAGTTGGAGAACATCCATCACTCTTTCGAATGAAAGGGACTTGCCGAGCCGATCGGCAATTGCCACGGTTCTGCGACAGTACCGGCCAAATTCGTCGTCGGTAACACCCACATTGAGCGTCATAACAACCTCCTGTGTGATTGCTGTACAGCTAGCCGATTATTCGGTTTCGCCACAGCAGAGAAAGGCCTAAGAAATAAGCCACTTTCTGCTATGGCGAACGCGCGCTGAATCTGTCAAAGAACTCACTATTTCTAGTATACACAAAACTAATATTCTGTCAATAGTGCCGTGGGAGGGACTTGAACCCTCACGAGGTTGCCCTCACTGCGACCTGAACGCAGCGCGTTTACCAATTACGCCACCGCGGCAATCTTCTCACATTTGCACTTTATCAGAAATTACAAATATTTGTGTTTTGTTGTGTTGTGCCGCGCACTTCGTAGCTCGATTTCTTAATCGAGCGAAGTAGTGCCCCCGCGAGGAATCGGACCTCGAATAGCGGCTTAGAAGTCCGCAGTTATATCCATTTAACTACAAGGGCGAAGTGAGGAAGAAAGAAACATCCTCATACAGAAATCTAACCTATTTTGACTTTACTACCAAGCGAGCCGAGCAACAAATGCATTCTGATGCGTTTGTTCGAAGCAAGCGCAGGGAGGAAGCTTGCAAGCAAAGCTTATTGCGAAGCCCGCCAGCAGCTTGCGCAGCTGGGTGGGCCAGCCAAATTGCAGAGCTATTGGCTGGGGTCGGCGAAACTATATGTACCGGTCTCATACTTCGCCTCTTCGACAGCGCGATCAGCAAATATGGTGTGAATCGTGTCGAGCGAAGATTGATTAAATACTGGAGGTGTACTGGTTGCGACCGTACCAATAACTCCGCCATTCGCGACCGTGTCAAAAGCCCACACATTCCATACCATAATTCCCGCGAGAGCTATCGCTGAGAATGTAATCAACACCAGCCAGTCGCGTACTGGATTAAGATACGCGCCATAACTAAAATGTTTTAAGAAAGAAATAGTCATTGTGTGCTTGTCGCTACTTTTGCCGAACCGACACGGATATTGAGATCGGCATGCCAACTATTTTTGTCATCTTGCGCGAGTGAAAGTCCAGAGATTGAAAGATCATACGGCATATATTCTATAACGCCGACCGTGCGCATCACAGAATCAAATGATCCTTTCACAGAGAGTGAAAATAGCAGGGTCGGTTGTGCACCAGTAGTGCCAGTCGAAACAGATAGCACTCTGACGACAGTGCTTTGTTTTTGTCCTTGTACCTCGAGTCCGTTAATGAATGCGACCACACCGGTTTCAGGAACAAAATATCCCTGCACGATTGCCTCGTCGCCAGCAATCTCAGCAATTGCCACACGCGCAGTGGCGATACGACTTGCTGTTTCTGCTTTTGCAACAATTTGATCCTGCAACCCCGCGACGACGGCACTCTTTGCTGCTATAGCGGCATACCAGAATCCATAACCTACAATAATGGCTACGGCGACTATGAATTCTATACTGAAATTGATGATATTGGATTTCATAGTGAAAGAGTCACTGTAATAGTAAAGGTAATATTCGCGTCCTGTGCATAAGCAGAAACCGGCAGATCAGCGGAACGAGCAAATGATGAACTCTGTAGTGCGAGTTGATAATTGCGCAACGCATCACGGGTCGCGGCACTACCAGAAATCGTAAGGGTATTTTGATTCTTATTCGCTACAGTCGCAGACGAATAAGCAAAATTAGAGAGTGTGACACCCGGACGCGAGACCGCGAGCACAGCGCGAATAATCTCACTAGCCGAGTGCGCGCCAGCGAGTGCAGACAAAGATGCTGTGCTATTCGACAGTGCAGCAAGCTGTGCGGAGAGTGCTGCATCTTCAGAAGAAGATAGCGTTGATTCTATACTTGAAAGACGAATCCTCCCTGCGCTCTCGCTCGCAGAGAGAAATACATAGGTCGGGAGAAGCAGAATTGCAGCAGCAAGCGTTAGCATTATTACAAACAACAGCGAGACGACACCGAGCCGCATAAAATAATCACGCTGGAGCGCGCGGCGGCGTTCAGGAGGGAGCAAGTTGGTAAGTTCGTTACGCATACGGTTGTGTGTGATCATAGAGCGCCAAACCAATTGCAGTAGCGTAAGCAAGCGATTCAGTGTAATCGAGCGATGGGACCCACTTATCGCGTGATGCAAGATTCGTGAACACATCACCAAGGACGACAGGAATCTTTAACGCACCTTCCAGATATTCTGGAAGTCCTAGTACTGAAGCATTACCACCGGAGAGAATAGCGTGCGTCACTAGTTCGTGCGTTCCATTCGGTAACACTTTCCCCTGCCAGTAATCGAGCCGAAGAGAGATTTCGTCGCGAATGGCGGAGACCGTTGAGAGCATGGCGGCGAGATATTCTTCATTCCCTACTGCGGATACAATACCGCGTTCTGATTTTACTTTTCGTGCCTCGGTCTCGGTCACACCGAAATATTTCTGCACAGCAAGAGTGAGAGCATGCCCGCCTATGCCAATCGTTGTCGCGAAACGCGGTATGCGCTCCGCAACGATGGATATCTTTGTTGTCGTCTTCCCTATATCAATAATGAGCGCCGTTGACTTATCACCTTTCGGAAGAAGTGCGCGCGCCATCGCGAATGTTTCCCCTTCAAGTTCACGCAGAGAAATATGTGCTTCATCAAATACGGCGAGCGTGTCGTCAACAATGCGTTGTGCGAAACCGATGCCCGTAACGAGCGCTCCATTATTATTCTTCCCCACTTCAACAAGGTCAAAGTCCGTTTCTTGAGGCGGCAGAGGTATAAGTTCATCTAGATGTTGTTCAACTGCGGTGCGCCACTCAACTTTTGTGACGCCAGTAGCCGCGGTTTCGAAGAGAAATGATTTCGATTCTGGTAATGCGGCATTAACGGAAGAGATGTCTGCTTCTCGAGCAGCGGTAGATAGCGCTTCAATAATTGCGGCCTGATCAACAATTTCTCCATCGGTAAATGCGCCTGAAGACAATCGTGCCTCGGCATAACTCGCGAGAGTTAGACCTCGAGCATCTTCGGCGAGACGCACCGCTTTCACTCCGCTTGTCGAGATATCAATACCGGAAAATGGGAGCGCCAGATAGCGCGGCGGCGCGAACGCCGCGTGCAGATGTTCACCAAAAGCGAAAGACATACTAAGAGTATACCCCCACTTCGCCAAGGCTCCGCGGGGCGCACGCGACTAATGTGCACTCGTTCCGGGCGGAGTATCTCGATCGGGCGTAAGAAATGCGAATGAGTCGCCTTCACCAACAGCAAAAAGCATTCCATTCGATTCAAATCCGCGTATCGTCCTTGGTTCAAGATTCGTCACGAAAGAAAGCTGTCGACCGATAAGTAATTCTGGTTCAGGAACATACGCGGTAATGCCAGAAATAATCTGACGCGGGCCGGTCTCTTCATTAAAATCAACCATAAGCCGTAGAAGTTTGTCGGTCTCGGGTACGCGCTCGGCAGAACGCACCGTGCCGACTTTCACTTCTATCTTGCTAAACTCATCAATTGAAATGCGCAGTTTATTCATGGTTCGTACGCGATAAATAACTCGTAAGGATAAGCGCTGCAGCAGAAGCATCCACATTCACGCGCACCTTCGGTGCGCGTGTCTTTCGTTCTTTTCCGCCAGAGGCGGACCCGCCCTCGGCGGGTTCTGGTGCACGGCGCGCCTCGGCGCTCGTAAACACTTCTGATTCGTAGCATACCGGAATGCCCGAGCGCGCCGTAATCAAGTCGCCGAAGGTGTGTGCATCTTTTGCAATTGGATTCTCACCACCAGCGAGGTCGCGTGATTCGCCGATGACCACTGCGCCAACATCTTCTTTCGCAATAAGCGCACAAATCTCGTCAACCAGTCGCGGCGTATTCACCACAATAGAATAAGGAAAACCCATCGCACCCGCTTCGTCCGAAAGCGCGAGGCCTATTTTCTTACTTCCATAATCCACTCCGAGATACCGCATAGGCGAAGTGTGTGGTATGATGCACACATATGCAAGCATACTTACAGTATTTCGTATCCTCGTCTACAGGTCCATTATTTGCACTGCCCTTATATTATTCTTATTATTCCAATCTTTACTCGCCTTGGATTATAACCGTTCTTGTTTTGCTTTTTTTTGCGGTAATGCTCGGTGTCTTAATTTTGAAGGGTTGTGCGCTTTGGCATGCAGCACGCGGCAGCCAAAAGTGGTGGTTTATCGCTCTCCTGGTTATCAACACGATGGGCATTCTCGAAATCATTTATCTCATCTGGTTCCGCATCAAGACAAAATCCCCTATAATCGAATCCGCGCCGGTGCACACATCATCACCCCAATAACACGGGGCGCTGGCGCAGTAGTTTGTTGTGCATACTGGATATGCACATGAAGAAGGAAGGGTGCTCCGAATGGTAAGGAACCAGTCTTGAAAACTGGCGGGTCAAAAGCCCTTGTGGGTTCGAGTCCCACCCCTTCCGCAGACAGTGTTATACTAAATTAATTCAATTTATGAACAAAAATTTTGAAAAACCTTCCCCGCTCATATCAGAAAAAACTATAGCTGACTTTGCGGTTCGCCTTGAATTGGCTGGATATTCCGATGCCTTAGAACTTATTAAAGACGATCTCGTTCCACTCGCTCGCAAGAAAAATATATCACTTATTGACGCCGCTTGGGAATATGCGAATCCAGATGAAGATCAAGATACTTCATATTCTCAGCTTTTTTATGCCCTTCAAAAACTTCCTACGAAGGAATGAACTCAATTCTTGAGTGTTTACGGCAACAGAACCGCGACAGCAATAACGGTCGTCCAGAGTCCGTCCTTATTCCCCATCGCGGACTACATGAATCGTGTATAATTGTAATGTGGCAAGATAAAATATAGATAAATTTTGAACCATAGATTTGATCTTTCTTTATCTATGCTATATACTATGTATCGTAGATAGCGAAATAGCTAATCAACGCCAACAAAATATGCGGTCAGGAAAATACATCCAACAGCTTAAGGGAGACCAGAAATATAAGGCTTTTATGCCGGAGCCTTTACCGTTTCAGCTTAAAGATGACCCCGTCTTGCAAAGCTTGCTTTCAAAAGCCGACTTAGCCGTTGGCAGACTAGACGGAATTACTGAAATTTTACCGGATGTTGATTTCTTTATCCTTATGTATGTTCGCAAAGAAGCAACACTTTCTAGCCAAGTGGAAGGAACACAAGCGACATTCGCTGATGTGTTAAAAGCTTCTGCTAGAATTGAAGATGATGAAACGCACAAGGATGTTGATGAAATTTTGAATTATATAAATGCCATGAATTATGGTTTGAGTCGTTTAGAGTCATTTCCTCTTTCCATGCGACTTATACGAGAAATTCATGAGCGTCTACTTAAGGGTGTTCGTGGTGAGCATAAAACTCCAGGTGAATTTCGAATTTCTCAAAATTGGGTTGGTGGTCCAACAATAGAAACTGCTACATATGTGCCACCTCCACACGCAGAATTGCCCGAACTCTTAGGAAATTTGGAAAAATTCTTGCATGATGAATCACAGGTGCCAGCTTTGTTAAAAATTGGTCTTGCGCATACTCAGTTTGAGAATATACATCCATTTCTTGACGGTAATGGCAGAATCGGAAGATTGCTCGTGGCTTTTTATCTGTGCCAGCAGGGTATTTTACGCAAACCATTGCTCTATCTTTCAGAATTTTTCAAGAGCAATCGCCGTGAATATTATGATAAGCTACACGCTGTTCATGAAAAAGATGATGTAGAAAGCTGGCTTAAGTTTTTTCTTACAGGTGTTGAGAAGACAGCGGAAAATGCAGTAATTACGGCACGAAAAATTCTAAAATTGAGAGCTGAAGACACTAAAAAAATTGCTTCATTGGGTAGATCAACTGAAAGGGCTATGAGATTACTTAATACCTTATATAAAACGCCACTCGTAAAAGTTTCAGATGTTGAGCGTATTGCTGAAGTTAAAAACCCGAATGCACTAACACTCGTGGCTAAATTTGTTCGCCTTGGAATACTTAAAGAACAAACTGGGCGTAAAAGAGACCGAGTATTTGCTTATCATAAATACATCAATCTTTTTGATTAAATCGAAGACATCTTATTCCCACCTTGACGGAAATTGTTACTATTTACGGCAGCAGCACTGCGACAGCAATGACGGTCGTCCAGAGCCCGTCCTTATTCCCCATCGCCGACTGCGTGATGTTGGTCGTTTTGAAAATATGCCCTGATGATTTGTAGACCTGTTCCCTCTCGACCCACGCCGAATCAGAATTGAACTCCACACCGAGCGTGGTAGCGAGCATGGTGGCGGCGAGATCTTCTGCATATTCTCCCGAGACATCCCCCTTCTCTCCGAATGTGTGATGTTCGGAAAGGTATCCGTAATTATCGTTATCGGTTGGGATCGCGAGCCCGATAGATGCCGACACAAGACGATTCGGCTCGTTGGTCTCGATTCGCGCCATCACACAGAAAGTAATTTGCCCAGGATGCAATTCACCCACTCCTTTTTCTTTCGTAATCATCTTTGCTTTCGGAGGAAAAATGCTGGAGACATACACTAAATTGCATTTTTCAATTCCTGCGTCGCGCAACGCCAATTCAAAACTGGCGAGTTTGTCTTTATGAACGCCTGTTCCTTTTGTTAAAAATACTTTCGTTGCAATCATACTGTTTTCTTTGTATTTAATGTGAATAGTAGCCACTAGTATACTGCATCTGCACCCGCCTGCGAGTGATATACTTTCTCTATGTCACGCGATGTCCTTTTAGAATGGGAAGGGAAAGAATACGATCACAATCCGAAGAGTGCTGATTGGTATTGGGCGCTCGGCATTATCGCCGCCGCCGCCGCGATTGCTTCAATACTTTTCAGCAGTTACCTGCTCGCGCTCCTTATTATCGCGGCGGCGGCGGCGGTCGCGCTTCATGCTGCCAAACAGCCGCCGACACACCGCTTCCGCCTCGTTGAGCAGGGGCTCATTATCGGCGATGAGATGCACCCCTTTGAAAAAATGATTTCCTTCTCCGTTCTTGAAGATGTCGATGGTGAATTGCCTCCCCTGCTCTCGATTAAGAATGAGACCTGGTTCGCACCGCACCTCGTCATCCCGCTTGAAGGTGTTGATGCTGATATGATCTACGAGTACTTCCTACAGCATGTTGATGAAAGCGAGCACACACACTCTCTCTCCGACTTAGTGGCGGCGTGGCTCGGATTCTGATATACATTCAAAAGGTTCTTCACTTCGCTCTCGTCGTTCAACGGATAGGACACTAGCTTGCGGAGCTAGCAATGACAGTTCGATTCTGTCCGAGAGCACTACTTCGCTAAAGCTACGCAGCACACAGCACAAAAATTGTTTTAGAGTTAGGATTGAAACATTCGCTCTCGTAGTTGAACGGATACAATACTTCCCTCCGAAGGAAGTGGTGACGGTTCGATTCCGTCCGAGAGCACTTGGAGATTATGCGCGGGCGCGTTTTATCGCGGCGGCGAGACGCGACTTCTTACGGTCAGCGGTATTGCTTTTAATAACACCGCTCTTGCAGGCCTTATCGATTGCTTTATATGCAGCTGGTAGGAGCTTCTCGGCGACAGCGACATCTTTTGCAGCGAGTGCTTTCGTGAGCATCTTTGTTGCATCATGAAGAGCCCCCTTGCGGCGGAGATTGAATACATGTTTCTTCGCCGACGAGCGGATTGCCTTCTTTGCGGAACTGGTAATTGCCATAAAAATAGGTTGTAGCCATAAGGTACAAGGTTTAAGCAATAAATGCAAATGCGGTATGATGAGGTAATGATCCGACAAATCCGTGGGAAAGTGCTCGAAGTCGGGCTGACCAGCGCCACTATCGAGGTCGCCGGCTTCGGTATTCAGGTATATTTGAGCACGCCTCAAGCGCTGTCTGTAGGGAATGAGGCCGTTCTCGCTACCCATTTGGCAGTAAAAAAAGACGGGGTAGATCTTTATGGCTTCATCGATCCTGCGGACCGCGATTTCTTCGAGCTCGTTATCTCGGTCTCGGGCGTCGGCCCGAAGACCGCGCTCGGGATACTGCGCCGAGCGCCGCGCGAGGCGCTCGAAGGAGCTATCGGCAAACGCGATATCGCCTATCTCACGAAAGTGGTCGGACTAGGCAAGAAGAGCGCTGAAAAATTGGTGGTGGAACTTGTTGAAAAAGTCGGTCCGCATTCGCACGACAATGCGGACGGTGAGGTCTTCGACACGCTCGTCGCACTCGGCTACACCGAGCGCGAAGCGCGCTGCGCGCTCCAAACAATTCCAGATGATGCGGTTGGGAAAGAAGTGCGACTGAAGGCAGCCCTATCGAATGGTCATTCATAATTATCTTCTATGTACGAATTACTTAATCGAATTATAAAAATACTGAAAAAAATCATACCGGAGCCGGTGGTGCGACCGTTGCGACCGATCTACCATCGCATGCTTACCTTTTTTATGGCATTCTCGTATGATTTCCCTGCACGAAAATTGACGGTTATTGGTATTACTGGAACAAAAGGAAAATCAACGACCGCCGAAATGCTTTTTTCAATTCTGCGTGCAGCGGGATATAAGACCGCGCTTATTTCAACTATCCGATTCGCCATTGAAGATGATTCGCAGCCGAATCGCTACAAAATGACAATGCAAGGACGCGGTTTCGCACAAGCATTTATGCGTCGAGCGCTCCGCGCAGGATGTACCCACCTCGTTATTGAAGTATCTTCTGAAGGCGTTCTCCAATATCGACATTGGTTCCTTGGTCTCGATGGACTTATCGTGACGAACATCCAGCGCGAACATATTGAAAATCATGGTTCTTTTGCGAATTATGTTGCAGCGAAGCACACCATTGTAGACACACTTGCTCGTTCTCGCAAAAAATCTCGAATACTCGTTACTAACGAAGATGTACCCGAGAGTCGAGTATTTCTTTCAGCCCATGTTTCAAGAGCTATTGGATTTAGTGCGCAAGAACTTAAAAACATTTCCGGAGATGAACGAGGTATAAGTTTCGATTATGCAGGAGTGCACTTCTCTCTTCCTGTGCCCGGTGTCTTTAATGCAATGAATGCGCTTGCGGCATTGAAACTCGGCGAAGCATTCGGCATTCCACTTCTCACTGCAGCCGATGCACTCAAAACGCTTCCAACTGTGCGCGGACGCGTCGAACGAATAGAGGCCGGACAGGACTTTATTGCTATCGTTGATTATGCACACACACCGGATTCGCTCCGCGCATTGTATGGAACATTTGAAAAATGCAGAAAAATTGGCGTCCTCGGGAATACCGGCGGCGGACGCGATACCTGGAAGCGCCCAGAAATGGGTCGTATCGCTGACGAAGAATGCGACCAAGTGATTCTCACTAACGAAGATCCATATGATGAAGATCCTCTCGCCATCATTGAAACGATGGCAGATGGAATGAAGCGCTCGCCTGAAATTATTATGGATCGGAGAGAGGCCATTCGCGCGGCGCTGCGACTTGCCCTGAGCTGGTCGAAGGGCGCGGTATCCCTCGACTCTGCTCGGGATGCCCTAAATCAAGATGTTGCCGTCTTGATTTCGGGCAAAGGCACGGACCCATTTATTATGGGCGCGCGAGGAACAAAGACACCATGGAGCGACGCTGAAGTTGTTCGAGAAGAACTTGAACGACTCCTCTCAAAGAACTGATACTATTATTGCTGTATGGAACACGATGCATGGTTTTTTATAGGAGTATTCGTTTTCATATTTCTTCTCTGGATTATTATTGGCGGTCCGACGCACCCGCTCTCATTTACCGGTCCGACGCTTGCCCAACCATCTCCTCTCGGTGGCGGCACTTATCTGCAACTTCCGAAAGTTCCCTTCAGCGTTGGCAATTCAAATGTTTCTCTACCCGGGTCATCCAATGGAAATACGGTAAATACTGTTTCAAATGATTCGGGAACGCCACTACCTTCTTTCGTCGGCGGAAATGTTTTCGGAACACCTTCGCCCTACCGCAATGTCGTTACGATGAGTCATTATGTTTCTGGCGCTGCATCAGCAAATCCGATCGATGAGTATGTTGAAATAAAAGTTGCATCCAATGCCGGCGCCTCGGTCAATATCTCGGGATGGGCTCTTGCAAGCGATGCAACTGGCTATGTGACGCCCATTACAAAAGGCACTGAAATGCCAAAATCGGGTGTTGTGAATACTGTGCAGGATATTATGCTCGCGCCGGGTACTCGGGCGATACTTATTTCCGGACGATCCCCTATCGGCACTTCTTTCCGAGAAAATAAGTGCATCGGCTACTTCAGTAATTTCCAGCATTTCTCTCCTCCTCTGCCGCAGAACTGTCCCGCGCCGTCTGACGACCTCGCCTCGCAGTACGGCGCGGGATATCTTCGCGACGATGTCTGCATTGAATATGTGAAGAAACTTCCTCGCTGCCAGGTCCAACTCACGCCGCCTACTGACATCTCAAGCGCGTGTAAGAATTTTTTGGCGACCTATATAAATTACAACGGCTGTATCGCAGTTCATCAGAACGATGCTGATTTTAAGAGCGATACCTGGCTGGTGTATCTCGGTCGTTACAGCTCCATCTGGCGCACGAAAAATGAATTAGTGAAGCTTCTCGATGCGAGCGGTAAGACGGTGGATGCATTTAGCTACTAGAGAATTCAGGTTGAAGGTGTAAGGTATAAGTGGTAGAAATATAAAATTGCGCCCGTAGCTCAGTTGGTAGAGCAGGCCCCTTTTAAGGGCAAGGTCCCGCGTTCGAGCCGCGGCGGGCGCACAAATTACATTGAAAGCGCGAAGCGCTCAAGAGAAAGAGACAAGTCGAGGCCGCCGCGGCGTGAGGACTGGAGAAGCGAGATGAGAGAAAGAGAAAGTGCGCGTGATTCTTGTGGTTTCCAAATGCGGCTCCCCTTCTCCATCAGGTCGCGTGCCTTCCAATGGAGAAGACCATGAATTCTTTGCGGTTCATGTTCGTCGCCCGCGCGGAGCGCACGATTAATTTCAAGCCACAATTTTTCGCGTGAACGAGCCACGAGCGCATTAACGAGATTTGAATTAAAACCCCGAGCGACTTCATGTGAAATAGGTTTATTAAATTCGTAAACTTTTTTTGCAACTTTTACCAGTTGCTTTAGTTTTCCGCCAGAGGCGGATCCGCCTCTGGCGGACGGCGCAAGAATGAGAATAGCGTTATCAGAAACAACGAGCGCGTCAAGATGTTCTTCAAGAATATCGGTATGGTTTTCTTCTTGAAACGGATCGTCAATGAGCATTAAAAGCCGCTTCACAAAAAGTCCACCCGAGAGTGCGGCGTCTTCAAGCGTCGCGTCTGTGAGTTCTTCGCGCGCGAGGCGCGCGTAGATTAGATTTGGTTCCTTCGTGCGCGCTTTGGCAACCCACTCAAACGCCTTCGCGCGCGCCTTCTCTACATCAGAGCCGTGGAAAAGATAGATCATGCTGAAAGATTCCCCCAATCAGGACCGGACTTCATCGTAGCGACAAGAGGCACACCGCGCGTTTCTTCATCTTTTAGAATCGACTCCATAATTTCTTTAATGCGTGCGCTTAATTTTTCTACCTGATCAGTGCGTATTTCATACACTAATTCGTCATGCACCGAGAGTAGCAAGTGTGCATCGTCGTAAATGCTTCCTGCGTCAGCATCTCCGCTATGCTCTTTGAGCATAGCTTCGACCTGAACCATCGCGAGTTTGACCACATCCGCTTCGGTTCCTTGTATGGGTGCATTAATCGCCATTCTCTCTGCCTGCGCCCGCACATACGGTAGAGACGATTTCATTTCAGGGAATTGCCGGCGGCGGCCGAAGAGAGTTTCGGTATAACCGTGCTTCCGCGCGAAACTGCGAGTACTCTCGAGATAGTCCGAAAGCGTTTTGAAAGTGCTGAAATAATTTTCTAAGAATTGATGCGCTTCAGCAGTCGTAGAGCCCAGCTGGGCGCGAAGTGCATTCACTCCCATACCATAGAGAATACCGAAGTTGATGACCTTCGCACGGCGACGCATTTCTCCATCGACTTTTTCTGGTGCCACGCCGAACACTTGTGCGGCCACTTCAGTGTGAATATCCCTCCCACTCCTGAATATCTCACAGAACTTTTCATCGCCCGAGAGCATTGCCGCGAGACGCAATTCTATTTGTGAATAATCCAGCGATACGAGCGAGAACCCTGGCGACGCAACAAAAGCGTGGCGTATCATCTGTCCACGCTTCGAATGCAGTGGAATATTCTGCAAATTCGGATTTTGTGACGCAAGACGACCTGTTGTCGTACCGGTCTGTATGAACTCCGCATGAAGACGATTGTCCGCTCCGAGCATCGCAGGAAGATTTTCGATATAGGTCGAGAGAAGTTTTTTCAATTCGCGATATTCGAGAATCGCATCAATAACCGGATGCATACCGCGGATTTTTTCGAGTTCGCTCTCGCGGGTCGAACGCGCACCTCCTGCGGTCTTTTTCTGCTTCTCAGGAATAATTTTCAATTCATCAAAAAGCACTTCCCCGAGTTGTTTCGGAGAGTTCACATTGAATTCGTGCCCGGCGGCTTTATAAATGCTTTTTTCGAGCACAGCGAGCTCTGCACGATATTTTTTTGCAAGGTCGGCAAGCAGCGCGGAATCGATAAGAACGCCGCGATCCTCCATTCTCTGTATAACGGGAATAAGTGGCTTTTCTATTTTTTCATACACTTCACGAACTTTTCCGAGTTCAGACAATTGTTTTTCAAGCACAGCATAGGCACCATCTCCGCCGGAGGCGGATCCGCCTCCGGCGGAAAATGTTCGCTCTTTGGTAAATGCGAGAATGTCATCGAGCGAAGGGTTCGTAAACTCTGATGAAATAAGCCAGAGCATCACCTGCGCTTCACGCAGACGAGTTACATCCACCACTTCAGGAATAAATGCTTCGTGTTCTCCATCACTCTGCCCAGAAAAACTACCTGACGACTTCGTCAAAACACTTTTTGCTCGTTCTCGTAGCGACCGGAAACCGAATTCGTCGCACATTAAAAGCACTTTTTGTAGTTCGACATTCTTGCTCCATACTTGTTCCGGCAATGAAAAAGCGATAGGCGCGTCGAGCCGTATGGTCGCGAGCGATTTAGAAAAAATTGCGTCATCTTTATGCTCTTTTAAGAGCGCAATGACACGCGGTTTAATGCCCTTTTTTACGAACACTGCATCACTTTTCTTTCCGCCAGAGGCGGATCCGCCTCTGGCGGACAGTGCAGCATATATTTTTTCAATTGTGCCGAAATTCGTTATGAGTTCAGTGGCGGTCTTCTCGCCGATGCCTGGAATGCCTTTAATATTATCGGAAGGGTCGCCACGAAGCCCTTTCCAGTCAGGAATGAGTTCGGGAAGAAAGCCGAATCGTTCTTTCACCGCCTTTTCATCGTAGAGAATAGTGTCATTGATTCCTTTTTTTAATGTGTAGACGCGGACGCGTTCATCATCAACCAGCTGAAGCGTATCCATATCGCCCGAAGCGATGATGACATCTATTTTTTCTTTTTTTATCTTGTACGCAATAGTGCCGAGCAGATCATCGGCCTCAAAGCCCTCTCGCTCATACATAGGAATAGAAAACGCCTCGAAAATCTTCCGTGATTCGCCGAGCTGGAGCGCGAGAGCATCGTCGGTCTTCACTCGCGTCGCTTTATAATCCGCATACGCCTCGTGGCGAATGGTCGGTTTTGGCAGGTCATAACACGCGGCGATGTAGTCCGGCTTTAAGTCAGTAATAATTTTCAGCAACATTGAAACAAGTCCGTACAAGGCGCCGGTCGGTGCGCCGGTCGGGCCGGTAAATTCTGGCAACGCGTGATAGGCACGATGAATAATCGCGTGCGTATCGAGAAGCACTATTCTTCTATTTGTAGATTTTTTAGGCATAGGAAAGTGTGCGAGAGCCATCGGTGTTGGCGTCAAAAGAAATTCTCACATCTGGCGTTGGAAGAGCATCAGTAACTTTCTCCGGCCACTCAAGCAGAATAAGATTTCCTGCGTCTTGCATCAATTCGCCGAAACCAAGATGGACGAGTTCTTTTCCATCTTCAAGTCGATAGGCATCAATGTGTATTAACCTCTCGAACTTGGGTGTTTCACACCCAAGTTGGTAGATCTTCTCGAGGACGAAGGTGGGGCTCGTTACCATTTCCTCAACTCCTAGAATATGCGCAACCGCCTTCGTAAAGGCCGTCTTCCCCGCCCCAAGATCTCCAGAGAGGGTAACAAGCGTCGCCCCGCCCTCCTTCGGAACAAGCCCGCCAACAAACCTCACTGCCTCCGCATCAAGTTCCTCTAGTGTTTTAACCAATGTCTCCATTCGGTGTATTATACGCTTATTGAAACAATTTTATGAAAAACTATCCAAAAATAAATATAGGCATTGGTGGCATTATTCTTCGTGGCAAGTCAAAGATTCTTCTTACAAAACGAAAATCTGACCCATCGGTTTGGACAATCCCAAGTGGCTATATGGAGAAGGACGAGAATGTATTTGAAACAATAATTAGAGAGGCCCATGAGGAAACAAATATTGTCATAAGACCAAAAGGTATTGCAGGTATGCGGCAGCGAATTACTGAAAAAGAAGGAAATAACTTTTGGATAATTGTAGTCGCTGATTATAAATCAGGAAAAGTCATACCAGATAATTCCGAAATCTTAGAAGCACAGTTTCTAACGCTGTCCGAAGCTCTAGAAGAAAAAACAACACTGGTAACTAAGCACATGCTAAAAATGCTATTGAAAAATAAATTGCAAATTTTTCTTCCACAAAAAAAACTTGACCAGAAACAGTACCGATTTTTTGCTTAAATAAAAAGGTCTAATTAATAAGAAAGATGTGGTTTGTCAAATTTTTGTACTTGGATAGCATCTTGGTGGTATTATGAACAAATGGACCTACCATTTGATACCGACAAAGAAACGAGGAAGCTAGCCGAGGTGCGTGAGCGAGAGGAAGAGGATGTGGCAAATATTCTCGCTGAAAAATACGGCATGACCTATGCCGACCTCTCATTACAAGAAATAGACAACGATGCTCTCAGCACTATCCCCGAAGCAGAGGCGCGCGCGGCTGAAACAGCGGCCTTCGCGCGCGCTGGGAAGTCCCTTTCGCTCTCTATTCATAATCCGAACAATCCTGCATTCGCGAAACTCCGCGCCGAACTCATAGAACGCGGATTCTCCCTGCAAGAATTTCTTGTCTCGAAAAAAAGTTTAGAGAAAGCATTTTCTCATTACGCTGATCTTTCATTTTCTACTGAACCGAAGACCGGCGGATTTATTATCGAATCAGAAGTGCTTGAAAAATTCACGAAGGAAGGTAACGCACGCAGCGCGCTTAAAGAAGAACTTAATGCCGCCACCACTCTGAAGTCGCTCGACCGCGTTTCCCATATTTTTGAGATTATTCTCGCCGGAGCATTCGCCCTTCGTTCTTCCGATATTCATTTTGAACCAGAAGAAGAGAAAACACGCATGCGCCTCCGCATTGACGGTATTTTGGTTGATTCCTACTTTTTCGATCCAGCAACTTACCACCAAATAAACTCTCGCATCAAACTTCTTTCGGGAGTGAAGCTGAATATCACCAATCGCGCGCAGGACGGCCGTTTCAGCGTCTCGAGCAGTGGCGGCGAGGTAGAAATGCGCGTTTCATTCATCCCTGGTAACTACGGAGAATCAATCGTGATGCGCGTTCTTAACCCAGAAGCGACGATGGTCTCGTATAAAGAGCTCGGCATCCACTCGAAGCTTCTCGCGCGCCTCGAGACCGAGATTCGGCGCCCGAACGGCATGCTACTCACCACTGGCCCCACCGGAAGTGGCAAGACGACCACACTGTATTCATTCCTACGCGAGATTCATACGCCAGAAATAAAAATAATCACTATAGAAGACCCTGTTGAATATCATCTCGACGGCATTGTGCAAACGCAAGTCGAGGGAACGAAATATACTTTTGCCGAAGGATTGAAGTCCATCGTCCGTCAAGATCCGGACATCATTATGGTCGGCGAAATCCGCGATAGCGAAACCGCCGATATCGCGATACAGGCGGCGCTCACGGGTCACTTCGTCTTCTCTACCCTCCACACGAACAATGCGGCCGGAACATTCCCGCGCCTCGCAGACCTCGGCGCGGACCCGAAGTCGTTTGGTTCAGCAGTAACTGTCTCGATGGCACAACGGCTCTTGCGCAAGCTTGATCCGGATAAGAAAAAAGAGAGGTCTCTCACTGACGAAGAGAAAGCGATGATCACAAAAGTGTTTGAGCCGCTCTCTGACAAATCACTCATTCCTGAAAAAATAGAAACGGTTTGGGAGCCAGCTCCTGCAAATGAAGAAGAAACGGGTTATAAAGGTCGCATAGGCCTTTTCGAAGCAATCTTTATGGATGACGAGCTCGCAACTTTCCTTCGCGATAATCCGCCTGAAAACGACATTGCAAAATTAACGGCGAAACAAGGTTACCTCACGATGGCACAAGACGGCATCTTAAAAGCCCTCTCTGGTATTACTTCCCTTTCAGAAGTCGCTGACACGGTTGATCTGCCGAGGTAATACTATTCCACCCGTGCAGTTGACGGAATGTAACCATTGTATATACTTCGGTTATATGAAAACTGCCATCAGTTTCAAGGTAGATACGCAGGTACGCGACCGCGCACGGAAAGTGGCACACGCCATCGGTATTCCTCTTTCTATGGTCGTCAATCAACAACTCAAAGTGTTTGCCGACGAACGGCGCATTGAGTTCTATGAACCGCTTATCCCGAATGCAAAGACTCGAAAAGTTCTCGATGAAGCCCTACGGGATATTAAGGATGGTCGCATTGATAAATTCTCCCCTGCTTTCACAAATGTAAAAGATATGGATCGGTGGCTTGATGGAAAAGCATGATCGTTATCTACTCCAAAAAATTCAAAAGGAGCTACAAGAAGCTCCAGCAGAAATTGCAGGAGCAATTCAAGCAGCGTCGAAATTTGTTCCTAGAGGATCAGTTCAGTCCAATTCTAAACAATCATCAACTGCATGAGCCGTATGCTGGTTGCCGAAGCATAAATGTGACCGACGATTATCGTGCCGTCTTTTGTATTGAAAATCAGGATGTGATTCGCTTCATTGCTATCGGCACGCATCACGAATTGTTCGGGACTTAAGTTTAAATATTTAAAAAGAAATCGCCCGACAGAATCGGGTGATTTCTGTCAGACGAGCGTGTTACTGCACATGTTTCAAATCTTTTTCTTTCGTAACCACCTGAGAAACAACATGGTGGCGACTATAGAAATGACAATCGGCCACATAAGGATGATGAGCAGCCAAACAACAAACAGCAAATCATCATCATAGAACCCTAGTGTGTAGTTCTTTTTCCCATAGAGTTTTACAGACACCAAGGTGGTGATTCCCAAAATCAACCATCCGATACCAATGATCATAATAGGATTCATAGAACTACCCCTTTGTTAAGGAATACTTGTTGTTTTTTTGTGGAAAGAACATATCCCATCATCCCATCCATAATCCTCAGGGCAAAACCCGCTGTAAAGCGGGGAAGACGAAGCACCTGAGGAGCTCCCCAGCGTCAGTACCGAAGTACCGAACCAGAAAGTCCTTGGGGAATCGCCAAAAGCCGTCAAGCCCTTGCCCAGAGGATTATGAATAGGATCAAAGAAACTGTGATAGAATGTTAGCATCGCATAATTTTTATGTCAAGTCCCTCTAAAGTTCCGCCGCCAACTGCCTCGCTCGACGCAGTCCTCCGTCCAAGCCACTGGGACGAGTATGTCGGTCAGAAACAGGTCAAAGCGAGCGTGCGAATCTCTATCGATGCCGCGAAAAAGCGCGGAGGAATGCCTGAACATTTTCTCTTCTATGGTCCGCCGGGCGTTGGGAAGACGACGCTCGCGCATCTGGTTGCCGTGACGCTTGAATCGCCATTAAAGAGCACCTCGGGTGTCGCGATTGAACGCGCCGGCGATCTCGCGGCGATACTTACCAATCTTGAACCGAACACTGTTTTGTTTATAGATGAGATTCACCGACTTTCAAGAAAAATAGAAGAACTCCTCTACCCCGCCCTCGAATCAGGACATCTCGACATTGTGCTCGGGAAAGGACCTTCGGCGCGCACCGTCGAGCTCGCACTTCCTCCCTTCACTCTGGTTGGCGCGACGACACGCGTCGCTGATCTCTCGGGACCATTGCGTTCACGCTTCGGTGGCGGTGTGTATCAACTCGATTTCTATAATGACGACGACCTGCGCGATATTATTCGCCGTTCAGCTCACCTACTAGAACTCTCGGTGCCCGAAGAAGTTATCGAACGCATTGCGGCGCGAAGCCGTGCGACACCGCGCGTCGCGAACGCACTTCTGAAGCGTGTTCGCGACTTTTCTGAAGTACACGATCGAGCCCTTTCTGGGAAACTCTGCGACGAAGCATGCGATCTCTTCGGCATCGATGCGTTCGGCCTCACCAAAGATGACCGGCGTTATCTCGAAACACTTCTCGCAAGCTTCCGCGGCGGGCCGGCAGGCGTCCGCGCGCTCGCGGCCGCGCTCCACGAGGACTCGGACACGGTTGAATATGTGTATGAACCGTATCTGCTCCGCCTCGGCTTCATCGAGCGCTCGCCGCGCGGCCGCATTCTCACGCCCAAAGGCCGTGCTTATTTAAATGGTGAAGAGCTCGCGAATTGATATCATCACATTATGTCAGGACACAGCAAATGGTCTCAGATTAAACGACAAAAATCGGCAACCGACACGGCGAAGAGCCGTATTTTCTCGCGCTTCGCGCGCCTCATCGCGCTCGAGTCGAAATCCGCCGGAGGCGGATCCGCCTCCGGCGGAAAAGCAGTGAGTTCACCTGCCCTTCTAGCGACTATCACCCGCGCCAAGGCCGCGAATATGCCAAAGGATAATATAGAACGCGCCATTGCGAAAGGTGTGTCGAAGGATTCAGGAGACCTTGAGCAGGTGGTCTACGAAGCATACGGCCCCAGCGGCGTTGCTATTCTTGTTGATGCGCTCACTGATAATAAAAACCGCACGACACAAGAGATAAAACACCTTCTTTTATTGCAGGGATTGGAGCTCGCGGCGCTTGGCGCCGCGAGTTGGGCATTCACCAAGACCGGTGGCTCCTACGCGCCCCACGAACCCCTTATCGAACTATCTGAACCTGACGAGGAACGGCTTTCTGCTATTCTCGAAGCGCTTGATGAACATGACGATGTACAAGAAATCTTTACGAACGCGCGCGGCTATGAGAATTCTAGCGATTGACCCGGGGTACGACCGGCTCGGTGTTGCTATTATCGAGGGCAATCCTTCGCGACCAACATTACTCTGGAGCGATTGTGTCATTCCTGACAAAGGCCAAGTCGAACAACGCCTCGCACACATAGCTGGTGCAGTTGCAAAAGCGATTACGGACTATTCTCCTGACGCACTCGCCATTGAAACACTCTTCTTTAGTGTGAATAAAAAAACAGCGCTCGGCGTCGCCGAAGCGCGAGGCGCGATACTTGCTGCCGCTGGTATCGCTTCCCTACCCGTCATAGAATGTTCGCCACAACAAGTGAAACTCGCGGTCACCGGCTATGGCGCCGCACAAAAAAAAGATATCGCGAGCATGATTCCACAGCTTCTAACACTCCCAGAAAAAAAACGACTTGATGATGAATTAGATGCTATCGCTATCGGCATCACTGCACTCGCCACAGGCCTTACTCGACACTAATCCACACTGAATTAAAAGAGTACTTGCACAAATGGAAATTTTTGTTACATATATCCGTATGACATACGAAAATGATGAAGATGAGGAGATAGAAATTCCTGAAAATTGTATCGAGGAACCATCGGAAGAAGAGGAGGAAAAGTGGTAGCATACGAGCTATGAATGCTCGCAAGGGTGCCTCGTGGAGGCATGTTTTCCTTATATCAATCTTTATCCTTATAGGGTTTGGCTTCTTCGCTGCTGGAGGTATTCTTATAATGGTTGTTGTTACTCCAGTACCCGATATTGGATCTTTTGCCGCTAGACAAATAAATCAGTCGACGAAGATTTATGACCGCACCGGTCAGGTTCTTCTCTATGATTATAATCGAGATGCAAAACGAGATATTGTCCCTCTTACTGCAATATCACCGAACGCGATACAAACAACCATAGCGATTGAGGACTCAAGTTTTTATGAACATGGAGGCATCCGACTCACTTCATTTGTCCGAGCAATGATAGTGAATGTACTTGGTGGTTCTTTTGTACAAGGCGGCTCAACAATCACGCAACAAGTTGTTAAAAATACTCTTCTTACAAATGAAAAAAGTGTCATACGAAAACTGCATGAATGGATACTCGCTATAAAGCTCGAACAGGTGTATTCAAAAGATCAAATCCTTGAAACATACTTAAACACAATTTCCTATGGAGGAACACTCTACGGAATTGAAGCGGCTTCAGAAATATATTTCGGCATTCCAGCGAAAGATCTCTCGCTCGCAGAATCAGCATATCTCGCAGCGATGATTAAGGCGCCAAGTTATTACTCTCCATATGGCGCACACCGCACAGAACTAGAGGCACGAAAGAATCTTATTTTGGATCGGATGCGCACGCTTGGCTTCATCGATGAAACAACCTTCGCTTCAGCAACCGCCGAAAAAGTATCTTTCGCCACTACCGGCCAGAACTCCATTCTCGCGCCGCATTTCGTTTTTTATATTCTTGGACAACTTGAAGAAAAATATGGAGCAAGCGCGCTTGTATCTGGTCTGAAGGTAACTACGACGCTTGATGCTGATCTTCAGATAAAAGCTGAGTCAATTTTGAATGCGTATGCATTGCAGAATCAAAAGAATTTTAGGGCCTCAAACGATGCATTGGTCGCGATTGATCCAACTACTGGGCAAATCCTCGCTATGGTCGGCTCGCGCGATTTCTTCGACACAGCTATCGATGGCCAGTATAACGCCACCCTTGCCTTGCGGCAGCCGGGCTCTGCGATGAAGCCATTTATCTATTCACTCGCACTTCTACGCGGTTATACGCGCGATACTGTCGTATTCGATGTACCAACACAGTTTTCTACAGTGTGTCAGCCATCAGACAATTTCAACAATACGCCTCCTTGTTACGCTCCTTCTGATTATGATGAGAAATTCCGCGGTCCAATGACATTTGAAACCGCCCTCGCACAATCAATTAACATTCCTGCTATTAAAGTTCTTTATTTGGTTGGCATACAAAATGCCGTTAACTTGGCGAAAACATTTGGTCTTACGACGCTTGGTGATGCAGGACAATATGGACTTACGCTCGTGCTCGGAGGTGGCGAAGTACGCCTGCTCGATTTAACAGGCGCATACGCTGCTTTCGGCAATGATGGGGTTAAAAATACGCCGACTGGTATTCTCGAGGTAGATGACGCACAAGGAGCCGTCCTAGAGCGCTTCACACCACAATCTTCAATGGTGATACCTTCAAATATAGCCCGTGATATATCAGGAATGCTTTCAGACGCGCCTGCGCGTCTCCCAGAATATGCGCTTGATTCCCCATTATCCTTCTCAGGATATGATGTCGCCGTGAAGACCGGTACGACGAACGACACACGCGACGCTTGGGTAGTTGGCTATTCTCCGTCTATCGCGATTGGCGTATGGGCTGGTAACAATGACAATACTCCAATGGTAAAATCAGTCGCCGGGTTCATCGCAGCACCGATGTGGCACGAAGTAATGGCATATGCTCTCTCGAAATATCCTAAGACCTATTTTGGCGAGCCGAGCCCTATCTTCTCATCGGTACCGCCGATGCTGCAGGGAAATTGGCGCATACCGGATGCAAACGGAACTATCATTCCACACAGCTTGCTCTACTGGACTAATAAGAGTAATCCTCAAGGACTTCCTTCAGTAAACCCTTCTCAAGATCCTCAGTTCGCCTATTGGGAATATGGTATTTCTTCTTGGTACAATTCTTATCCGAATCTTTTCTCAGGTGGAATAATGCTTCCTGTTCCACTTTCATCTAATATTATAACGACACAATAATTTATTGATTCATCGGAGAGACCAGATACAAGAGTGAAGTGTCGCCAACGCCTTTGATGATTAGCGGACGGCCGATACCTGCCGCAAGAAGTGATAAACTTTCTGCTCCAGTGAGAGAAAGTACTGCAGAAAGATATCGGTGATTAAATGAAAGGTCGAGAGGACTTCCTGATACTTGCGCAGAAAGTGTTTCTATTGATTCCCCCACTTCCGTGTTTCGTGCGAACAGAGAAATAGAATTTTTCTTCGGATCGAAGCTTATATTCACTTTTTGGAAAGAATCGGAAAAAATGGTTGTTTGTTTTAATGCTGTCTCAAAATCCTTTCTTAATACAATCGCTTCAACAATAGATTCTTTTGGTATAATTTGACGATAATCAGGATAAACAGCATTGGTAAGCCGAGAAACCAACATACCAAAAGTACTCACAAACGCACATTGATGCTCGTCAAACGACATAATAATATCCTCATCAGGAAGCGCTTGGGCTATATCTAATGCGTTTTTTGCTGGAATAAGGAATTTCCCTTGTATACCTTTATTAATGAGAGGAACTTTTTTCTCTGCGAGACGGAATGAATCGGTCGCGACTGCAGTTAATATACCTCCTTCAATAGAGAGATAAATACTCGCAAGTTCCGGACGAATAGTTGATGTTGAGGCGCAGGACGCGATAGAAGTAAAAAGGGTGCGAAGAAGCACTCCTGAAATAACAATTCTATTTTTAGGATTTTCAGGAAATGGAATTGAGGGAAAATCATCATATGAGACAGTTTTTATCGAACTCTTCCCTGTACCACTCTTAATTGAAATAATATCTCCAATATGTTCAAGAGTAATATCACCTCCATATGAGAGTGAACTCGCTATTTGTTGTAAAAGAACTGCTGGTATTGCCACAACTCCATCACTTTTCACCTCTCCCTTTAATTTAAGATCTATACCTGTCTCAAGATTGGTCGCGCGCATTTTAATTCCTTCATCTCCAGTAATAATAAGAATTGAAGAAAGTGCTGGAAGAGTCGCATTCTTCTTTTCAGCAAATCGCGAGACGATATGCACTACTTCAGAGAATAATTTTTTTTCTATTGAAATATTCATATGATTCTTATTAATGATGTTGATAAGTGGAAAAGATGAATAAAGATATATAATACTTGTTTATTTTCTTTAGAAGTATATACACAACTTGTTGATAAATCATATATAACATTCATATAAGAAGTGTGCGAATTGTTTGGATCTCTTTTATAAGATCGTTATCCACAAGTATTTCACGCTTTATTTTTTCACAAGAATGGATAACTGTAGTATGATCTCTACCACCAAGTTTCGTACCAATAGTAGGATAAGAGATGTTAAAGTCCTCTCGAAGAATGTACATAATTACTTGTCGAGGTCGTACTACTTCCCTCCTGCGTGTTTTTTCATAAATACTTTCTTCATCAATACCATAAAATTCAGCGACTTTATCCACGACATTTTTCACGGATATATTTTTTTGCGGTCGGGTGAATGAACGAAGTGATTGACGGACTTCAGCAATATCCGGTGCACACCCTTTTACTTGCGCGTGACAGATAATACTATTTATCATACCTTCCAATTCTCGTATTGAGCCGGATAAAGAAGTCGCGACATACTCGACAACCTCGTCTGAAAGCATAAAACCGTGCAGTGCCGCCTTTTTACGCACTATAGCCATACGCGACTCTGGGTCCGGCTCGCCAATATCAACCGCCATACCGCTCGATAACCGTCCTTTCAGACGCTCAGCGATGTCTGGAATAGAAGCAGGCGACCGATCGGAAGAGAAAATAATCTGCTTATTTGTATCGTGCAAGGCATTAAAAAGATGAAAAAGTTCTTCCTGTGTCTTGTCTTTCTTAGAAAGGAACTGCACATCATCCATAATAAGAAGGTCATACTGGCGATATTTATCCTTAAAGCGGTTTGCGGTGCCTGCCTGCACCGAATCGACATAATCAATCGCGAATTTCTCGGAAGTAAGATAAAACACTTTTCGTCCTTGATATTGTTTCTTAAATTGATTACCAATTGCTTGGATTAAATGTGTTTTACCGCGCCCTGTGTCGCCGTAAATAAAAAGAGGATTATACATGATACCAGGGCGGCTAAGCGCTGCTTGCGCTGCTGTATACGCGAGCGTATTGAAAGAACCAATCACGAATGTATCAAATGTATAACGCGGATTCAGATTATCGCTTTTATTGATATAGAATTCATCGAGAGGAAGCTCTATAGCGCCATTAATATTCTTTGTTTCTTTTGTTGGTTTGCGCCGCTCATCTTTCACAATAATGTATTCAATATTGCGAAATTCATACGATACATCGCGAACAATCTTCAACAAGAGTGTATGAAACTTTTTTAAATACCAGTCCTTGAAAAATTGACTCGGCACGCCAATATACACAATGCCATCATCGCCTATTTTGGAGATAAAACTGCTGCAGAACCATGTTTTAAAATTTGCCGGCGATATAGAAAGTTCAACTTGCGTCAATACATACTCCCACAATTCTTGAAGATTCCCTTTATTCATAATGAATGGAGTATACTACCGCTCAAAAATGAGGATAGAGTAGTTTTTTGTGGAGAACCTGTTACTATGGTGTGTATAGTATAATTTTCACCTCATTTTATGCCAAAACAGACCTATCAACCAAAGAAAGGTAAGCGCGCGAAAACACACGGATTTCTTGCACGAACCAGCACCTCATCGGGCAGAAAAATCGTACAAAAACGCCGCCGAAGTGGTCGAACGCGCCTCACGGTCTAAATTCCCGTGTTCCCGAGTAAAAAACGGTTTCCGCGCAATCTCTTCCCTTCTGCTCTTAAAACCGGCCGAAGATTTTCATCGCAGCATATCTCTGTTCTGCTTCCTTCTACTGGAGATGGGTATGCGGTTGTTGTGCCAAAAAAGATCACTAAGCTCTCGGTCAAAAGGCATAAAATAAAGCGTCGAGTACTCTCGGCGCTTCGAGCACTTCCACTACCTCCGGCACTCATTGTTTTCCCAAAATCATCCGTAAGTAGTGTATCCTATCAAGATATCAAGACAGAACTGGCAGATATTCTTTCCAAAATCCACCAATAACCTACAACACCTTTGTGATTTCAACTTTCTTTCACGCTGCTTTCTATAATCCAATCTATAATGCACTGGTCGCACTGATCGCGATTGTTCCCGGATCGGATGTCGGCATTGCGGTTATTCTCGTTACTATCATCATTCGATTAGTGCTTCTCCCTTTCTCTCTCTCAGCAGCGCGCACCCAACGCGCGATGAAACTCTTAGAGCCGAAGATAAAAGAACTGAAAGAAAAACATAAAGGAGATAAAGAAAAAGAAGCGCTCGAGACCCTTGCGCTCTATAAAGAAGAAAAAGTAAATCCTTTTGCAAGCATTCTCACGGTCTTTATCCAGATTCCTGTCCTTCTAGCGCTTTATTGGGTCTTCTATTATGAGCCATTCTCTACTATTAATGTAGCGCGTCTATATGCGTTCACACCAATTCCGCATACTATTTCCCTCCAATTTCTAGGTATTATTTCGGTTGCCGGAAAGAGTATTGTGCTTGCAGTACTTGCTGGCCTCACACAATTTCTTCAGGCGCACCTCGCGCTTTCAGGGACGATGAAACCATCAGATACCAAAAGTATGCAGAATGACTTTCAGAGAATGATGGGGATGCAGTTGAAATATATATTCCCGTTTATTATCATTGCTATTTCGTATACGACATCGGGCGCTATTGCGCTTTACTTCATCACGACGAATCTCGCTGGATCACTTCAAGAATGGTATATCAAGAGGGGTTTAAGGGATAAGGTGTAAAGCGTAATCCTAGAGTTGGTAGCTCCAGAGTGAACCGTCATTCTTATTAACAAACACGAGTGTCGTATTTAGAGGATCAATCGCGAGCGCGACTGCGTCTAACGAATCCTTTGTTTCTTTCGGAAAATCAAGCACGAGCTGCGCCTGGCGATCGGTCACATCTATTTTCCAGATGCGATCAGAGAAATGGACTGCCCCTTGATACCAATCGTCCGGATAGGCATAACTGCTCGGCGGGCTGACGGGAATGCCGCAATACACCGATGAATCGTCAGCCGTCCAGACGCATTTATCCGCGATGGTCGAGACCGGCAGTTGGATAGAATCGCCAGTCGTTGTGTCCACCAGTTCCATCTGCATCGCCATGTCCTGCGTATAACTCACGAGCACCCACTTCCCTGACGGGCTGGAAAGAGCGACGAGGCCATTCAGCGGCCCTGCAACACGGGAGAAATGTCCTTTATTGACTATGAATGCATCGCCTTCAAGTGTCGCTGATGGCTTCGTATACGCAAGATAGGTCGTAGCCCCCGCAAAAGAGGTGTGCAATGCAGAGAGCGGCGTCGTGAACACTTCTAATAATTGGGTACCGTCAGCGTGCCCGAGCGATGCGACTGAGCCGTTTACGCCGGACGCGAGTGTGAGAATACTTGAAGAAGATACTGATAGGTCAGTGATATTTTGCTGTAGGAAGAACCCCCCAGAACCGCTTGAAGGAAGCGCGTAAGTATTAATGGTGGAGAAGTCATCTCCGGAGAGATACCGAACAAATGCGAATGAGGCGTCGGGAAGCCACGCTGCGGACTGAATGCCTGGGATGGTTTTATTATTCGTTCGTGTGAGCGTTCCTGAGCGTTCCTGATAAGTGAATACATTGCCGCTCTGCCGTTCGATATAGGTAACGGAAGTTTCCGGCGATGAACTCGCGTTCACCACAACTGCTCCCGGCACAACCGGCCCTGCGCTTATTTTCACGAGCCGTGCGGTAACGAGCGTCGCTCGATTAGTGGTTGTCGCCAGACCGCCGGCTCCGGTACTGCCTGACCCAGCCACTGGCAAATTCCCGGGCGCGACCGTAACGCCTGCTTTATTGGCGAAGAAATAAAAATATACGAATATTCCTATCCCGATGAGGACGAGTGCGATGAGAACGATAAGAAGTGTTCGACGCATATTTTATTTTGGCTGACAATTGATAGAAACAGTTGCACATACACCACCTGTTGACTTTTTTATTATGTCTTGAATTACTGAATTATCTGGCGGACAAGTTATGCCAGTTCCTGAATCTATACCGGATTTTTCATTTCGTCTTACTAGCCAACCACCACTCTGACAACTTACAGGGAAGGTGGCGGTTTCTCCAAAATATGCCAAATCAAGAAGATAAGGCCAAGAGGACTGTGATTGTTGAGCGACATTTATAGTTACAATCGGACTACACCAAGCAGTTGCCGTCGCTTTCATGCATACTTTAGAAACAGGATCTACTGGGCATACATTAGATACGATTTTCCAAATTTTATCGCTTTTTCCAATACAATCGATACTCATACTGCCTAAAGACTCTTCCACTTTCACTGCTGCGGCACTCTCATGATCTGATTTTGTTTGACCACCAGTACTTTGTGCAGATGCTGTGCAAGTCACAAGAAAAGTCCCATCTGATGGTCCTTTATTAGCGGTACAATTGGTTACATCCAAATAAACATTTCCGCCACCTCCGCCATCCCCAGCAATTGAGCCCGTCGTCGTTTTGAGCGGTTCAAGATTCAGCGAAAGATTCAGAATTCTCGGATTGATGATGGAGAAGACGAGTACGGGAGAGAGGACGAGTACAAGACCGAGGATTGCGTTCTGTATCTTCTTCTTCCCGTCACTTTGTTTGCTGATTGAGTCCTGCGTTGATATTTCAAGCCCGCCCCAGATGATCATAATGACTGCTAGCACCGCGGCAAGGCCGACAAGATATTTGTAAAGATTATTGAAGAAGTCCGCGAGCGATTTTGAGTCCACGACATCCGTGACACCGGGACCAGTAAGGCCAGGAATTGGCGCGAGCGCCGTGAATCCTTTAGGATCAGCCGCAAAAACAAGAGGAACAAATCCTATGAAAAGAAAGAAAACTGATAAAAAGAGTATTTTTTTCATAAGCCGAATATGCCAAGACCGCCCTTTGCAGTGCCGAAGGAGAGCGACAGATTTTCAGTTGCTCGCGTTGATCCGCCTGAAGAGGCAACAAGAGAGATAGAAGCGCTCCCCTGCCCCTTTCCGGTTGGCCGTAGCGTTATAGCATTGCCTGTTTGCGCCACCTCGCCATTCAAGAACCATTGGACTAATGGCGCGCCACTGGTAGTAGGCAGAGAGAACGGCGCGGCATAAAGCGTGTCTTCAGCAGTGCTGATGGCGTAGCCGCTGGAGAGTGCATGGTCAAATAAGATGCCGAGCAGAGGGTCGTTCTTGTATATGCGCACCGAAGGGTCGAGAGCAGTAAGCGAAAGCGATGCACCACCAACAAGACCTCCATCTTGGCTCGTAATCGCGACCGAAACCGAACGCGAGCGATATTGAAGCGGCGAGGCGACGATGATTGCCTGCTTGCCGATGCCTGAAGCGCTAGCGATCTGTGTATCATCCACAGTCCAAGAATACGAAAGCGCAGACGGATCAATTGCATTCCCCTTCGCTCCGAGCAGATTCGCCACAGCGACCACGCGCACATCTCCTTCAAGTGGGACGAGCGATTTCCCCAGATAGAGCGGCGGGGCTGACGAGATCGGCTCTGCAATTATGACCACATCTTGTGGTTGGACAGAAAGCGTCTGAGTATAATTTGCTCCAGCAGAAGTAACGGTTACTTTTACACTCACCACACTCCCCGCTTTGCCCATCGGAATTGAGATTGGCCGCACACTGCCTTTATATACTTCCTTTCCTGCGACAGAAACAGCCATTGTAGCGTTGTTGAGATCAAGTGTAGACGAGAGCAGTGAGAGCGATGCTTGGCTATACGGCGCAGGATATTGAGGGTTCACTGAAACATTAAATGCTTCCGCATCGCCTATGGCATCCTGTGCGGAAACCGCGAATGGAAGAAGAAGAGCGATAGCGATAGAAATAAAAAGTCCAGAACGCATACTGTTAGTATAGCGCCTACGCGAGACAATGTGGTACGATACCAACATGACCACAGCGACTCTTAAAAGAAACATCACCAAGATGGCGCGCGAAAGTGTGCATACTGCGCTTCGTGCAGAAATGATGCATGTACGCGCCTCCGTGCTTTCGTCAGTGTCGGCGACCGAACAGCGCGAGATTGTTAGAAAGTACAAGAAACCATCGCGCCAGATTGCGCGTTCAGTGCGCGTTCGTTTCTGATGTAATCGATGGATTGGATATTCGATTTTTCTCGCCAAGCAGATAAATTTATTTCCCAACATCATCTTTCAGATGCGTCTATAATCGAAATCGTACAGAGAGCTCTTCAGAGAATTAATGGAGAAACAGTTGCAGTAGATCTGAAACATCTGCACGAACCATGGAAAGGTTTTCTCAGAGTGAGGGCACAAAAAGTGAGAATCATCTTTTCTTTTGACGCCCACACACACCATATCTATATTGCAGTCATTGATTTGCGAGATAGCGCCTATCGTCGGAAGAAATAATTCAATCACGCCGCTTCGCGCATTTCTTCTTTGTTTATTTCTTCATTTTCCGCTTCCTGTTGCTCGGCTTGCTCTAATTGAGCAGTTCGCTCTTGCTCAAGTTCCGCATTTCTTTGATTCTGATCTTGCGATTGTTGTGTTGCCTGTTCTTTCTCGTATTTCGCCATATTTTCTTTGTCTTTTTTTATTTGGGTGTAGTACATCTTTATTGTGACACCGGTAAACCCGGGGATTGAGCCGACAATCGGTATCTCACTTAAAATCAAACTCCCGACGAACCAAAGGGAATGTCCTGCATTTTCAGTAAAAATGCGCGCATTAGTCATCATCAGCCATCCGCCAATTACCAGCCAGCCGGAAAAACCGACAGCCATCGCCATTACGACGCCGAATGCGATAATCGCAGGTGCACCGAAATAACCAGCGACGCCAGCGCCTGCGCTGCAGAGCGTTGCTCCTATCGCCGTTCCAACTGCATCGCTTACTTTTGTGGTGCAGTACGCGGCGGCAATCGCTGGTCCGAAGAACCAAAATTGTTCAAACATAAAACGCAACGCATCAAACAAGACAGCAAAAACAAGAGTCGGAATCGCCTTCGGCCAAGTCATTACTTCTGGCGGCGGCGAACTCGGTCCGCCGCGGCGGGCTGGCCGCGGCGGGTTATTTCTTTTCGGCGGCATACCGTGCCTTCTCCTCTTTTATCGCGAGGAGCTGCGAAGGGTCTGAAGTAATAATTTGGTCCTCGGTGTAGGATGCGACGACCTTAATCGCGACATGTTTGAGGCCTGCGAAGAAAAGCCCCTCGCCCACCCCGGCTTCAAGAAGAAGATATTTTTCCTCATCAGTAAGATTAAATGTTTGTTGTAGCACATCAATGGTTGTTGGTGATTGCTTCAAGAGCAATTGAAGCGAAGAGTTCGCGAGAATAGGCCGCCCATATGGGCTCTTTATGAAGTCCTCAACATCTTGCGTTATAGTGCAGACACCCAGATAATATTTGCGTCCGCGTTTCGCGACGGAGTAGAGGAACGAAGCAGTATCATCGCTCTTCATCATCCACCACGCTTCGTCGATAATAAGCAATCGTTTCTTCATTTCGTGGCGAATCGCGTTCCAGATGTAATGCGTGATGATATACATTGCCACTGGCTTAAGTTCATCTTCCATATCTCGTACCGAGAAGACCTCGAATTGTTGTGTTAGATCGATATTAGTCGGCTGGTCGAGGAAGCCAGCCCACGAACCTCGTGTATATTTTGAAAGGCGTTTAACCAACGACTCACTTCCTTCCATACCGGAAAGCACTTGCTCAAAATCAGAAAGGAGCGGCGGCTCGGCTCCGGTGAAATCAGCATCGCCGGTAATATCTTTAAGCGCGTAGGTCTCGCTAATGGCGCGGTCGACGATAGCATCTTCTTCAGGAGAGAGACCGCTTAACATAATGCGAAAGAGTCCGACGAGCGCGATGATATTGGAGCGCAAAATATCCTTCGGGTCCTCATCTTCCTTCACGGGCGGGAGATCAAACGGGTTGATGTGATGTTCAGAAGAGAGCGAAATATGAAAGACGCGTCCGCCGGTCGCTTCGGCGAGCTGGTCGTACTCGCGCTCTGGGTCGATAACGATGACATCAATGCCGAACATAAGGGAACGAAGCACCTCAAGCTTCGTCGCATAGCTCTTTCCTGAGCCGGACTTCGCGAAGACGACAGAGTTGTAGTTCTCAAGCGAAAAACGGTCAAAAAGGATAAGGGACGAATTATGTCTGTTTATTCCATACAAGATTCCTCGATCACTTGTTAAGTCGAACGAGACGAATGGGAAGAATGAAGACAGTGGAGAAGAATTAAATTTTGAATTCACTAGAAGTTCGTCAGTGCCGAGTGGAAGGCAGGAACGAAAGCCCTGCTCTTGCTGAAAGAGTGCTGGCTTTGTGTAGACGAGTTTTGCATCGAGAATCCCGCGGATATCACCCTCGGTCTTATCAATGTCTTCTTTTGAGTCGCCATAGAGCGCGAGATAGAGTCCGACATCAAAAAGTTTTTCCTGCGCTTGTTGGAGATTATTGCGGAGCGTCTCAAGATCTTGATACGCCGTATCGAGCAATGGGTCGCGCACGAGCCCTTTTGATTCTCTCTCGCTAATCTGACTCTGAACCTCGGCGACTTTTCTCTGGAAACCACGCAAGGCCTGTTCGGTTTCTATTGGATGGATAAATATGGAAGCATCAAGCACTTTATCGAGATTAATAACTGGCGAGAACCAGCCGTCAGAAAGGAATCGCGGATACGAGATGGTGTAAAATGCACGGACGAACTTTTCGCCCAGTTCAATTTCGCGCGAACTAATCTTGAGCGCAGTCGGAGCGATGGTGTCAACAAGGTCAAGCGAGCCCTGTTTGTATATATCTTTCGGTAGGACTGGCACTATCATCGGATTCTCCGAGTCCTTATGTTTACGATTAAGAAAGTCAAGAAGTGCCATGTTGAAATATTTAAATATTTAAAAATGTAAACTCATACATCGAGTCGAATTGGGTTCTCAAGCTCTCCCGGATTGAAAGAACGATAGAAGAGTTCGATCAATTCCTCGGTACCAAGAGGAACCGCGCGCACGCCGGTACCGGCGAGACCTCCGACGACGAGCGCGAGCCGCTGTTCAAGTTGCAATCGATCTTCTTCAAAAGATGTATCTGCAGAAGCGTTTTTCACAGCCGTGCTTTCGCGCCGCAAGAAACTTATCGCATTGGCTGTAGACACATTGGCAGAATAAGGCACAACAATATAGAATGATTTTGTCATAATGTTCGCTTGGTCGGCGAAGGACCGTACGAATTCAATATATTCGCGCAACTGAATCCGCATAAGCTCGATTTTCTGCTCAGGCGCCTTCTCTTCAAGAAGAGCGAGATAGGGACGCAGGTCCATCTTGCGCGAGTTAACAACTATCTGAATCGAGAAGTCAATCGTGTTGAGGAAATTCTGAAATCCGAGAATAATCGCGTGCTGCTCGTCGTCCGACTTAAGCCCGAAATTGATTGAGGAACAGATGAGTACTCCGCGATAGCCGCCATCTTTCAGAACGACAACACCGTTCCGTATCTCTTTCACTGGAACGAACTGTTGTGTTGCTCCTGATTGGTGTGAGGTTGGCATATCAGGATTCTTTCTTTCCGCCGAAGGCGGATCCACCTTCGGTGGAAACATCAAGCGACCATGCGAGCTCTGAAAGTTTCCCTCTCGTTAGCTTTCCGCCGGAGGCGGACCCGCCTCTGGCGGGCGGCAAGGATGCTTCAGCGGCCGCCGCAGCGGCGGCCGCGGCACTCCTCTCCCCTTTGCTCGGTTCCTCATGCTTCCAAAGAAAGAACTTTGCACCGGTGTAATAGTTGAATCCCGCTTCGAGCATCGCGATGAACGGTTTGTTATTTACCTTATAGAACGCTAGCGCTGCCGCGAACGCTACTACTAATGCCGAGAACAGAAGCGCTATAGCAATGTTCAGATAGACAAAAAAGACAACGCACAATCCTCCAGCGCCGGCGACATAAATAAACTGCTTTAATGTCAAAGGCCCGATAATCTTGCTTTCAACATCAATAAATTGCGGAACTTGGTATTCCATCTGCTTTAGTATAGCAGTCGCGCGCAAAAGAGTTTTTATATTCCACTACCTTTTATGTCTTTGGATTGGAGCGGGCTTTCAATGCCCGGCGACCATTTGGCATTAATAGGACCAAATTTCTTTTCATATTCTCCAACTTGATGCGACAAACTCTGCACGAGGCGCTTCATGTGCGGTGGGGTGAGCGCATAGGCGTTCGCGGTCTCGCCGACGCTCATAATAAGCACGAAATTCTCTTGCGAATGGCCCGCGACGACATTCTCGCAGAATTGTTTAGGTATTTTGTTGAAGTCCATAATCCTAGTATACCAAATATTGATTTTAACCGCCTGTGATGAGTCCAAGAAGCCATAGAACAAGATTGAAGAATGGTCCGGCGAAGATGTACGAAAAGACAATAAGGAAAAGGATGAGCGAGAGCATTCCTGCTCCACGGATTTGTTGTTCGATTCGTGCGAAAGCTGCAGAAGAACTCCATGGGAGCGCAGAACGCAGAGCGGTAAATCCATCGAGCGGAGGGAATGGAATGAGATTAAAAAGACCGAGGAAAAGATTAACAAATGCGATAGTCGCAGCGAGCGACAGCATCGCTGCATCGAGCATCGTGCCGCCTGTGGCGAGCGGAATCGAGCCAAAACGCACGATAAGTCCGAAAATAATAGCGAGGAGAATGTTGGTCGCGCTCCCAGCGATAGCGACGAGCGTCTCGTCCCAGCGCGGATTCTTCAGATTGTAGGGATTATATGGCACCGGCTTCGCCCAGCCGAATAGGATCGGCGATTGGGTAAAGACGAGAAGCGCTGGGAGAATAATCGAGCCCATCAGGTCGATGTGCGGGATTGGGTTCAGGGTGAGACGGCCGGCGAGGCGCGCAGTCGGGTCGCCAAGCGAGTTGGCAGCATAACCGTGCGCCACCTCGTGCGCGATGACGGAGAGGATAAGAATGATGAGAGTAAGGGCGATAGTCATGAAGAGTAAGGTAATGGGTTATTTGCGTGTGTCGTATCTTATGTTACCATAGCGATTCTATGGCACGAACCTGTGAAATAACTGGAAAGAGCACGCAAATCGGCGGGCGGTACTCGAATCGTGTCCGCGCGACCCAATTTAACCCAACCGGAAAGGTCCGCAGGAAAGCAAATCTTCAAAAACGCCGTATTTATGTCCCCGAGCTTAAGAAGACCATTATGGTGGACATTTCAGTAAAAGGTCTCAAAACCATCAAGAAGAACGGCGCCTTCGCCGCGCTCACGAAAGCTGGTGCTATTTAGGTTTCGTCATTGTTTTTCCGTCTGAAATATAGACGCCTTTGGGCGTGGTTGAAGAAATTAAGAGCGCAGTGGAGCCGTAAGAAATTTTTATAGTGCCGATGTAAAGAATTTCAACTTGTACTGAATCAAATGTAAGGCGCGCGCCATAGGGAAAGTCAGCAGTGCCGAAATGAATAGGAGTCGGGACAGCGTAGCGATTTTTGACATCCGGCAATCCTCCAACTGAAGCGGTCTTCTCGCTCGTAAGCGCAACGGCGTCAACGCGGCGCTGCCAGAATGGCAGCGCCGCGCCGAGTGCGCGTAAAATGCTCGCATCGGGTCCAGTATCGATAAGGAGCGTTTTACCATTTGGCGTTCGCACGAGTGTTGCATTACCTCCGCCAGCTGGCGGACCCACTTCCAGTACCGACACTTCTAATACACGCGGTGCGAAGAATGTGCGATAGATAGTGAAATTAACTGCAATGAGTATGAAAAATAAAATGAAGTAGAAATTTCTCATGACGAAATAGTAGAAATATTTTGCACAGGAATTTTATTTGAAGAAACAATGTAAATAAGCATCGCGTAAGCGACGAGTACCAGCCAGAACGGGAAAGAAGGAAGTGTGAATGCCGCGAACGGCAGTGCGGCGGATTCATTCGCTATAAATATAAGATACGCGTTCGCGAGATACGACGGAAATGCGAGCACGATGCCGACGAAAGGAGCGAAAGAATTGAAAAGTATTCCTGCGAAACCAGCGAGTGCCGAGAATCCCATTGCGAGCGGGACCATCGGCATCGTGAGGAGATTTGCCGGAATCGAAACGAGCGAGAGATTGCCAGTGTCGTAGAGGAGAAGCGGCAGAACGGCAATCTGCGCCGCGAGTGTTGTCGCGACAGCATTCTTCCAGAAAGTATTTTTTAAGAATGTGAGAAATGTTTCTATAATCGGCGCAAGCCAGATGAGTCCGGCAGTCGCGGCGACCGAGAGACCGAATCCGGGATCAAAAACAAGATAGAGCGGATTCCAAAAAATCATAAGAAATACGACGACCAGAAGCGCGCGACTGGCGGCGTAGGAACGGCCAGTCGCGCGCGCATACAGCGCGATAAACGCCATGAGCATCGCGCGCAACGCGGTCGCTGATGCTCCCGCAATACCGACGAAAACAAGAACGGCGAGTATTCCCGCCACGGCACCCCATCGTTTCGGGAGCTTGGTATACGCGAGTGCCGCCATTATCCATTCGGCAACTATCATCACATTGTAGCCAGAGAGCACAATAATCTGCACGAGACCGGAGCGAACGAACGCATCTTTCAAATCATTTCCGAGAACGGACTTCCCTCCTATAACTACACCGCCTGCGAGTGATGCATACGGTTCGGGCAGGGTTGCCTGTAATCCATTCAGAAATGAATGCTTCACGCGCGCGAGCGCAGATGGAATTGAATACCACGGTGCCTCCTCTGAAACGCGCAGATACGCGAAGTTGAGCATAAATCGTACGCCGTCGCGTTCGAGATATTTGTCATACCGAAAAATTCTTCCATTGTCGTCGGCAAATGCTTCAGGAATAGCGAGCGTGCCCGACACGCGCACATGGTCGCCGACCGCGACACTCGGAGACCGTGGTGCGACCGCTAACATCGTTGTTGAATCTTTTCCGCTGGTAACGCGAATTGCAACGCGCTGATTTGCGTCGCGCACATCAGGATCACTCACCACGATGCCATCATACGAAACGCGATTCTTCACATCGCGCACAAACTCATCGGGTAGTGATGAATCAATAAAGGTTGTGCGCACCATACCGAACGCAATAAAAATACAAAACACCGCGCCGAGCGAATATACTCGGCGCGGTTTCAGAAATGCCGCGGCGCTCAGAAGCGCCGCGAGAATAAAAATAAAAAGAATCACCGGCCACCCTGCATTAAAAACCGACCGCACAAACACCCCACTCGCGAATCCTGAAACAACGGCGATGAGAATGCTCATAAATATATCGTAACAAAAAACATTTATTCAACACGGCCTGCAGTACTTAAAGTTTCAAAAATTGTTCTACAGTAATTCCTGCCTGATCAATAATTTCTTTCAGTAATTTGCGGCCGATAGTATTCCCTCCATGAACTGGAATTGAGGTCATTCTCTTTGTTATCGGATGCATGTAATACTGATGGCTTCCGTGCGATTTCAAATAGTGGAATCCTGCTCTGTGCAACTTGCGTATTACCAGACGCGCCGAGAGTATCGGTATGATGCTCATGCAAAAGACGGAATGCGTTTCGCGCCAGCGGTGAAACGGACATTCCCTTCTTTTACGGCCTCTGAAATAATGTGCGCCTCAATAGCTCCCTCGATGCATTCCGCGATCATTTTTTTTGCCTGCGCGAGATTCTTACCCCACGAGACGGCTCCTTGCACCTTTGGCGCAGTCGCCACATAACCGCCCATATCAGTTTCCGGTTCGAATACGGCAGTAAACAACCCGTACTGGGTTTTTATTACCGCCGTCTTTTTAGCGTTTTTTACCATAGGCGCATTATACCACACCCCTATCCATCGCGGCGTTGGCGAGAGCATCGGCATCAGAGTTTTGTTCGCGTGGAACATGAGTGAACGAGACCTTGCCAAATGTGGTAATTATTTTTTTCAATCGCGCGTGTTGTTCTTTCAGTGTTGGATTCTTCACTCTATAAACTCCCTGCATTTGTTTCACTACAAGTTCGCTGTCCATCTTTACGACCACTTCTGTTTTATCTATCTTCCCTGCTCCGACAAGTTTCGCCAATGTTTCGAATGCGAGAATGACTGCTTCGTACTCGGCGAAATTGTTGGTGTGCGTTCCGAGGAATTGCGAAACGCTCGCGACTGAATTACCGAGCGCGTCGCGAATCATCGCTCCAGCCCCGCTTGGTCCCGGATTCCCGCGCGACCCGCCGTCGGCATGTATGAAAAATTTCATAAATAAACTATACCTTATTAGAAATGAATAGAGCATCCATCAAGGATGCTCAGAAAGAACGCAACTATTTTTCGCTGCCAGCGGGCCGAAGTTTCAGAAAGATCACAAAAATCTTCTCTGCTCATGAGTCCTTTCGACCCGCCAGCTAAGCATACCATATCATAGTGCACATTTAATTGCAAGAAGTCGCAGGCGGACGGGATTGTCCCCTACTCCGCTAGAGCTACGCAGGGCAGGCCTTGAGAAAGTGTCGCGTTCGAGATGTGCGAGAATGTCCGCCTGCCTGCCGGCAGGCAGGCGCGACAATTCGTTCGCGGTGCGCGCGAGTGTTCCCTTCGCGAAGAAGGTAACGGCATCAATAGATTGGTGTGGTTTTTCTTCAGAACTTATTTTTAATTTTAAATGTTCTTCTCCTTTCCCGAAGTGCGAAATATTCTGCACGATAATTTTTCGTAATAAAAAAACGGGCTTCGGATTTTGTTGGCCGAAGGGCGCTAGCTTTTCTATCTTCGTAAGAAATGCTTTATGCAATTCTTCAGGTAGCACTTCAGCATCAGCATGCCCCATGAGAGAATCGCCATGCTCTAACGGGGCGAGCATCTCGTACGCTTTCACCAAATGGTCCTCTAGGAAAAAAATTGCATCATCTCTGACCGTGAATCCGCCTGCAGCTGCATGGCCGCCGCATTCAACAAAGGTATTTTCTGTAGCACGCATGAGTTCGAGCGCGTGCACACCGCCGCCGCTCCGCACTGAGCCCTTAATGCTTCCGTTCCCTTCCCCAGAGAAATACCGGGCGTTCATATTCGTCAGCAATGCCGCCCGCGACGAGACCGAGAAGTGCGGGTCTCCATTCGGGATCGCCGAGTGCGATAACAGAACGCAACCAGTCATGCTCTTTTCCGCCAGAGGCGGATCCGCCTCTGGCGGACAGTCGTGTGTGCACTGCGCGCGTGAGTGCGCCGGCTTCTGCTTTTCTTTTTCTATTCGCACTCTCCAATTTCTTCGCGAGCGCATCGGCCTCGTTCTCGTCAGTAGTCGTGAAAAGATTAAATGCTTCGCGTGCATCGCCCATTCGGCTCGCGGCGTTCACACGCGGTGCAATCATAAAGCCGATGTCATCTTCAGTGAGCGCGCGCTGTTCGACGCGCATACCTCGAAGCAATTTCTGAAGGCCGATGCGCGGTGACTTGCGCAGAACCAGAAGACCGAATTTCGCAAGGATACGATTCTCGCCGACGAGCGGCACCATATCGGCGATAGTCGCGAGCCCGACCATATCCAAGAGCCACTTCTCCCAACCGATGGGTACTTTTTCTCGCAGTTCTGGCGAAACAGCAAGTGTGGCACACACCAACTTCCAGGCGACTCCTGCGCCACAGAGTTCGTGGAATGGATAGGCCTCATCAGCACGAGCATTCGGATTCACTACCGCATACGCATCTGGCAAACCAGATTGTGCAGGCATATGATGGTCGGTGACAATAACTTCCATACCAAGTTCTTTTGCGCGTGCGATTGGTTCTAGGTCGGTGATGCCAGAGTCGACTGTAACGATAAGTTTTACGACACTTTTTGCGAGCCCTTCGATACCGCTCACATTCATACCGTAGCCCTCGTCGTGTCGATGCGGAATATAATTCTCGAAATTCGCACCGGTCTTCTTCAAGAAGTCGTGCAGGACAACTCCTCCCGGAATACCGTCGCAGTCGTAGTCGCTCCAGACCGCGATTCTTTCTCCTGAAAGAATCGCGGTACAGAGCCGCTCCGCGGCTTTTTTCATATCCGTCATCAAGAGCGGATTATGAAGATGCTCGTCATACGAGGGATTCAGGAATCTCCCAGCGTCTTCTTTCGTTCGTATGCCGCGGCGCGCAAGAAGCGCCGCAGTTAGGTCGTCATACGAGAGAAGTTCTTTGCGAAGAATATCGTCGAGGGGCTCGTGGAGCGGAAACATAAAGTAGTTGTAAGGTATAAGGTATAAGTTGTAAGATTAAATGCAATGGAGGACACTATTTTTATGAAAATCGTTCGGCGCGAGATTCCTGCCGAAATCGTGTATGAAGACGCTGATACGCTCGCTTTCTTGGATGTGAAACCGACAACACCAGGCCATACACTAGTGGTGCCGAAGAAATTGACAGAGAATATCTTTGATGTAGAAGAAGAGACGCTTGCTGCCGTGATGCGCACGGTGCGGAAAATCTCGCCTGCAGTACGCGATGCTGTCGGCGCGCACGGTGTGCACATCAATTCAAATCACGGAGAATCCGCAGGGCAAATTGTTCCGCATCTCCATATTCACATCATTCCGCGCATGTCTCGCGGTGAGTTCTCTTTCTGGCCGCAGAACGACTATCCTCTTGGTGACGCCGCTGAAATTGCCGCCAAAATCCGCGGTTTGCTTAGTTAAACGGCTCATTCCTGAGACCGAACGGCTCAAATGGTGGGAAATGAGCCGTTTACCTAGTTGAGTGCTTCGATACCTGGGAGCGTACCCGCAGCGAGGAAGTCGAGCATCGCGCCACCTCCAGTAGAGACGAATGAGAATCGCGGGAGAAGCCCGAGACCTTCAATGGCGGCGACCGTGTCGCCGCCGCCGATAACGGAATATGCACCTGAATCGGCGACGGCGCGCGCGAATGCATCGGTCGCGCTAGTGAATCCATACTCATACTTCCCTAGCGGACCGTTCCAGAGAATCGTCTTCGCTTTTTTCGCGAGGTCAGCGAGAAGAACTGTCGTGCCGGCGCCAAGGTCAAGAATCGCTCCGTCTTTAACAACAGAATCAACGGGCAGAACGATTCTTGGGTTGGCCAAGAGTTTTTTAATCGTGTTTTCATCTGTAGTCGAGACAAGCGACTTCCCTATATCCTTTCCTGATGTCTTCAAGAAACTGTTCGCGAGCGCCCCGCCGACAAATACTTGGTCATAAATCGCGAGCAGTCGCGTTAGTACCGCCTCTTTCGTCGAGAACTTCATTCCGCCGATTACAGCGAGAGAAGGACGCTTTGGTGTGAGCGCGCGCGACAATTCCATAACCTCATCTTCAAGAAGAAATCCTGCGTAACTCGGCAGAAGTTCAGGAATGCCGACGATGGAAGCGTGTGCGCGGTGGCAAGTATCAAAACAATCTTGAACAAATATATCGCCGAGTGCGGCGAGTTCTCGTGCGAACGCGCGATCATTCGTTCGTTCACCTGCATTGCGACGAAGATTTTCAAGAACGAGGATTTGGCCGGGCGCTAGATCTCGGATTGCATCTCGCGCTCCCGCGCCGACTGTCTCTCTGAAGAATGAGACGCCGGAAATAAGTTTTGCTAATTTTGCAGCGACCGGCGCAAGTGTTTCGGTTCCATGCCTGCCGGCAGGCAGGCCTTTCTCTCCGATGTGGCCGATAAGTATAACCTTCGCTCCGCGCTCGGAAAGAAATCTTATAGTCGGTAGTGCGCGCCGCAGGCGATAGTCATTTGTCACTTCTCCGTTCTCAATAGGGACATTCAGAGCTGCGCGTACCAGTATCGGAACGCTTTCAAATAGTTTTATATCGCGGACACTTCGCATACTACGCGAATTGTTTTACCAGTTGAGTGAAGGCGTGCGGGTCAATTGATTCGTGTCCGACCAAGAAACCGTCAACGCCTGAAGTTGCGGCAAGGTTGCGAACATTTCCGGCTTCGACTGAACCGCCGTAAAGTATATAGGAATGTGAGGAACTCTTCCCAGGCAGAAGTTCTGCGAGCACCTTGCGGATATAGAGCACCATCTCAACAAGATCGTTCGACTCAATCGCGGCTGAAGCGGTCTTCCCTATCGCCCAGAGCGGTTCATACGCGATGATAATTTCTGTGCGTTCCTTCTGTGCGAGTGGCTCAATTGCGCGGGTTAATTCTTCGCGAATGACTGCGAGATATCGTCCTTCATCATCGCGTTCGCTCTCGCCGATGCATAATATAGGTGTGAGTCCTTGCGTGAGCGAATGGGCGAGCTTCTCGGAAATAATCGCATCAGTGTCGCCTGCGGCGCGGCGCTCGGAGTGTCCGATGATTGCATAGGATGCGCCGACTGCTGCGAACGCCTGCACCGTAACTTCTCCTGTTTCTGCTCCGCCAGTAGTCGCTGAAACATCTTGTGCGGCGAAAGCGACTTTTGACTTATTTCGAAACGCGAGCGCTCCGAGCAGCGGCGCAGGCGGTGCGAGCACAATATCACAATCAACAACTCGCACTAGTTTCTTACTTGTCGCGAATAGTTTTTTCGCTTTTTCAAAGTCCTCAATGTACGCTTTCCAATTTGCAACTATGAGCATATTGTAAATAATAACAGGTGTAAGGGGTAAGGTTTAAGGTGCAAGGAATTACTTATCCCTTATCACTTACACCTTACAACTAACGCGTAATCGCGTAGGTACCAGGAATAAAATTCCAACTTCCTCCCGGTCCTGACTCAAACACTGCGCTTGCTAGGCCTGTATCATAAGTAACTTGAGCTGAATTCTTCAGTTTTATTTTGTAAGCGGTAACTTCTTTAAGAGAGACACTGTTTTCAATCGGAATAAGTCCGTGCGCCGCGTACGCTACAAAAACGGAAGAACTGTTATCTAGATTGATTGCCTCAATATCTCCACCTGTCTCGGCACTATTATTTTGGGAGATTAGGAATATGAATGAGCCGGGCGTTCCAGAGTTTTGGAATGTAGCGCTATTTTTTACTGATATCTTGCTGCTATTAAGTCGATCTGATGGTTTATCAGCTATAATAGCCACGCTTGTAGCCCCCAAAGCCGACGCCATTTTTACGACAGCGGAGTTTTGAATTGTGATATTACCCGTGACCCAGATAGGTCCGTTTATTGTTACGACAGCACTATTGCTAATCTCTAGATCGCAAGGAATTTTTATTGGACCTAGAGTTACACTACCCGAAGAAATAGTATAGGAATCGTCTGAACATTCGGCCGTCCCTCCTGCGGCCGCTTGGATTTCCCATTGATTAATTTGGTCGTCTGAAATTGGAAGAGGTGCCGTTGGTTGGTCTTCACTACTTGGATGTGATGTGCCTCCAACGGATGTATTGGTCTTTATGGAATAATAGTAGGCATCTTTGTCAATAATCGTATTTGCTGAAGCATTTCCGATAGTGTGGGCATAGACCGAGCTCGTTGCATGGATGCCATATACCAACCCGTTCACGCCAGAGGAAATAACATCACCATAAATATAATTTTGGCTGGTACCTGTAACAGGACCGCCCGAGAACACATTGCCGATTATTTTTGAAGTATTTTCCATAATGAAACCGCCTTGTCCTGATTGTATTCCGTAATGAAATGAAATGATGGAATTATTTATGCCAACATTCGCTTTGATAATTTTTGTTGCTGCGGGATTGGTGCTGTTTGGTATATAGCCAGTCGCCGTAATCTGTTTGGTAGACCCGTCAATAGTCGAGACCGTTACGGTAAACACACCAGGAACAAGCTCTGTATTCGTTTCTCCTGCATAGGAGGGGTTTTGATTAAGCTGATAGACGGCTTCGTCAATACCTGCCTCTGCAAGTGCGAGTGCCTGCGTTTTCGCTGCCATACTCCGCTCGCTTTTTGCATATTCGGTTACTGAGCCGAGGAATGCAGTCGACACCGCGAGGAAAATTCCGAGAAAGACAAGAGAGATGAGAAGAATCTGTCCTTGTGCTTTAGGATGGTGAGAGATTTGGTGCATATCAGTGATTGCGCAAATATACTTGCTTGTGTAAATGGCCAATTACGGCCTTCCCTTTTATTACGACCTTGGTCTGGACATCAATGTCGACCTTCTTCACCTTTGTGAAGTCGACATTATCATAGGCGAAGGTGAGCGTATCCACTGTTGTACTTAATTGTTTCTTTCCGGATATGCGATTGCTCGACGAATCCGCCTGCATAATGCGATAAGAAGTCGTTCCGCTTACGAAGAATACGGCATAATCATATTTCCCAGTGATTCTGTTGCCTGAGCTGTCGATAGCCGGCAATTCGAGCACAAGAGTAGTTGCACTCGTCGTATAGGTCGTCCCTGAGAACACATACGAAGCGAGTACCTGATTGGCTGGCAGAATCATTGTCTCTGCTTCGTTCACGATTTTCCCCGCACCGCTGGCGACACTCATAATCCCTCCGTCCGAGCCGAGCACGGAGTTGAAATTAATGTAAAAATTTCCGATCGCAGCCGTAATAAGGACTGTGAGCCCGATGACTATAGTCGTTTCAATCAAAGTAAAACCCTTCATGGGAGTCCGCCGATTTTAGTAATAAGGGTTGAAAGCGATATGGATTTCGTCGTTCCCTTCTCTGTCCACGATACGGTGGCTACGACTTTCTTAGTGCCAGTATTGAAATCGGAGATGATAATATTGCCACTGCCTGAAGTAAGCGAGGCGAGCATGCTGTCTGAGAATGATCCAGAAGACGGCAAGGATGCATAACCGAGAGCGCGCAGTCCTTCAATCTCGTTCCCAGCGATCTTGAGCGCAAGGTCTTGATCCTTTGCATTCTTGACGATCGGAGCGCCAAAGAGAATTGCTTGAGACACGAATAGCATAACCCCTACAATGAAGATTGAGACGATGATTTCAATAAGCGAGAATCCGCGAGATGTGCGCATACTAGAAAGCGGAAGATAGCGAATAAATCGGTGCAATCATTGAGACGGCAAAGATGCCGACGAAGGCGCCGATAAAGAGAATAAGAACCGGCTCAATGATTGTCGAAAGATTTTTTGTCTTTTCTGCAACATCTTCTTCATAAAACTCAGCGATCTGTTTCAACATTTCTGCAACCTTACCTGTCTCTTCCCCCACCAAGAGCATTTCGCTCATTAATATAGGATACAGTTTAGTTCGTTCAGCGAATGACGAAGAAAGAAGCTCGCCTTTCCTAACACGCATCTCCGCCTCTTCCACTACATCCGCATATGCTTTTGCGTGTACCACTTCTTTCGTTATAGAAAGAGCGTCAAGTACCGGAACGCCGGAAGAGAGAAGTGATGAAAGTGTGCGAGAAGCGCGCGCGGTATAGGTCTCGCGCACAAGTTCGCTTATAACCGGCATATGTAATGCGGTCGCAAGTACCAGTCCACTTCCTATCCGAGAGCGAACGAAAGTGATACTGCCTAGCACCAGCGCAATAAGTAATGTGAAGACGACTATGACATGTGCCACCATAAAATTAGAGAGAGCGACGATGATACGAGTAGCGAGTGGCACCTGCACACCAAGCTCGGTAAAGGTGCTCGTCAATGTCGGCACAACATAGATGAGCATAAGAATACCGACTACTACGACTGTTGAAATGACAATTGCTGGGTAAATCATCGCACCGCGAATCTTGCGTGCGAGTTCTTCCGAGCGTTCCATCTGGAGAGCAATAACATTGAGAGAATCGGCCAAGGAACCCGATTCCTCGCCAGCCCGAGCCATTGCGATGAATATTTCAGGAAATACCTTCGGATACCGTGCCAATGCCTCGTGGAATGACGATCCTTTTTTGATTGACTCAGAAAGTCCAATTGAAATCTTTTTTAGATACTTGTTGTTTGATTGTCGTTCAATAACCGAGAGTGCGCGCGCGAGCGGGAGGCCGGCAGAAAGCATCGCAGATACATTTTTCGTCAATCGGACAATTTCGCTACGCTTCACTCCCGTGCCGATAGAAATAGAAAACCATGACGGAAGCGTAAGAGCGCTCGCACTATCAGTAATGCTCACCACCACTCCTCCTTCTTTCTGTATTTGGTCATACACCGCGAAATGCGAAGCCGCCTCAATCGTGCGCGTCTGATTCGGCACCCCTTCTTTCTGTATGGTGACGCTGAATTTCATATTATTCATTCACTGTGCGCAGGACTTCTTCAACGCTCGTGATTCCGCGTGCGGCTTTATAAATGCCGTCTTGGAGCATCGTGAGCATTCCTTCTTTCTTCGCCTGCGCTTCGAGCGCATCGCTCGTGGCAGAATGAAGCATCAAATCGCGGATAGTAGGAGTAACTTCAAGGACTTCGTGAATGCCGATGCGGCTCTTGTAGCCATCATCGCTCCCCGCTCCAGGCACCGGCCGATAGAAATGAATGTCATCAAGAGTTGAGTTCTCTTTCAGCAGCTTCTCGTCTTTTAGGGCTTTGAATGCAGCGGCGAAGTCCTCTTCGCTCGCGATCTTGGCTCGCATAGCGGCATCAACCGCATATTCTTCTTTGTTATCGCAGAGTTTCCTCACGAGTCGCTGTCCGATGATGACGCGAACGGTCGAAACAAGAAGAAATGGCTCGACACCCATATCGATAAGGCGCGGGATAGCGCCTGCGGCGCTGTTGGTATGAATCGTAGAGAGCACGAGGTGGCCGGTCAGTGCAGCATTAATAGCGAGCGAAGCCGTTTCGCCATCACGGATTTCGCCGACCATAATAATGTCCGGATCTTGACGCACAAGCGAGCGCAATCCGTTGGCGAAGGTAAAGCCGATTTGCGGATTCACCTGCGTTTGGTTGATACGCTTCATTTGATATTCGATTGGGTCCTCGACCGTCGAGATGTTTACATCCGGCTGATTGAGAATGTCGAGCATCGTGTAGAGCGTGGTCGTTTTGCCGGAGCCGGTCGGACCGGAAATTAGGATAATGCCCGTCGTTTGCTTCAATGCGCTGTGAATACGCTCCGTATTCTCGCCGTGGAGGCCGAGCACTTCGAGCGTAAATCCCTCGCCGGTCTCGCGCAGAAGGCGCATCACCGTTTTCTCGCCGAAGAATGTCGGGAGAATCGAAACACGGAAGGAAACGCGATCTGCCTCGGTTTCCATCTTGAATCGGCCATCTTGCGGAAGGCGCTTCTCGTCCAATTTCAGATTCGAGAGCACCTTAATGCGCGCGACGATGCTCGCGGCGGCGGTTTTCGGCAGGGTCATCGCGTCGTGGAGAATACCGTCAATGCGATAACGAACCAACACCTCGGTCTCCATCGGCTCGATGTGTATGTCAGATGCACCTTGCACGATAGCGTGTCGCAAAAGTGTGTCGACGATGCGCACAATCGGCAGGTCCTCCGCCATTTTTTTCAAGTCATCGCCCGAGAGGTCTTTATTGTCATCTTCGGAGGTGCGAATCTTCCCTGCTTCGGTTGCAATGATGCCTCCGAATTCATCCTTGAGCGATTTCTGATACTGCAGGAGCGCATACTTGATGCTCTCAGTGTCGGTCAGCCGCGCCAATATCTTAAGACCTGTTTTTTTGCGTACCGAATCAATAGATGCGAGATCCTCAACATCGAGCATCGCCACTTCAAGCGAGTCGTCGCTCTTTTTATACGCGATGATGTTGTGCGTGCGTGCGATTGGCTCGGGGATAACCGAGAGAATATCAGTAGGAATGCGGAACTCTTTCAGATTGACGAATGGAATGCCGAGGACATACGCGTGAATGCGCCGCAACGCGTCCTCTGTGAGCGACCCGCGCGAGACGAGTATGTCGCCGAGCGATTGTCCGCGCGTTTTCGCCTCCTCGAGTGCATCATCGATTTCTTTTTTAGCGACGAGGCCCGAATCAATAATGAACTCTTTCAATTCCCCATCCGACACATGCATATGGGTAAATTATACTCTATAATTATTCATGATGAATAACGAAGTACGAATAGCAATCTTCAAAGGGAAACAAATAAGAAAAATCATTTATCAAAACGAATGGTGGTTTTCGGTTGTGGATGTTATCGAAGCGTTGACCGATAGTGCAAGACCGAGCGTTTATTGGAGTGCGATGAAAACAAGGGTTAAAAGTGAGGATGGAATTCAGTTATCTACAATTTGTAAACAACTGAAACTACAGGCCGCTGATGGAAAATTATATGAAACGGATTGTGCCAATACCGAGAATATGTTCCGTATCGTTCAATCAATCCCCTCTCCGAAGGCCGAACCACTCAAACGCTGGCTCGCGAAAGTCGGCTATGAAAGAATCCAAGAAATAGAAGACCCAGAGCTGGCGACAAAAAGAACGCGAATACTCTATAAGCTCAAGGGCTATCCAGATGATTGGATTGAAAAAAGAATGCGCGGTATCGCTATTCGAGAAGAATTGACGGATGAATGGCAGAAGCGGGGAGCGAAAGAGAAAAAAGAATATGAAATTCTGACCGCAGAAATATCCAAAGCCGCTTTTGGAGTGACGCCGAGTCAATATAAAAGATACAAAGGCCTGAAGAGAGAAAACCTGCGCGACCATATGGATGACTTCGAATTAATTTTCACAATGCTGGGCGAACGCTCCACGACTGAAATTCATCGGACAGAAAACTCGCGCGGATTGCCGAAACTTAAAGCAGATGCCAAGGCCGGAGGCGATATCGCTGGTGGCGCGAGGAAGAATCTAGAGAAACGATTGAATCGTTCTATCGTTTCTAAAAAGAATTTCAAGACATTGGTTAAACACAAAGCACTAAAGTGATGTGCATACTGAGTATGCACAAAATAGCGTGCCTCGCCCTTGGCGAGGTACGCTTTTCACACATCACACAAAATAAAAACCGCCTCAACCTTTCGGAAGAGGCGGTACCATAGCATCAATGTCGAATAGGGCTTCAGATTTTCTTGAAATCCTTTTCGAGAAGAGGGTCAATGTAAGAAACTTTCCCGCCATTTTTGTCGAAAGCAAACCAGAGCACTTTCAAGGGCATTCCTTCAACCTTGGGTGCAACTCCCATGACGGTTGCTTTCCCAACACTGTTAACCAAGATACGGTCTCCGTGCTTAAGACGGAAAAACTGCATACAGGCCTTATCGGAGATGTCGACATCAAATTTTTGCCCACCTCGTGCGGTAACCCGTTTCGGAATCATACTACCCTCCTTGGGATTCAAGTGAATCAGAACTGTTTTCTATGGCGCAGAATACGGCATCTAATTGTGGTGTCAAGTTGATAGTTGACTTATCGCAAACCGTTTAGTATCTTTATCAGTAACTGAATGCTCCTTTGGGAGCTTTCTTTTTAGAAGGTTCATCCAGCACTAACTTGTTTGTTGAACAATAAACATATGCATTATGTCTATGTACTTACAAATAATGAGGGCGGGATATATGTGGGGTGTACTGGCGACTTAAAAAAGCGTCTGACGCAACACACAGGAGGGCGTGTGAAGACAACGGGTGGAAAGAAATGGACATTAGCGTATTATGAGGCCTATCGTGCGGAGTCAGACGCGTGGCAGCGTGAACAAAGGTTAAAAGATCACGGGCAAGCGAAACGGCAATTGAAAGACCGAATTGTCGCCAGTTTACAAACAAGTTAGTGCTGGATAAACATACATATTCCATATGATTGATTTAAAAACCATCAATGCAGTGCTCGGAGAGTTCGAAGACAGGGGCATTAGCCGCGAGACGATGATTGAGGCCATCGAGAGTGCGATGGCGACCGCCTATAAGCGCGAATACGGCAAGCGCGGGCAGGTTGTACACGCGAAGTTGGATCTCAGTACCGGCACTATCTCCTTCGAACAGATTAAAACGATTGTAGACGACACGACCGTGCGTTTCCCTGTGGCCGGCGAAGAAATTCCTGAGGAGCATAGCCATATGCACTCATTTCATAATGAGGAAGAACAACTCGCCGAGGGCGAATTGCCACGCTTTGACCCTGAGAAGCATATTCTCCTCGCCGATGCGAAGCTTATGAAGCGCGATGCTTCAGTGGGTGAACAGATTATCTTTCCGCTCGAACCGCAGGACGACTTCGGCCGTATCGCAGCGCAGACCGCGAAGCAGGTGGTCATCCAGAAGGTGCGTGAGGCCGAGAAGACCTCGATGATGGAAGAATTCGGCGAGAGGAAGGGTCAGATTGTGTCGGGTATCGTCCAGAGGATGGAGCGCGGTGCGATTTTCGTCGATCTTGGACGTACGACCGGCATCATTCCCTATGAAGAACAGATTCCGGGCGAGCGGTATCGTATGGGCGAGCGCATTCGCGCGTATCTCTACGCGGTAGACGAGGGATTCCGTGGTGTCTATCTGCGACTTTCTCGCGCGCATCCGAAGTTTGTCGTAAAACTTTTTGAAATGGAAGCGCCCGAGCTTGCGAGTGGCGCGATAGAAGTGAAGGCACTCGCACGCGAGCCGGGCAGTCGCACTAAGATTGCACTTGCTTCGAAGGAGGCACATGTCGATCCTGTCGGTTCTCTCGTCGGCCAGCGCGGAGTGCGCGTCTCGACCGTTATGAGCGAGCTGGGTGGCGAACGCATTGACATTATCGAATGGAACGATGATGCAAAAGAATTCGTAAAAGAGGCGCTCTCCCCTGCCACGCCGATTGAGGTTGTGCTCAATGAGACCGACCATCGCGCGACAGTGACCGTTTCTGAAGATGAACAATCGCTCGCTATCGGTCGTGGCGGACAGAATGTGCGTCTCGCGGCGAAACTTACTGGCTGGAACATTGATATTATTTCTACTGGCGGTACTGAAGTTGCAGGGTCTGCCGGCGAAGCGACACCGTTCGACGAAGATCCTTCTCGAAAAGAAGATGAAGCAGATCCTGCAGATGCGGCGGGTGTTATGCCAACCGAAAGTGAGGAAATCATTACTGAAGAAGTGGCAGAGATAACCGAACTCCCTGCTGAAGAAGAACTGACTGAACTTCCGGCGAGCGACGAGACCGCCGCCGATGCTGAAGAAGACCGCGACACCGCAAAAGACGAATAATTTATTATCTATACTATTCATTCCTATGAACTTGCTACACGACATTGACCCGGGCACCAAGGAAGAGATGAATGTCATCATTGAGATTCCGAAGGGTTCACACAACAAATACGAGATTGATAAAAAGACCGGCATTATCAAGCTCGATAGAGTGATGCATTCTGCACAGGACTATCCTTTCGACTACGGATTCGTACCACAGACGCTTTGGGATGATCATGATGCGCTCGATGTCGTTCTTCTGACGACTCATCCGCTCGTGTCGGGTATCCTCGCTCCTGCGCGTCCGATTGGTATCTTGCATATGGTTGATGGTGGCGAAGCCGATGAAAAAATTATCGCCGTTGCCTCGGGTGATCCGCGCTATGCCGAAGTGAAGGATATTACGGATGCCAATCAGCATGTGCTGAAAGAAATCGCCCACTTCTTCGCGACCTATAAGCAGATTCAGAAGAAAGAAGTGGTCGTTGGCGAATTCGAAGGTCGCGAGGCAGCGCTCGCTGCATTTGAGCGTGCGAAGAAGATGTATCTCGACAAATAATATGGAAAACGAACCGCTTCTCCCTCCTGGTGAATCATTACCGCCAATGCCTTCAGCTAAACAACAGTCCTGGGGTGTGGTTATTTCGATTGTTATTATCGTTATGATGATTGTCGTCGGTGCATTCTATTCGTGGGGTCAGCGGGTAGCCGAGAATCAACCGCCAGCCACTGCACAATAAATCTTACTTACCCCTTTAACCTTACCCTTTTTACCTATGACTCCTCGCGCTTCTATGCTTGTACCGATGGTTATCGAGAAGAGCCAATTTGGCGAGCGCGCCTATGATATTTATTCGCGCCTCTTGAAGGAGCGCATCGTCTTTCTCGGAGGACAAATAGATGATGATGTCGCGAATCTTGTCATCGCTCAGCTCTTATTTCTTGAAGCAGAAGACCCGAAGAAAGATATTTCGCTCTACATCAACTCGCCGGGCGGCTCGGTCACAGCAACCTTGGCGATGGTGGACACGATGAATCATGTAAAGCCGAATGTCTCGACCGTCTGCGTCGGTATGGCTGCCTCAGGCGCAGCGATTCTCCTCTCTGCGGGCGAAAAAGGCAAACGGTTTGCACTTCCGAATGCCGAGATAATGATTCATCAGCCGCACGGCGGCGCCGAGGGTCAGGCGACCGATATCGAGATTACCGCGAAGCAGATTCTGAAACTCCGCGCCGTATTAAATAAGATTCTCGCGAATAATACCGGCCAGCCGATTGAGAAAATAGAGAAGGATGTCGAGCGCGACTTCTTTATGACCGCCGACGAAGCGAAGAAATACGGCCTCGTTGATAAAGTATTTAATTGACGCTTCGTCACGCTGGCGAGTGTAAAAATAAAAAAAAGAAGGGCGAGTCGCGATGAAATCGCGCCTCGCCCTTTCTCGTACTCTACTTCGCGTGTGCGGCTTCTTTTTCCGCATCGATGCGTCTGAGTGTTCGCTTAAGATCGAGCTCCTTACCTTGTAAGGTCATCGATTCAAGCTCGATTGATTTCAGAGAATCGCGGATATGAGCGCGTACTAACTGCTCAACATGGAGAACACTGTAATCATTCCCCATGTTCCCGTTCGTGATTGAGAGAGACCTGTTGGATGGGTGAAATGCCGGATGTCTGATTGTCAAGAATGATATATCTCCATGGAAGGTTGCATCGACCACATATTCATTTGACCACACATCCTCTTCGATAAGCTCAATAAAGAGTTTGCCGAGTGGTCTTTTCTCTAAATCGCTTTGGATGATAGGTTCGAGTGTTTGATTACCTTCTGAATCCCATACGGATACTCCTGCACATTTCATGACAACCTCCCTTTTCTAGAATGATTCGGCGAAATGTAACTATCTGACAAGGTTCACTATCCATGAGCGATACTACTCTAGATGTTGTAAACATACAAGTTTGACAGCATTATACCAAAGTATATACTTCGGTAATGATAACGAATACCAAAACATTGCTGACGGTGAAGATTGATAAGAAACTGAAGGAACGCGCGAAACAGACCGCGGCTTCGTTCGGGTTACCGCTCGGCACTATGATCAATTCATTAATCCTTCGAACAGTCAACGAAGGACGGCTTGAGCTGGTCGATGTTACGCCGGCGGCATTGCGGCGGATTAACAAAATCCGTAAGGAGTTGCGCGAAGGCAAGGGCTATGGACCGTTTACTGTTGATGAATTATTTAAAAATATCTACCGCTGAAAATGTTCTTGCATTACAGTTCACACTTCAAGAAATCATTTCGTAGACGGCCAAAGTGGATACGGGAACTTGCTGAAGAACGCGTGCGACTTTTCGCTCAAGACCCGAGACACCCATTACTTGATGACCATCCGCTTGGTGGCAAACTCACAGGTCTCCGTAGTTTTTCAATCACAGGTGATTTGCGCGTCCAATATGAGCCATTCCCCGATGGTTCAGCACGCCTTACCAACCTTGGTACGCACCACGAACTTTACGGTTAATTTTATAACGAAAAGCCCACGAGAAGCATGGGCTTCCGTGGGCGGCGTACTTCATTTTGGTTCAGGTGGCGGAGGAATGATGAATGTTCCTCCGCGATAATCAAAAACAGCTCCTGTTTTAATCACTTCCCGATATCCTTTATTGGTCTGTTTAAGGAACTCGATCTGACGATAGAGCGCCACAGCTCGCCTCTCATGCTCTTTCGCAACCTGCCTCGCGACATAAGTAGCAGCTTCGATGCTCGTGGGCTCATATTTCGGACACCACATAGGGCACGAAATGTAATTGAGCATGGTTGGATTGGCACATTCCCCCGCAACGCGGACTTTCCTCCCTTCAAATTTTATAAAACCTTTTCCTCTCGGTGTCGCGCTGTTTAGTTCGGTTCCATAGACAGTCCAAGGACCACGATCCAGAGAGTCCCAGTCCCAGATATGTTTCAATGATGCACAAGTTTTCCATGCTCTCGGCGGATTCAAGTTCCTAGCCATATGGGCAGGAATATTTTTTGCTCTTTCCTCTGCGGTAACTGTGATACGGTATTCGGGCTCGTTAAACTCGCGAAACCAGCACTTCAAACGCCTCAAATACTCGCAAACCTTTTTGAGAACTGTTCCGTCCTCAATTCTGATAAGAATGTACATCGGTTTTCCTCCTTTTTTGGCAATTCCGTTTAATAGAACGCTACTCTCATTGCATTCAGTGTCAAGTTTATTGACATCCAATAGAGCAGGTGATACACTTTTGGAACAGTATGATTACCGAAGCAAAAAAGAGAATAAATATCAGTGTTTCAAAGGAAGTGAATGCAGTCGTAGCCTCGCTGGCGAAGCGTGATCGTGTTCCTCAGGCGACAAAAGTGGCCCATCTGCTTTTGCTCGCTCTTGAAATCGAGGAGGACCAAGTGCTTGATGCTCTTGCAGCGAAGCGTGATACGCTGCGAGCGAAGTTTGTGTCACATGCGTTCGCATGGCGCTAGAATTCACGATTGTCTATCAATTAGCGGTAACGCAGGAAGATATCCCGCGTATCGCAGAAGCGTGGAGAGATAAAATTAAGTCAGCTATAGAAGATAAGCTCGTCACGCATCCGGATATGTATGGCAAGCCGTTGCGCAGGTCGCTCCGCGGGTATCGGAAATTACGCGTGGGTGATTATCGAATAGTTTTTCGTATTGATGCGGCACGAGTGAAGATATTTGCGATTGCACATCGATCGGTGGTTTATAAAATAATGGAACACCGACAGTAACTTATTCTTGGGTTTTGTGATAGTGTTTATTCACACCGTCTCGCTGATTGACTGACCTGAAAGCCGTACCGTCTTCCCTCTTTTTACAATTTCGTTCCATTTCGCAGAGGCGAATTGGAAATAACAAAACGGGCGTATGTCACTGAAAATCATATTAATACTACTCGCGCTGTCTGGAACCGGCGGTATTGTGCTGGGGTATGTTTTGCGTGTGCTTATCGGTCTCGCCCAGAAGGGTTCAATCGAGCTCGATATTAAACAAAAATTGCTTGTCGCGAAAGAACAAGCGGCGAAGATTATAGCCGAGGCGGAGTTCCGCGGAGAGGTTTTTGAAACAGAACGCCTCGCACCAATCGAAGAGCGCGAAGAAAAACTCTCTGCGCGGGAAGAACACATCGTTTCGCGAGAAGAGTTTCTTGATTCTCGCCAACGCGATCTTGATGATAAGGAGGATGAAGTGCGTGTTCGCGAGCAGGATGCGGTGCGTGCGAAAAGTGAGGCAGAAAAACTGACGGCAGAACGGTCAAAAGAACTCGCGAAAGTCGCCCACCTTTCAGAAGAAGATGCGCGCAAAGAACTTTTTTCTGAAATCGAACGCTCTTATGAAGAAGCGATTCTTCTACGACTACAGAAGCTCGCTGCGAACGGCCGCGAACGGCTTGAGGATAAGGCGCGTTCTATTCTCACAAGTACTATTCATCGCCTCGGAAACGCCGTGAATGCCGAAGTGATGTCTCTCTCAGTCACGCTTCCTTCAGAAGAAATAAAAGGAAAAATTATTGGGAAAGAAGGGCGCAACATTAAAGCATTTGAACGCGCGACCGGCGTGGATGTGCTGATTGACGATGTTCCGGACAAGATAACGCTTTCTTCTTTTGACCCTCTTCGCCGGTATATCGCCAAGACAGCACTGGAGAAGCTTATCGCTGATGGTCGTATCCAGCCGGTGAAAATAGAAGAAACCATAGAGAAAACGCGTGCCGAAGTTGCCGAGATTGTGAAGCAGAAGGGCGAGGCCGCGGCGTACGAAGTTGGTATTGTCGGTCTTGATCCGAAATTGACGGAGCTTCTTGGGCGTCTCTACTTCCGCTCCAGCTTTGGGCAAAATATGCTCCAACATTCTATCGAGACCGCATATATCGCGGGAATGCTCGCGACCGAGCTTGGTGCCGACGCAACTATTGCGCGTACCGCTGCCCTCTTGCACGACATCGGCAAAGCCGTTGATCATGAGGTACAAGGCACCCATGTCGAAATCGGGCGGAGGATTCTCGAAAAATTCGGCGTCGACCCACGCATTATTCAGGCGATGCAGTCACATCATGATGAATATCCGTACGAAACGCCGGAGGCAATCATCGTGCAGGTGGCAGATGCTATTTCAGGCAGCCGCCCAGGCGCGCGCCGCGATACGGTCGACCGTTATCTCGAACGCCTCGGCGACCTCGAACGCCTTGCGGCTACCTTCGAGGGTGTTGAGAAGGTGTATGCCATCGCGGCGGGGCGCGAGATTCGCATCTTCGTGAATCCCGGCAAGGTCTCTGACCTCGCGATGCATAAGCTCGCGCGCGATATCGCCAAGCGCATTCAAGAAGAGCTCAAATATCCGGGCGAAATTAAGGTGAACATCATTCGCGAGAACCGTGTCGTCGAGTTCGCACGCTGATTTTGCGCTATCCACGCCTCGTGAAGAGCCCTCTTGCGTAATAGGGTGCATTTCCTATACTTCTCCCCATACCCACCCTGTAGGTCGTGGGATTAGCAATTAGCAGATACTCATGAATAAAGCAGACATTGTCGACAAAGTTCACAGCGTTCTCGGCTCGACTAAAGCCGATGCAGAGCGTGCTGTTGAAACCGTTATCGATTCAATCGTTTCTGGTCTTAAATCCGGTGATGAGGTATCGATATCAGGTCTTGGCATATTCGCGACGAAGGCGCGTCCAGCGCGCCAGGGCCGCAATCCTCGCACGGGCGAGACCATCCACATCGCGGCATCTCGCACGGCGAAGTTCCGTGCCGCAAAAGCGCTCAAGGACGCAGTGAAATAGTTACTTCAAGTATTTCTTTTTGTTTAGTTTGTCTGGAAGATACGATTCTGGCTCGCTTGCCCCGAACGGAGTCGAGGGGTATTTTTCATATCCCTCGCCGTAGCCAAGTTCTTTCATCAGTTTTGTTTCTGGGTTGCGTATTTTTTTCGGAATAGGCAGATTGCCGTACGAATGAATATCGGCCTGTGCAGCACGAAGTGCATCGTAGGCAGAACGATTTTTCTTCGCTCTAGCGAGATACGCAACGCCGTGCGCGAGATTAATCGCACATTCCGGATAACCGATAATCTCGCAGGCACGGAAGACCGCGTTGGCGACCACAAGTGCCGTCGGCTGAGCGAGTCCGATATCTTCAGAAGCGAAAATAACCATTCTTCGAGCGATGAAAAGCGGGTCTTCGCCTGCTTCAACCATTCGCGCGAGATAATACAGCGCCGCATCTGCCTGCGAGGCGCGCATACTTTTAATAAAGGCACTGATAGTATCGTAATGTTCCTCTCCCTTCTTGTCGTAGCGCAGATGCGGCGATTCGAGGGCTTTGTTTAGGGATTCGATAGTAACCTCTCCATATAGACACTGTGCGCCTTCCATCATGCCGAACGCCTTGCGCGCGTCTCCGCTCGCATACCCCATCAGCCATTCAAACGCGTCTTTCTTTACCTTCAATTTCGCCTGCCTGCCGGTAGGCAGGTACTTTTCGGCTTTGAAAATGATTTTGTGCAACGCTTCTTCAGAAAGCGGTTCGAGCACGAATACGCGACAGCGCGAGAGAAGCGGCGCGATGATTTCAAATGAAGGATTTTCGGTTGTTGCGCCGATAAGCGTTAATTCCCCACTCTCGACATAGGGCAGGAGAAAATCCTGTTGGGCTTTATTAAAACGATGAATCTCGTCCAAAAACAACACCTTAGGTTTAAGGTTCAAGGTATAAGGTTTAAGCGAATTTCCTTGCCCCTTATCCCTTGCACCTAACAACTTCCTAATATCGTCTTTCCCCGCCGATACCGCTGAGAGCTCAAATAGTTCTGCATCAAGCGCCCGCGCATAAATGCGCGCGATGGTCGTCTTTCCTGTCCCGGGCGGGCCCCAGAGAATAAAAGAGAATTTATGTTTCTTCTCTACTGCGACACGCAGCGGCTTCCCTTCGCCCACCAAGTGTTCTTGCCCGACAACTTCATCGAGCGTCTGTGGTCGTATTCGTGCGGCGAGGGGCTCCATAGGAATATGGTACTCCTTTCTTTAATCAGTGCGGGATGGGAGAATCGAACTCCCACTAACAGATTGGAAATCTGTAGTTCTACCATTAAACTAATCCCGCGTTGAACTTAGATGAGAATATCACTTTTAAGGTAACATATGAATATGTCGCGCCTCGCTCCCTATCTTGGTATTATTGCCGGTCTTCTCTGCGGCTCTTTTATTATTTTTTTCTCCAGTCGTACAACTGTGGTTTATATCCCCGCCACGGTTGTCATTCCTGAAGTAGTGAGTCATGTTTCTACTACAACTACTTCAACACAAACAATCGCTCCTGCAGAACGCGCACCGTCAAAAGTTGTTTCTACAACCATTCCTGTGCCACCACCTTCTTCTGGGAGAAGTGCTGCGCTTACTGCTGCTGGTTCGGCACTTATTGATGCTCTGGTGAATATCATTTGCTATGCCCCAGCAGGAAGTGCCTTACATTCAATTTCAGCCAGTGGCGTTTTCATTGATCCTAAGGGCATCATCCTTACTAACGCGCATGTCGCGCAATATTTCCTTCTCGCAGATAAAGGCGTTTCTTGCACGATTCGTTCGGGTACCCCTGCCGCAGATCGCTATACTGCAGATCTTATTTATATCTCGCCGACATGGCTCAAGAAGAATCCGAGCGTCTTGACGGAGACATTGCCGAACGGGACCGGCGAATACGATTTCGCATTTCTCGCGGTTTCTCAAAGTGCCCCTCGAAAGGACTCGGGACAAGCAACAACTACTATGTCTCTTCCTGCTTCGTTTCCTTTCGTACCGCTCGCGACCGTGTCGCCTTTTACTGATACGCCAGTTGTTATTGCTTCATACGGCGCACAATTTCTTGAACCAAGCCAGATAATATCTACTCTTTTCCCTACGATGGTGTTCGGTTCGGTGAAAGATGTTTTTACTTTTGCGACCAATACGATTGATGTGCTCTCGCTTGGCGGTTCTGCTATCGCACAGGAGGGCTCTTCTGGCGGCGGTGTTGCTAATGTTGATGAAGAACTCGTCGGCATTATTACCACCAGTACGGTTTCCGGCGCGACCGATACCCGTTCCTTAAGCGCCATTACCGCTTCGTATATTCGTTCTGAATATGCGAGCGAGACCGGCAAGCCACTCAACACACTTCTCTTTAGGAGTTCCTCGTTCTCTATCGCTAATTTTAGTCAACAAATACCCGCTCTTGAATCGATCATCACTGTCAATCTTCCTTAATCATCGGGGCGCCGAGAATCGAACTCGGTCTAATTGCTCCCAAAGCAAGCGTACTACCGGTATACTACGCCCCGAACTTCTCCACTTTACTACCAAGCGAACCGAATAACAAACAGATTCTTATATGTTTGTTTGAGGTGAGCGCAGGGAGGAAGCTTTTTCTTAAAAGCTTACACTAATCTGCGGCAAATAGGTGACTTTCGCCATACCGTCTCGTCGACGGATCCAGACGAGACATCCGTCCACCTGCCACTCCCCTTCCCATTTTTTCTCAAGGACATACCACTCTCCTGTTCGTGCGACTTTGCGCACTTTTGCTTCATGGAGATTAAGTGATGGGTCGTACTCATCACCGGAACTTTTTTCAGAGAGAAAGTTATGTGCGAGTACGGTCTTAACTTCAACGAAATGCAGCGTACCTTCCTTCTCTGCAATCACATCAAGCTCCCCAGTTTTTTTAGAAATATTTCGGTCGCGGATAGTGAATCCGTGCCGCTTCAGGTACTCACAGGCAATACTTTCCCCCAAATTTCCTATCTCCTTAGTGGTCTTAGATGAAATGTCCATGCCTTTTAGAAATATGGCTCATTTGCTCAGTATACTCTAAGACCATACACAAATAATCATTACAGACAGATGTCCTTTATCCCCAGTATGCACCTACTTATCCACAGGAGTTTTTGTCGCAAATTTGTCGCAAAGTGGTGCGGGCAGGGAGAATCGGACTCCCGTCTCGTCCTTGGCAAGGACGCGTTCTACCACTAAACCATGCCCGCTTTTGCGAAACTATATCATAAAAAATAAGCGGCCACCTCTCGGTAGCCGCTCCCTAACAAGGGATTACATGATCCACATCTTTAGCATCAAACCCTCGCATCATATCCTTAAGGGTCGCTACTTCCAGGTCGCCACCAGCACCATATACCGAAAGATATAATCCGAAGCCGATGTAGATAGCAGAATGATAAAACATATTTTCTGCATGATCGACGAGAAAGACCACATCCCCGACTTTCCTTCGCTTGTGGCTGGTCTCGACTTTCCAGAACATTTTCCACCATTTGGTCCCATATCTACGATTTACTCCGTAGACGAGATTAACGAACTGGTAACAACTGAAAGAAAGCTTCTGTTTCCTATGGTACCGATTAAGAACTTTTACGATACCCTTCTTTATTTGAGGGGTAAGATTCAGCTGTAGACCAATAAAGGGTTGAGCCCGCCTTAACACGATAATGTCTGCTTTCCTTACATTTGCAAAATCTTTGCATTCTCGTAAGCGGCATACCTTCCCTTCTCTTTTGATAACGGTCTGGTAAACGGTCATTGTTTTACCGTCGACGAAGGTTATTCTCTCCTTATTTGGAGTAACAACTATCTCAAGCACGCTACCCTCCTTTCTGGTCCAATGAAGACACTACAGCAGTATTTTAAAAAAGTCGAGTTAGATGGTGCGCCCGCCAGGAATCGAACCCGGAACCTCTTCGTCCGAAGCGAAGCGCTCTATCCGTTGAGCTACGGGCGCATGCCTCTATACTACGGCACAAACAGCAAAAAACCAGCCGCGTTGTGCTACGATTTGGAAATGACTTATCGTATTCCAGAGGATGTCTCGAATGTCTCTCAATGCCTTCGAGAAGCAAGATACGAAGCATATCTCGTTGGCGGGTGCGTTCGGGATCTTATTGTAGGGAGAGAACCGAAGGATTGGGACATAACGACGAATGCGACACCTGAGCAGATACAGGCCGTATTTCCTGACTCTTTCTATGAGAACGACTATGGGACGGTCGGCGTGAAGACCGGCTCCGAAGATATGCGCCTCGCTATTGTTGAAGTAACCCCCTATCGAATCGAGTCCGGATATTCTGATAAGCGTCGCCCAGACAGTGTAGAGTTCGGCACTTCCCTACTCGAAGATCTCGCTCGGCGCGACTTCACTATGAATGCTATCGCGCTCGATGACTCTCAAGGACAAATTATTGACCCCTACGATGGCCAAAAGGACATAAAGGACAAACTCGTGCGCGCAGTTGGCAATGCGTCTGAGCGCTTTAATGAAGACGCTCTGCGTATGTTGCGCGCCGTGCGATTCGTTGCTGAGCTTGATTTCGGCATAGATGGCGATACAGCATCAGCAATAAGCGAAAATAGTCAGCATTTAAGCCATGTTTCATGTGAAAGGATTCGAGACGAGTTTGTGAGAATAGTAAACTCGCGTCAGCCAATGAATGCATTTATTTTGGCTCAACGACTCGGTATTCTAGAATTCATCTCCCCAAATCTTATTCGCGCCATTGGTATCGAGCAGAATCAAGCGCATAGCTACGATGTCTTCGAACATCTCCTTCGTGCAGTCCAGCATGCCGCTGATAAAGGGTTTAATCTAGAAATCCGTCTTGCTTGCCTCTTTCATGATGTGTCGAAGACAGACGCGCGCCGTCATTCTGATGAAAAGAATGATTGGTCCTTCCATGGCCACGAGGTAGTTGGTTCACGCGAAACAAAGAAGATACTAGAAAATCTGAAGTTTTCACGCGAAACAATCGAAAAAGTCGTTAAACTGGTTCGTTGGCATATGTTCTTTTCAGATCCTGAGCAAATCTCACTCTCAGCAGTGCGCCGTATGATAAAGAATGTCGGCGAAGAGAACATTTGGGATCTGCTTAATGTTCGTATTTGCGACCGTATAGGTACCGGCAGACCGAAGGAACAGCCGTTTCGTTTTCGTAAGTATAAGGCGATGGTGGAGCAAGCGCTTCGAGACCCAATCTCTGTCTCTATGCTTAAAACAGACGGAAATCGCCTTATGGAGAAGTTCCACGCGAAACCGGGGTCCAGGATTGGAGCTGTGTTAAATGCCCTTCTCGAAGAAGTTCTCGATAATCCTGGTCTAAATACTGAAGAATATATGGATAAGAGGGCAGAAGAACTGTTCAGTATGTCTGAAGAAGAGTTGCAGAAGCTAGGCAAATCGGGCAAACAGCGTCGTGAGTCGGCAGAAGATGAGGAAATGAAGCATATTTTTGATAAACATCATGTGAATTAGCTCGTTTCGAGCTAATTCATCCCGAGTCATACGAGGGATAAGGTACGCCCGACGGCGTTACGAAGCGTAATATGTGAAAAGTGTTTCGCGTGGAATGAAAACAAAAAAACCACCCAGTGGTGGCCAGAAGCGAAAAGGAGCAGGGGCGTAAAATAATGGTGCCTCCAGCCCGAGAAATGGGGTGGTTTTTGTTCGATACGATACGATCGCATACTGGATTCCGAAACAAGGAATGTTGTACCCAAGGGCTTGTATTTGCGGATCGCCGCAGCGCAGGTAGACACCTCGAAAGGGAAGGCAGAACGCCGACAGAAAGAGCAAGAAAGAACTACCGCGATAGCAGAAGCTTTCACCGAAGTAATAGCCACTGCCTCTGCAATGAAGAGTAGTTTTAATAAAGGACAATGTAAAGGACACCCTGTGGATAACTAATGTCCTTTATCCAGCACTAAATTTTAGTGCTGGATTTAGAGCGTTATAGAAATAGGGCAGTGGTCTGATCCGTAAATGTCGGTATGTATTTCGGATTTTTTTATATGCTTCATAAATTCTTGTACAACGAAAAAATAATCAAGACGCCAACCGACATTTCTATCGCGTGCTCTTGTCTTCATATCCCAGTAGGTATAGGCATCTGAGGTCTGGGGATGAAAATGTCGAAATGAATCAACATAACCGCTCGTAATCACTTCATCTATCCACGCTCGTTCTTGGGGTAAAAAGCCAGTATTCTCCTTATTTTCTTTTGGTCGGGCGAGATCTATCTCCTCGTGGGCAGTGTTCACATCCCCACAGAAAATAACCGGTTTCTGCTTGCGTAGTTTCTCTGCGAAAGCCAGAAAAGCATCATAAAAGCGCATCTTATAGTCCAATCGCTCGGGGCCCATTCCGCCGTTAGGGAAGTAGGCGTTTAGGAGCCAGAAATCCTCATATTCTGCGCCTATAATCCGCCCTTCTTGGTCAAATTCTTTTATTCCCATGCCATAAATAACTGATAACGGCTCAATTTTTGAATACAGAGCGACGCCGCTATAGCCCTTTTTCACTTTTGAAGACGAAAAGAACGAAGAGAATCCAGCAGGGGAGAGGAGTGTTTCCGGTACCTGCTCCGGACTCGCCTTGGTCTCTTGAAGGCAGAATATGTCCGGCTTCACCCCTTTTAAAAAGGACTCCCAATAATCGTTCTTCGCGAGCGACCGCAATCCGTTCACATTCCACGAGACGATTTTCATATTACTAGTATATAACTATAGACAGTCATACGGCGTACTTCTTATACACTTAGAGCAGTTGCGGTTGTGTATACAATGTGTATACTAGAAATATGGCAACTAAAACAGCAATTCTGAATGTGCGAACTGACGCAAAGACAAAGCTTGAGGCACAGCGAGTGTTCAAGCGAATGGGATTTGATCTCTCAACAGGTATTAATATGTATCTTTCTCGAGTAGTTCAAGACAAGGCGATGCCGTTCACTCCTCGTACGGTGAATGGTTTCACTCCGGAATATGAGGCGCGAATACTCAGAGAAACTGCCTATGCTGAGAAATATGGGAAGCGGTATACCGCTGATAGCATAATGAAAGAATTCTTTCGATGATCTATCAAATCTCGCTTTCCATTTCAACGCGGAGATATTTGAAGAAACTGAAGCGTTCTGGGGCGTTTAATCCATCTGTTTTAAACGCAATTTTTCAGTGTCTTGAGGAAGGTATTCCGCTTCCTGAGAAATGCAAAGACCATCAGCTCCATGGGGAATTTGCGCACCACAGAGAGTGTCATGTCGGATTTAATTTGTTGTTGGTCTATAGACGCAACGACGCGTTAAAAATCATAACTGTCTCTGATATTGGTACACACCCAGAACTATTTGGCGAGTAGCTCCTAACGATTTTTTCCGTGATACTTCTTGTGCACTTCGCGCAGGTGCGCGTCGGTGATGTGCGTGTAAATCTGAGTTGTGTTGATAGAAGCGTGGCCGAGGAGCTGTTGGACTGAGCGGATGTCGGCGCCGTTGTTGAGAAGATCGGTAGCGAAGACATGTCGTAAGATATGCGGGGTCATTTTCTTTGTGATGCCGGCTTTGGCGGCGCACTTTTTAATGATTCGTTCTACCGAGCGCGGCGTGAGGCGAGAGGGAATCGAGTTGCCAGCTGAAACATTCACGAAAAGCGCTTCAGCCATATCCTTGCGCGCTTTCAGATAGCGAGCGACGGCGCTTTTCGCCGCGTCTGAGAGGAAAACGACCCGCACTTTCTCGCCTTTCCCGCGTACCGAGAATGAATCCTGCGACAAATCGAGGTCATTATTAAGTGCACAGAGCTCCGAGACGCGCAGCCCAGTAGAGAAGAAGAGTTCGAGTATCGCTTTGTCGCGTACTTCGACAAGCTCAGTACCTTCGGTAGAAGCGAAGAGGCGTGCAAGTTCGGCAGGATTGATAAGGTCGAGCTCGCGTTCTGGGATCCTCGCGAGTTCTATCTTCTCTGGAGAAATAGCCGGAATGTCGCGCTTGCGTAAGAATTTCAAGAATGCGCGAAGGGCGATCATATAGTAATTCTGCGTGCGGCGTTTCATCGAGGCATTATTGGTGCCCGCTTGACGATTGAGCCAGAGGCGAAACTCACGAACATTTTGTTCGCTGATGTCCTTCACCCCTTTTATTTTCATCTGTATGAAGAAACGAGTCAGGTAATGGTCGTAATTTTCAATGGTCTTCACTGCGCGCCCTCGCTCTATCTCGATATATTCGAGAAATTGTCGTTTCGCGGTCTCTGCTTCCATATAAATAGCATACCACCCGTGTCGCACAATATGTTTCCAACAAGTTACGACCCTATTGACAGGACTTTAAATACGCGGTAGTATCTTATACAGATTGTGCGGGGCAAACAGATCCTTGAAATCATCATATTCAACAGGGCTAATATTAGCCAAAAGAAAGGATTCAGAAATGAAAACGATGAATGTCGTTCTGTCCGTGTTGTTTGCTATCTTGATCGGCGGCTGTAGCGGAGGAAATGGCATAATGGATCCGAATCCGGGGACTTCTTACCAAGAATCTTTGGTACGAGGGTTGTCTGGGCGAACCTATGCCACATGGTCTCCTGATGGAGACAAAATTCTGTTTTGTCGTGATAATGATATCTGGGTAATGGACTCCGCAGGATCAATTCTGAAAAGGTTAATACTTTCTCCGAACAGAAACAAAAATGTGGTGTATTCCAATTGGACGGTGAATGTGACGCATCTCAACTGGACAGTAGAGGAGAGAATCCTCTTCCAGATGAGCTATGTCCTAAACAACACCTCGGAGATATGGGGTAAAGAATCCTTTTCCGGAATGGCAGAGAAAATTGACTTCGGTTTTTCGGTCGGAAGGTATCAATTCCCGACAATATCTCCGGATGGAAGCCGTCTTGTCTTTTCCTACGATGACAGGATGTATCTGAGCGACTATCCGCCGAAAAGAACATCAGCGGGGGTGAGTATTGGCGAGAAAATTCATAAGCCATACGAATGGGCTCGAATGTACAGCTGGTCTCGCGATGGAAGGAAAATCGCTTTTTCCGCAAAGACCGCGGAAGGCGTCAACATTTATGTTATGGTCGTTCAGACGAAAGCGATAACCCAAATTACCTTCGGTAATTTCGAGGACTGTAATCCTTCCTGGGATAAGATCGGATTACGCATCGCCTTCGACTCCAACCGATTCGTGACTGCCTATGGGCATCGAAATATCTGCCTGATGTTGAGCGATGGAAGCTGTCTAAAAAAGTTGACCGATGTGGAAGGTGAATACCCAAGGTTCAGTCCCGTCAATTACGATCTGCTGTTCTCAACGCAAATGGAGGACGGGTGGAAGATAAACCTCGTCCATAATGCAATATAAAGGAGGATCCTGTGAACAATCCTGTGAACAGAGCAGATTTAATGGTTAAACTGAGTAAGTTTGTGGGTGGAGCAACCTTGTCGGCGGAAAAGATTTCTGCTATACTCGATGTGAATGAGCTGTTAGCCATTCGGAGCAGATTTTTGAACTCTGCAGATTGTGCAACTATTGATGCAAGGATGATGGCAGTTATTAAGGACTTGTCCGTCGATGATGTTGAACTTTCGGGCTGGTTCTGGGCTATCGTCGATGATGTAAAGTTGCTTCCCACAGTACCGCTCAGGGCTGTTTTCAAGAAAAAAGCCGAAGAGATACTACAAGCTATGCAACTGAAGAAATGAATTATAAGTCCCCCGCCAAAAAGCGGGGGATTTTTTCTTGCATAGAGAGACAAGGCGTGGTAGGATACAATTCTAATGCTTACTACGAAGAAAAAGGCGGCGGTTATTAAGAATATCGCCCGACACGACACGGACACCGGCTCACCGGATGTTCAGGTCGCGATCCTCTCGAAACAAATCGACGAGCTCGCGAAACATCTCAAGAAAAATCCGAAGGACTTTCATTCTCGTCACGGACTTCTCCAGATGGTCGCTGATCGCCGTTCGCATTTGCGTTATCTCGAAAAGAACAACAAGCGCCAGTACAACTCTTTGATTAAGAAGCTCGGGTTGAAGAAATAGTTTCGCAAAAAGTGGTAAGCTAAGATAGTAGCAGAGTGCTACATTTTATTATTTAGTTTTACATAAGTATTTATTTATATGGCAGTTATCAAACATCCAGCGCAACGAGTGGGCGTATTCATTGACACGCAAAATCTCTATCATAGTGCGAAGCATCTCTATAAAGCGCGCGTAAACTTCGCAAAAGTTCTTGAAGAAGCTGTGGGCGGGCGCATCTTGGTGCGCGCTATCGCGTATGTCATCTCCACCGAGAGTGGGGAAGAGAGCAATTTCTTTGAAGCGCTTACCAAGATGGGCATAGAGACAAAAGTGAAGGATTTGCAGATCTTTGCCGATGGTGCGAAAAAAGCCGACTGGGATGTCGGGCTCGCGATTGATGCCGTGAAGCTCGCTCCGAAACTCGACACGGTTATTCTAGCCACGGGCGACGGCGACTTCGTTCCGCTCATCCAGTATCTCGATATGAATGAAGGATGCCAAGTGGAAGTTATTTCATTCGGCAAATCATCATCAAGCAAACTGAAAGAAGCGGCGCACGCATTTACCGATATGTGCGACGATCCGAAGAAGTTTACTATCACTTCGCGAGGATAACTCATTTGCATTACGCTTCAGTGCGTTATTATAAAATGAATGGACACTTCGCCGACCACACCAAACACAGTTCCTCCTGCTGAATTACCGAAAAAATATATTCGCACGCTCGCAGGCGATATGGCGACTCTGAAAAGCGGCGGCACTCCCGATCTTGCACCGATGCGCCCCGCCGTATCCTCTGGCGAAGTGGGGCTTACAGAATCAAAATCCTCTCCGCTTAAAACATACGCAAGCGATTTTTCTGATCGGATGAAGGCGACCAATGCTTCGACGGCGACTGTGCTTGCTGCCGAGCAGGATGCGGCACCAATAAGACCTCAGGCAGAACCGCGTTCTTCGCGCAACAACATTCTCTATATTTTTGCGGGCGTCATTCTCTTTATCGCAGGCGGATTCGGTGCATATTTTATTTTCGTGCATTATTCTGAAAAACTCGCACCAGTCATTTCCGCACCAGTCATTTCCGTACCGATTTTTGTTGATGAAAAGGTGCAGATTTCTGGGACAGGAGCAGTTTTATTGTCAGCGATTGAACAATCAGTCGCTCAGTCACTCGCCCATAACACAGTGCGACTTCTCTATACCGAGAATGCGACGACCACGGACAACAGTATTTTTTCTGCGCTCCAAATACCGGCGCCTAATATCTTACTGCGTAACTTGAATGCTTCGAATAGTATGGCTGGCATTATATCCGCCGGAGGCGGATCCGCCTCCGGCGGAAATATAAATAATGGGCAAAGTCCATTTTTTATACTTTCTGTCGTTTCGTATAGCGAGACCTTTTCAGGAATGCTCTCATGGGAGCCATTGATGACGCGCGATCTCGGAGCGCTTTTCCCACCGTATATAACACCAATCGTGAGCACTCCAGTCGTTGCTTCGACCACAATTCCAATTGTTGCGACAACCACAACGACCACTTCGACAAGCTCAGGGCAAGCAACCTCCTCAACAACAAAAAAAGTTGTAACAAAAATAGCAACCACTACTTCGCCCCTTGCTGACTCGGGGCTTCGAAGTGCAAGCACAACACCAAAAGTTCCGACATTCATTGCCGGCTTCCGTGATGAAGTTATTAACAATCACGATGTTCGCGTCTATCGCGATGTCGAGAATCGGAGCGTTCTTTTATATGGATATTGGAATCAGTCGACACTTGTTATTGCGCGCGACCAAGCGGCGTTTGTTGAAATAATGCTTCGACTTGCATCTTCCAATACACAATAATCTGCTATTATCTTTGAATGAAAATTGAATATTTTAAGAAAAAGTTAGAAGAGGAGAAAATAAAATTGGAATCAAGGATGGGAAGTATCGGCCGTAAGAACCCGGCAGTCCCTGGCGATTGGGAACCAGCGCCTCTTGATCCGAGTATAGAATCAGATCCTATTGATCAAGCAGATGTTATTACGAACCGAGAAAATGATGTCGCAGTGCTCATAGATCTTGAGGCACGGTATGATGCTATTCTTTCTGCGCTTTCTAGAATTGATAAAAATACATACGGGAAATGCGAAGTGTGTGGAAAAGAAATAGTAGAGGAGCGTCTTGAGGCCGATCCTTCTGCGACGACCTGTATTGAGCACTTATAATACAATGCCCCCTTCTTCGCCAAATGCTACGAAGGGCACAGTGTTGCCATTGCCGAAACACGGCTACGCGAAGACGCTCGCCGCTCAACCGGTCGGATCGGGTGCGGAGATGGTTGTTGTTGAAGCCGACCTAACGCGCGGACTTCATAACTTTTCGGTTGTCGGTCTTGCCGATAAAGCAGTTGAAGAAGCGCGCGATAGAATTAGCGCTGCAATACGCCATTCTGGCTACAAACCGCCAAAACAACAGAATAAACGCATTGTTCTCTCGCTCTCTCCGGCGGACTTGAAAAAAGAGGGCTCGCATTACGATCTTGCGCTTGCACTCGCGTACCTTATCGCTGCAGGCGATCTGCTGATGCTCTCTGAAGAAGTCCTTTTCATTGGAGAACTCGCGCTTGATGGAACAGTGCGCGCGGTGCGTGGCGTTCTCCCGCAAGTGCTAGCTGCAAAACGATATGGTATCAAGACGATTTTCGTCCCGCTGGGGAATGCGCGCGAGGCGCTTCTCGCCGAGGGCGTTGCAGTGTATGCTCCCGCATCGCTCGCGGAACTTTTGCAACATCTTAAAGGCGAAAAACCACTTCCACGCCTCGTGCGCGATCGGCGCATACCAGTTCCGCCGCCCGCCATCGACCTCGCGGAGGTGAAAGGGCAGGAGAGTGCCAAACGCGCGCTCGAGATTGCTGCCGCCGGTCGCCACAATATCGTTTTCTATGGACCGCCCGGGACAGGGAAGACGATGCTCGCTCGCGCGCTCGCGGGGATTCTCCCGCCACTTTCTGACGACGATATGCTCGAAGTAACGGCGATACATTCGACCGCCGGACTTCTTTCTGAAGGCGAGGCGGTCTATTGGCCACCATTCCGCGCGCCGCACCATTCGATTTCTCATGTGGCGATTGTCGGCGGCGGGACATTTCCGAAGGCGGGCGAGGTAACACTCGCGCATAAAGGCGTCCTTTTCCTCGACGAATTTCCCGAATTCGATTCCCGAACGCTCGAAGCGCTGCGCCAACCTCTCGAAGATCGCATCGTTACGGTCTCGCGAGCGCGCGCGACCGTTACTTTCCCCGCTGATTGTATGATTGTCGCCGCGATGAATCCTGCAGATACGCTTTCTGACGATTCTCGCGTAGCGCAGCGCGCCGCGGTGAAGCAGGCGCGCCGCATCAGCCGGCCTATTGTTGATCGCCTTGATCTCTGGATAGAAGTACCGCTCGTCCCGCACGATACGCTCGCGAAACTTTCAACAGGAGAACCGTCCGAACTCGTGCGCAAGCGCGTGATCGCCGCTCGCACGAGTGCCGAGAAGCGAACAGGGAAGAAAGGTGCGACAAATGCCGCGCTCTCTGGGAAAGAATTGGATGAAAAAAGTGGCTTTACTGAAGCAGCGAAAGAAACACTCACGCTCTCTGCCGCGCGCCTGCATCTCTCGCCGAGAAGCTACCACCGCACTATGCGAGTCGCGCGCACCATCGCCGACCTCGCCGGTGCTGACTCGGTCACACCCGCTTTCGTGCACGAAGCGCTCCAGTATCGTCCGCGCGGATTGTTCGGGTTTGAATAAAAAATTTGATAATGGTATAGTATATGCAATGATTAATGACTATATAGTGTCTTATCTAGAGAAAGCTCGTTATGAAATAATAGATAATGGGAAGACATTTTATGGTGAAATTCCTGCTCTGAAAGGTGTGTGGGCGACAGGAAATACCCTTGAAGGTTGTCGTAAAGAATTAGCAAGTGTTTTAGAGGGCTGGGTCATACTCCATCTGCGACAGAACACTCCCATTCCTGGATTTAAAATGCCACGATTGAAAATACAGGAAGAGGTGTATGCCTAAACTCGGTTCGATTTCTCATCGAGTACTCGTACAACGACTTCGCATATTTGGTTTTGTAGGCCCATTTCAAGAAAATGGCCATCCCTATATGACCAAAGGGAATTTTAATCTTACTATCCCGAATCCTCACGAAAAAGATATAAGTCCCGATTTACTCACAAGAATTCTTCGGCAGGCAGGCATAAAAAGAGAGGAGTGGAATAAGAAAGGATAACTTCCCTTGTGCTCAGGGTGCGTGGGTTTGAATAGTGATATAATCGCCTTATGTCCGAAGGAGCTCCAAAATTTGAGAGTGAGAAGATGACGAAAGCCGAATATATTCGTTTGGCTGAAAAATTAAGTGAAAGTCCCGAAGGATTTCCATTCCCTGGAGTTAATCCAGAGGCCTATGCAAAATTAAAAGCTGACATAGAGGATGATGCTGGCAGATCGGATTATGATATTCTCTCGCCTACGCTCGATGAGCTGATAGAACGGTTTAAAAATGAAGGGGTGAAAGTGGTACTAAGCAGATCTGCTGATGGTACTTGTAGAGGTACTGTTTTTGTTATGCCAATGGGTAGTACTGATGTTCAAAGTGATAATCTTTTTCCTCGACATCTCGAAATCAGTAGTGATATGGATCCAGAGCTTAAAAAACTTATTCTAGCGAACAGGAAATGATTTCTTGCCGTGCTATACTTTCACAGTACTAGTTTATAGACACACTATGCCAAACACATCGACACAAGCTCTTGAAGATTTGAAGCGCGAGATGCAAAACGAAGAAAAAGAGCTGCAAACAAAGAAACAAGATTTGAAGCGAAAAGAAGAAGAGGTAACAAAAAAGAAAGGCGAACTTGAAAAATTGGAGAAAGAGGCGGAGGTTATAAAAAGTTCGATAGAAGAATTGGAATCAAGAAAACGGGAGAACGGGGAAGAAATCAGCAGGATTCAACAAGAATTGCAGAGGGCACTAAAGAAATAGAACAGTTGCATTTTTATATTAAAAACGCCCGATGGGCGTTTTTAATTACTTCGGAGAGCAGACGCTCCCGACTCGGCAATTGCGGAGTGGGTTGGCGGCGCCGGCTGGACTTATTGCACGACCTTGAATGGGACGATGACCTGTTCTATGACTTCGTGCGAGTGACAGGAGATTTAAAAGTTTAAGTAATGTAAATATTTAAAGATTTAAAAAATTAGGCACAAGCATGTTAAATATTTAAATTTTGATATGTTTAAATAGTGAAATGGCTACCATCCAGAGATTTGAGGATTTGATGATGTTTAAAAAAGCACGCGAATTAACGAAGATAATCTATTCTGCATTTACGACCTGTAAAGATTATGGTTTCCGCGACCAGATTCAACGGGCATCCGTATCGATTGTTTCGAATATTGCAGAGGGGTTTGAGAGCGGAACGAAACAGGAATTTCTAAATTATTTGTATATCGCCAAGGCATCGGCAGGGGAAGTGCGGGCACAGTTGTACATCGCGTATGACATCGGATATTTACATGTTTCAATATTTAAAAATTTAAACATGAACGCCGAGGAATGCAGTCGGCTCATCGCGAGTTTCATACGGAAGTTAAAATCCGGCGGCATGACGGGTTCTCAATTTAAGAGGGAAGCGCCGCGCGATCTCGTTGGGGAGATGATGGTAGAAGCTGGCTACACACGGCTTCCGAACGGGCAAGTCGTGAAGAAAGAAATTTAAATATTTAAACATTTCTATCTTTAAACCTTAAAATATAAAAATCTCTCGTTCGTGGTGGTATAATTGCCGTATGTCCGAAGGAGCTCCAAAATTTGAGAGTGAGAAGATGACGAAAGCCGAATATATTCGTTTGGCTGAAAAATTAAGCCGAAAAACCGAAGTGCTTCAGTTTTTTGGTCTCGATGACTCAGCATATGCTGAAATAAATAACGCGGAGAAAGAATACTCTGGGTGGGGCACTCACATAGATGAGTTGGTAGGAAGATTCTGCGATAGTGGAATGAAAGTATCCTTGGGGGAAAACCCGCAAACCGGAAATGTTTTTATCTTGCCCGGCGATAGCGATAACATTGAGGAAGACAGTGTCTCCCCGCGGCAGCTTATGGTGCGTAGCGAGATGGATTCAGAACTTATAAAACTAATCTTTGCGAGTAGAAAGGGAGTTTCTTAAAAGTCCTTTCATTGAGGAGAGCACACACTTCCGACGCGGCAATTACGGAATGGGTTTGTGGCACCACGGACTTCGAAGTGGAGGTGCGGACCGGTGGATTCGCCGGTCGAGCCGACATAGCCGATGATTTGACCGGATGAGACCGATTGTCCCGGAGAGACAATTGCATATGTCATATGCGAGTAAAGTGTCTGTGTGCCGTTGTTATGCGTGATAACGGCATAATTACCATAACCGCCATTCCAACCACTATTGCGTGCGATGATAACCGTACCATTCGCGGCAGAATGGATCGGCGTCCTGCGCGCTGCGGCAATATCTACTGCATTCTTTCCGTGAACGCCTTGCGAAATAACACCGCCCGGCACAGGGTTTCTGTAGTAGCCCGTTTGTATAGAACCGCTGCCGCTAGATGTGCTAGAAGGACGAGAATTTGATGTGCCTGACGCAGGAGCAGAAATTTCTCCGCCCGGAATGATGACAGTTGATCCTATCGCGAGCGGTGCGAGCGGGTCAAGACCGTTATATTGTGCGATTTCATTTGCATCGGCATTGTATTTCTTCGCAAGTGATATCAGCGTGTCGCCCTTAATCACGATGCGTTCGGTGCCTGAGACAGGCAGAATGATAAGCGTATCTCCTTTGTGTATGTCTCCAGTGCCAGAAAGATTGTTTGCCCAAATAATAGTATTTATCGAGACATTGAACATATCGGCGATTTCCGATAGAGTGTCGCCCGAGCGAACGACATAGACCGAAATTTGATCAGATGACGGAGTATTTGCGATATTGGCGATCGTTCCGGATGGGCCACTATGAGAAACGAGTGCTGAACCGCCAGAAGTGGCGAGCACTGTAGGGGCACTAACATTTGGGTTGCTGTTCAGAGACGCAGTAAGCACGGGCGTTGAAGCACTCGGAATAATCGCATTTGTTGCGGCATCTGCATTCGTAGAAAAAGGCCAAAAAGCATCCGCATGGCTCGGTATGAGTATCACAGTGGATGCGACAATCGCAAATCCTAATATGAGAATCTGTTTGTTGAGTTTAATGGGAAGGCAAGGAATGCGGCGGGTCTGCAAATACAAGAATGGCCTACATACTCGCGTATATAAGCCATTCCTTGAATACGGTCTATCAGTCGATAGTGCTAGTATAGCCGATGCAGAAATGGAGTCAATCGCCTTCAAGTAGGCCTGTGGAGAGCGATTTTGCGCTATAGTCCGTAAGTGAAATACCTTGAAGGATTGAATGATGCCCAGAAACGCGCGGTACTCGCCACCGATGGTCCGGTTTTGGTTCTCGCCGGCGCGGGGAGCGGTAAAACGCGCGTGCTCACGACACGAATCTATCATTTGATTCGCTCTGGCGTACCGGCGAGCCAGATTCTCGCCGTTACTTTCACCAATAAAGCAGCTCGAGAGATGCGCGAACGAGTTCGTGCGATGCTTGGAGCAGATGAAAGGGATAAGGTGCAAGGTGCAAGTAGCTCATTTATTGCAACATTCCATGGATTGGGCAGGGAATTGCTTGAGTCCTATGGAAGTGAAATCGGCATTCCACGATTCTTTAGTATTTACGATCGCGCTGATTCAGAGAAGGTAATCGCCACAGCGCTGAAGGCGCTTGATGTCGGGGCGAAGGAGTTCTCACCGCGCGCGATTATGGGTCGCATCTCGCGTGCGAAGGGTGAGGGAATGCAGGCAAGAGAATTCTATGAGAAACAGGGCCGTGGGGGTTTCGGTTCGCGTATTACCGCAGAAGTGTGGCTTCGCTATGAAAAAACACTGAAAGAAGAGAAGGCACTCGACTTCGACGACCTTATTGCTCTGCCGGTGCAGTTGCTCGAGGAGCATGCTGACATCCGTGCACTCGCGCAGAATCGTTGGAGCTCAATCAGCATTGATGAATATCAAGATACGAACGGACTACAAGAACGACTTGTCGGTATTCTCTCTGAAAAACACAAAAATCTTTTTGTCGTTGGCGACGGCGATCAGGCGATTTACGGATTCCGCGGCGCAAAGATGGAAAACATTTTGAATTTTGAAAAGAAATATCCTGCGGCACAAACGATTATTCTCGAACGCAATTATCGTTCAACGAAAAATCTTGTTGACGCGGCGAATGGCGTCATCGAGAAAAATAAAAATCGTAAACAAAAATATTCGACGACCGAGCATCCGGCGGGCGAGCCCATTGTCGTGCACTTCGCTATAAATGCTGAAGATGAAGCGCGCTGGATAGCGCAGAAGATACGCGAATTGATGCGGAACGGCACGAAGCCCGAAGAAATTGCGATACTTTTCCGTACTAATTTCCAGTCGCGTGCGCTCGAAGAGGGCTTACTGAAAGCGGGCGTGCCGTATAAATTACTCGGGACACATTTCTTCGCGCGGAAAGAAGTGAAGGACGCGCTCGCGTGGATGCGTCTCGCACTCGATTCTTCAAGAGAAGTAGACAAGATGCGCGCGGCGGCTTCGCCGCCGCGCGGTATCGGTAAGGTAACGCTCGGGAGAATCGCGGCAGGGAAGCGCAGCGAGCTGCGCGCAGGCGAAATCGCGAAGGTTGAAGCATTCGAGCGCGTTATCGCAGAACTCGCGAATGCGGCAGAAACACTGGTGCCGTCTGAGTTCGTGAAGTTGGTCATAGAAAAAAGTGGTTTACGCCGGGCACTCGTCGAAGAGGGAAATGAAGAAGATCGAGAACGATTTGAAAACATTGAAGAACTCGCTTCGGTCGCCGCACGGCAAGATACGGTCATTGGCAAAGAGGGAATCTCTGCATTTCTCGCTGAGGCAGCGCTCGCGAGCGATCAGGATGAGCTCGATCAGAATGATAAGAAAGGCGTGACGCTTATGACTGTCCACGCCGCAAAAGGTCTTGAATTCGGCACGGTCTTCGTGAGCGGTATGGAAGAAGGGCTCTTCCCGCACAGCGCCATGCCTGCCGGCAGGCAGGCGATGGGCGGTGATGAAAAGCGAGATGATGAAGAGGAACGGCGACTCTTCTATGTTGCGATGACGCGCGCCAAAACACGACTCTTTTTAACTCTTGCGCGCATTCGAAAGATTTATGGGAGTGATTCTCTCGCCGAGCCGTCTTCGTTCCTTGCTGATATCGATAACTCGCTTATGCTTTATGATGCGACCTAAAAAATAAGGAGCGACCTAATTTTCTTGAGCGAAGCGATTAGAAAATGGAAGTGCTCGTGTGGTGCGGAGCGACTATATTTTTGGAAGTACTCTTGTGGTGAGACCGATGGACAGGAAATTATTAGGTGATACACTTTTGATATATGGCTACAACCAAAGAAAGAATCCTAGTAACATTAACGCCTGATATGGCGCGTGCAGTGCGTGGCTACGCAAAACGAGACCGCGTATCACAGGCGGCCGTTTTCACGCGCGCCATGTGCGCATTAATTGAGGATGAAGAGGATAAATACCTCTCTAAAATCGGAGATGAAATAGCCGAGAATCCCGGGAAACTCATTTCTTCGCGTGAATTCTGGAAACGAGTGGATCAGCGGCGCGCATGAGTCGTTATTCAATACAATTTACTAAGCGCGCCGAAGATGACGCGGCGCGGTTGGATACCGCTGTATTTGTGCGTGTCAAAGGAGCAATTGAGACAAAACTCACAATTGATCCATTTCGTTTCGGCAAGTCGCTTACTTATTCACTGCGTCATTTGCGCACGCTTAGAGTGGGCGATTGGCGCGTTATCTACAAAATATCTGAAACTGCCGTTATCATCTTTACTATCAGACATCGCAAACAAGGATATGGCGACATTTAACGCCAAGAAAAGTTTAGGGCAGAATTTCTTGATGCACGCACGCATCGCAGAGAGAATCGCGGATTCGGCATGTCTCGCACCAGATGCAGTCGTGCTTGAAATTGGTCCGGGGACGGGAATGCTTACCCGCGCGCTGTTGCAGCGCGCGGCCAAAGTCATCGCCGTTGAAGCCGATTACGAATTGTTTGAAAGATTGCAGAGCGATTTTGCGCGCGAAATTGCCGAAGGCCGTCTCGAACTCGTGCACAGCGACATACGCGTTTTCGATATTTCATCACTGCCACGCGGCTACGCGCTTGTCGCGAACATTCCGTATTATTTAACGGGCGAGATTTTCCGACTGTTTCTTGAATCAGAGAATCAGCCGAGTTCTATGACGCTTCTGGTGCAGAAGGAAGTCGCCGAACGCGTTGCCCGCGCGCGCAAGGAATCAATCCTTTCTCTTTCGGTAAAAGCGTACGGCACGCCGAAGTATGAATTCACAGTGAAGCGTGGCGCATTCAAACCCGCACCGAAGGTTGATTCTGCAGTTCTGACCATTCGCGATATTTCTCGAGCGAAGTTTCTCACCAAGAGGGAAGAGGAACTATTTTTCAAACTTATTCACGCCGGCTTCGCCCACAAACGCAAATTCGTACGAAAAAATCTCGCTGATGCAGGATTTACTCAGGGCGATATTCCAGAAAAAGCGCGTGCCGAAGATCTTCCTCTTTCGGTATGGCTTGCATTGTGTAGATAACCACTCTTTTCTGTTTGTGCGGCTGGTATACTGAAGAGTACTACTATGGGAAGGATTCTCGAACATTGGCGTGTCCCTATCGCAATACTTTTTTCGATAGCACTCGTTGTTGGCGCATATCTGATTGCACGCAGCGTTGAATCACCGCCGGTCGCACAGGCGTCAGCCGAGACAGCACTTCTCAATGCCATCGCAACGAAAGATTCTGATAGTGATGGTCTGTCCGATTGGGAAGAAGCGCTCTATGGCACTGATCCGAAGAACGCTGATTCTCGCAATCTCGGCATGACTGACGGCGAAGCAGTCGCGAAGGGCCTCATTGTACCGAAAGCGATTTCTGATATTTCGGTCGCGACTTCTTCCGCTTCTGTTGGCTCAGATGGTCTTCCGTCCGCGCCCGCAGATGGGACTATTACCGACGCCTTCGCAAAGACCTTCTTCTCGCTCTATCTCGAGGCGAAACAGGCGAATAACAATGCGGATCTCTCCGAAGCCGATCTCGCGAACATTTCAAATAAAGCGCTGGACTCGCTCTCATCATCAGTTGCCGCCGCGCCGGATTTTAAATCCGCGAACGACCTCACGGTTTCTGGGTCTGGTCCGGCGGCGCTCAAAGCATTCGCAGTGAGCGCAGAGGCGGTGCTCTCACAGAATGCAAATAAAGCATCAAAAAGTGAGATTCTCTATTTACAGGATGCAGTCCAGAACAACGATACATCCGCGCTTTCTTATATTGTTTCGATTGCGAAGTCATACCGCGATTCTGCCGTCGGACTCGCTATACTTCCTGTTCCAACCGAACTCGCATCTGACGATCTTGCGCTTATTAATGCGATGGCACGCTTGAGTACGATTATCACCGACTTTGCACGCGTAAATGATGACTCGTTAGCTACGATATTAGCTCTCCAACAGTATCCGCAAGTAGTGCTCGCTCTTACCAACTCGTTCGTAAGCATCAATACTACATATAAGACAGCCGGCATTTCTCTCTCAGCTGGTACGCCAGGTGCATTCTTCGTCAATCTTATTGAGAATGTATCTAAAAAACAGGCAGCTACAGGTACAAATCCATGAATAGAAATCTTGCCAGCACACTTGTAATATTCCTCGCGTTTATTCTTATCGCTCCATCAGTGTTTCTTGTTGCCCCGCAGAGGGCGCACGCGCTCTTTGGCTTGGGAGATATAACCTTTGATCCTACTAGTTGGATCCAAAATTCCATTACGGCTGTGGCTACTCCGATAAGTGCCGCTGCGGATGTCGCAATGCAAATTAATAACTATGTGCTTCAGCCGCTTGCGTATGCTCTGTCAGGGAAGTTAATGAAGGACATAACCGCAAGCACTATCAAATTCACCAACGGTCTTTCGAATGGCACTGGGAGGGCGCAATTCGTCACGGACTATCAGACCTCTATGCAGATGGTAGGCGATGCGCAGGCACTCTCGTTTTTTGCCCAATTTATGCAGAACTCAACTTCGCCATTCGCCTCGTCAGTTACGAATGCGCTTCGAGATAATTATTTAAGAAATACAAGTCGAGCTGGATTCTTTTCCTCCAATAGGAATACGCTCTCTCGGTCATCGCCGAATGTGAACAGATTCCTCGCCGGCGATTGGTCGCAGGGCGGAGCAGGCGCATGGTTCGCGCTCACGACGCAGGAACAGAATAATCCTTATTTGCTCTATCAGAATTCTCTTTTCCAGCTTGGTTCTTCGGTTAATAACGCGTCGGCCGCACGCACCAACGAGCTCGCTTGGGGACAGGGCTTTATGTCATGGTGCGGCGGTAGTGATCCAAATGCCTATGTATCCGCTCCCGCTTCAGATAATGCAGGCAACGCTGACTACCCTTGTACAATGGGTGCTGATTGTCAGAGTGGAGTATGTATGAGCGGTAATGTTGAGATAGGGAAGTCGTGTACTAACAATAACGAATGTAGCAAAGGTCTTACATGTTCTGCTAATTCTAATAAGGCGTGCAGTAATACCGGCAGCGGCAAGTGCACTAACAAATATACATCAAAGGTTGCGAGTTCTGGGGATCCTTGTACGAATGCAGACGGCACTGCAGGCACCATCAGGACGCCGGGTTCGGTCATTGGTGCGTCTCTTAATAAAGCGCTCGGTCTTAGTTCAGATAAGCTCGCCCAGATGGGTCAAATGGGGAAAGAAATAAACGGAATACTGAAAGATGTTTCAACTGTTGCAAATGTCGCGAATTTCGCACAATTTGTTCTCGGCGGGGGTGCGAGCGCCAATTCTGGAGGCATTCTCGGAAGCGGGAAGCCGTCTTCATCCAATAGCACCTCTCGACTTGCTGCTTTTGGAAGTTCAGATTACTTGGGTGTTACACAGTCCGATGTGATTCAAAATAATATGCCAGAAGATCCAAAAAAACTCGTTACAGATATGTCGAAGCGGATTATTGAATACAAGTTAGCTTGGGACAAAATTGAAGGTGTGGTGAAAACAGCATCATCGAATATTATCGATCTTGAGAGTTATTGTGCGGACCAACAACAAATTGCATTGAAAAAAAATGCGACAGACAACAGTTCACGAATTTTTCTTACAAACTTCATAAATGATAGTACTGAATGGAAAGATGCGTCGCGTGATATTTTTAAGAACGATATTTCGCCAATACTTGTCCAAGTCGTGAATGCTTCGTCGACTATCAAAGCAGCGACAGCGATGGTAAATAAAGTAAATGAGGAGTTAACATCAACAACAATGAGTATATCCGCTTATACTAACGATATACAAACGCTCAATACAATGTCCCCGACATACGAAGATGTAATCAATGCACAGCGCGATGCACGACCTTTCAGTGCTGCAGCAGCAACACTACAGGGTGTCACTGTTGTCTCAGGAACTACTCTATTAGACCGATTGAATCTTATTATTACGAATACTGCGTCGATTAAGAGTGGAGATTTCATAGATAATTCGAACAACAGGGACAACATCAGGAATCATTCAATCAAGTTCCCATGCAATTACGAAGCATCTGTCAAGGCATATGCAGCTGCAATTACGAAAACATAACATGCCACGCTTTTTGACCATCTCATTTGTTGCGCTCGCGCTCTTGGTAGGCGCGGCGGGCGCTGCGCCCACCGCGCATGCTCAAAGCTCTGTTGAGAATGGAGGTTTGTGTGGGGCAGATGGCGATTGCATCAGCGATGTGTGCAGTGAAAACGGCGTATGTGCCGCTGCACCGGCCGATCGAGAGGGAAACTCAACAGATGCTTCGACAGCCGGTGCGAGCGTTGCTGATACGGTTACCGGACAAAATAATACAGCGACACTGCCCGCGCCTCCTCCGGGTATTGAAGCATTCAACCCCGTTATGATCGCGATTATGACGCTCTTCGCGTGGCTTGTCGGCGTCGCGGCAATTACGCTCGATAATACAGTGTTCTACACCGTCGTCACGATGGGGGATTATGTGAAGAATCTCACCGCCGTCGGCGTCGCGTGGCGCATCTTGCGCGATCTCAGCAACATCGCATTCATCTTCGGCTTTCTCGCTATTGGTATTACCGTGATTCTCGATGTGGACTGGTACGGCAGATGGACCCAGATGCTACCGAAGCTGCTCATCGCTGCCGTCTTCCTTAATTTCTCGCTTTTCATAACGGAAGCAGTAATAGACACTGGCAATCTCTTCGCGACCCAATTTTATACGCAGATTAACGGCGGTCAGGCGGCGGGAGCGAAGAGTTTTGGTACGAGTGAAATTAATAACGAGGGCATTTCGAATAAAATTATGGGGCAATTAGGACTCCAGACCATTTATGGCAATGGCGCGGTTAATCCCGAAGTATTTAAAGCGACGAATTCCTGGATTATCGGCTTTATGGGCATCATACTCTTCATCGTTACGGCGTTCGTGATGTTTTCGCTCGCTTTCATACTCATCACGCGCTTTGTCATACTGGTTCTCCTTATTATTGCCGCGCCTATCGGCTTCGCCGGATATGCGATACCCCAGCTCAAGGGAATAGCGAGTATGTGGAAGGACGAGCTTATTAAACAGACCATCACTGCGCCGGTTCTCTTCCTTTTGCTCTATATCGCGCTCGCGATTATTACCGATGTGAGTTTCCTAACTGGTTTCGGCGCAAATCCAGATTGGACCGGATGGATAACTGGGGGAAGTAGCGGTCTAGAGGGCTTCGCGAGTGCAGTACTTTCATTCCTCGTCGCGATCGGGCTCCTCCTCGCCGTTACGATTTTTGCAAAAAAGTTAGGCGCCTTCGGCGCCGGCTTTGCAACAAAATGGGCTGGGCGAGCAACTTTCGGCGCGACAGCATTTGGTGCGAGTGCTCTTCTCAATAGTGGTGCACTTGGTGCGCGCAAGGCATTGCAACGATTTGCACCGAACAGTCGATTCACTCGTATAGCTTCTCGACCACTGCGCTTTGCCGAAAAAGCTCGTATGGATGTCCGTTCAATACCTGGTATTGGTGCAGGGTTGGCACTCGGCGGTGCTGGCGAGGCCGCGAAGCCGATAGCGAAGTCCGCCCTCGGGCGTGTTCGTCAAGTAGGCGATTGGGGGAAGAAGACCGGTCAGGAATCCGATCGCCAGTTTGATCAAGAAACTCGCATTCCTCGTTTGCGTGCGGCAATCGCTGCTAATAATCAGGCGGACATTAGTAAAATTGTTGGCAATATGAGCGATAAAGAATTGGAAGATGTTTCAGTACAGAGATTGATAACAAATAACCCAGTTGCAATAGCTGCACTGCCGAAGGGTCGTTTTGACAAACTTATAGCGAATGACACTCTTACTGATGCACAGAAGGAAAATCTAAAAAAACGACGAGATGAAGGATTAATTGCGAATTATACTGAAGGCGGTGGACAAGCGATTGGTGCCCTTACTAATGAAGCTGTAAGCCAGTTACCCGATGCTGTCTTGCTTGCAGAGATAAGTAATCAGCCAGGAGATAATGTTTACAAACATCTTAGTCTTAAGCAACTTAATGCGATTTACAAAGCTGAGAAAATAAAAGATGCAACAGCTACGACTATCGGAGCGTTTTTGAGTACAGATCAAAATTTCATAACTTATTTTAAAGGTCGTACTCCTCAACAGCAACAAGATCTTAATGCCGCATGGCACATGACTTTGCCTATTACCGTTCCTAACAGTGGAGGTGATCAACCACCACCTCCCGGATTTCAACAAAATCCTGGAGGAAGGATCTTTGTGCGCACGCCCTAATAATTATGAAACATTTCACCGATCAAGAAATTGAAGATGCGATAAAAAAAGTCCCGAAATCAATTCATGATGAAATTTCTTCGGGCGAGGATACCGCGATTGTTGTTGCGCAAATAGGACAAAAGTATGGATTACATATTGACCAAATCGGTATATTGGCAGAACTGAATCGCAATATGCTTCTTGGGCTTATTGGTCCAGAAGAATTCTTGAAAGAACTTGTTGCGGCTGGCGTTTCAGATACAGATGCACGGCAAATTATGACTGAAATTAACCAAAAGATTTTCGTCCCTCTGCGCGAGCAGATGCGGAGCGGGGCGGGGAATACACAACCAGTTAAGTCGGCAGAGCCGACAAAGCCCGCAATGCCGATGCCGAGCGAGGCAACTTTCAGGAGCCCGACTCCCGCGAATCCACAGTTGCCACCGCGCCCACCTCAAATAAACGCGTCAGTGCCGAGATATATACCTCCTGCACCGCCCACGCCACCAGCCCCACAACATTTCCACTTAGAAAATAAAATTCCACCACCACCGACCCCATCAGCCAGTCCGAGCGGTCTATCCGCCGCTCTTAAACAAGTGTTGAATGAAGGAGGTCAGACCTCCCTCAACCCAAGCGAGAAGTTGCTCGAAGATCACGAAGAACCCTCTCCTTCGCTAAAAGCTACGGAGGGCACGGCACATATAGAGATAAGTGAAAAGATACAAGGCGCAAGTTCTTCTAGCGTCATTCCTCCCGGAGCGCGATTTTCTCCGCCGCCTGTAATTCCTAAGGTTGAACCTCCTCTTGCTCCTAAACCTCCTGTTCCACTCCCGCCTCCCACCTTACCCCCAACCCCTTCTTCAACTCCTCCCGAACTGGCGAAGTCCTATGTCGACGACCCCTATCGCGAACCCATTGACACGCAATAGAAGTCCTGTATACTCTTGTTCAGATGTCCTAAATTGAAATTCACATATAAAAATAGGGAGGTGTGCGATGTTAGCAAAATGTTACGAATGTGGTAAACCGATTAGTACCGATGCTCGGCGATGCCCGAATTGTGGGTATGACTACAGGGACGAGGAGGTATTTGGTGATGATTTTTATGTTAATCGCTGTGTAGATGATAAGTCAGGAGGGTTCAGACGAATGTCTGTAATGGAGCATAGAGATATGATAGAGAAGTACAGCCGAGAGCGAAAAGAAAAGGAACAAAAAGAAGAAGAAGAAGCAAGAGTTGCGTCAGGGAAGGCAGGTTGTATAATTGTCATAGTTGTAGCTATATGTGTATTAATTGCTACTGTTGTGTCTCATTGTGGGGCATAGATGAATCTGTAGCAAAATAGCACCCGATGGACGAAAGTTCATCGGGTGTTTTCCTTTTCCTCCACTTCTCCATCCCACACGATAATCACTTGGGTGTGAAACACCCAAGTGATTAGATGGTAGTATAAAAATATATGGCGAACAGAAAATCATCTTTTGCAATTGGCGAGCACTATCATATTTTCAACAGAGGCGTCGATAAAAGAATTATTTTTGATGACACATACGATATACGAAGATTTTTTCAGAGTATGATTGAGTTCAACACGATTGATCCAATAGGAAGTTTGTACGAGAATTCTTTTCTCCCACTTGGGTGTGAAACACCCAAGTTGGCAGAGAGGTTGGTTAATATTATTGCGTACTGTTTGAACCCAAATCATTTTCATTTGATTTTGGAGCAATTAACAGATGGCGGCATCAGTCAGTTCATGAAGCGTTTAAGTGGAGGTTATACAAATTATTTTAATCAAAAAAATAAAAGAAGCGGTTCTTTATTTCAAGGCGTATTTAAAGATGTCCATATCGATTCAAATGAATATCTTCTCCATGCGAGTGCGTATGTAAATCTGAATGATCGCGTGCACCAACTTGGGTGTGAAACCCCCAAGTTGGTTGAAAGTATGTCGAGCTGGGGAGAATATATGAATAAGGAAATTAGAGGAGTTTGTGAGAAAGAAATTATTTTAGGCCAATTCAAAAATAGTAGTGAATATGAAAAATTTGCACTTTCATCTTTGGAGTCAATTATAAAAAGAAAAGTTGAAATGAAAGATTTCGATGAATTATTGCTCGAGTAATCACTTGGGTGTGAAACACCCAAGTTCACCCAAGTTGCATAAAGATAAAGTGTGGATAACAAGAAAGCGGGAATGTTATACTGTCATTCATGTTGACTCCTGCTGATAAAAAGTTCTTGACCGAAAACTTTACAACGAAAAAGGAGCTTAAAGAAATGCGCGATAGTATTGATCTTTCTCGGCAAAAACTTACGACACTAAGTCTCGAAAGGTTTGGTTTCGAGTCGCGATTCAGTGCGATTGAGGCGTCCTTTTTCCGTACCGAAGAAAAGATAGATAAATTGATAAATATCGGTGACGGTAACGCTGGGAATATCGCTGACCTTCAACAAGAGAACAAGATGGGAGCCGTTACTCTTCGTCGGTACGGTATCCAAATCGAGGAATTGGCGAAGGCGACGAAGACGAAGATCTCACGGTAGTTGCATTTCCGTGTGTCCTTATATATAGTGCCTGTATCCCCGTCGCGCCTGCCTGCCCTGCTTGCCAGCAGGCAAGGCAGGCAGGGGTTTTCTAAATAAATGCCCACCATCAACCAGCTCTCTAAGAGAGGCCGCAAGAACAAATCACGCAAGACGGGCGTGCTCGCTCTTGCGCGTGGTTTTAATGCCCTGAAGAATCGCCCGACCTACTATCCTTCGCCCTTCAAGCGCGGTGTCTGCACGAAGGTAACCACCAAGACCCCTAGGAAGCCAAACTCCGCTATTCGTAAGATCGCCCGTGTTCGCCTCACGAATGGTATGGAGGTTACGGCATACATTCCGGGTATGGGACACAATCTGCAAGAGCACTCAGTCGTCCTGCTTCGCGGCGGTCGTGTGAAGGATATCGGCGTGCAGTACACTATCGTGCGCGGGAAGCTCGATGCGAGCGGTGTCGAGAAGCGTCGTCGCGGTCGTTCTCGATACGGTGCGAAAAAGCCGAAGGCGTAATGTTTATATTTTTAAATATTTAAATTTTTTCTATGAGACGACCTCTGAAACATAAACGCACCTGGCGGCCAGACCTTACTTACGGATCTGAAACGCTTTCTCGTTTCATCAATGCCGTGATGTGGGATGGCAAGAAAGATACCGCGCGCACAGTCGTCTATGACGCCCTCGCGAAGATTAAAGAAGGCGACGCTGACCCACTCGAGACATTCGAGACAGCTCTGCGTAATGTCTCTCCGCTGATGGAGGTGCGCTCGCGCCGTGTCGGCGGGGCGAACTATCAGGTACCGCGCGAAGTCCCGCAAAATCGCCGTCTCGCGCTCGCATTTCGCTGGATTATCAACGCAGCCCGCTCGAAGAAAGGGAAGCCGATGGCAGAAAAGCTCGCTACCGAACTCCTACTCGCTGCAAAGAATGAAGGCGACGCAATCAAGAAGAAGGACGAGATGCACCGTATGGCCGAGGCCAACAAGGCCTTCGCTCACTTCGCGTGGTAACCCGTATGAACCGCGATTATCCACTAGAAAAAGTCAGGAATTTTGGAATTATTGCGCACATCGATGCAGGGAAGACGACCGTCTCCGAGCGCATTCTTTTCTATACGGGCAGTCAGCATAAAATCGGCGAAGTGCACGAAGGGGAGACCACGACCGACTGGATGGAACAGGAGCGCGAGCGAGGCATCACTATTACTTCCGCCGCTATCACCTGCTTTTGGACGAGAACGAGCGAAGCCGACAAGAAGGATATCGCGAAGAAATATCGTTTTAATATTATCGACACTCCCGGACACATCGACTTCACGGCTGAAGTGAAGCGCTCGATGCGCGTGCTTGATGGTGCTGTCGTTGTTTTCGACGGTGTTGCAGGCGTGGAGCCACAGTCCGAGACGAACTGGCGGTATGCCGACGAGGTGCAGGTGCCGCGCATTTGTTTCATTAATAAACTCGATCGTGCTGGAGCATCGTTCGAACGATCATACGCCAGCATTCTCGATCGGCTCTCGCCGAGGGCGATTCGTATGCAGATTCCTATCGGCGAAGAAACTGCACATGAGGGTGCTGTGGATTTGCTCACTCTGAAGGCATATCATTTTTCTGGGAATATGGGCGAGGAGGTTATAGAAGTTGAGATTCCGGTTGCACTTCTCGAAGATGCGAAGAAATATCGCGCCGAACTTATCGAGCGCATTGTTGAACAAGACGATGTGGCGATGAATGCATATCTCGAAGGCAAGGAGCCATCTCTCGAAGAATTGAAAGCGATTCTCCATAAAGCGGTTGTCGCGAATCAGATTTTCCCTGTGTACTGCGGGAGCGCGTTGAAGAATAAAGGCGTGCAGCTGGTGCTCGATGCGGTGGTTGATTATCTGCCATCGCCTCTCGAGCTCCCGCCTGCGACCGGTACGAATCCGAAGACCGGAGATCCAATTGAACGACATGCATCAGATGACGAACCATTCTGTGCTCTCGCATTCAAGCTTCAGACCGACCCATTTGTCGGTGCGCTGACTTTCTTCCGCGTATATTCAGGTACGCTTTCTGCTGGTTCGTATGTCTATAACTCAACAACTGGTACGAAAGAGCGCGTTGGTCGCATCGTTCGCCTTCAGGCCGACAAGCGCGAAGAAGTTGAAAAAGTATATGCAGGAGAAATTGCTGCAGCCGTCGGTCTGAAAGATACGAAGACCTCGCACACACTCTGCGATGAAGCGAATCCGATTGTGCTTGAACAGATTAAGTTCCCTGAGCCGGTGGTATCGCTCCGTATAGAACCGAAGACGAAAGCAGACCAAGAGAAAATGGGCATCGCACTTCGCAAACTTTCTGACGAAGATCCAACTTTCCGTGTCGCGACTGATGACGAAACAGGCGAGACCATTATTTCAGGTATGGGCGAGCTCCATCTCGAGATTCTTGTTGAGAGAATGAAGCGCGAATTTAATGTTGTTGCGGATGTGGGTAAGCCGCAGGTGGCATATCGAGAAACGATTCTCGGCTCTGCGGATGCTGAAGGGAAGTACATTAAGCAAACTGGCGGACGCGGTCAGTACGGCCATGTGAAGATTAAGATGAAGAAGATGGAGCCGGTTGACCCGGAAAAGAAGGTATCGAAGAACATTACCCGCGAAGACCATTTCGAATTCATCAACAACATCAAGGGCGGCGTTGTTCCGCAGGAATACATTCCGGCAGTGGAGAAAGGACTTCGCGAAGCGATGTCGCGCGGATTCCTCGCTGGCTTCCCGATGGTGGATATTTCTATCGACCTTTACGACGGCTCGTATCACGATGTCGACTCCTCGGAAATCGCTTTCAAGATTGCGGCCTCAATGGCGTTTAAAGAGGCAGCACAAAAGGCGAAGCCAGTTATTCTCGAACCAATTATGCGCGTCGAAGTGGTTGTCCCCGAGCAGTTTATGGGTGACATCACGGGCAATCTCTCAGGGAAGCGTGGTCAGATAGAAGGAATGGAAGAGCGCGGTATGAACAAAGCAGTACATGCGAAAGTTCCGCTTTCTGAAATGTTCGGCTACACCACCACTCTTCGCTCGATGACCGAAGGCCGTGGCAATATGACGATGGAATTCGATCATTACGACACTGTGCCGAAGAATATTGCAGACGACATTATCACGAGTCGGAAGTAAGTTTAAGTAAGAAAATCGCCACGGCCAGGAAGCCGTGGCGATTTTCTTTTGTGGTATAGTGAGATTATGAAAAAGAGCATCAAACCATCAACACGACTCTCATCACTCGCGGTTGAATTTGACCGCGAAAAAGATGGTCGCTGGATTGCCGAAATCCCGAAACTCCCGGGTGTTATGGCTTATGGCGCAACAAAACGCGAAGCACAACAGCGCGTGTACGCCATCGCGCTCCGAACAATTGCTGACAGCGTAGAACAAGGTTCTTTCTTTACTCCGGTCTCTCGTATGTTCGGTTATGGAGTGGCACGCGGCTAAGGCCTCGAAAGTACTGAAAGCGCTTCTTTCTTGCGGATGGAGTATTAAACGACAAAAAAGTTCACATCGAACTCTTTCAAGAGCCGGCTGGTCGGACTACACTTTTGCCTTTCATGACCATGAAGAAATCGGTCCGCGTATGCTCGCGCGTATCGCTAAACACACCGGTCTCACGCCGGATGATCTTTAAAAACACTTTACCTTAGTATCGCCTATAGTTCACGATAAGGTAAAGTGATTTGATGTGCATACTGAGTATGCACAAGGATGAACCTTGTAATTTGCCTTGACGAAACTTCCATAGTGCGATACGATATATTCAGATTGAGAGAGAATGTTTTTTGTCAGAATTCCACAAAACATATTGGAGGCAATTATGAAAGCGATATGGATTCGGTTTATCCATGGTACACGGGATCAGTTTCTCTGGACGCTCACAGGAGTTTTCACAGGAATACTACTCATTGGAATGGTGAGCGTCCTTGGTCCAGTGTTCGTATATGCGATCAGTACAGCATTAAACAGTCATAACTATGTCGTATCTGCGGTGTTTATGCTGATTGGTGCTTTGATTGTATGTACGGCGTTGTTCTTGTTTATTCCTCTCTATCTTATTTTACGAAAAATATGGAGCGAGCAAAAACAGTAATCATAGTCGGAATCTGTATTAACAAGACAAAGCCCGATGGATATTCAGCGGGCTTTTTTATTACGCTTGCGTTTTTAAGCAAGTTCGGTTACATTCATAGATAACGCATTGTGGCGTCGCTCTTTGGCTTGTCTGCTCCGCCGGTGGCGGGATTTTAGTTAGCGAGCCGAGGAGATTGTTCCGACTCGCGTCGGATTTAATAATTCGTGAATTAACAACTAATTTATCCGATTATGGCAGAATTTAATCGCAGCAAGCCACACATGAATGTGGGAACCATCGGTCATGTGGACCATGGCAAGACGACGCTCACCGCAAGCATCCTGCATATCCTCTCAATGTTGACCGGAGAGGGCTACAGCGCTCGCGTCGAGGGTGTTGATAAAATTGACAGCGCGCCTGAAGAAAAGGCACGCGGTATTACCATCGCGCTCCATCATTCGGAGTACGAGACACCGAATCGTCACTATGCGCACATTGATGCGCCGGGACACGCTGACTATATCAAGAACATGATTACCGGCGCCGCCCAGATGGACGGAGCAGTACTCGTGGTCGCAGCGACTGATGGCGTGATGCCTCAGACGCGCGAGCACATTCTTCTCGCGAAGCAGGTAGGTCTTAAGAAACTCATTGTCTTCTTGAACAAAGTAGATATGGTTCAGGAAGCCGACCTTATTGATCTAGTTGAAGAAGAAGTCCGAGAACTTCTCACGAAACAGGGCTACGATGGCGTCAATACGCCAATTGTCCGTGGTTCAGCGCTTAAAGCTCTTGATGCAAAAGATGTCAGCGATGAGTGGGCAGTTAAGGTTAAAGAGCTCGTCGACACGATGGACACCTACTTCGACCAGCCAGAACGAGAAGTCACCAAACCGTTCCTTATGCCAATTGAAGACATCTTCTCGATTGAAGGCCGAGGCACCGTGGTCACTGGCCGTATTGAACGCGGTACGGTGAAAGTGGGTGAGGAAGTTGAGATTGTCGGTATTAAAGCGACTGCGAAGTCGACCGTCACTGGTATTGAAATGTTCAACAAACAGCTTCAAGAGGGACAGGCAGGTGACAATGCTGGCATTCTTCTCCGTGGTACTAAAAAAGAGGATGTGCATCGCGGACAAGTGTTGGTGAAGCCAGGATCGGTTACCCCGCACACCGACTTCGATGCCGAGGTCTACATCTTGGGCAAAGATGAGGGTGGACGCCACACGCCGTTCTTCTCTGGCTACAAGCCGCAGTTCTATATCCGCACGACAGATGTTACGGGCGAAGTAACGCTCGCAGAAGGAAAGGAAATGGTTATGCCGGGCGACACCGTCACTTTCAAGGTGAAGTTGGTTGCGCCTGTCGCGCTTGAGGAACAACAGCACTTCGCCATTCGTGAAGGAGGAAAGACAGTTGGTGCAGGTGTTGTCACGAAGATTACGGCGTAATTCAAACATGCCTACAGCGACAGTTAAAAAATCCCTGCCTGCCGGCAGGCAGGCAAAAGCAAAAAGCGCGGCGCCTCTACCCGACGGCACGATGAAGCATCGGGCGCCGCGAGCAAGGGCCGCAACAAAAAAGAAAGTTGTTGTGCCGGCTGCTCCGGTAGTAGAGCACAAACTCCGCATCCGCGTGCGCGCCTATGAACACAAGATTCTGGATCTCTCAGTGAAGCAGATTATGGACACCGCCGCTCGTTTCGACGCGACTGTCGTCGGTCCCGTACCGCTTCCGACCGAGATAAAGCGCTGGACGGTAAATCGCTCTACCTTCGTTCATAAAGATGCACGCGAGCAATTCGAGATGCGCATTCATAAGCGCCTCGTTGATATCCTGAATCCCTCGCCGAAGGTTGTTGAGGCCCTCACGAACCTCAATCTCCCAAGCGGAGTCACAATAGATGTAAAAATGGTCTAATAGCACATAAAATGCACGAAAAATCCCCGTCAGCTGACGGGGATTTTTCGTGCTATATTTCAAATATGACCACCGCACAGCTCAGAAAAGCAGAAAAACTCGCGGAAACGAGTCGGCGCTATGCGCACAAGTCGCTTCAAAAGAGTCGTGAACTCGAGACCTATCTTAGCATTCTTGATTATAAAGCTGGGCGAGTAAAAGAATACCCATCCGTTGACGCAATATTTCGTGCTGCAAAACGGCTCAATCACACTAAATGAGACGCAAGATTCTTACGCCGAGTTTTTTGAGAAGTCTTGCTTTGTTTATTCGACATCATCCAGATTTGGAAGATAAATCTCGGAATGTGATTGAACACATTGTTACTGATACATCTCTCATTCATATTCATCCGCTCCACGGATCGCTGAAAGGACTCTATACTGCTCGAATTTCGCAGTCGTATCGCGTTATTTTCGTCCTCGAATCAGACACAGTAATATTCATCGACATCGGCTCGCACGACGAGGTGTATTAAATTTCTTCCAGGCAGTTGCGTGTTTTCTCGACTTATCTACCAACATGATGTATGTTTGCAATCGGACAGAACTCAATTAATCCAAGCAAAGGAGACAGATATGAGCGCTAAGAAGAGCAGACCGAATCTTTCGGTCGGGTCAACATTTCTCGCGAAAGTCGGCGGGAACCGCTTTCCGTTTCAAGTCGAGGTGTTGTCTCAGAAAGGAGATGATATCGAGGTCAGGATCTCATATCCGGCGAGACCGAAGATTTGTGACAGATGCGGCCACGGGCATAATTTATCGCTCAACGGTGTCACTGGCGTGGTGGTCTGTATGACCAGTCGTTGTGGCCAGAGTTTCGGATACACTACGGTGGAAACCAAGAAAATGAAAGTATCCGATTTCGCTTCAGTATGAAAATCAGAGCCTCGGCTCGGAGCCCGCAGTACATCGCGGGCTTTCTCTTTTCTTGCATCTTTTAAACCCTTCGTGTAGAGTGCTAGAAACGCTACGAATCCGTCAGCTGATGGAGTCCTATGGCAGAACGCGCGATGCGTCTGTCATCGCGCGTTTTGCTTGCTAGGAAACAAATGAGCGAAGCGATTATTGTTTCCAGCACCCGCCAAAATTTTTGCAACAAAAAATTGGGGGGGTAAGGTTTTTCTAAACCTCGCTTCGCTCGGCAACAAAAACCTTATGAAATTCATCCTCGCCAAGAAAGAAGGAATGACCCGCATCTTCGCGGAGAATGGTCGTGCGTACGCAGGTACTATTCTCGTTGCAAACCCCGTTACGGTCACTGCCGTAAAGACGAAGGAGGGGAAGGATGGATACGCAGCCATCCAGATAGGTACTGGCGTTCGTAAGACCAAGAATATAAGCAAAGCGGTTCTCGGGCACACCAAAGGTAAGGGCTATACGGCGATTCGCGAATTCAGAACTGATGACACTGCCGAAGTCGGGAGTGAAATCAGCGCGGACATTTTCGCTGTTGGCGACATCGTGAGTGTCTCGGGCCTCTCGAAGGGTAAGGGTTTCGCTGGAGTGGTGAAGCGTCACGGCTTCCATGGCGGTCCGCGTTCTCACGGTCAGAAGCACTCTGAACACGAGGCGGGCTCAATTGGCGGCTCTGGCGGCCGCGCGGGTGGTCGTGTTGCGAAGGGTATTCGTATGGCCGGCCGTATGGGTGCCGATCGTGTAACAATCGAGAATCTTAAAGTGCTTGCTGTTGATGCAGTGGCAGGAAAGATGATTGTTTCTGGTGCTGTACCAGGTATGCGCGGAACACTTCTTGAAGTTGTATCTGTTCCTGCTCGCAAGCACGGGGCATAATTTTCATACTATGACTACTATTAAAAAAATCACGAAGTCGCCGGCCGAAATGCCTATCTTCTCTATGGAAGGGAAGAAAGTTGGTGCTATTAATCTCCCAGAGAGCATTTTTGGTATGCCATGGCGCAATGATTTGGTACATCAGGTGACCACCGCGATGCAGGCGAATATGCGTCAGAATCGTGCGAACACAAAGGATCGTTCAGAGGTCTCAGGTGGCGGCAAAAAACCGTGGAAACAGAAGGGAACTGGCCAAGCGCGCACCGGTTCCAATCGTTCGCCGATCTGGCGCCACGGCGGTGTTACATTTGGTCCGCGTTCTGAGCGCGACTACAGCGAGAAGATTAATCGCAAAATGCGTATCGGCGCCTTGGTTTCGGTTCTTTCGAGAAAGGCAAAAGATGGCGAGATTATTTTGGTCGATAAATTTGCTTTTGCTGCACCGAAAACAGCAATCGCGAAGAACACACTCATCGCGCTCGCTACGGGTGCTGACGCAGGAACACTCGCAACGAAGAAGAAGAATGCGGCACTTCTCGCACTTGTCGCGTATGACACAAATGTCATAAAGAGTTTCAGCAACTTGGGCAATGTGATGACCGAAGAATTGCGCAACTTGAACCCGCTCGAGGTAATGACGCACAAGTATCTCATTATCGAGAAGCCGGAGGAAGCATTTGCTGCACTTCTGACGCGCCTGCCTGCCGGTAGACATGGCATCGAACATTCCGCCAAAGGCGGATCCACCTCCGGCGGAAAATAATTAAATGCATATGGCACTATTTGGCAAAACAAAAACCTCTCGACAAAGCTCGAGGCAAGAAGAAAAGGGAAAGCGCATAACGCACGCGCACGCACGAAAGTTGTCTGATGGCGTGGCACACGAAATTATTCGCGCGCCATGGTTTTCTGAGAAAGCGCTCATTATGACCGAGAAGGGCGTCTATGCCTTCATGGTGCCGCCTCGTGCAACGAAAGCAGAGATTGCGGGCGCTATTAAGGAGATTTACAAAGTTGAACCGCTTAAAATACGGATTGTGAATCTTCCGGGAAAAAAGAAGACAATGCGCACCAAGCGCGGTGTCGGCACGCGCGCTTCGCGTCATAAGGCCTATGTCTACCTGAATAAAGGGGACACCATACAGTTTGGGTAATTTTTTACTATGAAAACCTACAAACCAACTACCAAGAGTCGTCGCTTTATGACCACACTGCCGTACCGAGAGCTTCTCTCGGGCGATGCTCCACATAAACCGTTGATGAAAAAGAGCCGAAGCAAGGGCGGCCGGAACGCCTTCGGACGCATCACGACGCGCCACCAAGGAGGTGGCCATAAGCGTTGTCTCAGGGATGTGGACTTTGCTTACAATAAGAAAAATATTCCTGCGAAGATCGAGACGGTTGAATATGATCCATTCCGCTCGGCATTCATCGGGCTCGCGCTCTATCGCGACGGAGAACGCCGCTATGTCATTCTGCCGAAAGAAGTAAAAGTCGGCAGTTCTTTCGTCGTGGCTCCTGATGCACCGCTCGTTCCTGGCAACCGCCTTCCGCTCGGCAAGATTCCTGTCGGCACATTTGTTTACAATATTGAACTTTCTCCCGAGGCAGGTGCGGTGTTGGTTCGTAGTGCAGGTAACTTTGCCGAAGTAGTCGCGCACGATTCCGGATACGCGCAGATAAAACTTCCTTCAACAGAAATCCGCAAAGTGTCTGACCTCTGCTGGGCGTCTATCGGCACTGTCGGCAACGAAGAGTCAAATCTTGTCGTCATCGGCAAGGCAGGACGCAGCCGCTGGATGGGTATTCGTCCGACAGTTCGCGGCACCGCAATGAACCCAGTCGATCATCCGTACGGCGGCGGCGAAGGCAAACAGGGCCGCGGTATGAAGCGCGCGAAGACCCTCTGGGGCAAGCCGTCCGGCAAGGGTCAGAAGACACGCACCCCGAAGAAGTATTCGAATGTCTTCATCGTCTCCCGCCGCAAGGTCGGCAAGAAGCGGAAGGGTTAAATAAAGCACATCAAAAACCGCCGCCCGAAGGGCGGCGGTTGTGTTTTGTGTATGATACAATTCATCACGATGAAGAATACGAAGAAATCGAGTAAAATTGAACCAACGGTCACAGATGTGATGGGTGTTGTTCAGGGTCTAGCAGTTTCTTTTCAGGGTCTAGCAGTTTCTGTCCAGGATTTGACCGAAGCCGTTCAAGAAGGTTTCGCAAAGAATGAGACCCAGCACAACGAGATCAAAGAAGATCTCAATGATATTGGGTATCGAGTAACAGCTCTTGAGAAGCGTACTGGTTCTATAGAAATTACGCTTGAGGATATGAAAGAAACGCTCAATAGTGTCGCACGAACAGTCAATAAGGATTCTGTTAAAATCGTTAATCACGAACGACGCATCGGGCATCTTGAGAAAGTGTGTGCTTAATCGAAAACATATGACGAGGATGATAGAAATAGAAAAGCCGAAACGAGAGAGAGAGAGAGAGAGAGAGAGAGAGTACTAATCCCCATCAAAAATTAAAATTTGTTCATAAATTCATGAGAAACGAAACCAAAATAGCAATTTTTAAGGGGAAACAAATACGAAAAACCATCTATCAAAATGAATGGTTGTTTTCGGTTGTTGATGTGGTGGAATCCCTAACGGACTCAGTAAATGCTACGGATTACATAAAGAAACTTCGTAAAAGGGATACAGAACTTGGATTGTACATAGGGACAAATTGTCCCCAGATAGAAATGGTGACCGAGACAGGCAAAAAAAGAAAAACTCTTGCCGGTAATGTTGAACAATTATTGCGTATTATTCAATCCATTCCATCACCAAAGGCCGAGCCGTTTAAGCGTTGGCTGGCGAAAGTCGGGTATGAAAGAATTCAAGAGATAGAAGACCCTGAATTGGCCGCGCAAAGAGCTAGAGCGATTTATCGAGCCAAGGGTTATCCAGAAAACTGGATTGAAAAAAGAATGCGGGGGATTGAGGTGCGAGAAACGCTGACCAATGAGTGGAAAAATCGCGGAGCCAAAGAAAAAGTTGAATTCGCCATCCTCACCAATGAAATTTTGAAAAGCGCATTTGATATGACCGCGGATGATTACAAAAAATTCAAAGGGCTCAAGCGAGAAAATCTGCGCGATCATATGGATGATATTGAGCTGATTCTCACTATGCTCGGCGAAGCAACCACTACCCGGCTTCATAGAGATAGGAACTCAAAAGGATTTCCTTTGCTCAAAAAGGACGCTAAGGATGGCGGGAATGTAGCTGGAAGAACCAGAAAGGACATTGAACACAAGTCCGGCAGGTCGGTGATTTCAAAGGGTAATTTCAAGAACAAGAAGTTAAGCGCGGACAAGAAGTTACTTGTACATAAATAACTTCTTGACCGCGCGGAAGTGGGCTATAATAGAGGGATTAAACATATGACGAGGATGATAGACATAGAAAAGCCGAAACGAGAGAGAGAGAGAGAGAGAGAGAGAGTAACTAGCGCCCGCCAATCATTCCGAACATTAGAAATTGTCGCTGTCACGCTCGCGGTCTGCGCGATGGCGGCGGGCGTTATCTATTGGCAAACGCACGGCACGATAGGAACGACAATTCCAATAGAATTCCAACTTAAAGTTCCGAAAGAGAATGTCTTATATTCAAAAAATGTTACTGCTACCACGACCGAGTATGCGTATATCTCAACTGAAGAAGCAACAGGAGAGTTTATTTGGAGAGACCAATTCTCAAACACTAAAATTGTTTCTCAAAAAGGCAATCAAGTAACCGCCAATGTGTATGGCAGGGATATGTTTTACCAAAACGGCGGGAAGTCATACAAAATAGACATAGCAACGACTACCACAGAAGCGTTTACTCAGCAGACGAAATTAAGTTTCATAGAGTGGCTTTTTGGACAGAAAGCGTACGCCAGTAATGTAACAGCGTACGACGATGGGACAATTCTTGGACCTGCCGATGCTACTTATGCAACTACGAGAGACGCAACATCTGGTACTGTGTTTAATAATAATGCAATTATAGGGCAGGAAATACCATCGACTTATTCTATTTATAGAAGTTTTTACTCTTTCGCAATTCCGAATATGACAACCTTGACCGCTGCTTCTTTATTTGTAAACGGCAATAATGATAGTTCAACAACTGATTTTAATGTCTACATTCTCACATCAACATATAGTAGTTATACCGGAAGTGAATATGATGTATTTGATGGACATCAAGCAACTGGAGCATACAATGGAACAGCGTTAAATAACGCTTGGAGCACAGCATCATATTCAGCAAATTGGAATGAACTGGTGTTCACCGCCGGTGGACGCACTGCTATTCTTGCACAAAAGAATGGAACTTTCAAAATGGCGGCAATATCAAGTAGAGATTATGCTAGTACCACACCAACAGGCGCTGAATATCTTAGTTTCAAAACTTCCACCACCGCAGGCGAGGAACCGTATTTATCAATAACTTATACATTACCTCCAACCGTTACTACCCAATCGGCTTCATCAGTTACCGCAACCACTGCAACTTTGAATGGAAACATTACTGCTGTTGGCTCTCCTGCACCAACTGTCCGCGGATTCGCGTGGGGTACGAACTCAGCACTGTCAGGCGGGGATACCGCGACTACAACTTGGGATACAGGTACTTTTGGAACTGGTGCGTTTACAGATACTACATTAACCTTCGTCTGTAACACCACCTATTATTCTCGCGCATACGCGACGAATACTGGCGGCACCGGCTTAGGTGCGATCTCTGCGTCATTTACTACTTCTGCGTGTGCTAACGCTCCCACTGTCACTACTCAGTCGGCTTCACTCATTACTGACACCACTGCGACGCTGAATGGGAACATTACCAATACAGGAACCGCTAATGTTACCGTCCGCGGTTTTGCCTATGGTATCGATTCAACTCTTGCCACCGTCATCTCCACCACCACCGATACAACCGGTCAGCCCTTTAGCACTGGTGCTTTCACCGCCGCAATTACCGGATTAACCAAGGGCACGAATTATTATGCGAGAGCGTACGCGACCAATTCTGTAGGCACGGGCTTGGGCTCCATCCAAGCACTTACCTCAAATCTTCAGTCGGATGTAATAATTTTCAGAAACAATGTCATCTTAAATAACAATGTCATATTGAAGTAAGTGAGCCGACCGATTTTGTACAATTAGTTGACGATTTGTGGCCATTCCTGTACATTTCATTCATACCGCTCCGCCAGACGGCGGAGCGGTGCTACAACTTTTATGTCTCGATCAATCAAAAAAGGACCCTTCGTGGACGCAAAACTCCTGAAGAAGATTCTCAACAAGAAACCGGCCTCTGCCGGGGTTATTAAGACATGGGCACGCCGAAGCCAGATAAGCCCAGAAATGATTGGTTTTACCTTCGGTGTTCACAATGGAAAACAGCACCTCGAGGTTCTCGTATCTGAAGAGATGATAGGGCACCGTCTCGGCGAATTCTCTCCAACGAAGAAGTTCATCCGTCACGGCGGTAAGATGCAGAAGGAGATGGAACAGAAGAAGCAGGAAGCCGAGATTTCATCAGCGAAAGCAGCAAAAGCACCTGCGGCCGCCGCTCCTAAGAAGAAATAATATATGAACACTACTCCGCTAAAGCTACGAAGTGCAAGCGCAACGCTCAAAAGTCATAATCAAACACCGCGCAAGGTCCGTTTGGTGACTGATTTGGTGAAAGGAAAAAAGATTTCTGTCGCGCTCGCAGCGCTTGAATTCCTCCCGAAGCGCGCTGCAGAGCCGGTCGCCAAACTTATCAAGAGTGCCGTCGCGTCCGCCGTAGGCGGATCCGCCTCCGGCGGAAGTGTCAAGGTCGAGGACCTCATCATCAAAAATATCATCGTCGAGAGCGCCGGAATGACAAAAAAGTTTATGCCGCGCGCCTTCGGTCGCGCTTCGCCTATTCGCCGTCGGAAGAGCCGCGTGATAGTAACGCTCGAGTAATATTTTATGACACACACCGTACATCCGTATGCGCATCGTCTCGGCATCATCCGCGACTGGAAGAGTCGTTGGTTTGCTGGCGATAAGAAGAGCTACCGCGAGAATATCAAGGTAGATGAAACGATTCGCCGATTTATTGCGAAGCGCCTTCGCGGTACCTACACGAGCGGCGTCGAGATTGAGCGTTCGGCAAGCGAATTGCGCGTTATTCTCGCGACCGCGCGCCCAGGTCTCGTGATCGGCCGTTCGGGCGAAAACGCGGCGAAACTGCGCAAAGAACTCTCTGAAACAATCCACGCGGTAGTGCCTCTCGATCGTCGTACACTCAAGTTCGATATTGTAGAAATGCGTCAGCCAGAGACCGATGCGGCGGTTGTCGCCTATATGGTTGTTGAAGGGCTCGAGAAGCGTATGCCGTTCCGCCGCGTGCTGAAGCAGACCGTCGAGAAGGTCATTGCCGCGAGAGAAGTCGAGGGCGTGCGCATTGCGATTTCCGGCCGCCTCGGCGGTGCAGAAATGAGCCGCAAGGAAGAGTCAAAAAAAGGTCGAATTCCGCTCCAAACATTCCGCGCCGACATCGACTTCGCACAAGAAGAAGCGCACTTGCCGTATGGTGTTATCGGCGTGAAGGTGTGGATCTTCCGCGGGAATGTCTATCAGGACAAGAAGACACCCGTCGTCCAGAATATTTAAATATTTAAATTTTTTGCTATGTTATTCCCTAAAAAAGTAAAGCACCGTAAGTGGCAGACACAGCGCAAGAGTTTGCGCCGTCTCGCGCGACCTGATACACGCGGTACAAATGTCGTCTTCGGTTCCATCGCACTCAAGGCGCTCTCGAGTGCACGAATGACGAGTAACCAGATAGAGGCCGCGCGCAAGGTGCTGACGCGCGCAACAGCGAAAACAGGCAAACTCTGGATTCGCATTTTCCCTGACCGTCCCGTGACTGCCAAGCCGGCTGAGGTGGGTATGGGAAAGGGTAAGGGCGACCCGAAGCATTATGTCTTCGAGGTGCGTCCAGGTCGTATACTTTTCGAATATGATGGCGTACCCGAGGATATTGCGCGCAAACACTTGCGACAGGCAGGGATGAAACTGCCGGTTAAGACCTCGATTGTGAAAAGTCGTTAATTTGCTTTATTTTGATTTTTATGACAAAAAAGAACCTAATGACGACCACTACTGACCAGGAGCTCTCAAAGCTTCTTGCTGATACTCGTGCGGCGCTCCGCACCGAGCGCTTCGCTGCTGCTGGCGCGCGCCCGAAGGAGTCGAATGCTCCGAGGAAGTTCCGCAAGACGATTGCTCGCATACTTACCGAACAGCATGCGCGCGTGCTCTCCACCGAAGGCGGATCCGCCTCCGGCGGAAATGCCGCATAAATTTGTATGGAAAAAAATACTACTCGCTCACAATCATTCGTTGGCGTCGTCGTGAAGACGGCGATGAAGGATACGGCCACGGTTCGTGTCGACCGCTTCGTGAAAAATGCAAAATATAAGAAATATTTTGTTCGTTCGAAGAAACATCTTGCGCATGATCCGGGCAATACCGCGCAGGTTGGCGATACGGTAACGATCGTGTCGACGCGACCGATTTCTAAACTGAAGCGCTTTAAGATAGCAGATCGAGGAGACACCTCGATGCGAGGAGTCACCTCAGCCAAATAACATTATGTTACAGCCACAATCCATCGTTATGATTGCAGATAACTCCGGCGGCAAGGTCGCGAGAATCTTCAAAGTGCTCGGCGGTTCTCATCGCCGCTATGCACGCATTGGCGATACGGTGGTGATTTCGGTGCAGACCGCTGAACCGCGCAAGGCCGTGAAGAAGAAAGATATTTTCCGTGCAGTCGTGGTGCGTCAGACCAAACCGTTTGGACGCAAGGATGGCTCGAGTATTCGTTTCGATGAGAATGCGGTCGTACTCATCGAGAAGCAGGGTAAGGAGATGGGCCCGAAAGGGAACCGCATCTTCGGTCCCGTGCCGCGCGAGCTTTCTGAACGCGGATGGCACTCTATCGTATCTTTGGCGTCTGAAGTCGTCTAGAAATTGTTATGAATAAAATGAATTACAATTTCTTGACCCGCCCAAATTTTTGGCAGCCAAAAACTTTGGCGGGTAAGCTTTTACTAAGTTCGCGGACTCGCTAAGAAAAAGCTTATGAAAATTAAAAAAGGAGATAAGGTAAAAGTGCTTTCTGGTAAGGACAAAGGCACGACCGGCGTTATTCTGCGTGCACTGCCGAAAGAGAATAAGGTTATTGTCGAAGGCGTTGCACTCTATAAGCGCCACCTGAAGGGTTCATCGGGGAAGGTAGGTCGTATTATCGAGCGTTCTCGACCAGTCGATGCGTCGAATGTGCAAAAGGTCGGATCTGCCGAAACAAAGAAAAAAGAATCACTCCTTAGCGTAAAATAATATGTCCACTTCTACTTCCATCACGAAACAAAGACAACAAACGGCATATCTTGCGCTCGCGGAGACCTTCGGCTACACCAGCACGATGCAGGGTCCGCGCATCTCGAAGGTCATCGTTTCTTCGGGCGTCGGCAAGAAACGCGATAAGAAACAACTCGAACTCATCGAAGACCGTCTCGCGAAGATTACGGGGCAGAAGCCATCAGCGCGCGCCGCGAAGACATCCATCGCTGCGTTCAAGGTGCGCGAGGGCGACACTGTTGGTCTTCAAGTAACTCTGCGCGGCGCGCGGATGTACGACTTCGTGGATAAACTCATTCATATCGCGCTTCCTCGCACCCGCGACTTCCGCGGTCTCTCGGCAAAGGCGATTGATGATATGGGCAATTTTACGATCGGTCTTAAAGAGAACACCATTTTCCCTGAGACATCCGATGAAGATCTGAAAGATGTCTTCGGCTTCGCCGTCACCATCGTTACCACCGCCAAATCGAAGGCCGAAGCCGAGGCATTCCTGCGCCATCTCGGTATGCCGCTCATCGTTGAGGCAAATAAAAAGTAATTTTCTACAACAAGGTTTAACCTTGTTAATAAGGTGAGCAAGGGTAGTCCTTGCTCATATTTGATTGACTTTTGCGCGGTTTTAGCGTAGGTTTCTTTCAGAAAGAAACAGACCAGTTCACAGAACCTTAACTCGTAAAAGAAAGAAGGGGGTGTCTATGTCAAACATACAAAGTAAAAAAGAGTATGGCAATCATGAGTATCCCAACCAAGATGGAACTTCTGATTGCAAATTCGGTTGTGGATGTTGGGCGGGTCGTACTAGCTCAGGCGGTCCGACAGGAATTGACCCGTTGGGTACTTGCCCACAGAATCCGGTAGATGGCCATCTTATCGGCGGGAGGGAAGATTACAATTATGTCGTGACCGAGCGAATTCGGAATCTGGAGTTCCGCGTGTATGAGGCGGAAGAACGCCTGAAGCAAGTGAGTCCGAGCCATACCGAACTCGCCGACGAACTCGCCGCCGTGAAGAAAGAACTCGCTGAGAAAAGAACAATCCTCGCCGATCTTCGCCATCTCATCGGAGATATAAGCGCGTGACATACTACTGAACAAAACACGCCGGCCAGCTTGCGATAACTTCAAGAGCTGGCTATTTTTATGCCAAGTAATGGATGCGTACAATGGTTTGACGGCGTAGCGCCTATTTGATACAGTGCCAAGAGCTCTTCGGAGCCATTATTTTTACTTATGGCAAAAAAGTCCCAACTGGCGAGATACGCTAAAAAGGTCAAACTCGTAAAGAAGTACGCGGTTAAGCGTGCTGCTTTGAAGTTGGCTGGCGACTCTGAAGGCCTCCAAGCCCTTCCGAGAAACTCTTCACCGGTACGGCTGAAGAATCGCTGTGCGATTACGGGCCGTTCTCGTGGGTATATGCGTCTCTTCGGCCTTTCCCGCATTCAGTTCCGCGAGCTCGCCCTTGAAGGGAAGATTCCGGGCGTTAAGAAAGCATCATGGTAGATTCATTACATTCACTATCATGATAACTGACCGCGTCGGCGATTTCATAATCCGTCTTCAGAATGCTGCGATGATCAGCAAGCATGAAGTGTCGGCGCCGTATTCAGCGAATCTCTTCGCTATCGCGAAGAAACTGAAAGAGCTTGGTTTTCTCACGGTGGTTAAAGCAGATACAAAAGAGGGAAGTGTCGTTCACAAGACACTCGTCGTAGAACTTGCCTATGATGCTCATGGGCAGGCAAAATTGCGCGGTGTGAAGCGCATCAGCAAACCGGGCCGCCGGCTTTACGCTCCGTTTACTTCTGCACATAAAGTGCGCGGCGGTACCGGCGCGCGCATCTTGTCGTCTTCGTCTGGTATTATCTCGGACGCAGAGGCCCGCCAGAGGCGGGTTGGCGGCGAAGAGCTTTTTGAGATCTGGTAAGGAAAATGTTATGAATGAAATGAATTACTTTTTCCTTACCCGCCAAAATCTCTCCTCTGAAGGAGAGTTTTGGGCGGGTGGAAGTTTTTCTAAGCTCGCTTCGCTCGCTAACAAAAACTAACCATGTCCCGCCTTGCAAAAAAACCAATAGCCGTAGGAAAGACCGTCGTTTCGGTTGCTGGCGGTACGCTGACCGTGAAGGGTACGAAGGGTACACTCACCAAGCGTGTGCATCCTACGGTCAGTATTGTTGTCGACGGACAGGGCGTTATGGTTACGCCGAAAGATAATTCCCGGCTTGCGAAAGCGCTTACAGGCACCTTCGCCTCGCATGTAAAAAATATGGTTCAGGGCGTTGAAACGCCGTATGTGATAAAACTTATTCTTGATGGCGTCGGCTATAAGATGGAAGTGTCCGCCGGAGGCGGATCCGCCTCCGGCGGAAAAGGAAAAGAAGTGATACTAACTGTTGGCTTTTCGCATCTCGTTAAGCTCGTGATACCGGAAGATGTTTCAGTTAAGGTAGAGAAGAATACGATGACGCTCGAGAGTGCAAATAAAGAATCAGTGGGGCAATTCGCCGCGAATGTTCGTCGTGTGAAGCCGCCGGAGCCGTATCTCGGCAAAGGTATTCACTATGAGGGCGAAGTCATTCGCCGCAAGCAGGGCAAGAAGGCCGTCTAACAAATATGAACCACAAACCAACAACCAACAGTGAACTCCGCAAACGCCGTCATGTGCGCGTGCGTTCTGTTATTAAAGGCACTCCAGAGCGCCCGCGTCTCGCGGTGTACCGAAGCAATCGCTTCGTTTCGGCACAGCTTATTGATGATACGGCAGGGAAGACGATTGCTGCCGCGCACGGACGCGAGTTCAAGGGACCACAATCCCAGCAGGCGAAAGCAGTCGGCGAAGCGATTGCGAAAGTTGCCAAAGCAGCTGGCGTTACCGCGATTGTCTTCGATCGTGCCGGCTACCGCTATGGTGGGCAGGTGAAGACGCTCGCAGACGCGGCGCGTGAAGGAGGTCTCATTTTTTAATTACTATGACTACACCGATTGAATCAGAAATACTGCCAGAGGTTGTTGAGACCGCTGCGCCAGTAGTGGAAGCAGCACCAGCTGAACAACATGCTCGTGGCGGTACACGCGGATCTCTTCGTGGCCGTGCTCCCCGTGCTGGCGGTCGTCCTCGTCCTCCTCGCGAACGCGGGGAATTCGAACAAGTCACGATTGATGCACGACGCGTGGCGCGCGTTATGGCAGGCGGTCGTCGTTTCAATTTCTCACTCGTGATTATCATCGGTGATCGGAAAGGGCGTGTTGGTGTTGGTTTGGGGAAGGGAGTTGATACGGCGCTTGCTGTCGATAAGGCAGTACGCGATGCAAAGAAGCATCTTATGACCGTTTCTCGTACTTCTTCGGGCTCGATTCCGCACAAAGTTATGGCGAAGTATGCATCTTCTACGGTAGAGATTATTCCGTCAGAAGGTCGTGGTCTTGTCGCTGGTTCGGCGGTTCGTACCGTACTCGATCTCGCTGGTGTGACTGATGTCGTCACCAAGATTCATACGCGCTCTAAGAACAAACTCACGATTGCACGCTCAACGGTTGCGGCTTTGAAGAAATTGCGCCTGCCTGCCGGTCAGGCAGGTCTAAAATAATACTGGTATGCAACTCAACTCATTCGCACCTCGTACGAAAAATAAGAAACCCGAACCAGTCGGGCGTGGTGGCAAGCGTGGCAAGACCAGTGGTCACGGGAATAAGGGGCAGTCCTCTCGTGCTGGTCATAAGATTCGTCCTGAGGCGCGCGACATGATTAAGAAGCTCCCAAAGCTTCGTGGTCATGGTAAAAATCGCTCTCGCACCGTGCGAACAAATCGTATTCCTGTTTCAGTGGTAAATCTTTCAGTGATTGAAGCGGAATACAAGAAGGGTGAGCGAGTCACACCGGCGTCCCTGGTAGTGAAGGGTCTTGTCCGTCGGGCGAAGGGGCGTGCTCCTGCGGTGAAGATTCTTGGTAGTACAATTACGAAACCGTTGGTTATCGATGGATGTGCTATTTCTGTTGTTGCAGAGAAAGCACTCCTCGCGGCCGGCGGCACTATTCATGGTGAGCAAAGTCGAACCCACAATGCTTAAGTCCTTTATTCGAAAGATAAAACTCGCTGCAAGCGACCCACAAATTCGTTTTCGTATTTTGTTTCTTGTCGGCGCGCTCGCAGTATTTCGTCTGCTCGCGGCAGTGCCGATTCCGGGCGTTGATCGTGCTGCGCTCGCGGCGTTCTTTTCAAACAATCAATTCTTCGGTCTTTTGAATATCTTCTCCGGTGGCGGACTTTCTTCGCTCTCGATCGTGATGCTTGGTGTTGGTCCTTACATCACTGCATCAATCATTATGCAGTTGGGCACGATTATCTTCCCTCAGGTGAAGCAAGCATACTTTGAAGAGGGCGAGGCCGGTCGTGCGAAGTTTATTTCGTGGAGTCGTCTTCTCACAATCCCGATTGCTATCGCACAATCAATCGGCTTCTTATTCCTTCTCGAGAGTCAGGGTGTCATTGTCCATTTGGGTACGATGGCATTTATCACGAACATTGTATTGGTCTCTGCTGGATCAATGCTTCTTATGTGGATTGGCGAATTAGTGACCGAATTCGGCATCGGTAACGGTGTCTCACTCATCATTCTCGCAGGTATTCTCGCGAGTGTGCCATCGGGTATTTCTCAGACACTCTTCGCCGCTACTGCGGCAAGTATTCCGACTTATCTCGCATTTTCTGTGCTCGCACTCATTATGATTTACGCCGTCGTGGTTGTTTCTGATGCTGAACGATCTATACCAATCGCGTATGCGCGAGCGGTGCGTGGTGCGGCGATGTCTCAGGGCGCAGCAACCTATCTCCCGATTCGCCTTCTTCAGGCAGGTGTTATCCCGATTATCTTCGCGCTCTCGCTTCTCCTCTTGCCTCAGATGGTGCTCTCAATGCTTGGGGCTGCACATATTTCATTTGCGGCGAGTGCCGCGCTCTGGTATACCGCACTCCTTTCTAATCCGTGGCAATACGGGTCGGTCTATTTCATTCTTGTGGTGCTCTTTACCTATTTCTATACCGCCGTTACCTTCGAACCACATCGCGTAGCAGAGAATCTCCAGAAGACCGGAGCATTCGTTCCTGGCGTTCGCCCAGGCCGTGAGACCGAAGAATATATTGGCAATGTCGTGAATCGGATTACTTTCCCAGGTGCCTGTTTCCTTGGTCTTATCGCGGTTTCTCCTTCGATTATCCAGGGCCTCACAGGGGTCACCACCATTGTTTTGGGGGGTACAGCGCTTCTTATCGCTGTGCAGGTAGCGCTCGATCTAGCCCACAAAATCGACGCGCAGGTCTCGCTCAGAGAGTACTAATTTTGCGGGACTAAACCTCTGCAGATTGTAGCCCTTCAATAAATCGAACAATTGAGTCCTCTCCCGTGTAGTCCTCCATATTCATATCAACTCCTGGTGTAGGTGTACTGCCTATCAAGAGATGGAACAATATTCGTGAACGAGCATCGGGATATTTCTCTTCCAACCCCAAAGCAAAATCGGTTACTGCATGGTAAAAAACCATAATATCTTCAGCATTTTCAAATGCTTGCGATAAAATATCGTGGAGATTCTTTAGAAAGACCTCATTGTTTTTAACAGGTTCTTCTTGGGAGCTAGGAGTGGTTGGCATCTGTTCCATGTTATTTATAGGGTACCATATTTAATTGCACAGATGCAGTTTCGGGATTAGAGTAAGCACATGGACATACACACGATATTTTTCATCGGGAAGCCGGGAAGCGGGAAGGGCGATCAGGCACGACTGCTTTCAGAGAAAACCGGTTGGTCGGCATTTTCTTCAGGGAATCTCTTTCGTGAGATATCGAAGGAAGATACACCAGTGGGGCATAAAATAAAAACAGAAAACGAGGCCGGACTTCTTGCACCACATTGGTTTGCGGCCTATCTTTTTTTAAAAACACTTTTTTCACTTTCAGAAAAAGAAGGAGTTATATTCGATGGATTCAGCCGCAAAATACCAGAAGCAGAACTCGTGGTTGAAGCGATGGGCTGGATTGGCCGGCCTTTTTCTGTTGTGCATTTGAGTGTGTCTGACGAAGAAATAAAACACCGCATTTCTCTCCGCAAAGAGATTGAAGGCCGAGCGGATGATAATGCTCTTGAAGAACGCCTAAAAGAATTTCACACCTTTACCGAACCAGTCATTGAAATGTTCCGCAAGGCAGGTTCGTTGATTGAAATAAATGGCGAAGGAACACGGGAAGAAATTGCAGAGAATATTCGCAAAGCACTTAATTTGCAATGATAGTTAAAAGTGCCGATGAGCGTGAAAATCTTATTGAAGCAGGGAAGCGCCTTGCGCGCGTGATGGAAATGCTCCGCACTAAAGTCGCACCAGGCGTAACTGCAGAAGAACTAGACGATCTTGTCGAGCAACTCATCCGCGACGGCGGGGATTCGCCGGCATTTCTCGGCTACACCCCCGAGGGCGCGCGTCGCCCATATCCAGCGACGCTTTGTGTTTCGATAAATGATGAAGTGGTGCACGGCATCCCGAACGAATCGGTGAAGATCTTAAAAGAAGGTGATATTGTCGGTCTTGATTTCGGACTCATTCACGAAGGTGTTGTTGTCGATGCTGCCATTACGGTGCCGGTCGGTACGATAAACGAAGAATCAAAAAAATTAATGCAAGCGACCGAGACCGCGCTCGCAGCAGGCATCGCCGCCGCTGTCCCCGGGAATCATATAGGAGATATTTCGCACGCGATTCAAGAAGAGATAGAGCGCGCGGGCTTCAGTATTGTGAAGTCGCTCGGTGGGCACGGCGTCGGCGATCTGGTGCACGAAGAGCCCTTCATTTCTAATTTCGGCCGTGCGGGGTCAGGAGAATTGCTCGAGGAGGGTATGGTGCTCGCGCTGGAGCCGATTTCGGCTGCAGGGAAGGGGGCGGTTACAATCGCTCCTGATGGCTACACCTATCGCACCAAGGATGGCTCCCGTTCTGCTCACTTCGAACACACCATCTTGCTCCAAAAAGGCGAAGCGCGTATTATAACGACATAATCGATATTCGGATTTACGAAGTCCTAACATGCAAGTAGGAATGTAGGGACTTCGTAAATCCAAATTTTTTAAAACTATGGCAAATAAAAATCCAAGAGAAGAGCAAACCTATGTGATGGTGAAGCCCGACGGTGTGAAGAAGGGTTTAATTGGCGAGATTATTAAGCGTTTCGAACAGCGTGATTTGAAGATTGTTGCGCTCGAAATGTTTCAGCCAACACTCGAAGAAATGGACAATCATTATCCGAAGAATTTGGCATGGATAACGCGCCTTGGCGGTAAAACGCTCTCAACATATGAGAAATATCAGTTTAACCCGATGGAGGACTTCGGCACGACTGACCCGGCGGAAATCGGTCCAGAAATACGCAAATGGCTTATTGACTACATGCTCTCGGCTCCTCTGGTGAAGATGGTTATCGAAGGTACACACGCAGTGGATATGGTGCGCAAGATTTGTGGCCCGACATTACCATATTTGGCAGATATGGGTACGATTCGCGGCGATTTTTCGAATGATTCTCCCGTACAAGCAAATGCAGAGAAACGAGCGGTTGCCAATGTTGTTCACGCGTCTGAAACGCCCGAAGAGGCCGCACACGAGATTGAGCACTGGTTCGGAGATAAGAAATTGCATACCTATAAGCGCCACGGCGAATAGACAGTGTAGTATAGAAGAATGAGAATCTCATTCTATGGCGGAGCAGGGAAGGTGACGGGCTCTAATTTTTTGGTTTCCGCCGGAGGCGGATCCGCCTCCGGCGGAGAAGGCAAAATTCTCATTGACTGCGGTATCGAGCAGGGGCGCGACTTCAGCGAGGCGAGTGCTCATGAGCCGTTTCGGTATGAGGTGAAGTCCATTGATGCGCTTGTTCTCACGCACGCACACCTCGACCATGTTGGTCGCATTCCGAAGTTGGTGAAAGATGGTTTCGCAGGGAAAATCTATATGACGCCGCCGACGCGCGACCTCGCCGAGCTCATCTTGCGCGATTCGGTTGGTATTCTTGGCGAAGAAGCGGCGCGACGCGGGGTACTCCCGCTCTATGAAGAAAAGGATGTGGACACAACACTTTCTCATATCGAAACGCTTGAGTATCACAAAGAAAAAGAAATTGCCCCAGGGCTTTCGGTCTATCTGCGCAATACGGGACATATCCTCGGCTCAGCGAGTGTGCGGATTACCGCTGATGATGGCACGACCGTTGTACTGACGGGTGACATCGGTAATTCGCCATCTCCCTTATTGCCTGATTGGGAACCGGTTCCTGATGCTGACGCACTCGTTATGGAGAGTGTCTATGGTGATCGTGTGCATCCGGCGCAGCAGCGCCGTGTCGAGCTTTTACGAGACACACTGAAGCGAGCAATTGCACGCGGCGGCACGATTCTCATTCCAGCTTTTTCTCTCGAGCGCACACAGCTGATGCTCTACGAACTTTCTAATTTCTTTGATGCAGGTGAACTTCCGAGGACTCCAGTATTTCTCGATTCACCGCTCGCGATAAAAATAACCGCGATATATGAGAAGTGGGGGATGACTTATTTTAAACCAGAGACAGAAGATGAAATGAAACGCGAAGGAAGTATTTTTGAATTCCCATTCCTAAAGAAGACGCTCTCGCGTTCAGAATCGGTAGAAATAGAGAAGACACCAAGTCCGAAGATTATCATCGCCGGCGCTGGGATGAGTCATGGCGGCCGCATCGGCCGCTGGGAAGCGCGCTATCTGCCCGATGCCTCGACAACGCTCATTATCGCTGGCTACCAGGCCCCTGGGAGCCCAGGACGGCGTATGACAGAGGGTGCTTCGAGCGTGCGCCTCAATGGTAGTGAGGTGCAGATTCGGGCGAAAACAGTGACTCTAGAAGGATGGTCAGCGCACGCCGATCGTGATGAGTTAGTGAAATTCGCGGAAGCTGCACTGGCGAATCCGCCAGCTGGCGGACGCCCCAAAGTTATCTTTACCGCTATGGGCGAACCATCTGCCGAACGCTTCCTCGCCCAGCGCATCCACGACTATCTCGGCGCCCGCGCCGTCGTCCCCGAGTTCGGCCAGACCTGGGAAGTCACGAAGGATTCAATTAAATGTATCTCTGATAATATCCACGGGTAACTTAATTATGTGTCTATCAAAATATTACTACGACCGTGGTATACTTTTGATATGGGAGTAGTGGAAATTGGGGCGAGGAAGAAGCGCCTATATACAAATGTGCAACAAGCATTGCTTGCTACCGTTGCTCTTACTGGCGTAGTTCTTGTTGCGGCAATAGCCCCGAATGCGCCAGCGGCATTATCGAAGCTACCGAGTTTTAAGAGGGCACAACTGCGGTATCAATACAAAACAGCACTTGGAAGATTGGCGGCGCAAGGACATATTGTTTTTGAAAAACGCGGTGGTAAACAATATGCCAGAATTACCGAATCAGGTCGTAAGATACTCGGATTTGAACAGGAAAAAGCGAAATTGAAAAATACGAAGAAAAGACGATGGAATGGGAGATGGCGAGTGGTAATATTTGACATACCTGAACGCCGCCGCCGAACGCGCGATCGGTTGAGGATTGTTATGCAGGAAGTTGGTTTCGTGCGTCTTCAAGATAGCGTATGGGTCTTCCCGTATGACTGCGAGGATTTCATCACCCTGTTAAAAGCGGAACTAAAAATCGGTGTGGCTATTTTGTACATGGTTGTTGAACAGATTGAGAACGACAAACATTTGCGGGTACATTTTGGATTGAAATAATGGTTCCGATGACATATCAAATGTTTATAACGGTCGTAGTATTAATTTGATATACACCATAGTAATAAAATTGCTATCGTCCCCGAATTCGGCCAAACATTTGAAGTCACGAAGAATTCAGTGAAAAAGATTTAAGAATATTTATCTCTTTTCCATTTTACTAAAACAATCAAACCGATGACCATAAATACGGTCATAAAAGCAACTGCTATCCGATATGAATTTGGTCCAGTTCCTAAAACAAGGATTATTCCGCCCCACGATAATGGACCGACAAAAGTTGCGAATCTTTCCATAAGTGAATAAAAGGAAAAACCGTATCCCAAGTTCTCTTTATCGAGAACATTGCTTAAGTGCGCTCTCGTCACAGTACTGACAGAGCCAATCAACGCTCCAACAATGACGCTACATATCGCGAACTGTGTAAAATTCTGCGAAAGAGCAAGAAGAGGCAACAGCACTATCCATCCAAGTAAAATAATCTTAAGTGTTTTAAGATTTCCAATTTTATCTCCTATCCATCCAAAAATCAGTGCGCCAATAGCCGACATACCGAGCACGAGAATTAAAATGATTGACTTCGTCGTATCAGGAACATCAAAAACCCTCTGCATATATATTGAATAATTATTCGAAATAGTAATAAGTCCGTCATTAAAGAAAAAGAATGCAAGTAAAACAGGGGCCGCCAATGATACAGAAAAGAACAAAATAATTTTTTTAACAAAAAGTTTGCCCTCAGTAGTAAGTTTCGAAATAGTCATTCGTGCGGTTCTCACTTTTGAATCCTTGAACCAAATCATCATAGGAGAGGCAAACAGGATAAACAGAACTAGTGCGATGACCAACGGAGTTATCCGTGAACCAGAAAGTCCAATCGTGGCTACAATGCCGAGTACCTGTCCGAGTCCATTTGAGAATTCGCCAAGTCCAGAAGCCCTTGCTCTATGTTTTTCATCCGCCACCTCTTCAATAAGGGGATTATAGAAAACGAAACAGAGTTGGTAAAAATATTGTCCTAATAAAAAGAAAATCGTTGCAAGAATAATATGAGTCGTTCCGAAATAAGCGGTGACAACCGCGGCGCCATAGAACAGGGCAGTTCCAAAGGTTGAAAGATTAAGGAAATATTTTCTTCCGCCGTATTTGTCCGTAAAAGCAGCTAAGAGCGGCGCTGAAAAAAGAAGTAGTAGTGTTGCTATCGCAAAAGTTGCGTTATACCAGAAATCAGACAGTCCTCCATCAATAACGAGCCATTGAGAAAAGTACAGGAGAAAATTTATAAAAATGAACGAGTTCGCAAAGTCATATGAACACCACAGAAGAAGCTTCTTTTTATTCATAGTTACGATTATAGCAAAAAAACCGCCCTTGCGGACGGTTTTCTTTGTGAAATTTAGGCGACTTGCTTGGCGATGCGGGCAAAGATGATGGGATGCTCGGAGGCGAATTCGGCGAGGACTTTGCGGTCGAGGACGAAGCCGGTTTTCTTTAGTTTCGCAATGAAGGTGCTGTAGGACTTATGACCGTTCTCGCGGACGGCGGCATTAAGCCGAACGATCCAGAGTTTACGGAAGTCGGTCTTCTTATCGCGACGGTGGGCGAAGGAATAACGGCCCGCGCGCATTAGCGCTTCGTGTGCGAACTTTTCTTTCTTAGAACGGATACCGCGATAACCCTTAGCTCTCTCGAGAATATTCTTGCGGCGTTTCTGCGCCATTACTCCTCCTTTGATTCTTGTCATACGAAAATGATTACTAAAATTAATTACTTAGCACCCGTGCCTGGGAGAAAGCGACGGCGCGTTCTCGCGGAGAGGGTAAGGGAGACAGAACGACGCTTGGCGCTACGCTGCGATCCGCTTTGCTTCGCATTGAAATGATCCTGACCGGGCTTACGCACCATAAGTTTACCCGTGCGCGTCACGCGGATTCTTTTTGAATATGATTTGTTTGTCTTCATGTTTTATGTTGCTTGCCATGAGCTTATCGAAGGGGCTTTTGGTTCCTTGTCGCGTTTCGCCTGTGCTATAAGATCGCGTTCGATGACTCCGGCGAAGCCCTTCGGACTCCGCGCAATCGGCTCGGCAATCTTATAGGAATAAGGAATGCACAGGAGGAATTTCTCTAGGCGTTCCTTGAGAAATGCCTCGCCCATGCCCTTATAGCGGCCTTTCAGGAAGAGCTCGGCGCGTACCCGGTGTCCTTCACTAAGCCACTCGGCGGCCTTCTTCGCTTTGAGGAGCATATCGTTCTCCCCAGTCCCGACCTTAATCTGGACCTCCTTGGTCTCTGATATTTTGACCTTGGATTTCGCTACTTTCTCCTTCTTGCTTCGCTCATATTCAAATTTACCATAATCCATAATCTTCGCAACGGGCGGGATGGCCGAGGGCGAAATCTCGATAAGATCGGATCCGGCGGTCTTGGCAGTGGCGAGGGCGGCCTCGAGGGAGAGAACACCGAGGTTTTCTCCTGCCGCGCCAATAACGCGCAACTCCTGCGCGTGAATTTCGTTATTAATGCGAAGTCGGTCGGTAGCCACTGGAAGTAAGGGGATAATAGCACAAAAAGGGGAGAGAATGCAAATAAAAAGAAATCGCCGCATCAAGAAAGGCCGTTGTGGCGATTTCTCGATACGGCGAATGACTAGCTAGTCGTTTGCCACAATTTCGAAAAATGTGTTCGGCGGCAATGGCTGCGATCCATCGCCTGCGCCGTAAAATCTGTAGAGCCATTTCCCGTGCACTTTGTTCAGAACGACGGCCTCGAAGTTGGCGAAGTAAACAACCTGACCGTCTTCGATTGTGCATTCAAGAACGCTCTCAATCGGTCCGGTCTTCACCGGCATCGGAAACATTCTTCCTTCATGCGTTGCGGGCTTCAGGAGAACAAACTTATCCCTACCTAAATACCCGACCACATCAAGAGACATCGCCTTCACCGGCACACCGGTGTGTTTCATCGTAATCATTACAGCTCCTTTCTGTCTTTAGGAACAATTGTCCCACCGGCATATTAGCACAAAGCATCCGTGGCGTTAATTCGCTGTAACCTCTAAGCGTCGCCTCAGACGAACTTATTTTGTTGAGAGCTGGCTCGGATCGGAGAGGACGATTTCTGCTTTACGCACAAGTATGCTATACTACAACTCTCTATGACCACCGCACAGCTTAATAAACAGATATGCGACATTGTCGAGCAGAAGGTTGAGCAAAAGTTGCTTGAGTTTTTTGGCGATCCCGATGAGGGGCTCGAGCTCAAGAAGTCTTTCATTACTGAACTCAAGAAAAGCATGAAGGAGAAAAATAGAAAGCTGACATCGCATGTCGATGTGCTCAAGATGTATGGCCTCCGCTAAATGGAGCGACAGTGCGTTAGAAGATCTCAACAATCTAGATCGGATTATTCAGGAGCGAGTTCTCGCAAAGGTGAGCTGGCTGGAAGAGAATTTTTCTAAAATCACGCCCGACCATTTGCACTACACGCTTCGAGAATTGGATAAGCTCCGTGTCGGCGACTACAGGGTGGTTTATTCCATCAGTGGAAATATCATCACAATCGAAAAAGTAAGGCACCGTCGAGATGTCTATAAATAATCAATTTGAAAGCTGGCTCGGGTCGGAGAGGATGATTTCGGCTTTGTCTTGATACGATGAGATTTTTCCGGTCAGAGTGACGACGGTGCCATTGTAGCGCGAGAGATCGCCGAATTTTTTCACATCATCGGCGAAGATGACGCCTGAAAACGGGCAGGTCTTATAGCTCTTACAGAAGTCCAAAAAGACCGTCCCGCTCGCGGAGGCGTAGGCCTCGACGAGGGTTCCGCGCACGGAGGCGAGGTCACCGATGTGCGCGGGCGCATCGGTATAGTCGATTGTTCCGATAGAAACGAACGCGGCCGCTCCCGCGGCCGCGCTGTTGCCTTTATAAATATCAAGCAATCGTTTCAAAATATTTTCATACGCTTGTCGGAGCGCTTCATTCGTTCCAATTTCAATAATTTCATCATTTATAGTGGTCGCCGAATTTGTCCAGTTATAACTGCCTATCACATACGCGGAGTCAGTGACGAGTGCTTTGATATGCATAATGCCATTTCCGGTTGCGTGTTTTTCGGTTACGATCGGAATGCCAGCGTCGAGCAGTTTTGCGGTAATAGGAGCGCCGTAACTATTACTACTTTGTCCTGAGTCCACAACTCCACGCACATCAATACCGCGTTTCTTAGCTGCGACGAGTGCGTCAGCGATGCTGGGAAGCGTAAAGGTATAAATGGCGAAATAAATATGACTCTTTGCAGCATCAATCAGCGCGACAATCTCTTTATCATTTTGCTTTTTGTCCAAACTATAGACGATTCGTATTGAATCAGTCGCTGGTGCTGTGACGGTTTGTGCAGGAATGTTTATATTCTGTGCAGGTGCGTTTCCCGCGTTGATACCATATCCCATGCCTCCTGCAGCAAGTGCCAACACAAGCGCGACTCCCGCACGGATTATTTTTGTCTTCATACACTTAATTCTACCTTCTTAGCACGATAGACACGAAGATTGTGTCGGCCGATGAAGAAGATTGAAAGTAAGAAGATAGCCGCGATGCCCCAACGCAAGTGAGCGAGCCATCCGGAAGTGAAACTTCCGAACCAGTACGACACTGAGAAAAGAATCGCTGTCCAGATTGAAGTTGCGGCGATTGCGGTCAATAGGAATGTGAGGAAAGGTGTACGAAAGAATCCGCAGGAAACATAGGTTAAGAATCGAGAGCCCGGAATGAAGCAAGCAGAAAAGACCGTGAGCACGAATCGTTTCTTAAGCCATTCGCGGAAGGGTGCGAGTAAGTCATGGCTCACATATCGCTCGAGTAGCGGATGAGTGCTCGCAAATCGCCCGAGTAGATAGATCCCACTGTCACCAAGTACGATGCCAACAAAAAGGGAAGAGAATGCAATAGGAATGGAAATGGCACCGTCGGCCGCGAGTATGCCGAGGATGACTGAAGTGGCATCTTCAGAAATGAGTGCGCCAAGAATAATAATAAGTGGCAGTACAAATATATTACCCACTGCACTATCGATGAGAGAAGAGAGCAGAATAAAAGGAGACATACAGGATTTCAGTGTAGCAAATTTCTTGTTGCAGAGAGTTGGCAGAACGCGTATTCTGTACGCTATGAAGCGCATTGGTGTCGTGTGTATATTGATTCTCGCTTTCCTAGGTCTAGCTGACTCGATATATCTCGCTCAGAATGAAGTAAATAATACGCCGCTCATCTGTACTGTGGCCAATCTTTCTGACTGCAATATTGTCGCCACGAGTCAGTATTCGCGTATCTTCGGCATTCCGCTTGCCGAGTTTGGTGTTGCCTTCTTCAGTATTGTCTTCATTCTCGCGGCTCTTGAGCTCGTTCTTTTCAATCGACTCCTACGCCGCATTCTTCAGGGGATTTCGCTTATCGGCATCGCCGCTTCTATTTATTTTTCATTTGTAGAAATTTTCGTGATACATGCACTTTGTATCTATTGCATTGTTTCCGCTTTCATCACACTTCTAATCTTTATTTCTGCTTGTTTCATTGAACAAGTGCGAAAAAATGTATGAACCGCTTTTTTATCGCTCTCTTTGTTTCGCTTCTCATACCATCGACCTGCCTGCCGGCAGGCAGGGTGCATGCAACTGACGCCCCTCCCGCGTCTTTCTCGGCGGCGCGTTCGATTCTTTCCGAGAGCCCCTCTCTCGGGAATACATATACCGCCGGATTTTCAGTAGTGACGACCGCGCCCGTAGCGGGCGATTTTTCAGCTGTTGGCGGTAGCATTACTGTTGCTGCGCCGATTGCTGGTGATGGACTCCTTCTCGCTGGCTCTTTGGGCTCGCGCGCGCCAATTGCGGGCGATCTGCGAGCTGTAGGAGGGAGCATTTCTATTGAAAAACCAATCGCAGGCGACCTTGTTGCTCTCGGTCTCTCTGTCTACGATGCCGGCCGCGCAGGCGGGAGTGTTTTTATCGGCGCTTTAAATACGGTCTTAACGAATGGCGCTTCTGGTCCAGTTACCATTTATGGGAACAACATTTCTCTTGGTGGTGATTTTGCGGAGGATGTGAACATTGTCGCTGCCGGTCGTCTGACCCTTGCGCCAAATACTACAATTCGCGAAAAACTTTCTTACGAAGCGCCCGAGGAAGCGATTATTCCCGCATCTGTGACGATAGTTGGAGGCATAGAGTACAAAAATGTTTCTTATTTGCCCGATGCTGGCACTTCGCGCGCGCTCGCCTTTATTAGTGTCGGCTTCTTTCTTTTCGTGCGTATTCTGGGGGCGCTTATTCTCGCCGGTCTTCTCGCCGGTCTCTTTCCGCGACTTGCAGAAGCGATAATTGAACGCGCCTATGCGGCGCGCCTGCGTTCCATTCTGTTGACGACACTACTTGGTTTTGCCGTGCTCGCTGCGACGCCAATCTTGCTCGTTCTTCTCGCACTGACTTTTGTCGGTATGGGCGTCGCACTCCTTATCTTCATCGCCTATGCACTCGTGGTGTTTCTCGCACTTTTGTATGCGGGCATTCTTCTTGGTGGCATAGTCACACGCCGTTATTCGAGACGGGTGAATGTCTTGTGGCGTGATGGCGTGTTCGGTATGCTGGCATTCTCGCTTATTGCGCTCGTGCCGTTTGTTGGCCTTTTCGTTATGTTTCTTCTCGCGTCATTTTCTGCTGGCGCACTTCTCCTTATATTCTTTCATTTTGCTTTCCCGCACGAAGAACAAACACAGGAATTATTATGACTCGTGCCGAGCGCGCGAAAAAGATAGTCGCGTATCTAAAAAAGGCATATCCGAAGCCGAAGAGCGAACTTTCATACGCAACGCCATTTCAATTTGTTGTTGCAGTGATGCTTTCGGCGCAGTGTACTGATAAGAAGGTGAACGAATGTACAAGCATTCTTTTTAAAAAATACAAAACAGCCCTCGACTTCGCTCGGGCCAAGCCAGCAGTTTTCACCAAAGAGATTTCTTCAATTCCATTCTTTCGCAATAAAGCGAAAGCGATTATTGGAGCGGCAAAAATAATTCAAGCGCGGCACGGCGAAGCCGTTCCGCGCACTGAATCCGAGCTTATCGAACTACCAGGTGTGGGATACAAAACAGCACATGTTGTTCTCGGCGAACTTTACGACATCTGGGATGGCATCGCGACTGATACGCATGTGAAGCGATTCGCAAAACGGTTCGATCTTACCGACAATACTGACCTCACGAAAATCTCAAAGGATTTAGAGGCGTTCATCCCGAAAAAGAACTGGAAATTCGTTAACAATGGCCTCGTTCTGTATGGCCGTTACATTTGTCCGGCACGCCCACACGACTGCACGAATCATCCACTCACGAAACTTTGGCCACCGGCCGCTCTGCGATGGCCAAGGGCGAAATAACAAACTTCTGAGGCGACGCCTTAGAAGGTTTCACCTCAAAAACCGGCAGAAATTACTCACTCGCGAACTAGTTGACAGGTTATAGCAGTTATGCTAGATTATAAATGGTCAAATGATCTTTATAGCAAGATAAACAATAATCAGAGTAAATCTAGTACAATCCAACAAGGAGGATCTGTCATGGAAACGCCCGCTCAACCTAATCAATCGGAACAGACAAAAACAGTTGGGAACGAAGATTCAGAACCCAACGAGAGTGAAAAGGAACTTTCTTCTAATGAGGAGAATGAACATTCTCTCTTTGAGATAGCCAAAGCCCTTGACAGAAACAGAACTTCTCTCTGTTAGGATCGAGCATCTCATTAAAAAAATCGGGATTACCCTCATATAGGTAATCCCGATTTCTTTTTATATACGAGTCGTTACATCCCAATCAATACGGGAATAACCATCGGGCTTTATTCGTAAAAATCGTGCGGACCAACATCGAGGAAGAGTATGTGACTGTCGGATAAAAATAGGAACTTGATTCGGTAGTGGTAATTTATCCAAAATGCCCATGATCCTACCTCTTTTCCGTGCAGTTGGTGTGTGCGAAGCGATTGATGAAATGGGTTTTCTCTGAAGACACATTCCTTTTCTTTTGCAGCATTCTTTATCTGCTTTGAGAGTTTGCGATAATGTTTATCGAAAAGCGATTTTGTCTCGATTACGAGCATGGTGATTGAATCTAATCAAGGTCAGCCAAAGAACGAAGAGTGCGAGTTTTTCCTTCAGCGTACTCGCGTAGGCCTTCTTCGACCAGTTTATCGAGGTCGGTTGCCGCTTTGCCAGTGAGATAATAGGTAGGTACAGCTGCATCAAGGAGCTGTCGGTATGTTTTAACAGGCAATGTAACAGAGCCCCTACTCTTGGAAGCGGCTTTCTTAAGTTTAAGTAGAGTAGCAGTAGTCATTAAGACAGAGTATATCATAATTCACTTTTTTCTACCCTTCGACTCGCTTTGCTCGCTCAGGGTGATTCGCTGTTGCGAATCACATCCCAATCAATACGGGAATCACCATCGGGGCTTTGTTGGTGCGCTGGAAGAGATAGCCCGCCATCACATCGGTGAGATTGTTTTTCACATAATCCAAATCAATCGGATTCATATTGTGGGTAGAGTCCTCGACGGTCTTCTTAATAAGAATACGCGCTTCGTTGAGGAGATTCTGCGATTCGCGCAGATAGATAAAGCCACGACTGATGATGTCCGGCGATTTGCGCAGTTTGCCGGTCTTCAGGTTCACGCTTGCGATGATGACGAACATACCGTCTTTCGCGAGCGACTGGCGATCGCGGATGACGACTTCTTGTATGTCGCCAATACTGAATCCGTCGACCACCATCGGCGCCGAAGGCACCTTCTGCTTGTGGATGTTCATCCGCTCGCCGTCTTCAATATCGATAACGAGTCCATTATCTGGAACAACGATGTTCTCCTTCGGAAAGCCCGATTGTTCGACGGCCTTCGCGTGACAACGGAGCATCGAATGGTACCCGTAGCATGGCATAAAGAATTTCGGATGCACCTGTTTATTAACCCATACGAGTTCGCCCGTGTTGCCGTGGCCGGTGGAGTGCACATCACTCGAACGGTAGTTAATAATCGTGACGCCGTGGCGATACAGATTATCCTTCAGTTTCTGCACCGCAATTTCATTGCCGGGAATAATCGAAGAAGAGAGAACGATGGTGTCGCGCTCGGTAAGCGTGATGTACTTGTTCTGCTTCGTGGCGATGCGCATCAACGCAGCGAACTCTTCGCCCTGCGCTCCGGTCGAGAGAATGACTATTTTGTCGGGAGGATAATTACTAATATCCTGCTCAGGAATGAAGGTATTCTTGTCTATTTTCAGAAGTCCGACTTTTTCCGCTATTTCAAGATTCGTTTTTATCGAACGGCCTTCGAGGACGATTTTTTTATTGTATTTCTCTGCTGCCTCCATAATGTGAATCATTCGTTCGAACTGCGACGCGAAGGTACCGATGATAAGCCGGCCAGAGACCGTCTTAATGATATCCTCGAGCGTCTGGATGACGCGCTTCTCGGGAATAGAGAAACCATCCTTCTCAGCGTTTGTTGAATCAGCGATAAAGAAAATATTTTTATCTTTACCTATGTCGCCCCAGGTCTTCACTTCACGGGCAGATGGTATGCCGTCATCGTGTTCCAACTTCAAATCGCCGGTGATAACGACATTGCCCTGCGGTGTTTCTATAGAGATACCCATTGAATCGGGGATTGAATGTGTGACGGGGAAGAACTTCACCTTCGTAGAGCCGATAGTTACCGATTGTCCGACTTCAACGATGTTCATTTCTGACTTCGGGACATCCGGATATTCTTCTTGGCGTTTCTGAATCATTATCGAGGTGAGATTCTGAGTGTAGATAGGCGGCGTGCCGAAGCGCGGCAGGATGAATGGAATACCGCCGATGTGGTCGAGATGACCGTGCGTGATGATGACGCCTTTTACGCGATTTGCGTTCTTCTCGAGGTATTTAGTATTAGGGAGTATGTAATCAACGCCGGGAGATATTTCTTCAGATACGAATTGGAAACCAGCGTCGAATATGAGAATGTCACCGGTCGCGCCCACTTCAACGGCTATCATATTGCGGCCGACTTCCTCAACACCTCCGAGAGGAATAATGCGCACAGTCGTCGGTCCAGCCGGTTCTGGGAAGTAATCGGCATTTTTAACCACACGAGTTTGGTTCGCCGCTGGGCGGCGGAGTATTCGCTGAATTCGGCGCGAGACGCCTCCCGGACGCGATGCTCCACGACTTGAAGGACGATCTCCTGCTGGACGAGTAAAACGCCTTGGACCTTGCCTGCCGGCAGGCAGGGTACGAGGCGGGTATGCGCGCGTTGGAGCAGGAGCTGGAGGTGCTGAGTTCATATAATTATTTTTTATTTACTAAAAACGGCCAAACCGCGTCGGTCGAACGATACCAAGATTCGACGGTCGCGAATCGATCGGAAGGAGCGATGATTTGTGGAAGCTGAACTCCTCTCAAATCGCTCGGCACGGTGTAGGTAAAGTCCGGCGCGTACAAAAACGCGGCGGGATATTCTGAAGCAACGATATCTTCGATTTTCTGAAGATCAGAGGCGCGCTTTCTTTGATCAGCGGAGCTTCGTGCATCTTCAAGAAGAGTGTCAACGGTCTTGTTCGCGTAAAGCGCGATGTTAAGACCCGGATCATTGCGTTCTTGTGAATCCCAGAATGCATATAGATCTTGATCGCGGCCGATAACCATTCCATAAAGAAGTGCTTCATATTTCCGCGGGCGGATGACATTCTGCGAGAGGTCGCCTGGCTCATAGAGCTCGACGGTGACTGGTATGCCGAGTCGTTCCCAGTCCGCTTTCACTGCGCTCGCGACATTTTTCAACTCAGGTATGTTCGAAGTGCGTATGGTAATAGTGTCGAGTGTCTGTTTTGCATTTTTATTTTCCCACACTCGTTGTGTTCCATCGTAGACCCACCCGGCTGACTGGAGCACTTGTGCTGCTGTTGCGGTTGGATTTTCTGATTGAGGAACTGGTGTTTGGATGACGGTTCCGCCAGGCGGCACTGGTCCAATAATTGCAGTCGCATAGCCGCCAAGCACTGTATCAACAATGGCTTGTCGGTCTATCGCGAGCGAGAGCGCCTTACGCACTTCCGTGCGTGAATAAACCTGATTTTGGTTTGGATTCCAGAACACACCGAAGACGCGAGCATATGAGGAGGTTAGTGCTCTCGCTGTCGAAACATCGTATGCACTCTCTATAGCGCCGATTGCTATGGCATTTGTTAGATCTTCAGTGCGCGAATAGAAGTTGAATCGAATACCGTCGAGATACGGTCGGCCGAGCGCATAGTATGGATTTTTAACAAGAAATACGCTTTCTATAAGGCCAGAAGCATCGCGCGAAATACTAGCGATCTTGAATGGACCAGCACCTACCGGACTTGTCTCGAGATTGGAGAAGGGGAATTGTTCATTTGAGATTTTTCCCCAGAGATGAACTGGGAGAATACCAAGAGTGGTAAGTCCTAGGAATGGCGTGTATGGCTTCATGAGGATAAAACGCACAGTGTGCTGGTCAACGGTTTCAACACGCACACCAGCCCACGATGCATATTCAGGGCTTTTAAGTGCGGAATCCTGCGCTTTCCCGATGGTAAAGGCGATGTCAGCTGAGGTGACCGGCGTACCGTCTGAAAATTTTGCGTCCTTGCGTACGATGAACGAGTAGGTTTTTCCATCAGCAGATATAGCGTAACTCTCTGCGAGTACCGGCACGAGTGTGCCAGAACCCGATAGACCCATAAGCCCGGCGTAGGTAAGCGTCGAGAGATCGCGATCTGCGTCGCTAATAGCAAGAAGAGGATTTATGAATCGCGGACTCCCAACTTCTCCTTCGGTGAGCGTTCCGCCGTACGCCGGTATCTGTGTGAGAAATGATTGTTCAAGCGCGTAGAGACCAGTAAGAGAAGCAATTCCGAGCAGTACCGCGAACACATAAAATAAGAAACGATCTCCTGGAGAGAATGCGCGGATGCGTCCATGAAGACGGACGAAAATGGGAATATGCCACGAACGCATTAGATATGTTCGTGCACGAAGAATCCATTCGTGCTTTCTCGAGACACTCTCTGGAGAGAGCTGCTGCTCGTCGTTCATGATCCTGCCAGAAGGAAGTTCGCTATTGCTGCGAGTACGAGCAGTACCGCGATAACGATTGTCGCATTGAATAGAAATTTCTCGGCGCCTCTGCGCTTATAGAATGTTGACGCGAAATTATCGCCTCCGAATGCCCCTCCTAAGGTCGAACCGCGCTGTTGGAGCACGATGCCGATAATGAGGAGGACTGAGAGGATGATTTCTGCGTATGGCAGTGCCGATACGAATGCTTTCATCTGTGCTCCGATACTAGCACAAATGGGGAAGTCCACGCAAGCCACCGCTTACTTAAATCTCATCAGACCTGATTCCAGCTTGTTTCAGTATTTCGCTTAATGTTCCTTTCGGCAGATCGCGATTATGTACTGGCACTGTTATGCGTTTTCCATCCTCGTCTACCAAGATATGATGACTCCCCGTAATGTGATCGAGAATGAAACCATTCGCTTGCAAAATCCGTACCAATTGCTTACCAGTTCGTACTGGAAGTTTCGGCATAAGAAATACTAAACCGCAACGGTCGCCGTCGCGATGATATTCCCATAATCCGTGATAGGCGCGGTCTCGCCTTCTTCCTGCATACTTTCAAGATAACCAGTTATTGCATCCTCGGCCATTCGATGCGCTTGCTCTACCGTTTTACCGTAGGTAACGCATCCAGGTAAAGAGGGCACTATGACTGTATAACCGCCCTCTGGTTCCGGTCGCAAGATAATTTGATAGGAATAGTTCGTTTTTCCTTTCGGGACTCGTTTCATACGAACAACTATACCATTGAATATACAAAAGAGAAACCCCGCTCTGAAGCAGGGCTTCCTCGCGGGGTCTTTTGTGTACTTATCTCGGCTTCTTTCAATCAGCATCTTTTGCCGAAAAAGCTTATTACTGTAACAAAGAAGGCCCCATAAAAAATAATTACAAAAACAGCCTGCAACACGAGGGACATAAAAACCTCCTTGTTCAATGTGAATTCTTTTGAATTTGGGAAACTTCTGTATCTAAAAAATAGTATAGTCGATAGTACTATATTTGTCAAGCGTTGCTATGCGGCGCAGATTTCTCTATACTCCCTGCACGAGAGAGGGCGTTTATCCATTTATATAGAACGATATGGCAAAGAAACTTTCACTCAAGCCGCTTGGCGATCGCATTGTGGTTCTGCCCTCTGAAAAGGAGGGCGAGAAGAAACTCGCGTCGGGCATTATCATTCCCGAAACAGTAGATAAGGAGAAACCGGCGAAGGGCGAAGTAATTGCGGTAGGCGCTGGCAAGTATGAAGACGGGAAGCGCGTGCCGATGCAGGTAAAAATTGGTGATACCGTACTTTTCAGTAAATATGGCTATGACGAAGTGAAAATCGACGGGCAGGAGTATTACATTCTTTCAGAATCGAGCATCCTAGCAGTCATTTCTTAAACCTTACACCTTATCCCTTAAACTTGATTTTATGGCAAAACAAATTCTTTTTTCTGAAGATGCGCGGAAAGCGATTATGCGGGGCATCGCGCAGGCGGCGCGAGCAGTGAAGGTAACTCTGGGGCCCAAGGGGCGCAATGTCGTCATTGAGAAATCGTATGGCGGTCCTCGAATCACAAACGACGGCGTTTCTATCGCGAAAGAGATCTCTCTGAAAGATCGTTTTGAAAATATGGGCGCGGAAATCGTGAAGGAGGTGGCAAATAAGACGAACGACACCGTCGGCGACGGCACGACTACTTCTGTTGTTTTATTTGAGGCGCTCGTTGAAGAAGGACTTTCGCGCGTGATGAAGGGAGCGAACGCGATGAGCATTCGTAGCGGTATGGAAAAGGCGAAAATTGCAGCGCTCGCAGAACTCAAGAAAATGTCGAAGCCGGTCAGCGGGAAGGCAGAAGTGAAGCAGGTCGCCTCTATTTCAGCAGAATCAGAAGTTCTTGGCTCTATTATCGCTGAAGCAGTCGAGAAAGTAGGCGCTTCTGGCGTCGTGACCGTCGAAGAATCGCAAGGGATGGAACTTTCGTACGAAATTGTCGAAGGCCTTCAGATAGATAAGGGCTATGTATCGGCGTATATGATTACGAATCCGGAACGAATGGAAGCCGAGATGAAAGATGCGCTTGTTCTCATCACTGATAAGAAAATCGGCAACATACAGGAAATTCTGCCGGTTCTCGAGAAAATCGCGCAGTCGGGTAAGAAAGAACTTGTGATTATTGCTGACGATATCGAAGGCGATGCTCTCGCAACCTTCGTGGTCAACAAATTGCGAGGCACTTTCTCAGTACTTGCAGTCAAGGCACCGGGCTATGGCGACCGGAAGAAGGAAATGCTCGCTGACATCGCGGTTGTTGTCGGCGGGCAAGTTGTGTCTGATGAAGTTGGCATCAAGTTCGAGAATATGACGCTCTCGATGCTCGGTAAAGCCGCGCGCATAGTCGCGACGAAGGATTCCACCACCATCGTAGGAGGAAAGGGAAAGAAGGCGGACATTATGGCGCGCATCGCACAGCTGAAGGCGCAGATGGAAAACACTGATTCGAAGTTTGATAAGGAAAAATTGGAAGAACGCATCGCGAAACTCTCGGGCGGTGTCGCGGTTATTTCGGTCGGCGCGGCGACCGAGACCGAAATGAAATATCTGAAAGACAAAATTGACGATGCAGTGAAGGCGACGAAGGCCTCAATCGAGGAGGGCATTGTTCCGGGCGGCGGCACGGCTTTGGCTAAAGTAGCCAAGAAGCTCGCGGCGCACAATGGCAAGATGAGTTCTGACGAACAAACTGGCTTTGACATCGTCGTGCACGCGCTGGAGACACCGCTCGCGCAGATAGCGATTAATGCCGGCAAAGACGACGCGATGGTTATCGTCTCGAAGGTGCAGTCGGGCAAAGCGAATGCCGGCTATGACGCTATGAAAGATGAAATCGTTGAAGATATGCTTGCGGAGGGGATTGTCGACCCTACGAAGATGCCACGAATGGCGCTTGAGAATGCGGTCTCTGCCGCGGCGATTCTCCTCACGACCGAAGCAGCTATCGCCGACATTCCCGAGCCGAAAAAAGAATCCTCAAATGGAGGTGGAATGGACGGGATGGGGTATTAGGGCATTTCGTTGAAGGAAATAACTTCCCAGCCGCGTGTTTGTGAGAACATTTTCCACGGATGAAATTCGCAGATGGAGATGCCTGCATTATCTGAAGTGTTGAAGAAAGAAAGTTTTGCAAAATCAGCGGCATGCAATCGCTCTCTGTAGAGCATATACGAAAGCAGCATTTTTAGAAACACATGATGCGTCACGACGCAGGTCTCGCGCGTGCCTTGGCGCATGAGAAGCGAGAGACATTTCTTAGCGCGATTCTTCAAGTCGGTGAAGTTTTCTTCGTCAGAAAATCGGTAGTCATCATCGTGATACGAGAGATCCACCTGATCAATGATGTGAGCAACTTCTGGCTCATCACGATTTTTCCCAATGATTTCAGAAGGATTGCGCCGTTCGCCGAGGAGCGCGGAATAGCGTATAGGCACATTGAGGTGTGTATTAATAATTTCTGCGGTCTCCTTAGCGCGCGGATAGGTGCTCGAAATGATGCGTTTGATAGAGAGATTCTCAATAGCTCGGCCAACGCTTTCCGCTTGGCGCCGACCGTTTTCAGAAAGAGCGCCTTCTTCTCCTTGGCGGATATGCTTGGAATTCAAGAGCGTTTCGCCGTGGCGGATGAAATAAAATATCATTTCTTTAGTATACCCGAAGCACTAACAATTAGTGCTGTGTAAATAGGATTTATTCGTATCGCAATGCGTCAAAATGTTCATAATACCGATGCCGATGCCGAGCGAGTGCGTTTTGCACAGGGAGGTCTTTCGGTCTCTTTTAAAAGAGTCATACTATAAAAAGCGGACTCAACTATCACCGCTTTATTAGTTAGCTATTATTATGAAAGCACTACATAAAATCGCGTTCATACTTGTAGTCGTCGGCGGACTCAATTGGGGTCTTGTCGCACTCGGCACCTATATGGGTAGTAATTGGAATATTGTGAATCTCCTCCTCGGTTCGGCGCCGACGATTGAGAATATTGTCTATCTGCTTGTTGGGCTCTCAGCGCTCTCTTTTGTCTTCAAACACAAGAATTGCTGCATGGGCAATTAGTTTAGTGCGGAATCAAAGAATCGCCCGCCACAACTTCGCAGATGTTGGCGGGCGGTTCTTTTCATAACTATATTTCTTCTGATCTTTTCTTAAGCCAGACAAGAAGCGCAATGCCGACTGCTAACCTAGCAAGATAGAACACCCAAGCGAATTCGACTGGAATTCCAATAACGAAACCAAAATCGTCTAAAGAAAACCAGCGCTGCATACTGTCGCTCACTAGCGTTCCTCTCGTTAATATGGAATAGGCGAGATCCCATACCACACTGCCGAAACAGGCCGCTGACATAAACGCGATAAATGTATTGAACTTGGGTTTTAAAACCATCACGATTAACAATGGCCATATAAATTGCGATAACGCCAGCCAAATAATATCCAGATGACTAACTACCCACGATGGCGTGCGGTATGAGGAATGGAACCACAAAGCCGAATCAACAAAAGCACCCGTAAGCCAAAACAGGATAAGAATTATTATGAGCCAAATGTAGGTCTTGAATTCTCGGGACATAATTTTTTAATGGCGGAGGGGGAGGGATTCGAACCCTCGATACGGTTTAACCCGTATAATGGATTAGCAATCCATCTCTTTCGGCCTCTCAGACACCCCTCCGTAGAGAGCAGAATATCAAATTTAGTGCGCGAGGGCGAGCGGGATGATGTGTTGCGCACCGGCTTCTTTAAGAGCATCAATAGCGGCTTGAAGCGTAGCACCGGTTGTTATGACATCATCGATGACTATGTAGGTACATGCGAGATCGGCAGAGTGCGCGGTGCCAAAGGCACCGCGCATATTTTCTTCGCGTTTATTTCGTGGAAGCGAGACCTGTGAGATTGTTTCGCGCGTGCGGACAAGCAGATCGGGTTCTAGAACAAACGAATTCCATTCTTCTCCGAGAATACGAAGCGCGTTGCGAATGATTTCTTCCACCTGATTATATCCGCGCTCTTTGCGCCGCGCTATTCCGAGCGGCACTGGCACGATCGTAACAAGGTTCAACCTTGAGGATTCGGATTTAAGGTTGAACCTTGTTACACCAAAATCATCAGCGTCGCGGAGATATTCGGCGAGCGCGAGCGCGAGAAGTTCGAAGGCGCGTTTGTTACCACGATATTTTGCCTCATGAATGGCATTGCGTACGCGCATATCAGAGAAGGGAAGAAGCATAACCGTGCTCGGTCGCGTCTCGGGTACGAGCTGCGGTGCGATGAGCGCGAGGAAGTCATCATTCGAGATATCGCGCAACGCGCGTTCATCCACACGAGGAGGAAAAAGGAAGTCGAACCACTTGTGGTGAGTGAAGTCGAACCAGTGCATCAGCATGGTAGTATTATCTCATATGTCGTTTCTCAGTAATCTCGGTAGTTTTTTTACAAAGAAGGAGAAGAGCGTTCTTGGTGTTGACATCGGTTCATCATCATTAAAGGTCGTGCAATTGCGCAAGGATCACGGCAAAGCGATACTTGAGACATATGGTGAACTCGCGCTCGGTCCATACGGCGGAAGGGATATCGGGCAAGCAACGAATCTTTCAGCCGAGCAAATCGCCGAAACGCTGAAAGATCTCTTGCGCGAGGCGAAGGTGACGACCACAAGTTGCGGTGTCTCAATACCGTATTCTCGTTCATTGCTCACTTTGGTCGATTTGCCGTATCGTGAGGACCTAAAAGAACAAAAAACCATCATTGAGCTTGAAGCGCGTAAATATATTCCTATACCAGTGAGCGAGGTGCAACTTGATTGGTTCATTGTGCCCGAGACCGATCCTTCGCAGAGTGCCGCCGTACGGGGGAAAGTTGAAGTACTCGTTGTTGCTGTTCATAACGATGAACTTTCCTTGCTCCAAGGCGTTATGACCGCAGCAGGACTTTCCGCTAGTTTTTATGAAATTGAGATTTTCAGCACCATTCGCGCAGTCGTTGATGAACCGGTGAAGCCGTTCATGGTGCTTGATGTCGGCGCAGCATCGACGAAGGTATATGTCGTTGAACGCGGAGTCGTGGCTCTCTCTCATGCTATAAACGCCGGGAGTCAGGACATCACTCGTGCCATCTCGGTCTCCGGCAATGTCTCTATCGCTCAAGCTGAGACCTTGAAGAAAGAACAAGGTATTGGAGGAGAGAGTGCTCTCGGATCTCCCGAGCTTGTCTTTTCTCGCATATTTTCAGAAGCGCGCCGCGTGCTTATACAGTATGAAACGGAGCATAAGAAATCAGTCACTTCTATCATACTCACCGGTGGAGGAGGAGTTACCAAAGAACTCGGAACATATGCAAAAAACATTTTTTCAATAGATGTGCGAGTTGCAGATCCATTTGCGAAGACCGAAGCGCCGGCTTTTATGCGGACAATTCTTGAAGAAGTCGGTCCTGAATTTGCGGTTGCTGTTGGTCTCGCGCTTCGCAAACTTGACGAGATATAATAAAGGAATTAAGTGCATTGACAAAAATATAGAGTCGTGTACACTAGCAACAGTGAGTTCTTTGATAAAACCTCGCGAATTCGCCATAGCGCAGAGGGGCTTATCTTAGGCCTTTCTTCGCTATGGCGAACCGGAATTCCCGGAATTACCTGATAGCACGCTCCCCGAGAGGGACAGCAAACCAAACTGAACGGAGGATGTTCACATGGAATCAATCTTCACTGATGGTCAGCTGACGAAATTCATCGAAACGATGCGTCAGAAGCAAATGACACCGGAACGATTCAACGAGATTTTGGGCAGCGGCATTCTCGCCGATGTTCTCGATCCGAACGCTGATCTCGGCAATCGTGATGCCGTTCGTGTTGCACTCAAGCTCGATGAATCCACAGGGGATGTGAAGAATTCTCCTGCTTCCGACATCTTCATCCTCACCGTCGACTACAGCCAGTCGCTCAAGCAGATGATCGCCGCCGGTCACTACGACTGGAAGAATGACGACATCACCGCGAAGCGATTCCCGATCAAGGGCGAAGGCGTCGTCGCATACGAAGCCCGATACTTCAACTTCGATCACAACATCTCTTCGGAGGATGCGAAGAAGGAAATCGAATCGGCCGATACCGCAAATCCGTGGTCGGCAGCCAAGATCGAGCACATCCTCTCCTTCGGAGCCAAATACCCGGAGGAGCAGCGCAAATATCCGATTCCTGGTCTGGGCTCGGTCGCGGGGGTCGGTGGCGGCCGCAGTGTGCCTTTTCTCAGCGGGGACGGCTCCAAGCGGGCCCTCTTCCTCGGTTGGTGGTTCCTACGACTGGAATTCGAACTATCGCTTCCTCGCTGTTCGCAAGGTCTCGGTGTCTTAGTCCTTTGGATTTGTCCCTTTGGAACTTTGACGCTTTCATTCTCGTGACCCCCTTCGCTTTTGCGTTGGGGGTCATTGTTTTATACTACGAACGACAAGCGAAAAATTCGAGGTTACGGCTTCGGGTAGTTTGTCCGCAAGCCCGAGGGTGAGAATTCAAATGGTCACGACTGCTTGAAGAGTGTCCTCGGGTCCGTCTCAAAAAATCAGAGACAGTTGGTAAGAAGCGCTGGCGACATACAAGGTCGCAAATACTATTCAGCTCGGAGATCATTCGATGGGCGGTGGCGCGGATGGCGCTTCTTACGATGGCTCGGTCGCGAAGGTCAATGGCAACCGCAATGTGCCTTATCTCAACAAGAACGACTCCAAGCGGAACCTCAACCTCAATTGGTGGAACAACGACTGGAATTCGAACTATCGCTTCCTCGCTGTTCGCCACTTCTATTGTTTCTCCCGCTACTTAACCGGCGGGAGTTTTGTTTTGCAATTGTTTGCGCCATCCGCCGAGCATCCTACCGACTTCCATAAGGTATTCCGACAAGTGTGTATATTTTTTCGTATCAAGTGCTTGCATTTCCCACGCAAGCTGAAGAAGCAATTTCAGAAGATCAACGCGTGCGATGCATCGATCGAGAAGAATTGTCTTTTCAGTATGTGCGCTATAGCTCGCTAGGAAGCAGTATTCAATCGCGTGAAGGAAAATATCATCTATCTTCGACCCAAGAGTGAAGCGATTCGCCTTAGGAAAATGCGTTAGGTATTCCTGCCATAGACCATACGAGTCCTTAAGTTTGAGTACGACAGGAATAAGTTTCGGTTGCGAAATTGTCGGGGGGGGGGGGTAGCTTCAGAGGAATGAGAATGCGTTTCGTTCATACTTACGAGAATATCATCTCGATGGATAACCTTCTCGGAGCGTGGAAGGAATTTCTAAAAGGAAAGCGCGGGAAACAGGATGTACAGGAATTTCAATATCGACTCTCGGATAATATTCTTGCGCTTCATAACGAACTCGCAAACAAGACCTATACTCATGGCGGGTATTACGCTTTTAGAATTTCTGACCCCAAACCGCGTGATATACATAAAGCGAGCGTACGCGACCGGCTCCTGCATCATGCTATCTATCGCCAGCTCCATCCATTCTTCGACCGTACATTCATCAGCGATTCGTATTCATGTCGAAAAGAGAAAGGAACACATCGCGCGATGAACACCTTCAGACGATATGCGTATAAAGAAAGCAAGAATAATACGAAGACGCTTTGGGTATTGAAATGTGATATTCGCAAATTTTTTGCATCGGTGAATCAAAATGTCTTGATGGACATACTGCGTTCCTATATTCCCGACAGCAATATATTATGGCTCATTGGTAGAGTCGTAGAAAGTTTTTCAAGCACTCAGAAAGGCAAAGGTCTTCCACTCGGGAATCTCACCTCACAGCTTCTGGTGAATATCTATATGAATGAATTCGACCAATTCGCGAAGCATACGCTCAAAGCGAAACATTACATTCGTTATTCAGATGATTTTGTGTTCTTGTCATCAAACAGAGAGTGGCTGCTATCGCTTCTACCGCGCATACGCTCTTATCTTGATGATCATCTCGCGCTTGAATTACATCCAAACAAAGTATCTATCCGTACGCTCGCTTCAGGTGTTGATTTTCTTGGTTGGGTGCATTTCCCAGACCATCGAGTTTTGCGAACAAGTACGAAGAAAAGAATGTTCAGAGCGATTATTGCAAATCCGAAAGAAGGAACTGTTGTATCTTACAGAGGTATGCTGAGTCATGGGAACGCGCACAAACTCTCAAAGTTGATTCCGTTATAGTAGACAAATGTTTTGCACAGATACCGCGCACGATACTTGCGTAAGTGTCGTATACTAAACACAAATGCTCCCTCCAACGATACCAACTTCATTTGTCCCACACTCGGCATCTTCTGCGTCGCGCCGATCTCATACTGACTTCACTGGCGCGTTCGGTTTCTTTGCTTATATTATTCTCGGTGTCGTCTTCGCTCTTGCTCTGGGTGTCTTCTTCTACGGTCGAATTCTTTCGGCGAGCCAGTCCACCAAAGATGCCGCACTCGCACAAGCCGAGGCGGCGATAAATCCAACAACGGTTGAAGGGTTCGTGCGGCTTCGCGATCGTCTCGCCTCGGGGAGTACACTCCTTGCAGGTCATACTGCGTTTTCCGGATTCTTCTCGTCGCTTGGAACCCTTATGCCCACTACTGTTCGTTTCTCTTCACTGCATCTTTCGCTTAACGACAAAGGAGAGGCGAAGTTCGAGGGTTCTGGCGTTGCCAAAAGCTTCAATGCGCTTGCAGCGGCCTCTATGGCATTTGCTCAAGATGGACGAATTAAAGATGCTATCTTTTCTAATATAGTCGTCAATCCGAAAGACACCTCTGTATCTTTCGTACTTGCTGCAACACTCGACAAGAAGATTGTCGCTTTTGATCCTTCAAAAGTATTAGTGGCTGCGCCCGTAGTAATCCCAGTCCCGATTACTGCAACAAGTTCAGGACAAGCGAGTCCATCGAAACCCAAGCCATGATTAACCGCACTCTTCCCATTTTTGCGCTTTTTGTTGCCATAGGCATATTCTTCGCTTATATAAGCCCGACATGGTCCGGCGAAATTGCCGCAGCGAAGGCCGCTATTGCCTCTGACAATCAAGCGCTTGCCGCCGCAAGTGAATACACTGCGCAACAGAACGAGCTAATCTCTGCGCGCAATGCGATTATTCCGGCGAATCTCGCGCGAATCACCGCCTTCCTTCCTGATTCGGTAGATAATGTCGGGCTCATTCTCAATTTGAATGCGCTCGCCGCGCGTTCTGGACTCTCCCTATCCAATATTGATGTTATGGCGAGCTCCGCAAGCACTCCCGGCACTTCTGCGAGCGGAGTTCTGCCGGTCCATAGCGCGAGCCCGATAAATTCAGTTGATCTATCACTTTCCGCAATCGGTTCCTACCAGGCGCTCCAAACATTTCTTATCGGCATAGAGAAGAGCGAACGCTTGCTCGATGTCCGTGACATCCTCGTGAAGGGATCCGATACGGGTGTCTACACCTATCAGATGATGCTGCGCCTCTACTGGCTACATTAAGCAATTTAACCGTATGAAATTTAACACCAGCATCACACCACTCATCATCCTGATCATCGCCGGAGCAGGCATCTATTGGTATTTCTTTACCGGAACAGAGCAACCTCCTCTTTCGACTGGCGGATTGGAAAATCAAGCCAAGACCGAATTCCAAACGCTGGTCGGCGAATTAACGCCGATTTCGTTTGATAGCAGTATATTTTCTGATTCGCGCTTCAATGCGCTCGTTGATCTCTCGACACCGATCGCTCAAGAATCATCTGGCCGTCTCGATCCATTTGCTGTTGTTACTAGCGTAAACGGAAATTGAGTAATGAATCTACTTGGATTATTCGTTGACAAAGGACTCCTCTCCGCAAGTGATCGCGCGATAGTAGAGGCAGAACTCGTGAAAAAACGACCGCTTGCCGATGTACTCGCTGAACATGGCGTTTCGCTCGCAGATGCACTGGGAGAAGCGGGGAAGGCATATGGGCTTCCTGTTCGCTTGCTCGGCGATCCACCCGCAAATCAAGAAGTGTTCAGTTTCGTTCCTATTGATTCCGCTCGCCATTATGGATTTGTTCCGCTTGATACCGTGGACGGCGCGCTTGAGGTAGGTATTGTCGACCCGGACAATATTGAGGCGCTTGATGCGCTGCAGTTCATTTCGGGCAAAATCGGCATCCCGTATAAGATATTTCTTATCACGAGTCAGGATTTTGATCGAGTACTTGATGCTTATCAAAATTTCTCTGGCGAGATCGGAAAGGCGCTTTCTGAATACGAGACAACGACGAAACCAACTGCAGCCGAGATGCATAGAGATGCAGGTATTCCTGCCTCGCCTGAAGATGCACTTGCGCTTGAAGAAGAATCACTTGTTCTCACTGGCGCGCGCGAAACACTAAAAGAGGATGCTCCAGTAACGAAGATTGTCTCAACGATATTGCGCTACGCTATTGAGGAACACTCGTCCGACATCCATATCGAGCCCTTGCCGAGCAAGACGAGAGTTCGTTTTCGTATGGATGGCGATCTCCACACTTCATTAGAGTTGCCGACAAAGGTGCATGAAGCGGTCATCGCACGAATCAAGATTCTTGCGAAATTGCGTCTGGACGAAAAACGGAAACCACAGGACGGGCGCTTCTCGGCGACCGTTGAGAAACGCCGTATTGATTTTCGTGTCTCCACATTTCCGACAGAATACGGCGAAAAGATTGTGATGCGCATTCTCGACCAGTCGGCCTCGACAACGACCCTTGAATCGGTCGGGTTTACGAGTGCTAATCTCGCCATAGTGCGCGATATGATGAAAGTACCGTACGGCATCATCCTCATCGCCGGACCAACTGGCTCGGGCAAGTCGACAACTCTTTTTGCAATGCTCTCTGAGACCGATCGAGAAACATTGAATGTTGTGTCGCTTGAGGATCCGGTTGAATATGAGATTCCTAATGTCTCGCAAAGCCAGGTACGGCCCGAGATCGGATACACATTCGCGAATGGACTCCGCTCCATTCTTCGCCAAGACCCGGATGTCATTATGGTCGGAGAGATACGCGATAAAGAGACCGCAGCTCTTGCTGTCCAAGCTGCACTTACCGGGCATCTCGTATTTTCCACGATCCATACGAATACTGCTATCGGTGCAATACCTCGCCTTATTGATATGGGCGTTGATCCTTTCCTTATTGCTCCGACCCTCGTCGCCGTAATCGGACAGCGACTAGTCCGGAAACTCTATCCGGGCGCAGGCAAGCCATTTCCCATTACTGACAGTTTGAAAGTATTTCTTGGTCGAGAATTCGCTGATTTGCCGAAAGAATACCAAAACGCACTGCCATCCTTTAAAGAGTTCTATCATGCGAGTCCGGTGGCTGAATGTCCCAGCGGAATCCGCGGCCGCACTGCAATCTTTGAGATACTGCATATGGATAAAAAGCTTGAGCAGGTTGTGCTCAAGGAGCCGGTAGAAGAGAAGATTTATGCTGCTGCGCGCGCGAACGGTATGCTCACTATGCGCGAGGACGCCATCGTGAAAGCGCTTTCCGGCGAGATTCCTTTTGAGGAGATTAATACGCTCGGCGGGGAACTTTTCCTCGAAGAGGAAAAAGGTTGACAGGAAATGTAGTATACTTACCACTATGGCCTACCGCGTCTACCTTGTTGATGATGATAGATTTCTTCTCGACCTCTATGCGGTTAAGTTCAAAAATGCCGGACATGAGGTGAGTGCATTCAGCAGCGGCGAAGATCTTCTCGCTGCTCTTCGGAAGACAGATGTTGTCGTGCCGGATGCCATTCTTCTCGATCTTGTTATGCCGGGCATTGGCGGTTTCGGGGCGCTTGAGGCAATGCAGAATGAGCATCTCGCCAAAGGTGCAAAGATTATTATTCTTTCAAATCAAGGAAAGGATTCTGACATTGAGAAGGCGAAGCAACTCTCCGCCGATGGCTATATTATAAAGGCCTCTGCGATTCCTTCTGAAGTGCTCGCTGAGACGGTGCGCACGATTGAAACGGGCACTCATACATAGATACTATGGCTGCCGACAAGCGTCTCGAGGAACTTCTTGATCTCGTCGTTGCTGAAGGCGGCTCGGATCTCCATATTTATGCTGGTGGATCGCCTATGATTCGTGTTGCAGGCGCACTCGTTCCTATCACGAAATATCCGGCGCTCACGGGCGAAGAGACCGAAGCAATGCTAAAGAGTATTGTATCCGAAGACCGATGGAACTCATTTCGAGAAAATCAAACAATCGACATTTCCTACGCGCACAAGAAAGATGTTCGTTTCCGCGTCAACGGTTACTGTGTGCAAGGAGCGACTGCTCTCGCTCTGCGGCTAATACCGCGTGCGGTACAGACATTCACTGAGTTGAATTTGCCATCAATACTGGAGGTTTTCACACAGCGCGAGCAGGGATTTTTTCTTGTCGTAGGGCCGGTAGGGCAGGGGAAGTCCACCACGCTGGCCGCTATGATTGACCGTATCAACGAGTCGCGCACGGAGCACATTCTTACCATTGAGGATCCGATTGAATATGTTTTTACGCCGAAGAAGTCGCTCATAAATCAGCGCGAGGTTCATATTGATACGCCTGATTTCCATACTGCATTGCAAAGTGCGTTCCGTGAAGATGTGGATGTCATTATGGTCGGCGAGATGCGCGACCACGAGACAATTTCAGCAGCAGTCACTGCCGCCGAGACCGGGCATCTCATTTTCTCCACGCTCCACACCAATAATGCCTCACAGACCATTGATCGCATCATTGATATGTTCCCTGCTGAGCAACAAAGCCAAGTGCGCACACAACTCGCTGGCTCGCTGGCGGGTATATTTTCCCAACGGCTTATCCCGCGCATCTCTGGCGGACTTATTCCGGCCTATGAACTTCTTATAAACAATAATGCGGTAAGCACGCTTATTCGCGATTCTCTGACTCACGAGATTGACACAGTGATTCAAACATCATCGCAAGAAGGTATGATTGATATGGATCGCTCGCTCGCCGAGCTTGTAAAGCGAGGAGAAGTGACGGTTGAACATGCCTACGAGCATGCTCTGGATTCCAAGACCTTTGAACGGTATCTCTAATCACTATGTTGTTTAAATATCACGCAATTGATCAAGACGGACATGAGAGGGATGGAACCATTGAGGCCCCATCACAAGAAGTTGCCGTCTCTTCGCTCCAGCGGCGAGCCCTCATTATCTCAATGATTGAATCCACTGAAAAGAAGGCACTTTTTAACTTGGATCTCCCATTTTTCGGCGGGATATCCAATAAGGATATCGTTATCCTCTCGCGCCAGATAGCAACCTTGTTTGAAGCACAAGTGTCTGCACTTCGCGTCTTCCGTCTCCTTGCTTCCGAGGTTGATAATAAGCAACTCTCCATTGTTCTTTCGTCAGTTGGCGATGATCTCCAAGGCGGAAGTCCCATCAGTAAAGCAATCTCGCGCCACCCGAGGGTCTTTTCAACATTTTATGTGAATATGGTTCGCGCGGGAGAGGAATCGGGCAAATTGTCGGAGACATTTATGTATCTCGCTGATTATCTCGACCGTTCCTACGATATCGTCAGTAAGGCAGAAAATGCGCTCATCTATCCTATTTTTGTTATTGTGGTCTTTTTCGGCGTGATGGCGCTTATGCTCACACTTGTCATTCCGAAGATTAGCGCGGTCCTACTTGATTCCGGACAATCGATACCAATCTACACTCGTATTGTAATCGGGTTTTCAAATTTCCTCGTCAACTACGGTATTTTCCTGCTCGGTGCGCTCGTTATAGGTGGCTTTTATGTGTGGCAATTGGGGAAGACCGAGCGCGGCAAACTTGTTCTAGACGGAATGAAGCTTTCGATTCCTTATGTTGGCGATCTGTATAAAAAACTATATCTCGCGCGCATTGCAGACAATTTTTCTACTATGCTCCTTTCCGGCGTCTCGGTTATTGAAGCAATAGAGATTACTGGCTCGGTCGTTGGGAATGCTGCATACGAGGCAGTACTTGTAGAAGTCGGGAAGGATGTGAAGGGCGGATCTTCAATATCAGATGCATTAAGTAAACATTCGGAGATTCCGGGCATTATGGTCGCAATGACGAAAGTTGGCGAGGAGACAGGCGAACTCGGAAAGATTCTCACCACGCTCGCTAAGTTCTATAATCGCGAAGTGACCAATGCGGTTGATACTCTGGTCGGTCTTATTGAGCCGATTATGATTGTGATGTTGGGTCTCGGCGTCGGAGTGCTTCTTGCAGCGGTTCTTCTCCCAATCTACAATCTTGCAGGCGCGATGTAATGCGTCTCTCGTGCTTATCCACACCCTTGTTTTTAACCGCCTAATAAAGGCGTACAATTTAACTTAGTTAGTTATTAACCGTATATAAAATATTATGCATAACATCCGTTCCCGTGGCTTCACTCTTATCGAATTGCTCGTCGTTATCGCTATTATCGGCATTCTCTCGGCAGTCGTGCTCGCGTCTCTAAATACGGCACGCTCTAAAGGCAATGATGCAGCCATCCAATCAGACCTTTCAACCATTCAGACACAAGCGGAGATTTACTATGGTGGCGACGGCCTTAACACCTATGGTACTGCTGGCACAACCTGTAATGCCGCATCAAGCTTATTCATTGATGCAACAATCGCCAAAGCGATTGCTGGGGCAGATGTTGCGGGTGGTACAGTCGCTTGTGCTAACACTACGAGTGCATACGCCGTTTCGGTTCAAATGGCATCAAAAACTACTAACTACTGGTGCGTCGATTCGACCGGTACCGCGAAACAAACAACAATAGCAACTGTCACGGATGCCGTTTGTCCATCATTATAACAGTCACTGTCTTTTAAGTTGCTGACATCGCATTCTCCAAGATTCAGCATACGAAGCCCGCCCGCCAACATCTGCGAAGTTGTGGCGGGCGGGCTTCTGCTATGATGCGTCAATGTCTGTTCTTCTTGTAGCATTTTTCTCGCTCGGTACAATTGTTGCAAGTTTTGTCGGCGTGATTGTGGCGCGTCTCAGTACGGGACAAAGTTTTCTCTCTGGTCGTTCTCGCTGTGATATATGTAATGCACCACTCGGTCTCTCTGCTCTCGTGCCGATTTTCTCCTATTTCGCTGGAGGAGGGAGGTCGCGTTGTTGCGGTGCATTCATCTCGCTCGCGTCTCCGCTCACAGAATTGCTCCTCGGCGGACTATTCGCACTCTCATATATTCAGCTCGGTCTCTCGAGTGCGCTTTTCTGGATGCTTCTCTCGCTCTCGTTACTTCTCGCTCTTGTTCTTTATGACATCGCACACCAGATACTTCCGCCTTCGCTTCTTGTATTCTTCGTAATAACGAGTGCAGTAACTGGATTTCTTCTCGCGTCATCTTTTTTCGCATTTTCGGGTGTTCTTTTCACTGCTTTTCTCATCGCACTCTCCCTCGCATTTATTCATTTTATATCAGGCGGTCGAGCGATGGGACTTGCCGATGCGCCGTTTGTCTTCGGTCTCGCTCTCCTCGTCGGCCCTGCCGCGCTCCCTGGTTTCGTCTTTTCGTTCTGGATCGGCGCAGTTGTTGGGATACTGATATTGGCGCGGAGGCCTCGAGGAACTAGAATGGGAGTTGAGGTGCCGTTTGCACCATTTCTTGCAGCCGGCTTCATCCTCGCCTACTTTACTCAATGGAATCCATTTCTCTTCGCCGCGGCTTTTCACTAATTGAGCTTATGGTTGTGCTGGCGATTATTGGTGTAGTTATGTCAATCGTGCTGACCAGCCAAAGCACATTCAATAAGACGCTTATTCTCAAGAACACCGCATACGATATTGCACTCACGCTGCGAAATGCCCAGACATATGGCCTCGGCAGCCGTGCGACCACTGCTACCGCGAATGCGGGATATGGTGTTCATTTTCAAATCGGCACCCCGGGCGCATTCACTTTTTTTGCCGATACCTTTCCTGCTCCTTCTGCGTTTTCCTGTCATCCAACGATCAATACATCGGCGCCTGACGCACAGCCCGGCGACTGCGTCTATACGGTAGGTCAAGACCAGAAAGTGATTGAGTATGTGCTCGGGAATAGCATCACAGTGAGTGACTTCTGTGCGTTTGGTAGTAGTTGGTCGTGTGCACAGGATGGTAATTTATCCTCTCTTGATATTGTATTCGCACGGCCAAATCCGGATACATTCATACGATCCAATGGTTCTTCTTATACATCTGCATGTATCACGGTTACTTCGCCCCAAGGCGGTGCACGCTTTGTTTCGGTCGCGTCGTCGGGACAAATAAACGCGAATGCAACTTCATGCCCATGAAAAAATTTCGGGGATACACGCTTGTTGAACTCATTGTCGCGGTTGGACTCTTCGCGCTCGTTATGACACTCGTTTCTGGCGCCTATATTGTGATGATTGGTCTGACCGAGCGAGCACAGGGTACCGCTACCGGAATAGATAATCTCTCTTTCGCACTTGAGACCATGACGCGCACTATTCGTACCGGTACAAACTATTCTTGTAACTATGGCGGCGATTGTTCGGGTGACACTACTTTTTCTGTGAAAAATACAGTAGGAACAACGATGAGTTACTCGCTATCGAATGGAGTCATTAAACAAAACAATGTTCCTCTCACCGATCCGTCAGTAGTCGTTTCCTCACTCAAATTCTTCGTTTCCGGTACGACATCGGGTGATAATTATCAACCATATGTCACTATTGCCGTCTCGGGCACGGTTTCTTCTGGTTCAGGAGGGAAGACAGAATCCTTTACTGTAGAGACCGGTGCGACTATGCGCACTCCAGACCTATGATAAACAATTTTCAATTTTCAATTTTCAATTTTCAAAAAAAGGGTTTTACTCTTGTTGAGACAATGGTTGCCATTACCATCCTCACGCTCGCAATCTCGGGGGCATTTTTTACTGCGAATAGCGCAATGGTCGCCTCGAATATCGCACGCGACCAACTCACGGCCTCATATCTCGCACAGGAAGGCATTGAATATGTGCGTATGATGCGTGATAACGAGTATCTCGCTGCTTATAATAGTCCTACTCATGACACAACAAATGCATGGGCGAATTTTCTAAATCCAATTACTGCTACCTGTAGCACATCGTGTCAGTTTGATCCGGCAGACAATTCGCTGCATATTTGTTCCGGCGATGGATGTAGTGTTCTCTGGCTTGCGTCGACAAATATATATACACAAAGACAGGCCACAGGAGTGGCGACACAATTTACTCGTACAATTCGAGCAACTCCTGTAACTGACAAAGATGAAAAAATTGTCTCAACGGTAAAATGGAATTTCCACAACACCCAGTATTCGGTGACCGTTATCGATCATCTCACGCCATGGCAATAAAAAATAAAAATCAAAAGGGCTTCGCGTTACTCGTCGCTGTCATCTTTATGTCGGTGATGCTCACCCTTGGTCTCGCACTAAGCTCTCTTGGCTATAAACAAGTAATTCTCGCATCAACGGCTATTAGATCACAGTACGCATTCTATGCAGCCGATGCCGCTCTTGAGTGTGCTTTATATGCCGACCAACAACAAAATCTATTCGCGTATCCTCCAAGTGATCCTGCGTCTTCACCGGCGATGATGTGCGATGGTATTGCATCGTCACTCACAACCAAAGTATGGTCTTCAACTCAATGGATTGTTACTAACCGTCTCTCGCTCGATAGCAACACTCGTTGTGCGGATGTAACGATTTACAAATACAAAGACCCGCAACCATTAACCACCTATCTCTTCTCACAGGGCTATGATGTTCCTTGCAGCACTGTGGCGAATCCGAGCGGGGCGCGTTTCGTATCGCGCGGTATCGGCTCTCACTACTGAAATAGCAAGCTGGTATAGTGTGTGTATGGTTCCAAAGAAAGCAGAAATGCGCGCCGAGAAGCTCCGCGACCTGCTCGCACGCCATGCGAAGCTGTACTATACGCTTGACGCGCCAGAGATATCTGATGGCGCATATGATGCGCTCCATCGCGAACTACTCGGGCTCGAAGAGAAGTATCCGGAACTTCTACATACCGATTCAGTGACGAGGCGCGTGGTGGGTGAGGCACTGCCGTTTCTGAAGAAAGTCCGGCATACTATTCCGCAATGGTCGTTTAATGACGCGTTTTCTGAAGAAGAAATTCGCGCATTTGATGAGCGAGTTCGTAAAGTAATTGGTAGTGCGTCGACTTATGATCTCGAACTCAAGATAGACGGGCTCAAGATTGTTTTCACTTATGAAAAGGGACTGCTCGTTCGAGCCGCGACTCGCGGCGATGGTGTTGTCGGCGAAGATGTCACCCATAATGTGCGCACGATTGCATCTGTTCCAGAAAAATTATTGCGCCCTATCGATCTTATCGCCGAGGGGGAAGTATATCTCACGCGTTCTGGATTTGAAGAGCTTAATGCGATTCGAAAGAAACAGGGCGAGCCAGAGTTTGCGAATCCGCGTAATGCTGCTGCCGGTTCCATTCGTCAGCTGGATCCGAAGATTGCGTCAGAGCGTCCGCTCGGAGCATTTCTTTATGATGTCGCGGAGACATCAGAGACACTCTCGTCGACACAGAGCGAGGAACTCTTGTATCTTGCTGAACTCGGATTGCCCGTTAATCCTGAACGACAGCATGTTGAGTCCCTTGAAGATGTCTTTGTATATTGGCAGAAATGGAAGGGAAGTGCGCGTGAAAAAGTTGATTACCAGATTGACGGCATTGTGCTGAAAGTTGAGTCACACGAGGCGCAGCAGTCGCTCGGCTACACCGGCAAAGCACCACGCTTTGCGATTGCATATAAGTTTCCACCTGAGCAGGTGCAGACGATTCTTGAAGATATTTCGCTCCAGGTCGGGCGCACCGGTAAACTCACGCCAGTCGCGCATCTGCGACCGATCTTAGTCGCAGGGAGTACGGTCGCGCGCGCGACACTCCATAATGAGGATTTTATACAAGAAAAAGATATTCGTATCGGCGACACCATCATTTTACAAAAAGCAGGGGATGTCATTCCTGAGGTGGTGTCGGTCATTAAAGAATTGCGGCCTAAGAGTGCAAAACCGTGGAAGTTCCCGACGCATTCATCCTTGTGTGGCGGCGATGGTGCAACCGAACGAGTGAAGGGCGAGGCGGCGCATCGCTGTGTCGTAGCTGGTTCGTTCGAACAACAGTCGCGCCGTCTCATTCATTTTGCTGGTAAGAGCGCGCTCGACATTACGGGGTGCGGACGCGAGACGATAAAGACGCTTATGGAAGCGGATTTAATTTCTGATTTCGACGATATTTTTGAACTCACGAAAGATGAGTTATTGACGCTTGAAGGATTTGAAGGAACGAAAGCGAACAATCTTATCACTGCAATTGCAAAAGCTAAAAGTGTTTCATTTGATCGATTTCTTGTCGGCCTTGGGATTCTGCATGTGGGCAATGAGACCGCATTCTTGCTTGCAACGCATTTCGGAACGCTCGCAATGCTTCGTAAAGCGAGCGAAGAATCCCTTTCAGAAATAGCTGGCATTGGCCCAATTATCGGACAGTCGATTGCCGAGTGGTTTCAGGATAAAAATAATCAGGCACTGCTCGCGCGACTCGAAAAGCATCTGCATATAACGAAAGTCGCTTCTGGGGCGAAAAATGCTCCGCTTCAAGGACAGTCGGTTGTTATTACCGGCACCTTGCCGACGCTTTCGCGAGAAGAAGCTGAAGATCGCGTGCGAAAGGCGGGCGGAAAAGCCAGCGCGTCTGTTTCTGCGAAGACCTCCTTTGTCGTCGCGGGCGAGAATCCGGGTACGAAATATGAAAAAGCGAGACATCTTGGCGTCCCCATCGTGACTGAAGCCGAGTTCCTTGACAAGCTAATTGGCTAGTGTATTATATTTAGCAGATTACCGTTCATTGAATAAGTACATTCGCCATAGCAGAAAGTGGCTTATTCTCTAGGCCTTTCTCTGCTGTGGCGAACCCAAATCGGATTAGCTTGAACAGCGCTGTAAAAACGCTCTTTCTCTAAAAGGAGACAACCATGAGCGAACAACAGAAACAATGCAGTAAACTCGCTGGCGCGTTGACGGAACACCAGAACCGCTTCAGTGCAATGTCGACCAAAGATCGCCAATGGGTCATTCAGAACACTGTGGAGGCAATCGCAATCTTCGCCGAGGCAGTGAAGAATCGCGCTACCACCGCAACAGCCGAAGTGAAGAAACTCTTGCAATTCCTTTTCAGCTTCAACGTCGAAGCAACTGAGGAGTTCATCGCCAAGGAAAAGTTCGTTGAAGGCAAGACCATAGACGGTGTCTCCATCTACTGGCTCGGTGACAACCTCAAGAAAAACTTCCTCGGCAAAACTGAAAGAAATGTCGCCAATGCCGAGCTGAAAGTTCACGAACTGCTCGAAGCAGCGAGGGACTTATCCAAGGAAGATGAGCCAGGAATTATTCCGGAACTCGGTGGCAATCACGAAATTATGCTTGCGCATTTCTTCCAGTTACTCGCCTACAAACAGAAGAAGAAGGACTTCACTTGGATCGTTGCGTACATCTGCGACGAAAACGGCAACCTCTGGACCGTGGACGCGAGCTGGTACTCCGGCCGTGGCGGCTGGCTTGTCGATGCCTATTCGGTCGAGCGCCCGTACAGGTGGTTTACTGGCCCTCAGTTTGTCTCCCGCTGATTCTTCAATATTCTGATCTTTTTAAACCTTGGACTCTCTGAAACTTTGCAAAGAAATTTGCAGAGCGTAGGAGAGTCCTTTTTAGTACCTATGGTAAGAAGTGGACAAGTCTGACTTGTCCAAAATGGAAGACGATATAATAAGAACATGAGAGTTGAACCGCACACGATTGATTCAATTGTTCATGTTGTTAAGCGTGGAGCAAGAGGTTTGTCTATCGTGCGCGATATCCACGATCAGAAGCGTTTCCCGCGTATTCTTTATCACTTAAATGATAGTTATCGTGATGAATATTGGGAGCGTTCAATTTCCGAACGAGATCCATTTATGCGCCCAGCACATTGGCCAGAACGCGAACCATTGGTGAAAATTCTTGCGTGGACTCTAATGTCAAATCATTTACATCTCATACTTAAAGAGATTTGTGAAGGTGGTATTGCAAGATTTACACAAAAGATTTTTGGAAGTATGACCACACACTTTAATGCTAAATATGGAGAACGCGGTAGTTTATTTCAAGGATCATATCGAGGACGGACTGTCGACTTGCACGGAGATGAATACCTTCGTTATCTTGCTGTGTATGTAATGATAAAAAATCCATTTGAATTATATCCTGGAGGTCTTACTCAAGCGATTGAACATTTTGACGAAGCTTATGTGTGGGCGACTAAATATCCTTTTTGTAGTTTAGCTGATTATGCTGGAGAAACAGTGTCGCCAATTCTCGATAAAGATATTTTTGGAGAATTGTTTGGAAACAAGGATGAATTCAAAGATTTTTCAAAAGAATGTATGTTTTATCGTCTCGAACAATTCAAAGATCTTGAATTTGGACAAGTCTGACTTGTCCATTTATACAAGAAGTTGACGACATGATAGAGTGCTGATAATGGCAACGACAGAAGAAGTACGGAAGCTCGCGGCGCTGGCGAGAATAAGAGTTGAGGACACAGAACTCGAGAAGTTCACGCGCGAATTCGACGCGATACTCGCGTATGTCGGACAACTTGAAAAACTGGACATTGAGCCCGCCGGAGGCGGGTCCTCCTTCGGAGGAAAGCCGCTGTTACATAATGTGATGCGCGCAGATGGCGAACCGCATACAACTGGCGCATACACTGAAAAAATTATTGAACAATTCCCAGCGAAAGAGGGGAATGCACTCTCGGTGAAGCAAATTTTGTAATATGAAAAAGCTGAATGAAATGACGATAGTAGAAGCAGCCCGCGCCCTGCGGGCGCGGGAGTGTGCGGTTCGCGAGCTCTGGGATGCGTGCGCCGCCTCGGCGCACGCGAAGAATCCAGAACTCCACGCTTTCCTCGAACTATTTGATGCTGACGAATCGGCGATAGCTGCTGCGCAGAAACGCATTGATGCAAATGACGAATCATTACTCTGTGGTATTCCGCTCGCGATAAAAGATAATATTTTGATAGAAGGGAAGATTGCGAGTGCAGCGTCGAAGATGTTGGAGAATTATCGCGCGACCTATGACGCGGGGGTTATTAAAAAATTAAAAAACGCCGGGGCGCTCTTTCTTGGTCGCACGAATATGGACGAGTTCGCGATGGGTTCTTCAACTGAACATTCGGCATTTGGTCCGACAAAAAATCCACATGACACTTCACGCGTTCCAGGCGGCTCCTCTGGCGGCTCCTCAGCTGCAGTTGCTGCACATCTCTGTATTGCCGCTCTTGGCAGTGACACTGGCGGTTCCATCCGTCAGCCGGCGGCGCTTACTGGTCTTGTCGGATTAAAGCCAACCTATGGTGCTGTCTCGCGTTCGGGGCTCATCGCGATGGGTTCTTCACTCGATCAGATCGGGCCTCTTACAAAGACGGTAGAAGACGCCCGTATTCTCTACGAAGCAATTCGCGGCATAGATGTGCTTGATTCAACAACGATTCCTGACGGTCTGTATCCAAAAAAAATAGTTCCAGAAAAGTTCCGTATCGGGATACCAGATTTCGTCAATAAGGCCCTCCTAAACTCGGATCAACCATTTGGCGCGTTAGCCAAGAAATTAACAGATGCTGGTCACACATTAGTAGATATACCGCTCCCGATGAGCCAATACGCGCTCGCCGTCTACTACATCATCATGCCAGCCGAGGTCTCTACTAATCTCGCGCGCCTTGATGGTATGCGTTACGGCCTGTCTGCGCAGGCAGGGCTCGCGAAGCATGGAGAAACACTCCTTGATGATTACATCAACTCGCGCATAAGCGGGTTCGGGGAAGAGACGCGTCGCCGTATCTTACTTGGTACCTTCGTACTCTCGTCGGGCTATATTGATGCCTACTATAACAAGGCACAAGCTGTTCGTTCACTTTTATGTGCAGAATACGACAAAGCATTTGAAAAGGTTGATGTCATTATGACTCCGACAACGCTCTCGCCAGCATTCAAGTTCGGCGAGAAGAGCGACCCAATATCGATGTATCTCGAAGATATCTTCACGGTGACTGCGAATCTGACGGGTATGCCGGCAATTTCCGTTCCGATGGGTACGGTTGAAAGAGAGGGGAAACATCTTCCTGTCGGTATTCATTTCACTGCGCCACACCAGGCAGAAAATCTACTTTTCGAAATAGGGTCGTGCCCTGAGTAGCTTTTAGCGAAGTAGGGGAGAAGGTACACACTGCCTAGCATTTTTCGTTTATACTAAGAGCAATGTCGCCTTTTCAACTCAATGTGGAATATTGGTTTCGCCTCCTTTATGAGTGTATGCACGGTTCTTGTTATGGTTCTCTTGGCGGACTCGAAACATTCCTTGTACAGCTCTGGCTCTGGATTATTATCATTGGCTACATACTTTCTATTATTGGGCTTTTCTTTATTATCTATACGACGATGCGTCTTTTCCAATTACGCGAGCGCGAAGAAAAATTGTACAGTACCATCATTCCTTCGTCAGAAATTGCTGGCAGCGTAAATGCGCGTTGGCAGCATATCCAATCACTTGCTGATGGCGCGACCGCGAGCGAATGGCGCGAGGCGATTATCGAAGCCGATATTATGCTCGATGATGCGTTGGCAGGGCAGGGCTATGTTGGCGATGGCGTCGGCGAGAAGTTGAAGAGCATCGAGCCAGCTGAAGTCCATTCGCTTCAAGATGCATGGGAGGCGCACAAAGTGCGCAATCTGATTGCGCACGAGGGCTCTGCGTTCAATCTTTCTGAATCGCTCGCGCGCCGCACCATCGCACGCTACGAATCCGTCTTCCGCGAGTTCAAAGTAATTTAGTTGCAGAGACATATCCGAATAGGTATAGTATTTAAGTGAACGCGATATACATCGCGGGGTAGAGGAGAGGTACCTCGGGAGGCCCATAACCTCCAGACGTCGGTTCGATTCCGACCCCCGCAACAAGCATTCGAAAAGTTCTTCCCGGATATAGAGGCGATAGCTAAGACGGTAGGAGATTGACGATGTATACACACGCGTATATACTTTGGCTATGAACACGACAACAATCCAAAAGTGGGGAAATAGCTATGCGGTACGCTTACCGAAAAAGGCCGTGGATAAGTTGAACCTTCGTGCTGGAAATACGGTGACTATTGATGAGTTAGTGCACAAAGGAATGTTATCTATTGTTCCAGTAAAACTAAATAAACATACGCTCGCAGAGATGCTTTCCCGTATCACCGATGAAAATCGACATATCGAAATGGATTGGGGTGATGCTGTTGGGAATGAAGTATGGTAGTAAAACGCACATACATTCCTGATCGTGGCGACATCGTATGGCTAGATTTCAATCCTGTGCGCGGTCACGAACAAGGCGGACGACGGCCTGCGTTGGTGCTGTCAACGCGTGAATATAATGCCATAGCAAAACTTGCCATTGTTTGTCCAGTCACATCTCAGATAAAAGGATACCCATTTGAGGTACATTTTAAAACCAAAAATATCAGCGGGGTTATACTTGCCGATCATATACGAAATGTCGACTGGGCTCGGCGTCATGTCGACAAGATCGGCGTGGTATCTGAAGCGGTGATAACAGAAGTGCAGGAATATATTAAAAAACTCATCTTGGAATAAGTGCGAAAGCGTTTTTCATTTCGCGTATACCCAGCACTAACTGTTAGTGCTCGGGGTATACTAAAGGACTATGGGGATGAAGAAGCTCGAAAAGGAGGTGGAGGAATATTGGGAGATGCTCGGCCCCGGTCTCACGACCGGTGGAGCCGACGACGATCCGACCGCTATTGCCACCGCTTCGCAAGCAGGCGCGCGCTACGGTCTCCAGCTCATTTGGACGGACCTTTTTGCATTTCCATTTATGGCGATTGTGCAGGAAATGTGTGCGCGCATCGGCATTGTCTCGGGGCGCGGACTTGCAGCTAACATTCGGCGAGAGTATCCTGCTGGTGCTCTTTACGCAGTAACAGCACTCCTTTTCTTCGCTAATGTCTTCAACATCGCTGCCGACCTTGGTGCGATGGCAGCGGGGACGCGTCTACTACTTCCCTCCATCAGCACAGAACTGCTCGTTGTCGGTTTCGCGATCTTATGTCTTGTACTCCAAATATTTATTTCATATAAACGATATGCGAAATATCTAAAATATCTGACTTTCGCACTACTCTCATATATTATTGTTGCTCTTACAGTGGATTTGGATTGGAGTCAGGTTCTTTATCATACAATCGTTCCTTCGATGTCATTTTCTAGAGATCAAATTTTTCTCATTGCCGCCATATTTGGAACGGCTATTTCACCATATCTTTTCTTCTGGCAGACCTCGCAGGAAGTTGAAGAAGAAATACTTCATGGTGAGACCAGTATCCAGGCACGACAGGCCGGTGCGAGTGCTCAGTCACTGCGCCGTATGCGAACGGATGTTTGGAGTGGTATGGCATATTCCAATGTCGTTACTTTCTTCATTACTGTAGCCGCGGCCGGTACTCTTTTCGTAAGTGGTGTTACCAACATCAATACGGCGGACCAGGCCGCGGCGGCTCTTGCGCCCTTTGGCACTTTTGCCTCAGCGCTCTTCGCACTCGGCATTGTCGGGTCTGGACTACTCGCTGTTCCTGTTCTTGCCGGTTCTACCGCATATGCGATTGCCGAAAGTTTTAAATGGAAGTATGGTCTATATCAAAAATTTAAAAAAGCATATGCATTCTATGGTGTTATTATCGTTGCCGTAGTGCTCGGCATTATTGCGAATCTAATGCATCTAGATCCGATTCGTGGGCTTATCTATGCCGCAGTTGCGAACGGTGTCATCGCGCCTTTCATTCTCTTCTTCGTAGTTCGCCTCTCTGCGAATAAAAAGATTATGGGCGAGCATACGAATCATCCGTTCGTCTCATTTATGGGATGGCTGACTATAGGTATTATGTCTATCTCCGGCATCGCTGCGATTCTCACTCTTTTGATCTGAATTCATTGCGTTAGATGCAATAGTGTTGTATGTTGAATATATGACCAAGACGGCTTCCGCCGGCGGACGGTCCGCCAGCTGGCGGATATTTTTTTATGGAAATTAGAAATATCGCTATCATCGCGCATGTGGACCACGGGAAGACCGCGCTCACTGACGCTATTCTCAAGCAGACAGGCGCGGTCGCAGAGGGTGTCTCGATGGACAGTAACGCGCTCGAACGCGAGCGCGGCATCACGATTTATTCTAAAAATGCATCGGTTGAATATAAAGGTACGAAAATAAATATCGTTGACACTCCCGGACACGCGGACTTCGGCAGTGAAGTCGAACGCGTTTTGCGCTCGATCGACTCGGTGCTTCTCGTCGTCGATGCGGCTGAAGGTCCGATGCCGCAGACGCGTTTCGTATTAAAGAAGTCACTGGAACTCGGTCTGAAGCCAATCGTCGTATTGAATAAAATCGATAAGCCGGCAGCAAATCCGGAACTCGCCGAAGAGCAGGTACTCGAACTTTTCCTCGAGCTCGGCGCCACCGATGAACAGTCCAATTTTCCGGTGGTGTATGCGATCGGGCGTGATGGTCGCGCCGCGATGAATCCCGATGATTTGTTTACCGTAACCGAAGGAGATCTCTCGCCACTCCTCGATCTTATTCTTGAAAAAGTCCCCGCAGCAAATGCTAATGCTGACGCAAATGCAGCGCTTATGCTTCAGCCATTTAATCTCGCCTACGACAACTTTATGGGGCGACTCGCCGTAGGACGCATTTATGAAGGAACGGTTCGTCCGAATCAACAAGTGTTTGTTAAAAAACCAGATGGCGAAACCCGCACCGGTCGCATCTCGAAGGTCTTCACCTTTAAAGGGCTCGATCGTGTTGATGCTACCGAATCATCGGCAGGGGATATCGTTCTTATTGCCGGTCTTCCTGATATTTATATTGGCGAGACCATAACGACCGATGAGTCCGCCGCACCACTCCCAGCAATCGCGGTAGACGAGCCGACCATCGCGCTCAATTTCCTTATCAATAATTCGCCGTTCGCTGGACGAGAAGGGAAGTTCGTTACCAGCCGTCAGATCCGCGACCGTCTCGAGAAAGAGCTCGAAGTGAATGTTGGTCTTAAAGTGGACTTCTCGAGTGTGGACTCTTTCCATGTCTCCGGTCGCGGTGAACTCCACATCGCTATTCTTCTCGAGAATATGCGCCGCGAGGGCTACGAGCTACAGGTCTCACAGCCGCACGCTATCATTCGCGAAGAGAACGGTGTGAAGATGGAACCGTTTGAAGAAGTGATTATCGATACGCCGTCAGAGTTTCAAGGCGTCGTTATCGAGAAACTCGGTATGCGCGCCTTCGTGCTTCAGAATATGACACAACACGGAAACATCGTGCGCCTCACCCTCCTCGGTCCAACGCGCGGTCTACTTGGCTATAAAAATATGTTCATTATTGATACGCACGGCGAAGGAATCCTTTCCTCTCGCGTCGTTGGATTCAAGCCATATGCTGGCGAAATACGAAAGCGCATCGTTGGCTCGATGATTTCTATGGCGGCAGGGAAGGTGCTCGGCTACTCGCTCTGGTCACTCCAAGAGCGCGGTCAACTCTATATTAAGCCAGCTACTGAAGTGTATGAGGGTATGGTAATCGGCAATACTTCCAAAGGCGAAGAGATGATGGCGAATCCGACCAAAGGAAAAAACCAGTCGAATGTGCGTTCTTCAGGTATGGACGAGGCAATCGTCTTGGTGCCAACCTTCGATCTCACTATCGAACGCGGAATGGAAATTATTGCGGACGACGAATATCTTGAGATAACGCCGAAGAGCGTTCGCCTGCGCAAACAATTTCTTACTGAAAACGATCGTTCGAAGTCGCGTCGTTAACATATAAAAAATTAAGGGCCGCGACTTCGTCGCGGCCCTGCTTTCATTGTTTGGTACTGTTATGTCTGATCCCATGGAATCATGGGCGGTATCTCTTGACCAAATACAATTTCGAGAGGTGTAGGGACTCTTTCGACTTTCCCTTCACCGTCTTCGCCAGGCATCCAGAATCCGGCTCTATCTGCTCCAGATTCAGCGCAATTCCAGCGGAGACAGCCGACAAGCTGCAGTAGATTCTCGTCATGGATCTTGGCGTGATTGGGAACAGATCCATCGCGTGGAGTGTAGAGCGTAACCGGTTCGCCGATGAAAATCGGCTCTTTACACCATGCGCACAGAATTGTCATTTTCCCGAGACAGCCGAGACAGTACTCCACCTCGCCATTCATTCGCACTGGTACCGCTATGATCCTACTTTCCCCGAAGGTCGATACTCTACCGACCAATCGCGTTCTGTGTCCACAGGCGGCTTGGTAATGAAACGGACCAAACCGAAGAATTAAATCTCTAAAGCCCATTTTGTCCTCACTTTCTTTGGTTGAAAAGTACAAGTAAAACTCGACTAGGGAGTTAACTATCTGAAGTTAGATTAGCATAAATGTCAATGAAATGCAAATAAAAAAGAGCCGCAACCTTTCGGTTGCGGCTCTTGTGTGAGTTTACACGCCGTACTGTTTCTTGTATGCGAGGATTTTACCCAATATCTCACTATCTTCCTGACCTTTGAGCGCCAAGATGAGATCATCGAGTGTTGCGGCAGCTCGTACCGGAATCCCATACTTTTCCTCGAATTCCTGAACCGCCGAAAGGTTGGTGGTCATTCCTCGTTCCTGCCGATCGAAGGCGATGATGCATCCGATGGGAATTCCACCATTCGCACGAACGATCTCGACTGCTTCACCCGAAGAAGATCCGGTCGTCATAACATCATCGACGATGAGAACTTTTTGCTCTTTGAGCGAATGTCTGACGACGATTCCACCTTCACCATGATCTTTCGTTTCCTTGCGGTTGAAAGCGTAGGAAACATTGGTGTCGTAATCGCTCAGTAATGCTATCGCTGTCGCTACTGCAAGAGGGATGCCTTTGTAGGCAGGACCGAAAATTACCTGTGGCATGGTACAGCCCATTTCGACAACTTCTCTTGCGTAGGCGCTTGCGAGCAATCGTATTGCCTTGGCGTTATCGAACTTGCCGGAATTAAAAAAGTAGGGAGAAATACGCCCACTTTTCAACTTTCGTCCCTCAGGAACAAGCTCGACAGCTCCGATTTTCAATGCATCCGAAATAAATAGTTGTGCTCTCAAGATGACATCTCCTTCTTACCGATACTGGTTGATGAGATTGTGGAGCTTCAGCGTTTCGCGGCGAGCCGCTTCGGCGAAATCAGCGCCGCTTGAAGCGAGGATGATACTGCGCGAAGCATTGATGATCATGCCTTGTCCGCGGCTGTCTTTGCTCGCGGGAACGGTCTTCTCCACATCGCCACCCTGTGCGCCGATGCCCGGAATGAGAATCGGCATATCGCCGACGATTCGCCGAACTTCCGCGAGTTCTTTGGGATAGGTTGCGCCGACGACAAGTGCGCAGTTGCCATTCTTATTCCATTTGTGCGCGACATTCTCAGCAACGATCTGGTAAATTGGCCGAGACATGGGTTCATCATTCACGAGAATGGGACCCATTTGTATCTGCAAGTCCTGAAACTCGCCCGCACCCGGATTGGTCGTGTGGCAGAGGACGAATATACCTTTGTCTATACGACACAGAAATGGCTGAAGCGATTCGACTCCGAGATATGGATGCACGGTAACTGCATCCGCCTGCAGATAGTCGAACGCCATCTGCGCGTACAGAGCACTAGTGTTGCCGATATCTCCGAATTTTGCGTCGAGGATTACCGGAACACTTGATGCAATGTCGTGAATGTCCGAGATGGTTACGCGTAGTGCCTCGAGACCCTCAGTGCCATACGCCACATAGAACCCGAGGTTCGGCTTGTAGGCACAGACGAGATCTTGTGTCGCTTCCACGATTGCGCGGTTGAACACTGTGATAGTGTTGCCGATACGATGAAGGAACTGCACCACCTTCGGAATCTTGTCGAGCTCACTATCAAGTCCGACACAGACGGATTTGCCTTCGCCCTGTTTGGCGCTCAGCATTTCCATGAAGTTTCGATTTCTCATATTGTCTCTCCTTTTTGATTAATGAAATGTACAACTGCAGTCCGACTCTCGGGCTGATTTCCAGAAAAGATACTAGCAAAAATGTCAATGGAATGCAAACACAAACCATAAAATGGAAACCGCTCAAGTTTTTGTTGGTAATCCTTGCTGGAATCTATCGATAAGAGTTTCTTTCTTTTCTCGACGCCATTTTTTGATTTGAATTTCGCGTTTTCGTGCAGATGTTATATCAGGATGCTGTTCGAGAAAGACAAGGCGGAATGTTGGAATTTGTTTAGTAAAAGCTGCACCACGTTTTTCATTATGATACGCGACACGGTGCTTAGGGTCTTTTGTAATACCGGCATAGATCTTGTCGACAGAATTTCGAATCATATATACGAAATACATAATCAGAATTATAGCCCGTTCGACTCTTTCCCCCTCGACTTCGCTCGGGGTAAATCGCTCATGGCACTCGACTCGTGTACGCGAACAAGACCGCCTTGTTGAATTTAAAGGTGGTTTACCACGAGCGAGTTTCGAGTCTTCGAGATACGAGTCGAGTGGAGGTGCGGGGAATTGGACCCCGGTCCGATTCCGTTTATGAAAGTGAATCTACGACGCATAGTCAGCGTTATTCGCCGGTTGGCGAATTAAAGTAGGATGCGAGGAACGCAGACGAAACCATTCCTACTCGATCCCTTATCTAAATGTACCGGTCGGGACTTCGGACATCGATCCCACAGATAATTCCACCTCTATCTCCAGCTGCGAGAACCCGAGAGATAGAGATGTCGCTAGGCGAAGAGCCGTTAGGCCCTCGCGAAAGCGAACGCGAAGTCATTCATACCGAAGTACGGCGACTTCACGCTTGCAAGAGTGTTCTTGGCAAGTTTGTTTTCCCATCAGTTTTAAGTGTTGGACAGGAGTGCACTGCGTCGCACGACTTTCAAAGAACAGACCGTCAAAGCCGGTCACCCCCAGAAAACACATCATACACTACTATCATGTACTTTCTGCGAGTGGCACGCCCTTCGCCAGCAATCCGAAAAAGGTCGCGCTCCGGGCCGCTAGGCCAAGTCCTACTACCTTTTTACGAATTGCTGGCTTCGGGCTAGCGATTTTTCAAAACGCGTTCGGTTTCGCGCTTCGCATCTCGTTTTTTCAAATCCTCGCGATGGTCGGCCTTTCCTTTACCGCGAACGATAGCGACACGCGCCTTCACAAACCTATGAGAAGTATACACCTCGAGAGGTATAATTGTCAAGCCCTTCTTTGATTCGGCATCGGCGAGAAGCGCGATTTCTTTTTTAGAGAGAAGAAGGCGTCGCGCCCGTTCTGGGTCGTAATTCTTCGGCATATTCGCAATCTGATACGGCGGAATCGTCATACCGATAATGAATGCCTCGCCTCCACGCACGACCACGCGCGCGCCGTCGAGCGAGCCGAGTTTATTGCGCAATGCCTTCACTTCTTGGCCAATAAGCTCCAGACCCGCGGAGAAGCTCTCCAGCGGGGTATACCTCAACAAGGCCTTTTTATATTCGACGAGAGTCATATTAGAGAGTATAGTACCTTTTATGGCAATCGCACCAGTGAAGAGGTCGAAAAACGGCAAAAAATCGTCCGCCGGAGGCGGATCCGCCTCTGGTGGAAAGAAAGCGAAGGGTTGGCGGGCATTTCTTGGCGGTCCATCATTCTTCGGCAACCTCACGACGACGATTCTTATATTCCTTCTTTTGATGAGCGCGTACTCGCTTATTGCGGGTTACATAAAACCGTCGAACGATATTCCGCTTTCAGTTGTCGCTGCTGATGTCGCGGGAGGTAAGATTGAAGCGATTACCGTAAATGGCGATTCGCTCGATCTCATCTATACCGACAAGTCGACTAAGACCTCGCGCAAAGATCCTTCTGCTGGTCTCCCTGAGACGCTCGCGACTTATGGTGTGACACCTGCACAGCTCGCGAATGTCTCGATTACGATGCAAGGACAATCAGGATTCCAATTCTGGTTCCTTACGCTCGCGCCTATTCTATTACCGCTTCTCTTCATTGTATTTCTCTTTTGGTTTCTTACACGACAGGTGAAGGGAGCGGGAATGCAGGCATTTAGTTTCGGACAATCGAAGGCACGCATCATCGATCCTGCTGATCTCTCACAGCGCGTAACCTTCGCTGATGTCGCAGGCGCGCGCGAAGCGAAAGAAGAGCTCCTCGAGATCGTGGACTTCCTTAAGAGCCCGAAAAAATTCTTGGATATCGGTGCGCGAATCCCGAAGGGCATCATCCTGATGGGCGCGCCCGGCACCGGCAAAACCCTCCTCGCGCGCGCAGTTGCTGGCGAAGCAGGTGTACCGTTCTTCTCTATTTCTGGTTCAGAATTCGTGGAGATGTTCGTCGGCGTCGGTGCTTCTCGTGTGCGCGACCTCTTCCAATTGGCGAAGAAGGCAGCGCCCGCGATTATTTTCGTGGATGAGATTGATGCGGTTGGCCGTGTGCGCGGAAGCGGTGTCGGAGGCGGTAACGACGAGCGCGAACAGACGCTCAATCAGATTCTCGTCGAGATGGACGGCTTCGAACCCACTGAAAAGGTGGTGGTGATGGCGGCGACGAATCGACCCGATGTTCTCGATTCGGCCTTACTGCGCCCCGGACGCTTCGATCGTCGTGTGACGATTGACTTGCCCGATCGTCGCGATCGCGAAGAAATCTTAAAGATTCATGCACGAAAGAAACCGCTCGGGCCAGATGTTGTGCTCTCGGTTATCGCTGAACGAACTCCCGGATTCTCGGGCGCCGAGCTCTATTCGCTGATGAATGAAGGCGCTATTCTCGCCGCACGCGAGAATCGTAATGAAGTAACGCAATACGATCTCATTCGTTCGATAGAAAAAGTAATGCTCGGGCCCGAACGCAAGAGTCATCTGCTTTCTAAAAAAGAAAAAGAAATCACTGCGTATCACGAGGCCGGACACGCACTCGTTTCTTCGGTGCTTGCGCACGCTGATCCGGTGCACAAAATTTCTATCATCAGCCGCGGTAGCGCAGCCGGCTACACTCTGAAGCTCCCGTTTGAAGATAAGAAGATGCAATCGCGGAAACAATTCCTCGATGATATCGCCGCAACCCTCGGCGGGTATGTCGCTGAAGAAATGCTCTTCAATGATGTAACGACTGGCCCGAGCCACGATCTCTCAATCATCACCGCGATTGCGCGCGAGATGGTCACGCGCTACGGGATGAGCGAAAAGCTCGGACCAATCGCGTTCGGTGATCGAGCGCTCGGGAACGAACCGTATTCTGAAAAAGTCGCGGCTGAGATTGATGCTGAAGTAACACGCATTATCGACGAGGCGAAAGTAATCGCGCAGCAGACCATTAGCGACCATCGCGGAGCGCTCGACGCCATCGCGAAAGAATTGATAGAAAAAGAGACGGTCGAGCGCGCCGACTTCGAGACGATTCTCATTGCCAACGGCATCACGCCGAAAAAGCGCGACGAAGACGAGAGTGTTGTAGTATAAAGAGCGACCGCCCCTAGCTCAATTGGTTAGAGCAACTAGCTTATACCTAGTAGGTTCCACGTTCGAGTCGTGGGGGGCGGACTAACCAACTAATATATGGATATCGTAGGGAAAGCGGAAAATTTTGCGAAAGGAGAATATGCAAAACATGATTCCATGCACCAGTGGGGACATATTGAAAATGTGATGAACAGAGCTCTAGAGATTGCTCAAAATTTTGAGAACATTGATTATGAAGCGCTCAAGTTAGCAATAATTTTCCATGACATAGATTATCGGTCGTATGATACGCATGTTGACGCAAGTGTAGAAGTCGCAGAACGATTTCTAAGTGAGAATAATTATCCTCGCGAAAGGATAGATAAAATAAAAGAGATTATGTTAGATCACTCAACACCGCATCGTGAGAAGCGGGGAGAGGCAAAATTTCTGGAGGGGAAGATTATTTATGATGCGGATAAATCAACTATCGTTGATAAAGCGATGTCCGACAAATATTATCCAAAACTCTATTTAGATGAAACAAGAAAATTAGTTGATAGTGAACGATAATTATTCCAAATGCATTTCTTCGCCCGCGGAGCGGGCGCGAAGGAAGAGGGCAGGATGATTTTTTAATTCTGGATCAGCAGCGACAAGAGTCGCTGCTTCGCTTCGGGCGGCTTCGACCAACTTTATATTTTTAAGTGCTTCCATCGCGATGTCGGAAACGCCCCATTGTTTCCCGCCTGCGAGCTCGCCCGCACCGCGCAGCGCGAGGTCATATTCGGCGAGTTCGAAACCGTTCTTCGCGGTGAGAAATGCTTTCATGCGCGCTCGCGTCGTCTCCCCGGACGATTCGGGGAGTGCGAAGCAGTACGACTGATGAGTGGAGCGGATGACCCGACCGCGCAGCTGATGCAGCTGCGCGAGCCCGAATCGCTCGGCTCCTTCGATAAGAATGACGGTCGCGTTCGCGACATTGACGCCTACTTCGATAACTGAAGTCGCGACGAGAATATTCGTTTCGCCTTTTTCAAATTTCTTCATCGCTTCTTCTTTTTCTGTCGGTGTCATCTTGCTGTGGAGAATGCCTATTTCGGCTTCAGGAAATACTTCTTTCCCGAGGCGAATCGCTTCGGCCTTTACCGACTTCGCTTGGAGCGCAAGCTCTTTTGCCGGGTCGGGCTCGTCGATGCGCGGACAAATAACGAACGCCTGATGACCAAGTGCGAGCTCGGCACGCACTCGTTCATATGCTCTCTCGCGTTCTTTCGGTCCCAACACTTCGGTCATTACCGCTTTTCTCCCCACCGGCATTTCATCAAGAAGTGTAATGTCCAAGTCGCCGTAGAGCGTGAGTGCGAGTGTGCGCGGAATGGGCGTCGCGGTCATCGAGAGTAGGTGTGGTGCGACCAATTTTTCTTGCCTGTACTCGGGTTTAGAAAAATGGAAGTACTCTTGTGGTGCGATAGAGTCCTTCGTCACTAATTTCTGTCGGTGCATCGTGCCGAAACGATGTTGTTCATCGATGATGGCATACGCGAGATATTTAAATGAAAGCGATTTTTCGACGAGTGCATGGGTGCCGATAACGATGGAGATTTCACCATTCGCGACCATTTTCTTAAACGCTGGTTTCGAAAGTTTCGCTGACTCTTCATACCGCACACGAGAAGGGAACTTCCGACATTCGCTTCCGGTAATAAGACCAATCGGTATTGGATGATCGCGGAAATATGAAACGAAAGTAGAGAAATGCTGTTTCGCGAGCACTTCAGTCGGGCAGAGATACGCGACTTGAAGCGTGCCCGCGATTCTCCCCGAAGGAAGTGAAGTTGCGACGAGATACGCAGTTGCCGCCGCGATGGCGGTCTTACCGCTACCCACATCGCCTTCGAGCAGACGCATCATCGGATGCGGTTTTTCGAAATCAGCAACGACCGCTTCGATCGCACGCGTCTGCGCCCTTGTCGGAGGAAAGGGGAATGACGCGACGAAGTCGGCGAGCGCACTGCGGTTTATCGCGACGGGTAACGCCTTCTGTGCGACGAGCGCGCGGCGGCGCTGTTGCATCATAATCTGGAGTGCGAAGACCTCTTCGAAAGCGAATCGCTTACGCGCCGCCGCGCTATCCTCAAGCCGTCGCGGCGAATGTATAAAGACGAGTGCAGAAGCGAGCACTGGCAGTTTATATCGCGCGAGAATCTCTGACGGAATTGGGTCCTCAATTTGTTCAAGAAAAGTTTCTCCGCCGGAGGCGGATCCGCCTCCGGCGGAAAAAACTTTTTTCAGAGCATGCAAGAACCAGAGCGAAGAGACACCCTGACTTTCTGGATAGATTGGATACAGATCTGTAAAGAGGTCAAACCTCTTTACTTGGTAAAGAGGTTTGACCTCTTTACTTTCACTAAAGAGTGAATTATGAACGGAATCGGGCGCGATAGGCGACTTGTCTATCTCAGGATTCGCGAGATATATTTTAGAACCCTCGCCTGCCACACGCCCACTCACCTTCACTACCATCCCGTCGTGCAAGGTCTTCGCGATGTAGGGCTGGGAAAACCACATCATTTTAATTTTCCCCGACGCGTCTTCGAGCCATGCTTCGGCGATCGGCCGGCGGCTCTTCCATGTTTTCCTTATATCGGGCTTCCGTATCGTGCCGTAGAGCGTTACTTCAGCGCCAGCCGAAATGCCAGCAATAGTGCCGACCGATCCAGAGCGTTCATAACGCGAGGGAAAGTGATACAACAAATCGCGAATTGTCCGTATTTTTAGTTTATGAAGCGCCCGCTTTTGTTCGGACTTCAGGCGGGTAAAGTGCTTTTCAATAACATCCTCTGGACTCATTTTTATAGTATACTTCCAGATATGTCTACTACCACAATCATTCTTATAGTTCTAGCGCTCGTCGTGCTCTGGATCGCTGCTTCGTATAACCACCTTATTACACTTACTAACCGTGCGAAGGAAGCGTGGGCCGATATCGCCGTGCAGTTGAAACGCCGTTACGATCTCATCCCGAATCTTGTAGAGACCGTTAAGGGTTATGCCGCGCATGAGTCCAATGCTTTTGAAAATGTGACAAAAGCACGCTCTGCCGCAATGGGCGCGACAGGCACTGTGGACAAAGCGCAGGCAGAAAATCAACTTACTAGCGCATTAAAAACACTTTTTGCCGTCTCTGAGGCCTATCCAGACCTGAAGGCGAACCAGAACTTCTTGCAGCTCCAGCAAGAGCTCGGCGACACAGAAGACAAGATCCAAGCCGCACGCCGCTTCTACAACACGACGGTAATGACGCTCAATATCGCCCTACAATCCTTCCCGGGCAATGTCGTAGCTTCTTCGTTCAGATTCAAGCCGATGGACCTTTTCGAGCTTGCTGAAGCCGATGCTGCCGCGGCTGAGCCAGTAAAGGTGCAGTTCTAGTTCTACACAGGTGATGCAACAAACTCAAAAAAAACTTGCCGTTTTTGTTTCTGGAACCGGATCACTTCTGGAGGCATTTCTTGACGCAGGCCTGCACATCGATCTTGTTTTTGCCGATCGTCCGTGTCGCGGTATCGATGTCGTCGCACCCGCCGGAGGCGGGTCCGCCTCCGGCGGAAAAAAAATACCGACTGAATTGGTGCTTCGCACTGATTTCAGCAAAAACTTTGACCGCGAAGCGTATACAGGACAAGTCCTTGCCGTCCTGCAGAAGTACGGCATAGATGTCGTTGCGATGGCGGGATTCAACACCGTTCTTGCACCGTCCATTTTCGAAGTGTATGGCGGACGAATTCTCAATACACATCCCGCGCTTCTGCCTTCTTTCAAAGGGCATTATGCGGTGAGAGATGCGCTCGCGTATGGAGTAAAAGTGACCGGATGTACGGTGCATATCGCTACACCGGAAATTGATGTGGGGACGATTCTGGCTCAAAAAGCCGTTCCAGTTCTCCACAATGATACTGAAGAGTCGCTCCACGAACGCATTAAAGAGGTCGAGCGGACGCTCTATTTGGAAGCCATTCGTGCTTTTATAACAACACTATGAATATCTATGCACAACGCACAAGCAATATTCGCAGAACATGGATGCTCGTCTTCGGATTCTTAATCATCACCATTGCGGTCGGGTACGCTATCTCTTGGTATTACGGCAATCCGGCGATTCTGCTTCTTGCGGTCATTATCGCCTTCGCGACCAATTTCTATGCGTACTGGGCTTCAGATAAGCTCGTACTCTCTATGAGTCATGCGCGGCCGGCCTCGCGAGCAGAGTTTTTTGACTTCTATACCGTGACAGAGAATCTCGCTATCACCGCAGGACTCCCGATGCCAAAACTCTTCGTGATAGACGATCCGGCGCCGAACGCATTCGCGACTGGTCGTGATGAGAAACACGCTGTCGTCTGTGCGACGACCGGTCTGCTCCAAATGATGAGTCGTGTCGAGACAGAAGGCATCATCGGGCACGAACTATCGCATATTAAGAGTCGCGATATGCTCCTGATGACCATTGCGGTCGTGCTCGCGGGCTTCGTCGCCATCGTTGCGGACATTTTCTTCCGCGTGTCTCTCTTTGGCGGCGGAAGGCGAGACGATAATGGTAATGGGAATGCGATTTTTATGATTCTCACTGTTGTCGGCATCGTGCTCGCGCCGGTCGCTGCGAAACTCATTCAGCTCGCCGTCTCACGCCGGCGCGAGTATCTCGCGGACGCTTCAAGCGCACTTCTTACACGCTATCCCGAAGGTCTCGCTTCTGCACTCCAAAAGCTCGGCAGTTATACTGCACCGATGAAGAGTGCGAACCTCGCGACTGCGCATCTCTTCATTGGTGATCCGTATGGCATACCTGCACAATCAGGAGGGAAGTCGGGCGGCGCGGGCGGTTGGATTGAGCGGATGTTTTCTACTCATCCACCGATTCAGGAGCGTGTTCGATTGCTTCTCAATACGAAAGCATAATTGACTTTATAGGGTCTAGGTACTAAAGTAAGGAAGTAAGAAATACATACATTATGGAAACGGTACAAAAAATCCAAAGGGTAACCAGCAAAGGACAAATAACCTTGCCTATTTCTTGGCGTCGGCGAATGGGCACACATTCTATCGTGGTACGCCCCAGAGGTGACATACTCGAAATCTCATCGCTGCGCACGCCAGATGAAGAAGACGAAGCATGGGTAACTGTTTTTGATGCTGTGCGAGATAATAAAGGTAAGGGTATTAAAGCAACTGATTTGATAAAGATTTTGAAGAAAATTGATGCATAAGAGTACCGGTCTTACGCAGTATGGATTATTTTGAAAAATTCTTTCGGAAAATAAATGCAGACGAACGCGCGGTACTTTCTGACCTCATTAAGAAACTGAGAAGCAGGGAAACAAACGGCCTCCAGATTAAAAAATTATCCAACTCTAATTTCTACCGTCTGCGTAAAAGTATTTTTAGGATTATTTTCCATTATGAACATTCCGTTCTTGTGATTGATGCAATTCGTTTGCGAAATGAGAAGACATATCGGGAATATTAGAGCGTAATTTGTATTTTTCTGATATAACAGAGCGAACGGACCCTCGACAGGGTCCTGAGGCAGGAGGCGTCGGATAGTGGTTTATTCCACCGCCTTGGAAAGACGGCATACCGCAAGGTATCGTGAGTTCAAATCTCACCGCCTCCGCCAAGTTTGACATTTTGTTAATGAAGCATAAAGTAGCAAGCAGATTGCACAATTCAGTGCTTTCAGAAAGGAGAAAGAAATGCACGATGACGGAAAGGTAGTCATTGTGGCAACGCAATTCGTTGATCTCGTTCTCAAGCACAACTGGGGAAAGATCAAGGATTTGCTTGCCGACGAAGTACAGGTGCTCTTTGACATTATCTCGGCAGCAGGATTCGAGCCGAGAGAAGTAGTTCTGGGGAAGCTTGTGGGCTATGGTCGCGACCAAGACGGTAGTCGCACAGGCGAAACCTATCAGATCAACGAACTCTGTCCGTTCATGATGGTTGGACAAGAAGATAACGGCAACTACTCTGCGACGGACTGGCTCGACCACGCATTCAAGCGCGTGGTTTACGGTGGGGCGCGAAAAAAGGAGAATCGCGAAGAGCTCATCGAGGTAATGGTTACTGAAATCAAGCGGAGTGTCCCGCTTACGCCGATTCAGCTCACGCCCGAAGGTGATCTTCTGTGTGAATATCCGCCGAACGCGGACGGTTTCGTCGATCACACACGAGATGACTGTAAACTCTCATCCTGTGTTGGTATTCATAAGTACTGCGGCTCCTGGATGGATCGCGGGAGAGCGACCGAGACACACGATGCAATCGTATGCCGAGGATGCCACATACGAGTCCTCTTTCCGAAAGGAATACTTACTTACGGAGGGCTGAGATTTCACTTCGGGCTGCAACGAGAACTTGCTGCAGCTCAATGAACTACAGCTGGTATTTGTATTCATCAAAAAAGCGGGGGGAGAAATCTTCCCGCTTTTTATATATGGGTATATACTTTCAGGATTATGAGCATCACCGAAGACAACAACAAGCGTTTGAAGGATATTCAGGAGATAGAGAGCATCAGCGATAAGGACATGTCAGTGCTCTTGAAGCCGGTACGAATCAGTCGTGCAAATTTGAGTATTAAAGGAAAAAAGTACCCGGCGTGGCGCATTCTCTATAACGAAGCACTCGGTCCGGGGAAGGGCGGTATCCGCTTTCATCCGGGCGTGAATGAAGACGAAGTGAAGTCGCTCGCATTCTGGATGGCGCTGAAGAATTCTCTAGCGGACATTCCGTACGGCGGAGCTAAAGGTGGTGTCGCTTTTAATCCGAAGGTAGCTTCTAAAGCAGAACTAGAAGAAGTAAGTCGAAAATATATTGATGCCTTCTATAAAGATCTTGGGCAGGATAAGGATATTCCGGCTCCTGATGTGTATACCGACGGGCAGATTATGTCCTGGATGCTTGATGAATTTGAAAAGAAAACTGGGCGACATGAGCCAGGAATGATAACCGGCAAGCCGATCGAGCTTGGTGGAATCGCTCTGCGTGGCGACGCGACCGCACAAGGAGGATATATAGTCACAAAGAAGATGGTGACTGCTTTCTTGGCAGGAAAGAAGAATGTTAAGGTCGCTGTCCAAGGATTCGGCAATGCCGGCCTCTATATGGCGCAGAAGCTGCATCAGGACGGCTTCAAAGTAGTGGCTGTTTCTGACAGTAAGGGTGGCATATATCAAACTACTGGGCTGAATATCCCCGCGCTTATCACTGTTAAGAAATCAGGACATCCAGTTGGTGATTTTTCTTATGGAAAGAAAATCACCAATGCCGAGCTCCTAGAATTGCCGGTTGATATATTGGTGTTGGCGGCTCTGGAGAATCAGGTCTCGAAAGAGAATGCGGGGAATATCAAGGCAAATTACATTATTGAACTCGCGAATGGTCCCGTTACCTACGAAGCCGATGCCATTTTGGCAGAACGAAAAAAAATCATCGTTCCGGACATCTTGGCGAACTCCGGAGGAGTGATTGTGAGTTATTTTGAATGGGCGCAAAATCGCACGGGGCAGATTCTCGATGAGGACTATCTGCGCAAACTGCTCGAGAAGAAGATGAAAGATAACTGGCAGCGGATGTACGATGTATGGAAAGGGAAGAAAGGGAAAGTGACTCTTCGCCAAGCCGCCTACATTCTCGCCATCAACAAGATTCTCGCGGCAGAAAAATTGCGCGGACGGATTAAGGCATAGAACATTCATGCGCATAGGAGTGGATCTTGATGAAGTGATGGCGGATACCATATCTGCAATCGTTCATTTCCATAATGAAAGGTACGGGACAAATCTGAGGAAAGACGATTTTCGTTCGTATCATTTTTGGGAAGTGTGGGGCGGGACGAGAGATGAGGCGATAAAGAAATGGTATGAATTTCTTGAAACAGACCATTTTATGGGTATTTCTCCCATTAAGGGGTCTTTCGATGCTCTCCGTATATTAAAAGAAAATGGTCACGAATTTTTTGTCATAACGGCAAGACAAAATGAAATGATAGAGGAAACCGAAAAATGGATTGGAAAGTTCTTTCCGGAGATATTTTCCAGCATTCAATTTGCTAATTCTTATAGTATGGTCAGTAAGGGAATAAAGAAAAGTACTCTTTGCAGTCAATTAGACATAAATCTGATGATTGATGATGATATAGAAAATGCAAAGGATGTAGCCGGATCAGGCATCAAAGTCCTTCTTTTTGATCGGCCGTGGAACCAAAATGAATCAGGGAAAAATATAGAAAGAGTTTTCTCGTGGGAACAGATTACGGATAAAATCAAAAAACAGCGTGTTACTTCGTAATCTCGTAAGGTGTCGCCTTACGATATACTGTATGCATAATGCGATATCTTTATGGAGGACTGCTCATCATCGCGATAGGAATAGCGGTGTTGTTCGCATATAGGACATCGGCGCCGCCGGCGGAGCCGGCGGCGCAAGCAGGAGCGCAGTTCGGCGGAGTGTCCTTAAGGATTGACTATGCGACAACGGAGGAAGAACGAGAGAAAGGTCTCGGAGGTCGGGTGAGTATTCCAAATAACTATGGAATGCTGTTTGTGTTCCCGAAAGATGACTATTATGGCTTCTGGATGAAGGATATGTTTGTGCCTATTGATATCTTCTGGCTTGATAATTCCGCCGAAGGCGGATCCGCCTCCGGCGGAAAAGGACAACTTGTTGTGGTGTCCATGAAGACCTATGTTGCAACCTCTTCGTATCCGAATGTCTTTTATTCCAACGCGCCAGCGCGCTATGTCCTAGAGACCGTCGCAGGATTTGCACAAGCACATGCTGTGGCGACCGGAACGACTCTTTCATTGAAAAATTTTCCAAGCGTTTCGGAGTAACGCTATACACAGGGTGTTTCTCGCGGAGAGGAGTAAACTGAATGAAGCGCGTCAGTTTTAATAATTTATTTCGCTTCGTTCATGTCAAAAATTGCCCATATTTCCGCTCATATAAAAACGCATACAGCCATTGCGGCGCCGGAATCGCCGGTCTCGAAGATGACGCTGAAGTATCGTGAGGTGATACCGCAAGTCGAGAAGCGCGACGGGCGGCTCGTGCCGTTCGATTTCGATAAGATAGCAAACGCTATTTGGAAAGCGATGTCCGCAGCAGGAGAAGGAAGCATGGATGATGCAAATCTCATTGCGCATCAAGTAGTTGGCGAGCTCGGACGGTTTGCGAAGAAATTCAAAAACTTTCTTCCAACGGTTGAAGGTTTCCAGGATTCGGTCGAGAAATATCTCATTCTGAATGACTATGTGAAGACCGCGAAGGCCTATATTCTCTATCGCGATAAGCGGGCGCAAATGCGTGCGGAGCATATTGAGGTACCAGAGCATGTGCGTCGATTCGCCGAGGAGAGCAAGAAATATTTTGTCGATAACGCGCTCGGCGAATTTGTGTATTTGCGCACTTATGCAAAGTGGATTCCAGAAGAAGGTCGGCGCGAGACCTGGGTAGAAACGGTGGATCGCTATATGAGCTTTATGCGCGAGAATCTCGGTAAAAAACTAACTGAAAAAGAATATGCCGAATTGCGTACTGGTATCTTGAAACAAGAAGTAATGCCTTCGATGCGTCTGATGCAATTCTCTGGCGCCGCTGCGCGCCGCTGTAATTCATGCGCCTATAATTGCACCTTTACTGCGCCGGTGCGCCTCGATGACTTCGCCGAAATTATGTATCTTTCGATGCAGGGATGCGGAGTTGGTTTCGCAGTAGAAAGCCAAAATGTTGAACAACTTCCGCAGATTATGAAGCAGACCGGAAAGAAATTAGAGACGCATATTGTTGCTGATTCAAAAGAAGGGTGGTGTGATGCGCTCACAATCGGACTTAAGACCTGGTACGCAGGCAAAGATGTCGTTTTTGATTTCTCGCAAGTCCGACCTGCAGGCGCACGCTTGAAAGTTATGGGAGGGAAGGCGTCCGGTCCGGAACCGCTGAAGTCGTTACTCGCTTTTACTCGTGAAAAAGTTATTGCGCGGGCAGGTCGTCGTCTCCGTTCCATTGATGTGCACGATGTTATCTGCAAGATCGGCGAATGCGTGGTCTCGGGTGGCGTTCGTCGTACGGCGATGATATCACTCTCTGACCTCGACGATGTCGATATGCGCGATGCGAAGAAGGGTCAGTTCTATATGACTGATCCGCATCGCTCGGTCGCGAATAACTCTGCGGTTTATGAAATACAACCGACGAATGCCGAGCTTATGGATGAATGGGTTGCGCTTATGAAGAGCGGGAGCGGCGAACGAGGCATCTTCAATCGTGGCTCGCTCTCCACAACAATGCCGAAGCGCCGAGCCGACTATTTTAAGAAAATTGGCTTTATTGAAGAGGATGGCGCAGTACACGGGTCTATAGGTGTTAATCCATGTGGCGAAATCATTCTGCAGTCAAAACAATTCTGCAATCTTTCTGAAGTTATCGCGCGCGTACACGATACCGAGGCCTCGCTTCTTCGCAAAGCGCGTCTCGCCGCGATGCTCGGAACTTATCAGTCAACCCTCACGAAGTTCGGTTATATCTCGAAAGAATGGACCGAACATTGTGCTTCAGAACGGCTTTTAGGCGTTTCAGTAACCGGACAATGGGATTCGCCTGTTGCCAGGGAACCGGAGGTAATGCGCAAGATTCGCGCTATGGCGATTAAGACGAATGCAACCTATGCTAAGCGGTTTGGTATTACGCCATCGATGTCAGTCACTGCCGTGAAGCCGTCAGGCACTGTCTCGCAGACCTTCAACTGCGCCTCGGGCATCCATCCGCGCCACGCGCCGTATTATATCCGCCGCGTGCGCATTAGTGCGACCGATTCGCTCTTTAAGATGATGCGCGACCAAGGCGTGCCGTATTATCCGGAAGTGGGGCAGTCGATGGAAGAAGCGAACACTTTCGTTATTGAATTCCCCGTGAAATCGCCTGACCACTCGAAAGAAGCGCGATTTAAGAATGACCTCTCGGCGCTCGAACAGCTCGAATATTGGAAACGGGTGAAATTAAACTATACCGAACACAATCCTTCAGCGACTATTTCAGTGAGTGCAGACGAGTGGATTAGCGTCGTGGATTGGATTCAGAAGAACTGGGATATTGTTGGAGGACTCTCGTTCCTTCCGCGCGCTGACCATGTGTATCGTCTCGCTCCGTATGAGGCAATTACAAAAGAAGAATATGAAGCGCGCGTTGCTCGATTCCCGAAGATTGATTATGCAAAACTCGTGGTGTACGAACTTCACGACGAAACCGAAATGAAGAAGGAACTCGCCTGTGCCGGCGGCGCGTGCGAGGTGGTGTAAAACCGAAGAATCAAGACAATGGGTAAGTTCAACTTCAAAGATGAAGAGGACTTTGAGACAGTCAAAACGAAAGCAGAGGAGTTTTATGCAACTCTTAGCTCGGTTCGTTGTCCTTACTTTCAGGAAGATGTCGCTTTCAATGTCAAAGGCATCAAACATCTGAAATTCAAAGAGGATGAAGTAGCACGACCGCACAAAGACCAATACTCGCGTCTTAAACTTGTGCATCTTGCGCCAGAAGTCCTAAAATTGTCTCGAACCGTTCAGGGTATTTGGCAGACAAAATGTTTCGAAATACAGAAGACCCATAGTCGTTGGGAAAAGGTGCTTAAAGATGTCGTCTTCTATGAGTTTATGGCGGTTCTCGAAAATGTGCGTGTGAAAGTTATCGTTAAAGAAGTCGCGGGTGGTGGACGGTATTTCTGGAGTGTTATTCCATTCTGGGGTATCAACAAAGAAACCAGCAAACGAATTCTGCACAGTAGCGAGCTAGAAAACGATTGACTATAAGGAACTAAAAAACACCGCTTGTGCGGCGTTCTTTAGTGGTGCCTGGCTACAGCTTGGAACAGCCGTGACAGGGCAAGGCCCTCCAAGCACCGTAGTTAATATATCAGATTCAGCGCAATCTTTCAATAAGGTGTGGACAAGGATTCTCGAAAAAGAGGACCCGTCAGACCCCTTGACACACAAGTATAGGTATGTATATAATACACAACAGAAGCACCTTGATTCCAGTGCGGACAGAGGGCTTCGCTCGTGCCAATTTCAGCACAAACAACCATCACTAGTTCTTCGTCGCGAGGACCCATTCTCCAAAAAGGAAAGCGCACCCGTGGCAAAACCGACCCCACTGTTCTCAATCGCCGCAACAACCCATCTCGGCGCGGTCGCTGGCAAGAAGACGAAGAAATGCTTCACCGGCTCGCGATATTCGTATTGCGACAATGACATCAACAACTGGCTCCCGGCAGATCAGCCGAACTCCGGTGACTGCGTCATCACGACGCTCGCTTTCTCGCGAAGCTGGATATTCGTGGAAGCCGCTCAAGCCGTTCTCGGCGACACAACCATGACCGACATAATCGCGCTTGGCAACGAGCTTATCCGACGCGGCCATACCCTAACCTTGTCGCAAGACGAGGAAATGGTCGAAAAGACCGAAGCCGGCGAGAAAACCGAGATGCGTGTTGACGGCTACGGGAATTTTTCGTTCGTCGAAACCGGCGATCCGAAAAACCCCGTCTCGGTTGGCTCTGTCTATCGCGTTGGTCGCGCTTGGCGCGCGTTTGTCGCTCGGCTCGGCAGCGGCGGTCGCTGGTATGCCGACTATCGTTTCCTCGTCCGCAACTTGGACACTTTGAAACTTGGGATCTAACTGTATCGAATTGTCCGTGCCACCATTCGCGCTTGCGCGAATGGTGGTATATTTTTATCTGAATATTCTTAATATAAGCAATCGCCCGCGCAGGAGCGCGGGCGATTGCATCTTTGTAGACCGAGCCGATAAGCCGAATTCTGTACCGATTCTGCCCACCGAAGGTGGCTCCAGAATCGAGTATCCCGAGTTTATCGAGGGATTGCAGTCCTTCGACTTCGCTCAGGACGCTCAATTTTGAAACTGCCTGCGGCAGGCAAAATTGGCGGCGATCATTTATCTGGGACATTGATTACTCAACGCCTCGAGCGGCACTCCCGTCACACTCGAAGTGTGGTCGGGCACGGCCTTGCACCCCAGTAAGTATTTTGCCGTTTCACCCCTCGACAAGCTCGGGGTAAACCCGTACTCATCAAGGACTCGTCTCTGTTCTCAACTCTACCTGCCACAACTTCGCCCGCCTGCAACGCTATGCGTAGCATTGCGGGCAGGCAGATGTTGGCAGGCGATGGGTATTACCCACTACCGTTTTAACCCGTCACACTCGAAGTGTGGTCGGGTAGGTGTTCGGACTTTCCTCCCTCTGATTGCTCAAAGAGCGATCGCCTAGCTCGGTCCAACTGTAGTATACTACAAGACATTATCACTGAATAGCATCAAAAAAATCCATATGCCTCCGCAACAATCAACAGTCATCCCCCTCGATTCCACTCGGGGCAAGCCGCGCCGTTCGCTTGAAAATGTGAGTATGTGGGCGCTTATCGCCACGATTGTCGTAGCTATATTCATTTTTATTCCGTCTTCGACAACTTCGCTCATAACGACTAAGACCTTCGTGCTCGCCGCCGGCGCTTTTATCACGCTTGCGCTATATATCCTCGCACGCCTCGGGCGTGGCAATATCATCCTCCCTCCGTGCGTTCTTATTGGCGCGCTCTGGCTGCCGGTTATCGCGTACGCACTCTCAGTAGCATTTTCGGGAGTGCCATTCACGAGCGCGGTATGGGGGTCAGCGCTTGAGACCGACACATTCGGGTTCTTGCTTGTTGCAGTTGTTCTCGGCACGCTCGCTGCGCTCGTGCTGCGCCGGTCTGAACACTACCGTTCATTTCTTCGTGCGGGGGCCATTATATTCGGCATCGTCGCTATTCTCGAGATGTTTATCATCATAATCGGACAATTTTCTTCAAAGATTTCTCCCGCGTTCTCGGTATTAGGTTCTTTCAATGACCTTGCATTTTTCCTCGGGCTTGGCGTCGTCGGGGTTCTCATAACGCTTCGATTTCTTGAACTCAAAGAACGCACGCGCCGTATGCTGGTCGTGTGCAGTATTGTGTCGCTCGCCTTGCTTGCTATCGCGAACTCTTCGGTCGTCTGGGTATTGCTTGCCATTGTCTCACTCGGTCTCTTTGTCGAAGCGGTTATGCAACGAGGACCGAATGCCTCTGATGCCGATCTTGATGATGTTGGCACAGTTGGCGAGATTCCGCTCGAAACAGATGAATCAAATCATTCAATCGTTCTTCCGCTCTTCGTGCTCGCTGTATCGCTTTTCTTCTTCATTGGTGGAACGCTCGGCGGTGCTCTGGCGAACTCTCTTCATGTGAACACACTTTCGGTCAGTCCTTCGTGGCAGTCAACATTTTCGGTCGCGCGTAATGTGTATGCCACCGCGCCAATCTTCGGCTCAGGCCCCGGCACCTTCGGTGTTGAATGGCTTAAATATCGCGATGCTTCGCTCAACTCGACGGTCTTCTGGGATGTTGATTTCTCGTCCGGCATCGGTTTTATTCCGACCTCGTTTGTAACAACTGGTTTTGTCGGAATGGCTGCCTGGATTGCATTCTTCGCGCTTCTGATTGGGTTTGGACTTCGTATGCTTATTGTGCGAACGCCGCAGGATGCGTTTATTCGCTATATTGCGATACTTTCGTTTATCGCGTCGCTCTATCTCTTTTCTGTTGCACTGTTTGCTCTACCGAATGCGATTATTCTTGTTCTCGCTTTCGTCTTCACTGGTCTCTTCATCTCGACGATGCGCTTTGCCGAGCGGGGCCGCCAATGGGGTGTTATCTTTTCGCGTAGTCCGCGAGTCGGTTTCGTTATTGTATTCTCGCTCACTATTCTCTTGCTTGCGTCAGTCGCTGCCGCCTATGCGCTAGTGAATCATTACATCGCCACGACAGAACTCTCACAAGCAGGTACCGCGTTTTCAGCTGGAGACCTGAATGCGGCTGACAAGGCGGCGAAGAATTCAATTTCTTTCGCACCTTCTGCCATTGCGTATCGGACTCAAGCAAGCATCGCGAATGCACGTTTGAATCAGATTGTGACTTCAACAACAATGTCAGCAGTCGAAGCGCAACAAGCGTTCCAAACGGCACTCTCAACAGGCATTAATGCCGCTCTGACTGCAACACAACTCGAGCAATCCAATTACCAGAATTGGCTCGCGCTCGGAAATCTCTATGCCCAAGCAGTTCCGCTCGGGGTTTCTGGAGCGTATGACAATGCAAAGACCGCGTATGACAAAGCAAAAGCGCTCAACCCGACGAATCCTCAGATTCTCTACATTCTCGCGAAACTCGATATCGAGAATAAAAACATCAAAGCAGCCAAGGACAATTTGAAAATTGCTATTGCACTCAAACAGGACTATACCGCCGCTATCTTCCTTCTTTCGCAGCTTGAAGTGCAAGATGGCAATGTGAAGGAAGCGCTCGCCGCTGCTCTCGCTGCCGCCTACTTCACGCCGAATAATCCGGACATTCTCTTCCAAGTCGGTATCCTGTATGCGGCATCGAACGATTTCGCAAATGCAGTCGCGGCGCTTTCGTTATCGATTACGGCGAATCCGCAATTCGCGAATGCGCGCTACTTCCTCTCGGCGGTGTATGCGAAGCAGGGCGATTTCAAGAATGCACTCGCACAGATGCAAGCGATTGCCGCTCTGTCGAGTGATAATGCAAAAGCCGTTACGATGCAGCTCGCTGCGCTCGCTGCGGACAAAAACCCATTCCCAGCGAATCTTCTCTCGGTATCCTCAACACCGGTGAAGTAATGACGAAATAAACTCTAGAAATTAGAAATTGAGATCCTTGTTGGTCATGTGCATACCTGGTATGCACAACAACCTGAAAAAAGAGGAAAGTACCTCGTGTGCATACCCGTGTGCATACCTGGTATGCACAACTGGTTTAAGTGGTATTGTTTTGTAATGAGAAAGGAACAATTCGGACCAGGAACATTCGTGCATATCGTCAATCGTGGAGCTCACAAAATAGATATCGTACGCACAGATGAAGATCGTTGGCGTTTTTTGAAACTACTTCGATACCTCAATGATGTGAATGCCCCGCGGAATTGGGAACGCGATATTTCGCCAGCACATATTCGGAATAATTTTGCACGACCCGAACATTGGGATGAAGCGCAACCATATGTATCAATACTCTCACACTGTCTCAGGAACAATCATTTCCATCTTCTCCTCCTCGAACAATTAGAGGGTGGCATAAGCAAGTTTATGCAACGAATTTCGAGAAGTATGGCCGCAAATTTCAATGCGAAATATGAGGGTTCTGGCGCACTCTTCCAAGGACCGTACCGTGCCAGAGTAATCGACAACGACCAACATCTCCAGCACCTTGCGGTGTATATCAATATAAAGAATTCTTTTGAAGCGTATCCTGGTGGTTTCGAAGCCGCGCTTAACAATTTTACTGATGCGTACGCATGGGCAATCCGTTACCCTTTTTCAAGTATGGCTGATTTTGCGGGGAAGCGGAAATCATCACTCATCGATCATGCGACATGCGAATCGCTGTTTGCTTCGCCTTCAGATTTTAGGGTTGTTGCTGAAGAATTCGTAATGGCTCGATTTGAGATGGAAGATGCATTACACGGTCTCACTCTCGACGAATAATCATGTGCATACCAGGTATGCACAACAAATAAAACAGATAAGGTTGTACACATTCAGTTTCCCATAGACAGTACTATCTATTACAATGAAAACACCAAATATATGACGAAGGTGATAGATATAGAAAAACAGAAACGAGAGAGCGTAACTAACGCACGGTTGTCATTCCGCACGCTTGAAATCATCGCCGTCACGCTTGCCGTGACGGCGATGGCGGCGGGCGTGATCTATTGGCAAATATACGGCACTAAAAGCCCAGAGATAACGAGTAAGTGGCTCGAGAGCGGCGGTATCGCCTCGGTGATGGCGCAATTACCTGACAAAAAAGTTGCACCGAAAGAATTCGCCACCTCCACCGATGAAATAGCCGCACGCAAGGTGGGCGAAGAAATTGTCTCATTAAGAACACCGAACTCGCAGACATTCAAAAGCAACAAGCCCGGCGAGTTCCAAGCGAAAATCTATACCACTTCTAAATATTATCTTGATAAAACTGACTCTACCTACAAACCAATCGACACTTCTACCCATCAGATAGCAGATATCGCGAAATCAAATCCTGAAAAACAATTTGATGAGTTCGTCGATGCTGGTAATTACCAGGCGACCTGGTTCACCAACAAACCCTGGAACTATAAGTTTTTTGTGGGCGACAGCTGGGTACAGTACCAAGCATTATTTGATACATCTCCCGCTGTTGATATTTATGTTCAGAGAGAAAAAATAGGTATAGGGGAGGTCATCACACTCTTAGACAACACTGCACCGACAAAACTCCAATGGACCGTCACACAATCAACAGGAAAGTCAGCCATAACGACCCAATCGCCAAAGGCAACAGATGCGAATGGGAAGGAAGTTAAAGTTCTTTCGTATCAGATTGGCGGTACACTAACCTTTCAAATAGACGCGGCAGGAGCAACATTCCCGATAGTAATTAATTGGGCAACCATCGTGAATGGATAGAGAGGTGTTGGCGAGGGAATACAGTATACTGGAAGTATGGAGAAGGACTTTGTTGCCGTAAAAAGAAAAGCACCGCGTGAGGTATGAAAAAACCACGTATCGGCGTGTTTATTGACGCAGGAAATCTGTACCATACATCCGCGCGAATTGGATGGCGTATTGACTTCATCAAATTGAAAAATTTGCTATCCCATGCTTGTGACCTCTCATTCATCAACTACCACATCGTTGTTCCTCGTGAGGATGACTCGAATTATGCAAAAACATTGACGCATATACAAAAAGCATCTATGGCATTTACCATATGTCAAAAGCCGATGAAATATATCTGGAGTGATGAGGAGAAAAGAGAAATAAAGAAAGGAGATGTTGAATTGATTAAAGAGTATGTGGAATATGGGGTAACGACAAACCCCGACCTTTCGGCCGGGGCGACGTTAACAAGGTTGATTGTAGCAAAGGCAGTTACGGAGTCAAGTACCTCGCAGACGCCTGTGGATAAAGCGGAAAACAGTATAATTCAAGACAAAAAGACCTATGAAAAATAGAATCTCCTTCCGCACGCTTGAAATTGTTGCCGTCACTCTTGCTGTGACGGCGATGGCGGCGGGCGTTATCTATTGGCAAATATACGGCACTAAAAGCCCAGAGATAACAAGCAAGTGGCTCCAGAGTGGCGGCATCGCCTCGGTGATGGCGCAGTTACCTGACCCAAAAGTTACTCCGAAAGAGTTCGCCACCTCTACCGATGAAATAGCTGCGCGAAACGACGGCGAGGAGATTGTCTCATTACGGACAGAGACCGCTCAAGTATTTAAGGCAAAAAACGGAGAACTTAATGCGAAGATTTATACAGCCCCGATAAACTATCTTGATAAAGCATCAGCTACCTACAAGCCAATCGACACTTCTACGCATCAGATAGCAGATATAGCGAAAGCAAATCCTGAAAAACAATTCGATGAATACATCGATGCTGGCGTGTATCAAGCGACTTGGTTTAAGGATAAACCCTGGGACTACAAGATGTTTGTTGGCGATAGCTGGATACAATACAAAGCGCTGTTTGAAGAATCAGAGGTACTTTCTATTAAAGTAGATACGCTAAAAACAGGTCTGAAAGAAACGATTACTCTGAAGGACTCAACAGCACCGACAAAACTCCAATGGACGGTTACGCAATCAACAGGGAAGTCAGCAATCATCACTCCTCCGCCGACTGCAGTAGACGCAAATGGAAAAGAAGTCAATGTAATTTCGTATCAAATTAGAGATACTCTGACCTATGAAGTAGACACGACCAATGCCGTATTCCCCATTGAAGTTGACCCGACAAGCGTTATAGCGACGAATGATAGCAATATAAATAGTAGTAATTCTGTTTATGTAACCGCGAGAGACGCAATCTCTGGGACCGTATATAACGGAGGGAATTTTATAGGACAGGTTGTAAATGCAACGCCGACCTATCAGGTCTATAGAAGTTTTTTCTCTTTCGCAATTCCAGATATGGCTACATTGACTGCCGCTTCTTTATTTTTATATGGAGCGGGTGATACTTCAGTAGTTGATTTTTATATTCTCGTTCATACATCGACATATAGTACTCCTATTACAGGAGGTGACTTTGACTTATTCGACGGGCATCAGGCGAGTGGACAGTATAATGGTGCTATCCAAAATACTCTTTGGAACTCCTCTGCATATTCAGCAACTTGGAATGAGATTGTATTTAATGCCACTGGGCTTTCCACTATTCTTGCAGCAAAAAATACCACTCTAAAAGTGGCGTTAATATCATATGAAGATTATCTTAATAGCGCCCCAACTGCCGATAACTATGAATATGTCAGTTTTTATACTTCCGCCACCGCAGGCAAGGAGCCGTATTTGTCGATAACTTATACATTACCTCCGACTGTTACTACTCAATCCGCATCATCAGTCACTCAAACCACTGCTGTTTTAAACGGAAATATTACTGCTGTTGGTTCTCCTGCGCCAACTGTCCGCGGGTTTGCTTGGGGCACTAATTCAGGACTCTCGGGCGGAGATACTGCGACTACAACTTGGGATACAGGTACTTTTGGAACTGGTGCGTTTACCGATACAACTCTCACTTTTGTCTGCAACACTACCTACTACTCTCGTGCGTATGCCACCAATACGAGTGGTACGGGATTAGGTGCCATATCAGCTTCGTTTACTACTGTCGCTTGCATTCCAACTGTTACCACGCAATCCGCCTCGTCGGTCGGTATCACTACCGCAACATTGAACGGAAACATAACCGCAACCGGTGGAGCGAATGCCACTGTCCGTGGATTCGCGTGGGGTACGAACTCGGCACTTTCTGGCGGAGACACCGCTACTACGACTGATACTACTGGTCAGCCCTTCGGCACAGGCGCTTTTTCTACCACCACCATAGCGTTCGTCTGTAACACCACCTATTATTCTCGCGCCTACGCGACGAATACAGGAGGTACTGGCTTAGGCGCGATCTCTTCGTCGTTTACTACCTCTCACTGTCTCGCTCCGACTGTCACTACGCAAGCTGTCTCCAGTATCGCCTCGACTACCGCGACCGGCAACGGCAATGTAACGGCCGATAATGGTGCGGCGATAACCGAGCGCGGCGTGGTGGTGAGCACGACCGCGAACCCGACAACTGCGAATGATAAATTTACTTCAGCAGGCACGACAGGCGCATTCACCGCCTCTATCACCGGCCGCACAGCAGGGAAGCTCTACTATGTCCGCGCCTTCGCCACCAACTCCGTTGGGACAAGTTATGGGTCTGAAGTAACATTTACCACCACTGTTCCTGCTGGTCCGACCAGTATAACAGCGACGAATGATGGCAGAATATACACAAGCACTCAAGCAACATACACACTTGCTCGGGATGCAACAACAGGTACAAATTACGCTGCGACTTTACCTTCTATAGGGCAATTTTATTCCCCAACAGCATACGATGTTTACCGTGCTTTTCTTTCTTTTGCAATTCCCGATATGGCAACAGTAACCTCAGCTTCTTTGTTCCTAAATGGCGCAAGTGATTCATCAACTACAGATTTTGATATTTATTTCCATACATCGACATACACAGGTTTTGCTAATGGGAATGATTTTGATCTATTTGACGGGCATCAAGCGAGCGGGGCATATAACGGTACGATATTAAACAACACTTGGAACACATCTTCATATTCAGCAAATTGGAATGAATTTGTATTCAATGCCGATGGACTCGCCGCGATTCTTACAAAGAAAAATACCACTTTCAAGATAGCTGGAATATCAAAAGAGGATTACATCGATTCCGCCCCAACAGGTGCTGAGTTTGTTATATTTCGTGGCTCTGACACCGCAGGCGAGGAACCGTATCTGTTAATAACCTATACAGGTACCGCAACAGCCCCGACGGTTACCACCCAAGACCCGACGAATAGAGCAGTCACTTCTGCGACTGCTAACGGCAATATTACCTCTATCGGCACTGCCGCGGTTACGGTGCGCGGATTTAAATATGGTCTGACCCAAGCCGATACTTGGGATGTGAACGAAACCGGCTCCTTCGGCACGGGCGCTTTCTCGCTCTCGATAACCGGCCTCACGAAAGGCACGAATTATTATATGCGCGCCTACGCGACCAACTCGGTCGGCACGGTCTATGGCGCGTATGTTCCGCTTACCACCGACCTCCAGTCGGACGCAGTCATCTTCAGAAACAACACCATACTCAATAACAATGTGATTCTGAAGTAGATTCATAATTTTCAATTCTCAATTTTGCAATTTTCAATCAATTTACAATGGTACAATGTTTAAAACATTGAAAAGTGGTTACGAAGTCCCCACTTTAAAGGGGCAAGTATAAGGGGAAATCGCCGCCCGCCAACATCTGCCTGCCCGCAATGCTACGCATAGCGTTGCAGGCGGGCGAAGTTGTGGCGGGCGGCGGTTTTGTGCTATAATAGAAATATGCTTGAAGAAATTAAAACAATAAAAGAGAAAATCGTGCCGATTCTAAAAGAAGCGGGTGTTTTAAAGTCGTCTCTTTTTGGCTCGATTGTCCGAGGCGAAGCGAGGATTGATAGCGATGTGGATATTTTAGTAGAGTTGCCACAAGACAAAACAATGTTTGATTTGATGGATTTAGAAGAAAAACTTAAAACAAAATTAGGAAAAGAAGTAGATTTAGTAACCTACCGCTCCATTCATCATCTACTCCGTGATATAATTTTCAAGGAACAAGTACAAATTCTATGAGTAAAGATAAAAATATCTTATTACAGCATATTTTAGAATCCATAGTGGAATTGGAAGGTTATTTGGTAGATGTGAATGAGGAAGAATACTTATCCAATAGGGAGAAACAAGACGCGGCGGAACGACGCCTGCAAATAATAGGCGAGGCCGTAGTTCAGTTGCCACAAGAATTTAAAGACACTCATCCTGCTATAGAATGGAACAAAATAGCCGGTTTGCGCAACAGGTTAGTGCACGAATATTTTGATGTCGATCATTTAATCATTTGGAATACACTCACTCAATCACTACTAGAATTTAAAAAATCAATAGAGAAATTGCTACAATAGCTAGTGGATATCCTGATTCCATCAGCGATCTCCAATCAGACGCAGTCATCTTCAGAAACAATGTCATCCTCAACAATGAGGTGATTCTGAAGTAGATTCATAATTTTCAATTCTCAATTTTGCAATTTTCAATCAATTTACAATGGTACAATGTTTAAAACATTGAAAAGTGGACTCATGTTAAAATATCCTTATGAATCCTGAAGAAAAGAAATTCATCAACATTGCATATATTGATGCAGCCAATCTAGATAAGGCCATGCGCCTTTAGTAAAATTTCTTTTGGAAAAAGAAAAGATGTTAGCAGTCATTTCTCCCTATGGGACACGCAAGTGCTCGGTTCTATTAAAGAGGACGGGAGTAAAGATTTCTTACATCGATGATCAAAGAAATATATTGCATTTATAGAATGAAAAGCCCCCAATGAGGACAGGCCTCATCAGGGTCTTTTCGTGGGGATACCTTCATTATACACACGCAAGGTTAGATTTCAATAGGGTGGGGATATCTCGATTCTACCAAGTGATTCTGAAGTGAGTATAAAGGGGTAAGTATAAGGTATAAGGGGAATACGAAGATTATTGACTGCTGTAACACAGTTTGTTACACTCATATTTATGAGAAACATCATAAACATTTCAGTGCCAGAAGTAATGAAAAAAGAAATAGAACGCGAAGTAAAAACTGGTGATTATGCTTCGGTGAGTGAGTTTTTCCGCTGTCTTTTGCGTGAATGGAAAAGAAATAACTTCTTGAGAGAATTGCAGCAAAGTCAGGCGGAAATTGCTGCTGGTAAGGGCAAAATCTTGCGTTCGCTGAAAGATTTGAGATGAAAAATGCAAATTATCTATACATCGCAGTTTTATCGCGGATACAAAAAGCTACCTGACGAAGTTAAGATACTTGCGGAGTCAAAAGAAAAAATATTTCGTAAAGACCCATCTAATCCCGTTCTAAAAACCCATAAGTTACATGGACAATTCAATGGGTTCTGGTCTTTTTCCATAAATTCAAAATATCGCGTGATTTTTGAATTTGGCGAGAAAAGTAAAATATATTTTCATGCTGTTGGTGATCATAGCGTATATGATTGAATACTAAAGAAAAGAGGTTGAATATAAAAAGAAAAACCCCCGGCAGAGACGAGCTCTGCAAGGGTCTTTCCCATAAATAAGGATAAAGGGGCAAGTAGATGCGTATGCAGAAATGACCAATCAGCTGATAATTTTCAAAATTCGCCCGGAAATCTCCTCGAGAATCTTTGGCGAGAGGGTAGGGCGTTGCTTCAGTGTACTGAAATCGGTGAAAGGAAATGGAACGAGGACAATGTCGCCGCGTTTATAGCCGGTCATATCTCGAATCTTGTTCGTTATTCCAGAATTCAAATGACGGCCCCGCGAGTTTCAAGAGAGCGAGAGTGTCAAAATCAAGGCCGATCAATTTCGGCAGTCGCACAAGCAAACGCCGTTGGTCTTCGGGCTTTGAGCTTTCTATCGCGCGTTCGATTTGAGTTAAAGTCACATTTTGCATAATGGACAGTGTATCACAAGACACGGAAATACGCCTATGCGACCAACTGAAATAAGTATAAAGGGGCAAGTATAAGGTATAAGGGGAAATGCGAGGTACAGTGAAGTGTGGTACAATACATATATATGAAGAAGGACATTTCTCCAAGAATCCAGCGTCTTTTTTGGGATGTGGATGTGCGTAAACTTGATATCAACTTGCATGCGAAGACCATTATTGAACGAGTGCTGAATAATGGCACTCTTGCAGATTGGCGTTGGTTGATAGCAACCTACGGAAATGCAGAAGTAAACAGTGTTCTTACGAAGGAAAACAAGTTCAAACGCGACACTGTCCGTCCGCAGTCGCGTCGTCTGGCGACACTCATTTTGAAATAATATGCTTCATACAGAGACCCTGACAGAAGAAGCGAAGAAATTATTTCCGAAATTATCTGTGTTTAAGGAAGAATTCTATCTTGCTGGCGGAACAGCGCTCGCGCTGCAGATGGGTCATCGCGTATCGATTGATTTCGATCTCTTTTCTCCCGAACCGATTAAAAAAACCTTGCTTGCGCAAGTGGAAACGGCATATGAAGGAATACCGATGGAACTGCTTGTTAATAACAGTCGCGAACTCACTCTGTTGATACAGGGTGTGAAGCATACATTCTTGCATTATCCATTTCCGATTATGCTGCCATTTGCGGAAGACAATCCACTTCCGTTTCTTTCTGCGAAAGAAATTCTTGCAACAAAGGCGTATACGATAGGGAGGCGCGGAGCTTTTAAGGACTACATTGATCTATTTGTTGGAATAAGTAGCAACATCAGCTCGCTTCAAGAAATTATTACCCTTGCACGGGAGAAGTACGGAGATGCATTTAATGACCGATTATTTTTAGAGCAAACCGTATATCTTGATGATGTTACTGAAGATGCCGTGATTATGCTCAATCTCTCTGTACCTACAAAACAAGATATGGTACATTTTTTTTCAGAAGAAATAACACATATAATTGTATGAAGCAATTACAATCATCCTCAACAATGAGGTGATTCTGAAATAAGAGATAACACCCTAATTTTCAATTCTCAATTTTGCAATTTTCAATCAATTTACAATGGTACAATGTTTAAAACATTGAAAATTGGAAATTCTAAATTGATAATTAATTTATGACTTACGATTTGGAGGAGAGAACCGCTCTGTTCGGAGAGCATATCATTGCTCTTTGTAAAAAAATCAAACGCAGTCATATTACTGATCCTATTATTAATCAATTAATCCGTTCCGGTACGAGTGTAGGAGCAAATTATATGGAAGCAAATGGTGCGAGTTCCAAACGAGATTTTACAAACAAGATATTCATTTGCAAGAAAGAAGCTCAAGAAACAAAACATTGGCTTCGAATGCTTGCTTCATGTCAGGTCGATGATATGAATGCTGAAATTCAAGGTTTATGGAAAGAAGGACAAGAACTCACACTTATTTTCCAAAAAATAGCATCATCTACTCGATTGAGGTCTGTTTGAAAATTGCTATTTGGAAATTCACTGAAAATTGAGAATTGTAAATTGAAAATTAACTTGGAAGCGAAGCTCCCAAGTTAGTTATCAACACATAAAGAAAGTACCCATAAGGATAGGGAGATTGGGAGTATACTGTAGACAACACTACAAATTATGAAATATTTTAAACGGTTCTCTCTCATTGGCTCATTGGCGTTGTCGTTATTCTTTCTCATAAGTATCCCGTCGGCGAGCGCAGCGGTATCCTCGCTAACTGCCTCTCCGAATCCTGTTGTCTCTGGGAGCCGTGCCACTCTTACTTGGAGTTCTTCTGGTGCTGTGAGTTGTACCGCTGGCGGTCCATGGTCGAACCAAGGAACGCTATCTGGCAGTGGATTAACTAACCCGCTTTTCACTGCCACCACATTTACATTCCAATGTTATGGTCCAGGAGCGGCCTTGTCGCCGAAGTCGGTAACAGTGACAATTGCTCCCGCTCCTGCTTCTATCAACGGTTTATGTGCCGCCACTCATTACAGCTGTTCTGCCGGCAATAGTGCACTTCCAACCGAAAGTTCAAGTTCATACTCATGGTTCTGTTTTGGTACTGGTGGCGGGAGTACCGCTACATGTTCTGAAGCAAAGCCAAAAATCAACGGTTTATGTGCCGCCACTCATTACAGCTGTTCTGCCGGCAATAGTGCACTTCCAACCGAAAATTCCAGTGCATACTCATGGTTCTGTTTTGGTACTAATGGTGGAAGTACCGCCGTGTGTTCTGAAGCAAAAATAATCGTCCCCGCCGCTATCAACGGTTTATGTGCCGCCACTCATTACAGCTGTTCTGCCGGCAATAGTGCACTTCCAACCGAAAGTTCAAGTTCATACTCATGGTTCTGTTTTGGTACTGGTGGCGGGAGTACCGCTACATGTTCTGAAGCAAAGCCAAAAATCAACGGTTTATGTGCCGCCACTCATTACAGCTGTTCTGCCGGCAATAGTGCACTTCCAACCGAAAGTTCAAGTTCATACTCATGGTTCTGTTTTGGTCTCAATGGCGGAGGTACCGCCGTGTGTTCTGAAGCAAAAGCCGTTACTCCTTGCGCGCTCCCTTGGGGAGGAACCATACAAAGTGGTTATTCAGTCACTGCAGCTCTGGCACCATCGGTCGTTTCTCCAGCAACCTGTACATATCAAAATCGCGTTTGTACTAACGGCACATTAAGCGGTATCTATACGAATCAGACCTGTTCGGTGATCGCTCCACCAGTCAACGGCGTCTGCTCCTCTACCCGCTACTCCTGTTCTTCCGGCAATAGCTCCCCCGGTACCGACACTTCCAGCGCATACAATTGGTTCTGTTACGGTACTGGTGGCGGAAGTACCGCTACATGCACTGAAACAAAACTCCCCCCGACTGCCACTCTTTCCGTCTCTCCCGCATCAGCCGCATATGGTTCTAGAGCAACAATCTTTTGGAGTTCAACCAATGCCACCAGCTGTACTGCCGGTGGATCTTGGTCAAATGCTTCATCTCCACTTGGTCCCAATAGCGGATTAACCGATCCTCTGACATCCCCCAGCAACACCTTCACCTTCACTTGCACCGGTCCTGGCGGATCGGTAACGAAATCAGTGACAGTGACGGTTGCTGTGCCAATCAATGGTTCATGTGCCGCCACTCACTACAATTGCGTACCACCAAGCACGGCTGTGCCTTTGTCTAATGTCGACGGTGTGTCCGCATACCTTTGGTCTTGTGCTGGTCTTTATGGCGGGAATATTGTTGCGTGTTCTGAAACAAAAGTTAACACCACTGGCACCCTCACTCCAACATCTTCTACTTGCACCATTGCATCAGGATCAAACAGTTGTACACAAACTTTAAGTTGGACCACAACGAATCCCATTGGCACTTCTGCGGTTACGAGTCCAACAGGAACCCCAAGTACGGCGAATGGAAATAATGGTTCCAGATCTTTCACGGTTCCTTACCATCCTTCAGGAGTAAATTTCTATTTGTACAACAATGCAGTATTGCTTGCCCAAGCGACAGTTAATACAACTTGCGCCGCGGGGAGTACATGGCTAACGAACAGTTGTTTCCCCAATTCTTGTCCTCTCCCTTGGGGAGGTGGAGGAACAATCAAGAGTGGCCAATCAGTCACTGCCTATCAATCATCCTCAGTTACATCTCCGGAAACCTGTTTGTCCCAAACACGCTACTGCAGCAATGGTTCGTTAAGCGGTATCTATACGAATCAGACCTGTTCGGTTAATCCTGCTTCAGTTTATTCCTGCACTGGTCTCCCAGCGAATGCCAATCCATTTGTCGCACCTGACAACACCGGTTTATCAACAAATACCACCTATACCTATTCCAACACTGACACAGTAGCAAAGTGCCAGTTCAATTGCTTAAACGGATATTCATGGAACGGAAGCAGTTGTGCTACCGCCAACACCGCACCAACCGCGAACGCCGGCTCTGATCGTACGATTTCGCTTCCTACGAGTTCAGTCACCATCTCCGGCGCGAGCGAGAATGACTCTGACGGCACTATTAGCGCGCGACTATGGACGCGTACAAGCGGTCCTTCCTATCCCACCGTTACAAGCGGCACCACTCTCACTCCCACATTCTCCAACTTAATTGCCGGTACCTATGTCTTCCGTCTTACTGTTACTGACAATGGTGGCGCGACCGGATTTGATGAGATGTCAGTCGTTGTGAGTTCGGCACCTGTTATGACTGGAACCCTCACTCCAGCATCTTCTTCCTGCACTGTTGCATCAGGAGCAAACAGTTGTACGAATACCTTAACCTGGAACACAACGAATCCAGTCGGCACTTCTGCGGTTACGAGTCCCACAGGAACGCCAAGCCCGGCGAATGGAAACAGCGGTTCCCGGTCCTTCACTGCTCCATACAATGTGTCAGGAGTGAATTTCTTCCTGTACAACAACGGTACTAAACTTGCTCAAGCGACAGTCACTACGGCCTGTGTTGCAGGCACCGCATGGAATGGAAGCCGTTGTACCGCGAATCCGACCGGCACTCTCACCCTTTCTCCCACGAGCTGTGTGATAGCAAGCGGAGCGAGTACCTGCACAGTTAAGGCCTCATGGAATACGAGCAACACAACTGTTCTTGACTTAATGGATGGAAATGTAGGAGGAGGGTCACTTTCTAAGCTGAAGAATTCACCCTCCGGAGGACTCACTGTTTGGGTTTCTTATCCACAGACAGTGTTTAATTTGGTAGACGCATTGCTGGACACAGAAACAGCAACAGCAACCTGCGCCGAAGGGAGTTTCTGGAATGGAAGTAGTTGTGTCGCAGGCACTTGTTCAAATGGTGCAAACAATCCGCCGACTTGTACTACCTGCACCGCACCGGAAACGATGATTGACGGTGTGTGCACGACCCCTCCGCCGGGCACTCTCTCCATCACCGTCAGTCCTAACACATACACCGCCACTCTGCCGAACAGCACCATCTCTGCAACTTATACTCTCGCCAATGGAACATCAGCGAATACTAATTGCCGTCTGTTGGACAATGTCGGCAGTCCTCTCACTGAATACGCTCCTTGCACTGGAAGTATGACAGTCACCGCTCCAGCTGTTTCCGGCACCTATGGATATTCCATACGAGCAAACAAGAGTTCAACAGGAGAAACCGTTACAAGCAACAATTTCACTGTGATGGTGAATGCAATCGGACTTACATGTTCAAATGACGCAAACAATCCTCCGATCTGCGATCAGTGCCCAAGCGGTCTTGCGTATATCGGAGGGTCTTGCATCGCGTGCAGCGGTGGATGTTCTGGAATTGGAGGCACTCCTGAAAATCCGACCGGTGATTTGATATGCAATAATGGCGCGACCAATCCTCACGAATGCAGTATCTTCACCCCTACACCCCTACTTTCCTCTGATTTGGACACTATAGATAACGGCCAGTCAGCAACGCTAACATGGAGTTCTCCCGATGCCGATGCGATATCTTGTTCGTTTGTTGGTACACCAGCCAATGGAGTATCAACCGGCGGAGCCACTTCCGGCAGTGTCTCTACAGGACCGCTCTCATCAACTCAGAATTATCAAATCATCTGTATAGACGCGGATGGCAATACCTCCGCTCCGGCTCTTGTGACAATCACTGTGCTACAACCAAGCGTCACTATCAGCGCGAATCCTCCGCGCGTTCAACCCGGCGCGAACTCGACTATCTCATGGAGTTCTTCCCAAATGGAAAGTTGTTCAACTTCCGGTCCCGGCTTCACTACGACCACAGAACTTTCAGGATCACAAGCGGTCACGATACTCTCACAATCAACCTATACCATCACTTGTCAGGCAACCGGTTTTCCTCAGGCAACTCAATCGGTCATCGTGAACATTCTGCCAATCTTTCAAGAATTCTAGGAGTGTGAATGTCCAACACTCGGTGTTGGACATTGAGTGAAAAAGTATAAAGGGGCAAGTATAAGGAATTAGAGTATTATAGGACTATGGTCAGAAGGATTTTCGCGCGCATCGTGGCGCCCATACGCGGCCTGCATCAGGCCGCGTATTTGCTCGCTGCCTTGACGCTCGCGTCGCAGGCGCTCGCTCTTCTGCGCGACAGGACCTTCGCACACGAATTTGGCGCGGGTCAGATTCTCGACCTCTATTATGCCGCGTTCCGCGTGCCAGATCTCGTCTTCGCGCTTGTCGCTTCGCTCGTCTCTGCGTATGTGATTATTCCGCGTATTACCGGTATGGATAGGGAAGCGACGCGACGACTTCTCTCCGAGTCAGCGTCATTCCTCTTCGGCGTTGGAGGTCTTATCTGTGTAGTGCTCGGCATCTTTATGCCGCAATTCTTGGCATTTCTGTATCCGAACTTCTCTGCGTCTCCGTATCACACTGAATTTATATTGTTGGCACGCATTCTGCTTCTTCAACCAATTCTCTTGGGACTTTCGGGAGTGTTCTCGAGCGTTACGCAGGTGCATCGGCGTTTTGTGCTCTTCGCGCTCTCGCCGGTTCTTTACAATCTCGGCATCATAATTGGCACGGTCTTTTTCTATCGGTACTGGGGCCTGCCGGGCATCGGCATCGGCGTCATTCTGGGCTCAGTCGCGTATCTAACCGTTCATATTCCTGTGCTTATCGAGGCGGGTGTTCTGCCTTCATTTCGTTTTCCGACGATCGCGCTTATGGCGTCAGTCGTACGCGACTCGATACCGCGCTCGCTCGCTCTTGGTGTCGGTTCTATTACGGCACTCTTTCTCACTGCGCTCGCTTCCCGCATAGGCACAGGATCGGTTTCGGTATTCACACTCGCGGGTAATCTTGAAGCAGTTCCGCTCTCGCTCATCGGCGCCTCGTATGCGGTCGCGGCATTCCCCGCACTTTCTGAGGCCTCAGCGTTGGAGAAGCGCGACGAGTTCACGCGCATTCTCTCGACGAGCGCTCGGCATATTATTCTCTGGTCGATTGTATCGCTCGGGATTATCGCCATTCTGCGCGCTCATATTGTGCGTGTCATTCTCGGCACTGGCGCTTTCGATTGGGACGCGACGCGTCTCACAGCTGCTCTTCTCGTTGTTCTTGCAGTTGGTCTCGTCGCACAAGGACTCGTGCTTCTTTTCTCTCGCGCGCTTTATGCGGCTCGACAGTCGTGGCGTCCGCTTCTTTATCAAATCGCTGGTGGTGCGCTTACCGTAATTCTCGCCATCATATTTCTTGCTCTGCCGAATACAGGTATGCCAGCGTCGCTTGCCGTTTTTTTGCGGGTTGGCGATGTTACTGGAACGAGTATTCTGCTCATAGCGCTTGCCGCGACAATCGGGCAGATCTTTCTCGCTCTGCTTTCGATCATCGCGCTTCGGAACATTTCTCCCGGGCTCGCACGCACGCTCCTTCATCCGTTCTTGGACGGTTCTATTGCTGCGCTCGCAGGAGGCATAGCAACATATGTGGCGCTTGTGCTTCTTGGCGGCATCGCGCCTCTGACGACTTTATTAGCCGTCTTCACACAAGGATTTATTGCTGGTATGGTGGGGATTGCTGCTTCAGCACTCGCGCTCTATCTCGTAGGGAATGAAGAGTTTCGTGCTATGACTGGCGCGCTCGATACTCTTATACGCTCGCATAGCGGGCGTGCAAAAGTTCTCGCACCTTCTGCTGAAGAACCCATACAACCGTGAATCCACAATTTATTCGCAACTTTTCTATTATCGCGCACATCGACCACGGCAAGTCGACGCTCGCTGATCGCCTACTCGAACGAACGGGAACTATTCCTGTACGCAAAATGCGCGACCAAGTATTGGATCGTATGGATCTCGAACGCGAACGCGGCATTACGATTAAGATGCAGCCCGTACGGATGGTCTATAGACCAAAATTTCCAATTTCCAATTTCCAATTTCCAATCAATGAATCAATTTCCAATGAAAATTCAAACATTGAAAATTCTTTGAAAATTGCAAAATTGAAAACTGAAAATTCAGATTCAGCATATGTGCTGAATCTGATAGATACTCCCGGACACATAGATTTTTCATACGAGGTCTCGCGTGCGCTCCACGCGGTCGAAGGTGTTCTGCTTCTGGTTGATTCAACACAGGGAATACAGGCACAAACGCTAACGACGCTCGCTGCAGCGCAAACACAAGGATGCACCATCATTCCTATCGTCTCGAAAATTGATGCCCCCGCCGCACGCGTTGAAGAAGTGAAAGCCGAACTGGCGAAACTGGTGCATGTTTCTCCTGAAGAAGTGCTTGCAGTATCAGGGAAGACGGGGGCTGGCGTTGATGAACTTCTTGAAGCAATCGTACATCGTATACCCTCACCTTCGCGGAAGTCTGACTTCCGCAGCAACTGCGGAAGTCAGACTTCCGCGCCTGCAGACGAACCACGCGGGCTCATCTTTGATTTTTCTTATTCAACGCATCGCGGCGTGGTGGTCTATCTGCGCGTCTTCGACGGTATGTTTAAAAAAGGTCAGGCGCTCTCGTTTCGTGCTGCCAATAAAAACTTCACGGCGCTTGAAGTCGGTATCTTCACCCCAGAAGAAATGCCTGCCGATTCTCTCTCGGCCGGCGAGATCGGCTATATCGTCACTGGCATTAAAGAGCCGGGTATTGTCGCCGTGGGCGATACTATCGGCAAGGCAGGAGGGTCGCTCGGCGCTCTTGCTGGCTATGAACGCCCGCGGCCAGTCGTCTGGGCTTCAGTGTATCCAGAAAGCCAAGATGATCTTCCTCTTTTGCGACAATCACTCGGGCGGCTTCGACTTTCTGATTCGTCGCTATCGTTTGAAGAAGAATCCTCGGGCGTATTGGGAAGGGGATTCCGTTGTGGTTTCTTAGGTCTTCTTCATTTAGAAATCATCACTGAGCGCCTCAAGCGCGAGTTTAATCTCGCACTCATTGTTACTATTCCGACAATTTCGTATGTAGTCACGAAAACAAATGGCGCGCGCGAGACCATCTACACGCCGGCGAAATTCCCCGAGCATGGCGACATTATGAAAATAGAAGAACCGTGGGCGAAGGTTATTATCATCACTCCCGCTGATTCGGTCAGTATCCTTATTCAACTCTTGTACGAACACGAGGCACAGACCTTGGCGACAGAGACCTATGAAGATGGCCGTATCGAGATGACAGTCGAGATGCCGCTACGGGAACTTATGCGCGGATTTTTCGATACGCTGAAGAACATTTCTTCGGGCTATGCATCGCTCTCGTACGAAATTCTTCCCGAGCGAGTTGCCGATGTTGTGCGGCTCGATATTCTCGTGGCGGACGAACCGGTGCCGGCGTTCACACGCATGGTCGCACGGCGGCGGATTCAAGAAGAAGCAGAAAAAATGGTGGAGAAATTGCATGCGAATTTACCGAAACAGCTTTTCGTTACCAAGATTCAAGCGCGCGTGCAGGGGCGCATTGTTGCATCGAAATCGCTTTCGGCGATGCGGAAGGATGTAACCGGATATCTCTACGGCGGTGATGTAACGCGAAAGAATAAACTGCTCGATAAACAGAAGCGCGGAAAAAAGAAACTGCTTGCGCGTGCAAAGGTGAACATTCCTGAAGAGGTCTTTATGAAGATGGTGCAGAATAGCGACCGCTAATCACTTGGGTGTGAAACACCCAAGTTGAGAGTTGAACCTTGTTTTGCGTTATACTGAAATTATGCGTACAAGGCAGATACGACAAGGGATTCTTATCAGCGTTACTCTTCTTGTTTCTTTCTGGCTACTGTCGCTCATTTGGGGGCTCGTCGGAAAGGCGCAGATAGCGGTCGGAGAGGCGCACAATGCCGAGCGGCAGTATCAGGCGCTCGAAGAGCGCAAGCAGATGCTCGAAGCGAATCTCGCTGTACTCGCGACCGATCGCGGACGAGATGCGGTTATTCGAACAACATTTGGAGTTGCGCGCCCCGGAGAAGAGGTTATCGTAGTGGTGCCGCCTGCGACGACGGCTCCGACGACAACGCCGTCGTGGTGGGAGAAAATATTTGGTTGGTTCCCAGCCAAAAGCCCATAGGGCATTTAGGCGGGCCCGCCCCAATGGCGCTGCGCCTTTGGGCCGGGTAAGCTGGATGTTTAACATAAATCAAAACTGATGTATTACACATACATATTGTTATGTAAAAACAAAAACGAGAAATCGGATATGTATATTGGGTTTACGAGTGATCTCAAACAACGATTTTTGACGCACAAGGCAAAGGGCGTGAATACTACTAAGAAGTTTGATACCATCAAACTTGTCTATTATGAAGCATGTTCAAATAAAAAAGACGCACAAGAAAGGGAACTTCAGTTGAAAACGGGATTTGGCAGAGGGTATTTAAGAAGAAGGTTAGCAAATTATTTTGCGGGTATGGTTTAGTGGTAAAATGGCTGCTTCCCAAGCAGTAGTCGGGAGTTCGATTCTCCCTACCCGCACAGCTTCTTCGCCTAAAGCTTCGCATTAGGGCGGACCCCTCAAAATGCTTCGCTTTTGTGGGGCCAAGCAGTAGGCACGAGTTCGATTCTCGTACCCCGCACTTGACAGAATATATAGATTGTGTATACTAGCAGAAGTGAGTTCTTTGACAGGACCAGTGTGCGTTTGCTGTAGCAGAAAGTGGCTTATCCTAGGCCTTTTTCTGCTATGGCAAAACGCCGTACGCTCACATAAAAACCTTCGGCAATCAGCCGAGAAGAAAAGGAGAACTTTCATGAATGCTTGGAAACGAGTAAAAGCGATGTTCGCAAAGCCGGAGCGCAAGCTCACTGCATTGAAAACGGAACTCTTTGTTCTTCGGCGGTATCTCGAAGAAGCATCCAAGACAAACGATCCTCTTACCGAGATCGTCAGCTTCTTTGATGTAATATCGAAATGGCACGACCGCGGACTCAAAGATGTAATCATGGCGTTCGAGGTCGTGAACTACGGTCAGTACGACGAAGTGCTCGAGAATCTTCGGACGCTTGATGCTCACTTCTCGAACGCAGGGCGGTGCCAGTTCGGCTGGAATCGCACGAAACGCGGAGAAAGAGTTACCGCCGACAGAGTTTTTCTGGGCGGTATCAACGGTCTTTTCACTCATCCTGTCTCATTCTGGAAACAGGGGAAAGATGAAAAGAAAGGCGGTTGGGGATTCCGTAATATGGAACACCTCAATGCCTATGATGTCGTATCTCAGCAGGCCAAGGACTTCATGGACTCGCACTTCAGCTCGATGATTTCCATCGTCAAAGAATTGGAAGTTATCGCTGGATGAGCTATATCTGAACCTTTAACCCCCGCATCTACCAAGATGCGGGGTTTTGTTATATCTCGATTTGGTGCAAGCACTTGACAATCAAACGATAGAATATAGTATCATCGCCAGATAGCTGGTACATTCAAATGTGTTTTAGGAGAAGGGAGTAAGAATGCTTACTGTTCCGAAAAATAAATTCAGGGTCAATCAGTATGGCCATAGGATTATTATGTTAATTGGCTCGAATCTCAATAGCGCGGAGGAGATTCGTCTATTCGAAATAACTGGTTGTCGTGTGGGCGACCACGCAAGGCAGATGCTTGGAGAAAAAAGTTACGACGAGCAGCGACTTCATGAAGGACATCTGTATGAAGTCGTCTTGCTCCCGTGTCGCTGTATTCCTAGCGGGCTAGATTGTACACCCGTCAAATTATGCAAGAAAGCCAGAAAAATGTTCGGTTACGGTGAACCCCTCGCCGGAATCGCTCCATATATCTGTGGGGCAATCGAGCAAATGGGAGAGATGAATTTCGGACATATTGTCATTCCTCATAAGCCAATACGCGCAGCCGATTTCCTTCCATACTTGCTAGAAGTAAGCATCTGCAATAAAAAACCATTTCTTGATAGTTGCCCGGGGCATTCTCACCATCAGTTGGATATGGGGACAATGCTCGCTTTCTTTTCCGGTCGCCCATAGTCCCGCGTTGCCTTCGTAAAAACGAAGACGGTGCGGGGCTATTTTTTATTTAAGCGACTTGAGTGCTATACTAGCCGCATAACGAAATATAATAGAATTTTTATGGATAAAACCGTCACCATTTACAGCACGCCGACCTGCCACTTCTGCCTCATCGCGAAGGACTTTCTTAAGGAGAAGGGCATTGCCTATACCGAATTCGATGTTGCGCGCGACCTCGATAAGCGCCAAGAGATGATAAACAGGTCAGGACAGATGGGCGTTCCGGTTATCTTCGTTGGCGACCCTTCAAATCCTTCAGGGCAAGGTGAGATGATTATCGGTTTTGACAAAGAACGACTTATCACGACTCTTGGTATTACTGCGTAGTTCTTTTCGCCGCTGTAAGCGTTGCTTGCACGCTTTCATCGGGCTTGTTCGGTGCAAAAGAATGTTAGAGTACTAACGTTCTTTTGACCTCACTCGCCGCTGTAGTTCAATGGATAGAACGAGGGACTCCTAAGCCCTAGATGCAAGTTCGATTCTTGCCAGTGGCACTAATAAAAATCTTTACTTTATAAATACTCCGTGCTATTCTAGTTTCAGAAAAAACAACAGCACCTTCACTCGCGACAAAGGAGATTGTGATGTCAGTAACATTTACAATTGAATCGATGGTTCTCGTGACCATCAAGAGAGAAAAAGAAAGTATGGGTAGTAAGGACAGAGAACTAAATCATCGGTTATTTCATTTCCTGAAAGACCAGCGTATCTGTTCCGTTTATCCTACCAATTCTTTATTTGTTATGGATGACAAGTGGGAAGGATTTTTCACCGCTGAAGATGCGGAGAAAGTCAAAAATTGGCTTCTCGAGCAGGGCGCCAAGTTTGAAGGATTACAGTGAACACAAGAGAAGAGAGATGTCCTCTAAGGGCGGCCACGGTTTATACCGGGGTCGCCCTTTCTTTTTTCACAAAGAAGCACAAGTGAACAAAAAGAAGAAATCTTTACTCCATAGTTATTTTCTGCTAGTATAGAAACAGAAAGTAAAAGGTCTTTTTGTCAAAAAACACATAAAAATGGAGGTGTCTGATGTTCTTTGCGCGGCTGATTGAGTTCGTTCTGCCGTATGTCATCAGTATGGTTCATAAGCGAGAAATCCTCAACAGTAGGGAATGCGTTGGTCGTGGCAGGTTTATAGCGCATCTCGTTATTCGCGAGCGCAAGACCAAAAAACCGGTTGTCGTTGCGCTCATTGGAAGTACTGATTCCGGAAAACGCTTGGTGGTAGAAGGTCTCGCCAAGCAGATTGGCGCGACAATTATCTGGGAGAACGCCATCCGTGCCGAGTTGCAGAAACAAGGAGTGCACAATAAGGGAGTTCATGCTATTGCGGAGGATGCCGCTATTGAAATCGTCGAGAAGGGTGGGACTGTCATTCTCAATTTCAATGCCATTGAGATGAGAGATCGCGCGATCCTTCGCGCAAAGGCAAGGAAAGCAGGCGTTCGCCTTGTCTTCGTTCGCACCTATTGCGAACCAGAGACGGAGAAACCGCCGTGCGATGTGTTGGCCAATATCAACACAAAGTACGAAGAGTACTGGATACATGAAGTGGGAACTTTCGCCAAAGAACTCCTCGCGTAGGAGTTCCCTGCATACGGGCGACCACGGTTTATACCGGGTCGCCCTTTCTTTTTTGATGATAGAATAGTAGGCATATGGACCCAGAATTAAAACGCGAGATTGAAGAAATACACGCGCTCGCGAAAGACAATCACCGTATGCTCCGTGTCATTCGGCGCAGCCAATGGCTCGGACTCGTCAGAAGTATTATCATTTGGGTTGTGGTGCTCGCCCTGCCACTCTACTTATACCAGCAATATCTGGCGCCGATAGTTGCGAAATTCTCTGCTGTTTCCGGAATGTCCACCACCACGACCTCCGGATTCCTCGGTCTCCCGACTTCCGCAGAACTGCAAAAGCTGATAAACTCAGCCAAGAGCGGACAGTGACCCGCACTGGCTTGGATAGCTCAGTTGGTAGAGCGCTTCCCTGAAGAGGAAGAGGTCCCCGGTCCGAGCCCGGGTCCAAGCACCATCATCCGACCCATGTCGGAAATCTCGGAATTTTCCCGCGCGGCGGCTACCGCCGCGTATAGAGGATGCGCCGTGCCAGAAACTTTTTGATTTTGGAGTTTCAGGTTCGAGCCGAAGATTTTTTGAAGGGCGGATTTTTTGGCGGGGAGAGAGGGGTCTTTTTGGATTCCAGCTAGATTTCTAGCGTCATTTATCCATTCCTGCATCGGTTCGAGCCACGCATTACCGTCTCGCTCTAGGCGAGCGATTTGCTCCTCAATAGTCCGCTTGTCGGACATCAGTGCGCGACGCTTAGAAAGATATGCGTCGCGCTCGATATCTTGGGCGATGAATAGGTCCATTATGCGATCGAGCTTGCGCTCTATTTCGTGCGCTTGCTCGCGCAAATTATTAACGGCGTTAGCCGTCGTGCAACCACCTTCGCGCGCGTCAATTTCCATCCTGCGTTTGAAATCCTCCGCCCATTTTGGCGGAAGGACAAACATAGCGAGTAATTCTGAAAAATCGGCGGTGAGCTGTTCTTCGCGGACATAGGACTGCGAACAGCGAGCCGCCGATTTTTTGGTACAGCGGTAATAAATATATGAATGGGTATTGCCGTTCTTTTGATGCTTCTCTTTCTTTTCGGCGGTGATGCCCATTCCACACTCGCCACAGGACATAAGACCGCAAAAAATGTGCGGTTGTTTTTTCAGTACTTGCGGATGTCCACGATCAATAATGACCTTTTGCACTTTGTCAAAAAGTTGTTTGGTCACGATGGGCGTATGTCGTCCTTCGTATATCTCGCCACTGTATTTGAAATGGCCGTAGTAGAAAATGTTGGAAAGGATGAACGCGATTTGCTCAGTATGAATACGATTACCATGCAAACTTCGCACACCGTTATCATAAAGAAACTGCCCGACATCTTCAAACCGCGAATGATTTTTTGCATACAGTTCAAACGCGGAACGGACCACTTTCCATTTCTTCCGGTTCAGCACGATGGTCTTGGTGCGCGGGTCGTTCAAATATCCCACGGGAGCCGTGCCGGGGAAATGTCCTTGCCGCGCCTTTGCTCGTAGCCCGCGAGCGGTATTTACGCTTAGGTCGCGGATGTACTGATTCGCCATGCCGAACTCCACTGACATCATTAGTACATTGTCGGCGGGATAATAACCGCGGTCGTGCGTTTGGATATGCGCGATAACCTTATTCTGCAAAAGCCATTGAATTTGCCCACCGTCCACGGGATTACGCGCGAGGCGGTCTATCTTCCAGCACACAATCCCTTGCGCTTCGCCCTTTTGTATTCGCGCCATCATCTCGTTAAACATGGGGCGGCCCGGCATCTTGGCAGATTTCTTTTCTACAAACTCCTCAACGACTTCTAACTTCTCTTGTCGTGCGAGCGCCCGCAATTCCGCCAACTGCGCTTCAATAGACAAAATCTGTTTATCTTCAACATCGGTGCTTTTGCGTGCGTAAAGAAAATAATTCATAGGATTGTGGCTTGAAAGTGTTATTTATGTTATACTCTACATCATCAGCACTCGGTCGCAGATAGGTTTGGATGTGTGACTATCTGTAGTCTAGGGGTGCTGGGGTTATCGTTTATCACGATATGCAAGCCTCGGCTTGTCATCGTGGTCAATATGGTAATGATGCCAATAAGATAAGACACATAGTGTTGAGTCATTGTAATCATTATATCAATGTTAATCCGTCAGCCTTGTACCTTCGGGTACATGTTCTGCACACAACCCAGGTTTCCTGTGAGCCCTTGTCCGATGAGTATGCTGAAACTCACTTGAGGACGAGGGCTTTTACACATCTACGCGATGAATGATTCTTATACAAACTGGCGCACTTCACTAAGAGAGAAGCAAAAGAAGCGCACATACAAGCATTTTGATACACCATTAAACTTGGATGATGCCAAAGATTTCGCGTTGGTTGTACATGCCATAGAAAACCTCAGCAAGCATCAGTTTCTCCCGTTTCTTAAATTCATAAAAAAGGATATTCGCTATCGTCAGGATAAGAGCACTAAAAAACCAATTCGAGCTGTTAAACTTCGTCCGATTATGTATGCATCGCATTTAGATGCGCATATTTACGGTTTCTTTTCTTACCTATGGTCAATAGAATATGAACGGTTTATAAAAGATAATGGGAGTACAGAGAGCGTTATTGCGTACCGTAAAATCGCTGATGAAGACGGAGTCCGAAACAAAGGCAATATTCAGTTTGCACGAGAGGTTTTTAAGTACATACAAAAACACGGGGACTGCGTAGCGATAGTAGCTGACATCTCAAAGTTCTTTGACACTCTCAAACACAAAACGCTCAAAGAGCGACTTTGTGCCGTACTTGGGGTTCCGAAACTCGGAGAGAGTGAATATAAGGTACTTAGATCGCTTACTGCTTTCCGCTCTGTACTCAAAGATGAAGATAAGCGAGGCGGGTATGTGCGTTTAGTGAAAAAAATAGAGCAAGAACTACGCAAAGGAAAATCCTTGCCACAAGCGATATATGAATGCGGAAAGAAAATAATCAACACAAATAAAACAGAGGTAGGTATACCACAAGGCAGTCCCGCAAGTGGTCTACTCGCGAACATTTATCTTTCGGCTTTTGACGCAACAATCCGCTCTACTTTCCCCGACACGCTATATAGGCGTTATAGCGATGACATCGTTGTAGTATGCCCGCTCGCGTCTGCGGAAACGGCATTGACCATGTTGCAGGGAGAAATAAAGAAATACGCTCTTAAAATAAACCCAGAAAAAGCTTTTTTCGTAAAGTTTGGACGGCAACCTGATGGATTGCCTAAATGCATAGAAGTGAAAGATGGAAATGGTTCTCCGGTTGGGCGCAGATATATTGATTATCTCGGGTTTAAGTTCGACGGTCGATCGGTGCTTCTTAGGGATAAAACCCTACAACGGTCATATAAGAAGGCAGACAAGAAAATAACGAAATACCGTGAAAGACAAAAACCTGGTTATCCGCATAAGAAAAAGCGTCCGCAAGGGAGTAAGCAGAAAGCCGGATCATATATGGGTAATGCCGATTCTGCTATGCAATCTGTAGGGTCGAAAATAGGTCAACAAAAAGGAAAATTCCAAAAGTTTGTGAGGCGAAGTAGAAAAATCGTGAAGAAAAGTTCTGAATAGTGATTAAAAAGGGAGCTTCGCTGGTTTCAGACCCGCCAGCGAAGGGGCTGGTGCGCGCACGGGTGGGAGGGGTAAGCACACTACGGGCTATTGGATTTCCCCTCTCTTCCCGCCAAAAATTCCGCTTCTCTTTCTTCAAAAAATCTTCGGGCTGAATTCGTATTCTCGAACCAAAGTTTCTGGCACAGCGCATCCACTCTACGCGGCGGTAGCCGCCACGCGCAAAAATTCCAGTATTTCCGACATGGGTCGGATGATGGTGTGTCTATATGAATTCGCTCGAACTCATTTCATGCAGAATATCACACCCTGACTTCTCGCGCCTCGCTGATGCCACACGGGTACTTCTTGTTTTCTAGCTCGCTTCGCTCGCAACAAAACAAAGTCGCTCGGCGCTCGCCCGCTCGCGGACTCGCGGGCCCCGAGTCCTTGCCGCACTTCTCCGCCAGCTGGCGGATGTCTTTAATTCGCGGGGGGGTTGCTCGGAATGTATGGAGCGGCAGAGCGAGGGTGAATTCCATGGGAATGTGTCCTTTCTTTTAATTAGCTATGCTATATGATATAAATCCACTATGAAAGTGAATCTGAATTCCACAATGGATGTTTCTCTCTCATGAGAATTATCAGAAATCTTTAACTTTTGCGGATATGAATCGAAATGCATTGGAACAAAAACACCCCTGGTTGAATGCGGATGTAAAAAACTCCTCTGGTTATCTTACTCCAAAATATTACGATACGATTTTAAAAGAGTATATGTTTGACGGAAGAAGCGACATGGATCTCTTCCGCAATTTTTTGAGGCGCGATTTTGGTGATGACAGTGCGGCCAAAGCACTTGAACTGGGTTCTGGATCTGGCAGAGGGACCGATGTATTTTTGGAAAATGTTTCATCTTATGCTTCGCTGGATCTAGTCGATCTCTCTTCAGAAATGGTGGAGTACTGTAGGAATAAGTATCAGAAACAGAGAGATATGAAATTCTTCCAATCTGACTCGATTGATTTCTTTTCGAAAACTGAAAACAAATATAGTTTCGTTTATAGCTTATGGAGCCTCTCGCACTCCATTCATCAGCATATCGTCGACAGGATAGGAGAATACGAATATGTTAAGAACAGTATACGGAATTTCATAGAGAAAAATATCGCGCCCGGAGGGAAAATGTATATCATACATTTTGACAGCTTAAGCGAAGAGCAGTCTATCATTTATAAGCAATTGAGCCGAGACTATCCGGTGGCCGCACTTACAGATAGGCAGTCCCCGTCCAAGCTCCTACTCGATGAGATCTTCAACGAATGTGAAAAGGCAGGCATGGGCAATTTCTCGGTTGACCACTTAATTGGGGATCCAATTCGATACGATTCAATAGAAAATGCACTTGAAGTGTTCATGAACTTTCATATGCATACATATTTCAACCATTCGGATGTCGTCGAACAAGTCCTTGAAGGTCTGGTCGAAAGCTTTGGCAAATATGAGAAACCGGATGGAATCTTCATTCGTCCTGGCTGCTTCATCTACATGTTTGAAAGAAGTAATCAATAATGATGCTCATATGAAGAATGACAGGATATACAAGCGAATAAAACATTTATTTCCAATCGATCCTGAAGATCCAAGTAGTATCATTGCCCAGAAGCAGATCAAAAAAATTCTGGCGGAGAAAGGCAGGAAATCTCACACGCGATATTCTGGGAAATATGATTCAAGTACCTCAGATTACCTGGTAAATAAATACGCCGCAGTAAACGAACATGGTGAACGTCCATCATCCGTTTTGAAAATGATTACGAAAGATTTATTTAGCGGAGTACCCCGGTGGAGGAGTCCAGAAATGTTCTATAACATATGCGCGGCCACGAACTTTGCATCTTCAGCCATGTACGCAGTATCTCTTGAGGAAAATATTCATGGCGTAAATGATGTCTTGTCGGGTGCGACACTTGTGGCCGAGCGTTCCATCACTCGAATAATGTCTGAACTTGCGGGACTTCATCATGACTCCTATGGAATATTCACATTTGGCGGTACGGGAACAAACTTATATGGAATGAAGCTTGGTATTAAGAAATGCTCACCCGAGTCCACATTTATCGGTTTAGACGGTAGCGTTCGATTCTTACTGACTGAAGACGCACATTTCTGCCATGCTGCGAACGCGGACTGGCTGGGTGTGGGATTGAATAACGCCGAAAAAATAGATGCTTGTGCTGAGGATAGATCATCTGATATCCGAGACGCGGAGACCAAAGCGCGGAGGATACTGAAAGAAGGTCATAAATTAGCAACTATCGTGATTAATGGTGGCACGACCTATAGCCATACGATCGATGATATAAAACAATTTGTCACGCTCAGAGATCGGCTAGTTAAAGACTTCAATTTGCCTTACAGACCACATCTTCATGTGGATTCTGTCATCGGGTGGTCATGGCTCGTGTTCAAAGAATATGACTTTGAAAAGAATGACATGAATATTTCATCTTCAGCCCTAGAAGCGATTCAGCAACAATATGAGAAGATTGCACAAATAAAACTGGCAGATTCGTGGGGCATTGATTTCCATAAGGGCATTGGTTCAGTGCCAGCAGTAAGTAGCATGATTATGATTAATAATGCACAAGACGCTTTATTGTTGTCGAAGAAAGTTAGTTCAAAAACAGAAATGCACCAACTAGCCGGAGACATAGGCACACTTTCTCCTGTGGATTACACACTTGAAACAACAAGACCCGCGGGTGCTTCATTGTCCGCCTTAGTCGCAATCAAGACAATCGGTCTTGAGGGTTTTCGGCGTAACCTTGCGAATCTTGTTGAATCAGCGTTTCTTTTGCGGAAACTTCTCTCTGAGAGAAAAGATGTAGTAATTTTAAGTGATAAAAGTTTGGGTTTCGTAACTATGGTGCAAATTATTCCTTCGAATATCACACAAAAGCATGTTTCAGAATATAACAATGCGGAATTGAAGGAAATCAATTCTTATATAGCACAGTTCTTTAATTGGGATAAAAAAACGAGAGTTGATAAAGGGAAGGGAGCTGAATATTCAATCAGTAGTTGCTATTATAAAAACCAAGCTGGCGTAAATATCGCGGCGGTAAAGTTTTACCCCACTTCTCCACACATAAGTTCAACTACGATCAAGAATCTCGTCTCGACTTTTCTGAAACAAAAGAATATCTTCGATAAGCTTCCCAAGTAATTAAATGTTCCGTGAACCGTCATTCTCGAATAATTTTTTAGCCACTTCATATTCCTCTGGAGTATCAATCTCGATCCACTTTGCACCTTTTGGAATATCGGCAAAGCGCGGATTCAGCTTGCCTTCGCCGACTCCGACACCCCACCATCGTATGTTATCTAGATCAACATAGATATCTCGCAATACTTTTTCGGTAACGAGAGTGCAAATCTCCGCTCCAATTCCTTGTGTTTTCGAGTACTCGATTATGCGTTCATTTCGGATAATCAGCTTCATGGATTCTTCATCGTTAAAGGAGAGATCGACCAACGAGACTGATTCCTTATTTTTCGCATATGATTCAAGTAACGGTTGCAAAGCGCCGTTACTTAATACTAGATCGGCATCGAGGATCAATGTATCTTCGTAGCCGATTAGGTCAAGGGCTACCTTGAGCCCTTGTGCGTTATCACCTGTTCGGTATTCGGGATTTGGAATCAATAGAGTGTGCCTAAGGTTTACGAACTGTTCTGCTTTATATCCGATGACCACATAAATTGGACCTATGCCATATTCGACAAGCTGTTCAATCATACGAACGATAATCGGTTGATCGTTTAATGTTAAAAAGGCCTTCGATTTATTTTTAAATCTTGATCCTATTCCGGCCGCCATTATAATTGCGCGCATATTTAATTATCGAGTTACGATATTTATCAATCTTCCTTTGACAAAAAATGTTCTCAATATTTTCTTATCCTCGATACATTTGGTGACCTTTTCTCGTTGCAGTGCCATAGCAATCAATTCCGCTTCGGGAATATCTGCGGAAGTGTCAAATGTATCTCGCACCTTTCCGTTAATTTGAATGGCTATAGTGACCGATTTACGAACCGACAGTAACGCGTTAAATGTTGGCCACTTCGCCACATGAATTGAACCCGCTGTATCAAGGGCAGTCCATAATTCTTCGGTGGCATGCGGTGCAAACGGTGCCAATAGTCGCAACAGAACGAGATATGATTCGCGCGATATTTTCTCTTGCTTTTCCATATCTCCAGTCAATATCATCATTGCCGAGATAGCGGTATTAAAATTAAAGGTTTCTATATCCTTGGTAACTGCCTTTATAGTACGCTGGGTCAGTGAAACATCCTCACTTCCCGAGTCGCTTACTTTATCAAAAAGTTTCCATACTCGTTCAATAAATCGACGGGATCCGATTATACCGTGTTCATTCCAAAGGGCCGTATATGCAAACGGACCCATAAACATTTCATAGATGCGCAATGCATCTGCGCCCACTTCCGATACAACATCGTCAGGATTAATTACATTTCCCCATCGCTTGCTCATCTTGCGTCCATCTTTAGCTTGGATGAGTCCGACTGTCTTTAATTCTAAAAACGGCTCCTCGGTAGATACGATACCGATATCGAATAAAAATTTGTGCCAGAAGCGAGCATATATCAAATGTCGTGTCGCGTGTTCCATACCGCCGACATACATATCGACTGGTCCCCAATATTTTTCTTTTGCAGGATCAACCAATATTTTTTCATTGTGTGGGTCAATATAGCGGAGGTAGTACCATGAAGACCCAGCCCATTGGGGCATGGTGTTTGTTTCGCGTTTAGCAAAACCGCCGCATTTTGGACAGTTTGTATTAACCCACTCATCAATACCGGCAAGAGGTGACTCGCCAGTACCTGTTGGTTGATACGATTTAATGTCTGGAAGAAGCACTGGCAGTTGAGATTCTGGAACTGGCACGATGCCGCATTCACGGCAATGTACCACGGGAATCGGTTCACCCCAATATCGTTGCCGTGAAAAAACCCATTCCTGCAATTGATACATTACTGCGTGTTCTCCATTCACATATTCCACAATCGCTTCTTTTGCCTTTTTACTCGGCAATCCAGTAAATGTTCCAGAATTGATAAGAGTACCCTCACCAGTGAAGATTTCTGTTTCAGTTCTTGTTGTATGTACATTAGAGTGTTCCGGCACGACAACTTGCTTTATTGGAATGTGATACTTTTCTGCAAATTCTCGATCTCGTTTATCATGGGCTGGTACTGCCATAATCGCGCCCGTTCCGTGATGTGGTAAAACATAATCTGCAATGTAGATTGGTACAGGCGTACTATCGGCGGGATTAATGGCAACAATTCCTTCCAGAAGAATTCCCGTTTTTTCTTTTGTCGCATCAGACCGCTCGATTTCTGTCTTTGCAGTTGCTATTTGTTTATATTCCATTACAGTTCGCCAGTTTGAAATCGAATTCTTTAATTCATTCACTAGTTGGTGTTCTGGTGACAATACACAATAGGTGCATCCAAACAATGTGTCTGGACGGGTAGTGAACACTGTGAGATATGATAGTGTACCACTCAATTTTTTTTCAGTTATCGCGAAAGATATCTTTGTACCTTCGCTACGGCCAATCCACTGGCGCTGCATCTCCTTTACTGATTCTGGCCACTTGGGTAACAGATTTAGATCTTGCAGTAAACGATCAGCATACGCGGTAATTTTTAATACCCACTGACGCATCGGTTTTTTTTCCACAGGCGTGCCGCATCGTTCACAATTACCGTCCTCTAGGTCTTCGTTGGCTAGTCCTGTCTGACAAGATGGACACCAGTTTATGGGTTCGTACGATTCGTAGGCGAGACCTTTTTTAAAAAATTGTAGGAAAATCCATTGCGTCCAGCGATAATAGGATGGATCGGTCGTGTTTATTTCTCGGTCCCAATCATACATAAAACCAATTCTCTCAAGCTGTTGTTTGAAACGATGAGTATTTTTTTCCACTGCAATTCGTGGGTGTATTTTATTTTTGATTGCGAATTGTTCCGCGGGCAATCCAAACGCATCCCATCCCATAGGATGAAGAACATTGTATCCGTTCATTCGTTTAAACCGCGCATATATGTCGGTAGCGATGTATCCTTTTGGATGGCCAACATGAAGCCCTTCGCCGGACGGATAGGGGAACATATCAAGCACATAGCATTTTTTTCTGCTCGGATCTTCAGGAGTAGAGTACAGTTTCTCGTCATTCCATCGTTTTTGCCATTTTGATTCAATTTCCTGCGGTTTGTATATGCGTCCCATTATTTTAAGTGTACCCACAATGGTGAATATTGTCATCTTATCCAGTTTAACTGGACGCCTCTTCAAGTCGGCTTGCATTTTCTAGAGAGTCGTGCTATAGTAGATACAGGTGGTATGAAGGGCCCCCAATAAGGGCTAAATATCTGTTCTTTTCACGATGAAATAGAAAGGAAGTGCCAAATGGCGCTCAAAGCGGATCGAACGATTCGCTGGAAAGAGCGAATCGGCACTATGGTTTTGGGGCATACAGCAAAGACAGTGGAGGTTTTTCTTTTCGACACATTGCTGTACGGATCTGTTGTCACATATCTAACGACCCAGTTCGGGTGGATGTTCGGGTCATTCGTATCTTTTGCGATAATGGCCCCTTTGTCTGCCCTATGGTGCTCCTGCACTATTCGGTTGTACGATTGGGCAAAACTCGACTGGTTTGGACTTGAAGCAACCAAGAGAGTTCGTGACGAACTTTCAAAGGGTGGGCAATGGATGCGTCTTATTCAATGCATCATCCAGCTCGGAGATATTCCCGCCTTCTTCGCCATATTGTTTCTCCACCCTTTGGGCGACCCGTTTATGGTCACCTTGTATCTGCGAAAGGGGGCGGAAAAATACAATGGCCTAACGAAACGGGATTATTGCATCTTTTGGGCGGCGGTAATCGTATCAAACGGCTACTGGACTCTCCGATGGACTGCCATCGTAGAACTTGTACGCCAATTCCTATGGCCTCTACTTGTTCGACCTGTTCTTCAATTGCTCGGTTTCAACTAATCGGCGGCACTGCATTACGCACTGCCGCCGGTTTTCTTTTTCAACATTCCTGTGGTATAAATGAGGTATGGGCAGTATGAAAGGTGTTAAGCTTTTCACGCTCGTCATTATTTTGGCGTCGGTGGTATCTATTAGTGTGTCTTTTTACAAGTTCTACATAGCTCGTGATTATTTGATTTTTTCAAACGTTTCGTGCGATTCCACGCTACATTCGTGCTTTGTTGGAGACAGTGACGCCACTTCGCAGTACTATGAAAAGGTCAGCAAAATTGCCAATACTATACCCGTGTGTAACGGTTGGTTAAATCAATGCCCAGAATTGTCCTGCACCCAAGGTGGCCCAAGTTGTACAGTTGAATATTGCAGTCCGGACACAGGAGATACTTGCTATGGTCCAGCACCAGTTGGTCAATAACTCCCATGTCCGTCTTTTCAGAAACTTCAGGGCTCTATACTCCATTAACAGAAGCACTTCAAGAACTTAAACGGCGTCGAGCTGATAAGAAACTACAGCAGAGAGTAAATGATTACTTCGCGTTGTACCCGTGCCCTCCAGAGTTGGCGACAGAACCGCGAATAGTGATGGCACCTCCGCTCGTTAGCCCAAACCTAGAACTCAAATATTTTCTTGATGTTTGCAAGCATCTACCAATCAGAAGCATTTTTTATGAATTCAGAAAGGATAAGTTTGTGCATCTGAATTTTGAGAAACATTATTTAGGGAAAATGGTTTTCTTCCGAGAGCATGCTCCGGATAATAAGGAAGTCACCGGATCAATGCGCGTTGTTGATTTTGAAAAAGATCAAGGGAAGCCGATGAATGAGATCAAAACCATACAGGGTGAAAATTTCGCTGACTTCCACCACCGCCTCGTCTCAGAATATTTACCTGATGCGGATATTGAGATACACGACTTTTCTGAATGGTTTAAAAACAGCCGTCTATTCTTACCGGAATTGCCTTATCTTAGGTATCTCGGTTTATTCATTCGTGATGGAATCTTGTTTAGCAATTTCGTTACGGAAAAATATCAATCATCCTTCACTCACACGCTAGTCATGCCGGCATTTGAAAAGCTCAAAGAAGTGTTAGGCGTGGCGCCACTTATAGTGCCAATTGAGCCTGTTGAAACCGACTCGGAGCCCTTTTGGTGTTATTATCCTGAGGAAGTCCGCACACTTATATAAGTATGCTCACCATTCTAGCTTCTGCAAGATCAAGTTCGAAACTGGTAATAAAACCCACTAAGAAATACGGGAATGGAGTGTTTGCTAAAAGAGATATTAAAAAGGGTGAGGTAATCCATGTACTTTTTGGCGAGAGGATGAATCTTGATGAATTTGTAAGAAGAGTAAATTCTAAAAAAGAATATATCGATGATCCCTTTCAGATTGGCAGAAGGACTTTTATTGATCTTGATGAACTTTCGCGCACTATAAATCACAGTTGTGACCCAAATGGCGGCATACGCAAAAATAGCGAACTTTTTGCCCTACGTGATATAGAAAAGGGCGAAGAAATTACCTACGATTACTCGGCGACGATAGCACCTACGAAGTGGCAGATGAAATGCAAATGTGGCTCAAAGAATTGCCGAAAAACTTTAGGAGATGTGTTATCAATACCAAAAAAACAGCTCAAGAAATATAAAGAACTTGGCGCATTGCAGAAATACATGAGACCCTTGTTGAAGGAGGTAGAAGAGGGGAGATACACAATGCCGAGATACGAAATTATGGCTCTACAGAGGTTAAAATGTGCTAAAGTTTAGAGGGACAGAAATCATTTAACACATGGATTACAACCTTCTCGCTAACCTACAATACTGCAAAGACATCGTTGATAGCATGATGAGTTTCATTTTGTATGCTCACATTCCTTCTGCTGTTGTAGCACTCATTGTTGGCAGCTATGTTTTATACAAGACAAGATTATTGGCTGGTCGGGTTCTCTTCGCACTAGCTATCGTTTTCTCTTTGTGGGTCGGTCTGAATTTAAGTGTCTGGCTTTGGTATGGCCAAGCAAGTTCTCTTATGTCCGCATGGTCTGTACTTGTTTTGCTTGCAAGTGTCATGTTTATTTTGGTTTTCTATTTTGTGTACGTACTCGTTTTTGATAAAAACATGCCTGTTTGGATGTTCGCAATATGGTCTATTATCTTACTTCCAATTCTTTTCTTCACACCGACCCATCTCAATCTCATGGGTTTTGATATCAGGGATTGCGTAGCTGTAGAAAACACTGTGTTCACTAATTACTACTTTGCGATTGGAATACTTGTTGCTCTTCTTCTTCCTATTATCGGTTACATAGGATGGAGGCGCGTGCCATCTGGTAGAAAAGCAGGTATTCCTATGGCGATAGCCGGAGCAGAACTATTTCTTCTGGCGTTCTTCACAACTAGTATGGTTGCTCAGTATTTAGTAGATAACAACATCATTTCTGATTTCGGTCTTGAACTGTATGGCATTATTTCCATGTCTGTTTTTATGGCTTTTCTAGCGTATGTGATCGTGAAGTATGAGGAATTCAAAATCAAAGTTATTGCTACGCAAGCTCTTATGATTGCTATTGCCATACTCATAGCAACAGGGTTCACATTCGTTCAAGGCACAACAGGTTATGTATTAGTTACCGTTACTCTCACGCTCGTTACTATAGCTGGCGTCCTCGTTGTAAGAAGCGTCAAGGGGGAAATTTCTGAGCGCGAGAAAAGTGAACGGTTAGCGCAGAGTCTTAAGATTGCAAATGAAGCTCTTGAAGCCGCAAACAAATGGAAAGAAAGTCTTATCCACGCGATGAATCACCAAATCAAGGGATACCTCGGCGTTGCGCGGAATGTTTTCGCCGAATTGCTAACTACCGACTATGGTCAGATGCCGGAACAATCAAAACCTATCGTGACGCATGGTTTTGAAGAAATGGGCAAGGGCGTTGAGTATGTCCAAGGAATATTGAATAGTATTAGCGCCCAGAACGGTATGTTGCTATACAATATGAAGCCAGTTGATCTTAAGTCCTTAATTTCTGATTTAGTATCACAACAGAAAGAAGTCGCAGAAAAAGCCAGTCTGTCGTTTGAATCAACAATTGCTGATGGCGACTACACCATCAGTGGCGATGTCACCAAGCTTGAAGAAGCGTTCAAAAATCTCATTACCAACGCTATTCTATACAATAATCCGAATGGGAGTGTCGCTGTCTCGCTCTCGCACACGGATGGAAAAGTTCTTTTCGCAGTGAAAGATACTGGGGTGGGCATTTCAAAAGAAGATCAGGAGAGATTATTCAAACCCGGTGGCATGGGGAAGGACTCTATTAAGCACAACGCAAATGCTTCTGGCTACGGTCTTGCCTTCGTCGAGCCAGTTATTAAAGAGCATCAGGGCAAGATCTGGTACGAGACCGAGGTCGGCAAGGGTACGACATTCTTTGTCGAGTTGCCGATGAGCCAATTCAATACTGGTGGACAACCAGTTGCTTCTTAATGCCATTAGCGTATCCTGATAGTATAAAATTTATGTCTCAAACTCACTCAAACAAATACGCACTGCTGACTAAAACCTATGTCTTTCTCGCGCTTTGTTTTGTCGCTATTTTGTCACGATTTCTCGCGTTGTATGAGCCATACCAAACAATTCTATCGCTAGTTATTTTTGCCTGCGTTATAGTGGCAGGATGGATGCTTTTGTCTGGCCTTAGTTCAAATGCTAATGAAATAAGAGAACTTGAGAACCAGCTTCAGGATAAGCGGCTCTTCACTGAGAATGTGAAAACTGGCATGGAGAAGAGGTTAAGAGAAATCGGTAACACATACGACGAGCTAGAATGCGTCCTTAATAAGCAGAACGATGAGCAGAGCAGAAAAATTCTCGCTGCACTCAAAGAGCCATTCGCTGAAAACAAACGCATTCTTAAAAAGCTTGAAAGTATCTGAGTGATAGGGTGTGAATTATCTAATTTTAATTTTAGTCGCACTCGCCGGCATCGCGCTCGGAATGTATTTCGCGCGACGAGAGAAAGGCGATTTAATTTCTGAACAGACGAAACAGAAAGCCGAGAACAAGCAGAAGATTCTCGCATTTGTGCAGGAACACGGAAAGATTCAGAACAACGATGTGGAAAAGCTCGCCGGCGTATCTAACGCAACCGCCGAGCGGTATTTGGACGAGTTAGAACAAGAAGGAAAACTAACCCAGCACGGCGTTATTGGCCCAAATGTCTTTTACACCCTGAAATAGGCGATTAACTCAACGGGATGAGTTAATCGCCACAGGCCGATTTTATGAGCTAAAATATACCTATGCCCCCAGAAGATAGTTCGACAAGCTCACCACAAGAACCTGCACTAGACGCACCGCAACCAGTGCCCGAGTCGCCGAGTCCGACCATCGAAGCACCTGCCGAAACTCCTCCGTCTGAGCCGACCCCGAGTGCTCCTGAACCGGCTCCCGCTCCAGCAGAAGCAGTCCCGCCCACCGAAACGGATCAGCCACCAACCCAAACGGCTCAAATGGGAAGAAGTGAGCCGTTAGCCCCAGAAACACCGACCGCTGAACCAGAGGGCGCCGTAGCGGAAGCGGAGGCGCCCCAAGCACAACCTCCAGTCACTCCACCAAGTCCAGAAGTAATCGCACCGGTAATTGTTCCTCCGACAAGAAACCTCGTCCGCGATATTCTCGCCAAAGCCAAAGCAAAAATCCAAGGCAAAAAGAAAGTAAAACTTGAAAAGATAATGCAGGCACTCACCACGAAATCTAAAATAACCAACGACGAAGTTGAGAAGCTTCTGCATGTCTCCGACGCAACGGCAACACGATATCTCTCTGCACTGGAAAAAGAAGGGAAAATAATTCAAGTCGGCAAGCAAGGCAAAGGAGTCTTGTATATCAAGACGCCGTAAGGGAGTCCTCGCATGCGCGCACGGGTGGGAGGAGTGTTGCGTAATCGCAACACTCTGGGGCAAGCATTTGCATTTGCCTCGGGGCTGTTTCCGCTATGAGCGTCCATGGCGAAGGACGAGCGCCGACCCTCAACGAAGCTGATGAATCTAGAAGCGGAAGCGACAAGACAAACACAAAAATG